>Ga0156323_119_pt1 | contig 1052 bp, 1 predicted proteins | sample RifCSPlowO2_12_FD_107971 | JGI IMG/M metagenome (GOLD analysis project Ga0156323, IMG submission 107971) | Candidatus Peribacteria bacterium RIFCSPLOWO2_12_FULL_55_15 | reverse complement strand
AGAATAGAAAACTTGGAGTTCGCTCGTCTCGAGATACCTTCGCGCGGTGGCCTCTCCCCTAAGACACCATCCGGTCGCGTAGTTCTCGATGGAGGGCACGAGCAGCTTTCCTTTGATCTTCCTGCCTTTGAACGTTGCGGTCGGCACGTACGTCATCGGATCAGAACCTTTCGGGAACGTGAACCACGCTCCTTCCGTCGTCTGCTTCAGTTCCTCCGGAACAGGATTGATATGGTCTATCGCCCACGCATAAAGCTTGGGGAACTGCTCCTTTTGGAGCATGTCACTGAATGCGCTTTGAGCTTCGTCCGTGACGTCATACGGAAAACGCGGAGTTTCCCCACGATGCTTCTTCTCCATCGCATCGAGAGCGAAGGCGAGCGCTTCTCTGTTCAGCTCGGGGAAAGGACTGACCGTGCCACGACCTTCGCGATTGCCGAAGCGCTTCTTCTCTTTATCGTACCTCCCCATCTTGAGAATGCTGCGAAACGCCCAGTACTTGAGCGCTTCGGGATATTTGGCATCATCGGAAGAAAGGTAATCGATCCAGGCGTCGAGGGAACGGGTTTGATCGTCCATGAGTGTCTGGCCGAGTTCCGCCTTGAGCGCGTCGGGGATGTCGATATCGCCATGGCCTTCTTCACGATGTCTCCGCTCAATGGAGACGTAATACGAAGCGGGAATGGCATCCGGTTTAATGACAAATTCATCGTGGAAAATGCGCTTGAGTTGCTCGACGCCCCGTTCACGCTTGGCGGAATCGGGACGGTTGAGAATCTCGGAAAAGCGATGCAGGTAGTTTTGGATTAGGACAGCCGTATCCGATCGATCGATTGTTCTTTTTTCCCGAGTTTCCGTGCGCCGCGCGGCGGATTCAACCGCGTCCCGTTCTCCCGGTCGCAAGGTGTTTTGTTTGAATTTTTTGAGGAAATCTTCATCGAGGGACATACAAGGATATTATACCACAAGGCTCATGACTAGCTGAGAGAAGGTCGATATCCTTCTTTCCGCACTATGAAGCCCAAGAATCGGTACATCATCAGAGCACGAAT
>Ga0156323_116_pt1 | contig 1674 bp, 2 predicted proteins | sample RifCSPlowO2_12_FD_107971 | JGI IMG/M metagenome (GOLD analysis project Ga0156323, IMG submission 107971) | Candidatus Peribacteria bacterium RIFCSPLOWO2_12_FULL_55_15 | reverse complement strand
AAGAATTTTGGCTTGGCTACTCAATAAAATCACTTCTCGCATCGGTTCGAGCCAATTATTTCCCTTTTGTTCAAAATCTCTGATTTCTTGGTCGATATCGGCTTTCTCGTTCAACAGTTTTGCTTTCTTGGCCTGATATTCTTCCGGCGATATGCCCTTGCCAGCCTCAATGAGTATTTGCACCTTGTCTTCTGTCACCGGATGCACAGAGAAGGCAACGCCTGCTACATCACTATCGATCATCTCCTGCACGACCAAAGCAACAGAGACGGATTGATCCTTCATATCTTGCTCTAGCCGATAAAAAATTGCTCTCGGGCTATAGAGCGATGCCCAGCACTTCTTTACATTTGTGAGAAGGGAGGAAACATCAGTGTTCAGGTAACTCTCAAGCTGTCCAGCCCATGCTGCGGCCTTGTCATCTTCTACAGTCGCACTGGATCGCACAGCTACAAACTCTGCGCCAAGTGTCTGGAACGAGTGTTGGATGGCATTGGATACTTCCAATTGCATCTCGGCAACGAGAATGAGAGATTCGATTCTCTTTGAAGCTGCTTCGACCGTGTTCATCTTGTCTCTGTCCACTGTGTTCAGAATCGCATCGATCTCAAAACCTATGCCTGCATCCTTCAAAAATCGCTCGAAAGTGGCTGACGTGATGATGAAACCTCTGGGTACCGGAAATCCGACTGCAATGAGCTCACCAAGTGCTGCGCCCTTCCCGCCGACGGTCATGCTGTCCTTTGCAGAGAAGCTGTCTAGCGCTTGTGTCAGTTTCATGGTGAGATTATACTTCGCTTGCTTTGTGCTAGATATATCGTTATCCCGATGCAAAGTTAAGGGTGGAGTCTGCATGAAAACTCCCATATTTTACGTTGCAAAGGTATAGCAAGCCGTCGTATAATAAGGTCACTTCCTCCCCTCTCGCTTGCCGCAAGGCCCCGAGTGGGGTTATTTTTGTATCATGCCATTGCAACCCGAAACCAAGAGAGCAATCGTGTTCATTGATGGGCAGAATCTCTTCCATGCCGTCCGAAAAGCATTCGGTTACACGTATCCGAATTTTGATCCGCTGAAGTTGGCGGAGGCGATCTGCAAGCTATACAACTGGTCACTCCAAGGTGTTCGATTCTATACCGGTGTGCCTGACATTGACGACGATGCGGCATGGCATCATTTTTGGTCGGAAAAGAAGCGGGCAATGATCCGTGCAGAAGTTTATGTCTATACCCGTCCCCTGCGGTATCGCAATAAAAGCATTACCCTACCTGATGGCACGGTCCACACAATCCTCGTAGGTGAAGAGAAAGGGATCGATGTGCGTATAGCGCTCGACATCATCAACTTGGCACACAAGCGCGAGTATGATGTGGCGCTCGTGCTGAGCCAAGATCAGGATCTCTCTGAAGTTGCCGACGAACTTCGTATTATCACGAAAGAGCAGAACCGTTGGATCAGGATCGCCTCGGCCTTCCCGTACAGTCCAACCGTCAAGAACACCCGTGGGATCAACAACACGGAATGGGTGAAGATCGACCGGGCGATGTACGATGCCTGTCTGGACCCCAGAGACTATCGGTTGAAATCAGAACATGGGGCTGGCCTAGGAAATGCTAGTAGAGTCTGAGGATTTTCCGCAAGGAGGAGAGCATTTCTCTGGATGTGCGACAGTTA
>Ga0156323_106_pt1 | contig 10242 bp, 10 predicted proteins | sample RifCSPlowO2_12_FD_107971 | JGI IMG/M metagenome (GOLD analysis project Ga0156323, IMG submission 107971) | Candidatus Peribacteria bacterium RIFCSPLOWO2_12_FULL_55_15 | reverse complement strand
TGATGGAGGTTTTTCTTGCCGCCACCACCGAAGAAGTCTACCATTCACGCATGCCATCGGATCAACAGGCGCCGGCAACGAAGCAGGATATTCAGCAGTTTGTTGAGCATATACAACGTTTGATTGCAGATATGGAACAGCGGCTAACGAAGGAAAGCGAAGAAACACGCCGTCACTTCGACGTTGTGGCAGAAAATCTCCACTACGATTTCAAGGGGGCGCTGAATGACAAAATCCAAAATCATGAAAACCGCATTGTTCACCTCGAAGAACATGTAGGCCTCGCGGCATAAGGAAAACTCCCTCTCCCATCGGGAGAGGGCTTGCGACGGTGTCGTTCGTCGTCGGTAGGAGCGCAGACATTGGTGGCCGCATTGGCAACACTTGTACAACTGACGGCCACGCTGATGCCCGTTTTTCTTGATCCGGAACGACCTACAAACCTTGTCATCTCGCCCACGAGCGTCTTCAACATGGCATTCTCTTTCCGGAGGGCGTTCAATTCGCGCAGGGTGGGTCCGGACGATGCCTTTGCCGAGAGCCACGTAGACCGTCGTCTCATGGATGCCATGTTCCTTGGCGGCTTGCGCCACCGGAATGCCATCATCTTTGATGCGCTTGAGTATTTGCTCCTTGATCTCAGGAGCGATGCAGCGGGATGTACCCATATGGGGGGAAACTAGTCGAGAGTGTGTCCAAGATACGGGGTACCTGCCACCAGCTCATTCCCATTTTGTGTGAAAGATTCCCGGCGTATCGATCCGCTCGTAGCCGTGGGCGCCGAAGAAGTCGCGCTGGGCGGCAGTAAGATTCGCGGGGAGATGGGCTGTGCGGAGCGCGTCGAAGTAGCTGAGGGATGCTCCGAAAGTGGGAAGCGGAATGCCATGCTGTGCGCCGACGGCGACAACGGCGCGCCATCGTTTTTGCGCTGTTTCGCTGAACGCGGCGCCGAGTCGGATTTTTTCATCGTTCTTTCCCGCGAAAATATCCTGGAACGTTTTGAGGAGGACGGAACGGATGATGCACCCGCCACGCCAGATGCGTGCGATCTCTGTGAGGCGAAGGTTCCAGCGCTCTTCCGCGCTCGCGCGCTCGAGGAGGTCAAAGCCCTGTGCGTATGTGCAGATTGTGGCGAGGAGCAGGGCGATGCGGAGGTCTTCCGTGAGATCTTCCCCCTTCCTGATGTTCGCAGTGAAGGGAATCTCGTGACTGCGCCGCACGCGGAGTTCCTTCTGGTTCGAGATGATGCGGGCATCAAGAGCGGCGCCGATCGTTGGAATGGCAACCCCGTAGCGGAGCGCCGCCTCCACGACCCATTTTCCCGTCCCTTTTTGGCTGGCGATATCTTTGATATTGTCGATGAGATTTTGCTTAGTTTCCAGGTCTCTCTTTCGTAAAATCTTGCCGGTGATCTCGAGGAGATAGGAACTGAGGTGCGGATCGGTGTTCCACTCTGCAAAAATTTTTGCGCTCTCCGCGTTGGATTTTTTGCCGATGTCTCTTAGAAGGTGATAGGCCTCCGCAATGAGCTGCATGAGGCCGTACTCGATGCCGTTGTGGACCGTTTTGACGAAGTGGCCCGATCCTCCTGGCCCGATGTACGTGACACATTTTTGATGTTGTTGTGTGTCATCCCGAGCGTAGTCGAGGGGCGCAGCCATTTTTTGGAGGAGAGGTTCGAGGTGGTCGTATGCCTCTTTTGAGCCGCCCGGCATGAGACTGGGGCCGAGGAGGGCGCCTCGTTCGCCACCGCTCACGCCCATGCCGAGGAAATGGATCCCCTTTTTTGTGAGTTCCCGTTGTCGTCGCTCCGTGTCCTTGTAGTGACTGTTTCCGCCATCGATGAGAATATCATTGGGTTGTAGGGACAGGAGATCATGAATGACCTCATCGACGGATTCTCCTGCCTTAACCATAATGAGGATGGCACGGGGTGGTTTGATGGCTTTGAGAATGTCCGTGAGAGTTGTACAGGGAATGAAGCGGCCTTCCTTTCCGTGTGTTTTCATAAATTCCTCCATCTTCTCCTTCGTGCGGTTGTACACCGCGACCGTCGCGCCGTTCCGCGCCGCATTGCGGGCGAGGTTGGCGCCCATGGTTCCTAATCCGATTACTCCAAGCTGCATTATGAGGGGATCATAACTTCTTCCCAACTTTCTTCCAATCTTCTAAAAATTTCTTCAGCCCACTATCGGTGAGAGGGTGATTTGGCAGCTTGAGAAATACTTCATAGGGAATCGTGCAGATGTGGGCGCCGAGCATGGCGGCCTGTGCCACATGGCGCGGGTGGCGGATGGAGGCGACGAGGACTTCGGTATCGAAGTGGTATTGCTCCCAGGCAGTCATGATGTCCTTAATGAGATCCATCCCTTCCTCCCCCGCATCGTCGAGCCGACCGATGAAGGGGCTGATGATATTTGCCCCCGCCTTCGCTGCTAAAATGGCTTGGTTTAGCGAAAAAACAAGTGTCGTATTCGTGCGGATGCCTTTGCTTCGAAAATACTTCAGTGCTTTCAGTCCCTCGGTGGTCATGGGGACTTTCACGACAACATGCTTGTGCCAACGTGCGTATTCCTCGCCTTGTTTCTTCATGCCCGCACAATCTTCCGCCGTCACCTGCGCACTCACGCACGGCACGAGTTCGCACATCGCGAGAACGGCATGCTCGAAAGCGTGTGGTGAGCCTGCCGAACCATCTTTCCATTCTTTAGCAACCAATGTCGGGTTCGTCGTGACGCCATCGAGAATGCCCCAGGAGGCGATTTCCTTCACGTGATCGATATTTGCGGTGTCTATGAACAACTTCATCTCTTCTATTATAGCATGGATTTTAGATGGGATATACTTCCGCTCGTGCCACGTCTGCGACCGGAAGCTCGATCTCTCATTGGCAAAGATTCCAAGGTTGTTCCCATGTCTCTCCAGCGTGTTGCTGCGACATGGAAAAAGTCTGAGACGATCTGGATTGGGCCGGAAGACGCTGTGGAACTTTCCAAGGAAGACCGAGAGGCGTACGAGATTGCGCACAAGATCATGTGCCATCTCTGCGTACAGGCGCCGACGAAGCACCAGTCGGGTCATCCCGGTGGTCCCCTCTCCTCTTTTACGTTCGCGTATGTTCTTGGGAAGGTGCGGGATTCTCATATTGACCAGCCTCTCCGGTATAGCGCTGGCCATCTCTCGCTCCTTGCCTACGGACTCCAGTGGCTCTTCGGCCGCGATGGCGGCGATCCGCGCCTCCGGAGTCCGCAGGCGATCATCGATGCGTTCCGCACGCCGTCTGGCCTCCCCGGTCATGCGGAGGCTGGTATCGGCGATATTCCTTTTGGGGCTGGGCCGCTTGGAAAAGGGGTAAGTAATGCGGTTGGGGTGGCGCTTGGGTTGAAGTATTTACATTCGATCAACCCTTACTCCAACTCTCTCCCTTCCAGCCTTCGCCAAGGCTACGGCCGGCAGGCAAAGGGAGAGAGAGTTCCTTTGGTCGATGTCTTGATGGGGGATGGGGATTGCCAGGAAGGGCAGATCATGGAGGCGTTCCGTCTCGCAGCACGGCTTGGTCTCGATAATTTGGTAGTCCATGGTGACTTCAATGATGTTCAACTCTCCGATCAGCCGTCGAAGACGGTGGCGGCGGATTTTGCCTCCATGGCCGCCGCCACAGGGTGGCGGGTGATTGAGGTGCAGAATGGGAATGATCCGGGGCAGGTGATGGCGGCGCTGAAGAAGGCCGGTGGCAACCATCATCCTAACCTTCTCCCTTCAAAGGGAGAAGGAAGACCGACTTTTATCTGTTACTACACGACGATGGGCTATGGAGTGAAAGTGATGGAAGAGGGGTCGAATACGGGAAAGGAGAATTTCCATGGGACGCCGCTCAAGAAGGAGGTGGCGGAAGCAGCTCTCCGTGAGCTTCCGCCGCTGGAGGAGCTTATGAGGAGATACGAGTTATATCGGCAGCGGGAGAAGAGTCGGCGTGATGGTTCGACTACGCTCACCACGACACGCCGACTTCCCTTCTCCGTCAAAAACCTCAAGTGCTATTCCCGTGTTGTAACTTCCGAGCCGGGGGCGGTGCGAAAGGATTTTGGGGCGGTGCATCTCCTGAATCTCATGAAGGCGGATCCGCGGATCGTCGTTCTCCATGCGGATATTGCGGATTCCGGCGGGTTCGGAAAAGTACATAAGGAGTTTCCCGATCGTGTCATCAATTGCGGTGTGGCGGAGGCGAATATGTACATGATGGCGGCGGGGATGCGGCAAGCGGGTCTCCTCCCCGTGACGTACACGTTTGCGGCGTTCGGGACGAATGAGGCACGGGCGAACGCCCGCCTCATCGACATGAATTCCGCGCACGTTCCCTGCTGCGTATTGCACGATTGCACGCACGCAGGGGTGAGTGTGGGCGAGGATGGCGAGACGCATCAGGAGCAGAATTACCTGAACATTCCCTTCAGCAATACCCAGGTTTGGATGCCGGCGGACAGTAATCAGGGGGCCGCGATGGCGGAGCGCGCGATGGAGCTCATTGCGGGGGGGCACGAGAGCATCTACGTCTTCTCCCCGCGGAGCGGCCATCCGCAGATTCTGCGGGGGGACGGGTCGGTGTTCTATGACAAGGAGTACGTCTTCGAGGGGAAGGCTGATGTGCTGCGTGGTCACGGTGATCTCACGGACGATGTCACGGTGATTGCGACGGGGATCATGGTGCATGCGGCGCTGGAAGCGGTGGAGAGGGAAAAATCCATTCGTCTTCTTAATGTCTCCTGCATCCGTCCCCTTGATGCATCGGCGATCATCCAGGCTGCCCTTGAAACAGCGCACCTCATTGTTGTGGAAGATCACAATACCGAGGGTGGATTGGCATCGCAGGTTGCCGATGTCATTGCCGATTTCCAGCTCCCCTGCTCACTGCGTCGTTTGGGACTGACGCAGTATTTTCCATCAGGGACGGATAAGGATCTCCTTCTTATGGCTGGACTCGATGCAGAGAGTATTGCTGATGCTGTGCAGGATGAGGTCGCAACCGAGGTACGCGGGGGGGAGAATGCGCTCCTTGTTGTCCTTCACCGAATGTCGACGCTGTTGCATCAGAGCCGCTTCGGTGCGAGCGCCAGACTCTATGCCGAGCATCTGCAATCGGAGAAGGGGTACTTGGAGGCGCTGCGGGAGAAATGGAAAAAGCGGTGGTGCGATCCAAAGAAAGCTTCCGACGAATGAGGAGTTGCGGAGTGGGCTTCCTCTCCCACTGGGAGAGGATTGAGGTGAGGGGTGGGGAGATGGAATGGCTGTGGCGGAAGCGGGAGGATTCGAACCTCCGAGACCCTTGCGGGTCTACCTGATTTCAAGTCAGGCCCGTTCGACCACTCTGGCACGCTTCCAATCACATTGTAGCAGTGCGATTACGTCTTGCATTGACAGGTTCTCGGGATATACTTCCCGTCCCCTATTTCTTCCTTCTATGAATATGCGTTTTTTCTTCTCTCTCTTCTGCCTTTTTTTCCTTGCTGCGTGCGGATCAAAGACTGATATTCCCTTTCCAGTTCCTCCATCGGAGGATGCTGAATCGTCCGCAGATTCTTCTGAAATACAGGTTTGGGAACCAAAGGATGAGGTACAGCAGGAGACTGGCAATGTCTCGTATCGTGGTGTTTTGGAGCCTCTTGGGATCAGTCTCTACATGCAGGGGACGCATCGTCTGGCGCTGAAAGATGATCGGTTTGTCCTTCTCGAAGGACCCGCAGTGGATTTGAATGTGTACTTGGGTGAAGAAGTTGAGGTCTTCGGTGCGGCACGTCCTGCGGTCGAAGCGGGGGGGGTCATCATGCGGGTGGAGCGCATCCATCGTACGACAATACGATTGGAGGCATCCTCTGCTGTGTCCGACATTTCTTCTGCCATTCCTTCCTCCATTTCCTTCGTTGCTTCGCTGCCATCTTCCTGGTCTTCTCTTTCTTCGTCTTCCATTTCCCCCCTATCCTCACGATCCGTTTCATCTTCTTTTGCTTCTTCCATGCAGAACGCGTTCGAGCAAGATGCAAAAGTAGCGATGATGGCAAAGGAGAAGTTTACTGCGGAACAATGGACGCAGGAGTACTGTTCTCCTAACGTAGGGTTCTGTGTTCCTATTCATCGCAATTGGTGGTTTAAATCATTTGGGGCCACCGCTTCATCATTGTGGCATGTGGAAGTGAGCGGAGAACTTGTAGAGAACCTTGGGGATGGGGTGCTCCTAGTGAATCTGGTCCAGGGCGATATTGCTACGTCTGGTGCGACAGATCGCGAGGTTCGTATGCATGGGAATTTTGCCGTCGGGTACCGCAACTGGACAGAGAATCGTTATTTTGAAATCAGCGCTCCGATGGATATGAAGGATGCGGTGCAGTACATGACGGATAATCTCAAGTAGAGGTATATTGTCCCCATGCCTCTCTTTTCCTACACGGCAGTGAATGACCGGAAGGAACGCATTAATGGGATGGTAGATGCCATGAGTCTGCAAGCTGGGCGGAATGCTCTCCAGGAATCAGGTTTTTTTGTCGAGGAAATTCATGAGGCAACTCCGATGGAACGCGAGAGTACGAAGCCATGGGAGACCGTTTCGGTGCAGGAGCCTGTCGAGGGACTCGGGACTGAGGGCTTAAGTCACTCAGGGCCGAATGACCAGGTCCCAGTCCCTAGTCCCCAGCACCTAGCACCGAATTACTATCCCCTCCTCGATACCGTCCGCCTCTACGCCGGATGGCTCCTTGCGTGGTACATCCTCGTGATCGCCCTCGGTGCGTACAAGGAGACAAAGCAGCTTCCATTTACCATTCCGCTCATCGAAGGATTGTGGCAATCCGTTCTCATCATTCGTGCTGCTTTTGGTGTGTTTATCTTTCTCATGCTCACGTCCCTTCACCGGTTTTTTGGAAATCGCGCATGGGTCGGTGGCTTGCTTGGCTTACTAGGAGCCTTTCTGTTCTATGTGTTTTTCGTGAATACGTAGGAGAGGTTCTAGGTGTGAGGTTCTAGCTTTCAGGTGTCGTGCTGAGCGTAGTCGAAACGTGGCACGCAATCTTCTGTGTCCCCCTCGACTACGCTCGGGGTGACACAGGGAATTCCCTAACACCTAGAACCTAACACCTAGACTACGACAACCCTAGTTGCTTCCTAATCTCATCTGCTTGAGAGGCATCCTGCTGCTTCACGCCTTCCTGGACCGAGACCGATTGGAGGTCCTTCCAGTCTGCGGCATGCTTCTGCTCGAGCTTCTGCAACTGTGCCAAATGTTTTGGAGAGAGTTCCGAGAACTTCCGCCGCTCCTCCTCGAGGATTTTCTGGAGTTCGTCCACCTGGAATTGCGAGAGCTTCGGTATGGCTTGAATGATCCGCCATTTTTCATCGCGTGTGAGGGAGATGCTCCCCCTGAGAAGCGTGAGGAATTTTTGCTCATCGAATGTGGTGTTTGGGTGGACGGGGATCGCTATGCCATCATTCGTGAGCGCACTCGTAGTGCCGCTAAACCGATAGTTCCCTACCTGTCCAAGAACTTTGATATCCTCGTCGTCGTAGCCAATGTCCTTCGTGGCCACGGTCCCGACAGGGGGTGGTGGTGGACCGCTATCCTGTGGGATTGCTGCATCGTCTCCTCCAGTGCTACCGGCACCGGCAGCAGCTCCCCCTGTGCTGGGAGGTGGAGGGGGCGGAGAGGCGAAGACCTGGCTCGGATCAATCCCTCCCTGGGGCACGGGGTCACCGGGGCGGGGAGGCGGTTTACCTTGAGCCGGGTCGAAGGGTTGCTGACCGGGGGGATGGGGCTGTTTACCCTGAGCCGGGTCGAAGGGCGTTCCGCCGGACTGTGCTGCTTGTGGATCAGGCATGGGAAAATGGGGATGACATAGCTAGTGTAGCGGGATTATTGGAGCCGCAAAGGGATTTTACATGCGCGCAAGGCCGATATGGTCTTCGAGGCGGTCTTTGAAGATGCCATTGAAATCGTGCACGAGGTTTTCCGCAATGACATTCATATGATGTGTGATTACCTCTGCAAACTTCTCGAATTTTGCATCCATCTTCGTATCTATCCTCTTTTCCAATTGATCAATCTTCGTATCCATCTTCGTATCCATCCGTTTCTCCAACTGATCAATCTTCGTATCAATCTTCGCATCCATCCTTTTCTCCAATGTTTGGAGGTCGTCTCGTACCATCTGGATATCCCCCTTGAGGAGCCGGATGTTCCCGTTCATGGTTCGGACGGTCTCCTTCAACATCCAGACGTCCCCCCTTCGTAAAGCCTGGATACCACACTGCTGGATGCCCCCCTTCGTCGCCGATGCTGGTTTTTTCTTACCTGCCATCGTGCCCGATCGTAGCAGGGTCCAAATGGCAAGCAAGGCTGGAGCTCAATGGAATGATCTGGCAGTGGTGTAGGTTAAACACTTGCCGTACTGCCATGGTTACCGGAGTGTGGCTTAGGATTGCGGCGCGTGTTTTTTCAGGGCTCCGGCGACTCATCAGACCCTACTTTTTTTCCGCTGTGTCGGTTGCAGTGAGACGGATCCATACGTCCTTTACCTGTTGCAGGCCATTGGGAGTTTCCATCTTGCGATCCACCACGCGAACCCATTCTCCTTTCTTTCCTTGAAACTTACTGACGAGCAGTTGGCCATTCTTATTCTCCAATAAACCGAAGTAGTCGTGCCCATCATTGCTTTTGTAGGCAACCTTCTGGACTCTCAATTCTTTATTTTTTAAGTTTCCCAAGCCAGCCTTTTACCTTTCCCCAGAACCCTTTTTGCTCCTTTGGAGCAGAGACAGAGGCTGCGGCTGGCCCACTCGGAGCTGCTGCCGCTGGGGCAGGGGCAGCCCCTTTTTTGGCATCTCGCTCCTCTATGAGTTTCTTAACTTTCCCGATTTGCTCTGAAGTGAGTCCAGCGCTTTCCAGGCCCTTCTCCAATACTTTGTCCGGATCTTCCGTTGCTGTCGCCACTTTTTCAGTCACGGTGGGCTTCTCACTGGCATCCTCCCCCGCCGCTTCGCCGCTCTCCAGTGTATTCGGAGTTGCTGCGAGATTTTCCGATTCCGCCGCCGCGGCCGGTGGTTGATTTTTTGGTGCTCCTGCAGCCGGGGCAGCTGGTGGCTTTGGTCGTGCTGGAACGCGGAGGGTGAAGGCTCTTTTCCCATCATGCTCATACGCGAGGAGGTTGTCGTTATTAAGATATATTTTATCATTCCCAACTTTCAATGTAATGATGCCGGACTCATCCATGCCATCATACGTTCCCCGGAGGAGTTTTCCGTCTGGTCTCCTATAGGTCATCGGTTCACCAATGTTCGTGGGCTTATCAGCCGTGGGGAGCTTCCACTCGCGGTACTTGATTTTGTCTGGATGGTCGAATAACTGTGGCTTTCCTTTAGGCTTTCCATTTTTATCGTAGGCCTGCTTTGCGATTTTCCATCGGCCGTCCTCCGTACCGCGTCCGATTTGGAGCGTGACGTACTCACGTTCCCCTTCCTTTGTGAAGCGATACACGCGCGTTCCACCAAATTTTTTAATAAGGGCATTGCGATCTTCCTCGGAAAGTTCTTCCAGTTTCTTGATGAGATTCTCTGCTGCTGGGAGTGTTGGTACTTGTTCTGTTGACTTTTTGTTGAGAGTATCTCCAATGTCTGTCCTGATCTCGTCCTGTCGCCCTGCCAGCCCATATGCTATTATTTTCATCTGTTGTTGCTGCTCTTCTTCGGTAGGCTGCAACTGAAGATTATCAGGGATTATGGAAGACTCTTCTGAGTTCATTGCTGAGTTTGATGTCATTTTTGATGTGTGTATTCCCCTCTATTCTAGCAAAAAATGAGGGGGTTGGGAAGCCTTTTTTCCAACGCCCCTCACCCCGCCCTCTCCCTATGGGAGAGGGTGTTTTTCCCTGCTATGCCGCGAGGCCGACGTGTTGCTCCAGACGCACAATGCGATCTTCATGCTGTTCGATTTTGTCTGGGAGAGCGCCATGCAGAAAGTCATGTTTGATGTTCTCCGCAACAACGTCGAAATAGTGACGTGTCTCTTTTCCTTCTCTCGTTATCCGTTCTGCCATTTCTTTCATTCGTTCTTCCATATCTGCAAACCGTTGCGCTGTTTGTTGGTAGTACTTCCCCATCTGCTCCATGAGGAGGTGAATATCCTGCTTCGTTGCCGGCGCCTGTTGATCCGATGGCATGCGTGAATGGTAGACTTCTTCGGTGGTGGCGGCAAGAAAAACC
>Ga0156323_110_pt1 | contig 11926 bp, 9 predicted proteins | sample RifCSPlowO2_12_FD_107971 | JGI IMG/M metagenome (GOLD analysis project Ga0156323, IMG submission 107971) | Candidatus Peribacteria bacterium RIFCSPLOWO2_12_FULL_55_15 | reverse complement strand
GCCTCCTACTGGCGATCCGCCTCCTACTGGCGATCCGCCTCCGCCTGGCCATCCGCCTCCGCCTGGCCATCCGCCTCCGCCTGGCCATCCGCCTCCTCCAGGCCATGGTGGCCCGCCTCCACCCGGCGGCACTACGCCTGGAATAGCATCGCAGTTTCGTAGCGCACGCGCGTTGCACTGTAGGCGAGTCTCACCCGGCACTTTAGTGCCATGGTAAAATGTGCAAGTTTCATCAGATATATTCTCGCATACTCCCCCCGAAGGATCGGGAATGCAGCATAAGATTGTGGGAGGAGCGGGAGGCAATCCGCCTCCACCCTGCGGCACTACGCCTGGAATAGCATCGCAGTTTCGTAGCGCACGCGCGTTGCACTGTGCTTCAGTGGCATCAGGCAAAAACGTGCCGCCAAACGATTCGCATCCTCTTTTTGAATTTATTTTGCATCGCGACACTGGCTCATCGTCTCCTCTCGGAATACAGCACTGTTTCTCCACATGGCAAATATCATAATCGCACTTTGCCTGGCCTTCGTTAGCCGCGACAAATGTTCCAATGAACAGACAAAGTTCTTCATCGGTATCGTCACAAGGTAAGCCAATATCTATACAGCATAAGCCCCAATCAACGCCCCCACCACCAGCGGGAGGACGAGGAGTAGGAGGAGTAGCGGGACGAGGAGTAGGAGGAGTAGCGGGACGAGGAGTAGGAGGAGTAGCGGGACGAGGAGTAGGAGGAGCGGGACGAGGAGGAGGCAGGTAGACGAGCGCGAAATATGTGTAGGAAAAAAGAGAAGAATTAATCTTAAAGCGTAAGAATCTGGGTGTGCTGTTTACTCCAAAAAAAACATTGAGCAAATTTTTTCTTAGATCGAGAGAAGTATAATTACCAATTACAGTGCGGCCTTCTGACAAGCTGTTATAACTCGGGGGTATATCATCTGGGGGTACTAAATCCACAGAGAATTCCGCCCCAATTCTTCTTGAAGACCTTTTGAAGCATTTATCAAACTCAATTGTAATTGATCTATCGCTAAAAGTCTTTGTACTATTGGATTCTATTTTTTCGTATTCTGGATCAGTTATAGTACCTTTCTTAACCCACACAGTACAAGGATTATTAAAAAGCTGTCCAAGGAGATTTCCCCCAGACGGCAACGCCAGCAGGACAGACCCCAAGCTGACCGCGACGATCGCAATTGCGATGAATTGCCTCGTTCGACTCATGGAAGCGAGTATAGGAGATACTGAAAAACTCCGCCACTGACAGCGCCATTTCTCCATGTTCCAGACACATTCCCCACTTTTGCGAGAAGTTTCTCCATTATTTGCAGGCACCTGCATCCTCCCAGAACAAACACATCGTTGAATGCCATTCATCCGACATGTCAGTGAACGGCAGGAGCATTCCCTGACGATCGCACTCATTCACGGACATGGTCACGCAGCCGTCTCCCGGTCGACGACAACAGACGCCCATGTTCCGTTGTGATTCGCAGTAAGGTTCGCATTTCTCGCCGTCAGCTTCCCCTATCGCATAGACGGTATATTCTCCATTCGCATCCAGAGGGTCCACGCTGTAGAACGGAGGCACGAACATCACTGTCCCGACGAACGGATGCAGTCACCTGCATCCTCCCAGGACGAACACATCGTTGAATGCCATTCATCCGACACGTCAGTGAACGGCAGGAGTATTCCCTGAGGATTGCACTCATCCACGGACATGGTCACGCAGCCGTCTCTCGGTCGACGACAACAGACGCCCATGTTCCGTTGTGATTCGCAGTAAGGTTCGCATTCCATGCCGCTATCTTCCCCTATTGGAAAGTTGGACACACCGTCACTATCCGTGGGATTAGCGCTGAAAAACGGAGGCACGAACATCACTGTCCCGACGAACGGATTCTGACCTTCACCGCTTGGATCGCGAACTCTGCAGGCAGTAACTTGGTCCGGGGAGAGCCTCCTATCGCACCAGAGATCATTTGACCTTGGTTTTTCGCAATAATTTTTAATAGTATTAATTCTATCTTGCAAATTAACAGCATCTTCAGAAGACATATCGGCAGCAAGGTAGACTTCATCTTCGGCGGTGGATGCAACCATATTTTCGCAAGTCTGCGCTTCATCGAAGAAATCAGTTTTATATGTATTCTGGCGCGCTGCTTGGATATACCTGTTATCGTTATATGAATAATCGATCACCTCATCAGAAAAAAGTCCGCCCATTTGAGCAGTAAGAGAACCTATCCGGAGGTTAGATACGCTTGGTTTCTTCTGGCAGCAAGCGTAGAAGTAATCGCACTGCTCGTTTTCCGAATCCGGTACGCAATATCCGGTTCCTTGAACGTCATCTAAACTCATCCATTTGCAATAGCGCGAATAGGGATCTTCGAATATGCAGGTCGAAAAATCACATTTTCCTCCTTCGGCTGTCTCGCACTCTTTGCACACGCTGCAACCGCAGCCCTTGATGGTGAAGGAGGCCTCCTCCGACCGTATGGTTCTAAACGACTCACCGGTTTGCAATGCGATTGTAGCCTCGCTGAAGATTGTGTCTCCCGGAGGGCAATCGTAATCTACAGGCATCGTAAATAAGATTCTTTCGGATGATGATCGATCGTACTGAGTCAATTCGGATATTCTATTATTAAGTTCTTTGGTTGCATAAGATGGATCGGCGATAGAAGTATCCAAATCAGAAGCTGAAAATTCTATAATGCTGCTGCCTGGAATGTACGATACTATCCAAGATAAATGACCGATATTGAACGGTTCACTCAGAAAACCTACAGGTTTTAAACATGCATCGACCGTAAACGTTATCCTGGTTCCAGAATGCATGTCCTCATATCTTAATTTGTCCGGAGTGGAATTGTAATTAGACCTTCGTTCTACATCTGTCGGAAAGTCTATATAGAACCCACCATACCGGGTAGGAGGTATAGAATTATCGTTATGATCCTTTTCAGAACAAAGACTAAACGCCTTCAACTCCACAGTCGGCGGAACGCACTCTGCAATGCATGACTCCGCTTCCTTGTACCCTCTTCTGATGTTCGCTGGGGTTGTAGATGAATATGCCGGTCTGTCATCTATGTCATCGCTGCAGGTGTACGTTTCCGGATCGCAATAGTAGAATTTATATTGCTTGCCGCACATGAAATCGCAGAGGGGCTTGTCGCCGTTCCAGAGTTTGCCTAACCCGTCGATGTCACTCCCCTTGCACCCTGCCTCCGTCCACCCTTCCTCGCACTCGCCATCATTTACTTCCGAGTATATATCGTAGCAGCAGAAGCCTGTCGGACCGGATGATGGCTCAGTTCGCCGCTCACTTCCTTGCTCACCTCCTTCTATCATCACCGGAAAAATCTCTCCAGCAAGCGCCACGCGCGTTCCGCCCGACATCGCAAGCATCGCGAGAGCAGCGATCACAAAAAATGGCAACAGTAGCGGTCGGGAGCGCGGGATTCGGAGGTTGACACGCATCAATGGAGTCATGGGAAGATCAAATAACTGCTTTTATGGAATCGAGCGACCGGCCGTCGCTTTGCAAACGGCCTCGCATGCGGCGCGGTCAAACGAGAACGTCGAGCCTCTTCCTATGCGACAGTCCGCCTCACCCGGCGCTATAATGCACTGACGCTGATCAAGCATGCAGCACCATCCCGGTTGTACGGCTTGCTCCTGCGCGTTCCTGCTGTTGCGCATCACAGCTCCGAACCACACGGATGCGCCGAACAGGAGAAGGATGATCGTGAAGAAAAATATTCGGCGAACGCTCATGAGAGTATTATACTCAAGCCAACATTTTCCAGCAAAAAATATTGGCTTGACAGTTTTCACTATGTGTTCGGGGCGTACTGCAGCCATTTTGCGCGGAGCTGTTCGACTCTGTCCTTCAAAATTTTGAATTGCTGATCGAGGAGTTCCACTTTGTCGCTCAATTGTGTCGTCGCCTGCCGGAGACTCTGAGACGTCTGCCCGGACACTATTAATTGTTGATTCGCATCCTGCTGAGTTTTTACGGCTTTCGCCTGCGTCGCCTCTGACTCCGCTTTAAACTTTCTGAAATTCTCATTATACGTCGCGATCTCTTGCGGGGTTACGTCAGAATCCGCCGTTTCCCCAAAAAACTTCTCATAGTCTTCCTGAAGCTTTTTATTCTTATTCTGTTCGTTCGCGAATTTTAGCCGCAAAACGATCACTTTCCCCTGCACTGCATTAAACTTGCTCACATTCAGATCGAAAGTTTTCCTATCACTCTCGAAATGTTTTTGGTCGAGTAACCCCATTAAGCGAACCATCTCCTCTTCGATTTTCTCTAAATCTTCCTGTATTTTCAGGAATAGCGACACCGTACTCTGGAGCTTGCCCCGCGTGCGCATGGGTTTTTGCTGCTTTGCGAGTGACTCCATGAGCTTCTGCACATCCTTGAGAGCCTCCGTCGCCGTATCGCGCTGATCCTCGAGCATAGCGCTGTCACCTTCCGATTGCAGCAGCAGATCCGCGAGACTCTGCTTCGATTGGTTCAGTTGCGCCTGTATCGGCCTGATCGTTTGGATCGTCTGTTGGTACCATTTGTCAGAGAGTTGCGTTAGCAACTGCCCGCCATCGAGCAGTAACTGCTGAATCTCCTGCCTGAGTTTGAGTTGCTTCTCGAACCACTGCGCCTGATCCTCCAATGACGCATCCGGTCTCTGCCCCTTACTCAGGATATTGGCAATCTGCAAACGAATTTGCCGGAGCCGCTTTTCTATCTCCACCGCTTGATTGAGAAAAAGATTGAGCAGAGACATCAGATCAGGCATTTGCCGCTGGAGATTTTGCAAAGTCGTCATCGGGCTTGGCCGATCTGTTGCGCCGCCACCGGTCGGTGATTGCAGAAGCTGCGCCAGCCAATGCTGAAAGCGTTGAGTCTGCGTTACAAGCAGCGGCTCCTTTTCCAGATCATCAAGCTTCTTCTTCCACTTTTGCTGGTCCTTCGCGAGACTGTTCATGAGAGCCGTGGATGTCCTCAAAGACTCTTTGTATCCATTCTGAAGATCTTTCAGCGACTGTTTCATCAACGCCTGCTCTTCTGGCGTCTGGAGCTTTGCGAGTTCCTCCTTCATGCCACGGAGTTCTTCGATAGAGAGTACGACTGGAAGCTCCCCTCCGTATGGCGATCCGCCTCCGCCTGGCGATCCGCCTCCGTCTGGCGATCCGCCTCCGTCTGGCGATCCGCCTCCGTCTGGCGATCCGCCTCCGCCTGGCGATTTGCCTCCGCCTGGCGATTTGCCTCCGCCTTGGCCCTGCGCCGCTATTTTTTCCTTTAAACGATTGCTCGCCTCCATTGCTTTTCGATACAACTCTCCACTCGCCCCTTCGTCTCGTAACGCTTTCTGCTTTTTCCACGCATCTTGTACGGCTTTAAGAGTATCCGGCATCGGTGGCATACCACTTCCCCTTCCCTGCCCACCTTGCCCTCCGCCGCCAAATGGATTCCACCCTCCCAATCCCTGCCCACCTTGCCCTCCGCCGACAAGTGGATTCAACCCTCCCCCTACCTGCCCACCTTGCCCTCCGCCGCCAAGTGGATTCAACCCTCCCCCTACCTGCCCACCTTGCCCTCCGCCGACAAGTGGATTCAACCCTCCCCCTACCTGCCCACCTTGCCCTCCGCCGCCAAGTGGATTCAACCCTCCCCCTACCTGCCCACCTTGCCCTCCGCCGACAAATGGATTCAACCATCTCCACCGCCCACCTTGCCATCCGGCGCCAAATGGATTAAACTCTTCTCCAGAAACGCAGCCCCGTCGCTCGCTTATTTTGCAATAATCCATGGTTGCCCCCGGCATAAATATGTTTGGTGCCAGGCATTCACTTTTTGATACTCTATCCAAGCATGAGCCACCTAATGCAGAGTTATCCTGTGTACAGCACATGGTTGGCACATTGCATATATTGTAATTGCAATCGTTCTGGCCTCCGACGCCAATATCTACGACATACGTACCTCTAACGCACATTTCTCTAGTTCCCCGGATGCAAGCTTGTCCTCTATCTTTACAGCAAAAGCCAATAACTCCAGCTTCTGCTGACACATCTGCATGCAAGAACTGCAACAATACCACAAGCTCAGCAATGACTGTTAACATTAACCAGCTCATGGAAAGGAGGATAACAGAAACCTCATCAATATCCAAATCAGCCTCCCGATGACGTCGGACGTGCCGGTGATGCGTGAAAATCCTCGCAGAGAGCGACGCATCGCTGCGGCAGAAGATTCTGGAGCGGATAGCGCTGGTGAAAGCAGGGTATACTTGAATACATGGACATGACCCTCGATCATCTCCGGGAAAAATTGCTGTCATGGAAAGGATGCGAGCTCCACAAGTCTGCGAAACCTGTCCTTGGCGAGGGAAACCCCGCAGCGGAGGTCATGTTCATCGGGGAAGCGCCCGGACAGAAAGAGGACGAACTCGGACGCCCATTCGTCGGACCCGCAGGGCAACTCCTCGATGAACTCCTTCATTCCATCGGCCTTCAACGAAAGGACGTGTACATCTCGAACGTCGTGAAATATCGCCCCCCCGGCAACAGGGACCCGACACCGGAGGAAAAAGAGCAATGCATGCCATGGCTCAAAATGGAGATTGCTATCGTTCGGCCACGCGTCATTTGTCCTCTTGGTCGCCATGCCCTCGGTCATTTTTTCCCAACGCTCAGTATGACGACCGTCCATGGAAAACCAATGACACTGACGGATGCCGTGACCATCTTCCCCATCTACCATCCCGCCGCCGCTCTCCATAACCCCAGTCTCCGCACAGCGCTCGCCGAAGATTTCCGGCGTCTCCGTCAATTCCTCGATGGCACACTCGCAGCTGTCGCGATTGCCAAACCACTCGCCCCATGACCAGCCTCCTCTTCAGTCTCTGGCTCTCGGCGCTCCTTTCTTTCACCTCTCTCCTCGTCATCCTCTTCCGCGTGAGCCCCTTACAGGCGCCCCTCCATGCGCTCCCCGCGTTCTATCTCAGCCTCCTCCTTTCTGTGTCCTCAATCAGCATGATTTTGGCCTACATCCTCTGGAAACGTTTCGGTCCCGCCGCCAAGAACGATACCATCATCTTCCGCATTGCCTTCAGGGAAGGGGTCTTTCTCGGACTATCCACTCTTCTCCTCCTCTCGCTCCTCCTCTTTCAAATTCTCACATGGTGGATTACTCTTCTTGTCCTGACCGTGTTTGTCCTCGTGGAAATTGCATTGCATGTTTAAGAGTCTTCCCCCTATCGAAAATCTCCTCCGGCGCATCCTGCATGCGCAGGATATCGCGGAGCTCGATGCGCTTGAACATGAATGCTTCGGACGCAAAAACGGCGTCTTCACCATCGCATTCACGGCCATTTCTTCTCTCAAGCCAAATCTGCGGAAAACTGATGCAATGTCTCTCAATACCCTTAAAACGCAGGCGCTCGCTGCTCTTCGCGATCAGCGCGCCGCTCTGGGGAAAGCAAACCGGAATACTCTCGCAGAGAATCCGCTGGACCTCACGATCGATCTTCCCCCTTCCCCACGCGGTCACCTCCACCCCATCCCAAGTTTTATGGAAGAGCTTGAGGATGTCTTCGGCCGTATGGGATTTGATGTTGCTTACGGACCGGAGATCGAAACGGAGGAACTCCAATTCGATCTTCTGAACTTTCCACGGGAACACGCCGCGCGCGACGCCCAAGACATCTTCTACCTCTCTCTCCCAGCCGCGCCGGGAAACCGATGGCTGCTCCGTGGACATACGTCTCCAGTACAAATCCGCTACATGCGGACGCACACTCCGCCCTTCCGCATGATCTGCCCGGGAAAAGTCTATCGGAAGGATGATGATGCCACACACTCCCCCATGTTCCATCAGGTGGAGGGAATGATGATTGATCGGGACATCTCCCTTGCCAACATGAAGGCCGTCATGATTGCCGCAGTGCAGGAACTCATTTCCCCTGAAACAGAATTTCGCTTCCGGACCGGCTACTTTCCCTTCGTTGAACCTGGCCTGGAAATGGACATGCGGTGGAGAAACGAAGGGGAGTGGATGGAAATCGCAGGCTGCGGGATGGCGCATCCCAATGTCCTCGCCAACTGCGGCATTGATCCAAAGAGTTGGCAGGGCTTCGCCTTCGGATTCGGAGTCGAGCGGATGATCATGATCCGCGATGGCATCCCGGACATCCGGCTCTTCTTCGAGAATGATCCGCGCTTCCTGGAACAGTTCTAGGCCCTCTTCCACTCCTCCCCATCATCGTCGTCATCGGCATCTTCATCATAATCTTTTGAGTCCTCATCATCTTCGTCCATCCCTTGCGCCTCGTCATTCTCTTCGGACAGGATCCACTCGCGACAATGCGCAACGTCTTGTTGAAAACGCGGGTTCTGCAGATGTTCCGCAAGAACTTGCGCCATATCACAGTGCAGTTCGGCGAGAGCGCATTCCGAATGCCACTCGGCGAATATTGCGAAGTACACGTGCCCATGCGCGCGCTCAAATGGAGCTCCGCCGCAGAGTTCCAGATGAGCCATCGTCGCCACAAAATCCCGATAAACAGCATCGCGCTGTTCTTCCTGGTCTTCTCCTTCCACTGATTCCCGCATGTAGAGCCCAAGGAGTACGGAGAGCTTGTACTCGAGTAATCGCGCAATTTCTTTCTCCTTCGTCACGGCTGCAAGAGCCCGATTGAGGAATCGGCACGCCGTTTCCTGATGAAATTCCTCCGATGCTCCGCAACATCCCTGGACAATGGCATTCTCATCCCCATCCACAAGTAATGCCTCCATGTGCACTTCGACCGACCGATGATCAGGACAGGTGAAGCAGCGAACGATATGCGCATCACGGCGGATCTCCGGATCCCCTTCTGAGCCACGGCCAAGGAGTTCCGTCGCCGCCTCCTCTGCGTAGAGCTCCATAAGCTCGCGCGGCAGCCATCGACGATTGGCGGCGACCCTGGCCCCATCCGGTGGAGGTGTCCCAAACGGGAACGAACCGATGAGGAAACGCAGCATATGCGCGCGAATTCTTTCCTCCGGCGCACGTGCACTGTCCGCCATCACCTCCTCCGCGACCTCACGCGCATTCCACCGATGTGCCTCCGAAAGCTCCACCTCCGGACAGCGCTTGAGCAGATGGTAAATGCGCAGGCGTACAGAACGATCCTCGTCCGCAATGAGTGGAAGGAGATCATTCCCGATCACCAGCGCATCAGAGTACCGCTTTTCCTCTATGCACTTCATAAGACGTTCCTCGATTGAATGCACTTGCGACGATCTATCTCTATCCATACATCAAATAACTATATAATACTGGATGTTGGCGTCAACTTCTGGAATCGTAACCGTGGCCACCACTCCTCCGGGGCTTCAAAGAACGCTTGAATGTCTGCAATATCTCCTATAGAGAACATGTCGCGCTTCCGCGCAACGTCCAGGAGATCCGTGCGCGTTGCGAGAGGATGGAGCCGCACAGAGCAACGCCTGGCATTCACGAATGCCGACGGAAGCTCATAGCTGAAAATTACTACGATATCCCTCACATCAGCAGAGCATTCTTCACGCAGCGCTGCGACTGTCGCCACTGCGCTCCCTGCAGTGGACAAAAGATCTTCGATCACCAGGATCGACGCACATTGCGGAAGGTCTCCCTCCACCCGCTTCCGCGTCCCATGTTCCTTTGCCATCGGACGCACATAGGCAAAGGGGAGCCCCAGTTTCTCTGCCACGAGCGCTGCCCAGCCAATCGCTGCGGTCGCTGTCCCTGCAATGCCTTTCGGCATGACCGGCAAGCCTCGGATCACATCCGTAAGAGCTTCTGCAATACTCGCGCGCTCCTCCGGATGACCGTAGAGCTTCCGCAAATCGCAGTAGATGGGGGCTCGAATGCCGCTTGTCCAGATGAAAGGTTTGTCTACTGATATACAGACTGCGCCGGTCTTAAGAAGGAGATTGGTTATGTGGTCGGCAGTGATCATGTCTGTAAGTATGCTACACTGTTTTCCATGATTGCGTTCTCTCGCGTGACAAAGCAGTATGGAGAAAGGGTGGCGCTCTCTGATGTGACGTTCACGGTGGGTCCAGAGGAGTGTGTCTGCATCACCGGTCCCGCGAAGGCAGGAAAATCCACTCTCATCCGTCTCCTCCTTCGCGCCGAATCCCCCCAAAAAGGCGTCATCAGCATCGACAACGTTGATCTGCAGATCGTCCCGCCCGCCGTCCTCCGCCTCTACCGGCAGCGTATCGGACTCAAACTTGCGGAGGGCAACCTCTTCCTTCGGAAAACTGTCACAGAGAATCTCACCTTCCCTCTCCTGCTCCATGCTATCGACGAGCGGGAATGCTCGCGGAGCGCGCAGAGTATGCTTGAGCGTCTCGGTCTCCTCGAACACGCGGAACACCGCCCTCCCGATCTCTCCCCAGAGGCTCGCACACTTCTCGGCCTTGGTCGGGCTCTCATCGCTCATCCGATGATTCTTCTCCTTGATGAGCCGTTTGCCGATCTCTCGCTCGATGCCTTCACCCTCGCAGTGTCGCTCCTCACTGAAGCCCATGTTAACGGTCAAACGATCATCTGCTGCTCGCGGGATGAGTCCATCGCTTCTGCCCTCGACGCACGGCGTCTCCGCATGGTTTCCGGGAAGATTGTGGAAGACCGCCCCTCAGAAACAGACGCCCCTCCTCTCTCCTCCAGCATCCACCATATCCTTGCCCGCGTTTTTCTCCACCGTCGGGGCCAACCCGCAAAAGAAAAAGAGGCGCAGAAAGTGGAGGTGGTAGCTTCCTAGATAGTGTTCCTACGGATATCCACACCAGCATCGCGATACGTTGTCATGTGGATATCCATAGCGCATCTGGTACCCTTCTTCTTATGGAGTTATGCATATTCATCTCTGGAACCAATGAAAAACTCTGATATGTCATGGTGAGCGTAGACGAACCATCACACCGGCAAGCTATTGTGTCGCCCTTCGACTACGCTCAGGGTGACAAAATGTCCACCTTTTTCATTGGTTCCCTCTATAAATGAAGAGTCCTACGCATCTCCGGCGACCTATCGCTGTAGCCTTCGTCACGGCGCTCCTGATAGTGACATCCATGGCTGTTTGGTACTCGGTGTCAGGAGAACTGCGCGCTTTAGTGACGGCTAATATCATGAATCCGGATTACATTCCATACGGTGATGGCGCCTCCGTCCTTTTGGATTACATCCCATCACCTCTAAAAGATATTGGTTACTGTTGCGTACCGTCGGAAATGGGCCACGGGTTTTGCCCTTTTTCCGGCGGTGAAAACTATCCAGTGAAGTGTGCTCCTGACGACCCTTCGAAATTTGAGGTTAATTATGCTATGTTGTCAAAGGTGGGAAATGTTTTAAGTAATTACTTCCTTGTGGATCCGAGGGTGTATGGAGGGTACGGTTCGACTAAACGGTCTCCGGAGTATATAATAGAGAATCCCATTAAAACCTATGGGTGGGCTGGACCGAGGATGTATGTGTCTCCCGCTGAGGCCGCATATAAATGCGCGGAACACGCAAAGAAAAATTGCGGTTACGTTGTTGTTAAGAATATCGCAACATCGCCTTCCCAAGAGAATCAGGCTCCCTCTCCTCAGGCTCCCCTATTTCCAGGAATGCAAGAACAATCTCCCCAAGAAAATCAGGCCCCCTCTCCTCAGGCTCCCCTATTTCCAGGAATGCAAGAACAATCTCCCCAAGAAAATCAGGCCACCTTACCGGGGGGAGCGATACTTCCAGAAATGCAAGATCAGCCTCCCCAAGGATTCCAGCCTCAGCTTCCGTCGGCCCCTCCACCACAGCAGCAACGGCAAGCTGCCCCAGTTCAACAACCCCAAGAAATTAGGCAGCCACAAGTGAACCCAGCTATACATGCTCCGACTT
>Ga0156323_122_pt1 | contig 17322 bp, 11 predicted proteins | sample RifCSPlowO2_12_FD_107971 | JGI IMG/M metagenome (GOLD analysis project Ga0156323, IMG submission 107971) | Candidatus Peribacteria bacterium RIFCSPLOWO2_12_FULL_55_15 | reverse complement strand
TGGGAGTAGGAGTAGCAGTGGGAGTAGGAGTAGGAGTAGCAGTGGGAGTAGGAGTAGCAGTGGGAGTAGGAGTAGCAGTGGGAGTAGGAGTAGCAGTGGGAGTAGGAGTAGGAGTAGCAGTGGGAGTAGGAGTAGCAGTGGGAGTAGGAGTGGGAGTGGGAGAAGTGTAACCTGGCTCACATGTTGGCATCACATCAGGAAGAGGCGAAGTCCCAACGCACAGAAGACCACTACAGCACTGTGGTGCGGGGCTTGCACCTAAACATGTCTCGCCCATTGGTATACAACCGCCTGTGGAATATGGGATGAAAGCGAGAGGCTGGCGGATGCCGGTGATGCGCATCGCAAAGACGCCGACTGCGACAATGAGGATGACGGCTGCGACAAGGCGGATGGCGAACGATCTTCGGAATGCCGCGATCATGGAACGAAGAAACCTGTCCACCGCTACACTGTAGAGCGATGCGAGTGAATACTCAACTGACAGCTTAGAACGGCGTGAAATCGAGAGCAATTATTTTCCGCCACACGTCGCGAATGAGTTTCTGCAAATCATCTTTTTCTCGCTCGGTAATCACAAAAGAGCGTTCCACCGGTTCCTCATCGCGCTCACCAATGAAATCAAGGATGAATGCTCGCGGTTCCAGGGGAATGTGCGCATGTTCGAGGAGCAGAGCATAGAACGTGAGTTGACGGAAGTAATCGCCATCTCTTATCTGCTTCTCCGTCTGCGGATGACCGGTTTTGTAATCAATGAGTATTGCAGAAGAGGAATCGGGATGTGAAAGATCGATGCGGTCGAGGAGTCCTTTGATGGGAATGTCTTTTAGATGAGCGCTGATCCCCTTCTCAACACTGTGGATCGTTGGCATTGTCCCGCCCAGCCGCTTCGCGTAGTAACGAGGAAGAGCCGTACTCCCAATATGAAGAAGGTTTTCGCGTTTCTTGGGTGTCAGAACCTCGCGCTCTTCGAGGTACCGGCGGAATTCCCGGAGAAATTCCTCGAGCGACAATGGACACCCCTTCTGGACACTGAGTCCCCACTGACGCAATGCAGTATGGACAGCATTCCCGTAGATCAGATTCGCCTCTTTACTCTGTGGCGTCTTTAGGAGATCGAGCGTAAGGAACCTCTTTGGATCATCGAGAAAATGATTGAGCGCGGTGACGGAGAGCATAAAGGATTTCAGGCGTTCTCGAAGGAATGACCGAAACTCCTCGTCGATATCCCGTACTGGTTCTCTGAGAAGCGTCGACAGGAGTTCTGGATTTTTTGGAGAAATATCCATCTCCGGCAACTCCCCGGCCTCCGCAAAAAATGCGGATGGAGACACCGAGCGAACTTTTTCGCCACGCGTTTGCTCTTTGCTGCAGATCATCAGAAGCTCGCGGCGCGCCCGTGTCATTGCGACATAGCACACGCGGCGTTCGTCTTGTCCTTGTTCAAAGGATTTCTGCTCCTTTTCCCACCCAAAGAGTAAGTGCTCCGGAAGCATCAACGACGGAGGATTCCGCCGCCTGTCCCAGTGACCTTCTCGGAAATTTGGAAGAATAACGCAATCAAATTCCAACCCCTTACTCTGGTGCGCGGTCATTAATTGCACGCCGTTCTCTGTGATGTGCGGCATCTCGTAGGTCAGTCGCAAGCCCTGGTACTCCGGATTCCCATACAGATCGAGATCTGACATGAGTACATCGAACGTATAACTCGGCTGCTCGTATGCACGGTATTTTACGTAATCGAAGAAGGATTGAAGCGAGAGAAAATCGAGTGGGTCGACCGTGTCACCCTGAGAAAAATTTTTCTCAGCATGACACGTCGGTAACGATAGAAGTCCCGTATCTTTCAATACGCGCTCCAGTGTCTCCACCACTGTTCTGCTCGGTAGTTTTTGATGAAGGTCGAGGAGGATATCGCGTGCTGCGATGATTAGGTCGGCATTGTGAAGTTGCAAGCACCACTCACCGCGTTCGAGTTCCAAAAGAAGATCATGCAATGCGCACTTCCGCTCGCGTTGCGCTGCAAAGAGCCGCCCGCAATCTGCCGGATGACACGAAAAACACGCACAGGCCAATGCTCCTGCAAGACGATAATTTTCGAGAGGATTCTCGATCGCCCGGAGGATCGTGAGCGACTGATAGACAAGCGGGTGACTGAGGAGGTCTACCTTTCCCCGCATATCGATAGGGATGCCCCGTACACGGAAGACATCAGCTATCGGAAAAAGTTCCGCATTTGTCTGTGTGAGAATCGCAATATTCTGCGGTTTGGTCCTATCTCTCATGCGCTCTTCGACAATGTCCGCCATGACCCATGGTTCAGCAACATCGGAGGGAACATGGTAAAGGGTTGGTAGCGTGTCATGGTGAGGTGCCCCAGCTGTGATGGTTCGTGACGATTTTGCTTCGCAAAATCCCTCACCATGACACCGCTGGGGCCTCGAATCCATGTGTGCTACCAACTCCTTCCTCAGCCCCGGAATTTTCCCCACCAGCCGCTCGGTGTTCTTTGCAATGAGACTGCCCGCAGCATCGAGGATCGTCTGACTGCAGCGATAACTCACTGTGAGGACAATGACCGGAGCATGTGGAAACCGTTCCCGGAATCTCAGAAGATTGAGAAGATTCGCTCCCTGGAAGCGGTAAATTGCCTGGTCATCATCCCCAACAACGAAGAGATTCGGTTCGTGATCGAGTGTCTGGTACGTTGTGAGGATATTGATAAGACGACATTGGGCGCCATTCGTATCCTGGAATTCATCAACGAGGACGTACTGATAGCGCTCCTGAAGACTCTGGAGAAGCCATTCGTTCTCTTCGAGCGCCCGGATAACATAGAGGATCATATCTTCGTAGTCGTAGCGTTGGGTTTTCTCCAATGTTTCCTGGTACTGCCGAAATACTTCGGCAAATTCCCGCACCCTCCGTACAGAAAGGAGATCCCTCTCGCGCGCCTTTGTTCCCACCCCGCTCTGTTCATCCATTTCTTGCGCAAATGTTGAAATGGTCATTGTGAGATCATCGAATGTCTTCCCCTCGCGTTTCACCTGTGTAATCCGATCGAGAATGTCCCGCGTCCTTCGGTACGGGTTTTTCTGGTTCACGAGAGCGAGATCCGGGAGCAGAGCATCAATGCTGCGATTGACAATGCGATAACGCTCGACATCGCTCACCTTCTCCAGCGCCGACCACGTATCGAAGACGACGGGATGCGATGCAATGATGTCATTACAGAAGCCGTGAATCGTTGCTATGGTGACGCCGTACGCATCGGGACCGATGAGCGCTCGCAGCCGCTCGCGCATTGCCGTTACCCCGCTCACGGAGAATGTGAGGCAGAGGATATTCGAAGGACGCATGTGGGTTTTTCGAAGAATGTTCGCTACACGTAAAGCTGTGACTTGCGTCTTGCCGGTTCCCGGTCCTGCAATCACCATCACAGGCCCTTCAATGGCATCAACGGCCGAACGCTGCTCTGGATTGAGCCTGGCATATTGCATGCCCCTCACCCTACTTGCCGGCCGTAGCCTTGGCAAAGGCTGGCCCTCTCCTGCGGTGGGAGGTAATCATTCCTTCTCCACTTCACAGGCGCAGTGGTCGCACTTCTGGATCATCTTCCCGTCTTTCGTTAGATCCACAAGGACCCCTTGGTGACATTTCGAACAGAGTTCCGTCGAATACTGCCCGGGAGGCAAAGGGGAAAACCCAATGCGCTTCCCTGCAATGCCGAACTCCCGGATCGTGAGAGACCGGGGGTGATCCCGCATTTTTTGGAGAACTTTCGCTTCGATCTGGCGTATACGCTCGCGTGTGACTCCGAATTCCTTCCCCACCTCCTCGAGGGTGTGGCCTATGCCATCACGAAGTCCGAAGCGCATCTCGATGATCTTGCACTCCCGCGGCGTGAGAAAATCGAGCATCGCATGCACATTTTCCTTTTTGAGTTGCCTATTCGTTGCCTCGAATGGATTGATCGCCTCCTCGTCCTCGATAAAATCCCCAAGCTTACTGTCCTCCTCGGAACCGACCGGCGCTTCCAGGGAAACGGTGTCCTGACTGATTTTTTGGATGTGCTGGACCTTCCTCACATCTATCTCCATCTCCACAGCAAGCTCCTCGAGTGTAGGCTCCCGTCCCAATTCCTGGACGAGCCGGCGCTGCGTGTGCGTGAGCTTGTTGATCGTCTCCACCATGTGGACAGGAATCCGGATCGTCCGTGCCTGATCCGCAATGGCCCGCGTAATCGCCTGTCGAATCCACCACGTTGCATACGTGCTGAATTTGAACCCGCGCTCCGGATCGAACTTCTCGACCGCGCGAAAGAGGCCGATATTCCCCTCCTGGATCAAGTCGAGAAAGGAGAGACCTCGACCGATGTACTTTTTCGCAATACTCACAACGAGTCTCAGGTTCGCTTCGGCAAGTTGCTGCTTGGCGCTCGCATCCCCCTTCCGGATGCGGCGGGCGAGTTCCACTTCTTTCTTCGCATCAATAAGCGGGACGCGACCGATCTCCGAGAGATACATCCGGACACTGTCATTACTGATTTCGAGAAGATCAACCTCGCGCTCTTTCCGTTTTTTCTTCTTGTCCTCTTCCGACGGCGCTTTCTTTTTGCTCACAATGCCTGCCGTCGCCACAACCTGGAGAAGATTGTCATCCTGATCCTCAAGAACCGCAGCCTTTCCCTCCTCCTTTTCCTCTTCGTCCTCCTCTTCTTCGTCTTCCGGCTCTTCATGGGTCGCAATATCGGTCAAATCCTCCGTTGGTTCCGGGATCGTGAGTCCCGTCTTCCCACGTTTTTCCCAAATCAGCGCATCCTTCACATCAATCACCTCAATCCCAAGTCCCACAAGGAGCGTGTAGACATCGTCAAGGAGATCAACGTTCTCCTCTGCATTAGGCACTGCCCCGATAATCTCGTAATGCGTCACGTACCGCTGCTCTCGCCCCTTCTTCACCAGGTGACGCACTGCTTCTGGAAACCTCAGCAAATCTTCTTCCGTGGGTTGAACGATGAACTTCCGTGGATGGGAGGCCATAGCGTTAGATTATATGGTAGACATCATAGGGAACAGGGAAAACGTATCCGCGTTAGGCTGCCATCTTCGCCAATTTCAGCACTTCCTGATAGCGCACTTCCAATAATGCTTCTTCCTGCCGGTTCCCTTCGGAACGCGCTCGAAGGAGCTGTTCCGTAATTTCCTGCTGCTTCCTCCGTACAGTCTCCCTATTCGCCATCCGGCAATTTCGTCGGATCTCCCTCAGCGCCACGTTCTCCGACCACCCGGCCAGACCCTGTTCCTCCATGTAGAGCATGAGCACCCGCGCCCACTCTCGCACCTCAGGAGAAAGAGGGATTGTCTCGACCGTCCACGACTCACCCTTTGGGATGCGTCGCATGGCTTCATAGAGAAGAAGAGCATGCCCTTCGTCCGGTGGGATAATCTCCAAGAGCATAAGGAAAATGTCCGGGTAGAGAAGGAACAATCCAAGTGTGACCTCGATACTTGTGAATTGTTTTACGCGAGGTTGTTCCTCTATTTGCAACGGCGCTCTGTCGCTCTGCCGCGCAGCGCGGAGATCCTGCTCCAATGCACCAGGCGTCGTATCGAGAACAATTGCCGCCTTCCGCACTTCCTGTAAGCGTTCCACCGCGCTCGGAATACTGCCGAGGAGATGCAGAATCCTCTGCAATGCGCGCCGACGGAGTAGGGGGTCGCTGCTCTTCTCGGCCTGTATCTCCTCATAGACGCAGCGCATATACGGTTTTCCGGTCGTCTGAAGCAGCGCCGCAAGTTCCTGCCCATGTTCCAAAGCCATATCGGCAGGATCTTTCTCCGGCAGAACCACTGCATGGACACAGAGACCTTCCTGTGTGAGAAGGCAGAACGCTCGCTCCGCAGCCTCCCGCCCTGCGCGATCTTGGTCGAGGCAGAGGACGACAAGATCCGTCAGTCGACGGATGACGCGTGCATGTTCTTCGGTCAGCGCCGTTCCGCACGATGCCACAACATTCCCCCTCCAAACGCGACGGCAAGCAAGGAGATCGAAGTACCCCTCCACAATCACCACATGACCTTCCGCACGAATAGCTTCTTTTGCTGAATGGAGGCCGTAGAGAACAGATGATTTTCTGTAGAGCGGCCCATCTGGACTATTCATATACTTCGCAGCATCGTCTACGAGGGTCCGTCCTCCGAATCCCACGATCCTCCCTTGGCTGTCCTCGATGGGGAACATCACGCGGTTCCGAAAACGATCACCGATGCGCTCATCACTAATCTCTCGCTGAATCCCAAGACCTGCAGCCAGAATTTCGCTTCGGCTGCACCCCATTTTCAGGAGCGCTTCGTATGTCTTTCCAAAGGAATCCGGCGCATAGCCGACGCCGAACATTTTCGCTTCTTCTGTAGATACGCCACGATCCTGAAGATACTTCTGCACATGTTCCGTGTTCCGTAATTGTTCTTGGTAATACTGCTCGGTCGCCTCGAGACATGCGCGGGCGCGCTCCTTCTCGTCGCGTTTTACCTGTGGAACATGCTCTTCTATGACAACACCGGCACGTTCCGCAAGATCGCGAATTGCCTGCGGAAAATCCACCCCCTCGATCTTCTGGTAGAAACTAAAAATATCTCCGCCGCTCTGGCACGCAAAGCAGTATGCAATGCCTTTATCCGGCGACACGATGAGGCTGGGATTCTTATCCTGATGGAAAGGACAGAGTGCTTTGTACCCTCTCCCTGCTTTTTTGAGCTGACAGTATCCTCGGACAAGGTCTTCGATCGGCAGCCGCGCTTTAATTTCTACCACTGGATCCATACGAAAGAGAGTATACCTAATCCCGCACCATCCACCGTGGGAGGTTGTTCTTGAGGACGCCATTTTTGGCGAGTGCGCGGCCGATGCAGAAATCTTTGTAGAGGAGGAGAATGTCGCCGTGGAGTTCTGTATCACCTGGCACATCTTTCCCCTCCAGAAGGAGCACCAGCTGCTGATCGCCGATGGAACATAGCGCACGCGTCGCGCTTATCCCACGGAGCGTCGCCATCTCATGACTCACACGTACTCGACCGTCGTTCAGAAGCTTCGCAAAAGGAATCCCCACAGAATAGTCCTGCACTGGTAGCGGAAACCCCGCGACCTCCTCACTCATCAAGAAAAGTTGTTCGCCACTGCGGAAAAGCACATCGGTATCCGTGAGAAAAGACACGCCGTAGAGATCTTCTATTTTGGCAGCGATACCATTCTGCCGATCTACCGAGAGACGCTCTTCCTGGAATGGAACATATTCCATGTGCTCGATGCCCCTCGTTGAGGCACGCTTCTCGAGAACGGCACAGAAGAAACCCTCCGTGTCGTAGGTCTGGGGCCACAGCCGCAGCAGCGGCTGCACGTTGCTGGTTACTCGTTTCTGGTTACTCGAATGTTGCGATACTAACCACTCCTGTACCTTCACCGAGTCATTGATTGTCCGATCAAATAACGAATAACCAGTCACCAGTAACGAACGTGGATCAAGGATTTCTAGCTGATCGTGGTACTTCTCTAGTACTGAGAGAACAGTTCCCTCATTCTCCTCCGGCGTGAGTGTACAAGTGGAGTAGACGATGCGTCCTCCTACTTTTGCCGCGTGAATGGCAGCTTCGAGGAGTTGCCCCTGGAGCCGCGCCATTTTCTCGATATTCTCTTGTCCACAGTAATTCAGGGCATCGGAATCCTTCCGGACCGTTCCCTGTGCCGTGCACGGCACATCACAGAGAACACGATTGAACCGCTCCGTCATGTGCTTCCCAAACCACTGCCCCACTTTCTTTGTCACGATGACATTGGTGACACCCGAGCGGTGGAGGGCGCTTTTGAGCGTCCAGAGACGATGTTCTTGGATATCGTTCGCTACGATCACGCCGCGAACGCCACCCTCACCCTGCCCTCTCCCTTCGGAAGGGAGAGGGTGCGTCATAATGGCCGCGATTTGCGTCGTCTTACTCCCCGGCGCCGCGCTCATATCGAGCACCGCATCCCCCGGCTGTGGATCAAGGAGCGCCACGGGCAGCATGCTCGCAGCCTCCTGGATGTAGAACCCGCCAATGAAATGGAGGAGATCTTTGCCAAGTGCCTCTTCACGATCGGCGCGCTCTACAAAAAACCCCTCCTCGTACCACGGCACCGGCTCCAATGTCCACACCTTTTCTCTTGCCCATTCCTGAAATCTTCCCATCGAACACTTCAACGTGTTCACACGTACACTCTTCAGGAGCGGCTTCGCGCTCCACTCTTTCAGTGCAACGATATCGGTGAACGGTGCGTAGCGATCGAAGGGGTGATCCCAGTGCATTGACAGCAGTGTAGCGAAGGAGATAGAATCTCTAGCTCTTTGGAGGTTTCTGCGCTCTCGAGGCAAAACTCACAGGAAATACTTGCTTTTTAAATCCATTTATATTATAATGATAAAGTAACCATTGAGCCACTTCCTCGTGGTTACATTGTTCTTTATTTTCGTCAGCCATCCTTCTTACGACAGAGCGGAAGTGTCTTCCGTTGTGCCGTGAGAAGGTATCCCATTTACCTGAAGTGGAGATTTTTTCGATGGGAAACAGACTGATGAAAGGGATGTACGGCACGGAATTTCTCCATGCCAGCCACCTGTTCGGACTCAGCTGCGGTCAGATGCGCAGCGGTCCTAATAAGGTCACCCACAACAGCGGGTGGTACAACCGGCATGGTGAGAAGCTTGGGTGGGGGGACCTCAGCAGTGACGATTATCTGAGGATCTCCCGCGAGCTCCAGTACGGCGAGCACTTTGTCATTCTTGGAGAGCAGGATTCCTTCCAGAACTTCGTCGGCCGGACATGGATCACCTGGTCCATGGCCGATACAAAACCCGATGAGGAGTCTCCCGGAATCGACTACGTTGCTGAGAGGACAATATGCGTCATCACGTTCGGTAATGTCTACGTCGTGGACCAATGCGAGTTGTACAAAGAAGCGACTACGATCATCCGTGACGGTCTGACCGCGTACGTCCTGAAGAAGGACGCTGTCCGCCAACTCCTTGCCTAACATCCCACTCTGTAGGCCAGCTCTCTGTGAGCTGGCCTACTTCATTTTTTCCTAAAGCCGAGATTCACTAATTTTCTCGGTATCCTTCGACAAACTCAGGACAGGCTCCCACTTCTTTACAGAACAAAATTTACAAGCTTCCCTGGGACATATACCTCTTTCTTCGTCTTGGCATTACCGAGATATTTCGCAACATTCTCCTGCCGTTTCGCTGCGGCAATGACCTCCTCCTTTGAAAAGTCGGCTGGAAGATCGATATTAGCACGGACGCGGCCGTTCACCTGGACGACAATCGTCATTGTTCGGGAGACGAGGAGTTGCGGATCGTAGTGGGGCCAGGGCTGGTGGAAGATAAAAGATGGGCAGCCCGTGATGGTTCGTGACGATTCTTCGCTACGCTCAGAATCCCTCACCATGACACGATCTGCCCCCCCCTGCAACTGTTCCCACAACTCTTCTGCAAGATGCGGCGCGAGCGGCGCCAGGAGGATTGCGAACGTCTTCAGTGTCTCTCGTGAGACGTGTTCCTGTTCCTCAAGAACATTCAGGAATTCCATGAGACTGCTGATCGCTGTGTTGAAGTGTAATTGCTCCATGTCCTCTGTCACGCGCTTGATCGTCTTGTGAAGTGCTGTGAGAACAGCGGAATTTTCTGACCCCCTCTCCCTCGCCCTCTCCACGAGGGAGAGGGAAGAAACAAGTCCCCATATACGCTGCACGAACCGTTCTATCCCCTTGATCCCCGTCTCGCTCCAATCACCTCCATCGGTATAGGGCCCCATGAACATGAGATACATACGGAAGACGTCGGAGCCATACCTTGCAACGAGAGGATCGGGATCTACGACATTGCCTTTGCTCTTGCTCATTTTTGCTCCTTTATTCGTAATGAGTCCCTGATGAACTAATTTTTTGAACGGTTCTTCGTGTGACACGATACCAAAATCCTTGAGCGCCATCATCACGAATCGCGCGTAGATCAGGTGCATGCACGCATGTTCGGGGCCGCCGATGTAGGTTTGGATGGGCAGCCATTTTCGTTCGATGGAAGGATCGATTAGTAGCGTGTCATGGTAAGGAGGGCAATGACACCGGTTGCCCGTCTCGAATCCATCACGCTGCTGTGCTAAAAATCTCAAATAGTAAAACGACGAACAAACAAATGTATCCATCGTGTCGTATTCTGGTTCCCACCCCTTGCCGAAGATATTCTCCGTGCGCTCCTTGAATTCCTTCGAATGTCTCAGTGGCGACTCGCCGGTCGGCTTAAATTCGACGTCCGTGGGAAGCAGCCACGGGAGGTGCTTCTCCGGAATCGGATGCGGATGACCGTCGGGATCGTAGACGATCGGAATCGGGGCACCCCAGTAGCGCTGCCTGCTCACGAGCCAATCATGGAGACGATAGGTCGTCACTTCCCTCCCCTTCTCTTCATCCTCGAGCCATGCAGTAATGCGTTTTTTCGCTGCGGGGGTCGGGAAACTATTGAGGAAATCAGAGTTCACCGTGATACCGTCCGCGACAAATGCAGCTTTCGTGATATCACCTCCTGACACTACCTCTTGAAGAGGCAGTTTGTACTTCCTAGCGAACTCCCAATCGCGTTCATCATGCGCAGGGACAGCCATTACGGCGCCGGTGCCGTACGTCATGAGGACGTAATCGGCAATCCAGATTGGGATGCGTTCGCCCGTTGCAGGATGAAGCGCATAGGAACCCGTGAAGACACCGGTCTTCTCCTTCGCAAGATCGGTGCGCTGCAACTCATTCTTCGTCTTCACTTCTTTCACGTACGCCTCGATGTGTTTTCGTTGCGCCTTCGTCGTAATGTTCGCGACGAGCGGATGTTCCGGTGCAAGGACGATGTACGTGACACCGAAGAGTGTATCTGGCCTCGTTGTAAAAATTTCAATAGAGGTGTCACCCTGAGGAGCCCCGCCAGTGATGGTTCGAGACGATCTTCGCTTCGCTGTGATCTCCTCACCATGACACTGGCGGGGCGTCTCGAAGGGTCGAATTTCGAATTTTATAACTGCTCCTTCCGATCTCCCAATCCAGTTCCTCTGCATCGTCTTCGTCTTCTCCGGCCAGTCGAGACCATCGAGACCATCGAGTAAGCGGTCTGCGTAATCCCGAATCTTCCAGAACCACTGCGTCAATGGCCTCTGGATGACCTGTGTTTCGCAACGCTCACACGTGCCGTCCTGACACTGTTCGCGCGCAAGGACCGTTTGGCACTGCGGACAAAAATTCACAGGGGCTTCTTTTCGATAGGCAAGCTTGTGCTGGAACATCTGCAGGAACAACCACTGCGTCCAGCGGTAGTAGGATGGATCGGACGTATTGAGACTCTTCGACCAGTCGTACATGCACCCCATCCGCCGGAATTGTTCGATCATGTTCCGTACATTTTCCGCGGTGGACTCCGCCGGTGGCACTCCCGTCTTGATAGCGTAGTTCTCGGCCGGGAGTCCGAACGCATCGAATCCCATGGGGAAGAAGACGTCATGGCCGCGCATCTTCAAAAACCGCGCGTAGCTGTCGGTTGGTCCATACTGAAACCAATGCCCGACATGCAGCCGCGCACCGCTCGGGTACGGGAACATCACGAGACAGTAGTGTGGTTTTTTGGCCTTCGTGAGGTCAACGCGGTACACGCCGGCCTCCTCCCACCTCTGCTGCCACTTCGGCTCGACGGCGGATGGATCATATTTTGACATCATGGGTATGGTAGCAGGGGTTAGGGTGAGGGGCTTAAGCGTATACTTCGTGTATGGGCAGCCTGGAGAACGCACTATTACTGGCGCGCACCGTCGGAGAAACAGTGACAAAGGTGCAGGGGCCGCTCGATGTCCACCTACTCGCGGAACCCATCGCCAAGAAGTTCCATGAGCTCAATATGGCAGGGCCGCGGGACCTGTGGTGGGAAGGTGTGAAGAATCTCTACGACGACTGTATCGCGCGTGCGCCGCAACGGTGCCAGACGCTCGCGGAATATGCCGAGTGGGCGGAGCACATGGTCCGCTTATGGAGCACTGTTCTCTCGGCACGCGAGATGATCGTCGCATGGGCCGGGCGCGACCCGACGAGCCTTGAAACGGCAATCACCCCCAACACCGATCTCATCCACGTGCGCGAGGTGGATATATCTATGGATTTTCCGAAAGGTAAGAGCTCGAACATTGAAACTATCGGCAACGAGACGATCGAAGCCCTCAAGAAGCGCGGCATCGACTGCTTCGATCCATGGATATCAGCCAAGTACCGCACGCGGCTCTCGTTCGCCAAAAACCGTCGGCAGGCCAAGGCCATGCATCACCAGACAAACACCTCTCTCCTCTGCGGATTCTACACATGGCTGAAACGCACGCCACATCCTCCCTCCTCTGCACAACCAAAGGAACGGACCATTGGGAAGGAAGCGCTCCGCACACGGACGTTATGGCCGGAGGAGATCGTCCCCGAACGTGTCGGATTCCGATTGGTGTCCGGCGGCGCCGGCGTCACGATGATCAACGAGTACGAGGCCATGCTGCGCATCGCCCTCGACCTCATGAAAGTCTCGGTCGACACCAAGCTGCCGCTCGTGTTGCCGGAATCGAAGAAGTCACAACCATAGATGCTACGCCGCCAGCAGGCGTTGTCATGGTGAGGTGCGATGGCTTTGTCATGGTGAGGTGCGAGGGCTTTGTCATGGTGAGGTGCGAGGGCTTTGTCATGGTGAGGTGCGAGGGCTTTGTCATGGTGAGGTGCGAGGGCTTTGTATGGTGAGGTGCGAGGGCTTTGTCATGGTGAGGTGCGAGGGCTTTGTCATGGTGAGGTGCGAGGGCTTTGTCATGGTGAGGGATTTTTGCTTCGCAAAAATCGTCTCGAACCATCACGCACGGATCCCTCAGGGTGACACGCTTTTTCTCGTATACCGAACCCTCCTACCAGCCAACTCCGGCAACCGCTCATATTCCCCGTTGATCAGCGCCTCTTTCTTTTTCCTACTCCATTTCTTCAGATGCTTCTCCCATGAAATCGCATCACGTACATCCTGGAACCGTGTGCTGTACACACACTCTACCGGCCGCCGCCGGAACGTGTAGCACTTCGGATCTCTGCCCTCCCGGTGCTCGCCTATACGTCGTTCCATATCGTTGGTGATACCAATGTAATAGGAGTCATCAGAACACCGAAGCATGTACACGCAGTAATCGAGCACTATTTGATTGTATCAAAACATGTAAAAATTCCCCCCGCACCAAACGGGGGGAATGACTCGATCAGACAAATATCTAACTCCGAACAGTTTCAGCCACGGGTTCCTGCGAGAGGTACTCGCGGAGGCGGTAGAGGAGCGATCCAGCGAACCAGCCGACAATGCTGCCAGTGGCAAGGAGCAGCAGATCTCCCGGCATACCGAGGCTGTGGAAGAGGACTCCTGTCCCCCATCCGAGGATCGCTCCGAGAATGGCCGCGATGCGCTCCGTACTCGCGAGGGCGAGAAGGAGTGTTGATAGGACATCGAGGACGAGGACAATAACCCCAATACTCATGAGTTCCATGAGAATAGGGAAACATAAGCAGAGCAGAAGAATTTTCTGATTCTTCGGCATACTATTTCCCACCTCGAATATTCCACGAAATGCCTTCCCCATCCTCCATGCCCAAGGGGGACTCTTCTCAGTGCACACCATGAGGAGATAGACGAAGATTAATACACCTACCCCGAAAAACATGATCGCCGTGGCAACCATACCGGTACCAACGCCGATATATTCCCTACGATCCATGGTGCTGAACAACATCCCCCCCACGAAGAGTAAAATGGGAATGGCGAGGAACGAGATAAGAGCTGACGCGATGCACCAGATGACGAAGAGGGAAGCCTTCATCCCTGCCCGGATTTTCTCCTTCCTCACACACCACCACTCCAGTATCGACTGGAGGGCAGCGGGAAGATCCCGACAGGCATTACAGAGGACCAAAAGAATCTCGAGGGAGCTGTAGGCCACCCCGGCGACCACCATGCACACGATGGCCGATAGGATGGTGGGAACGATTTCCCACGCATGCGTAATGGCCACGCTGAGCCCCGCCAGCGCCCCCAAGGCGCCCGCAAAAGCAATACCATCATAGCGCTTCATGATATCTCTCCTTTCGAGAAATACAGTGTAGATCGAGCCGATGCTGTCGAAAGAACAGCTATGGACAGAGTATAGAAACATGATATTGTTTGCAATATGGATGCCTTCCACCCCGATATTCAGAAAGCCCTCGCCGCAGAGGAGCATCAACGCCAAGAGGATGCCCTCCGGGACATTCTCATCAAAAAAGCACAACGCAGTACGATTGAAAAGGATATTGCGGAGTCGTACTTCGCAACCGCCGCCATTCTCTATAAGCCCGAACGGAGGGAACTCCCGCCCGATGTGAAAGCTCTTGCGCGATCCATCGATAACACCTATCTCACGATCACGCATTGGAATCGCTTCGCCGACGTCCAGAACGTCGTGCAACTCTGCCGGGAAGCGGGCGAATGGGGCATGGCTTCCGTCTGCGTCCGGCCGACGAAGGTTGCCCTTGCGGAACACCTGCTCGCCCGGTGGGGCATTGATGACATTGCCGTCTGCACCGTCATCAATTTCCCGCGGGAGCAAGGCGGACGTGGCGGGATCATGCCGGAGAAAGAGTGCGTCGAAGAGGCGATGGCAGCCCAACGCGACGGAGCGACGGAATTCGATATTGTGATCGACTATGAGGCGCTGCTGCGGGGTGACCCCAAGCGCGCCTACTGCAGTATCGCCGACGTCGCCGGCGCGGTGAAGTCCCGCGATCCCGGAGCCATTGTGAAAGCTATTTTGGAAACGGCGAAACTCCGGAAGCACGGCGGCGTCTTGGCACTCTCTTCCGCGTGCGCGGCGGCCATCGGCGGCGGAGCGGATTACCTCAAGACCTCGACGGGCTACGCGCCGGAGGGCGGAGCGACGGTGGAGGACGTGGCATTTCTCCATCATGAAGCGGAGCCCTACGGCGTCCTCGTGGAGGCCTCCGGCGGGATCAAGACATTGGACCAGCTCCGTGCTCTTCAGCAAGCGGGGGCCAGCCGCTTTGGACTCAGCGCAAGCGGTGCGGTAATGAAAGAGGGGTCAGATGCGATATCCATATTGCGATATCCATATAGGGGATATTCCCTGTAAGCCTCTCCTACCACAGGAAGCCCGTTCCTCTCAGACGCTCGCGCTCTTGACGGTAATGCTGCGAGTAAGCTGTCGCTTCCGTTGCCATCCTGCGGTACCGCTCGGCGTCCGCAGAGAAGAACTGCTCCATGATGTTCGCGATGACGGCGAAATGCCCGGCCTGCGACGAGAGGGCTGTGTCACGGAGCCAGCCGTTCTCCGCAATCGCTCTCGCGAATGCTTGCATGATCCGGTCGAATGTTTCGCGGCGGAGGGCCACACCGTCCGCGTCGCCGAGGAGATGCAGGATGTCCAACTCTTCCCGCACAATGGACAGATCGGCCATTCCGCCATGCGCGAGCGCCTCGTCGTACGAGGCGATTGCGCGCGGGAAGTCCCCGGAGCGCAGGGCGATCCTCCCGCGCTCCTGCCAGAGGCGGTAGTTCTCGCGGTTCACTGCGGCAAAGCGGTCGAGGGAGACGGAAGCGTCTTCAAGGCGATCAGCTTCGCGCTGCAGTCTGGCCAGCCGCAGGAAGACGTCGCGGGAGAACCAGGAGTCACTCGCCATCTCGTAGAGCGTGATCGCCCTCTCCGTATTTCCTGCGGCTTCCGCGCCAGCCCCGCGCCAGCCATTGAGAATGTTCGGTGCCTCGAATGCCGCGACGAGGACGCAGGCGGTCATCGCCGCGAGTTCCACTGCGCCACGTAAGCGCGCGCGGCGCTCCGTCGCCGACCGCTCGTCCGCTGCAAGCATCCCGAAGAGGAGCCAAAAAGGGAGCGCGACGCCGATGAAGCGGAAGTCGTCATTAACCGCTTGGTGGATGAGGAGGCCAGCGACCGCGACGAGCGCGGCGCGGTCGAGAGGCGAAGATTTCCCGGCGCTGACCCGCCCGGTCTGGCCGTTCGAACAAGCCCGCCGCACGGCGCGGAGGAGGACAAAGCCCAAAAGGAGGCAGAAGAGGATCGCGGCCATCCATCCGCGCTCGGCAGCGAACGTCAGAAAGATAGAGTGCGCGAAGGAAGTCGGTGTGTGTTCCTGGAGGAACCTATGATGGACGTCACGGAAACTCACCGGTCCAAAGCCGAAGATCGGCCGCTCCCCTGCGATCCGCAGGGCCTGTCCGAAGAATGCCAGTCGCTCGGTTACGGTCGCAATGCCCTGGCCTGGGGTGTCGAACGCCGCGCGCGCCAGAAACGACTGAACGGGGAAGTTCCATCCGCGCGCGGCGTTCGCCCCGGCGACGAGGAGAATAGTGGCAGCGACTGCAGAGAGGAGGAACATCACCGTTGACCTCTTCGGCTGGAGCTTCTTCGGAGCTTGACCAGCAGACGTCCGGCGGAGGAGCCGCCAGAGGATGAGCTGCGCCGCGAACGCTAGAAATGCGGCACGAGAGAAGGAGAGGAGGAGACCGGCAAGAACCCCGCCGACGATGGCGCCTCCGGACACGGGCCGCGCGGCAAGGCGTTCCTTCGCACAGGCCGCAATGATCGGCCACGCGAGGAGAAGGAACCCTGCAAACGCGTTCGGGAAGAAGGAATACGGCGAACGGACATCGAAGAACGTTCCGACGAAGCGGTCGTATGGCTGCAGGATGTAGACGGGGAGACCGATTGTGAGCGTCGCTATCGCCATCGCTATGATCACCGCCGAAAACCGCTCGCGAAATATCCCGCAAAGAGAGCCCGAAGCCTCTCGCGCTGCAAATGAGAAGATTACGAAGTACGAAAACGCCTGCAGGGCATCGTCGAGTCCGAAGTTCTTCGTCGAGGACACCGCGAATGCAATGGCAGTCCACGCGGCGAACGCCGCCGCGAGGATCCACGGCGCGAGCGGGGCAGATGCGCGAGCCTCACGCTTCCTGAAGTTGTCAATGGCGCAGATCCACGCGGCGAGGACAAGGAGGCCGGTCACTGCCGGTGCAATGCCGCCGCCCAGGATGACACTCATGATGATGACGATCCAAACGGCCCACCAGGCGTGAGATCCGGCGCACATCAGTTGAGTATTCACTCGCATCGCTCTACAGTGTAGCGGTGGACAGGTTTCTTCGTTCCATGATCGCGGCATTCCGAAGATCGTTCGCCATCCGCC
>Ga0156323_105_pt1 | contig 32938 bp, 28 predicted proteins | sample RifCSPlowO2_12_FD_107971 | JGI IMG/M metagenome (GOLD analysis project Ga0156323, IMG submission 107971) | Candidatus Peribacteria bacterium RIFCSPLOWO2_12_FULL_55_15 | reverse complement strand
GCGCCATTGTCCGAATTGGATCATCAAGACTTGCCGCTCCCTGAATGCTATTGAGAAGCTTCCCGATGATGTACGGCTCCGCGAGATTGAAGATATTTGCACACACGAACATCCCAAGGTAGAGCGCCATCGTCCACCGCCGCCCTTCCGCGTAGCGCCAGGAAGCCCGGAGAAGTGTGATAAATGCGCGCATATGTTACGAGAAATATTCCCAGTCGATATACCTCACATCCTCCACTGTCGTATCGACTTCTTCCTGTGGAGAATATTCGTTTTCCTTCCTGCAAGATCCCCAAGTAATCCGCGACGCCACAAGCGTTGGTAGAGCGCTGGATTCTTCTTCCGCAGTTCTCTCACAGAGAGGTCTCCATAATGTTCATGGTAGTAGGCGAGGGGATCACAGATTGCGTGCCCGGGCTGCAAGGGAATCTTCTGTAAGAGCCCCCTTCGCCGGAGAAGGTGGTAGAGCCAGGACTGATGTCGCTGTAATTGACCACGGGTAAGACTCCCGTAGTACTCGTGGTAGTATGCGAGTGGATCCGCCATAGTGCGGTGTTGCCGTTGTGGCACGGTCGAGAGGAGCTCCCGCCGGCGGAGCGTGTGGTAGAGAGATGCGTCCCTGCGCTGGAGTTCACCGCGACTGAGACCACTATAGTACTCGTGGTAATATGCCAGTGGATCGGACATCCGTCGGTACCTCCGCCGTACACCTTTCTGGAGCCCACGTTGCACAGTCACAGCCATAGCAATGCCCTATGCTAACGCTCACACATGACCTTTGCAACACATATATCCCGACACTCATTCCCGTCCGCTCCTGGGCCCGAGGAGCGGAGCAACACGGAGGAGTGAAGCGTCGTATGCCCGTCGCAAGCGTCGTGAGCCACTTCGTTTTACCTGCGTGTGCAGACGAATGCGCTGCCAAAGTGGTTTCTCCACATATGCAGGGACAGGCACACTCCATCCCACCCCATTGTGTACCTCGACGAACTTTCCCCAAAAAGATGGTCGAATGGCAACGGCGTCCGGAAGCCATACTATGATCTCGGACGCGAAGAGTTGTCGTCCATTCACCCGGACTTTTCCCCGCCCTCCTCCAAACCAGTGACCGCGCACCTCGTACTCCTTCCCCGGCAGAAGATTCCCCTTGAAATCCCCTCCCGTCTCTCGATCGATAATCGTCGTCACGCTTGGTACGAGCTCGTAGGAACCAATCAGAACATCATCCCCCCACTTGAGCACTTTCCCACAGCTCATGCCGATGGTATCCGTCCCTGTTATGTTTTTGCACTCCTGTTTTTTCGTATAGAAGCGAAGCTTCACTGTTCCTCGGGGCACAATATCTTCGGGAATCGCAACAATGAGGAGGTGCTGAGACCATTCTTTAATGAGAGAATCCTTCGGATTCATGCACTGTACATCATTTGCATTCGCCTCACTCACGAGACAGACTTCGCGATCTGAAGGATATCCATCCTGAACGCTGTACCTGCCCTTCAGATTCGCACCGACGATGACGATATCTTGTCCAGGCGTCCACGTCGCACGCTTGCCTATCCCGGGGCGCGGCTCAAACCATGCCACGGGTTCCATCTCATCACCCGCATAGGCGAGAAAGGGAAAGAGCAATACACTGACAAAGAGAAACGCCACGAGTGGACGGGAAGAATATGGATGCATGAGAAGAGTATGGAGACTTCCATCGATTGTTTCAAGTATTGTAATTATATATTGTGTTGCGCACGAGGTGTGTTTTATGCATTGCATATAGTATTTCTGTTGCCTTTTTCCACAGACTCTCATAGTCTCAGAACTCCATTCTTCCTCTTTTCTATGTCCATGCCCTCCCGCTTCGCTCTTCTTCCTCTCCCCCTCCTCTTACTCACTGCATGCAATCGCGGCACATCGAACACGACGAATCTCACGATCAAAGGTTCCGACACCGAGGTGCAGCTTGTTTCCAACCTGGCCAAAGCGTTTGCCAGGCACAATACCTCCGCGCACCTCTCAGTTACCGGTGGCGGCAGTGCGACAGGCATCGCGAGCCTCCTCAACGGAGAGATCGACATTGCCAATTCCTCCCGCCCGATGAGTGATGCGGAACGCGCGCAAGCGAGCGAACGGGGAATCGACCTCCAGGAATTCATCCTCGCTCGCGACGGCCTCTCCATCATTCTCCATCCCGAAAATCCCATCACGACACTTTCCATGCAACAGCTCAGCGATATCTACAGCGGACGCGCCACACGGTGGAAGGATATCGGGGGCAGTGATGCGCCGATCGTTCTCTACGGACGCCAGAGTACCTCGGGAACATTCGGCTTCTTTCGGGATACGGTTGTAAAAGACGACTATGCCCAAACGATGCGGAATATGGAGGGCAACCAAGCAATCGTCGATGCTGTGCGGGCAGACGCGAATGGCATTGGCTACGTTGGCGTCGGTTACGTAAAGGACGACCAGGGGAATGTCCGTGACGGCATCAGTGCGATCCTCATATCGCTGAAAAATAGCAATCCTGTCTCTCCTCTAGATCGCGAGGCAGTGAAACGCGGGGATTATCCCATTTCGCGCCCCATCTACCAGTACCTCCCCGCGGTCCCGCCCCGCGGCTCTCCGGCAGAAGCTTTTTTGCGCTTCGAAGCCTCTAGCGACGGGCAGGCAATTGTTGAAGCATCGGGATTCTATGCCATCACTGCGGAAGATGTGCAGCGAAATTCCACCCTCCTCGCGAAGATACACTGATGCTCAAACGCATTCGACAGCGGCTCCCCTTGTCCGAGCACATCGTCCAGTGGTGTCTGATGTGCACTGCATTCTTGACCGTTCTGCTCCTCATCGGCATCTTCCTCTTCCTCTTCCTCAGCAGTCTGCGAGCCTTCCGGGAAATCACCCCTTCCGAATTCCTTCTCGGAAACAGCTGGAATCCCGTCTCGTACCATAGAGCGTCGTGGGGGATCGGGTCGCTCCTCCAAGGAACACTCCTCGTGAGCACGACGGCTCTCCTCTTTGCAGCGCCTCTTGGCCTTTTCACTGCCATCTATCTCTCGGAGATTGCTCGGCCCCTCGTGCGGGAGATCCTCAAACCCACCATCGAAATGATTGCCGGTATCCCCTCTGTCGTTCTCGGACTCCTGGGTCTCCTGTTTTTCGCCCCACTCATCGCGAAAACTTTCCATCTCAGTAATGGGCTCAACGCTCTCACCGCTGGAATTCTTGTTGGCATTGCCGCACTGCCGACCATTGCCAGTGTCTGCGAAGACGCACTATCAGGCGTAACGCGGCGTTATAGGGAGGCGAGTCTTGCCCTCGGCGCGACACGCTGGGCGACCATTCGACGGGTTGTACTCCCTGCAGCACACCACGGTATCGCTGCAGCGATCATGCTGGGGCTTGGCCGGATCATTGGAGAGACCATGATTGTCCTCATGGTGGCTGGCAACAGCCTCGCCCCCCCACGATCCCTCTTCTCTCCGGCGCGTCCCATAACAGCAACAATTGCCATTGAGATCAAGGAGACCATCATCGGCAGTACACACTGGCACAGCCTCTTTGCTCTCGGTCTCATTCTCTTCCTCCTGACATTCCTTGTGAACTTCGTCGCGGATTTCCTCATCCATCGAAGGACTCTATGAGACTCGACCAGCGACTTCACGAACGGCTTGCCATTGGTTGCTGTCGCATGAGTGCTCTGCTCACTGTCTCCATACTTGCCGCTGTTCTGCTCCTGCTCATTTTTTCCGGTATCCGCGTAATGAATCTCCACTTCCTCACTGCTGATTGGCAGCACATGGACATCGCGCGGGGGGGCATTTTTCCGGCCATTTTTGGTTCCCTCGCGCTCGGCATCGGCGTGATCACCGTGAGCTTCCCCCTCGGTCTGGCAACAGCAGTCTTCCTGACAGAATACAGGCCACACGCGCTCTGGAAACGGACTGTGCAGCTTGCCATTCGCAATCTCGCGGGCGTCCCTTCCGTCGTGTACGGGCTCTTTGGACTGGCTGTCTTCGTGCAGACGTTGGCTTTTGGCATGTCCCTCCTCTCCGCCATTCTCACCCTCTCCATCATGACCCTCCCGTGGGTGATCACCGCAGCAATCGAAGCATTGGAAGCAGTCCCCCTGCACTTTCGGGAAAGCAGCCTGGTCCTCGGATCCACACACCTCCAGACGACGTGGCACATCGTCCTCCCGTCTGCCATTCCCGGCAGTATCACCGGCGGCATCATTGGCATCGCACGAGCTCTCGGGGAAACCGCCCCCCTCATCCTCGTCGGAGCCACCTTCTACCTCTCACACCTACCACGATCATTGTTCGACCCCTTCATGGCACTGCCATACCACACGTTCATCCTCGCTACACAACACTCAAGTCCGCTGGCCGCAGCGTACGCTGCTGGTACGGCACTCGTCCTCTTCAGCCTCACGGTGCTCTTGAGCGTTGGCGCCATTCTTGCCCGTTTTTGGTTCCGTAAAAAGAAAGATTGGTAGCATAGTCACATCCCCTTTACCCCATGGCCGCTTCCCCTATCCTCGCCGTCCGACACCTCAATGTCTGGTACGGCAACCAGCAGGTACTGGGTGACGTAACACTGGACTTTGCGCCCCATCACATCACCGCACTCATCGGTGCTTCGGGAAGCGGAAAATCTACGTTCCTTCGCTCCGTCAATCGCATGCTCGATACCATCCACAACGCCCGCATAGATGGAGAGATTGTCTTCCGACAACACAACATCCTTCAAAAAGATACCGACGTGATTGCGCTGCGACGCAGCATCGGGATGGTCTTTCAAAACCCAACGCCCTTCCCGAAGTCCATCTTCGATAATATCGCCTACGGACTCGAAATCCAGGGAATGGAACGACCGCGACGGCCATGGTTTGGATCGTCAAGATTATCCTCGACAGAGCTTGAACGCAGCCATCATCCCATGGACATCGCCGTTCTCCGGAGCCTGAGAGAAGCGGCGCTCTGGGAGGAAGTGAAGGATCGCCTACACCATTCAGCTTTCCGTCTCTCGGGCGGCCAGCAGCAACGCCTGTGCATTGCCCGGGCTCTCGCCGTACAACCGTCCGTTCTCCTCCTCGATGAACCATGTTCGGAGTTGGACCCCATCTCCACCCACCATATTGAACAGACGCTGCTTCGCCTGCGTGATCACCTCACGATTGTCATCGTGACGCACAATCTCCACCAAGCCCGGCGCATTGCCGATACCACGTGCTTCTTCCACGCCGGCGCCCTCCTGGAACACGGACCGACCCAAACACTTTTTACCTCCCCCCAAGAGTCTCTCACCCGCGACTACGTCCATGGCCGCTTCGGCTAATGCTCCCCTATTCTCTTCCCATCTGCCGCAGCGCCTCGCGGCCTGCGGCATTCTTCGGATCCTGCTGGAGGACCGCGCGGAACAATGGATTTGCCGGCATCCACGGTGCATATTTCTGCCAGGGGGCAGATTCCCGACATGGTGAGCGTCCATGACCGTCCGAAAGTGGAACGCACAACCCGCTACGTGATGCTCTGCAAACTCTCCGCTCCATCTGCAGAAGAAGCGTGGAGGAAGTTTGCGCGACGCTTCAACCAACTACCCGAATCTCTACGCCAGAGTCTCACGTACGATCGGGGAAATTCCTCACACCCAACGAGGTTTTTACTTCCTACCTCAGTGTTGCACTTGGAAGTTGAGAGCGGGCATCAATCACGAGTGGTTTCGGAGTCTCGTGAAGCCATTGTTCGAGATCCTCTGGATTGAACGGCTCCGGCGTATCTGTTGCCATGGGAGGAATCATACCATTTAATCTTCCAGAAATGCCCGGAGGAGAATGGCATCATCGGATTTGGCGTATGTCAGCATTCTATCCATGCTCCTTTTAGCAATTTGTCGTACCCGCTCACGGCTCAGCTTGTAGATATCCGCGATTTCCTGGAGTTTCATCTTCTCAATGTTTCTTTTGTAAAAAATGTCCCGATATCGGACGGGCAAAACATGGAGGGCTCGTTCGAGCGCTGCACGGAGAGCAGTGTGGTGGGCGGCAATGGGAACATCCTCCTCGCGCGATGGGACGAGTTCCCCAAGAGTGAATGTTTCGCCAGCGCTGTGGGGAAATACGGTCTCCAGACTGAGGGGGGCGCGCATGGCGGCACGGGCGGCGCGGTTGATCTCGGTGAGCGCCGGGGAAATTGTTTTTTCATTACGGAGTTGACCTTGAAGGTTGAACGGAATGTGGACAAGGTGTTGTTTCTGAAGCGCGCGTGTGATTGCCTGTTTGATCCACCCCATTGCGTATGTGCCAAACTTCCAGCCAAGTCGTGGTTCGAATTTCTGGACAGCTCGCAGGAGTCCCATATTTCCTTCCTGGATGAGATCGAGTAATGGGAGACCGCATCCGCTGTACTGTTTGGCGATGGAGATCACGAGTCTGAGATTATGTTCACTGAGTTCCACCTCTTTTTCTTTCATGGCTGCTTCTTTTTCTTCCATATCGACGCAGTGTGCCAGCAGGCTGGACGGAGAATTGAGTGAGATCGTTTTGACGTCGTCCGTGGATTTCTCTTCGAGAATCCTTCGTATTTCCATTGGGATTTTTGCAAGGATTTTTGTAGTGATAGGCGTCTCTTCAAGGAGTGTATAGATCTTCATCATTTGTCGTGCGCTGTGTGACTTTGCGGGATCAAGGAGCGCATTGAGGGTTTTAAGATTCATGGGGAGACGCTGGCGGAGGCGCTCTTGTTGTTCATTTGGGTAGTCGATCTGTTTTCCGCGGTGATCGATGCGGCGTATATCGAGAGCTCGGACGATGAGGTGGCGGCCGTCTTGGACTTCTGAGAGAATCTCGAGAGCGCGTTTGGCGCCGTAAGGGGAGGTGAGGACGCTCCGGCGAAACGCCGTGCGTTTCTCGAGAATATCCATGGCCAATTCTCGCTCTTTCTCACGAGAGAGGAGGGGAAAATCCCCTATTTGTCTGAGGTAGATCACGAGAGAATCGGAAGGATTGCCGTTCATGTCTGGTTCTTCCAGAAGATGCATTGAGATACTTATATCACCATTTTTTAAAATAGCAAGTACATAATCACTGCACAAAGAAGCGCAAAAACGTGTCCCGGAGGCTGAATATGGCAATGAGTAGGAAGATGTCCCTCACCCCTCCGATGATCGTGAGCGTAAGAATTTCGGAGGAGAATTCCCTGCCGAGAAACACGAGGATACCGAGGGAGAGTCCGCTGATGACGAGGATATTGAGGAGTGACAGGAAGAGACGGAGGGGAAAAGTGAGAAACGTGAGGAAAGGGCAGATAAGGAGGTCAATAGCGGTGAGGAGGAAGCCGATAATGAGGATGGCTGGGAGTCCTCCTGTGAGGAGGAAGAGTTGTGCCGCATACTCCGTCAGTCCCCAGATAAAGAGCAGGTTGCAGAGGAGCCGGAGGAGAATGCGAGAGGGGGGGGACATACGATCGTTATTCGTTTCGCCAGGCCGCACTCTCTTGCCCGAAAAATCCGAACCGTTTCGGTCTGCGCTCGTGCGGCCTGGCGAAACGGGTATTGGTCATTGTGCGTAGGAGAAGCGGATGGTGATTTTCTGTCCAGCGAGATCGACAGCATGCGATGTTCCATTGGAGACTTTACCGAAGATTGCATGTGTTTCCTTCGCGATGAGATCGCCGTATTCTCGGACGACACCATCTATACCCTCGATGTTGAGCACGATGTGGTCGGAGATTTTGAGTCCAGCCTCCTTCCGCAGACGCTGGATTGCGCGGATGAGATCGCGGGCGAGACCCTTTTGTCGCAGAGCATCCGTCATGTGCGTGTTGACACGCACAACGACGCCTCCTTCTCCCTGTACCTGTTCTCCGTCTCTCCCCTGGTAGACGATATGGACTTCTTCGGGTGTGAGGAGTTCATCGAGGATGCGGAACGACCCGTCGTCTCGCTCTTCAAACTCTCCGCGTTTCCCAGCAGCGATCACGTCTTGCACACGGGCTCCAAGGCGCGGGCCGGCTCTGCGAGCATCGACGAACGCGATGCGTTCTCCGAGCATCCCGGGATCGGCAAGGAGGGAAATGGATTCGACATTCAGCTCTTGCTCGAGGAGGAGGATATCCTCGCGCGAGAGAGTTTCCAGAGGGAGGAGAGCTGGAGGAATGGCAATGTGCGCAGAGGTAAGGGGCTGGCGGAGTTTTATGCCAGCCTCGGACCGTGCGCGGAGCCCCAGGGAGACGATGCGACGAAATGTGCGCGTTTTCTGGAGAAGCGCGTGTTCTTCGGAGGAGAGAGCGCGGGGATTTGGCCAATCAGTGAGATGGACAGAGTTGTACTCCTCCGGGACGAGGTTCCGATAGATCGTTTCCGCAATAAAGGGACAGAAGGGTGCGAGGAGGCGCACGATGGTGAGGAGGACGTCGTGGAGCGTCGCGAGCGCTGCGCTCTGTTCCTCGTGGTCGACCTCTTCTCTCCCTCCCTGCCCACCACGGCAGTCGCGACTGCCGTGGCCGGCGAACCTCCGACGCGAAAGGCGGATGTACCAATTCGTCAGAGCGTCGATCGTTGCATGGAGCTCATTGCACGTTGCGGAGAGATTGTACCGATCGAGTTCCTCTGTCATGCGGTTGGTGATGTCCTGAATTTCTGCGCGAATCCACTGGTCAAGGGGGTGAGAGGAGTGGGCGGATGCGGAGGGGGGATCGAAGTGCGCGAGGTTCGCGTAGGTCACGAAGAAGCCGTACGCGTTCCAGAGGGGGAGGATGACTGCGCGCACGGTCTCTTCGACGAGCTTTTCCGAGAAGCGCAGGTCCTCCGCGCGGACGGCTGGCGATTGCATCATGGCGAAGCGGATCGCATCCGCGCCGTGCCGTTCCGCGAGCGCCGTGGGATCCGGGTAGTTTTTGAGGCGCTTGCTCATCTTCTTTCCGTCTGCTGCAAGGACAATCCCATTCACAATGCAGTGGCGGAAGGCAGGGCGTTTGAAGAGAGCAGTGGAGAGAACCATCAAAGTATAGAACCACCCGCGGGTCTGATCGATGCCTTCTGCGATGAAGTCGGCAGGGAATCCTTCCTTCACCGCGTACGGCATCGCTCCCGACTCGAACCAACAATCGAGGACATCGGGAATGCGGCGGAAGGTCCTTCCGTCGCGGTCTTTCCAGGTTATAGTGTCCACGGTCTCACGGTGGAGATCGAGTTCTGCCTTCGTCTCGTGGTCCCAGAAGAACGTGCGCGTGGAGGCGTACAACGGGTATGGTTGCCGCGAAATCTTGATGGGGTCTTCCCGCGTGAAAAAATGGATGATGTTCTGGATGGGGTCTACGTGGGAGACGAGGATGATATGCGCCCCACGGTGACGGGGGAGGATATCCGCAAAGAAGGAGGCGATGCGCACCTGCACCTGCGCCCACATCTCCACACCGGCGGCCTGCGCGATGTGCGCGGGATTTTTGGGATCGAGTGCGGGGTTGCGGCGCGCAGTACGGAGGAACGAGCGTTCGTCGAGGCCGATGGATTTTCCCTCATAGGTGCCGAATGCGCTCTCGCGCAGCCGCTCATCGACGGTGACGGAAACGCCGGCGATTTGGCCGATGATCGCGGCCGTCTCCCGCGTACGGGCGAGGGGGGAGGCGTAGATGGCGGCGATTTCTTCCGCGTGAAACGCCAACGCCGCCGCGGCGGCTTGCCGCTTTCCCTCTGCCGTAAGGCTCGTCCCCGGAACCTCCCCCTGGTATATCTCCCGGAGATTTCCCTCGCTCTCCCCGTGCCGCAGCACCGTCACCTTCGTGAAGCGCTCGGGGCAATACTTCATGAGATCATCGCGGGAGCCGATGACGACAATATCGTCACTGCAGCGCCAGATGGGCAGTGGTGTTCCCCAATATCTCTGTCGGCTGATCGCCCAGTCCCGCGCGCCATCGAGCCACTTGCCGAAGCGTCCGTCGCGCAGGTGCGCGGGCACCCACTCCGTTTCCTTGTTCGCCGTGAGAAGGTCTTCTTTGATCTTCCCGACGTTCACGAACCACGAACTCGTCGCGTAATTGAGGAGCGGCGTGTCGCACCGCCAGCAGTGGGGATAGCTGTGGCGGACAGTTTCTTTGGAGAACACGCGTCCTTTCTTTTCCAAATATTCCACGATTTTCCCGTCGGTCTTCAGAGGATCGTCTTTTGGCTTCACTTCCCATCCTGCGAAGTCCGTCACCGCGTTGGTGAAGCGGCCATCCATCGTGACGTGCTGGAGGAGGGGTGGTGTCACACTGAGCGTAGTCGAAGTGCGAAACGCCCTCTCCCATACCTTGTAATCGTCTTCCCCAAACCCTGGCGCGATGTGGACGATGCCCGTGCCTTCGTCGGTCGTCACAAAATCTGCAGCGACGATGCGGAAGGAACGTGTTTCCCCCTCGAAGTACGGAAACACCGGCTCATACCTCTTCCCCACGAGTTCCTGCGACGTGAACGGTTTGCCGATGATCTCGTAGTCTCTCCCGGTGAATATCCTCTCCACGCACTTCTTCGCGACGATGTAGTCATACCACTCGCACTGCACGCGCACGTACTGCGCCCGTGGCTTCACGGCGAGGAACTGGTTCCCGGGGAGTGTCCACGGCGTCGTCGTCCATGCGAGGAGATACACCCTCTCCCTTTGAAGGGAGAGGAACTTCACCACCACACCGAGATCCGTCACTTCCTTATATCCCTGCGTCACCTCGAAATTACTGAGAGGAGTCACGCACCGTGGGCAGACGTGCATTGGTTTATGCCCTTCCTCAATGAGTTTCTTTTCCCAGAGCTCTTTGAAGACCCACCAGATGGATTCCATGTAATCGGGGTCCATCGTCCGGTAGTCCCAGTCCATGTCGACCCACCGTCCCATGCGCTCGACCGTCGTCCTCCATTCATTCGTGTACCGCTGCACCGCCGAGCGGCAGAGAGCATTGAACTTCGCGATGCCCATCGTCTCGATGTCCTTCTTCCCCTTGATGCCATGTTCCTTCTCGATTTCGTACTCGATGGGGAGGCCGTGGCAATCCCACCCGAAGCGCCGCTCGACATGCTTTCCGCGCATCGTCTGGTAGCGCGGAATCACGTCCTTGATGGTTCCCGCGAGGAGGTGGCCGTAGTGGGGGAGGCCTGTGGCGAAAGGAGGGCCGTCATAGAAGCGGAATACCGTACGTCCACGGCGTGCGCGGATGCTCCGACGGAAGATGTCTTCCTTCTTCCAATACGCAAGGATGCCGCGCTCAAGCGCAGGGAAGGATTGCTTGGGATCAACGGGATCGAAAGGCACGCATCGGGGGGAACGCAGTGGAGAGTATAGAGGAAGTATTGCTGAGCTTTGCATATCACCATGACGAATGGTCGTTGGCCAGTTGCTCAAAACTTTGGCTTTCCTTTGCTAAGAAGAACGGTAGAATGCTCGATTGATATGTATGATAAAGAGCAAGAATTTCTCGCAGCGATCCGCTACGTTCCCTCGACGGAACGTGATGGTGTCGAGCGAGCATTGCAGCAGGTAAAGACATGGCACGAGGGGCAGTTCCGACATTCCGGGGATCCGTATGTCGTTCACCCGATCGCCACGGCGCTCTTTCTTGCGAAGTTGGAATGCGGTGGGGCAACGCTGATTGCCGGTCTTCTTCACGATGTAGTAGAGGATGGATGTACCACCTTTGACGAGGTGGAGCGGTTATTTGGGAATGAGGTGCGACGTTTGGTCGATGCCGTGACCAAGCTAACAAAGTTGCGGTATGAAGGGAAGCGATCGGAGCGGCAGATTGCGTCACTCCGGAAAATGCTGCTCGCGGCGAGCGACGATCTCAGGGTTATTTTCATTAAAATTGCGGACCGTCTCCATAATATCGAAACCATCGGGGCACTGTCGTCAGACAAGCAGGAGCGCATCGCGAGCGAGACGCTGGAGATTTACGTGCCGTTTGCGCGCATGGTGGGCTTGTGGGATACAAAGAGGCGATTCGAGGAAATTTGCTTCCCCATTGCATTCCCTCTAGAAGCACGGCAGTGGCGCGAGCGCATCGCGCGCCGGCGCGAGGAGCTTTTACCGTGGCGGCTCTCTGCAATCGCGCGCATACGAAAGGTCACGCAGGCGCCGACAGAAGTGCATCTCATCCTCATGACTGATTACGAGCTCTACCGGAAGTTTGGAGGCAACCCTCTTCGCTTGCGCGATGCGGGAAGTATCGATTCGGTGCAGGTTCTGCCGGAGGATCCAAATGCGGACGCGCGCGCGTGCTACGAGATTCTCGGCGATATCCATCAACATTTCCACGTCAATCCCACTGCCTTCCGTGATTTTGTGAGCCAGCCGCTCCCGAACGGATACCGGGCGCTGCACACGAAGCTCTTCATCGCGCACGATCACCAGGTCCTTCTCCGTATGCAGACGAAGTCCATGCACGAGTATGCGACGATGCGGAAGATGTCCGCGTGGATGGGGGATAGAGAGAACGCGCTCGCGAAAGTGCTGCATGCTCTCAGCGCTCGCGAGGAGAAGCCGGAGGAGTATTTACAGGATCTCAAGGAGAATGTTCTCAAGGAAATGATCAATGTTGTCACTCCTTCGGGAGAGATTGTGACGCTCCCACGCGGGGCGACGGGGATCGATCTTGCGGCAGCGCTCGATACGTCATTCATCACGCACCTTGCGGCGATGCGGGTGAATGGCGTGCAGCGCGAAGTGACCGGAGAGCTTCACGACGGCGATACGGTCGAGCTGCTTTTTACGGATGTGGATGGAAATGGTCGCGATGCGCTCTGGCGGCAGCGCGCGAAAACGATCGCTGCGAAGGAAGATCTCCGGCGGATGGCGAATGGCATCTCTCCGGATAAACTGGAGGAAGAGGGGAAATTCCTCCTCGTCCATGAGTGCGGGAAGCATCTCTTGCCGCTTTCGTGGCTTTTCCGTTTTTCCTTTTTACAACGGGAGCTTGTCGGGCGACTGAAGCAGGAGGATTTTAGGAATCTTCTCGAGCAGATTGGCGCAGGGATCGTTTCGGTGGACCGCGTTGCTCTGGAGTACCGAGCGCTTCTCGAAGATCCTACAGGTTTTCTCTTACATCTCCTCGTTCGCTGCCACTGTATCCGGTGTCCTCGTCCTCTCGTGCCGGGGACAATGGTCACGGTCGATGTCACCCTCACCGATCGACCGGGTGTGCTCCATGCGATGACCCGATGTTTTGCGGAACGAGGGGTGAACATCGTGGGCACGAATACGTACGAGGTATCGAAAGGAATTGTCTGTGACCGGTTAGGCGTTGAGGTGAAGGATGTTCAGGAGTTTAGCGATCTCTACGATGCGCTCTTGCAAGTGCCGGGAGTGCAGGGGATTCGGCGGATACGGTAGTTTAATCCAACCGTACCTCACTTTTCAGGAGCAGAATTTCGGGAGGGGCGAAGAGGCGGGCGCGGGGGAAGCTCTCCCCGAGGCCGCGGGTGATGGCGAGGGTGGAGTCGTCGTCGATGCGGAAAAGTCCCTGGTCGTACTGCTTGCCCAGGCGCGTCGGGATGCGAGGGATGGCCCCAATCCACGGGAGACGGATTTGCCCTCCGTGCGTATGTCCTGAAGTAATGAGGTGCGCCTGGTGGCTCTTCAGATTGAGGGCGATGTCAGGATTGTGTGAGAGGAGGATCGTCGCAGTCCTTGGTGGAATTCCTTTCAGGACAGCTTCGATGTTGTCTGTTCCTGCCCAGAGCTCCGTCAATCCTGCGATGGCGAGTCGCTCGGCGCCGAGGGAAATTGTGCGTGAAGTATTCTGGAGAACGGAGATGTCCATGTCTTCGAGAACAGCAGCGATGGTATCGGTCCGGTCATCTGTGCGCCGAGGAGTATTGAGCAGTGTGAGCATATGTCCCGTATCGTGATTCCCAAGGACGGCAAAGGTACCGAGCGTAGCGCGGAGACGGGCGAGGGGGGCGAGGGCCGAAAGAGATGAGTCATCGTCGTAGAGAAAATCCCCTGCGAGGAGGATGACATCTGGGAAGAGGGTGTTGGCCTTCTCGACGGTACGCTCCAGGAATCGTTTCCCCTTGTACGGACCGACGTGAAAATCAGAGAGTACAACAATCCGCAGGGGTTGCTTCAATGGGAGGCGGATATCGCGCTCGGTGACGGTGATACGTTGCGGCTCGATGAAGGAGCCGTAGATAATGAGGAGGAAACCGACGCAACCGAGGAAACCGACGCAACCGATGAGGATACTGGCGATGATGGAAGATGAGTGATTGCGACGGATCCAGATGAGTGTGACAATCGTGATGCTGCAGAAGAGTGCGAGGAGAATGGCAATCGCGAAATCCCAGAGGATGGGAGGAGTGACGAGGAGGAATGGTGGGAGTGAGTTCACACACAGAGTGTATGGCATTCCCTCTCCATGCGGGAGAGGGCCAGGGTGAGGGGTCAGGGAGAGGAAGACTTCGCAAGTACCTTCTTCAAGTACTGTCCCGTGTAGCTCTTCTTCTCCTTCGCCACATCCTCCGGCGTGCCCTGCGCGACGATGCGGCCGCCGCCGTTGCCACCATCAGGGCCGAGGTCGAGGATGTAATCCACCGACTTCAGAACGTCCATGTTGTGTTCGATGACGAGCACCGTGTTCCCGAGGCTCACGAGACGCTGGAGGACATCGAGGAGACGCCGGATGTCATCGAAATGAAGGCCGGTCGTCGGCTCGTCGAGGATGTAGAACGTCCGTCCCGTTGCGCGCTTGAGGAGCTCGGTCGCGAGCTTCACGCGCTGGGCCTCGCCGCCGCTTAATGTTGTCGCGCTCTGTCCAAGGTGGAGGTACCCGAGACCAACATCGTCGAGCGTTTGGAGTTTTTTTCTGATAATGGGAACCTTTGCAAAAAAGTCCATAGCCTCGGTGACAGTCATTTCGAGAATATCGGCGATATTTTTTCCTTTATGCGTCACTTCGAGCGTTTCCCGGTTATATCGTCTCCCATGGCAGACCTCGCAGGTGACGTAAACATCAGAAAGGAAGTGCATTTCGATGCGTTTCATTCCGTCTCCTTCGCAGTCCTCGCAGCGGCCGCCTTTGACGTTGAAGCTGAAACGTCCGGATTTGTAGCCGCGAAGTCTTGCTTCGGGGGAGAGGGTGAAGAGATCGCGAATATCGGTGAAGATCCCGCTGTAGGTGATGGGGTTACTGCGCGGGGTACGACCTATTGGGGATTGATCGATGACGATGGTTTTATCGAGATGCTCGAGCCCAGTGATCTTACCGATGTCCTGTGGTTTTTGGTGGGCATTATTGAGAATGCGGAGAAGCTCGGGGGCCAAAATGCCGTGGATGAGGCTGCTTTTCCCGGACCCGGAAACTCCGGATATTCCCATGAAGGTGCCCAGCGGCAGGCGGACGGTAATGTGCTTTAGATTGTGGTGGTGGGCGTCGTGGATGGTAATGAACCGTCCATTGCCTGACCGGCGCTTCTCTGGCACGGCGAGGGATTTCTTCCCGCTGAGATACTGTCCCGTGACGGAATCGGGGTTTTGTAAGAGTGTCGCGGCAGTTCCCTGAGCGATGATCTCTCCGCCGTATTTCCCGGCCCCCGGGCCGATCTCCAGGAGGTAATCCGCGGCATGCATCGTTTCCTCATCGTGCTCGACGACGATGACCGTGTTTCCGATATCACGCAGGTGTTTCATCGTTTGGATGAGGCGGGCATTGTCTTTCTGGTGGAGACCGATCGATGGCTCATCAAGGACATAGAGCACGCCCTGGAGCGCGGAGCCGATTTGCGTGGCGAGACGGATGCGCTGCGCCTCCCCGCCAGATAAAGTGTTTGCGGACCGCGAGAGCGTGAGGTAGGTGAGGCCGACATTGCGTAGGAAGGAGAGGCGCGCGAGGATCTCGGAAAGAATTTTCCTGGCGATGGTGTGGTGGTAGGGAGAGAGTGCCAGTCCCTCGAAGAATTCCCGTGCCTCATCAATGCTGCAGTCGGTCGCTTCCACGATATTCTTCGTACCGACGGTGACGGCAAGGATTTCTTTCTTCAGTCGTTTCCCATGGCAGTCCGGGCAGTGGAGGGAAAGCATGTATTCCTCGATCTGGCTCTTGATGTAACTGCTCTCCGTCTCACGGTGACGGCGTTCGAGATTAGGGATGACTCCCTCGTACGTCATCTGGTACGGTTTGCCATAAGATTCAGGAGCAAGGGAAACTGAGAGGGGAGCGCTGTGACCATGGAGGATAATGTTGCGGTGGTCTACGGAGAGATCATGCCAGGGGGCATGGAGGCGAAAGCCGATGCTGGCGCTGAGGGCTTCGAGGAGTTGCATCATGTACGTCATGCGACCGGCAGACGTCGCCCAGGGGTGAATGGCTCCTTCGCTGATGGAGAGCTCTGTGTTAGGGATAACCGCCGCCTCATCGATTTGGAGGATTTGACCGAGGCCGTGACACGTTCCACAGGCTCCGTGAGGGGAATTGAAGGAGAAGGCGCGCGGTTCCAATGGGGGAATGGTTGCCTCTGGATGTTCCGGACAGACGAAATTCTCCGCGAAGCGGTATTCCTCCAGAGTCTCGGTATCAAGAACCACGAGCGTTCCCTCTCCTTTTTTTAAGCAGAGTTCAACGGAATCAGCGAGTCGGGTACGATGTGGACTTGTCGTCCCATCCGCGGAGAGGAGATCGCGAATGACCAATCGGTCGACGACAATAGCGACAGTATGGTGTTTCTTGGGATCGAGGGAGATTTCCTCATCGATCGTCACAATCGTCCCATCAATGCGCAGGCGGACGAACCCTTCGCGACGTATGGCTTCGAGAAGCCGTGCGTGCTCTCCTTTGCGCTGGGAAACGATGGGGGCGAGGAGGGCGATTTTCTTTCCCTCGGGCATACGCGCAATCGTCTCCGTGATTTCACTCGCGGACTGTTTCTTGAGTGTCTTCAAACAGATGCTGCAGTGCACCTGTCCGACTTTTGCCCAGAGGAGCCGCATGTAATCGTAGATTTCCGTCACGGTGCCCACAGTAGAGCGAGGGTTCCGCGTTGAGGTTTTTTGGTCAATGCTGATCGCTGGACTGAGCCCATCGATGGAGTCGACGTCGGGCTTCTCCATCTGCGCGATGAATTGCCGAGCGTAGGCGGAGAGGCTTTCGACGTAGCGCCGCTGCCCCTCGGCAAAAATCGTGTCGAATGCGAGGGAGGATTTTCCAGAGCCAGAGAGCCCCGTGATCACCGTGAGGGTGTTGCGTGGAATCGTGACATCCACGTTCTTCAGGTTATGCACCCGTGCGCCTTTAACAATAATGCTGTCCATACAAAACGTGGCCCTGGTGAGGGCCGGAGGCCGCGAGCCTACCGGTTTTTTCTCCGCCTGTCCAGGGATTGGCTCTCCCTCTCACGAGCCCATCACCTCAATCCTCTCCCGTGGGGAGAGGAGGATATACGGAATTCCCCTTGCAGATCGTCCGGATTCTCCGCAGGGCGGTATTGTGGGAAAAAAACGCGCGGCGTATTATGTGGCACGATCATGTTTTCATTGACGCCAAGTCGGATCGGGATTATCGGGATTTTTTCCCTCCTCTTTTCGCAGTCCGTTTTGCTTGTAGGCAGGGCTGCGGTTTTCCCCGATGTGCCCGATGGGCACATGTATCAGGAGGAGATTGAATTTCTCGTCGGTATGCAGGTGATTAATGGTAATCCTGATGGAACATTCTTACCTTTAAGGAACGTGAACCGCGTAGAGATGTTGAAGATGCTCTACCGCGTGGCGGAGAAAACGCCAGATCCTGCAGGTCGGCTCTGTTTTCCAGATGTCCAGCCGGGAAGCTGGTACGAGCCCTATGTGTGCGATGCGGCGCAGCATCGCTACGTCGAGGGATACAGTGATAGAACGTTCCGTCCCGATCGGCCGGTGACTCGAGTGGAGGCGATCAAGATGATCACGACTGTTCTCGGTATTCCTGTTCCGGAACTCACAGAGAGATCCCGTGACGTTGTGAAATTCGTGGATGTCTCCCTGTCTGCGTGGTACACGAAATATTTGTATCTTGCATTTGCGCGAGGGATTCTCCCGATAGAGGGACAGGACGGTCCTCGTTTCTTCCCCGACCGGTCGCTTTTCCGGGGAGAAGCCGCGGCATATATCTACCAGGCGCTGCATTTACACGAAGAAGAAAAATCGACGGATGACGTTCCATCCTCTTCATCGCAAGCATCGTCGGATATTACAGCCGAGGAAGAGATGAGTTCATCTTGGAAGCAGCAGGAATCCAGCAAGAGTGCAACAGCCGGTCATCTCGTGAGAGATATCCGTCTTCCTTTAAAGAAGGAAGAGGGGGTATTTTCCGGAAAGCAGGCAGTGCTTTACCGTTTCACTCTTGTGGAGAATCATGTCCTTCGTTTGAAGATGAGTCTTGTCATCGGACAGCCGGGGAATGTGACCTGTCGCCTGTACCGCCTGGATGAGCAAGGATTCTCCATGGAATACTATTTAGGATTTGAGGAGCAGGGGAATTGCATGATGCGGGTCGCTCTTGCTCCCGGATCCTATCAATGGGAAGTGCGACCATCAGAGCGCGATACGGCGTACAGCGCAGAGATAGTCGATGTGGTTGGTGATGGAAACGATGGATTCCGTGAGGCGAAAACGCTGGGGAAGGCGGCTCCTCGTGTGGGAGTTTTGGAAGTTGGGGATACAGCGGACTGGTACAAATTTACGGTGCCAAGTGAGGGAGACATGACATTGCAGGTTGCGAGCGTGGAAGTTGTAAGCTGCCTCGTCTATCCCATGAGCGATGTCGACTTGTACGGTTTCTCTGGTCCGCAGTGTAATGATTTATATCGATACCCAACGGGGACGTATTATATTGGAGTGGGAAGACAGGCGTGGAAGTCGAGTAGCGCGAAGTACACCGTGCAATGGAAGTAAGGTGAGTGCAGTACGAGTTACTTCACAGAGAAACAATTCTTTTATAGAATTCATGACTGTATTTATCTTTTCCCCCTTAGGTCTATGGTGAAGAAGAAAAAGAGTGCGTCGAGGAAGCGTGTAAAGCGCGTAGTGAGGACGAAGCACAAGAAGAGCAGAAGGTAAGAGTGCGCAACTCTGATAACCCCCATGCTCCGTTGCGTGGGGGTTTCTGTGCTCTTAATCTAATCTCTATCTACTCCAAGCCGTTGCGTCGGCGGAGCTGGAGGTTCGTCCATCCGCCGGTTCCGTCCGGCTGGAAATCGTTGCTTTTGAGCGGGTTTCCATCGTAGGGCGATCGCGGGCGGAAGACGGTGTCATTCTCCTGTTTTCCCAGAAAGTCGCAGAGGAATGCGATAACCAGGAAAGCTAGAAGAGCGAACATCAAGATGGCGAAGACGGTTGCCGACAGGCCTTCAACCATGAGAATCTCCTTTCAGAAAGAACAGAGCACAGGACAAACATTATACATGAACACGTAAAAATGTCAAGGAAAAAGCGCACTGCGCTCGACGGGCCAACTGAGCTACGGGAGTATTGATGAGATGGTGTGTCTGGCAAGTACCCCAAACTTAAAACACATTGCTTGAAAGAAGGAATTGTTTTGTCTGGTACTGCAAGGCGTAGGTTTGGGGAGGCATCTTGAGAGCGGTATGGATGCGGGAAGTGTTGTAGATGTGGAGGAGACGGTATATCTCGTAGATGAGTTCTCCGAGGGAATTGAACAAAAGCGGACTGGCTGGCTCGAACCTATGGCGGAATGGATAAAAGAGGCAGGAAACCTGCCTGAAATCGCACGGGAGAGCAACCTTTTTGCGAAAAAGGTTGCTGCCAAAGAAATCTTTGGCTCGAACCTCGTCTTGGCCAACCGCGAGGCGCGCCTGCGCGCGCCGAGCGAAGAGGATTTGTCGGGGGGAAATGCTTGGGCGGCGCTGTGCGCCGCCAACGAAAAAGTCGGTCAATTTTCTGAAAGTCAGATTGTGGTGCCCGCGGCAGGAATTGAACCCACGACCTCCTGGTCCGAAGCCAGGCGCTCTATCCAACTGAGCTACGCGGGCACCATTCGACAGTGTATCGCACGCGGAATAATCGCGCTGTGTTCCTTTATCACGCCCCGGCTGGCCGGGGCTAGGCCAACTGAGCTACGCGGGCACCATGAAGAAGTGTAACGTAGAGGGAAGAATCGTGCCTGTTCCGTAGCAAAAAAGCGGCATTTCCTCTATAATGAGGGAGATTCTCAAAATAAACCTATGATGCAACGAAAAATATTCGCATGGGCGCTTGGAATCGTCGCAGTGGCATCGATTACTAGTGGGGCAGCCCAGCTCCTTCCAGGTCAAAAGGTTTTTACGGTGGCTGTGCGAAAAGATGAAGGACGGAGCATTCCAACCTGTAAAGAACTTGGCCGATGTAAGGGTGAGCAGCGACTGATGCTCAAGTCGAAGAATGAACGAACCATTGGGCGTCTCGTGCAGTGGGGGTGCAAGGTTCGGCATCGGATGCGTGATCAAACTACTATCCGTTGTCCAGAGGGTCGTACGTACCTGGGATTACGATCGGAGCGATTCTTTCGTTCTAATGATCTCTTTTCTGCAGAGCAAATCGGTGCAGTCTCCGTCCACGCGCGGGGGGTCACGGGGCAAGGGGTGAAGATTGCCATTCTCGATAGCGGCGTCGATACCGATCATGCGGAACTTGCCGGGAAAGTTCTGGCGTATCGTAATTTCACCGATGACGGACCGGAGGATGCAATCGGTCACGGGACCCATGTTGCGGGCATTGCGATGGGGAGGGGGGCGCAGGGCATCGACGACGGAGGGCGTGCGAACCGCGTGCTCGGTATTGCTCCGGATGCGGAACTCATTGTTGCGAAGGTCTGCGGGAACGACGGATGGTGCGCCGAGGGCGCCATTATGGAAGCGATGGAATGGGCGGTGGCTCAGGGGGCAGACGTCATGAACCTGAGTCTCGGCGGAGGGGCGTTCCTTGAACACTGTGATGGAGACCCGTTGGCGGCGAAGTTGAATTGGGCTGTCGATCAGGGCGTTACCGTGGTTGCTGCATCTGGGAATGGTGGGGAGCTCGGGGAGGGGGTTGCTGTTCCCGCATGCGGATCGAAGGTGATTGCTGTTGGAGCTGTTGATGCGAGTGATGCGGTGCAACCATGGTCAAGCTACGGTCGTCCCATCGATCTCGTGGCTCCGGGACTAAGTATCCTCTCTTCTCTTTCCTGCCAGTCTGTGCAGACTTGCCCGGAGGCCGGGTATGGGAAAGCATCAGGAACCTCCATGGCAGCGCCGCATGTCGCAGGAGCGGTAGCCCTTCTTCTTCAGCTTGATTCAACAATCACCCCTGTACAGGCGTACAGCATTCTCACGGAAACGGCGAAAGATATCGGGTCTGCAGGATTCGATACGAAGGCGGGGTTTGGACGGGTCGATATCGACGCAGCGGTGATGCTCGTGAGTGATCAGGACAGGGATGGGTATCGTATTCCAGAGGATTGCAATGACAGCGATGCTGCGGTGTATCCGGGTCGGGGAGAAGTGTGTAATAGCAAAGACGATAATTGCGATGGTCGCATAGATGAAGGGTGGGATCAGGATGCAGATGGAGTCACAAGTTGTGGCGGGGACTGTAACGATGCCGATGCTTTCATCTCCCCTCGTGCGGAGGAGACGTGCAATGAGCGTGATGACAACTGTAACAAGATCGTGGATGAAAATTGTCCGATTCCCGGAAAGAGTTCGAGTAGTTTTTCGAATAGTTCTTCGAGTGCGTCATCGTCCGAAGTGGGTAATGGGCGTTTCAGTCATCAGAAGGAGAATGTCGTCGGCGTCCGCGTGCGAGTGGAAATGGAGATCCGTGTTGCGAAAGAGGCGTACGTCCGTGCCTGGACGAGGATCGACGCGGAGACCCGGGTAGGGAAGATTGTCAATGATGAGGCAAAAATTATGCTTAGTGAAGCATACAGTCTTCTCCTGAGAGCGGAGGATGCCTTCCTTTCCGGTGATCTACAGAATGCGTTTGATCTTGCGCAGGAAGTGAAGCGCATGGCAAACCAGGCACAGAGTGGGCATTATTTTAAGGACGCAAAAGATGGAAAGGATTCAAAGCGTGACGACAACCTTTCCGACAGTGCAGGAGTACGAAGGGAAGCGCAAGGAGATATGCGGGCAGGCGACATGAGGGCGAAGGGGGAAATGAAGGTGGAAGTTGGAGTGGGACATGGGAAGGGGAGGGGGAAATGATGGCTGGGGATAGTGGACGACTTCCGAACCGCAAACTGGCTAGAATTGGTCAAATATCCATTAAAGCAAACTCACCAAAGCGCAGAGTTTTAAGTGGAAAAAATTGGCTCCCCGGGCTGGATTCGAACCAGCAACCTTCGCGTTAACAGCGCGCCGCTCTACCGTTGAGCTACCGGGGACCGATGGATACGAGGAACATGTTACCCTCTCTTTCGCAGCAGAACGATTTCCCTTCCGACGTACTGATCGGGTCGTCGGTAGATGAGTGTGCAACGGACAGGAGAGGTATGGATGGTCTCGGGAGGTAGGACAGCTTCGAGACCGAGTTTCTCCACTTCCTTCCATATTTTTTCCAGGAATAGCGGGCCGGCGCTGAGGTACCAGACAGGCCATGTGCAGACGATGGGGATTCCAGGGGAAGAGGAAGTGACATTCCGAAGGAAAGCGATCTGGAGTTTTTCGTTCTCTGTGCGAAGTTTTTGCGCTTCCTGTTTTGTGGGGCGATTGCGGAGAGAAGGTCCAAGACTCGTCTCAGTGACAATGATGGAGGGGCCGGTGCGAAATCGCTCCCCCCGGAGGGAGGAGAAGTCTGGTGGTTTCAATGCATTGTGTTTCATAACCGCGCTCGGGATCTTTGCCGCGGGAATCGTAAATGTTCGACGAAGCCACTCGATGTTTCGCTTGCACGCGTCAACAGCTTTTTGTGAGGAATCACTCGCAATGACCATCCAACCGCGGAGCAGACATTCCACAGGAAGAACGCCGCTACCACAAAAGGGATCCCAAACGATTGGAGCTGGGAGCTGGGAGCTGGGAGCGGGCATCCCCTTTTCCATCTTCTGACCGCTACCTGCTACCTGCTTCCCGCTCTGAAGGAACCACCATCCGAAGTTCAGCATCACCTGCGCCAGTTTTGGTGGGAGGATGCCGGCACGGAGATCCCGTGCGGGTTTGCCGATGTCGCGTTTGGCGTAGCTCGTGGGATTTTGGGCGGCAATAGTTTTCCCAAGCCAGAGGCGTTTTTCATCAGGAATGAGGACCAGCTCGATACCATGACGCCCCTCGAGGATACCGCTATCACGGAGCAGCGCTGTGTGGGCAGGCAGCCGTTCATTGCCGATGTACCGACAAGATCGTCCGGCGCCGCGGAGCACATCTTTACATTCCCGGTAGAGCGTGCGAATACGTCCTGGCGGCAGCCCGACACACCGGAGTCCGAAGGTCACTTTTCCTTTTACAGAGGAAACGGCATCCAGGAGAATCTGCGGAACGGTCTGAAGCGATGCGCTCCCGCCGTGGATTTCCTCAGCCAGGAGGACAGTTCCACCAAGAGTTGCGAGGTGCGAAGAAGAAATATCCGTTTGGGACTCAAAGATGGCAACGCCACTGTCCACCATCCGCTGGAGACGGAAGGATGGGAAAGTGGCGCGAAGCTCAGCAAGACTTACTTGCGGCTGATGCCCGAGGAACGCGGCGTAGGAAGGCACGGCGTGGAGTATAGCGGGTCATGCGGATCTCTACGAGGGTTTTGGAGCGTCTCATGGAGGAGGAGGACCGTGAGGAGAATGACGAGGGGGATGAGGTGGATGACGCCGCGGGCGTAGCCCGTTTGCTTGATGGCTTCGGTGGCGAGGGGAGTGAACGTGAAGAGAGCGATCTGCAGCACGTACGCGAGGAGGAAGGAAACCGAGAGAGGGAGGAGAGGAAAGGTGAAGGCACGGCGCCATTGCCAGAGGAGGAGAGAGGCGAAGAGCGGGAAGAGGAGGAGCCAGTTTCCCTCGAAGATGGTATTCGAAACGATGGCGCGGAGGCTCATTGGATTCCACGAAAATTCGAGGATGTTGGGAAGCCCCTTTGCATTCCCGAAACTGAAACCGTGCATCCACTTGAAGAAGAGCCATGGGAGGAGGACGGAGGAGGTGATGACGAGCATAAACAGGCTGGCGCGGATCACGTCGCGACGATGGAGAATGCTCTGACGGGCGAGAGAAAAAATGGCGAGGGCGAGGGCGAGGGCGAGGGCGGGGAAGTAGAGGACGAGGCCTTCGTTCTTTGTGAAGGGGAGAAGGGCGATGGAGAGGGACGCAAGGAGAAGGAAACGGAGACTCCTCACGCTGTCTGGCAATCGGAGGGCACGGAGGAGGAAGCAGGCAGCGGCGCCAATGTGGGCGGCGAGGAACATATCAGCGTAGGGATTCGTCGCATGGAGGAGAGGGAGGGGGAGACTCCCGAAGATGTAGAGACCGAGGAGGCCAAACCAGAGTCCAATGGTCGCGCGCACGGTGCCGAAGAGGAGAGCGAGAAGGGCGAGGTACCACACAATGTGGATGCTATTCACGAGGGGTTCAGACCAAGAGTCTGCGAGGATGGCAAGCCATGCTTTCGTCATGGAAACAGTGGGGGGGTAGGCGTACGTACCGCCATCGGTCGGTTGTGGATCTCCCGGGAATCCAAGGACAAGTTCCTGATGATGGAAGATGAGTTTCCCGCGCATGTTCCAGTTGTCGATGGCGTCATCGACGTAGAGGGGAGTGAGGAGGAACGTAGCGCTGGCGGCGATGATCTTGATGCTGGTCCAAATGAGGAGGACACAGAGGAGAAACCGGGCTGCACTCGCTTGCCCGACAAATCCGAACCGTGTCGGTCTGCGCTCCGTGCAGACCGGTTTCTCACTGTGCTGGTCTGCGCTCGAGCAGAATGGTTCAGAGCGTCTGTGCCTCCGTTGACGCAGGAGATTTGAGGCGGCGAGGAGGGAAGCGAAGGTAATCTGGACAGCGAGGAATCCCCAAAAGTCGAGACGGATGAAACCGAGGATGTGCGCGAGGAAGGTCACGTACATCGTTCCTGTGAGTCCGATGATGAAACCGGCGGCCCACCGTTCCAGGTGGGAGAGGACAGGGATTGTTCCCTCGATGGCCCGCAGCAGGAGCCAACCGCTGATGGTCGGGAGGGCGACGCCGAGGGTGAGGAAGAGAAGTGACATAGAGGGGTAGGGCGAGGGTGAGGAGCTATGGGGAAGTGGCAGAGCCAGTGACTTCAAAGAGGAAGGCGTCTTTCCCGAACCGTTGCACGATGATGCCGGGTCCGGCGAGGAAGATATCTCCGAGGAAGAGCTCTCCTCGAGGGCTTATCCGTGCATCGTCTCGAAAAGCGACGAGCCAATGGCGGAGGCGTGAACGTTGTTCCTCCGGGTCGCTTGGGGAGAGGGGTCGTATGGGATAGGTGAAGTAGCGCATGAGGCTCCCGAATGGTGCTCCGCGTGGTCCAACGAAACCATACTTGGGTGAAGTGATAAGAAGAGGAATGGATTCCTCGGCAATGGCATTAAAATTTTCGAAGACGCGGAAGCGCCGTTCGCTTGGAGGCTTGAGGAGGAAGGTCTCCCAGTCGGTTTTGACGTAGGAGAGGAGCTCGAGTCCCATCCGTACGTCGAAGAGGAGCCAGAAACCGACGAACATAGTGCCGAAGAGAACGGATGCCGATCGACAGGTGGAGGTTTTCCATCCGCGTCGGAAACAAAAGAAAAGGCAGAGGACGCCGAGGGGGAGGAGCAGGGAGAGGAACACGCGTGAGACCGACCATCCGACGGGGGGAATGCTCGTGAAGAGCTGCTCCTGCCACACAGGATTCCATCCGATGATGGGTCCCCAGAGGAAGTTGATTGCGTACGGGCGGAAGGTGTCGAATGTCCAGAAGCTCCGGAATGCTGCGGCAGCCTTTTCCCACAGGGACCACCGGGTGAAGGTGATATTCTGCAGAATGAAGGAGGAGTTTTTTGGGAGAGCAAAACCGATACGGTCGGTCGTCGGATCCCATTGGGGGTACCGGGGGAGGTTGAGGACGATTGTTTGTGGCCCATCGATGCTCTGAAGGACGAGAGGGAGCTCGACCATATGTCCTCTCGGCGCATCCCGCCGATGCCAGAGGAAAACGATCTCCGTCCGCGCGGGGGAGATGACCGTGAGAGAGAGCGTTTCAATGGGGTGACGGAGGTCGCGGGTCGTGTGCAAAATGGAACAGCGCTCCGTTGTGGCCGCGAGGGCAAACCCCTCCGGCGTTTGCTGCGCGGAGAGACACGGACCTTGTTCCCATATGCCGGGGATCCCCTGCCGGAAATCGAGAACAGTTACCTGTTTGGCAGAGGAAACGGTGGGAGAAAGGAGCAGGATGATGCCGAGAGCGATAGGGCGGAGAGACATCATGCAGTGTCCCTATGCTACCGTACCTGCAATGTGGTGCTACATGGGCATCAGTGTCGTCCTCATCCTCACGGCGACAGTCTATTGGCCGATACTCCAGAGCGAGTATGTCGCGTATGACGACGGGCTCCTCATTGTCGATAACGTCAAAGCACGTGGAGTGACCTGGGAAAATGTGAAACAGGCATTCACGACGTACGATCCTGAGCTCTACATTCCGCTCACGCTCCTCACGGAGCAGATCGAGTACACGATCGTCGGTCGGTGGAATCCTGCCATGAGTCATGGGATCAGCCTCATCCTGCATACGCTGAATGCGGTGCTCGTATGGTGGCTGATGGGGCTCTTCCTGAAAGCATATCATGCCAGGCATCGTGTCATCCCGAGCGTAGTCGAGGGACGAAGTGCGGCATGCGATCACGAATTGGTTCCTCTCATCATCGCATTGCTCTGGGCAGTCCATCCTCTCAACCTTACGTCTCGTTCCTCTTCGGTCTCCTCGCAAAGGTCTCGATCGCACCCCTGCCTGTCATTCTGCTCCTCGCACCATCATTCCTGAACGTTGCCCGCAGGGGAGATGGGGGCATCATCGATCTCGTGATCGCCTCCGACCGCTATATGTACCTCCCATCGCTCGTGCTTATCCTCTTTGCGGGTTATGTGTTGCGGTCTCCATCTTCTGCAGGATGATCCTGCGTCCGCCCGCCCGCACGGGGAAGCTTGGCAGGTCCCCTCTCCCTATGGGAGAGGGCTAGGGTGAGGGGTGGGACAGGAAGTGCTCCGCGGTCACCAATTGAAAGTTCCCCGCAGGGGGGTTCGGCATAATCGTGATAGCGTTCTCATGGAGCGTGTAATCCTGCCCCGATGGGACGCCGAGGCCGGGGTACTTGTATTTCTTCATGAGGGAGTTCAAGGCGTCGATCAATTTTGTAAAACCCTTGGCACTCTCGCGATCCCGAGGGTGGTCGCGACCGTAGCGGTTCCCATTATGATCGAAGCCGAACGTATCCTGTGCCTTAGCGTGGAATTCCCCTTCAGCATCACGTTCAACCCACACGCAGATCGCGTGCTGCGGGATGAAGACGACGTGAGCGTTCTTCCCCTGGCGACGGAGGATGTCACGCGCGAGGAAGGCGTAGTCGTCACAATCGCCACGCATGTAGTAGGCGCCGGTCTTCTCGAGTTCCTCGGTCCTCTGCAGCGTTTCCTCAGCCGTTTGCCACTCATCTCCAACATCATAGGCATACCGGAGGAATTGCTCGAAGAAAACGGCAAGCTTTTCCTCGGTGTCGAGTTTTTGCGCGAGCATGTCGAGGTACTGCCCTGTGGTGAGCGTCGGATTCTTCGCCTTCTCGTCCCGGTAGAGGCCGAAGCGTTCCCCCTTTGCATCCACCATGCCCCGCTGGCGTTTTGCGGGGTTGCCGCGCGCCACGTCCTCGTAGAGGAGGCTGCCCCCTTCACCGAAGTATGCGAAGGCGTCGCTCCGTTGATCGAGGACGGCGTGCGTGTTTCCGTTGCGCCAGAAGTCCGTCTGCCGCTGGAGGACGAGTTTGCCATCCTTCGGCGCTTGCTCCTGTACACGGCGGACCTGTCCTCCCGGAAAGTACTGCGAGAGCGTCTCTTGCGTAACGTTGCCCGACGGGTCGTACTCCGTCTCCTGCGTGAGGACATCATCCTCGTACGTCTGGCGCCGGAAGAGGAGGCCGGAGCCGTTCCGCTCTTCGCGGGTGAAGTTTTTGGGAGAGAGGTGGCTGCTCTGTTCGATGATCGTGAAGCCATGCACGGCATCCCGCAGATGACGCGTATGGGCGCCCGCCCGCAGCGTCTGCTCCTGATCGCGATGTTCCGCGAGTTCGCGGACAGTGGCATCGTACCGGTTCAGGAAGACATCCTCCGCTTCCATGTCCGGCTGGATGGCAATCCACCGTTCCCAGGCATCGAGATGGGCGTGGAAGCGGGGAAGGAGTGCACCACGCGCGTCGGTTCCCGCCTGTTTCCATGGCGCGACGACCGCATTCCACCCCTGGGCAAACTCGTTCCGGCGCTGCTGCCAATAGTACCAATTGTCAGACTCCATGCGCCGGGTGAGATCGTCGTAGACCGCGCGCATGCGCCCGTTGTGGACTTCGATGCGCGCGTTGATCGCGTCGTGCTGCGCCTGGGCGAGGGCGGCGAGGCTGCGGAGGGCGTCCTTCCACCGCATTTCCGCTCCGCTCCGCTCCGATTCCTCCGCCGGATCCATGGTGAAGACGTTGCGGGTCGTTGCTATTGCCGGCTGCGCGCGGCCATCCGCGCCTGTCGTGAAGAGGAAGCGCGCGCCGCCGAGGGCTTCCATCGTTCCGTTGCGCGGCGCAATGCCGCGCGCATGCAGCAGCGCCGATGTCGCGGTGGCGTGACGGAGGAACCGCTCGAGCGTCTGGACGGAGACCGGATGAGAGAGGATGACCGTGCGTCCATCGAAGCGTATTTCCGTAATTGCCCCATCCTCGGCGATGGCGCCGTCGATGGGTATATCCCCGAAGCGGCAGGTGAAGTGCCCGCGTTCGATGCGCAGGTCCGCGATCTCGGCATCGGAGGCAAGGGCGGATACGTTCGTCGCGGAGGAAAGCCGCACATCGCTGCGGGCCGGCAGTTCATGGGCGACGTCAGGGCGGGGTTTGTCAGGAGGGGTAAGCGCTGCGAGAGCGGTGATGGCGGCCGCGACGGTTTCGAGCCTGCCGTGGATGATCTGGTTCGGGGAAGGAGAAGTTTTCTCCCGCTCCTTTCTCGCTTCAAGCGGCGTCATAACTCCTCAGGAAAGAGGAGGAGAGGAAGGAAGTCAATTCCTCTTAACAAAAGTTATGTTATCTTTACATTTCCCGTGCAACATCGATCTCTGCCGGTCCACCGGTAACGACGGCCTTTATCCGACGCACGCCAGCGGCAACACTTTCCTCTTTCTGAATGTTGAACGCGCCGATCATGCCGGTTCTTGATACGTGCGGTCCTCCACAAATTTCTCGCGAGAAAACAGTTTTCTTTGTGTCATCACCAACGACGTACACCTTTACTTGGCTGCCGTACCGCTCGTCGAAGACGCCAACGGCGCCCTCCCTCTTTGCACCCTCGACTGTGGTGAGGTGATAGGCCACCGGGAGATCGGCCTCGATTACTTCGTTGACGAGACGTTCCACTTCTGCGATCTGCTCCTGTGTCATTTTCTCTGAGTGGTTGAAGTCGAAACGCAGCCGTTCTGCAGTGATGTTGCTGCCCTTCTGTTGCACGTGCTGTCCAAGAACTTTGCGAAGCGCCGCATTGAGCAGGTGAGTCGCGGTGTGGAGCTTTGTCGTTTCGGCGGAGTGATCAGCAAGGCCACCAGTGAACTTCTTCTCCGCTCCGGCACGCGAAAGTTCCTGATGCTCTTCGAAGGCTTTCGCGAAACCGGCTTCATCGACGCTCAGTCCCTGCTCGGCAGCAAGTTCCTTCGTGAGTTCAATGGGGAAACCGTACGTATCGTAGAGATGAAAGGCAGTGTGGCCGTCAAAGTGGGTGACTGTGTCATCCTGAGGGGCGCGCCACGCCTGCACGCCGTCACGAAGGGTCGACACAGTCTTCGTAAAATGTCTCAGCCCTTCCTGGAGCGTTTTTCCGAATTGCTCCTCCTCCCGCCGGAGTATTGAACAAATTTTTTGTTCATTTGTGCGGAGTGAACCGTAGACATGGCCGTGTTGCGCAATCACTTCCTTTGCGACAGTGGGAGTAAAGGAGCCACTGTGCTCTATACCAATGGCTCGCGCTGAACGGATTGCCCGTCGTATGAGTCGGCGGAGGACGTAGCTGCGATCAACATTGGATGGCTCAATGCCATCAGCGATGATGAACGTCGCTGCTCGTAGATGGTCAACGATAATGCGGGCGTGTCTCAATCGTTGTATATCGCCCCAGAGGTCTTCTCGCAAAACACGTTTGAGGATAGGTAACATTTCATCGGTCTCATACACACTCTCCACCCCTTGCAGCACCTGCGCGACGCGCTCCAGTCCCATCCCCGTATCCACATTCCTCTGCCGCAGCGGCTCGAATGTTCCATCTTCCCTTTTGTTGTACTCCATAAACACGTCATTCCAAATCTCCAGCCAATTCACCTCGTCATTCGCCGGATTGCTCCCCGGGGGAGGAAATTCAGAGGGGCCGATCCAATAGAACATCTCCGTGTCGGGGCCGCATGGTCCCGTGTGTCCTGCCGGTCCCCACCAGTTCTTTGCCTTCGTGAGGAAGCCGATACGTTCGTTGGGAATACCCAAGGATTCCCAGATTCTTGCAGACTCATTGTCGCATGGGGCATCAGTATCTCCGGCGAAACACGTGATGGCGAGTTTGTTCTTTGGAAGTTCCAACACCTCAGTGAGGAATTGAAAACTCATGCGGATTGCTCCTTCTTTGAAGTATGCCCCAAAGCTCCAGTTGCCGAGCATCTCGAAGAAGGTGAGGTGACTGCTATCCCCAACCTCATCAATATCCTGCGTCCGCACGCAGTGTTGGCAATTGACGAGACAGCTGCCACTCGGGTGTTTTTCCCCAAGGAGGTACGGCACAAGGGGGTGCATCCCCGCTGTCGTAAAGAGAACCGTCGGATCGTTCTCCGGAATGAGGCTGGCCCCAGGGATTTCTACATGTCCGTGCTTCTTCACGAAGAAGTCAATGTATGCGCGCCGGAGTGCGTCGGTGGAAAGTGATCGCATGAAACAAAAACTCGCAGCAATCTTACAAGCGAATCGCTCATATCTAAAACCTAACACCTACGCCGCCATCACCAGCGCCCCTTCCTTGATGGGCCGAGCGACCTTGATGCCGACGGCATCTCCCTTTTTGGCTTTTGCAACACTTGCGCGGTCGATTTGCATGGAGGCAATGGGCTGAGCGAATTCTTCTTCCCCCCGTTTGAAGAGGACAATGTCGCCGACCTTGAGGCCTTTTTTTAACTCAATAATCGCAACCCCCAGACGGTCATAGTAATGGACGACTTTCCCAAGTGGTTTTGGCTTTGCTACACGAGGCATACCGTCCCCACCGTACTCTCATCCCTGGGGGAGGTTGCAAGGAAAAAACCCTTGCAAATAGTTAAGAAATCTTTTCATAATACGAGGAAACATAGGCCATAGGGTCATCTTGAAGGGCAAAAAAAACGATTGGTATTGTTTGGGCAATGACGATGACGTAGGATGTGCGCATATGCTAATCATGCTTCTTCTTTCCATCGCAAGTTTGCTCTTCAGCTCGCCACGCATCGGTCATGCAGAAGAAATTGGGAATCCATGCAAGGGACTTCGTGCAAAGGGATTAGTGCTATGTTGGAAAAAGATGGACCCCCAGCGTGCGCGGGGAGATCATGATACGTTCCACCGAGAGCAGAACGCCGTCCATTTGAAGTGGCATCAGGAACACCGTGGTTTAACGGACGCGCAGGTGACACTCGATCATCAGAAGTTCCATCATGACACGGTGCGGAAGCATCAGGAGTTCCACCGAAGTGCGAAGACGCAGGGAGATACAGAGAAGAAAGAGATGGTAACCCCGGCACAGTCTCGCGATGTGAAGGCGGCGCCGAACAGAGGGCTTTCGAAGAAGCGCCAACTGCGACGGGGGAAGTAGGTCTCCTGCAGCCCATTTTGTGGTACACTATGGGTAGTTCTGTGGCAGCAACGGCCCATCATGTAAGTCCTTCGGCTCGCTCCTTCGGAGCTTGCTCAGGACAATGGATATTGGGCCTCGCGCTACGCACGTAGTGCTTGCGCTCGGCTCCAATTCACCAATGGGGATGAAAGGCTTCGACAGCGTGATACTGGATGCGTTATGTCTCTGTCTGGGATGGCAACGGTTCCCACTACCCACTGTTGCAAACGACAACTGCCAAAAACAGTGTCATGGCAAAGGCTCTCGAGACGATGGATGTCTTTAACCGGACTCCTGCTCTCGTGCCGGCATTTGCCTAAGTTCGCACTTTCTGCGGACACGTCACTCCTCTGATTCTCGCTACGGGGATGTGACGCCATCAGCGAGGTGGATTCCTGCGTGATGTGACAGGAATCGACATACAGCATCGACCCTCCCTGCCATTCTTCGTCCGCTTCTTATGGCATGGTGATTCGAAACGGACATGACAGTACGGATACCGCGTTCACACGTTGGACCCGGGTTCAATTCCCGGCATCTCCACCAGCTTCGATTTTTCAACACCAACCATGCCAGAAAGCGCAAAGAGAAGCGACAAACTGGCGGTTTCAAAGCTCACAGCACTCTTCTTGATCTTGCCGATGTTCTCACCAATGCGGAGCTTCTCGTTTCCGAGGTCTTCGATTTTCGCCTCGTAGCCACTGATGACGGGAACCAATGAAAAAGGTGGACATTTTGTCACCCTGAGCGTAGTCGAAGGGCGACACAATGGCTTGCCGGTGTGATGGTTCGTCTACGCTCACCATGACATATCGGAGTTTTTCATTGGTTCCCTAACCCTGAAAAAGCCCCAGTTTTCTGACCCCAGATTCAATATTCTTGTTCAAATAGCCTGATACATAGTGAAAAAGGGCGATAGA
>Ga0156323_109_pt1 | contig 34519 bp, 50 predicted proteins | sample RifCSPlowO2_12_FD_107971 | JGI IMG/M metagenome (GOLD analysis project Ga0156323, IMG submission 107971) | Candidatus Peribacteria bacterium RIFCSPLOWO2_12_FULL_55_15 | reverse complement strand
GCCCGCCGCTTTTTTATTCCCCCGGCCATCCGTACTTCTTTGCCCGCTCCCGCCCTTGCAGGATCAGCCAGTGACTTACGGGTTTCAGGAAGAGGAGGGAGAAGGTCGTGAGAACGGTGACGAAGGCGGCGATACCCGGAAAACCGGAGCCAACCGCCATCCCGATGGCGGCGACGAGCCAGATGTTCGCCGCGGTCGTGAGTCCGGTGACGTGGTTCTTGTTGTGGATGAGCGCGCCGGCGCCGAGAAAGCCGACGCCGGTCACGATCTGCGCCGCCACGCGCGATGGGTCGGAGACAGCGCCGAAGAATCCCTCGATCGAGAGGATGGTGAAGAGGCAGGAGCTTACGGCGATGATCATGTTCGTCCGGATGCCGGCGGGCTTCCCGCTCCAGTCTCGTTCAATGCCGACGACGAAGCCGAGGAGTGCCGCGAGGAGGATCTTCGTAATGTGTTCAGAGGGGAGGGACCAGTCCATACGAGTGGAAAGTATACACTTCCCTCCCACAAGGGGTGCGGTTAGGGTGAGGGGCATGCAAGAGCGTCTCCAGAAAATTCTCTCTAGTTACGGCATTGCTGCCCGTCGCAAAGCAGAAGACCTCATTCGCGCTGGCCGTGTCTCTGTGAATGGGAAGGTTGCTGCGATCGGTCAGAAAGCCGATATCACTATTGATCGTGTTGAGGTCGATGGGAAGTTACTGGAGCCACAGATCGAGAAGGTGTATTACCTCATGTACAAGCCGGTTGGGGTGGAGACGACGAATGCGTGTCACACTGAGCGTAGTCGAAGTGCGACAAGCGATTTTCTCCCTTCCTTTCTCCGCGGCAAGGTCTTCCCAGTCGGTCGTCTCGATAAGGACAGTGAGGGCCTCCTCCTTTTCACGAACGACGGCGAGCTAAAGTACCGGCTGGAACATCCGAAGTTCGATCATGAGAAGGAGTATGAAGTGGAAACCGCGGAGCAGATCTTCGATGGAGCCCTGAGGAAACTGGAAAAAGGCGTGATGATGGATGGGACGAAGACGAAGCCGGCATGCATCAAGCGTCTCGGACCAAAGAATTTCCGTATAGCCCTGACTGAAGGGCGCAACCGGCAAATTCGCCGGATGTGTCAGAAAGTGGGAAGCGAAGTAGTTGGCCTTCGTCGTATACGGATTATGACGTTGGAGGACAAAAAGTTGAAAGCGGGTGAGGGGCGTATGCTTTCTCCCGAAGAAGTGTGGCGACTCCGTGATGAAGTTGGGTTAGAATCACAGACATGAAAATCATTCATCATGGTGCGGCGCGTGAGGTTACCGGCAGCTGCCACGAACTGCAGGTGAACGGAAAATGCATTCTCCTCGATTGCGGCCTCTTCCAGGGGCACCGGAAGGAGGCGGTGGAAAAGAATGCATTCCTCTCTTTTGATCCAGCCAAAGATATCGATGCCGTGATTCTCAGCCATGCTCACATGGATCATGTGGGGCGCATTCCTCTCCTATGGAAGCGTGGCTACCGTGGGCCGGTCCACTGCACGTACGCGACTAAAGATCTTGCGGAGGTGATGCTCGCGGATAGTGGCTACATCCAGGAGAAAGACGAGGAGTACTTCTGCAAGAAACTGCCGGAGGAAATGCTTCCCTGCGATGGTCCGCTCTACAATCAGGTGGAGGCGATTGCCTGCGGCGAACTCTTCGAGGGGAAGAACTACAGGGAGTGGTTCGATGTCGTCCCAGGGGTCCGTGCGAAGTTCCTCGATGCGGGACACATCATAGGTGCCGCAATGGTAGTAATAGAGATACAGGAAGAGAGGGGTGACACCATGCCTTTTCGTCTCGGCTTCTCCGGTGATCTTGGTCGCAACACACTCCCCATCATCCGTGATCCGGAACCGATGGAACCGGTTGAGGTTCTCATCTGCGAGAGCACGTACGGCAATCGCCGGCATGAGGACATCCGCACGGCGAAGGACAAACTGAAGGAAGTGCTCCTGCGTACGGCGAAGCGCGGCGGGAAGCTCTTCATTCCCGCATTCTCCCTAGAGCGGACGCAGGAAATCATCTACGACCTCCATCTTCTCTGGGATGCGAAGGAGATTCCAGCGATTCCCATCATCGTCGATTCCCCGCTCGCGTCGAAAGTGACCGAGGTCTTCATGAAGCACCCGGAGTGCTATGACAAAGAAATCTATGAAAAATTCCTCAAGCGCGCCCACCAGCCGTTCCAATTTTCGCTCGTTCGATACACCGAGAGCACGGAGGAGAGCAAGGAACTCAACGGGAAGCCGGGGCCGATGGTGATTATGGCAGGGTCCGGCATGTGCGAAGCCGGACGCATCCGGCATCACCTCTTCAATGGCATCGAGGACCCGAAGAATACCGTCCTTGCGGTGGGCTATATGGCGGAGGGAACGCTCGGACGGCAGATCATCGAGAAAAATGTCACAGAGGTGCGGATTTTCAATAAAATGCTCCGCAAGCGCGCGGAATGTCTCTATATCAACGCCTACTCCGGACATGCAGATATGAATGACCTCGATCCCTACGTGGAACAAATCGACGGCCTCAAAAAACTTATCCTCGTCCATGGGGAACAGTACCAGATGGAACCGTTCGCCGAGCGCATCCGCGTGGCAAATCCTGGCATCGAGGTGCTGATGCCGGAGCGAGATAAGGAGATTGTGGTGTAGTTGGTAGTATGTAGTTTGTAGGTCGGTTAGTATTCCAGCGATGTCGAGTCGCCGCTTCACCACAAGGCACATGGTTCGGATCGTGTGGGATCTGGGGTGGGCGGATTTCCAGTTAAAATATCGCGGATCAGTGCTCGGATACTTTTGGTCGTTCGCGGTGCCGTTTTGTAAATTTGTGATCTTTTTTTATGTATTCCGCGTGCTGTTTGTGGTGGATATTCCGTTCTATTCGCTGTATTTATTTTTGGGCATTATTCTGTGGGAGTATTTTGCCAATGTGACGATGGCGTGCATCGGGATACCACTGACGTATGCCGATATCATTAAAAATGTCGCATTTCCGCGATTTTTACTCGTATTCACCGTCGGGTGGATACAGACGATTATTTTTTGCACCCATGTGGCGATCTTTTTTGTCATGAGCGTGATGATGGGGGCCGCTCCTTCATGGAATGCATTGTATTTCCCTGTTCCTTTTTTACAATTTACGCTTTTTTCGTTGGGTATTGGATCACTGCTTGCATCGTACGCGTTGCGATTTCGGGATTTCCCCCATTTGTGGGGGATTCTGTTACAGGTGTTTTTTTGGCTCACACCGATTACGTATGTCCATGCTGTCCATGCGCCCGCAACGGTGGAGTTTTTACAAATGATATCTTCACCGCAACAAATTATTGGATGGGAGATGCTCACATTTTTTACGCGTTTTCAGCCATTATCTCTCATTATTTTCGATACACGGAGAGTTTTATTGCCTGATGGCGGAGGTATGCCATCACTCGTGCATAGCGTCGTATTAACAGCGATCTGCCTGCTGGTATTCTGGATCGGATTGTTGGTTTTCCGTAAACGAAGCAGGTCGTTTGTGCAAGAATATTAGTCTTATGGCTCCTATTCTCTCCTGTGATGGCATTCATAAAACCTTCACGTACCCGGTGGTCCCGACGCATCTTTTTCAGGATCGTGTTATCCGGCGACGCAGGCATAGAGACACATTTCATGTTCATGCGTTGAATGATGTCTCGATGGCAGTGATGCCTGGAGAATGGGTGGGAGTATATGGGCCGAATGGGAGCGGCAAAACGACGCTACTGCGTATTTTGGGAGGGATTATGGAACCGGATGCCGGACAGGTCGTTCAGAGAGGGCAATTGTCCTGCTTTTTTACGTTAGGGGTGGGGTTTCATATGGAACGCCTCGCAGCGGAAAATTTGAACCTTCATGGTCTTTTGCATGGTCTGATGCCGCACGAAATTAAGAGAATGACGGATCGTATTATTGATTTTGCCGGAGTTCGGTCGCACATTCATCTTCCCATTAAGTGCTATTCAACCGGCATGCGCCAGCGATTGGCCTTTGCCGCAATGGCGCATACGGATGCCGATGTGTATATTCTCGATGAGGTGCTTGCTGTGGGGGATGCCGACTTTCAGAGACAGTGTAAAGAATATATGCATGGCATGAAACAGCGTGGCAAGGCGGCCATACTGGTGCTTCATAATGAAAGGGATCTGGAAGAATTCTGCGATCGTGTTCTCTATCTTGAGGATGGGAAAATGGTCGGGCAGTCTTGATGCACGCACAAAAACCGGTGGCCGCCTGCGCATAATTGCAGCTTAGGACCCGAGGCCTAGATACGAACGCATGTGCGCCCCTGCTCTTCACGCGGAGAGATCGTTGCGGATTTCGAGCACGGCGCTCATTGTTTTTGAAGGAGCATTTGCCACTGATCATGGTGTCCAGTTGTCAAGCCCCATTCTGTGTGCAGGATGGTGAATGGTCTGATCAGTTCCATGATAGTATGCTCGGGAAAGACCGTCCGATGAGCGGATGCACATGGATCGTTGGGAGGAGCTCTGAACCATGTACACCAAAATTTCCCTTTTCTTTTAAGGATTCTCTGCATCTCGTGGAGGTACGCTGCCACAGCTTCGGCGGTTTCAAAGTGGGTAAAGAGCGAAATCGCAATGACGAAATCGGCAGACTCGCTGGCGATGGGAAAACAGACGTGAGTAGGTGGCATCGTTTCGTCGGGATTATACAGAGCATTATTACTTCGGAGATGAATAAATCGAAAGTTTGGCCACTGTGCAAATGCGCTACGGCAGAAATGGATGGATTCCGGGATGACGTCCAGTCCTACATAATTGATTGAAAATTGTGTGAGAGGTATGGCACAGCGACCATTGCCACACCCTACGTCGACGATGGCGTCTCCCTCTTTCCATGCTCCCAGTTTCCTGATGTGGTTCATGATCATATGACCTGTCTCGTAAAAGGAAGCGTGGCCACCTATTGTCATGTAGCCTTTCGTGATATTTTGAAGGATTGTGAGCCACTGTTCTTTTGTTCGCGCCAGCATGGATGCTGGCTCTTGAAGAGTATAGGAGCCCCTGGCATCATGGCGTTCGTCTTTTTTTGGCCAAAGATGCTCATAAAGCGGAAGATACTTCTCTGCCATTTCTGCGGATGTTTTCAGTTTGAGCTCCTGCGTTCTTTGCCAAACCTTCCTGTAGTCCGGTGAATGGAGAAAGTCAACGATATCTTTGGCGATTGAGATAGGATCAAAGCTGGGCGCGATTTTTCCAGCATGTGTTTCCCTGACCCGTTCCGCAAGGGCGCCGACGTTTGTCACATAGACGGGGATGCGTGCGAGCCAACTCTCCGAGAGGGTATGACTGAAGGTTTCTTGGAGAATAGAGAGTATGCAAACCAGGCTGATTTGCTGATTCTGCAGGATGGTTTGAACATCATCACGAGCGTAGAAGCCGAGGAAAGAAATGTTTTTGCAGCGAGAGAGCGCCTGCGCAAAAAAATCAGAATGACATCCCAAGAAAACAACGTCGATTCCCTGTTGTGCGATGTATTCGGCGGCAGAAACAATAATGTTCCTTCCTTTGTGGATTTCGTGGACGGCCCCGAGGAAGCAGACGCGATGTTTCGAGGGGAAATGACGGGCGGACGATGGTGCGAAAGGATCGCCGTGCTCTATAACGTGGCGTGTCGCAGGGAGATCTCCATAAACACTATCGAAAAGAGTGAGAGAGGAGCTGGAAGGAGCCGTAATGACATCGACCTGTTCTAAATAATGACGTACATGCTTCCGCCAATTTCCATGTGTCTCTTCATTCGAGCTGCCATAGGTTTCACCATCGTCCGGTATACCATGATATGTGCCATCTTCGCGAACTAAATGATAGTTTGGAGAAAGTGCGTAAAAATCATGAACGGTGTAGAGAACGCGCAATCCTCTTTCTTTTGCGACACCGATAAGTCGGAAAGACGTATCCAGGGCATGGTGGACGTGGAAAAGTTCAATGCAAAAGGTATCGAGGATGGAACCGAAGGTTTTCGCTAGGGCAGCTTCCCGATCTAGGGGGGAAGGGAGGGGGAAAGTGTACGAGACGGTACAAGTGTCGACGAGCCTCTTGACCACGAAGGCGTTGTCTTTTGGAAAAACGACGAAACAATCGATGTGGCTTTGGAGCTCTTCGACCAGGTCTCGAACATTGAACTCCGTGCCTCCGATGCAGCTTCCGTCAATGGGCCGATGGACAAGCAAAGCGAGTCTTCTGCGATCGGCAGAAACCTTTTCGAGAAGGAAATGGTGGAGATGCTGGCGGATGCGGGGGAGATGCTGATCATTTTTCAAGAATGAGTGAACAGTGGCGCGATAGGAGGGGTGTTTCCGTTGAAGGATGAGTTCATGGTCTTTCCTATGCTCTTCTTGAGGAAGTAAGTGACCAGCCGCTCGCATGGAAACATGACCTTTGTGGTACACAAAAGTGGCATCGTCGAGATAGTGCCGAAATCCTGCCGCTCGCGCGCGCATGCACCAGTCATTTTCCTCACCGTAACCATGGCCGAACTCCTCATCAAAAAATCCGACACGGTCAATAGCTTCGCGCTTCATATACATGCAAAAACCCACGGCTGTTGGGATTTCCGGGTAAAGCCGCAGGGAATGGTTGCGTACGGTTGTGCCAATCTCAGCAACATCGAGCTTCCGGAGCATGACGTCGGCCCATGCTGGCTCCATGATCGAATAGATCGATGCTTTATTGGAGAGAGGAGTTACCGTTGCTGTATCCTCTTTTTCTCCGCAGATTTTTGCCAGACCGGAAAGCCAGTATGGAGAAACCTCTGTATCGCTATTCAGAAGAACCACGTCGTGTGATGCAGTGAGGGGGAGTGCATAGTTCACCGTTTGAACGAATCCTCTGTTCTCCGGAAGAAAAAAAATACGAACACGGGAAGGATGATGATGTTGGATGTTTTCGAGATATGGGCGCATACGGGTATCGGTGCTGGCGTCATCGATCAGAAGAAGTCGGTGAGGCACATCCGTGGTGTATGCGAGAACACTCTCAATGCATCTCGTCGTTACTTCAAAAGCATTATGGATTGGAATAATGATGTCGACTGGGCGCGGTTGTGAGACAAAGATGGGTGGCGTCGAAGCGACGGGGTGTGGAGGAAAGCCTGGGAGCCGCCATTTTCGCGTAAAGTGAAGGAATGGATAATCACAGACGCAACGATGGACTAGCATGTGCCATTGCGCTTCCGCTTTGCGAAGGACCCCCGTCCACCGCCAGCTGCGGGTCCGAGTTATGCGCTCTATTCCCACAGTTTTTGTCGCAAGTTCCATAGCGAGACGATCCCGACCCTCCCGCACGCTCGTGAGTTCCGTCTCCAGCTTGTCCCGACCCTCCCGCACGCTCGTGAGTTCCGTCTCCAGCTTGTCCCGACCCTCCCGCACGCTCGTGAGTTCCGTCTCCAGCTTGTCCCGACCCTCCCGCACGCTCGTGAGTTCCGTCTCCAGTTGTCTCTTTTCATTCTGTTGTTGTCTAGCGTCTGTGATGTGTTTAAGTTCCACATGCTCGAGAGCATCGATATGCTGTGTGAGAGGTCCACTAAGGTGGAGGGAGTCGAGAAAATGTTGGAATGTGCTGTTTTGTAAAAAAAGAATGGCATTGGTGATGATCCCAAGGCTATGGAATCCAGGAATTTTGGTGAAGTGGAATGTTTCTCTGGACTGTGCGATAAAATCCTCCACGGCGGTGAGCACACCGTTACGGAGGTTGTGTTCGTAGATGGCGTTCGAGAAGTCGGGGTTCCATCCCTGAGCTTCTGTGAGACCTTCTTTTCCGAAAATAATACCTTTTTTCTGGTATGGATGTCTGTACATTGCAGGGATGTTTTCTGGGTGATAGTAGAGATCGCGTCGCCCGTAGGGCCACCCGATATCGTGGAGAAAAACGACAGGGAAGCGCTGTTGTTCTTTTGCTTTTTTCTCAATGAGAAGGAGCTCATGGTAGACGGTGTACCAATTATGGTCTCCATCAATGAGAACCATGTCGTACGTTTCGATGCGATAGAGGGCATTGAGGCTGAAATCCCGATAGAACGCAAAATGTTTCCCGTAGGTCTGTTGCATCTGTTCAATATCGCAATGTGGTTCCGGGTCAATGGCGTGGAGGACGACGTTGGCCTCTTTGCAGTACTGGAGAAGTTTTTCTGTATGGAATCCCTTATCAATGCCAATTTCGACGATCACGCGCGGACGGATGATTGCGAGCGCCGGATGGATAATGCTCTCGAAGAAGCGGTACATGGTGGAGTAGCATAGCGTCCACATGCGTGTGGCGCTTGTGACTATAAGCAAATCTCCCCTGCGACGCCTTTCATTAATCAACTCGAACAAGCACATCGCGAGAATAAAGAGGTCGCCTTAAAGGTTATCGAAGGTGCAGCAGGTGCCGCAGCGCTCCGGAATTTCCAGAGGGTGACCACGGAACGTGTGGGCACGGAACGGGAGTGATATTCTAGGGCCAATGACTCCGATGATCATCATCCGCGAAGCGATCAGTCGTGCGCAGCTGAAGGTTCTTGCAGAAGAACACTTTGGCGACATGGTGAAAGCCGTGGTCGATTGCGAGCGAAGGGTGATGGCCGTCGGTGCCGAACTCCACGCGGACGCGGAACAGCTGCTCCTGGAAGATGGGTCAGACCAGGAAGATCTTTGGGGAGTTAATCTCTATCCGGGAAAAGAAGGCAGTGATTGGATTGAATTCGATTCGATGATCAATATTCGACCGCAACAAAATAATCGTTCTCGAAGAGTGGAAGATGCAGCGATATGTTCGATCATTATCGAGATTGTTTCTGATCTTGTGCAATGAATCCCATCCACACAGAATTAGCAGGGGGTCGGTGGCAGACATTCTCTCTGGCTATGCAGCTGGCAAACGTGGGAAGCGAAGTCGGGCGGGCATTGAAAGCCAAGGAAAAATGTGATGAACAGCAACTCCAGCGCTGCCTTGACCGTGCATTGGAGCTTCTGGATTTCACGATTGCCGATCCAAAGCATCGAAAACGTCTCAGAGAACTCTGTCGCCTTCGGGAAGTAATCTGCGATTACTTTTTCGGTGAGAACACTTTTCATTCGACCCCTCCGCTACTCGAGAACTACTTCATATACTTTGCTATAGCGGCACGGCAGTAGGGATTACGCACAAAGAGTCGCGAGATGTTGCAGGACTTTCTCTCGCTCAAACGTGGACAGAAACCACCCCATCTGCGGGCCGTTGTCGCGGCCGAGAAATGCCTGATACAAGGGCTGGAAGAGTTTTTTCGGTTCGATGCCGGTTTCCGCTTTCACTGCGTGGATCGCCTCGTGGATGCTCGCCCCATCCCACGGGCAGCGCTCGAGGGCGGAGAGGACTTTTGCAATGGCGCTGCGCTGCGTGTCATCAAGTGCGAGAGGGGGCGGCTGTTCGACGATGCGGAACCGATACTCCTCCGGCGCATGTTCCTGCAGCCACTTTTCGACGTATCGCGCGCGCGTGCGGAGTGCGGATTTTTCTGCGTCCGTCAGGGCTGAACCCTTGAGCTTTACCGCCTCATCCTCGAGCCGCAGATGCGGCATTTGGAGGACGAATGAGAGGACCGAGAATCGCATCTGCCACAGATCTTCCGGCTTTTTGGGGAAGTCGGGATTGGCGATGTGAAATGTCCGCGTGAAGTCGTGATCGGGCTTCGGATGGCGCTTGAACGCATGGTCCGCCAGGCGATCGTATTCATCGAAAAGGAGAGGGATCGTGTCTCCGTCCGGATTGAAATCAATAGGATGGTTCGGAAGCTTGCGGATCATGAGGAGCCTGATGAGCTCCGGCGGGAGCAAATCACTCACTTCTTTTGCCGACGCGCCGACGCCCTTGCTCGCGCTCATCTTTTTGCCGGCAAGGTTGAAGAATTCGTAGGGGATATTGAAGGGTTCCGGGTAATGGAAAATCTCCGTGACAATGCGCCGTCCGATATCGCGCGATCCCCCCGCCGCGGAGTGGTCTTTGCCACACCCTTCGATGTCGATGCCGAACACCTTCCACTTCGCGGGCCACTCGACTTTCCACGGAAGTTTCGCATTGCCATCGAATGGGCTCATGTTTCCAGAATGGCCACATCCCTTCGCCCACTTCACGAGGTCGGGCTTGCAGGTGTAGGTGACGATGCCCGTCATGGTTCGGCTCCGCTCACCATGACACACTGCCGTTGAGTCCCAGTGTGTCACCTGCGTCGTCCCGATCTTCCCGCACTTTTCGCAGACAACTTGCAATGGGTACCAGTCGTCGGGCTTCACGCTGCCGCTAACCTCTCGATAAATCGCGCGGATCTCTACTGCGTGGTCCAGCGCATCGCGGATGACTTCGTTAAACTCGCCTCGTTCGTAGTGGGGACGCAGCGTGTACCATTCGATGGGGAGGTGGAGGGGGGCAACAGCTTCCTGAAGCTCTTTGCCCCAAAGCATCGGGTAATTTTGTTCCCGTAGCTGGGGTTCATGAACCCCAGCTCCCCTCTCCCCGCGGGAGAGGGTTAGGGTGAGGGGCGAGTAATCCGGCACCCTCCACAGTGGCTCCCCCATGTGTTGCAGGTACTTCTCCGGCGCCTCATCCATCGGGTCAAAATCGTTGAGCTCGAAGCGGAATATGTTTGGAATTCCCTGCTCATTCAGAACTTGTGCGATGAGTCCATGGATCACGATCCCGCGCAGGCTTCCCACATGGACGCGCCCCGAAAGGGTTTTCTCATCGCGGATCACGAGCGGCTGCCCTTTTGCGATCTTCTTCGCAAAGCGTTCCTTGATTTCCCCGACGATGCGATCGGCCCAGACCATGGGAGGGATTGTACCTCAGTGTGTCATCGTGGTACTGTTGGGTTCATGGTTATGAAGAAGAGAAAAAAGAGCGGCGCACCTCCTGATTGGAGCAATCGGAAAATTGTGAAGATCATCCTCGACGAGATCGCCGATGTCCGTCGCGAACTCAAGGAAGACATCCATGCACTTGATGAAAAGGTGGGAAAGCTCGATACCAAAGTGAATCAGCTCGATACCAAAGTGAATCAGTTAGCTGCGGAGATGCGTCATATGCGTAGCGATTTTCATAGGAATCAGGTTTCTTTCATTGAAAATCAGACAGATATGGATAAGCGCGTGTGTGTTCTTGAGGTGAAGGTGGGGTAAATGCAAAACCCCCAGCCGAAGCTGGGGGTGGACGGAATAGCATTGATCAATCCTCGATCAGGAGTTTCTTCAGCTCCTCATCGGACGGCATGGGGATCGTGTGGTCAATCGCCCAGGCGACGCACTTCTCCTTTGTCCACTGCCGGATGGCTGACGTGGGGACGGCGAGAGTGACGCCGGGGGCTTCATAGCTGAGGAGACCGAGACACTTACCGCTATCTTTCATGAAGACGCCTCCACCGCCACTGCCGCCACCGCCGATCGCGGGATACAGATCGTAGACTGCGCCACCGAACTCTTTTTTGGCCAGCAAGCGCGTGTCGCTGACAAATCGTTCATCGTGTCGAACGGATTGCTCATCGATGGTTTGGGGGGAAAAAGGTTTCACGCCCCACCAGATGACCAGTCCCACTGCCGCAAGGAAAATCAATAGCAGCAGACTCCAGGCGTACACGAGGCGATCGCTTCCACTCTTGTACATAACCTTTTCCTTTCCTGCTATTCCAAAGAACAATTCCCCTGTCCTGCGACCGTCGCAGGGGAGGAGAGGATGGTAACAAGATTTTTGGCTTTTGCAAGGCAAAATGTGACATACACGTCCCGTGGGCTTGCAGGGGTGTATAGTATCCATTACATGGCGCGCGGCATGTTTATCCATACCATCCGCACATCCGAGGTCCATCCGGAGATTCTCGAGGCACGGCTGGGGAAGGATGTGTGGGAGGTGCTTGCAAGGCTCCGCACCGCGCTTATTGCATGGGATATCCGCGAGGAGCGCACGCAGTTTTTCCTCGATCACCAGGCGGACCTCACGGGTATCCTCGCGTTCGTGCGGGAGGAGATGCCGGAGAGTGCCGTGCGGTCGGAGGTCGCATGGTACCTGCAGGAGCTCCGGGAGGAACTCCGGTCCATTATCGATGCCGGCGCTCTCGATGCCGGCAGTTGTTCGTACTTCGCGGTGTACAACAGCCCGCCGGAGCATCGGCCCGTTGACCCGCAGCAGTGGCACCCGCTGACCATCGCGTTCATCGAGGAACTACGGCCGTCGCTCGCCGCGGTCATCAAGCCGCGGTACATAGATAAGTGGCTCCAGACGCCGCATCCGTTCCTCGGTGGCGCGAGTCCGATACAGGTGATCGATGGTGGACAGGGGGAGCACGTGCGTGACCTCATTGGGCAAATGCGGAACGGATTTGGCAGTTGACAGAAACACAAAGAAACATTAATGTAATAAACCACTCCACGGGTGGAGTGGGATGTTTTTTCTCAACACAGGTTCTTTGAAGGAGGACGACGATGTTTCGTCGTATTGGTTTTGAAGTGGGGACTGCCGTGGTGGCTCTCCTTGTTCTATGGGGACTCCTCTGGTACTGCGTCCAATAACCCGTATACCTGGCAGATGGCATTGCGAAAGCGATGGAGATCGTCCAGCAGAAGCTGACGCCCCTCTACCTCCAGCACGAGGCAATCGAAGCCCAGAGGGCGATGGTTGGCTCCACGAACCACACCACGGTCTACATTCCGGTGGGTAACATGGGGGTCCCACTCGTCGGCACATTCGATGTCGCCCCTTCCAAGAGAGAGGAGAAGAAGTAACCTGTGCCCTATGCCCCCTGACCGATGCGGTCAGGGGGCTTTCGTATGGGGAAATCATTGACCGTCTGTTGGCGGTTCCCTACACTCCCGCCACAGTATGCCTCTCGGTCTCATTGCCAAAAAAGTCGGCATGTCCCGCATCTTCACGGAAGGTGGAGAGGCGATGGCAGTGACGTACTTGGCAATCCCTGATCATACTGTTGTTCGCACGAAGACGAAGGAGAAAGATGGTTATGATGCAGTGGTATTAGGGGTGGGGCCGGAAATATGGAAGACGCGGAAAGGTAACGAACACACGCGGTACCAGAAGCAGAAAGAATGGCAGATAGAGTCCATGGATGGCATGGAAAAGGGAAAGATCGTGAATATCGAGGTTCTTCCTGATGGCGCCATGCTCACGATTACTGGGGTATCCAAGGGGAAGGGATTCCAAGGTGTCATGAAACGCTACCACTTCGCGGGAGGGCCGGCGTCCCACGGCTCCCACATGAAGCGTGAGCCGGGATCCATCGGGATGCGCACGCAGCCGGGGCGGATATTCCGGGGTCATCACATGGCGGGGCAGATGGGGAAGGATCAGGTGACTATCCGGAACCGGCCCATGCTCATCCGCAATATTGAGCAGAAGATCATCGGTGTGAAGGGGCCTGTTCCCGGCCCCAATGGATCCTACGTCTTCCTCACCATCGAAGCCGCCACCAAAGCGGTATCACCTTGACCATAAAAATGTGTCACCCTGAGCGTAGTCGAAGGGTCGACATCGCGTGTATGGTTCGTCTACGCTCACCATGACACGCAGTATTCCTCAATCTATGGAAGCCCCACTCTATTCCTCTACCGGCGAAAAAGTTGGGACCGTAGAACTCCCTGCGACGCTCTTCGAGGCACCGGTCCAGAGAAGCCTCATGCATCAGGCGTTGCTCCGGCAGCAGGCGAACAGGCGACAACCAGTCGCCCATGTGAAAACACGGGGGGAGGTACGTGGGTCGACGCGGAAGCTCTATGCACAAAAGCACACGGGGCGCGCCCGCCGCGGTTCGATTCGCTCGCCACTTCTGCGCGGAGGGGGGAAGGCATTCGGTCCCAGGAACACGCGGAATCCCGCGCGCGACATGCCGAAGAAGATGCGACGTGCGGCGCTCTTTTCCTGTCTGTCATTCCAGGCGAAGCGTGGCCTCATTTTTGGTTTGCAGGAATATCCCGATTGCATCAAAACGAAAGATTTCGTCCAGTTTCTCGCGAAACTACCTGTGAACATCGGCCGTCCGATCCTCTTCGTCATGGCAGAGAAGCATCGTGGGTTAACCCTGAGTAGTCGTAATGTTCCAAGACTGAAGGTGATTTCGGCTCCATACCTCAATCCGGAGGATATTCTGCGTTCGTACCACATCGTTTTTCTCGTTGATGCACTAAAGAAGGCGGAAGAAGTTTTTGGAAAATGATATGGATATCGCAAACGTCATCGTCGGCTCCGTACTCACCGAGAAATCGGAGCGGCTGAAGGCGGCGCGGACGTATACGCTACGCATCGCGTCTGTAGCCACGAAGATCGAGGTGCGGCAGGCGCTGAAGAAGCTCTACGGCGTCGATGTCGAGCGCGTCCGTGTTTTCTTCGTTCGGCCAAAACGTCGCCTCCTTGGATCGGGTCGGGTCATGGAGAAGCGTCACCGGTGGCGGAAGGCCATCGTGACGCTTCGGGAAGGGAGCCGTGCCCTCGATCTCGCTTCCTTCCGGACCAACTAACGCATACACTCTGCTCCCATGCCTCTGCGCACCTACAAACCAACGAGTCCCGGGCGACGGAAGATGTCCGGCGCAGATTTTACGCAGTTGACAAAGAAGGAACCCGAAAAGTCCCTTGTTCATGGAAAGAAGCGGCTATCCGGACGGGATAGTGCCGGGCGAATATCCATCCGTCATCGCGGCGGAGGGCATAAGCGTCTTGAGCGTCTCGTGGATTTTTGCCAGCATGGGCGCGATGGTATTCCAGGGAAAATTATTGCCATAGAGTACGATCCCAATCGTTCTGCGCGTATTCTCCTTGTGCAGTACAGCGATGGACAAAAGCGTTATCTCCTTGCGGCGGAGGGTCTGCGTCTTGGCGATACCATTGTCAGTGCCAAACAGACGAAAGTGAAGGTTGGTAATAGGATGCAACTCTGCAACATTCCTGTGGGGTATAAGGTATATAATATCGAGCTGCAGATCGGGCGTGGTGGCCAAATTGTCCGGTCAGCGGGGACGACAGCGACGCTCCTTGGATTTGATGGGGAGTATGCCCTCCTCCAACTTCCGAGCGCAGAGGTGCGCAAAGTTCGTCGGGAGTGTATGGCGAGCATCGGTACGCTCAGTAATGCCGAACACAATCTCGTGCGCATTGGAAAGGCGGGGCGTTCCCGTTGGCTCGGTCGCAGGCCAGAAGTCCTTGGGAAATCCATGAATGCCGTCGATCACCCCCACGGGGGAGGAGAAGGACATAGTCCCATCGGGCTTCCCGGTCCGAAGACCCCTTGGGGAAAACCCGCACTTGGAGTAAAAACACGGAAGAAGAAGCGGTTCTCCAATGCATTCATCATCCGCCGCCGTCTCAAGAAATCCCGGAAGAAGTAATAGGATTACCCAAAGCTGATATGTCCAGATCCCTCAAGAAAGGCCCCTACGTTGATCCCAAGCTCATGAAGAAAATCATGAAGATGGTGAATGCAGGGGAGAAGAAGGTCGTGAAGACGTGGTCTCGCGATAGTGATATTCCACCGGAATTTGTCGGATTCACCTTTGCGGTTCATAACGGGAAAGACTTTATTCCGGTATATGTCACGGAGCAGATGGTGGGACACAAGCTCGGAGAGTTCTCATGGACGACAAAGTGGAAGGGGCATGGTGGGAAGCTGGCGGCATCACAAACGGCAGGAGCAGCCGCCGCAGGGCCTTCCACTATCACCACTGCTCCTACTTCTTCCAAGCCTACAAAATGAAAGCCCTCCTCCGCTCCGCCCGCATTGCCCCAAAAAAAGCGAACATCATCGCGCGGATTGTACGCGGTATGTCTGTGTCAGAGGCGCAGGATTTCCTTTCCCGAACTCACAAGAAAGCGGCGCGTCTTTTTGAGGATCTCCTCGCGTCCGCCGTCGCGAATGCGGCGCACAACGACCGGCAAGATCCGCAGGTCCTCATAGTGAAGGAGGTGGTCGTCAACCAGGGCAGTTCGCTCCGGAGGGGGGTACCGATGGCGCGCGGACGCGTGCGACCCATACGAAAATTCCTGAGCCACATTTCAGTGACACTCGGTGTCCGCAATTCTTAATTCCTAATTCTTAATTCCCAATTCCACGTTCCCTATGGGTCAGAAAGTTAATCCCAACGGCTTCCGTATCGGCTTTACCCGGACGTGGCCGAGCATGTGGTTTGCCGGAAAGGCACGATACCGTAAACTGCTTCTCGATGATCTTTGTATCAGGCGCTTTCTCCAAAAGAGGTTGAAGGAAGCGGGAGTGAGTCTGATCGAAATTGAACGGACGAAGAAAGTCTCCGTCATCATACATACGAGTAAGCCAGGAGTGATTATTGGGAAACAAGGTGCGGCGATTGAGGAGTTGCGTCATATACTCGAGAAGGAATTCGGTGGAATATTCGCTGTGGAAATTCAGGAAGTCCGGAATCCCGATGCAGACGCCGAAGTGGTGGCCGAGACGATCCAGGGGCAAATCGCGCGCCGGATGCCCTATAGGCGGGCGGTGAAAATGGCGCTGGAGAAGGCGATGCAGGCGGGAGCAGTCGGTGTGAAGGTGTTGGTCTCAGGGCGCCTGAATGGCGCAGAGATTGCTCGATCCGATCTTTTTAAGGAGGGAAATGTCCCTCTCCAGACCCTCCGCGCGAACGTGCAATTCGCGCGGCGCCACGCAGTGACGAAATTCGGGACGATCGGGGTACAGGTATGGATCCACAAGGGAATGGTCTTCAAGAATATTCGCCATTTACATACATCGTCTCTCCCATCCCATGCTTGAACCGAAGAAGATTCGCCGCCGGAAGCAACACCGTCTCCGCAGTGCGTGCCGAGGGAAGGCACAGAGAGGAGCGCAACTCTCCTTTGGGACCTTCGGTCTCAAGGCAGTGAGTGGTGGCGAAGTGACGGCTCGGCAAATCGAGGCTGCCAGGAAGGCCATTACTCATAAGATCCAACGTGGAGGGAAGATTTGGATTCGTATTTTTCCCCATACACCGGTGACGCGCAAGGCTGCAGAGGTGCCGATGGGCCAGGGAAAGGGTACCCCGGAGTACTACTGTGCGAATATCCAGCGCGGTACTGTTCTCTTTGAAATGGATGGGGTGGTGGAGGGAACTGCGCGCGAGGCGTTGCGGCTCGCCGGTCATAAACTCCCGCTCCAAACGAAGATTGTCGTTCGACGCTCGTCGACGCTTGCTCGGCCAGAGTCCGTCACGTAAAGTGCCCCGCACACTCTATGCTTCAAAAGCGCGGAATCATTACATCGGCCAAGATGACGGGAACCGTGACGGTGACCGTCCACCGGCGCAAGCCGCATTCTCTGTATCGAAAATCCTTCCGTGTGAGCACGAAATTCCTCGCGGATCCAAACGGTCTGGAGCTCGGTGTTGGGGATGAAGTGAGTATTATGGAGTGCCGCCCCTTAAGTAAGCGCAAACGATTCAAGGTGAGTGAGGTTCTTGTACGTGCTGAACGCGTTGGTGAGATTGTAGAGGAGGCGGGTCTTCAGGATGCAATGCACCCCTCGGTTCCACTGAACCTATGATTCAGCTCCAGACATACCTCAACGTTGCGGATAATACCGGCGCAAAAAAAGCGATGTGTATCCGGGTGATTGGTGGAAGTCACCGACGGTATGGGCATGTGGGGGATGTGATAGTGGTGACAGTGAAGAAGGCTGAGCCGCGTGGCGTAGTGAAGGCAAAAACCATCGAACGTGCGGTGATTGTACGGACGAAGTCCCTTACGCGACGGAAAGATGGTAGTGGCATCCGCTTTGATGACAATGCATGTGTCATCATTCAGCCGGACGGTCTTCCGAAGGGGACGCGGGTTTTTGGTCCCGTCGCGCGGGAGCTTCGCGCAAAGGGGTATCTCAAAATTCTTTCCCTTGCCCCCGATGTCCTTTGATACTTACTTCTTACTGCTTACTTCTTACTTCTTATGATGAAGCTCCATACTGGCGACAATGTCGTCATTATTTCCGGCAAAGAGAAGGGGAAAACAGGGAAGGTGATCCATGTCTTACGCGCGATCAATCGTCTTGTGGTGGAAGGGGTGAATATGCGGACCCGTCACCAGAAAAAGACGCTGCAGCGCCCCGGACAGATTGTCCGCTACGAAGCGAGTATTCATGCGAGTAATGCGATGATGGTGGATCCGAAAAATGCGAAGCGGACGCGTATAGGGATAGTGTGCGGAGAGCATGGAAAGCAGCGAGTGGCAAAGAAAAGTGGCTCTGCCCTCGAGCGAGGAAAAGATGCTCCGAAGAAACAGCGTCGAGAGAAGGAGCAGACGATAGGAGAGGAACAAGTGATAAAGAAGAAAGAAAACACTGTCCGCGAGCCATTCTGGAAGCGCGCATTCCGGACAGGGGACAAAGCAATTGATGGACAGGAGGAAGGGCGCAATCGTCAGGAGGAGATTGATCGAAGTTCCGTTGGAAGCGTTCGACGTTCTCGTGAAAGTAGCTAGCAACTATGGCATACGTTTCTCTCCATGACCGGCTTCGGGGTCCCATTGGGAGTGCGCTCCAGAAAGAGCTGGGGATAGAGAATGTGCATGAGCTTCCACAACTGGAAAAGGTGATCGTCAATGTCGGTATTAATCGTAGTACGATGGAGGGAAAGGAAATTGTCGATCATATTGCCAGTATTCTTGGGAAGATCACGGGACAGAAACCGGCATTTTGTCCATCGCGAAAGTCCATCGCGAATTTTAAAATTCGTAAAGGCATGATAGTTGGCGTGATGGTGACACTGCGCGGTCGGCGCATGGAGGCGTTCATCGATCGCCTCGTGAGTTTCGTGTTTCCACGCATTCGTGATTTTCGCGGGCTTCTCCCACGCTTCGATGGGCGAGGGAATTACGCAGTGGGTTTGAGTGATTATTCCGTATTTCCTGAAGTTCCTCCTCCGCCCGATGTTCGGCAGATTTTCGGGATGCAGATCCAAATCCGCATCAGGGCGAAGGATGATTTGATGGCGAAGGCTCTTCTCCGTGTGATAGGCTTCCCTTTCCGCTAACCCATGGCACGTCTCGCGCTCGTCAATCGGCAACGGCAACATCTCGAGGCATTCCTTCGCAGTAAGGCAGCTGGAAGTAGGCCAAGGCTTCCAACGCGAGTGTACAATCGGTGTAACCTCTGCGGGCGTCGGCACGGGTACATGCGATTTTTCGGATTATGCCGCATATGTTTTCGGGAATTTGCAAGCAACGGAGAAATTCCTGGCGTAATCAAATCTTCCTGGTGATGCTATGACGTACGTAACAGACCCTATTGGCGACCTGCTGACCCGGATACGCAATGCCCAAGCCGCCCGGCGTTTGGGTTGTCAGGCTCAGTGGTCTCTTCTCAAGCAAAAACTCTGCGAGCTCCTGGTGCGCGAAGGATGGCTAAGGGATGTGTGGGTGAGTGGGGAGGATCCAAAGCGAGAGATCGAGGTGACATTTGTGCCGGGGAAAATTCTTGTCTTGAAGCGCGTGAGTCGGCCCGGTCGTCGGTGGTATGCAAAGGTGGCGGAAATGCGGCCGATTCTCCGCGGTTTCGGGATTGCTGTTCTTACAACAAACCAGGGGGTGATGACGGACAAGGAAGCACGGAAGAAGAAGATTGGAGGAGAGATTCTCTGCACCATTTCATAACAATGATCCACAGTCCTCGTCCCTAATTCTTAATTCTTAATTCCGAAAGCCCATGTCCCGTATTGGTCGAAAACCTGTGGCTATTCCTTCCGGTGTTACCGTTTTGGTGACAAATGGCGATGTGAAGGTCGCGGGGCCGAAAGGCACTCTCCATTTTCCTCTTCCGGTCGGTGTGACTCTAAAGATGGAAGGAGAGGTGGTGTGTGTTGAGGCGCAAGCAGGTAAGAGCGCATTCCATGGTCTCACCCGCGCCATTGTCGCGAATATGGTGCGAGGGGTGTCCAGCGGGTATGAGAAGCGACTCGAGATCATTGGTGTAGGATATCGAGTACAGATGAAGGGACAAACGCTTGGGCTCAATGTCGGTTTTACACATCCTGTTGATATTCCTATCCCGGAAGGTTTGGAAATAACACAGGAAGAGAAGAATAAGAATATTCTCATTGTCCGTGGGATTGATAAATGGCTTGTAGGGCAGTTTGCGGCATCCGTACGTTCCGTGCAGCCCCCAGAACCTTATAAGGGAAAGGGAATCCGGTACGTTGGAGAGATCGTCCGACGAAAAGTAGGGAAGTCTGCAGCCGCAAAGTCTCCAGGGGTATCATAGGCTGCTTGCGAATCTCCACATTCACTGTACGTTGTCATTCATGCGTCGTGTCCTCCTCCAGAATCGGCTCCAGCGCAAGCGCCGTATTCGTACGAAAGTGCGGGGCAGTGCTCTGAGGCCGCGGATGAGTGTTTTTTGCTCGCTCCGTAACATATATGTCCAGGTTATTGATGATGATGCGCGGCGGACAGTTGCCGCAGTGTCCACAAAGGAGTGCAAGATGTCCCCGAATGTAAAAGGGGCAACGCTTCTTGGTGAGCGCATTGCGGAAAAAGTGACTGCAGCAGGAGTGACACGGGTCGTCTTCGATCGGAATGCCTATAAGTACCACGGTCAGGTGAAAGCTCTCGCAGATGCCGCCCGGAAGGCGGGCATCCAATTTTAATTTTCAATTTTTTTATGGCCAAGACATCGCATCCTGGACGGCACCATGATCGACGCAAGGACCCCTCGGAGTTTGCGGAAACCACACTATCCGTGGATCGCGTCACGCGTGTGGTGAAGGGGGGGCGCCGCATGCGATTCCGCGCCATCGTGGTGGTGGGGGATCGTAAGGGGCGAGTGGGACTGGGAACAGGGAAAGCCAACGAGGTGCAGGTGGCGGTAAAAAAGGCAACGCGCCATGCGCGGAAGAACATGGTGAAGGTTCCTCTCAAAGGCGGTACACTCTTTCATGATGTTGATGTGAAATTTAAAGCCGCGCGCATCCGATTGATCCCGGCATGCGAGGGGACGGGAATTATTGCCGGTGGCGCAGTTCGTGTCATTCTGGAGCATGCAGGAGTACGGGATGTGCTCAGTAAGCGTTTTGGAACGGCGAACAAGCTCGTGAATGCTCAGGCTGTTATGCATGCACTGCATATTCTGCGGTCATCATCAGCAGGAGTGTCCAAGCAAGAATCTGCTCCTTCCAAGGTCTAATGGTATGTTGCATACACTTCGTCCATCACCTGGTGCGCGGCAGCGACGCAAGCGCGTTGGACGTGGGATAAGCGCGGGTGGAGGGAAGACCGCCGGGCGCGGGACGAAGGGGCAGCATGCGCGCGCAGGGAAGGGACGCCGTTTTGGCTTTGAAGGAGGGCAGACGCCGCTGCTCCGCCGCCAACCGAAACTTGGGGGGTTTAGGAACCCGCACCGCATCGTCTATCAAGTGCTCAATCTGGAACGCATCGAGCAGAGACTGGAGGCAGGATCCTATAATCTCGAGACTCTACGCAGCCATAAGCTCATTCATGGCACTCATCCGGTGAAGCTTCTTGGAAAGGGGACACTTACGAAAAAACTCACGCTCACCGTTCATTCGGCATCGAAGAGTGCCCGCAGAGCGGTGGAGAAGGTGGGAGGAAGGATTGATCTCATTAAAAGACAAAATCTAACACCTAATACCTAAAAGCTACTCCATGTTTTCCTATCTACACCAAATCTGGCATTCCGAGGGCTTGAGGCGACGCATCCTCTGGTCGGTGGTCCTTCTCATCATCTACCGCATTGTCGCGCACATCACTATTCCTGGTGCGGATCCTTTCGCATTACAGCAATTCCTGGAGTCCCGGCAGAGCAGTGGTGTTCTCGGCGTATTCACCGCGCTAACAGGAGGAAATATCGATAATTTCTCCGTGGTGCTCTTGGGACTTGGGCCGTACATCAATGCATCGATCATCATCCAGCTCTGTACGGTCATTTTTCCGAAGCTCGAGTCTCTCGCAAAGGAGGAGGGAATGCAGGGGCAGCAGCAATTAAACCGGTACATGCGCTATCTCACGCTCCCGCTCGCCTTTCTTCAGAGCTACGGGTTTCTGCTGCTTCTCAGTCGAGGTGGTGTGGACCTCGTTGATACAACATTTCCCGGTGTTCTTTTCCCCATGCTCTCTGTGACGGCGGGGGCCCTCTTCCTTATGTGGTTGGGAGAGATGATAACGGAGAAAGGGATAAGTAATGGCATTTCTCTCATCATATTCGTGGGGATTGTTTCAGAGTTCCCATCGAGCTTGGGTGCCGTGTTCTTCTCTGGCGGCGGAAAGATTGAACCATTCATCTTTTTTGCAATACTCTCCATAGCTCTTCTGATTGCGATTGTGCTCTTTACCGACGCCCAGCGACTTCTTCCCATTACCTACGCGAATCAGGGGGCTGGTCGAGGCGTGCAGGGGAATCTTCCCATCCGCTTGAACCAGGCGGGAATGATTCCAATCATTTTTGCGGTGTCCCTCATCACCATACCGCAGATATTCGCGCAGTTCATGGCGACCGCGCCGAATTTTCAGGGAGTAGCGCGTTTCATCAGCACCCATCTCAATTCATCGAGTCCCAGTTTCGTATATCTTGGTTGCTATTTCGCGCTCGTTGTTCTTTTTACATTTTTCTTCGTGTCCGTCACATTCCGGCCGGACCAGCTTGCGGAGAGCATTCAGAAGCGAGGAGGGTTCATTCCAGGGATACGCCCAGGAACCCAGACCGCAGCAATTATTGCGAAAACGAGTAATCGCCTGAATCTCTGGGGAGGGACATTCCTTGCGACTATTGCCATTATCCCCCTCCTCTTCACGCGCTACTCGACACTGAGTAGTTCCGATCTTCTCATCTCGGGCTCAGGAATGATCATCATAGTCGGAGTCGTCATGGATCTCATCCGGCAGGTCAATGCGCAGATGCTGGCGCATGACTATGAAAAACTCGTATGAGTTTTTCACCGTGGAAAGGCTCAAGGAGGAGGGCAGGCGCCATTCGTACAAACGCACGGTACGAGCGTCTCCGAATACCGGTCGCCCGCACAGGCATACTCAACGAGTGTCCCTGCTGCGTAGCAGAAGTCCGTCCTCACCGTGCCTCCAGTGGTCTCCACTGTTCCCTGCACGGCAGTGTTGTTCCCACCGTCGGAGTCCACACAATCGGCCGGGAGAGGACCAACGCAGGCGCCATTGCTGCACTGGCAGCGATACCCGGCACCCATAGACCTATCTCCCATGCAGTAATATTCCTGGAGGATGAGAGAGTTGTTGCAGTAATCTTCCTGATAGAAATTCGGTCCTGATACCAAACCTTTCACGGCAGAAACATTCCCTCCATCCGTATCGGTGCATCCCGAAAGCACGCTTGAGGGAGAACTGGAGGCCGCAATGGAACTCACTGCGGATGAAGCTGGACCAACAGAGGAAAGCGAAGCGCCTGTGGAAGAGAATGTTCGCGAAGAAAAGAGGGAAGCTATGGAGGAACCGGGCGAACTGGCGAGTGAGCTTGAAGCGGATGATGTCGGACTTGAGGGGGGCGATAAGGCCGAGGAAGAGAGCATAAGCGATGAGAGCGAGGAACCTGATGCGGAGGATGCGCGGGAAGAAAGCGAGGAGCCGGAGGCAGAGGGTGAGGAACTGGAAGACAAACTGGAAGATGGGAGGGGAGTGGAACGCAGAGCTCGGAGAGCATTCACTCGCCCGTACCCCGAATCCACATCAAACCCCGGAGGCCCGACATCGTCGGCTCCCAGACGGATCGCGCTACGGACCTGCTCGGCGGAGAACTCTGGGTGAAGAGCGCGGACGAGAGCAGCAACGCCCGCAACATGCGGGGCTGCCATACTCGTTCCCGCCTGACGCAGGTATATCCTCCCGACCACGAGCTGGCCATTCCCCGTCATGCCGCTGTTGGCCAGGGAGGACTTGAGCGAGAGGATGGAACGGTACGGTTGATACCCATCCGTAGGGTCGGTGTCACCACCGCCGGGTGCCGTAACATCAATTTTGTTCCCGTAATTGGAGAAGGATGCTTTCTGGTCGAGGTGATCGGAGGCGGCAACGGTGATGACGGCTGGGAGGCTGGCAGGGGCAAACCCATTCTCCGGAGTGCCAACGTCTGCATTGCTATTCCCCGCCGCAGCGACGAACACGACGTCCTTCACATCGTGGGCGTAGTCAACGGCATCCCGGAGAACCTGCGAAGCGGGGCAGCGGCAGCCCCAGCTGGCGTTGATTACCATTGCCCCATTATTGGCTGCATACACAATTGCCTGCGCGAGCCGGTCGATAACTCCCCTCCCGTCGTCCCCCAACCCTTTGATTGCCATCACCTTTGCCATGGGGGAGACTCCGACGATGCCTTTGGCGTTGTTACCAATCGCTGCGATGGTTCCTGCAACGTGTGTCCCGTGCCCAAAACCATCCATGGGATTATTGTCGCCGTTGTGGAAGTCCCACCCTCCACAATCATCAACGTATCCATTGTTATCATCGTCAACGCCATTCGTGCACTTCCCAGCCTCCCCTGGATTTTCCCACATGTTCGCAGTGATGTCATCGTGGGTAGAATCGATGCCGGTATCCGTGACTGCGACGACAATTCCGTTTCCCTGTGAGAGATCCCATGCTGGTGCCGCTTGGATATTCTGTAATCCCCACAGATCCCGAAACGGTTGTCCCCAGGCACCGTCGTAATAGGAATCGTTCGGGAAGAGGAATGTCTGTGCGAGATAATTAGGCTCCGCTACATCGACTTCCGGAAGCGCTTGGAGTGCCTTGATGAAATCGAGAGTGGCCTCCGCGGTTTTTTCCTCCACCTCGATTTTCACGAATTTTGCTAAAGTCTCTTCCTCTGTTGCATCCACTGCGGCACTCGGAGCACGCCCCTTCTGCCTACTTTTCCCCATTGTTCTCCTGTCCGTTGTTGCGAACACTTTTTTCCCTATTTTCGCCCTGTGATGGCGGAGGGTGTTCTTGAGGCGATTCGTTATCGGAACATGGGCACGCGGCACTGCGGCCTGCGTTTCCACCAATGCCTCCATTGTTCCCTCCGCATCCGCGGCATTCCGGAATTTTACAATGACTTCACCGGGGACGAAAGCGGAGGCATCTTTCGTACTATCACTACCGTACCTCCTCTGTCTCACATTCATTTTTCTTTGTCTCTCGACACCCGAGAGCTCCGCGTACGGCCACGTCGATGTTCCTTTGTACACGAGTAGAGCAGCAAAACCCACAGTAGCTGCGACAGTAGCTGCGAGAAGAAGACAGCCACCAGCAGTGGACAGGCGATGCCGCAGCGCACGGACAGCTCTCACGCCTGCGCATTGAACAAGCATGGTTTTTATTGTACGATCCACTCGCGGTTTTTTTTTATTGCCCCCATTCAGCGTTTGTTGCGAAGATATATGGATATCGTTCTCTTTGGTATCCAAGGCTCCGGCAAAGGCACGCAAGCGCGGAAGATCGCCGCGGAGTTCGGGTACGACATTTTCGAAACGGGGGCGGAACTTCGGAGAATCATCGCGTCCGGGAGCGATCTTGGGAAAATCGCGGCGTCCTACATGGATAAAGGGAACCTCGTCCCACTGTCTCTCGTCATGCAGGTGACGAAGGAGGCGATTCTTGCTAAGCCTAAGACCCAAAAAATTCTCTTTGACGGCATTCCGCGCGACAGGGAGCAAATGCAGGCATTTGATGCGATGATGGCGGACGTGGGCAGACCGTTCCGCTGCCTGCATATCCTCCTTCCGGAGGAAGAGGCCTTGCAGCGCATCCTCGGCCGCGCGAAGGTGGAGGGGCGCGTGGATGATTCGGATGAGTCCTACATTCGGCGACGCATGCAGATTTTTCGTGAGAAAACGCTCCCAGTAATCGACGAATACCGCCGGCAGAGGAAGCTGGAAGACGTCAACGGCAGCGGGACGGTTTGGGAGGTGTATGGGCGGATGAAAAAGGCTATGGAGAGGGAGGATGGATTCACATAAAGTCCCTTGTAGAAGTCTTGTACGAGAGTACAATACCCCTCCATGTCACGGTGACATGGCATGTTCTTTGGCAGGAACGGCAATTACGTAACGAAAGGGAGGACATCATGTCCTGGACGAGAAAAATTGTTCGCACGACGGCAGTCATCGGCCTCCTCTTCCTCGCATTTCCGGTGCAGGGGCAGGAGAAAAAGACTGCGGAGATTCCTCTCAATCCTCCCCTTTGAGCGCCTTCATCGACGGGAGCGTGTTCCTCTCGAAGGAACGGAGGAAGAAGCTCGACCATTTGTCGGATACACGCGCAACCGTCCTGGGATACACCGTCACCTTCCTCAAGCTCAAGGAACCGGAATACGGCTACCGCTACGCTTTCCTCCTGCAACATATGGGAGGCAGCGAAGAAACGTGGTATGTGAGCGAGAGTCCCTTCTACCAAGATCAATTCCCGGAAGGACTTCCTCCCGGGCTGGAGTATCTTGCTCTGTGGAAGAAGGGTGCAGACGGAAAGCCGGACAAGCGGATGCAAACTTACTGTGAGCTGAATGACCTCTTCAATGTCATAATAAAGAGGATGCATCCGGCAACAGTGGTTGCCGCATGTCGCGATGCAATGCTGTCATACCGAAGTGAGCGCAGGGATGCCGCTCAGATGCAAACGTTCGATCTCCCGAAGGACAGTCCGATCGGCTACATCGGTCTCATCGATGCCAACCCCTTCGATGACCACATCGTCGCCTCGATGGTGGATGATATGCGATACTGGCCGGAGCTGCTGGCTGCATGCGGTTACAAGGTGGCCGCCGATGCGGCAGCCCGTTACATTCCCGTAACGGATGACCCGGCAACCATTCTCGAAAAGCACGTCCGGGCACAGAAGAAGAAAGGAATTCGAGATTTCTACATAAATCTCATTGGTCACGGGGACTCAGGTGGTGTCCACTTCTCCTATAAAAAGGAGGGTGAAACATACCATACGGTTCTCACGTCCGGGAAGCTCTTCGCGCTCTTCGACGCCCACCAGGACTGCGCCTTCACGGTGAGCACTGTGGCATGCCAAGGAGGCGGCTACGCCACTGCGATGAAACGGTACAAGGACCCGAGTGGAAAGGAGGGGAGAATCACGATCTTCCTCCAGACCAAGGGCCATGGACTCAACCAGGAAGGACGACTGAAGGGTAGGGAAGGGGTGAACGGCGCTCCGAAAGCGCATTCAACTTACTACGGTGTTTTCTTCACGAAGGAGATCCTTCAGGGAAAAGGAGGCTACGGTGCGGCGCACCTCCGTGCGGACGAAGCGTCACGCATGATCATCCCCAGCGACCCCGAAGTGTGGAGGAGTGGAAAAAGCGGAGGAACTGTCACGGGCAGGCTCCAGCGTGGAGCCACGTCCATACTGTTCACCCGCTTGTAAACGTCACCAATAGAAATCGTTCCTGCCACCCCCGCAGTCGTTCTGCGGGGGTTTTTGAATGGCACTTTTACTCAAAGAGATTACACCGACACAAGCCCCGTGTGCTTCTCTTGTACACTGCCTCCCATGCCCCAGTGCCAGATCTACACCGATGAGGAAATTGCATCTCTCCGAAAAGGAGGGGAGATCCTCCGCGGCTGCCTGGACCACGTTGGGGAGCTGGTGCGTCCCGGGATCACGACGGGAGAGCTCGATCGTGCGGCGGAAGTGTTCATACTCGATCATGGAGGAGAGCCGGCGTTCAAGGGGTACAAGGGGTTTCCGGCAACGCTCTGTGTATCGGTGAACGAGGAGTGCGTCCATGGTGTTCCCGGGAAGCGCGTTCTCGGGGAGGGGGACATTGTTTCGCTCGATGGCGGCGTTCTGTTTGATAACTTGTATACCGACGCCTGTGTGACGGTGCCGGTGGGTCGCGTTGCGATGGAGGCGCAGAATCTTCTCCGGGTAGCGGAGGAGGCACTTGCTGCAGCCCTCAGGATGGTACGAGGAGGTGTGAGGGTGGGGGAGGTTTCCTCCACCATTCAGCGGGTGGCGGAGAAGGGAGGGTGTCATCCCGTTCACTCTCTCACAGGACATGGCGTTGGACGGGCGCTCCATGCGTTTCCGGATATTCCGAACATCGGCAAAGCGGGAACGGGGCCGGCGCTCCCGGCGGGGACGGTCATTGCGATCGAACCTATTCTTTCGCTGGGAAGCCCTGAAGTCCGATGTCAGGCGGATGGATGGACATTGGTTATTGTGGATAGCGCATTATCCGCCCACACGGAGCATACGGTTCTTGTGACGGAGAGGGGTTGCGAGGTTCTGGCGTGATGTAACACTGAACAATAATTTAAAATATAATCAACACATTTTTAGTTTTTCGCTCAAAAATAGGGAAAACCGCTTGCGGGAGCTGCTATTGCTACCTATAATGCCTTGCACCTTTGTCAAGGGGAAATTCCCCTTCCCTTCTCCCCCATGCATTTCTGTGGCCAAGGACGTCATTGAGCTCATTGGAATCGTCGAGGAAACCTTTCCGAATGCCGCGTTCCGCGTGCGCATTGTGAGTCCGCAGGCGAAAGATCACCAGCTCCTGTGTCATCTTGCCGGTCGTATGCGGGTGCGCCGCGTGCGCATCCTCCCGGGAGATCGGGTGAAAGTGGAGATGACCCCCTACGATCTTCAGAAGGGACGCATTGTCTACAGATTCTCCGCCGATTCCCCACAGGTTTCCGCTCCCGTTCCTAAAAATTTCCCATGAAAGTGCGCGCATCTGTCAAACCTATTTGCAAAGATTGTCGGCTGATTATCCGTCGTTCAGGGAAAGGCAAAATGGTCCGTCGCATCGTATGTCGGAAGAATCCCAAGCATAAGCAACGTCAGGGTTAGTTCCCTACATTCCTATGGTTCGTATCTCTGGTATCGTTCTCCCTGGCAAAAAGCGTATGGCTATTGCTCTCATGTCTATCAAAGGGATAGGGCAGTCATTGGCGAGACGTGTATTGCATGATGCGGGGGTGTCACTCGATCTTCGGGCCGAGGAGTTGTCAGAGGAGCAGGAAGCGCGTGTCCGTGAACGTGTTTCGAAGGAACTCACGGAGGGGGAACTTCAGAGAAAGGTTTCGATGGATATCAAGCGACTGCAGGATATTGGGACATGGAGGGGGTACCGCCATAAGCGGAAGATGCCTGTCCGTGGTCAGACGTCTCGTCGCAATGCCCGGACGAAGCGCGGGAAGAGGAAGACAGGTCTCTCCGGTCGTGTTGTCCTTACAAAGACGTAAACGTATCATCAAATGGCGCTTGTCAACATGCCAACAAAGGCCCGGAAGAAAAAGGTGAAGCGCACCGTGCCAAAGGCGCGCGTATGCATTCATGCATCCGAGAACAATACGATTGTGACCTTCACCGATATGGAAGGGAATGTCCTGGCCTGGGCCAGCGCGGGATCATCAGGTTTTGAAGGGACGCGCAAATCCACGCCATATGCTGCGAAGGTGGCGGCGGAAACAGCGGCTAAGAAGGTTGTAGGATTTGGAGTGGAATCGCTCCATGTTGAACTGAAAGGTCTTGGGCCTGGGCGGGAACAGGCGATACGAGGTCTTCAGTCCGCAGGGATGAATCTTGATGCTATTGTAGATGTGTCTCCCATTCCCCATGGCGGTTGCCGTCCCCCGCGCCGCCGCCGCGTCTGATATGAGGTACACAGGTCCCAAAGCACGGCGCTGTCGGCGGCAAGGCATCAATCTCTACGGTGCTGCGAAGTACGAGAAAATTCTCCAGCACAAACCCTATCCGCCGGGAAAGACCCCGAAGTCTCGTCTCGGCCGGCAGTCGGAATACGCAAGGCAGCTTCGGATGAAGCAGCGACTCCGCGATCTCTATGGAATTTCGGAGGCGCAGTGTAGCCGCCTCTACGGGGAAGCATCGGCGATGAAGGGGCAAACCGGCGTGACGATGCTCCAGTTCCTGGAACGGCGTATGGATAACGTCCTGTACCGCGCTGGCTTTGCCTGGACGCGGATGCAGGCTCGGCAGATGGCGTCCCATGGTCTCTTCACCGTCAATGGGCGGCGTGTGACGTTGCCATCATTGCGCGTAGTCCCCGGGGAGACCATTGCGATCCGCACACGGAGCAAGAGCTCACCGTTATTCGTTGATTCGCCTGCAGCGCACCAGAAATTTGTTGTTCCGGCATGGCTAAAGAGCGATCCTGCTCTTGGGAATGTTGAAATCACAGGGATACCGCTTGTCACCGATGCGGAACAAGCAGTGGATATCCGACAAGTGGTGGAGTTCTACTCACGGTCTTAAGAGGTTTCCCCATTTCTTTTTCCCGTTTCCTTATGCATATCATCCAAGAAGAAATTGGTCTTCCGATCTTCTCCTCGGAGAGTGACGTCAAGGGTGACGATGCCCACCGGGTCTTCACGATAGCCCCTCTCCCGCCTGGGTACGGAATGACGCTCGGGAATGCCCTGCGCCGTGCGCTTCTCAGTAGTCTTCCGGGAGCAGCTATTACCGCTGTTCGTATGGATGGGGTGCAGCATGAGTACATGACGATTAAGGGTATGAAGGAATCTGTTCTCGACCTGACGCTGAACTTCAAACAGGTGAAACTGCGCAAGCACAGTAAAGACCCTGAGACCCTGACGCTCAGTGTGAAGGGTCCGAAAACCGTCACGGCAAAAGATATCAGCGTGTCCGCAGATGTAGAGATTCTCAATCCGACTCTCACGCTCTGCACCCTTGATAAGGGGGCCGAGATCGAGATGAAACTCACCGTGGAGAAGGGGGTGGGCTACATTGCGGCCGCCGAGCGAAACAAAAAACAGAACCAGCCGGGACTTATCCATATCGATGCGGTGTTCAGTCCGGTCGAGCGTGTGCGGTACGACGTCGAAGCGTCGCGCGTCGGCCAGCGGACGGACCTCGATAAGCTCGTGATGGAGATTGTCACGAACGGGTCGCTGACGGCGGAGGAAGCACTGCGGTTCGCGAGTCAGCTGCTCCAGAGTTACTTTCAGTACTTCGGGAGCGAGAAGAAAGTGGAACCGGAATTCATGGCGGATTTCACGCGTACGCGCGAAGAACACGTGACGGAGCCGGCGACGACGTCGGTGAAAGAGAGTTACACACCCATTGAGATTCTCAACCTCTCGCCGCGTACGCTGAATGCCCTCATCAATGCCGGCGTCGGGAGTATTGAGCAGTTAACAAAATGCACAGAGGCCACTCTCACGAATTTTCGCGGTTTCGGTACGAAGGCTCTCGCAGAAGTGAGAGACACTTTTGCCACGCGCGGATCGAAGCTCGCCGATGAAGTGGAAGGATAATGTCTTTTTTGATACGCTCTTCCCCCAATGCGCCATCGTCATTCCCGTCTCCGGCTTACGCAAAAACCCAAGCATGCTGCGATGATGCTGCGGAATCTTGCCACATCACTCCTCCTCTACGAGTCGATTCGGACGACGGAAAAGCGCGCGCAGGTTGTCCGTCCTATCGTCGAGCGGCTTATCCGTGTGGCACGGGAAAAAACCGAACGGGAGGCTATTCGTTCGATTAATCGAGTGGTGACAGACAAGAATGCCTGTCGCAAGCTCATCGAGCTCTATCGTGGGTCAGACATTGGGAGAACGGGGGGATTGACGCGTATTGTCCCCCTTGGAGCTCGCAAAGGGGATTCGGCATCACTCGTGAAAATTACCCTGCGTTCCCCTCCGTCTTCCCTATGAAGACGTCAACACCCGCGCAGGCTCCTATGTGGGTCATCATCGACGCTCGAGGGCAGTCGTTGGGACGGGTCGCGACGAAGGTCGCGATGGTTCTCAGGGGGAAGCATCGGCCGACATTCTCTCCACAGAGTCTCTGCGGCGATCAGGTGATCATCATCAACGCTGCGGACATCAGTATTCCTCCGGGAAAATTTCGTCGGAAAGAGTACATTCGTCACACGGGATACCCGGGGAATCTCCGGCGCACACCACTCCGTGCGGCATTCGAAAAGAGCCCGACATGGGTGATGGAACATGCAGTGAAGGGGATGCTTCCGGCGAATCGTCTCCGACCGCGTCTCATGCAACGTCTTCATGTATTCCGCGGAAGTGACCATCCGCACGCAGCGCAGAAACCCGTTCCTCTTCCCATTCCCTCTCGCTCCCTATGAATGCACCATCCACAAAAAGGCCATACTTCTCCGCCGTAGGAAAGCGGAAAACCGCCATTGCGCGCGTGAGGGTCTACACCGGCGGCTCGGGACAGTGCCGGGTCAACGGCGTTCCGGTGGATGACTATTTCGGTCCCGTCGCGTCCGAGAATGCCTGTTCCCCACTTGCCCGCACGGAGACGAAAACATTGTTCGATGTGGAAGCGCGCGTCGCCGGCGGGGGGAAACCGGCGCAGGCGGATGCCGTCTGTCACGGAGTGAGCCGGGCGCTTATGCTCTTTAATCCGGAATTCCGCCCAGAGCTGAAGCGGGCGGGGTTTCTTCGTCGCGATCCTCGCATCAAGGAGCGGAAGAAGCCGGGCTTACGGCGCGCCCGCCGCGCTCCGCAGTTCAGCAAGAGATGAGGACTCGTTCCGCTCGCTCATGGTAAACACGTCAATTTTCATGTCATTACATTGTATTGACAATGTACATACAAAATGTATACTGGAGTCATGATGACAACCATTCAGGTACGAACGAACCAGAAGACAAAAAGGACTGCTCAACATATCCTGGAAAAACTGGGCCTGGATCTCAGTACTGCTATCAATATTTATTTGGTACAAATTATCGAGAAGCAGGGTATTCCGTTTGAGGTGATTACAGAGAATGGACTGACGCCTGAGGAGGAGCTCTCCATTCTCAAAGATGTAGCATCAGCCCAAAGAAGCCGTAAGAACTATGCATCAAGCAAGGCCATGCACAAGGCTATACTGAAAAGGTGAACCACAAGGCTGATCCGCCAAGAAGGTATCGAATCCACCCGAGCAATCGGTATGAACGAGATATCGGAAAATTGAAGAAGTCCGGCGCCAATCTGCAAAAGCTCGAATGGGTCATCGATGCTCTCGTTGCGGGAAAGGTATTGCCCGATAGGTACAAAGATCATGAACTAAGGGGAATACTGAAAGGAATTCGAGAGTGCCATATAGCACCGGACTGGTTGTTGATGTATCGGAAGGATAACCAAAAACTCATTCTCCTGTTAGTGCGTACAGGAAGCCATCGAGATGTATTGGGGATTGAGTAGTTCTCATCATTGGGAACTTGTGACCTCCGCCCCCCCCGCAGTTCAGCAAGAGGTGAGGATCTCTGACTCACGTACTTCCTCTTGCCTCTGTCATACAAAAGAGTACAATTGTACTCGAAATGGCTACAGGAAGAATTCAGCAGCGGATTGACCCCGAGCTTCAAAAGAGAGCGGAAGCCGTGCTCAAGGCATTGGGGATCAGACCGGCACAGGCCATTACATTGTTTTACATGGAAATCACGAGGCAGATGAATCTCCCCTTTCATCCAAGAGATGTGTGTCTTGAAGAAATTCCCAATAAGCGCCTCGCGAAATCTATGAGGGATGCACGGAAGGGGATAGGGGTCCAGAAATTCGCCACCGAAGAGGATTTCTTTGCAACACTTAAAAAAAAGTTAGGGGCTGACATAGATAACACTAATACAAACTAAGGATTCTCCGCAAGGACTTGAGCATTTCCTTGGTTGTCCGACAGTTAAACCTCCATTCGCACTCTTTCAGGTACAGAGGGAAGGTTTCTTTCGGGATACCATTGAACTTTCTGAGGTGACGTTTTGCCTGGTTCCAAAAGTTCTCAATCCTGTTGATGTGGTTGCGTTTCGATGTGGCGAATGTCTGTGAATGATTGATACGGACGTGATGATATCCCTCGACGTGGAGACTGTTGTAACTCTTAAACGTGTCACTGTACACGATGCTGTCAGGAACGATTCTTTCTTTGATGATTGGCATCAATGTCTTCGCTTTCGCATTCTCAATCACCTGTGCGTAGACCTTCCCTCCGCGCTTCAGAATGCCAAAAACAGGAACCTTTCCCGCTGCTTCACGGCCACGCTTCCCTTTGCGCCTCCCACCGAAGTAACTCTCATCGACTTCCACTTCACCGGAGAAAGGCCATAGCCGCTCTTGATAAGCGGCTATGGCCTTTCTGCATCGTGAGAAGAACTGAATGGCGGTGTTGCGGTTTACACCAACCACTTCTGCGGCTGCTCTCGCTGTCGTTCCCGCAACGAAGAGTTTTATCAACTCATTGGTCTGACGTTCACTGAGCTTACTTCTCTTAAGTCGCATAACTGACATGGTAGGAGACAGGAGTTTCCTATGTCAGCCCCAAATTTTTTACTATCATCCCCGACTGGAGCCAATTGACTCCGTTATCCCCATATCATGTAGACGTTCATGAGTTTTTACCCCCGGATATAACTGCGGAGACTGGATTTTTGCAGGTCGGACGCGGCGGAGGTTCCGTGGAAAGTCATTTCGCATATTACCCCCATATCCAGCCACGAATGCCGGATAAAACCCGTTCTGGAACTCCACCATCTCCGTAGAATGTCACACCCGAGGCC
>Ga0156323_108_pt1 | contig 38889 bp, 38 predicted proteins | sample RifCSPlowO2_12_FD_107971 | JGI IMG/M metagenome (GOLD analysis project Ga0156323, IMG submission 107971) | Candidatus Peribacteria bacterium RIFCSPLOWO2_12_FULL_55_15 | reverse complement strand
GAATATGCTTTGGAGCTTGGTGACAAGCCCTTGATCATTCGTACCGGACTTCTCGCAAATCAAGCGAATGCATCGGTCGTTGCCCAAATGGGTGATACCGTGGTTCTTGGGAACTGCACCGTGAGTGCCAAACCCCGAGATGCCATCGATTTTCTTCCCCTTCAGGTGGTCTATCAGGAGAAATTTTACGCGGGGGGGAGGATTGCGGGGAGCCGTTTCCGCAAGCGCGAGGGGCGTCCGTCGGATAATTACGTCCTCCTCGGCCGCATGGTGGACCGGGGGCTGCGGCCCATGTTCCCCAAGGGGCTCTACAATGATATTCAGATTTTCTGCACGGTCCTCTCGTATGACTTCGAGCATGAGCACGATGTCATTGCCGCGAATGCAGCGAACCTCGCGACCGCGCTCTCCGACTGCCCCTGCGATGGGCCGCTCGGTTCTGTGTGTGTTGGAATGATTGGAGGAGAACTTGTCCTCAATCCTTCGCGCGAAGCGCGAACAAAAAGTGATTTCGATCTCTTTCTTACAGCTTCCATTGACCGTGTCGTGATGATTGAAGCTGGGGCCAATCAAGTGCCGGAGGCGGAGGTTCTCCGCGCCATCGAGTTTGGGAAGAAATGGGCGCAGAAGATCGCACGGTTTTTCGCCGACATTCAGAAGGAGGTGGGGAAGGAGAAATTTGCCGTTACGCCGCCATTCATGCATGAGGAGGCCGCCGCATATCTCCGGGAGTGGGCACTCCCCGCTATCACCAAAGCGATCCGTACCCCTATGGAAAAGCTTGAGCGGCGTTCCCTGTTCAATCGTCTCATGGGGGAGGCCGAGACGAAGCTCATTGAAAAATTCGGTAACGGACCCGAATCCACGCTCGAATCGCTCTACGAGCACGGCGCCTATCTGGTGGACAAAATCATTAAGGAGGAAATGCGGCGTCTCATTCTCGAGGAAGGCGTGCGCATGAGTGGACGAAAAGTTGATGAAATACGTCCGCTCTCTGTCATGCTCGATCCGCTTCCCAAGCGCGTCCACGGATCCGCGCTCTTTCAGCGCGGGGAAACGCAGGCGCTCACGACCTGCACGCTCGGCGCTCCCGGCGACAAGCAACTCGTCGAGGGAATGGAAGGGGAGTCGGAGCTGCGCTACATGCACCACTACAATTTCCCGCCGTTCTCGGTAGGGGAGACGAACAATCGCTTATTTGTAGGCAATCGTGAGATTGGGCACGGGAACCTCGCACAACGCGCGCTTGAGCCCGTGCTTCCGAAAGAGGAAACGTTCCCGTACACCATCCGCACCGTCACGGAAATTCTCGAGAGCAACGGCTCTTCCTCGATGGCGGCGAGCTGCGGCTCCACGCTCGCGCTCATGGCGGCAGGCGTCCCGATCAGTGCGCCCGTATCGGGCATTGCCCTTGGGCTCGTATCGGACGAGGCGAAGGGAAAGTACGTGATTCTCAGTGATCTCCAGGACGAGGAAGACTTTGGCGGCGACATGGACTTCAAGGTGACAGGAACGGCGAAAGGGATTACGGCGATCCAGATGGACATCAAGATCAAAGGGCTGCCGGACGCCGTTTTTGCGGAGGCTCTCGAGCGCGCACACACGGGCCGCGCGCATATCCTCGCGGTCATGCTCCAAGCTATACCCGAGCCGCGCAAGGAGTTGAGCCCCTACGCGCCGCGGATCGAGACGGTGACGGTCCATCCCGAGGATATTCGTCTGGTCATTGGCAAGGGAGGTGAGATGATCCAAAAAATCACGAAGGAACTCGGCGTTGAGATTGATATTGAAGACAGTGGTTGTATCTTCATCACGTCGGTCAACGGCGATGCAATGCAGAAAGCAAAGGAGTGGATTCAGGGGATCGTGGCGAAGCCGGAGGTGGGGAAGGTGTATGCCTGCAAAGTCGTGCGCATCATTCCCGGCGTGGGGGCGATTGTGGAGTTTCTCCGTGGGAAAGATGCCATGATCCACATTTCCGAACTCCAGTGGCAGCGGACGGAGAATGTGGAGGATGTGTTGCAGATGGGGCAGGAGCTGGAGGCGAAGTGTGTCGAGTTCGACGCGGTGGAAGGAAAAACACGTTTCTCTCTGAAGCAGATGTCCGCTCCCCCTGCGGGCTTCGTCGCCCCGTCCCGCGGGCCTCGTCCGTTTGGGGGGCCTCCGCGTCCGGGCGGGAGGTTTCAGCGACGATGAACGTATCTATTTTTTCAGGCCAGGCATTCTTGCCTGGCCGTTCTGCCCGCAGGCAAGAATGCCTGCGCTGAGGGGGGGATCACCGGTGTTTTCTCCCTCGATATAATTTCCCTTCGGAAGCATTCCGTAGCATCAGCTGCTCGATGCGCTCCATGCGTGTTTCCTGCCTGTTGGATACCAGCTTCGCGACGAGGATGGCGAAGATGGCGAATGCCGTGACGCTCTCGGTGGCTGCGACGACACGGGAAAAACCGAGCGGAGTAATGTCACCATATCCGACCGTTGTCGCGGTGATGACACTGAAGTAGAGGCTGTTCCAGAATTGTTCATGAGGGGTGAGGTTCGCGATGGTCGTGAGGCCATGCACCGGGGAGGAACCGACAATGAAGTAGAGCCCCGTACTGCCGAGGATCACGCCGATCCAGAGGAAGGCGAGCGTTTCGTAGGAGAGCGCATTCACGCGTTCTATGAGGAGATGGAGGAGCGTGTGATTTTGTTTCGGCATCCTCCTATTGTACGCTTTTTTTGTCTGTTTTGGGAGCTTTCGTTTGTATTCCCTTTCCAGTCAGGAGAGAGGGAGTTTTCAACTATTTCCCTCTCCCTTTGGGAGAGGGCAGGGTGAGGGCGTTCTAGGCGTGCTCTTCTCCGGGGACTTGGTCGTTGGCGGGGGTCCTTCAGATTTTCTTTTCTGCGGCTGGCGACTATCCGTCTTATAGAAGCCGCTGCCGCGGAAGTGGATGCCCATCGGCGGCGTAATGACTTTCTCCGCGGTCCTGTTCCCGCACCGTGGGCATGGCGGAAGTCCATCTGTTTCGAATGGCACAGTGGCCTCAAAAACATCGTCGCATGCCGTGCAGTGAAAATCGTACCGTGGCATAGGAATGGCTTCCGTATCCTATACGGTATGGATACGCGTTGACAATCATAGTATGCTCCCGACGTGTCACTCCCCGTTTTTTCCTCAGCACAGGAAGAGGTGGATTTCTACCGGGCGTGGGATACGCAAATGCGTGTGCACCACATGGATGATAGCGAGTAGAATACGTCCAGCCTTGGCCCCATCGTCTAGTGGTTAGGACAGCGGGTTTTCAATCCGTGAACCGGGGTTCGACTCCCCGTGGGGCTGCCAATTACGAAATCGCCGGTTTTGGAGCATTACGCGCCAGCCCTTCGCGGCTTGCGGCCGCAGTGTTTGTCCTTTGAGAAGAACGTTCGAGCCGATCGTTTTGAGAAATGCGCGAAATTCCTGCGGATCATCCTGTGAAAGCAGTTTTTTGGCTTGGCAACTGCACATAATGAACTCCCGCATCGGTTCGAGCCACTCATTGCCGTTTCGTTCGCTGTCTCGGATTCTCTGGTCGAGGTCTGCTTTTCGCTGGAAAAGCTTGTTCTTCTTCTGGACATATTCCCCGGCCTCGATCATTCCCTCCAGCTTCATGTCGAGGAGCTTCTCCAGTTTCCGCTTAGCACCTCCGGCTGCGGCGGCTGAAATTTTGGGGGCACCAGCCGCCGCAGCTCCGACGACTGGCCGTTTCGGAAAACCGCCAAAGAACCCGGAAAACGATCGTCTCGAACGTTCTTCGGTCCGCCAAACGCAAACTTTTTCTTCATGATGCTAATCATAGTATGTAGAACTATAGTATGCAACCTTCTAAATTTTATACGTGTCATCCTTGCGAAAAAACTTCGGGAAGAAGATTAGGCAATTACGCCAAGAGAAAGGCTGGTCCCAAGAAGAATTGGGCGAGAAAGCCAAATTACACCGAACGTATATCGGAATGATCGAAAGAGCCGAGAAGAACATTACGCTGGCAAACATCGAGAAGCTCTCCAAAGCACTTAGTGTCCCTCTTTCTTCGTTTTTCAAAGATGCAGATCGTTAATACCTATTCGTTTAAGAATGGCAAAGAGTTCATTCAAGGCAAGCATCCGCGCGAGCTCGGAGAAGTGATTGATGCTATTAAGCATCTTGATGCAGCTGCATGCCTTACAAAAGAAAGCAGTGAAAAGACCATGAAAGGGAAGTTGCTTTTTTCTCCAAGAGATATGAATGATGGACTCAAGGTAGCATTACACAAAAATGGTTGGACAAAAAAGGCGAGTGGAAAGCGCAAAAAATATGCAGAGCCGCGACACGCATTTGGCAAAGGAAGATTCAGAGAAATGGATGGGATCAAAAATACAGTAGGGCTGGAAATCCAATTCGGAAAGTACGCCTTCATGGGGTACGACATATTCTCAAAAATGATCATCTTCAAGAATCTTGGATATATCGAATGCGGCATTGAAGTGGTTCCCAGTGCAGAGCTTGTCAAAGAGATGTCTACTGGTGTGTCATCTTTTGATCAACTACTTGTAGACCTAGAACACCGTGGGGAAAGCAACATCGACATTCCTGTTTACATCATAGGTATCGGACTTACTTCCTCTGAGAAAAGTAAGTGTCAGGAGTTGCGAGGGCTCTTCAAAAACGATCGAAAGACAGCTCGGAAATCTATCAAGCTACGAAAATACAACGGTGCCCGTCCTGGCCCCAAATAGGTTTTCCCTTGCCTGTTCAAACTCCTCAGGAATCTGTGCTAATTTGGTATTTTCAGTTGGCCTGTAGACAGGTTTACCCATCTCTCTCTTCTGAAGAGTACCATTTGCGGCTTCCGCGATACGTTCTTTTGCAACATCTAAATACTCTTTCATAATATCTGATCCAAATCCCCTTCTATTATGAAGAACGGCTGCACAGATAGCACTGCCAGCACCAAGGTATGGATCAAGCACAATGTCACTTTCGTTCGTCATGGAAAGAACCAATCTTTCAATCAGCTCAATGGGGAATTGGCATGGATGGATCGTTTTTTCCGGATGATTATTTTTCACATTAGGTATCTCCCATACATCAGCAGGATTCTTTCCAAGTGGATTGCATGAAAGCTGGCCGTGATTTCCATTCTGCTTATAGTTCCTTTTACCAGGATACTTCTGTGGCACTCTCACTGGATCAAGGTTGAATGTGTAGTTATCATTTTTTGTAAACCAGACAATGGTTTCATGCCTGCCAGAGAAACGCTTAGTGCAATGAAGGCCATGCCCAAAATGCCAAACAATTCTGTTTCTTAGTTTTAAACCTAGCTTCTTCCCAATTTGATAAATCAGCGCGTCCAGAGGAAACACTTCCCCATCTTTTGCAATGTGGTTGCCAACCTGCCAGCAAATACTTCCATCATCGGCTAGTACCCTGACACATTCTCTTATTGTCTCCTCCTGTGCTGCTAAATATGTTTCTAAATCCTGCCTTTTTTCGTACTCCTTCCCAATATTATATGGAGGTGAAGTGACAACAAGCTTTACAGATTTTTCTGGGAGAGATCGCATCAATTCCAAGCGGTCCCCGTGGTAGAGCACAACATCAGAATCACGCTCATAGTGTGGGGTAATCTTTAATTTACTGCCGATGAGTGATTGCTGGGGATTCATTTGTGAGAAGTAGTGCCTACTTTAGTATTCTTCCACCGGAAATGCAAAAATCTTGTGATGCAGGGCAACTAAGAATGTGTTGGTGTACAATTGTACACCTCATTGTGCGGTGACAAGGACACTCCGAAATGACGCAGGAACAACTAGTTTGTGCAATTGTTGTTTGAGCTTGTCTGCTTTTGCAGAATCGAATTCGTCTATCCAAACTATGCGTCCTTCAATGTGGGCTTGGGCCTTAGCTGTATCTAAAAATTCTCGATCAAATGCTGCGTTCAAGTCTTCTAAGCCGTATTTTACAAGCACATGAATCATTTTTTCTGTTTGTTTGATGAATCCACCAGCTGGGCGCAGTTCATCTCCGTTAATTACGACACCAGTCACTTCTTGGACGCTCACCCCACGTTCACCGCAGTGATACTTATCAGTATTTAATCGGAAACCGTGTCGTCGGCATTTCTCTGCGATACGCTTCACAAGCGGCTCGGGTGATTTGTCACTGGAAATTGCAATATCGTCGATCCAAACCGTAAACGTTGCATCCTGTTCAGAAAGCAACGGACGCAATTCCTCGATAATCGGTGTCAGCACCTGAATCGACAGCAGGGGGCTGGTGTTGAAGCCCTGCGGCAACCGATTATCGATCATTACAAGCTTGGTCAGAAGTTCGCTCGTCTCTCTGTAGCAGCCGTGCCGCCGAAGAACCTCGAATACCTGATTGGCCGTCACCGATGGGAAAAAGTTCTGAATATCGAGATTCATCACGAAGCGTTTGTTGGTGTGCTTGCTGGCGTTGTCTTTTACAGAACGGCCTGGAACTCCGCCGTAGCATTCTGGAGGAACTGGCAGTGTGCGCAGTACAGCATTGAACTTCCGTAAGAAGTGCCCCAATGGATCGTGTGGTATGCAAATCTCGCGTTCCTTCGTGCCGGTATTAAGCATCCTCTTTTGGAAATACCTGTCCCTGTTTTCGCATAAAGTTTGTAGGAACTTCTTGTCCCGTAGGTGCAGTCTATTCACGACATCATTCTCAGACCGAAGATTTAGCCTCGTGTCGTTCATTGCGCTTCATAATGAGTAAAAGCAATTCATCCAGGTACTCGTTCATTCGTTTCAACAGAGACCGCTCCTTACGTGTTGCCGTTCTGTCGAGGTCTTTCTCGTTCCACGAAAAAAGATAGGAAGGCACGTTGTACTCCTCGCAGAGAGCATCAAGCAGTTCAGCCGTGAGTTCCTTTTTGCCACTTTCGATTAACGAAAGGTAACAGGCCGAAATGCCGAGATTTTCTGCAACCTGAGTCTGTTTGCGTCCGAGACTTTCACGCAGAAGCCGGAGAAGGCGGTACTTGGTCATGCGCATGATAGAAAAGGGGAAACAAAGGGTTAATCCCGGATGTTACGAAGGAAGTTGATTGTCGCCTTGACGAGGATTGCTACGATCTTCATCAGCGTCACGATGTTCTTGGAGAACAAAGCGACATGGCACATATCTCCTTCGATTCTTCGTAACACCCGGGCGAGTCGTTGGGGGCGTTCCTGAAGAGAAGTAGTAGGCTTGTTGGGATGTCTGATATCCATGGTAGTGGGGGTATGAAATTAAAGTTTCCTACAATTCCAATGACCAGGGTCGTACATCCATGCTCGGCAGATGATCGAACCCCCGAAAACGACTCATAGGCCGAGCAGGACTAACCCTGTGTGGTCGCGTCTTCAATCTTCCTCAACTCTTTTTCTAATTTCTAAGAGTCATACTGAGAACAATTGATCAAACCATCAGCGTAAGCACAAAGGGTTAATCCCGTTGGTGCGCTGCTAATCTTTTCTCAGTCCTTCCCCTTGCCCCCGCGACGAGCGGCTCGGCTTCGCTTGGCATCACTGCCCCGTTGTTTCTGCCTTCTACTACTTCGTTGTGAAGGAACGGTCCTCCTCATGGGAGGCTCAGTGGAAAGTAGACTATCTGTTCTTTACCTAGGAGTAAATATATTTACTCTTTACAAGATGATGAATTGTTTCCCATTTATGCTTTTGTCAGAGAACACCTTGAAATTACCCGAAACGGCCGGTTGTCGCCGAGGAGCTGCGGCGGCTGGTGCCCCCAAAATTTCAGCCGCCGCAGCCGGGATTACTAAAATCTGTTCGAATTTTTGCGAACGCAGCCTGCCACATGAGGATGCTATGTTTCCCCGATGCCGAGGGTCCGTTTCACGATGAAGCCGATGCCGAAGTTGAGCGTTGCCACGCCGAGACTGATCGCAGCCATTTCTAAGAATCGACGCCTGAAGGGAGTTCCTCTTGCTACCGAGGCATAGAATGTAAAGAGGAAAATAATGAGTACCGCGATGGCAAGTGTTGCAATCAGCGCCATCAGCGCGCTCTGTAGGACGAAGTATGGCGTAATGAGCAGTACGACGGTCACGATGTAGGAAATACCCGTCATGGTTCCGGCATGCAGCGGATTCTTTCCCGCCTCTTCGCGGGTGGAAAGGTACTCCGCTGCGGACATGGAGAGCGCGGCGGCAATGCCGGTGATGAGGCCGACGAGTGCGATGGTATCCGTATCTCCGAGCGCGAGGGTTAGGCCCGCGAGCGCCCCTGTCAGTTCGACTAAGGCATCGTTCAATCCCAGGACGAACGAACTGACGTACTGGAGACGTTTTTCGTCGATCAATCCGATCAATTCGCTCTCGTGCTGCTGTTCATCTTCGATGATGGCGGCAGCCTGCGGATCCGCGGTGATGATTTCCCTATAGAAGTCCTGCGCCAATGCCTCCCCCTTTTCCATGAGTCGCAGAGTGAAACTTAAGCCGAAGATCGTTCCCAGTAATGAATAGAACCATACCTTTCCGCGGGACGGTTCCATCTTTTCACCGAGGAGTTGCGTCCAGTATGCATGGTGCTCTTTCTCCTGCACAGCTATGCGTTCCAGAATTCCTCGATTCCGAGGATTCTTCGCTCGTGCGGCCATGTTCCGATAGATGTGGTATTCCGTGATTTCATTGCCCGCCGCTTGCGCGATTTTCTCTCGCATGTGCGTATCCATACAACACAGAGTATAGGGATCACTCATTGTTCCCACTGCCAATTCCGTATTTCCGGCATATCCTCGCCATCCTTGGCAATATATTCCGCATGAGCAGCCAGTTTTTCTCGCATCTGGTCGTTGATGGTTGCGGCTCGCTTTCGGTCGAGCGGGAGGCGGTTCACGACATCTTGCACGAGGTGGAAGCGATCGAGATAGTTGCGCACGACCATATCGAACGGCGTGGTGGTGGCGCCCTCTTCTTTGTACCCGCGCACGTGGATATTCTGTGAACTTTTCCGACGGTAGGTCAGGCGGTGAATGAGCCACGGGTAGCCGTGGAATGCGAAGACGATGGGTTTATCCGTCGTGAAGAGCCTGGCGAAGTCCTGCTCGCTGAGTCCGTGGGGGTGCTCTTCCTGTGGCTGCAACGTCATGAGATCCACGACATTGATCACGCGGATTTTCAGGTCCGGAAGCGCGACGCGCAACATCCAAATCGCAGCGAGCGTTTCGAGCGTCGGCACGTCGCCGGCGCAGGCCATGACGACATCAGGGCATCCGCCGGCATCGTTGCTGGCCCAGTCCCAAATCCCTATCCCTGCTGCGCAGTGCTTGATTGCCTGATCCATGGTGAGCCACTGGGGCTGGCTCTGCTTTCCCGCGACGATCACGTTCACGTAGTTGTGACTGCGCAGGCAGTGATCCGTGACCGAGAGCAGTGAATTTGCGTCCGGCGGCAGGTACACGCGGATGACGTCCGCCTTCTTATTCACGACGTGGTCGAGGAACCCCGGATCCTGATGGCTGAACCCGTTGTGGTCCTGGCGCCAGACGTGGGATGTGAGGAGGATGTTCAACGATGCTATGGGCGCGCGCCAGGGAATGCCGCGCGCGACTTTGAGCCACTTCGCATGCTGGTTGAACATGGAATCAATGATGTGGATGAACGCTTCGTAGCAGGAGAAGAAGCCGTGGCGTCCCGTGAGGAGGTACCCTTCCAGCCACCCTTCGCAGAGGTGTTCGCTGAGGACTTCCATCACGCGCCCGTCGGGGGACACATGGTCGTCTCCGGGGATGATCTCCGCAGCGGACATACGATTCGTGACGGCGAACACCGCCCCCCAACGGTTGGATGCCGTCTCATCGGGACTGAAGATGCGGAAGTTCTTCGCATCCTCGTTTTCCTGCATGACGTCCCGGAGGAATGCTCCCTGCGCACCGGTCGCTTCGCCGAGGACGGCGCCCGGCCGCGGCACCCTCACCGCGTACGCGCGGAAATCCGGCAGGCGCAGATCGCGGAGGAGACGTCCTCCGTTGGCATGGGGGTTGGCGCCCATGCGCCTCTCGCCTTTCGGCGCGAGGGACGCATATTCTTTCCGGAGTGTTCCGTGCTCGTCGAACAGCTCCTCGGGGGCATAACTCTTCATCCATTGTTCCAGGAGTGACAGGTGCGCGGCGTCCGTGCGCGGATGTTCCAGGGGAACCTGGTGGGCGCGGTGTGTTCCTTCTATGCGCACTCCGTTGCATTCCCGCGGTCCCGTCCAACCTTTCGGCGTCCGGAGAATCACCATGGGCCACCGCGGGCGCCGGGTGCAGCCTTTTCTTCGTGCATCGGTCTGAATGGCGGCGATCTTGTCGAAGGCCGCATCGAGCGCCGTCGCCATGTTCCGGTGCACCTGTTCCGGTTCCTCCCCGCAAACGATGGAGGGGGCGAAACCGTATCCTTTGAAAAGTTGCAGGAGTTCTTCCTGCGGGATGCGCGCGAGCACGGTTGGCCCGGCGATCTTGTAGCCGTTGAGGTGGAGGATGGGGAGCACCGCTCCGTCGCGCGCGGGGTTGAGGAATTTGTTGCTGTGCCAGCTTGCCGCCAGCGGACCCGTTTCCGCTTCGCCGTCCCCCACAACGCATGCGACGACGAGGTCGGGGTTATCGAAGGCCGCACCGTATGCATGCGCAAGCGCGTAGCCGAGTTCCCCGCCTTCGTGTATGGATCCGGGTGTCTCCGGTGCGATGTGGCTTGGCACGCCGCCGGGGAAAGAAAACTGCCGGAAGAAGTTCTTCATTCCCGTCGCATCCCGCGCAATCTCCGGGTACACCTCGCTGTACGTTCCTTCCAGGTAGACGTTCGCGAGAATAGCAGGTCCTCCATGCCCCGGACCGACGACCATCATCACGCTGACATCCCGTTCCGTAATGATGCGATTCACATGCACGTACAGGAAATTCAATCCCGGCGACGTTCCCCAATGTCCGAGCAGCCGCGGCTTGATGTGCTCCGGTCGTAGGGGGGTGCGGAGCAGGGGGTTATCCAACAGGTAGATTTGCCCCACCGAGAGGTAATTTGCCGCCCGCCAGTAGGCGTGCATGCGCCGGATAAGGTCGGGGGTGAGGGGTCGGGGCATCTTAGACTGGTACGTTATGGAGGAGGTCGTGCGTCCACCGCGCGATCATCACTTCTTCATCGGTGTGCATAACGCGAACGGTGACGGCGTTCTTCTCTGGGGAAATAACGTGGAGATGCTCGGCATTTCTGTGCGCATCGATGGCGATCCCGAGAAAGCCGAGCCCCTCGCACACGCGGGAACGGATGGCGCTCGCCTGTTCTCCGATGCCGCCGCTGAACACGAGTGCGTCGAGGCCGCCGAGCACCGCGCAGTACGCGCCCAGCCAGCATCGGATGCGGTAACAGAAGAGCTCGACCGCTTCCGCCGCCTGTCGGTCGTGCGTCTCTGCCTTCAGGAGATCGCGCATGTCACCGCTCCGTTCCGATACGCCGAGGAGTCCCGATTCCGTATTCACTAGCGCATAGAAAGCATCGGCAGCCATCTTTTCCGTCTTCATCATGTACCACGCAATACCCGGGTCGATGTCTCCGCTCCGCGTACCCATGACGAGGCCGGAGGCCGGGGTGAATCCCATGGTGGTATCGAGGCATTTCCCGCCGCGGACTGCGGCCATGCTTGCGCCATGTCCGAGGTGCGCAAAAATCACTCTCCCGTCCGCCTCTGCTTGGGATTCCCTCCGGAGTTCCTCGAGGAGGTACGCGTAGGAGATGCCGTGGAATCCGTAGCGGCGGATTCCCTTCGCGGCGAATTTCCTCGGCAGAGGAATGCACTGCGCCACGCTGGGCATCTGCGCATGGAACGCGGTGTCGAAGCACGCGATCTGTGGGATGCCGTGGAAGTGGTCTGCCACGTATTCCAGGAGGGACAGTTCGTGCGGGAGGTGTTCCGGGGCGAGGGGCAGGAGACGGCGGAGATCGTCGGAGACGGAACGGTCGATGCGGAGCGGCGCCGTGTACCGGTCGCCGCCGTGCACGATCCGATGCCCGATACCGACGATGTGTTCCATGAGTGCGCGCGTTGCAGATATGTGAAAATGCGTTCCACCGCATCGGCATGGTTCCGGACCGCGCACCGTTCCTCTGTCGTCCGCTCCGTACCGTGGTCTCGGACCGCGAGCGTCGCGTCGTCGTGCCCGATGCGCTCAACCGCTCCCGATAGCAGGCGTTCCAATGCCGTTTCGTCGCGAAAAACGGCGAATTTAATGCTCGAGGAACCGCTGTTGAATGTGAGGATGCGCGTTCGTTGCATGCGTTGCCCAGCATAGACTATTTTGATATAATATAATGGATATATGTCAAATACATACCGACACGCTCTTCTTTGGGTTTCCGTTGTCGCGTTGGTTGCGAGCGCTGTTTTTGCGATCACTCCTGCGGCGAGCCGTGCGCAGCTCACGTGGCAGGGGTCCTATGTAACGACTCCCCGTCCCATAGAGGGAATGCGCCTCATTCAGGGCCATGGCGCGGCCCCCGATATTCTGCCTGCTCCCGCGCGCGACGGCGTTCTCTGGCAATTTGCTCTTGGCATTTTCCTCATTCTGCTCGGCTGCGCGATTCATGCGTTCTTTGCGTCCTCTACAGAAAGGCCGGTGCGCGTGCGGACCGCTCCTCCCCGCCGCCGCGCCGTGGTCTGTTACTGGTACCACATGCGGGTGTAGGGGGCTGCTGAACCGGTCATGCTACAATCGGCGCCCGTGCTCGAGAAGTTTTTCCCCTATCGGCGCCATCGCGTGAATTTCCACGCGCACTCGACCTATTCCGATGGAAGCTGCACGCCGCGGGAGATTGACGCCATTGCCAAAGCCTCGCGGCGAAAGAATGCCCTCATTGGGATTACCGATCACAACAATGTGCGTGCGCATGAAGCGTTTGCCTCTCCTCGGATCATTCCGGGCGTGGAGGTGAAAGTGCAGGAGGGGGGGGTTGATGTCCTTCTCTACGCGGAGCGTGAAAAGCTCATCGCATTCTTCCATGATGTCGTTCGTCCCACACTCGATCCATTCGATCCTCTCTACGGCGCAACGCGGCTGAAGATTCTGGAACTCGTGGGCTCTGCGCATGAAGCGGGCATGAAGATGGTCATCCCCCATTACTATCATACGGAGGGGCTTTCCGTACTCGCCCCGTCCCTCCAGCGGGAAGTCGCGAAATTTCCCGTGGCTATCGAGCTCAACGCTCTCCTCTCGCGGGAGGCAAACAGGAAAGCGAAAGAGTTTGCCCGTGCGGTGCATCGTCCTCTCATTGCTGCGGCGGACAGTCATCGTCCGGACCAGTACCTTGCAGCGTACACATCCATTCCGCTCCGGCGCGACGCGCCGCCGACGGCGGAGAATCTTTTTTGTTCTCTCCATGCGCACCCCAATTTCTGCCGCAAGCATCTGCGGGAGGCAGGACTCTCTACGCGGCTCATGACGGCATGGAATGTTCTCTGCAGCGCAGGACCATTCTCCCTTCTCCGGCAGTACTTTCGTTCGGGGAGTTGATGGTTGTTGGGGAGACTTTGAAAAATGCCAATGTGTCATGGTGAGGTGCGAGGCCGAAGCCGAGCCACGAACCATGACACATTGTCGCCCTTCGTGCCTCGCTCGGCTCGCACCTCAGGGTGACAAGACGTACACTTTTTTCAGAGCTTTTCTACGAGTGCTCAATAGCAGCTTTGAGGAATGCCTCGAACAAGGGGTGCGGGCGGTGCGGGCGGCTTTGGAATTCCGGGTGGAATTGTGTGCCGAGCATGAAGGGATGGTCTTTCAGTTCCACAATCTCTGCGAGGTTCGTTTCCTCCCATATCCCTGAGAAGATGAGTCCCTTTGCCTCCAGCCTCTTTTGGAAGGCATTATTGAATTCGTAGCGGTGGCGGTGACGCTCGGAAACCATGAACGGCCCCTCACCTCCCGCCCGATCCGTACCGCTGATCGGTACGGGCGGGTAACCCTCTCCCGTCCCTCGGCCATGAGCTCGGGGCCGAATGGCGGGGGGAGGGGATTGATAGGCTTGCCATGCTTTGGTGTGTGGGACGATGGAGCATGGGTAGGCGCCGAGACGCAGGGTTCCTCCTTTCTTCGTCCCCTTCGCCTGGCCAGGGAGGAAGTGGACGACGTATTTGCTCTTTTGGATCGCTCCTTTTTCGTCAAATTCCTCGCTCGTGAGGGCGGGATCTTTGAGGGCTGCGCGTGCGAACTCGATCGCGAGGAGCTGCCCGCCGAGGCAGAGGCCGAGATAGGGAATTTTCTTTGTGCGTGCATAACGGATCGCTGCAATTTTCCCCTCGATTCCCCGCGAACCGAATCCGCCAGGAACGACGATACCGTTCGCATTCCTCATGATCGCCCAGGTTTCTTCGTCTTTCTCTTCGAGTTTCTCACTATCAATCCAGAGGATCTCCGCTTTCCGGCCATTTTTCACGGCAGCGGATTTTATCGCTTCGATCACGCTGAGATACGCGTCTTCAAGACCGGTATATTTTCCGACGAGGGCGATCCGGATAACCTTCTTTGCAGCGTCGTGACGTAGGCGGCCTTCCTCCCACTCTGTCATATTGGGCGCGAGGGTCCCAAGACCGAGTTTATCCCCAATAATGCGTGCAATACCGTACTTTTCCAGGTGCAGAGGTACGTCGTAGATGGAGTGGAGGGTTTGGGCGGGGAGGACTGCCTCGCGTGGAACATCGCAGAAGCGGCTGATCTTGTCGAGGAGATCATCAGGAATAGGATAATCGGCGCGGGCGAGAATCATGTCCGGCTGGATGCCGTGGCGGTGGAGTTCCTGGACGGAGTGCTGCGTCGGCTTCGTTTTCAGCTCCTTCGATCCCTTCAGGTATGGCAGGAGCGTGAGGGGAATGTGGAAGAGGCGACCGGGTTCCAGCTCGCTTCGCAGCTGGCGGACAGCTTCCAGGAAAGCCGGGCTTTCGATGTCACCCACCGTCCCCCCGATCTCCACCATGAGAATGTCCGCTCCCATGGCTTCTGCGGCCTGCGCTATTTTCTGCTTGATCGCGTTCGTTATGTGGGGAACCACCTGGATGGTGCCTCCGAGGAAATCCCCGCGCCGTTCCCTGTTGATGGTGTCCTGATAGATCTGACCCGCTGTCACCGTGGAAAGGCGACTCATCGGTTCATCGATGAAGCGTTCGTAGTGCCCAAGGTCTAGGTCGGTCTCCGCTCCGTCGTTCGTCACGAACACTTCCCCGTGCTGGAAGGGGCTCATGGTGCCTGGATCAATATTCAGGTAGGGATCAATCTTCTGGACGAAGACTTTCAGCCCGCAGGCTTTCATAATGGCCCCGATCGCCGATGCGGCAATGCCTTTTCCAAGAGAGCTGCAGACGCCACCGGTGAAGACGATGAAGCGGGGGTGGCGGGAGGGGGGGGTCACGGGATTTTTGACAAGCGCTTCACTCGTTTTACGGAGGAACGGGCAGAGCGAAGGGTTTTGCGTGAGAACTTCTCCGCTTCATGCTTTCCTTTGTCGAAGAGATGATGGATTTCCCCTTCCGCTTTTTGCCATTGCTGCTGCAGGAGGGTCTGCGCGCCGCGGATTTTCTTTTGCACGTGGGCGCTTTCCAGGAAAGAGCGGATATCCTGACCGATGCGCTTGCCGTCTTTCTGGAGGTGGCCGGCCAGGATTTTTCTCGTGGCGTTCGGTCCTTTGGCTTTTGTGAGTTCCTCGCGAAGACGCTGATTGCTCGCGAGGTATCCGAGGACTGCGCCGCCGAGGGTGCTGATAATGAAAGAAAACTTTTTCATGGTGGTGAGTGTAACTTGGGATTTTAGGAAAGTAAATGCCGATGGGCGCGTTTCTCACGATGCCGGTTGGCGAAGCGGTGCGCCTCGTCGCGGAGTCGCATGAGGAGAAAAAGGGCAGGGGAATCATGCGGGAGCGGCACGGGCTTCGGCGAACCGGGGGCAAAGAGCTCTTCTTCGCGTTTTGCGAGGGCAACGACGGGGATCGTACATGCAAAGTTCTTCCATACGTCCAGTGCCGTGGAAAGCTGCCCCTTTCCTCCGTCGATGACGATGAGGTCGGGAGTGCGGGAGAACGACCGGTCGGGTTTCTGCCGGCGCCGCGGCGGTTCCTCTTCCTTGTGCGTGAGATGGCGGAGGCGGCGAGTCAAAACCTCGCAGATGGCGGCGCAATCATCGATGGCGCCCTCCTTCATCGTGCGGATTACGAAGGAGCGGTAGTGGGCGTTTTGCGGTTCTCCGCATCGCAGGACGACCATACTTCCCACCGTTTCCGTTCCGCTGAGGTGACTGATGTCGTATCCCTCGATGCGACGCGGGGGGCGGGGGAGGCGGAGAGCGTTCTGCAGGCCGCGGAGGGCCGCAGACGTATTTTTCTGCCTCTTCTCCCGTTCCTGCGCTTCTTGCCGCGCCTGCTCCGTTGCGTTCTTCTCCGCGAGCTGCAGCAGGCGGTATCGCTGTCCGCGCTTCGGCGCGACGATGCGCACGGAGCTTCCTCGCTGTTCCGTGAGCCACTGCGCGAGGGCGCCTTTTCCTTCCACGTCCATGGGGAGGAGGATCTGCCGCGGGATGTTCCGGTGTTCCCCGTAATACTGGGGCAGGAATTGTTCGAGGACGTGCGCTGGAGCGTCCGCTTGTCCTTCGAGTGTGAAGCGGACGTCCCCAACGATGCGTCCATGTCGTTGGAGGAAGATGACCACATGCGCGCGCCCCGCGCGGAGCGCCACGCCGAAAATATCCCCCTCCTCGTCACTGGCGTCCGCCGCGAGCATGCTGCCGCGCGGTGTCTCCTCCAGCGCCGCGAGCGCATTCCGCATGCTTGCCGCCTTTTCGAATTTTCTCTCCGCCGCCGCTGCGGTCATGCGATTGTGGAGGAGCTTCCGTGCTTCTCCCTGTTCTCCGCGGAGGAAGCGCGCGACTTGTTCCATTCTTCCGCGGTACTCTTCCCGGCGCACCATTCCCGCGCAGAGTCCGCAGCAGCGGCCGATCTGGTATTCGAGGCACGGCACGGCATTCACGAATGCCGTTTCAGGGCACTTATTCAGCATGTCCAGTGACCGTCGGCATGCGCGAGAGTCATAGAGTTCATGGAGCATTGCGAGGATCTGCTCGACGGATTCTCTCGTCAGGTATGGCCCGAAGTACTCGGCGCCGTCCTTTTCCATGCGTCGCACGAGGTCTACGCGAGGGAATGGGTCGTTCATGGCGATGCGGACATAGAGGTAATTCTTTCCGTCTTTCATCAGGACGTTGTATTTCGGCTGCAATTCTTTAATGAGGTTTGTTTCGAGGATGAGTGCCTCGCGTTCGTTCGGCGTGAGCGTCACGTCGACGTCGACCGCGGCATCCAAGAGTGCTCTGCGCCACGGTCCGTCGCTCTTGTGGCTCCGGAGGTAACTCAGCAAACGTTTACGGAGATTGCTGGCCTTCCCGACGTAGAGGACGCTCTTCTTTTGATCCAGCCAGCGGTATACCCCCGGTCCTGTCGGCATGGCGGCGATGCGGCGTTGGAGCCGAGAATGGCTGGCAATCCCCTTACGCACATGGCACAGTGTAGCGACTTCCAATCCCCTTTTATGGTTCTCTCTCTTTTCCTCGAACTCATTGCGCCAGTGATTGCGCTTCTCTGCCTCTCCTATGCATGGGTGTTTTGGTCAGGGGTATCTTTAGCTCCCGATGGTGGTCCTGCCATGATCAAGGTCGCGCGGGCTATTTCCATTGGGGCACATGCGTTCATTCGTCGCCAGTATCGCACGATTGCCATTCTCACTATTCTCGTCTCCGCTCTCATTCTGGCAGTGTACGTGTGGACGGGCGGGGAGGATGGCTGGAGGCGAGGAGGAGAAGTTGCCGGTTCGTTCATGCTCGGCGCCGTGTTGTCGGGAGTTGCCGGAATCGTGAGCATGGTGGTCGCGACGCGTGCGAATATAAAGACCGCGCAAGCAGCGCACGGCGGTCTCAATGCCGCGCTGCAGATGGCGCTCCGTGGGGGAGCAGTTCCCGCCATTGTGATCACCTCCCTCTCGCTCCTCGGCATCAGCGGTCTCTACCTCTTCTATCGCTTCGGATTGGACCGTCCGGCAGCGGAGATTCCCGCGCTCATTGTGGGGTATGGTTTCGGGGCGAGTTTCGTTGCGCTCTTCGCACAGCTGGGAGGAGGGATCTACACCAAGGCGGCGGATGTCGGCGCGGATATCGTTGGGAAGATCGAGGCGGGGATTCCTGAGGACGATCCGCGGAATCCCGCCGTCATCGCCGATCTTGTCGGCGATAACGTCGGCGACTGCGCCGGGCGCGGGGCGGATCTCTTCGAATCTATCTCCGCGGAAAATATCGGTGCGATGATTCTCGGCGTCGCCCTTGTGCCGCTCTTCGGGTTGAAAGGCATTCTTTTTCCACTTGTCCTCCGCGCCATTGGTCTCGTGGCGTCGATTATCGGTGTCTACACCGTACGAGTGAAGGAAGGGGAGTTACCGATGCGTGCACTTATTCGCGGGTATTGGGTGACCGCGATTCTTACCACGTTTGCATTGTACGTAACTACGCGCTGGATGCTCGCTGGTCCCGGAGACTCCTCATTCTGGTTCTTCCTCTCCGGGCTCGTGGGCATTCTTACCAGTGTCGTGTTCGTCTACATTACTGATTACTACACGGGGAAACAGCATCGTCCTGTCCAGGCTATTGCGGAAGCATCGAAGACGGGTCATGCGACCAATATTATTGCTGGGACTGCGGTAGGAATGGAATCGACGGGTTTCACCGTGATCACTGTCTGTGCTGCTCTTTTTTCCTCGTATTGGTGTGGGATCCAGACCGGAATTCCGAGCGGCGGTCTCTACGGAACAGCTGTGGCCACTATAGGCATGCTCTCAGTCGTTGCGTATGTCCTTGCCATGGATATGTTCGGTCCGATTACCGATAATGCGGGTGGTATTGTCGAGATGTCGCATGCTGCGGAATCTGTTCGTCAAGTGACTGATGAGTTGGATGCAACTGGGAATACAACGAAAGCGCTCACGAAGGGGTACGCCGTTGGCTCTGCCGCTCTTGCTGCCTTCCTTCTTTTTTCCGCATATCTTGAGGAGGCCCACCTCTTCTCGGTTGATCTCGCGAGAGTGGAGGTTTTCATTGGAGCATTTCTCGGAGCCATGATCGTCTTCCTTTTTTCCTCGTTTGCCATTCGTGCCGTTGGTCGGGCGGCTGGGGTGATCGTGGAAGAGGTCCGGCGGCAGTTCCGGGAGAAGCCAGGCATCATGGAAGGGAAGGAAGAGCCTGACTATGCCGTTGCGGTGGATATTGCAACGCGTTCGGCGCTCAAGGAAATGGTGCTACCCGGTCTCCTTGCCGTGGTCGGTCCGATTGTGGTGGGGGTTCTCTTCCGTGCGGAGGCGGTTGCGGGGATGCTCATGGTGGGGACCATTGCAGGAGTGATCCTCGCGGCGTATTTCAACAACAGCGGCGGCGCGTGGGACAATGCGAAGAAGTACATCGAGGGAGGTGTGTATGGCGGGAAGCGGAGCTTTGCTCATCAGGCAGCGGTGACAGGAGACACTGTCGGTGATCCGTTCAAGGATACGGCCGGTCCGAGTCTCCACGTGCTCATTAAGCTTTTCTCGACATTGACTCTTGCACTGGCCGCTCTGTTCATTTGAGTCCTCTCGTCTCCGCCATCGTCCTCAACTACCGCACGCCGCAGGAGGCGGTGCGGTGCACCGAGGTGCTGCTCTGTGTGGATGGGCTAGCCGTTTTAGGCCCTGAGGGGCCCTCATGCCCTGAACGGGGGGTGGGGGGCTTGGAGGTGCTGGTTATTGATAACCATTCCTGCGACGACTCCATCGGCGTCATCCGCAACAGGCTTGCACGGTTTCCATCGGTTCACATTCTCGAGTCCCCGCGGAATGTGGGTTATGCCAGAGGGAATGCGCTCGCACTCACGCGCGCAGGAGGAAAATATCTCCTCATCATCAATCCTGACAATACACTGGAGCTCGCCGGTCTCGCGTACATGGTGGCGGCGATGGAGGCAGATCCGACCATCGGCGTCCTCGCGCCGAGACTTCTCCATGAAGACGGCACGGTGCGGGATTCCTACCGCACGTTTCCCAGCGTGACCGACCTCCTCATCAAGCGGACGGTCCTGCGCCGCGCGTTTCCCGGACGCATGCGGCGGTACCTCCAGTGGGACCAGGATCCGCAGGCGGCCCGCGACGTCGATTGGGCGGTGGGGGCGTGCCTCCTCATCCGCCGGTCGCTCCTTGAGGAGATCGGCGCCTTCGATCCTCGGTTCTTCCTCTTCTTCGAGGACATTGACCTCTGCCGGCGTTCGTGGGAAGCGGGGAAGCGCGTTGTCTATTTCCCGCAGGCGACGGCGACGGATCGAAAGCGCCGCTTGAGCGAGGGGGGATTGCTTTCCCTTCTCTGCCACCGCACCGGGCGCGCCCATCTCGCGAGCGCCGCGAAGTACTTCTGGAAATGGCGCGGACATCCGCTTCCGCGGCGTTGACCGCTATCTATTTTTCGCGTACCATAGCGATCCTATGGCTATGATTCCTCTTGCGGTTGCGACCAGGCGGCCGAAGGTCAAAGCAGCGGCCCTCCGTCGTTTGGGCTCTATCCCCTGTGTTCTCTACGGCCAAAAAATGGAGAACACTCTCCTGGAATGTTCGGCGCCTGTGCTCCAGAAAGCCTTTGATCATGCAGGAAAGAGTGCATTGGTGGAATTGAGCATCGATGGGGATGCGGAGAAGGTGGTGCCGGCCCTCTTCCGCGACATCGCGTTCGATCCCGTCACGGATCACTGCATTCATTCGGATTTCTACGCCGTGGATCTCACGAAGGAAGTGGAGGTTCCCATTCCTCTTCGCTTTGAGGGAGTGTCATCTGCCGTGCGCGATCTTGCAGGAGTGCTCGTCGTTCCTCTCGATCATGTGACCGTGCGGTGCCTGCCATCGCATATTCCCGCGGAACTTCCCCTTTCTCTCGATGCTCTCGCACAGTTCGGCGATGTCCTCATGGTGCGTGATATTCCGCTTCCGCCCAATGTCGTGATATTGGAAGGACCAACGGTGGTTATTGCGACGGTGCAGGAGCAGCGAAAAGAGGAGGAAGTGGCCCCACCACCGGTTGTTGCAGAGGGAGCCGCGGAGGGGGCAGTTCCTACCGCAGAAGGAGCGCCTCCTGCAGGTTCTGCGCCGATGGAAGGGACGAAATAGTATGTTCAGGCGTTCTTTTGTCCTCGGCGCGGCATTGGTTGCTCTCAGTGTGAGCATCCTCTTCTTCGTCCGGTTATTCAGCGTGCCTCCTTCTCATCGTCCGCCGATTCCTCCCGTTCCTTCCTCTGTAGAAGCATTACCATCCGGTGGAATTTCGGATTTTCTCTCCCGTTTCGGCTTGGCTCCATGGTCCAAACCATCCATATTCCCTGTTGCCGTCATCATCGAGAACCACGAGGATGCGCGGCCGCATCAGCGTGGACTCTCCGATGCGCTCTTTGTCGGCGAATTCCTCGTGGAGGGATACATCTCCCGCTTCGTCGCATTCTTCGATCGAGAGCATCTCCCGGAGCAGACAGGTCCGGTTCGTTCCCTTCGTCCCTATTTTCTCTCGGTGATAGAACCGTGGGCCTCCGCTCTCCTCTTTGCAGGGGGAAGTCCGGAAGCACTGCAGAATCTTGAGGAAAGTCCTGTGCCGTGGGTGAATGTGCTCGGCGTCGACGATGCTCCATTACGAGATCGTTCCGTTCCCGCGCCGCATAATATGTTCCTGCGGTCGGAACATGTTCGTGCCTTGGTCGGCCATGCCGCGCGGCGGAGGATTGTGTGGCCTCCGTACCGCATCGGTCCTTCCCCTGCGGGGTCGGGAGCTTACGTCATCCATCTCCAATTCTTCAGTCCTCTCCATGATGTCATGTACACGTACGACACGATCCAGGAGGCGTACATCCGTCGCAGCGGGTCTGTGTCGGAACAGGGAAAACCTGCCAATGTGCTCATTCTTGAGGTTCCTATAGTTTCGGAAGGGGAGTACGGGCGTCTAGCAATCAATCCTGATGGTCGTTCTCGAGTGCTCCTCTTCCGTTCCGGCGTTCTCCAACACGGGTTCTGGGAACGCAGTTCCGACGGTCCTTTCCGGTTTTTCATTGCCGATGGCAGTCCTCTCCTTTTCGCCCCCGGTCAGACGTGGATGACGGTGCTGCCGTCTTTGGAAAGAGTGCGGTGGGAATGATGTGTCATGGTAAGGAAGGGTTTTGCAGGTACTTTGGGAGCAATACAGGTTCCACGATGCCAGGGATCTGCGCGAGGAGGGGGAGATCTTCCAGCGCAATTTTCCCGATGTAGAGTTTTCGGAGGTCACCGCCGTTTTTCACAAATTCCTCGATGGCGATGGAACCTCGGAAGTACACGAGTCCTTTCGTGAAGGTTCCCGGTTCCGCGGTGTTGCTGATGCCCCGTTTCACCTGAAGGGTCTTCGTGAGCGCTTTTTCTGGAGAGTATCCGAGTTCTTTCTCGAGGTGCCGCCGTGTGTCCGCAAAGGAATGTCCGAGGGCGAAGGCGACTGCAAGGGTGGTGCGCTGGGCGCTGAAACGTTTTTCATGGTAGGGGGAGAGAAAGCGGTTCTGATTGAAGATCGCGAGACCTTCCTGGGTTTCCAGGCAGTTCGCGCATCCGCGTCGGAACATCTGGAATGGCTGACGCTCTCCATTTTCCGTGGTGAGGGCATGCGTTTCGATTTCGTGAGCGATGAGGGCGGCAATGTGGTCGGGGGCGAAACGGGCGCCGTGGCGGATGTAGATGATTTTTCCTCCGACGGCGCAGTCGGCGATCATGTGTTGCCGTCGTCGGACGGACCACTCATGGAGGCCGCAGGCGGACAAGGCTTCGCTGAGGCGCAGCTCCGTCATCTCTGCCGAGAGGAGAAGATGCGATTTGGTTGGGAGATCGCATGCGGCGCGTCGGTCCATGGATGTTTTGGCAGTGCGCTGGAGCTCCTCTGTCGCCTGTCCAAAGAGTTCCATTGATGCTTCGGTGAATGCCTGCGCGTTTCCGCGGGTGCGGAGGAGCCCGATGTGGGCAAGGAGCTCCTCCTGTTTTTTTTGCAGGAGTATGCCGAGGGGGGAGTCGTCGTAGGCCAGATTCCGCAGCTGCTTTTCCCAGACATCGATATGTTCCGGGAGCGGCGGGTACTGCAGGATGGGGTTCCATGTTCGGTCTTGCTCGCAGTGCGCACGCTCTTCCGAAAGATTTTGCGGTTGCAAGAGGGGGAGGATCGAAAGGTTCCGGTCGATCCGAGCGATCGTGCGGTCCATCATGTGCATATTCCTTCTCGCTGCTCCGCGGAGGAGATCCGGCGGTTCTTTGAACGGGTCAATGAGGAATCCGGCGAGATCTCGGCGTCCAATGACCGCGCGCACTGCGGCATTCGGCATGGGGCCTCTGTGGACAATGGTGTGGATTTTCTTTCCTTTCAGGAAGAATTTTATCCGTTGGGTGTTCGATCCGTCGTCTTTCGTCGGGAGAAGCTCAGGGGAAAAAGTGGTCCATTCCTGCTCTGGGGCGATGGTACAGGGGATTTCCAAATGTGTTTGGTTCCCCGGAATGATGATTGTTTCCCGCGGAGCGATGACGATGCGTCCGTCTTCCGCTTGCGGAGGAAGGCGCTCTTTTTGACCAAAGAGATCCTGGGCGATCCGGACGCCCTGTTCCGGCTTGCGAACGTTCGTGCCTTTAATGCGTTCGAGGCGCCTGCGGAGGGGGGCGAGATTGGCCACTTGTACCATCAAGCCAGCTCGAGCGTTCACTTCTAGAAGGAGCGGACCCTGCTCAGCGTCCATGGTGAGATCGACTGCCAGATAGCCGATGTTGGTGAGTTCTTGGATGCGAGAGGCAATGAGGAGGAGGTTGTGCCATTCGGGTACTCGGATCCCACCGGCGGAACGTCCGTTTGGCAATGTCGGAATAATGCTGTTGTACTGTGCTGCATGGGTGGTGGTTCCGCTTGCGAGATCAATGCCGACGCCGACGCCTCCGAGGTGGACATTCGCTTTCCCGCCGCTTTGCACCGTGGGAATGCGCAGCATGGCCATGACGGGAATGAGGTTGAAGACGATGATGCGGATGTCGGGAAGTCCTGCAGGACGGAAGGGGGCGAAGCACTCGTGCGCAATGAGAAGCTTCTCGAAAAATGCCATGTCCGGTCTTCCATCAATGGAGAATCGTCCGTCGAGGATGTCTTCGATGTGCTCACGGAGGCGTCGTTCGGGGATCGGGTTTTTTCCTTGTTCCAGAAACATGCCGCCGCGTCTTCCCTTGAGGATGAGGATGCCCTCTCCTCCAAATCCTCGGTTGGGTTTGAGAACGCACGTCTCGGGGAGGCTTTGGAAATCAAAGGAGCAGCACTCTTTTCGAGAGGCGATGCGTGCATACACTTTTGCGACGGGAATGCCGCGCGTCGCGAGGAACGCCTTCGTTCGCATCTTATCATCGGCGAGGGCGATGGCTTTGCGCGGATTGAATGGTCTGATGTAGAGGAGGTTCCGGGCATTCAGTCCGAGGATGCCATGGTGAAAAATGATACTCATTCTTCCTGGAGATGGCGGAAGACTTCACGGAAGCGGAAATACTCGATGAGTCGCAGGCCAGTCCATTGACCGAGGAAGGCGTTGATGAGGAGAGTGGTGAGAATGCTCTCCGGATAGGCGAGGATAAGTGATTGGAATGGCGGCCACTGGATGAGGGCGACGCAGAGGATGGCCGCGAGGAGTGTTTCTCCAATGCCGAGACACGCTGCGCGCCAGCCCTCTTCCGTCTTGAGATTGAGAAAGCTTTCCGCGAGCGTCGACATGATGAGGAGAATGAAGATTGTGCCTCGACTCGGCGTGACGCCGAAGAACGCGCCAAGCGCGATGAGGATGAGGAGGGAGAAACTCACGACGGTGAGAATGATGGCGACTTTTGGGATGTAGAGCAGACGCCAGCGGCGCATGCATTCCCGCGTGGCGTAACTTGTTCCGAGAATGAAGAAAAAGAAGAGAAGGCCGACATGCCATCCGAGGGCAATGAAGCTGAGAGCGATGATGGAGGGCGTATAGAGGCCGAAGGTTGTAATGCCGACGACTTGCTTGAGAAACGTGAGGATGGTGGCAATGACCGGGAGCATGAGGAGCAGGAGGACCGTCTCACTGGGAACTCCATGGGTGAGCATGTAGTTCACCAGCGTGGAGAGGGCGTTCCATGGACGGAGGCCCGTGGTGGAGGTGTCGAGCAGAAGCGCGTCGATGTCCCGTTCCTGTATTTCCGTGAAGAACGATTGGAAGTTTTTTGCGGAGAGTATGGGGCCTATCGCCTCTTTGCGCGTGATGAGAATGCGCTCGGGTTTCAGAATGGAAAATGGGCCGCGAGCGGTTCGGGCGAGCGTAGAGATGCTGCGTCCGGTGATGAGCACGATGGATTGTTTCGGGATTCCCGCGAGGATTTCCGGTTCCGTTTGTGCCAGGCGCAGGAGTCCGTTTGGGCCCGTGAGGCCATCGAGCCAGAGGATGATTGTTTCGGCATTCTCGAAGGCGTCTTTTTGGCCGGCGAGGAAGGACGAAAGCTCGTCGGCGGAGCGGATGGGGAGGGCTGGTGTTTGCGGCTGGAGGGAACGCAGCAATGTTCCATTCTCGCGCGCGAATTCTTCGTGGACGTCGAGTTTTTCCTTTGGGATCGCCGCATCGGCCACAAGGACGACTTTTCTCGTGAAGATCGTAGTATCCTGCGTCGTCTCCGCCTCGTACCGTTCATTGTTTCTGCGCACGCGGATGACGAGGCGGAAGGAGAGAGTTCCCGCTCGTTCCGGGGTGTACACCGCTTCGACGGACCGGCTGATGGGCTCTTTCCCTTTCCCAACGTACCAGCGGTATTCCGCCTCCTCTCCTTCGGCGATGCTCCTCGACGCGTCCAGAATAATCGTCCGTCCGAGAGGAATGTCCTTGGGGCCGGTGATCAACGCTTTGGGATACGGGGACTCGGCCAGGGCAACATTCCCTGAGCAATGGAGGAGGACGATCAACAGGAAGGCGCCGCGGATCATGTTCTCATTATAGAGAGCTTTCCGTCGGTTTTCTCCCTGTTTTCCCTCTATTTTTTGGCGCGCAGAGTTCTTTGTAGCGCTTGATTTGCGGTTCGAGTTTTTCGACGCACCGGTCAATCGCTTCTATGGCCGTCGGGTGTCTGGACTCCGCGTGCAGCGTTTTCTCAGGAAGGTAGATGCTGATGAGCACCTTTACGTGGTCTTCCATTTTCTTTGTGTCGCGGCTCATGGCTTCCACGCGGATGCGCGAATCGTCATTTTTCAGCTTTTCGCAGTACGTTACGAGCTTCCCGATTTTTCGTGCCAGGAGAAGAAGCTCGCGGTCGGTATACCGGACGCCCTTTTCGAAATGTTCGATGTGCATGAGGCGAGTATACACGCGTACAATGTCCGTCATGCGACTGTCACGCCTTTTCACGAAAACCGCACGGCAGGCGCCGAACAATGCGGATAGCCTCAATGCGGACCTCCTCGTTCGTGCCGGGTTTGTGCAGCAGACGATGGCAGGGGTCTATAGCTACCTCCCGCTTGGGCTGTGCGTTCTTCGGAAGATTGAAGTGGCGGTGCGGGAGGAGATGAATGCTCTGGGCGCGCAGGAACTCCTTCTCTCTGCGCTTTCTTCTCGGGAGGCATGGGAGCGCTCGGGTCGTTGGGGCACGTTCGATGTTCTCTTCCATGTTCCGGGAGCGGGCGATCAGGAGTATGCGCTCAATCCAACCCATGAAGAGATTGTCGTACCGCTGGTCCGGCATTTCGTTCATTCTCACAGGGATCTCCCGTTTGCCTGCTACCAAATTCAGACGAAGTTCCGCAATGAGCTGCGGGTGAAATCGGGGATTCTCCGGAATCGCGAGTTTCTCATGAAAGATCTTTACTCGTTTCACCAGGACGACGCATGTCTCGAACGGTACTACGAGCGTGTTCAGGAGGCATATGGAAGGGTTTTTGATCGCCTTGGTCTTGCAGAGCGCACGTATCGTACCTTTGCGTCAGGGGGGTCATTCTCCCAATACTCGCACGAGTACCAAGTGCTCCTTCCACAGGGTGAGGATACGATCTACATCAGCGAGGCTGCAGAGGCACGCGGGCGGCGTGTTGCGATCAATAGCGAGATCTACCGGAAGGGGGAGACCGTGTGCCCGGTGACAGGGGGCATGGCTTTCCGTGAGGCATGTGCATCGGAAGCAGCAAATATCTTTAAGCTTGGCACGAAGTTCTCGGTTCCTTTCAAACTTCAGTACACGGATGATGGAGGGCAGAGCCATCCTGTCGTTATGGGATGCTATGGCATTGGGATTTCCCGACTCATGGGCATTATCACGGAAGTATTTGCTGATGATGAAGGATTGCGGTGGCCTCTCTCCATTGCACCGGCAGCGGTGCATATTGTGCCGTTGGCGCGGGAGGTTACGGAGAAGGCGTACAAAGAAGCAGAAGAGCTGCTGGCCCGGCTGGAGGGCCGTGGGATCTGTGCTCTTTTTGATGATCGATTGAATGCCTCTCCCGGGGTGCGCCTCGCCGACGCCGATCTTATCGGCGTCCCTTTCCGGGTTGTCGTGTCAGAGAAGACTTTGCAGAAGAAGAAGCTCGAGGTGAAGAAGAGGCAAGTGGGGGAGACAGAGTGGATGACGGAGAAGGAGCTCATAGCTCTCTGTAACCCCTCTCCCCCGTCACCTCTCCCGCTGCGGCAGGAGAGGGGGGGCTAGGAGGAAGGCGGTTGCTCCATGAAGCGTCGTTGGTACAGCGTGACGGTGTCCGCTATTTTCGCAGCCACATCGCGCGCGTGCGGAATGTATTTCGTCGTGATGTCTTCGCCGATTCCTTCCTTGAGTTGAAAGTGGAGTGCCCCGAAAGGGAAAATATTCCAAAATTGTGTTGCAGCAGTGACGCTCGCGAAGTTCTCGAGGTTCATCGGGGTAATTTTCTGGTGGAAGAGAGAGGATTGATCGGCGATGACCACTTTATCCGTTGTCACGAGGATGAAGTCGAATTTCCAATCGAGGAAGGCTTTGAGGACGGTTGGAAAAGCGAGAAACATCCATGCGGCGACGATTGCGGCGACGATCCACCACGGGGAAATTTCCAACGGGAGATCGATGGCGCGGAGTCCGATGCCGGCGGCGAACAGTGCTACCGTGAGAAAAATTTGATAGACGATGGATAGGAAGAAGAAGAAACCGTGACGGAACACTGTGACAATCTCCTGTTCTCCTGCGGAGAGGAAACGTCGTTTTATTCCATCAATGTCGGTATCGAGAGCGAGAAGGTGCACAGGCGCAGTATAGATGTTTCTGTGGCGTTGTCAGTGCGGCGTTTTCGCGAGGCCGACATTCTCCAATGCCTTGTGCGTGAGCCATGTGATCAGCCAGACCGCGCCTGCGACTTTAAGGCCTTCCAGGAGCAGGCCATCGACGGGAGACGGGTACCACGGGGCTTCCGATGGGTATGGGGCCATGCTCCTACGGTAAATGGAATGGTAACCCCTTGCAATAAGTTTTCACCGTGGTCTTCCACTTGCTCCTGGAAGCTGGAAGCTGGAAGCTGGAAGCTAGAAGAGCTCACTATGCTTCAAAAAGCCTACGATCCGAAGGCCACCGAAGATCGCATCTACAAGATGTGGGAGGAGAGTGGGGTGTTCAGAGCCGATGCGAAGAGTATGAAGGAGGTGTTCATAGTCTCCATGCCGCCGCCGAATGCGACGGGGAATCTCCACCTCGGACATGCGGTGATGCTGGCATTGGAAGATATTTTCATCCGCTTCGCGCGTATGCGGGGCAAGGAGGCTCTCTGGGTTCCGGGGACGGACCACGCGGCGATCGCGACGGAGAATGTTGTCATTCGCATGGTGAAGGAGCAGGGGATGAAGGATCCGCGCAAGGAGCTCGGTCGCGAGGGATTGGTTGAAAAGATTGCGGAGTACGTCGAGAAGAGTCGCGGAACGATCCGGGCGCAGATTCGGAAGATGGGAAGCTCCTGCGACTGGTCGCGTGAGCGGTACACCATGGATCCGCAGTTGAACCGTTGCGTGAATGAAGTCTTCAAGCGGATGTACGACGACGGGCTCATTTACCGTGGACACAGAATCGTGCACTGGGATCCGAAGCTTCAGACGACGGTGAGTGATGACGAAGTTGATTGGAAGGAGGAAGTGGCACCGTTCACCACGTTTCAGTACGGTCCGTTCCACATCTCTACCGCGCGTCCAGAAACGAAGTTCGGCGACAAGTACGTCGTCGTGCATCCCGATGATGAACGGTATAAGGATTACGCACATGGACAGACGTTTGATTGTGAATGGATCAACGGGCCTATCCGTGCGACAGTTATTAAGGATAAAGCCGTTGATCCCGCCTTCGGGACCGGCTGTATGACGATTACGCCGTGGCACGACGCCGCGGATTTTGACATTGCCGAGCGGCATGGATTGGAAAAGGAGCAGATCATCGGTTTCGATGGGAAGCTCCTGCCGATTGCGGGAGAATTTGCCGGACAGACGATTGCGGATGCGCGGCCGAAGATTGTGGAAAAGCTTCAGAAGAAAGGTCTTCTCGTGAAGACCGATCCGTCGTATGTGCATCGTAAAGCGGTCTCTCAGCGCGGTGGCGGGACCATCGAGCCGCAGATCAAGCTCCAATGGTTCATTGATGTGAACCGGTCGGTTGTTCCGTGGAAGGGCAAGACGATGAGTCTCAAAGAGATGATGCACGATGTTGTTCATCATGGGGATATTCGCATCATTCCCGACCGGTTTGGGAAGGTATATTTCCATTGGATCGACAATCTTCGTGACTGGTGCATCAGCCGGCAGATTTGGTGGGGACACCGGGTGCCTGTGTGGTACTGCGTGGGGGATACCGTGTGTTTTCCCCAATGTAAGGAGCCGATTATTTCCGTATTTCCTCCTCCGTACTGCCCGCATTGCAAGTCGAGGAATCTCGAACAAGACCCCGATACTCTCGATACGTGGTTCAGTTCGGCACTCTGGACGTGGAGTACGCTCGTTGATCCAACAGTTGCTCAAGATACCTCACTTTCGCTTGAGCAAATTCTCGAGAGGAGCCCTGACTACAAGCGTTTCCATCCAACGACAGTGATGGAGACGGGGTACGACATTCTCTTTTTCTGGGTGGCACGGATGATTCTCATGACGACGTATGCGACGGGGCAGGTTCCGTTCAAAACGGTCTATCTCCATGGCCTCATCCGTACCCGCGATGGCCAAAAAATGAGCAAATCGCATCCGGAGACGATGATCGATCCGCTCGATATGATTGCGAAGTATGGGGCGGATGCGCTGCGTCTTTCGATGATTGTCGGGCAGGCGCCTGGAGCGGATTCGAAGCTCTACGAGGAGAAGATTGCTGGGTATCGGAATTTCGTGAACAAGCTATGGAATGCGAGCCGCTTCGTGCTGATGAAGTGCGAGGAAAAAGGCGTTGATCCCAGAGAGCTCGATTGGGTGATGACCGACTATTTGGATATTCCCGATGCCGCTCTGTACTGCGAATTGCAAGAGCTAATTCAGGATGTCACAAAGGGGCTCGATGAGTATCGGCTCAGTGAAACTGGAGAGCGGCTCTATAGTTTCGTATGGGACTTTTTCTGTGATTGGTATCTGGAGCTAAGCAAAGGTGCTGTAGTGAATCCTGGTCTGCTCGTTCACGCTTTGCGGACAATACTTATCCTTTTACATCCGTATTGCCCCTTCGTGACCGAAGAAATTTGGTCACACCTTTCTTCCGAGGATCAGATGCTGATCAATGAGGAATGGCCGCGCGCTTACGGTGCGCCGCATTTGAAAAGTGCTCGGAATCAATTCCGGGTGCTGATCGATGTAATCACGATGCTTCGCAAAATCCGGTCTGATCAAGGCATTGAAGCGAGCAGGCCCATGACGGCATTTATCCATTCCAAGAGGCATCGGGTCTTGCTGGAGGAGCATAGCGACCACATTCGTCGTATGGCGCAAGTGGGGTCGCTGACCATTGATGTAAAGCCTGTGAAACATCCTAACTCTGCGAGCGCTTTTTTGTCGGAACTTGAGATTCAGGTTCCTCTTGAGGGGCTCGTTGATCCTGCCGCCATGCGCAAAGAGCGGGATTTTCTTGTGGAGTATATAGGATCACTGGAGGCGAAAATTGCGAACGAAGCGTTCAGAGTGAAAGCTCCTGCATGTGTCGTGGAGGAGATACGAGCGAAGCTTGCCTCGGAAAAGGAGAAATTGTCGAAGATCGAGGAACACTGGTTGGGAGGAACAGCGGGCGATTAATACCGTCGCACCACGCCACGGATGACGCCGGCGATCTGGAGATCTTCGCGTGCATTGAGATCGGGGTACTCGGGGTTCTCCGCTTGGAGGTAGTACTTCCCTTTGTTCTTCTTCAGGCGTTTGAGGGTGAACTCCCCGTCTAGCATGCCGATGACGATGTCGCCGACCTGCGGTTCCCGGCCTTTTTCGGCGACCACGATGTCCCCTTCGAAGATGCCTGCGTTGATCATGCTGTCTCCTTTGACGCGGAGGAGGAAGCTCGAAGTGGGCTTTCGTATGAGGTACTCCTGGATGGAGAGGGATTCCGATGCCTGCTCTTCTGCGGCTGTCGCAAATCCTGCGGCAATGGGCCCGAAAAGCGGGAGAGCTAATGGAAGAACGGCTTTCCTTTCCTCAAAATCGAGGATCTTTATCCGTCCTTTCGGGTCTTTCTCGAGGTGACCCTCACGCGCCAGTGCATTCACCACTTTTGCCACGGCATTTTTACTGCGGACGCCAAAGGCGATCGCGAGATCGGCAAGGGATGGGGAATAACCGCGCTTGTGTTGAAATTCGTTGATGTAGGTAAGAACTGTGCGCTGATGCGGTGTGAGGTTCTTATTGTGAATTGTTACGGTGGCCATAGTTGGCATGATAGGTGGACGAATGTCCACTGTCAACTCCTATTCCAAAATAACATCGAGATCCTTCTTTGTGCTGAGTTCGAGGTAGGTGATGGTCCATACTGTTTGCTTGAAGACGTGGAGGTAGGTGAGGAGGTAACTCACGAAAACTATAGTAATGGTGGTCACCACTGCTGCAATAGTGTAGCTGAGAGCAGAGGGGAGAAAAATGGGGAGGAGGAGGCCGAGACCGATGGCGATCCCGGGAATGAAGAGGATGGTGATGGCGTTCATGGCGATGCGAATGGAAATCATCAGGAGGAGAAGGAGGAGGAACATCACGTGACTGAGGTAGCTCACGATTAACTTAAAGCTTTGTCCCATTGCGCGGAAAATGCTTACTTTTCGAATGACAATTGCTTCTTCCGCGAAACTTGCAAAGAACTGCAGGATGTTGGAAAAAAGGAAGAAGAAAATAATAAAGCCGATAGCAGCAAAGCGCAATCCTTCTGTGCCATACCGGAGGGCAAGAGAGAGAGCGGTGATTGTGGTGGTGATACTGCTGAAGAGGAAGAATTCCTGAATGGCGAAGATTGGCCAGAAGTTATAGAGTGCAAGGACGAGACCTCCGCGAATTTCTTCCTTGCGATAGGATTTTGCCGCCAGTCCGATGACTGCACCGAGACACATCTTTGGGAGGAAGATTTCGATGATCACCATGAGGACGAAGGTGATGATGATTGTGAGGAAGAGCCAGAGTGGTAGCTGTTTGTACAGGATGGCTTCGATGTCGAAGAATCCTGCACCTTCTCCCTCTTTTATATATTTGTATATGAAGTAGATCTGGTAGGAGACAAGTTTTGCTTCCAGAAGTGTTTCCAGGAGCGTTTGAGCGAAGCCCCACCGTCGTAGAGGTGCCTCTTGCAGAGTGATCTGCCAGGCATTGGCGATAATCTCTCGTGGAGTCATGGGCGAGAGGGTGAAAGATCTTGGAGGGGAACAAAGCGATAGTTTTTTCCGATAACAATGCTCATGCCTGTAGTTTCTTTCGTAGGTGCGACCTGTGCGGGAAGAACAGGAAGATTCAGAAGGGAGCTGAGCAACTTTTCCATCTCCCTATTCTCCCCTTCCAGAATGAAGGACTGTTCTTGTTTGGGGAAGGGGGCGTTACTGACGTCGTTGATAGAGAATCCGTACCGGAGAAGTTCGTCTGCGAGAAGGTGCGCGCTGCCCGTGGGGGCGCCAGCGTTGAGGAGGGAGATCGGGAGGTTCGCAAGATGGAGTGAACGCTCGTGGAGGAAGATTCTTGTTAGAACTTTTAATTGTTTCCACGTCACAGGAAATTCGGGGAGAGAGAGTGGAAGGAGCACCGATGCTCCATCGAACTGATCCCGCGGAGGGGCATAGAGGAAACCTCCAGGCTCGAGGATTTCTTCATAGAGACCATTGCGATCGGAGAGATGCATGGAAAGAAAACGAGGAGAATGAAAACCCTTGCCGATTTTTGCGAGGGTGAGGAGTTCACGAATAGAGAGGGTTGTTTCGAGGTTTTTGCTCATGATTTTAAAAAGTGCCAGGAGTTTGTTTGGTTTCGTGAGGAGGCCCATTTTTTGCACATGTTGTTCGAGTGCTTCGAGGAGTAATTGCTGCCGAGCGGATCTGTCAAAATCGCTCGTTGTTGATCTGCTCCGTGCGTACTTAAGTGCGGTTCGGCCATCGAGTAACTGTTGACCTTTGTGAATGGAGAATGTTTCTGTGGTGTAATTTGGTCCGGGGAAAGCAGGATCAGTAATGTCCTCTGGAATATCGATCGGGATTCCTCCGATTGCATCAACTGCTGCGATGAATCCAGTGAAGTTTACTTTGACAACGTGATGGATTTTCGTGGAGAGCACTGTAGAGATTTCGTCTGCAAGCGTGCGGAGAGTTTCCATAGATGCTTCGTGTTCATCCAGTCCCTGGCGTTTCAATGCGTATTTATGATCGCGGTAGAGACTGTTTAAGCGGCCTGATCCCATTTTTTCCGTCCGGAGAAAGTAGAGGTCGCGCGGAAGAGACAAGATGGAAAAGTTTTCTGATTTTCGGTCGAGGCTCACAATCATAATACTGTCGATGAGATCCATTCCATCATGCAGAGCATCACCCTGTCCGAGAAGTAGGAAGTTTGTGTGCCCATAGGCGTCCTCTTCGATTGTTGTGGATCCTGCGGATAGGATTGTGGAGACAGAGAGCGTGCGGAAGGTTTGCAAGAGATTCCAAGCGATCGTGATTAAAAGTGCAGCGCACGCTGTGGCGATGGTGATAGTAGTGATGTGGTGACGATGTTTCTTTTCCTTGCTCTGTCGTTGCCGAAAGAGGAACCACTGGAGTGAGTGGCGTAGAACAGAGAGAAGAGCGCAAAGAACTGCAGACTGTCTTCTGCTGCGCTCTTCTTTTAGTCGGTGTACGGTGAACGGCATGGTGGCTAGTGTACCAAATGATTGTGATCAAAAAAGGACGCAGGGTTGCTGCGTCCTTTGTATTCATGCACGAGGCAAGATTACGCTGATGCACGTTGAGCCTGAAAACAGGCTGTGCAGAGTACGGGTCTTCCTCCTTCTGATTCCGGACGTGGTTTGAAGGGGACCTGACAAGCGTTGCTGCACTTGGCGCAAACGGCGTCATGAAGCGTCCGATCACCACGCTGATCTGATTTGCGGGAAGAGCGGCAGGCCTTGCACCGCTGAGGAGCCTGGAGGTTCCGTTGCGTGTAGAACTCCTGTTCCCCGTCAGTGAACGTGAACGTCGCGCCGCAATCGCGGCAGGTAAGCTGTTGATCAGCCATACAAGTAAGAGAAGGAAGATAAAGCGCTAGTTTCCTTCTCCAGTATTTTAGGACTTCGTCGTGTTGATCGACTCTGGACCATGCGATCTGTTGAAGGACTTCGCGATGGCAGTATGGGGATTGAGCGTCACCTTGTCAAATGTAAATCCTCTTCATTTTAGGCTTACTTTGGCCCCTGCCTCTTCCAACTTCTTCTTTATTTTCTCCGCTTCTTCTTTTGTGACGTTCTCTTTGAGAATCTTTGGGACTCCATCAACTGCGGCTTTCGCTTCCCCAAGGGGAAGGCCGGTGATCTCCCGTACTGTCTTAATGACGGCGATTTTCTGGGTTCCCGCATCAGTAAGCTCTACGGTGAATGCTGTTTTTTCCTCAACTGGATCTGCCCCTTTTGCAGATCCTACTGCTTGGGCAGCAACGACGGGGGAAGAGGAAATACCGTAGGTTTTTTCCATATATTTCACGACGGTGTTCAGCTCAATGACATTGAGCTTCTCGAGGGCAGTGATCACTGTCATCTCTTTCTCTGATAGTGTTTGTGCGTCGGACATAGGAGTGGGGGGGAACGTGGGAAGTAAGAAGTAGGAAGTAAGAATTAAGAATTAGGGAGTGGAGGGGGAAAGTTGCTTCGCACGTTCTTGGAGGGCTATGGCGAAGCTCTGGAGTGGGGAGCTGCAAATGGAGGCAAATTGCTGGAGTGGGGCTTGGCATAGGCCAGCAAATATTTGGAGGAGCGTGAAACGAGGGGGAATTTGCGCAATGGAAACAGTGGCGGGTCCTGCAAAAATATTTCCCTCGAATATGGATCCGATGAGTTGAAATTGCCGGTGTTCCTTTCCGAAAGCGAAAGCCACTCGCGCTCCGGAGAGCGGATCGGCATAATTAAAAATACAGGCAACCGGTCCTGGAAGATCACTCTCTTCAGGGAAAGGATTTTTTAGGTTTTCTGCTGCTCGACGGAGCAATGTTTTCTTAGCCACTTTCATTTCCGCATCCACTTTTTTTAATTGACAGCGCAGACGTGAAATGTTTGCAACCGAGAGGCCGCTGTAGTTGGCAAAGATGATGGAGGAGGCCTGTTTCCATTTTTCCGTGAGGTCTTGTGTGAGTCGTGCCTTCTCTGCGCGAGTGAGAGCCATATGGGGTTTAAAAAAGGTCTCCCTTCCATTTTCGTTCCGTCCGGGAGACCAGCGAGGCACACGGCACGAACCATCAAGCCGGGGCCGGGTGACCGATGCTGTATGCCTCGGGGAGACTGATTTCGGCCTGCGGCCTTGTGCTCCCGGTCTTCGGACGTGAGGACAGTTTAGTGGCTCATTCTCTCTTGTCAAGCGCCGTTTCTGTTATGCTAACATCCTGTGCCTTTTCCCACTTTTGCCCAATCTCCCCGTATCCAACGTGCTTTTCTCACGGCGCGGGAAGCCTACGGAGATGGTCTCCACTGGACCGGCGTCTCGCTCTCCGCGCATGTTCTCGGCGTCCTTCGCGCGCTCCAGCCGTTCGGTCCAGATGAGGATGCCATGATTGCCTGTCTCCTCCATCATCTCCTGCAGGTTCCTTTCTGGAATGCGGAGCGTCTGAAGCGGGAATATGGGGAGAGAGTGCAGGCAATGGTGCGGGGGATTCATCTCCTCTCCCATGTCACTCTCCGGGATCGGCGCCTCCCAGTCGAGCGTCTCCGGGCGATGCTCGTGCGGGTGGCAGACGACATGCGCGTTCTCCTCATCATTCTCTGCGATCGTTGCCATGTGCTCGATGCGCTCCATTCCCTTCCGGCGGCAGAGCAGCGCCGGGTTTGTCAGGACGCCCTCCATCTCTTTGCGCCCGCCGCAGCGCGTCTTGGTATCTTCAGCCTGAAGAATAGGATCGAGTCCCTGGCATTTCCTGTAGTGTATCCGGCGGACGCTGAAAGGATTACGGAGCAACTCACTTCACTCCATTGTCAGTACGGTGCATTCCTTCCTGTGGCGTCCGCCGCACTCCGGGTATTCCTGGAGGAGCAGGGGATGGTTACGAGTGTGGAGGTTCGAGAGAAGCAGCCCTACAGCATTTTTATGAAAATGCGGGCGAAAGGGATGACAGCTGTCTCTGCTGTGTACGATCTCTTCGCTTTCCGGGTGACCGTGCGTTCTCCGGAAGAGTGCTACCAAGTGCTTGGCCATCTCCACAACAGAGGGCATCCGATCCCGAACCGCTTCAAGGACTATCTTGCGTTCCCCAAGCCCAATGGTTATCGCAGTCTCCATACGACGTTAACGCAGCTTCCCTGCGTTCCACCCGGTGTTTTCATTGAAGTCCAGGTGCGGACGGAGGAGATGGCCTATGAGGCGGAGTATGGCGTTGCTTCTCATTGGCAGTACAAGGAGAGTGGTCCGTCGGCGGAGGCAACCCGGCGCGTGCAAAAACTCCTCGCGTGCCAACCGGGTATTTTCGTCCTCACCCCCAAGGGGGACATCGTCGAACTCCCCGATGGTGCGACGCCGCTTGACTTCGCCTTTCAGGTGCATTCGACGCTCGGTCTCTCTTTCCGAGCCGCGCGGGTGAATGGGGTCATTGCCCCTCTCACCCATCACCTCGAGAACGGTGACGTCGTGGAGGTCATCCGCCATCGCGATCCTCGTCCGTCCCCCAGGTGGATGCAGTACCTCCATACTGCGGAAGCCCGCTCAAAGCTCCGGCGTTTCATCGCGGAGCGCGATGCTGTGCGGGATGGTGTTGCTCCTGCACCGTCCCCGCGACATGTACCATCGCTTCGAGCGACCTCCTCCTCCATAGCGTCGGTTTCTGCTCTTCCCTCTCGTCGCCCCTCTGCCCCCCATCATTGCAAGGCGATTCCGGTGACCGTCGGAGGCGGACTCGATTTTCCCCTCTCCTATGCGCTCTGTTGCCATCCTGAGGAGAAGCGAGGTGGGACCATTGCCGGCGTCGTCACCCGCCTTGGGCGTGTGAGGATCCATCATCACGGATGCCGCATGCTCGCGCACGTTCATCCCGATCGCCGCATCGAGGTACAGTGGGATTGGGAGGGGATAGGGGACTAGATGGGGGGGATAGGAGAAGTTCTTCGTAGAGTGACTCTTGCGTATTGTATGAATAGAAGATATACTTACTTTCGTACTTTTCTTCTTACCGTTATGACGCGAAAAATCATCAAGAGCACCTCGCGCGGGCAGATCACTCTTCCAAAGCAATGGCGTCGCGCATTCGGCACAGATGTTTATCTCATTGAAATGCATGACCAATCACTCACCATCAAACCGCTTGACATCGATGTTGCGGCTGGGGAAGAACTACTCTTCGATGCAGAACGGGATAACAACGGGAAGGGGGTCCGTCCCGAAGAAATCATTCGCATTCTCAAGAAAATCCAACATGAACGCGATTGAGAAATTCCTCAGGACACTCTCTACAAAGGAACGAGAAGCCGTACTCCTTGTCATGCAGCAGATTCTGCGGGACTTTCGGAAGATACCAGGGGTGAAGCGACTCCAGGGAAAGCATGATGTGTACCGCGTGCGTATGGGTCCCTATCGCATACTTTTTACGATGCGTAGTAATGGGAAGGCGAACATATTTCGGATAACGCGGAGAAATGAGAAAACATATAGGGGACTTTGAGCATGCTCCCTAATGTCCACACCGCTCGCCGCATCGAGGTGCAGTGGGACGCGGCTGTGGCTGGGGCGAGAGGGTGAGGGGCCATTTTTGGCATCCACGCCTTGCGTCCCCATTCCTTTTATGGAATGATCATCGTTAGTGTTCCTTGAAAGCATCGCAAGGATTCAGGATCAGTGAGGAAAGTACTTTTTTAAGAAAGGTTGGTGGTGTCTCATCCTCGTCGGTCTCGTGACCGTCGTTGGATGTGCTCAGAAGCAGCCAGGCATCGTCTACGATGCCGCTGCGGTCAGCCGCATCCTCGGTCTTCCCTGTGAGAGTAGCGATCCCGTCCCGCAGGCCGAAGCCGGCGAGATCATCATCTACTACGGCGGCTGGGACTTGAAGACACTGTGTCTCAGCCCCGGTGGCAAGAAGCGGATGTGGCCGGACCAGGACGACTGGTACGGGAAGTACGAATGGAAGGCGGAATCCGGCTACTACCGGCTCCTCCTACCCGTCCCGAACTCGAACCGGAGGACTTGGG
>Ga0156323_101_pt1 | contig 49275 bp, 53 predicted proteins | sample RifCSPlowO2_12_FD_107971 | JGI IMG/M metagenome (GOLD analysis project Ga0156323, IMG submission 107971) | Candidatus Peribacteria bacterium RIFCSPLOWO2_12_FULL_55_15 | reverse complement strand
TGCGAATGGAGGTTTAACTGTCGCACATCCAGAGAAATGCTCTCCTCCTTGCGGAAAATCCTCAGACTCTACTAGCATTTCCTAGGCCAGCCCCTTGATTAATAATCCTCCAGTAAACCACCGCCTCTGGCGGTGAGACATCCGCAGGTTCTACCGTTCCGGCGTTTGCTGTACGTTGCACGAGGAAAAGCCCCTGCAAGGAGCATTTCCCCGTTTCAACATGCGCTCCTTCGAATCACAGAGCCATGTGGTGTGGGACTGCAAATACCACGTGGTCATTGTACCAAAGTATCGGAAGCACAAACTCTACGGACTCGTCAGGGTTCAGATCGGCAAGATCATCCGAGAGTTGGCAAAACAGAAGGAAGTGGAGGTATTGGAAGGAACAGCCTGTCCCGATCACATGCACATGGTTCTCAAGATTCCGCCCAAACATTCGGTGGCCTACATCATTCTTCGATGGTCCAGAGTTGGATCTGCGGTGGGGTTGATCAACACAGCCGGTAGCTCTGAGTCTCTTTAGCTAGCCCCTTCCAGGGGCTTTTCCCAAGCTACCGGCTCTGCCGGTAGTCATGACTTAGCAGCGAGGTTCCCGACAAGTACCGCGCTGATAGCGGCGCAGGCGGAGACAACGATCAGTGCACCGAACGTCGTCTGCCAGGGGGTCATTTTCTGCATGAGAGTGTTGTTGATGTTTGCAGAGATATTATAGCACTATTTTTGTCAAAGTACTACTGTGCTGTGAGGAATATGTGCCAGAAACGCACTGGAGAGGCAGAATCGAAGTAATAAGTCTATCGGCTAATTCCCTTGGAATGGCTCTATTTTGCCGTTTTTCTGCGAAAGAGGCGGAATCTCTTGCGATTGTGCGCAGGATGTCCCTAGAATGCCCCTGTTTTATCCCTTTTACCCCTTTTCTATGAGTTACACTGTTGCGTCGAAGGTCAAGGAACTCGTCAACGCTGAAGGTCTGCGCTGCGCGGGAGATTTCTGCGACGGTCTCGATGAGACTGTCGCGCACAAGGTGAAGCGGGCCTGCTGGCGTTGTAAGGAGAACGGCCGCGGCACCGTCCAGAAGCGCGATCTGTAAACATACTCCTCGTTTCCGGAAGGCCCCTCTTCTCTGAAGAGGGTGCTTTTTCGGTCTCCCCTCTCCCGCGGGGAGAGGGAAATCTTACCGTTTTTCCTTTGCCATTCGTTTCAATTCCGCATCAATGAATGGTTGCAGATCGCCGTCGAGGACGCCCTGCGTGTCGCTTGTTTCGACGTTCGTCCGGATATCCTTCACCATCTGGTAGGGGTGAAGGACGTAGCTGCGGATTTGCTGCCCGAAGTCCGCGCTTGCGGAAGCCCCTTTGAGTTCCGTTTTCTTCTCCTGGTCTTCCGTGCGTTTTTTCTCGAGGAGCTTGCTCCTCAGCATCTGCATCGCGTGCTCGCGGTTTTGGATTTGGCTGCGTTCGCTTTGGCAGCCGACGACCGTCCCCGTCGGGACATGGGTGATGCGCACCGCGCTTTCGGTCTTATTCACGTGCTGGCCGCCCGCCCCCCCGCTGCGGAACGTGTCGATCCGGAGTTCTTTGGGGTCGATGGCGATCTCCCCGCCGTCGCCGATTTCCGGGAGGACTTCGACGAGCGCGAAGCTCGTCTGGCGGAGATTCTTTGCGTTGAAGGGGGAGAGGCGCACGAGGCGATGGGTACCCTTCTCGCATTTTAGGTATCCGTAGGCGGGATCGCCCTCCACGAAGATTGTGGCCGACTTGATGCCGGCCTCCGCGCCGTCGGTTTTTTCGAGAAGCGTGGTTTTCCAGCCTTGCCGTTCGCAGTAGCGCAGTTCCATGCGGAGCAGCATAGCCGCCCAATCCTGCGCTTCGGTTCCTCCCGCGCCGCCGCTTATGGAGAGGTAGCAGTTGCGGAGATCGAACTCACCGCCAAGGTACAGTTGCGGCTCGATACCCTCCCATGTTTTTTCTATCCTTCCTGTTTCCGATTGCAGGCTCGGGAGATCGCCGGGCTCCGCTGATGCCGAAAGTTCGATGAGATTTTCGGCGTCGGCCGCAATGCGCGCGAGCGGTTCCCACAGTTTTTTCAAGCCGCGGAGCTCCTCAAAGAGCGCGTTGGCGGCTTTTTGATCGGCCCATATGCGGGGGTCCCGGCTTTTGGCCTCCAGGTCGGCGATTCTTTGCGGGTAGTTTCTTGCCTCAAAGAGAGTCCTTCCCCGTGTGTATGGCACTCTGGAGTTCCCGAAGCTTTTTGAGGAGTTCCTCCATGGGGAAGGGGGTAATATCCTCCGTATTCTAGCGGATTTCTGTATAATGGGGAAGACGTATGTCATCTCCCGATGCGCGCATCGCTTTTCCACTCTTCGCTTTCGCCGCCGCTCTTGTCTGTGCGCTTCTCCTTTCCCGGTTGCTGTTCCTGCCCCGCCTGGCTGGCGTGCGGTTGCATGGGGAGACGATGTACGGGTCTTCCCTCACCCGGTTCTACGCGGATCTTCGCGATCGTGTCGATGCGCAGGAGGAAGCGCGGAATCATCTTGTTCTTCCGGGGCGGGATCCTCTTTCCCTGTTTCTCCGCCGGCTCCGCCGCTCCGATGTTTCCACAGCGCTCCTTTTTGCAGCCGTCGCGCGCGGAGCGGAGAATGCCGTGCGCGATCGTCCCGACGCCGTTTTTCTGGAATCCTTTCACTATGACGCCGCCGGCAGAACACTTGCGCTCGCTGGCGACGTGCGGCATGTCGGTCCGCGGAGCATGACCGTTCTCGCGGAGTTCATCGAAACGCTCCAGCGCATTCCCTTTGTGGATGCGGTGGAACATCAGCGTTTTCTGCGTGAGGAAGATGCGAGCGGGGCGTTTCATTCCCCCTTTTCCCTCCTCCTGCGCCTCCGTTCTTCCTCCGTCCTTCCATGAACGTGCCGTCTTTCCTCCGGCATCCCGTGACGCTCTATTTGTTCGGGTGTGTTCTTCTCCTTTTTTCCGCCTTTCTCCTCGCGGAACACGCCGCGGCGGTGCGGCAGTTTACGACGCTGACGTTCCCTTTGGCGGCGGAGATTCCGTCTCTGGAGCGGCGCTTGCGCGTTCTGGAGGATCAGGTGCAGGCGGCGGAACTTCAGGCAATGCTTGCGGAGGCGGCTGAGGAAGAGGCGGTGCGCGTCTTCGTTTTTCCATCCGATCCTGCTGTCCCGCGCCTGGTGGCGTTTTTCGACGTTTTGCGCGACGATCTTCTGTCCCAGAGGCTCCTTCTCGACATGTCGGAACTCACGGTGGGGGAAGCGTCGGGCGTTGCGGATAGTCCCGATTTCCGCCGCGTTCCCCTTTCCCTTACCGCGCGTCTCCGCCCGGGGGGATTAGAACGCGTGCTCTGGTTTTTGGACCATGCCGGCGCCGTGACTGTTGCCGATGTTCTTCTTCCGGAGGAGATTGACCTTCTCCTCCTGCGCGCGGAGGAAGAAAATCCATCCAGCATCGTCGCTCTCGAGCAGTTTCTCTCGACGGATGTTCTTCGCTATGTCCGCGAACCCAAGCCGTTCGAGGAGCAGGTCCAGCGATCGCTCGTCGGCGACGGGTTCCGCGTCGCTTTCGCCGGCGTGCGCGACGGATATCTCGCCACCGCGCGCTCCTTCCTCGGCGGGCGCTTTGGCATGGCGCTCGAAAAGGAACGTTTGTGGCCTCTCAGGGCCATGCGGATTCTCCGAAGCGATGTGCGCATGGATGGAGACGTGCATCATCTCTCCCTCGATTTCGAGGCCTATTCGCGGGCGGAGTCTTGACGGTATCCCTTCTTCCTGCGTAGATTCTCTTGTACTTCTTTTTTCTCCTTCCTTTTCTGCGTCAGCGACGTCGTCCTCCATCACGATATCCAAAGTTCGAGAAGCGTCCGCGCATAAACGAACAGATTACAGTGCCGACAGTGCTTTTAGTGAGTGCGGATGGAACGACTGAGACCCTTTCTCCTGCGGAGGCTCTTGTTCGGGCTCGCCTGCAGGAACTCGATCTTATCGAGATATCGCCGAAGGCCTCTCCCCCTGTGGTGAAAATCGGCGATGTGGGGCATTACCTGTATCAGGTGCAAAAAAAGGAGAAGAAGCAACGGTCACACAGTAAACAATCAGAAGTGAAGATGCTTCGCTTCGGGTTTCGCACAGATAGGCACGATCTTGAGCGGCTCATTCTTCGCGCCCGTGAGTTTTTCGGCGAAAAGCACTCCGTGAAGTTTGTCGTGCGCATGCGTGGTCGAGAGCTTTCCAATAAAGACTATGCTTCGCAGAAGCTCCGGGGGGCTATTGCAGTGTTACAGGATGTGGCGGACATCGAACAGGAGGTCAAGCTCCAGGGAAATCAGTTCATTGTGGTTCTCCGTCCACGGAAGGGGGGAAAAAATGCCCTTTCGTAGGCCTCTTTTCTTCGCTAGAGTTGGCCGGTCATGTCGAAGCTGAAGTCTCATAGCGGGGCCAAGAAGCGGGTTAGGCGGTCAGGTGGAGGAAAGTGGATCTTTCGCCGCAACAGCCGGAATCATCTTCTTCTCCAGAAGGCGAAGCGGCAGAAGCGTCTGCATCGTTCTCTTGTTGTTTCTTCTCGTGAGCGTCGTTCTCTTCCTCATCTTGTTCCCTATCTCTAGTTCATGCGCGTAAAACGCGGCACAGTCCGACGGCGTCGACATAAGAAGATTCGCGCTCTTGCGCGGGGGTATCTGGACCTGCGTCATGCAACGTTTGCGAAGGCGAATGAGGCAGTCCTGAAGGCGGGTCAGCATGCGTTTCGCGATCGCCGGAAGAAGAAGCGCGTATTCCGTGCGCTGTGGATCGTCCGTCTCAATGCGGCAGTGCGCTCGGAGGGAATTCCATATAATGTGTTCGTCAGACTCCTTAGTAGCAGCAATGTTCAGTTGGACAGGAAGGTCTTAAGCGAGCTTGCGATCAGTCATCCGCAGGTGTTTCGTCGTATTCTTCAGGAAGCGCAAGTTGGCGCCGAGAAGCCAGGCCTGCCGTGAGGAGTTCTCGGTAGAGGGCGATGCGGGCAAGGAGGGACAGAGCAACAGCACCTGCTAGGAGAAGATTTTTTGCGATCAGGAGGAAAATCTTCCAAATGTGGATTCCCAGGAGATTGGATGGAAGAAAGTGCTGGAGGATTCCGAGAAGGAAAGCAGGGAGAAAGAAGAGGAGATAGATTACGATGATGATCGTTAAGGTTTTGAACACATGAGTTCGTACAATGAATGCACTCCTTTGTAGAGCCGGACGGTACTGCCGTCCTTCTGTCGCAATCACAACATCGAACAGTATCGTACGGATGCTGTAAATAATGCCCGGAAAAATAATGAGGATGCCCCAGAGGAGTATGAGGCACTGGCGGAGAATGCCTGTGAGGAGGAGTGGAATGATGAGAGACCGGGCATCTCTAAGCAGGATATGGAGCGATCGGCGGCCATTTCCGATACTAAGGACACATGCTTGGCCCCAGGTGTGGAGCCCAATCGTTGCAAGCAAGATGATGAGAGCGATTGGAAAGAATTCGTGTTGGAAAAGGAAGGTTTGGACAATGTCCCCGATCGTCAGAGAGGGGAAGAGGAGGAGGAGCGTTACCCACCACAAGAGGCGCTGTTTTCTGTAGGAGCGCCACGCGGAATCAAGTGGGGCGAGAAAGGACATCATGGGTTCACTTCGTGCGTGCAATGCGAACGAAGCCAGAGACGTCGAGCGTTGTCAGTCGTTTCTCTTCCTTCTGCAGTCGGTCAAGGAGGAGATTGATGCCAATGGCGTCACTGGCCATATGACTGCACTGCACCATATTCACATGGTGCTTTTTGGCCTCTTCCAGAGATTTCTCTGTCACGTGCATCGATAGGATTGTTCCTACTCCTGCATGTGCCTGTTTCTCGATAAATTCTTCCGGTCCATTGGTTCCCCCTGTGAATTCCGATGCGACGATTTTCCCGGGACGTCCGGCGCGATTGCCGTTGACGATGATGGGAGGATTCCCCTTTTTCGCATAGTAGGCGTATTCGGGGATGTCCAGGAGCGTGTTGAGTATTTCTCCGCAATCGTCGTATTTTTTTTTACAGATGGTTTTTTCGATGAACTGGTAGACGAGGTTGTCCGTCACAGTGTGACAGCAGAATGCCGGGAAGTTGAGGAGTTCTGCAGCGCGTTCTGTTCTGAAGAGGTTATCAGCATGGATAGAGCGGTGGATGCGATCAATGCGGGGACCCAGAGGCCACTCTGCCTGATTTTCCGGGACCCCGATGCAGCCGAGAACATCGATTTGTATGGACATGACATGACCGAGGTCGGCAAGTGGGCGACCTTCGGGGTGGTGAATGAAGATGCAGTCAATGGTCTCTCCCCGTTCACGGAGTCTGTCTGCGAGGAGTATTTCCTGCGTTTCGATATCGATGCCAACCATAAAGTGTCGCACCTCTTCTTCTCCGGTACCGTTAATGATCCGCGAGTCGGCGTACGGGTTCCACGTGCGCTCTTCATCGGCGAGTTCCTTCTCTTTCCCTTCCAGTTTTTTCTGGCGTTCCTGTTCCTTCCGCAGCATTTTTGCAACGAGTGTTTTTCCTCGGGGGTCTGCACTGATGCCAATCTCGACCGCGCGCTGAAAGAAGGTCTTCAACTTCATGCAGCACACGGTAGCCTGGAGTGACTGTCGGATTCAAGGGCATGTACAATACTACTTGCCATGGCGACAGTCACCATTCTCTATGCCAGCACCAGCGGACACACAGAATACGTCACACAGCTGCTCGAAGAGTGCTGGCATGATGAGAAATCTCTCGCAGTGAGACGTATCCGTGCGGAAGTGGCAAGGTCGGATGATCTCCTTGGATCCGATATCCTCGTTCTTGCTTCGGGAACCTGGAATGCGGGTGGTCAAGAAGGGCATCTCAATCTTCACATGCATGAGTTTCTCTTCGATCGTGCCAAGAATGCCGATCTCCAAGGTACGATGGTTGCAATCATTGCGCTCGGCGATGATCGGTACTTTTACACCTGTCGTGCCGGCGAGCACTTGCGACGGTTTGTCCAGACGCATGGGGGAGAGGTGATGGAACCCGCGCTCCTGATCGTGAATGAACCCTACGGGCAGGAGGAGAAGATCCGGTTGTGGAGTAACAAATTGCAGAAGGCTCTTCTCGCTCCGCCAAGCAGCGCTCGCTTGCCCGACGAATCCGAACCGCGTCGGTCTGCGCTTGCGCAGCCTGGCTCCGCGGAAACGCAATAAAAGCGGCGTGGATTACTGGTTATTGGAACTATGAATCGTGTTTCCATCAAAATCACCGGCGCACAAGGACAGGGGGTCAACTCTGTGGGGGAGATGTGTGCAAAAGGGTTGAAGCGCGCCGGATACTGTGTCTTCGGTTATCGGGAGTACATGTCGATCATTAAGGGTGGACACTCGAGTTACCAACTTGATATCAGTGGCGAGCAGATCGAGAGTGCGGAGGCACAGGTTGATATTCTTATCTGTTTCAATCATCTCGGTCTTGGGAAGAATGCACATGAAGTAAAACGGGGAGGAATCATTCTCCACCAAACACCGCAGTGGTCGTTTGCTGCCAGTGTGCAGAAGTTGCTCGATCGTCGTCATGTGCGTGTCCTCTATCTTCCGAATGAGATGATTCTCAAAAAACTCGAAGCAAAACCGATCCTCGGCAATGTCCTTATTACGAGTGTGGTGTGGGCACTCCTTGGTCGGAAGGAATCGGAGCTACAAGCGCTTGTACGGGAGCAATTTGGGCACAAGGGGAGGGAACTTCTCATGCTCAATTTCCGTTGCGTTGTCGAGGGCTTTGCATTTGCAACGTCCCATTCTGATCACCTGACAATCAAGCTTTCAAGCTCCAGCGCACGCTGGAAAGATCACCTCCTCGTCACTGGAAGCCAGGCGATGGGTCTTGGACTCATCCATGCCGGATGCCGGCTGTACGCCGGGTATCCTATGACGCCGAGTTCGCCGCTCCTCTCGTTCATTGCTGCCTGTCAGAACGCAACTGGCATGCTCGTGAAGCAGGCGGAGGATGAAATCACCGCCGCGCAGATGATGAGCGGGGCGATGTTCATGGGGACGCGCGCGGTGACCGCGACTTCCGGCGGCGGGTTCGATCTCATGACGGAGACGGTGTCGCTCAATGCCATCATCGAAAATCCATCCGTCTTCATCGTCGCGCAGCGGCCGGGGCCGGGGACGGGGCTCCCCACATGGACGGCGCAGGGCGATCTTCTCCTCGCCGCTACCGGCGCGCATGGAGAATTCTCGCGGATCGTCCTTGCCGTGAGCGATGCGCATGATTGTTTCTCTCTCATGCCTACCGCTTTCAATCTTGCGGAAGAGTGGCAGACGCCGGTTATCGTCCTCACGGACAAGCAGCTTGCCGAAGCGCTCTTCACGCAGGCTCCTTTCGATCATAAGACGGCGACGATCGAGCGTGGGCGGCTCGTCGTCCGTCCCGCGGAACTCCGGAAACTTCAAAGCACGGATCGGTACGATCCCACGACCCCCGACGGCGTTTCACCGCGATGGCTTCCGGGCGCGGAAGCGGCGACGTTTTGCGCGCAGGGCGATGAGCATGCCGCCGACGGGTCCGTCGATGAATCCGCTCCGAATGCGCGCATGCAGATGGAGAAACGCATGCGAAAAATAGAAGCGATACGGAAGACATTGCCGGAACCGGAGTTGTACATCGTAAGCAAAGATAGGAGTGTCACCCTGAGCTCGTCTAAGGGCGACACGACTGTAGGTACTCTTATTGTATCCTGGGGAAGCAATAAGGGTGTTATTCTTGATGCTATTTCATTATTGGTCCGAAGTCCGAAGTCCGAAGTCCGAAATCCTGCAATTGGCTACTTGCATTACACTTACCTTTGGCCGCTCAAGATCGAGCGTCTTGAAAAGCTTGTGAAGAAGGTAAAGAAGGTAGTGCTCATTGAGCAGAATTACCAGGGGCAGCTTGGGATGCTCCTGAAGATGCAGTGCGGCATCGATATTCCGCACAAGATTCTGAAGTACGATGGGAGGCCGTTCTTTGTGGATGAATTAGCGGAGAAGCTTTCATCTTTCATTTTTCATCTTTCATCCCCATGAATATCCCCTTGGATGCAGCAGGTATAAAGGTATTGAAGCAGTATTCCTGTGCGAATCAGTGCACATGGTGTGATGGGTGCGGGGATTACGGGATCTGGACTGCGGTGAAGCGCGCACTCACGGAACTTGGGATTGCTCCGTGGCAAGTTCTCCTCTGTTATGACGTTGGGTGTCATGGGAACATGAGCGACAAGCTCCTTGGGTACCGGTTCCATGGGTTGCATGGGCGCGTGATCCCCTTTGCTGTGGGTGCGAAGCTCGCGAACATGCGTGTGCCGGTGCTCGCTTTCGGCGGCGACGGAGCGACGTTCTCCGAGGGGGTTGGTCACCTCGTGCATGCGCTTCGTAGTAACTACCCCCTGACGTTCATTCTCCACAATAACGGGAACTACGGTCTCACGACTGGGCAGGCGAGTGCGGTGACCTGGCAGGGGCAACCGATGACCGCCTCTCCGAATGGGATTCCGGAGCACACACTCAATTCCATGGATTTTATCTTTTCACTGGAGCCAACATTCGTCGCGCGCACGTTCAGTGGGGACATTCCGCATATGACGAAGGTGTTCATAGAGGCAATCAAACACCAGGCGCATGGTTTTGCGTTAGTCGATGTTCTCCAGGCGTGCCCGACATACAATCACTTCGCAACGCACGAGTATTTGCTGGAACGTTGTTACGATGTGAGTCTTGGCAAGCACGACCCCAGTCATTTTGTGAAGGCCCGTACTCTTGCAATAGATACACAGAAGCGCATTGCCTGTGGGGTTCTCTATCAACGTACCGATATACAGAATTTCTACGATCGTCTGATGCCGCGGATTGGGGAGGAGACAACGCTCGTTCAGGAGGTTGGGAAAATTGATGTTTGCAGGTTTATGAAGAGGATGGTATGATATACTTAATGTCTGAAATTCCCAGTTCATCCAACGAAAGTCCTTGTCCATGGTGGCAAAGGCTTCCGGAGCGGGTTACTGCGTGTGTTCGTGCTGCCTTCCATCGGATCGTGCACGATCCTGTCGGGAAGCTCCTTACGCCGGAACTTACGGAGGAGATTCTCGCTGCGTGGGATAGAGAGTTAGAGGAAGATCGCAAACACAACCCGCGCCGCCCGTACGATATGGGTGAATATGAGCGTCGTATCGCCGTTCTCAATGGTATTGTTGATATGCATTACTCGTACCTTCTTACTGACCAAGATTGTGCGAGACAAGTGCGTTATCGCCTGATGGAGGCGGCCGGTCTCATTCATTATACGTAGTGTGATGTCGTGTGGCGCTGAGGAGCGCAGATCCGACGATGATTGGGTGTCGCAGGCAGAAGTGGAGAATGGGGAGGAGGCGGAGAGGATTTTTTGATGCACTTCTTTTCTCCTTTTCTCTCCGGAACTTTCCGATCATGTCTTCGAGTGTGCGGGAGAGAATATTCAGTGGATTTGGATGCGTGTCCATCGGCAACAGTCGGATTGCCCGTTCGATGCAGAGGATGTGATCGAACATTCCGCGACCTTCGATTCGGTTTTGCTCGCTTGCTCCTTTGGCATGGACGCGGAACGTGCCAAGATTTTCTCCGATGGAGTACCAGTCGGTGATCGTGAGGCACCGGGTCCAGTATTCGATATCGAGGCACTGGTACATGTGTTTGTCGAAGATACCGATGTCTTTCATGGCGTTCCATCTCAACATCACGAAGCTTGGTTCTCCGATGATGTTGGGGTGCAAATCATGATCGAGCCACCAGCGGAGGAATTCCTTTCCGTCATGAAGTCCAGGGACGATGTATTGCCGTCGGAATTGCCGGAGTTTTTTGTAAAGGTGTGCCGTTGCGATATTTTCCTCGCAATCGTATTCATGATCGCTCGAGACGAACCCAACGGTTGGGTGTGTTTCGAGAATGTGCAGAGAGCGCTCGAGGTAGTTCTGATGCCAGATGTCATCTTGGAAGAGGAACTGGAGAAAGGGAATGTCCGGCTTTGCCCTTCGGGCTTCGCCGAGACAAGCGTTCCAGTTGCCGCCGATGCCGCGGCGCGTTGGATTGCGTGCGAAGGTGATGTGAGGATTTTCTAGGTATTGTTTCACGACAGTATGGACGTCTACAGACGATGCGTCATCGTTGATATGGAGTGTCCACCGTTTTTCTGTTTGGGTAATAGCCGACTCCATTGCCGCTTGTAAAAAGTCCGGACGCGGTTCGTAGGTTGGAAGGAGGATGTGGATCAGTGGCTCGCGCATGCTGTTAGTGCAGTATACTCCACACATGCGCATCGATATTCTCACTCTCTTTCCTGCAATGTTCCATGGACCGCTTACAGAGAGCATCCTCGGGCGAGCTTCCCACGTCGTCCCCCTATGGGGGACTCTGCGGGACAGGCAGGATGATAAACCAATGGAGATACATCTCCATGATCTTTGCCAGTGGGGGAAGGGAAAGTGCAAACAGGTGGACGACAGTCCCTATGGAGGAGGAGTGGGGATGGTGATGCGGGCCGATGTGATAGTTCCTGCTGTGGAAGCTGTCATGAAAGACGGCGTGGAAGAAAACCGAGGAGGACCGTTTAGGGTATACCTGAGTCCGCGCGGGAAGAGACTTACGCAGGTAAAGGTGGAGAAATTTGCGAAAAAGCCGTGGCTCCTTCTTCTCTGCGGACACTATGAGGGGATTGATCAGCGGGTGATCGATGGTGGATGGATCGATGAGGAAGTCTCCATCGGCGATTATGTTCTCACTGGCGGGGAACTTCCGGCGATGGTGCTCATTGATGCCGTGGCGCGGCAATTGCCCGGAGTCCTTGGAAAGGATGCATCCGCTGAGGAGGAGAGTTTTTCGCATATTCTTGGACGCAAGCGGGAGTACCCGCACTACACGCGGCCGGAGGAGTTCCGCGGACACTGCGTTCCTTCGGTGTTGCTTGAGGGGGACCATGCAGCCATAGCCCTTTGGCGACGGGCACATACGCTATGATTTGCACATGCCAGAGTGGTTGCTCTACAGCGGCATCGTGATGGTGGGTTGGGGGTTGTGGGGATTCTTTGCGAAAATCGTCTCTCATTCCATCAATCCATTCGACTCTGTGTTCTACACCATGCTTGGATGGGTGTGCACGGTGGGGGTTCTTGCTCTTTTTCGCAAACCTTCTTTTCCTGTGGTATGGAACGGCGCCTTTTTTTCCTTTATCGTCGGCGTCATTGCGAGTCTCGTGTTTATCCCATTTATCCTGGCTCTCAGTAAGGGGAGAGCATCGATGGTCGTCACGGTCACCGCGCTCTATCCTCTGGTGACACTCATTCTCGCGTTCCTTTTCCTTCACGAGATGATCACCGTGCGCCAAGGTTTGGGCATGCTCCTTGCCATCTTTGCGGTGATCCTCATAAATGGATGATCGTGTCACCCTCCTCGGCATTCCCGTCGATTCTGTGACGCAGGAGGAGGCCGTGCGGATGCTGCACCGGTTTCTCGATGATGGTCGAGCGATGCACGTCATGACGCCGAATAGCGAGATGTTCACCGAAGCGGCGCGGAATCCTGTCTTTCGTGCTGTTCTTCAACGGAGCGCACTGAATCTTCCCGATAGCGTCGGTCTCATCCGGATGGCCCGGTGGACGGGACAAAAAATTGCGGAGCGTGTGACGGGGGTGGATACGGTTGAACGCCTCTGTGCGGAGCTCACGGAGGAACATCCGGTGTTTCTCCTTGGAGGGGTGGAGGGGGTAGGGGGTAGGGCGTCGGAAATTCTCTGTGCGCGGAATCCACGGTTGCGAGTTGTGGGAACATGTGCGGGATCGCCGCGGGAGGAGGATGTAGAGGAGATTCTTCGGCGCATCAACGATGCAAAGCCCCATCTTCTCCTTGTCGCGTTTGGAGCGCCGCATCAGGATATTTGGATAGATCGCCATCTTCCCGCAATGCCGAGCGTACGTGTTGCTATAGGAATTGGGGGGACACTGGATTTTCTTGCCGGCGTGCAGAAGCGTGCGCCGGTGCTTGTCCAGAAATTAGGGTTTGAGTGGTTGTGGCGGTTCATTCATGAACCGCAGCGATTCCGGAGGATTTGGAATGCCGTGGTGGTGTTTCCGTGGCTGGTTCTGCGGTACAAGGCTTTCCCTCCCCCTTTTAAGGTGGAGGGAAGAGAGAGGGTTTAATATTAACAACTATCACCCTTCCCTCTCCCCCTCCTTCGTCCGCCTGAGGCGGACTCCGGCGGGCAGGCGCGGGGAGAGGGATGAACGAGCCGATTTCTCTCTTATTTACTCTCGTAATCTTTCAATGCGTACCACTCCCCACTCCTCCCCCTGTTTTCGGAGGATAATGAGCTTTTTGCCTTCGCGTGTTTCTGCGAGGTAGTGGCGCTCGATAGTCGTGCTCCGTAGCAGCGTTGTATTCCGTATCCCTTCATCGGGCAGCAGCATGTAGATTCCAATGTCAGGCTTGTCCGTAAGGGCTGCACGGAGATTGAGAGCCGCTCTTCCAAGAAATGCAGTAGCGCCGACGACGATTCCGCTCCCGAGGAGCGCCCATCCCATGCCTGCGAGGAGCCGTGGCTTGTAGAAGGAGTGCCATTCCATGTGTTAGATGGTAGTCCATTATTGTACCATACTTTTATCTGCTATGGGAGTCTTTGTCATCATCCGTCATGGGCAATCGCAGTGGAATCTTGAGAATCTATTTGCTGGGTGGTCAGATATCCCTCTCACGGAGCAGGGACGGAATGATGCTGCGGTTGTTGCCCACCATCTCCAGGATTTTCATTTCGATGTGGCTTTCACATCGAAGCTGCAGCGGGCATCCGAGACGTTGCACATCATTCTCCAGGAACTTCAGCGGCAGTGTGTCCATGTCATTGCAGATCAGTCCCTCAATGAGCGGCACTACGGCGATCTCCAGGGGCTCAATAAGGCCGAGCTTGCGGCAAAGTACGGTCAGGAACAGGTGTATCGCTGGCGTCGTGGCTACAGCAATCGGCCACCGGGGGGGGAGAGTATTGAGGATTGTGTGAAGAGGGTGACCCCGTACTTCGTCGAACACATCCTCCCCGAAGTGGTTGCGGGAAAGACCGTTCTCGTCGTGGCGCACGGGAACAGCATGCGGCCGATGGTGAAATATCTCGAAGACCTCGATGCTCCTACAACGGCGACGATGGAAATCGGTCTCTGCACCCCCTATATCTATTGGTTCGAGGGCGGGAGAGTTGCCAAGAAGGAGGTGCGTGAGATCCCTGGCATTGTCACGAAGGGCGCGTCGCAGACGGAAGCGATAGTGCATGGAGGGCGGGTGTGAGATGCGCGATAAGGCGTGGGATTTCCTTGAGGTTTTCGACGAGCGTCACACCATCAAGCTTGTTGCCCAACGATTCAAGATATGGGCGAGAGTGGAAGCCACGTGTGCAGAGAATGGCCTGTGCCCCTGCGGCTTTCGCTGCCAAGGCATCATGGCTGAAATCTCCGATCACCAGCGTCTCCTCTCCACGTACCCGGTGTTCTTCCATGAGTTTTCCGAAAATCTCTGCCTTGTCGCATGCGTCCCCGACAATGCGTGCGAAGAAGTGTGTGAGGTTGTGGTGCAGCAGTTCTTTCTTGAGGATGTCCTCTGGGCAGCCGCTGACCAGGTGTTGTTTCTCCACAATCTCCGCCGTTTTTTGGAGTGTATGTCGTGTGTCAGGAAAGAGATTTGGTTGGTGGCTTCTTTCTTCTACTCCACTCCGAAAAATACTATTCAGATCGTCATTGGTGATGTGCGACGGGATACCGTGCCGCTGGTAGAACTCCATGTAATTGTGGACAATCTCACTGCGATAGACCTCAAAAGAGTGGCAGGGGAGAGCGAAGTGTCGGAAAATCCTCCGCACGCATTCGTAGATGTGCGTTGCATCGTTCTGGAGCGTTCCGTTCCAGTCCCAGATGATGAGACGAACTTTTCGCATGACAGGCGATCCTAGCAGGGTGTATAATGGCTAGTCCAGGGTGGTTGTTTGCGCCTTGGATGTTCTTTTCGTTCAACGGAGGTTTCTCATGAAGTCAGCGTTATGGTTCGCCATTGTTGCGATGCTCCTCGGGTCCATTGCAAGTGTAATGCTCCAGATGAAGGTTCGCCACATTTCTGCATGGCTCTTGCTCCTCGTGACGGATGTTGTGTGTATCGGACTTGCTGCGGGCTTCCTCGTGGCGCAAGGTGTTCCTGAATCTGCGTGGCCGAAGGGTGGAGAGTGGGGATGGCTTCTCCTCAGAGGCTTCATCGTCGCCATCGGTGCGTACTGCTTCTTTGCAGCGTTCCATTACGAAGGCGGGATGATGAGCATCCTGACAATATTCTCCCTTGCTCCGGTCTGTGCTGTTCTCCTCCTTGCGTTCTTCGGAGGGGGATGGCCGACGCTGCGGCAGTGGGTGGGATTGGTGCTTGCGCTCTGTGCAGTGTGGCTCGTGGTGGGTGGTAGGGGGCAGATATCTCCCTAATTCTGGGCCTCCTCATGGAGGCCCTTTTTTCGGGATCGCATTCGCTTCGTGCGTCCGGTTACGTGTGGACTTCTGATTCTTGTTGCGGTGCTCCTCGACGAGGTGTCGGATGCCGTCCTCGAGGGAAATTGACTGCGCGAACCCAAGGGTCGACTGAATTTTGGTGATGTCCGCCTGCTGTGTGCGGATGTAGTTCTCCGTCACAGGATTTTCGATGTGCCGAGGTTTGATCTCTGTTCCGATGACTTTGTTGATCACTCGAACGAGTTCAAGCACTGCGAGTGGGGTCCCGGTGCCGATGTTGAAGATGTCGTTTCCAATGTGTTTGTCGGTTTCCATAGCGAGTGTGATGCCTTGCACGACATCTATGACGTTCGTGAAGTCTCGCGTTTGTGTTCCGTCGCCATATATAATTGGCTGTTCATTGCGCATCATGCCCCAGACGAATTGGCTGATGAGGTTTGCGTAGACCCCCTTATGTTCTTCGTGCGGGCCGTAGACCGACATGAACCGAAATCCGATTATTTCAAGCGCCGGATGCGTGTGGTGATAGCACACACTGATGTTCTCCATTGCAATCTTCGTGACGGAGTAGTGATTTGTCGGGACTGGCGGTTGATCTTCTGTGAGGGGTGGCGTGGTGTTTCCGTACAGTGAAGAGGTAGAGGCGAAGAGGACTTTTTTCGCTCCACTGCGGTTGGCGTATTCGAGGACTTCGAGGAAGGAGAGGATACTGTTCCTGTAGGAGTCGACGATGTCCTTATGGAACATTGGCGCGGAAGACGTGCCTGCAAAGTGAACGATGTAGTCAAACTGACCAAGCGCATCAAGTGTCTCGCGGTTGGCCGCATCCCCTTCGACGAATTTTACGGAGGGAGAGAGGTGCTGCTGGTCACCGAGGAGGAGATTATCGAGCGCAATGATGTCGTATGCCTCACTGTGTGCATTGCAAAAATTCGATCCGATGAATCCGGCGCCGCCCGTGACGAGAATGCGTTTTTTGGGCATAGGATGACATTGTACACTGTCTCCGTGCTGCAGAAACTTCGTGAGGGGCTCGTTCTCATTCTCATAACTCTCCTCCCATTCCATGCGTTCCTTGTGACGGTAGTGACCCGGTGGATTGCGGGACCGGGGAATGCCCCCTTTTGGTGGCTTGCTCTCTGGAAGGAATTTCTTCTCGTATTCATTCTCCTCATTGTCGTTTCGGAACTCGTCCGGCGAAAATACCAATATATTAATATACTGGTATTCCCCTTCGATGTGCTCGATTGGGTGATAGTGGGATTGCTTGCTCTTGGCATCGGTATCTCCATTGTTCATTCTCCGGTCTTCGCCGAGGCTACGGCTGGCAAGCAATTTTCCATTCTCCCTTTCGCGCTTGGCGCGAAGTACACCCTCTTTCCTCTTCTTCTCTTCCTCATTTTCCGTCGCGTGCCGTGGTCGGAATACTTCTTACTTCTTACTTCTTACTTCTTACTTCTCACCGGTGCGGTTGTTGCTGCGTATGGCATTTTCACCCTCTTTCTTCCGGAATCCTTTTTCATCTGGCTTGGGTACAGCGATCTTCATTCGCTCTATTTCCCCGAGGGGCCATTGGCAGCGTTCCAGCAGATTGGGGGGACGGGAATCCGGAGGATTCAGTCGACATTCAGTGGGCCGAATCAATTGGGGATGTGGTTATTGGTCCCATGGAGTGTGTTAGTTGTTTTTCTTTTGCGGGAGCTGGAGAGAATTAGGAGTAAGGAGTTCTTACTTCTTATTTCTTACTTCTTACTTCTGCTTCTTTCTCTCTCTTTCACCTTCTCCCGTGCCGCATGGATGGGGGCTGCAGTGATTGTGTTTGTACTACTCACTACTCATTACAAACTACTCACTCGTTGGAAGTTACTGGGTTACTGGGTTACTGGGTTACTTTGTGTTGGGTTGATCGGTGTCATAGCGTTCCCAGAAATTTTCCTTCGCGAAGTGTCGACGAGTGGGCATTGGCGCAGGCCTGTGGAGGCGATCCGGGTGATCGCTGCGCATCCCTTTGGTCTTGGGCTTGGGAGCGCCGGACCAGCGCAGAATCGTCTGAGTGACTCCTGCGTGTTCCTTGCGGAGGGTGCGGATACATCGTGGGCAAAGAACCATCCGAATCTCTGTGTGTTCAGTGGCGCTGTACAAGTCCAACCCACTGGTCGTGTGTGCCGATGTCCATTTCTTCCAGAAAACTGGTACCTACAAGTGGGAGTGGAGCTTGGAGTCATTGGATTGGTTTTATATCTCCTGCTGGTGGGAGTTACTAGTTACTGGTTACTGGTTACTCGTCCATTGTCTCCGTGGTTCCTTGTATTTGTAGGGATCAGTACTGCCGCTCTCTTCCTCCACACATGGGAGGATAGTGCTGTTTCGTACACTATGTGGATTCTCCTTGCGAGCATTATTCCTGTAGGACGGAAGCGTTGCTTCTGTTGATGTACCATTCTGTTCTCGACTTAGGGGGGTCAGTACGCGCATTTCCTCGCGCGTCGTGTGCGTGGGTGATTATGCATCGTGTTGTTCGCGCCATTCCTCGCTGTCCCGGTATGTTCTTTTGTTTTCCATTATTATATATTATAACATTTTGTGAATAAGTTAGCAACTTTGAAGTGATGGAGAGTCATCACTCTATTCCCGTTTCCTTGGGTATACTGCGCTTTCCATGAATGAATTCTCCAATATTGAACTTCTTGCGCTGGTTCGTCGGGCGCAGGATGGGGAAGTCGATGCGTTTGAGAAGCTCTATAAGCACTTCTTCGTGCCAGTGTACCGGTATGCGGCTTTCCGTCTTCCACGTGAAGTGGCGGAAGATACCGTTGCCGATATTTTCGTGAAGGTGTGGGAGAAGTTGCACCGGTATAAGGAGCGGCGAGGGATACCCTTTGGTGCGTGGTTATTCCGGATTGCGCGTCATGCTATTATCGATGTTTACCGCTCTCAGCGTGGATTCGAGGAGGTTCCTGAGAATCTTCCAGATTCCGATTCTCTCAATCATCCGTCGCGGACGGTGGAGCAGGGAGAACTTCTCCGTGTTGTACGTGCGGCTCTCGCAGAACTTCCCCGTCGGTACCGGGAGGTCCTTATTCTGACATTTATTGCAGAATTGCCTCATAGCGAGGTTGCGCGTGTGCTCCATATGACCGAAGGTGGTGTGCGGGTACTGAAACTTCGGGCGCTTCGGCGTTTCGAGACGCTCCTTCCGCCGGAATACCGCAATTCCGCGTAACAGAAGCCCTCTTTTTCCGTTTTACTCAGTGTTGGTATGGATGGAACTCTCTGTATTCTCTGCGCCGCGTCCTCTCCCCCCACTGGGGCGGAGAGTGCTCTGTGGGCTCGTATTTCTCACTGTATTGCCGCTCCGGTTGTTCTTACGTCTCTTCATTCTCATCTTTCTCCGGATGCTCATGCATTTGCGCGTCTCTGGCAGAAGGTTCTTCAGCGTATTGACTCTCCTCATGTGTCTTCCATTTTTGTAGACATTCGGCGTGCTCTTGGTAATGTCGAGATGCCTACTCCGTCGTTTGCAACAGTATTCATTGCCCATCGTCGCTCTTCGTTCCAATGGGTAAAATGGGCTGCCGCATGCGCAGTGGTGGCTCTGGTTATCAAGTCGAGTCCTCTCCTTTTTTTCGCTGCATCTGGTATTGCCGATTCTACGGTTTTTCTCCTTCCGACTCGTGGTGAGGTGGAAGTGCGCATGGGAGAGGAATGGGTGCGTGTTCGCTCAGAACTCGTTCTGGATGACTCGATGCATATTCGTACGCGCGATGGAGAGGCGACGGTTGTTCTTCACGATGATGGCGTCCTTCGTCTTGGACCAGAAACGGAGCTCTTCCTTCGGGATATCCTCGATCGGCCACAGTCCAGTGGAGTCCCGACGGTTCTCTTTGATCATGGTCAACTCTGGGTGCAGGGTCTTGTTCCCCGCACTCTTGGTGCGATCGTTGTGTCGACGCCATTTGGTGATATCCGTATTCATGAGGGGAGTGTTGGTCTTCGTGTCGACACCGTTGTTGATGTTGCGGTGTGGGATCGTCATGTCACCGTGGATCGCGCGGAGGATTCTATGGTGATTCATGCGGGGGAGCGAGTGCAGCTGTGGTCGAAGAATATCCCCAGCGTCCATCGTATTCCTGCAAGAGAGTATATCGAACGCTGGGCTGTGCAGAACTTTGACCGCGATGCTGTGCATCGTCGGGAGATTGTGGAGCTCCAGCGCGAGCGCCGTGCGGCGCTCGCAGGTATTCTTCCGACCTCTTCCCTCTATCCAGTCAAGCGCGCAGCGGAGGCGGTCGATGTCTTCTTTACATTTGACGATGTTGAACGCACCCGAAAGCAACTTTCCTATGCAGAGAATCGTCTCAATGAAGCTGCCGCCCTTCTGAAAGATGGGGAAGACGCGACCCATGCACTTGGGGAGTACAAGGAGGCTCTTTTTGGTGTTGCAAACGGTTCGGGAGGGGAAGCTCTCCTTCACGATCAAATGGCCGAGAGTGTTGCAGATCTTGCTGCTGTCCTTCCTGATGATGATGGGTATGTCCTAAAGCAGGCGGTGCTCCTTGTACAGGGTGGGGATGTACAGGAGGTATTTCTTCTTGATTCCCTCGTGCTCCTGCGTGAACTTGTGACCAATGATCCCGTTCGTGCACGCAGTGCATTGGATACGGTACGCGAGCAGCTCGCATATTTACAGCCCGGAGAGAATGTCATCTCTCTCCCTGTTCGTACGGAGGCATTATCTCTCCTTTCGCAGGCAGTGCTTCTCCTTAGTGCAGATCAGGATAGAACAAAAGAAGGGCAGGCGCTTCTCAATGATGTTCTTGCGTATGTTCCTGCACCATTGCTCTCACCGCATGCATTGCTGAGTGATGAGGAAATCGCCAAGCTCAGTGCAGAAATACATGCACGGGTCTTTACGACTTACAAGATGCCGAAGAGTCGTATCAATCAACTTGTCGCAGAACTGCGTCGTTTCCGTGGACATCCGGACGAGGGGCGTATTCTCCGGCGAGTGTATTGGGATTTTCCCGAGGGGAGTGATCTTACGCGCTACGTACGTTCGACGATGCAGAACCTGCGTGTTCAGCGGATAGGAGATAGGAGTGATGTACGATTGTAATATGTATGAGATTACCGATCTCAAACCGGGCACCGCGATCCAAATCGATGGTGATCCCTACCTTGTGCTTTCTTCTCAATTCGGTCGCAAGAGCCAGAGCAAGGCGAACATGCAATGTAAATTGAAGAATATTCAAACGGGCGCAATCGTTGCACGCAATTTTCAGGGGAGTGAGAAGATTGAGCCTGCTGATATCGGATTCCGACGTGTCCAGTATCTCTATGCTTCGCCTCCGCTCAGCATAGGCAGCGATAGGTCGTATATATTCATGGATCTCCAGAACTACGACCAATTTATGCTTGATACGGGAACGGTGGGAGAGGCGGCGAAGTACCTCATCGAAGGCGGCGAAGTTGATGCATTGGTTTTTGGGGAGAAACCCATAGGTATCAAGTTGAAGCCGACGGTGGATATCAAGGTCGTGGAAACGTCACCTGGTGTCCGTGGCGATACCGCCACCGGTGGTGGCAAGCCTGCAAAGCTTGCGAGCGGTCTTACCATCAATGTTCCTCTTTTTATCAATGATGGGGACACCGTGCGGATCAATACGGAGACTGGGGCGTATAAGGAGAGAGTGAGTTAGGAAATTCCCTTTTGTAACATCTCGCTCACCCTCGCCGGGTCTACTTTCCCCCCCGTTTCCTTCATCACCCACCCGACGATCGCGCCGAGGGCTTGAGTTTTTCCTTTCTTGAAAGAGAGAACGGCGTTCGGGTTCGCGGCAATGGCACTGGCGACGATGTCCTGGAGTTCTCGGCTATCTGCGATCTGCGTGAGTCCATGTTCTTCGACAATTTCTCCCGCAGGTTTTCCTGTTTTTACCATGTCTTCGATGACCCTCTTTGCAGCGTTGCTCGATATTGCTCCAGAGGCGACAAGGTCGAGGAGGTCGAGAATACTGTCCGGGTGTGGGAGGTCTTTCATTGCTTTCCCATGTTTTTGCATGGCGCCGAGGAGTTGAGTGAGAACAATACCGGAAGTCTTATGGGCATCCTTTGTATAGTCGAGAACCGCATCGAAAATGCTCCGTAGTTTCGGTTCATCGAGGAGGATTTGTGCTTGCGATGTGTCGAGACCATGAATGAGATATGACTTCCGCTGCATGCGTGGGAGGTGAGGAAGGGAGGCGCGCACATTTTCGATCTCTTTGGCAGAGAACGTGAGGGGAGGGATATCGGGTTCGGGGAAATAGCGGTAATCCTGGGCATCTTCCTTCTCTCGTAGAACGCGCGTACACCCCGTATCGTCGAGCCAGCCGACGGTGATGTTGCCCTTTAGTGGACCACCGGATTCTTCCCAGAGTTTCCGGAGTCGTTCCTCTTCGTACGTGAGGGCACGTTCAAGCGCCTTGAACGAATTGAGGTTTTTGATCTCGCTCCGTGGGTTGAGTTTTTCTATCCCTTTTTCCCGGAGAGAAATGGAGGCATCGAATCGCATCATGCCCTTGAACATGTCTGCTTCCGATGCACCGATTGTGACGAGGATGCTGCGGAGTTCCTGTGCGAAGGCGACGGCTTCCACAGCCGAGCGAAGATCCGGCTCCGTCACGATTTCCATGAGGGGAGTGCCGGCGCGGTTAAAGTCGCAGAGTGTTTTCCCTCCCACATGCGTTAGCTTCCCAGCATCGTTTTCGAGGTGGAGATGATGGATTCTGCAGCGATTCCCCTCACCATGCCCTCTCCCGTGGGGAGAGGGGAATCCCTCTGGCAGGTCATAGTCCACGTACCCTTTGGATGCCAATGGGAAATCGTACTGGGAGATTTGGAATCCCATCGGTAAATCCGGGTAGAAGTAATGCTTGCGGTCGAAGTGGCAATCGGAAGCGACAGTACAGTCGAGAGCGAGCGCGGCACGAGCTGCTTTCCCAATGGCCTCGCGATTCGGGACTGGGAGGGTTCCTGGGTGCCCCATGCAGATTTCACATACAGTCGTGTTCGGCTTCTTATTCCATGCATTATTATCGCAGCCGCAGAACATCTTCGTCTTCGTATTCATCTGTGCGTGGATTTCAAGGCCGATGATGACTTCGAGATTACGCATGTATCCGTTGTTGGTAATCGACGATGAGTATGCCTTCGAGATGGTCGATTTCATGTTGGAGAATTCGTGCCGGGAGTCCTTCGAGTTTCCGTTCTTCTTCTTTCCCCTTTCTGTTTCGGAATCGCACAGTGATTGCACACGAGCGTGGCACAAGAACCCATGTATCAGGGAGGCTGAGGCATCCTTCTTCTGCTGTTTCCTTTTTACGGCTGTTCCAGGTGATGTTTGGATTGACGAATGCAGTCACTTTTCCATGAAGGATTGCGATGCAGACGCGGAGCGAGAGTCCAATCTGTGGGGCCGCAAGGCCTACTCCTTCCGCTTTCTTCATTGTTTCCTCCATAGTGTTAAGGAGTGTACGAATGTCCTTCGTTACACGCGGAACCTCCTGCGTTTTTTTGCGTAGGATGGGATTATCTTTGCCAATGAGGATTGGGAGGACAGCGATGTGGGGGATTTTATAGGAATCACTACAAAAGATGTACATTGTGTCATCCCGAGCTCCGTGTCATCCCGAGCTCCGTGTCATCCCGAGCGTAGTCGAGGGACGAAGGGCGATACAATGATGTGCCAATGTGATGGTTCGTCTACGCTCACCATGACACATTGGCGTTTTTCTTTGGTATTTCTACGATTTTACCATTTCTGGCAATCCTGCCCTTCGTTGTAGCTCTTCAAAAGAATGGATATGCCCGTGTTCCAGGAGCTTTCTGAGCACCTGCGTAGTCAGGAGTACATCGGCCATGGCCCGGTGGCGGTCGGGGGGAATGGGAATTTGGAAGCGTTCGCAGAGAGCATCGAGACTATGACGAGATACTGTTGGGAAGAGGCTTTTACTGAGGAGCATTGTGCACAAGCACAGCGGGAGTTCGACGTATCCCCAGCAGCATTCCTTCTCCACCTCAAGGAAACCTCTATCGAAGGCGGCGTTGTGTGCAACAAGCAGAGAGTTCTTTGCGAATGCAAGGAATTCGGGGAGAACGGTCATAATGGTCGGTGCATCGCGCAATGCATCGTCAGTGATCTTGTTGATCCGCTTGGCATTCGGTGGAATCAGACATTCAGGATTTACGAATGAAGAAAAGGTTTTTGTCTGATCGATGCGTCCCTGTTCCACCCGTATGCCGCCGATTTCGATGATACGGTGTCCTCTTTTCGGATCGAGTCCCGTCGTCTCGATGTCGAATACGGTGAGAGAGGGGATGGGCATAGGAAACGGAATATAGGGTGAAGGTGAGGGCCGTGGCTAGGAGAAGGAGTTGAGCCACCGATTGGTTTATACTGTAATCATGCAACGACGAGGAATTTTCGGTGTGCCCATTCGGCGGGTGTTGCTGGAGCTGCGGAAACTCTATCATCCGCCGAAGACCTTTCTCCACTTCCGCACGCCGCTCGATCTCCTCATCGCCACCATCCTCTCCGCGCAGTGCACCGATGTTCGTGTGAATCTTGTGACGCGCACGATTCTGTATCCGAAGTACCGGACGGCGCGCGATTATCTGGACGTTTCCCGGCGTGGACTCGAGCGGGATATCCAGACGTGTGGTTTCTATCGGACGAAGGCGAAGAACATTCAGAAGATGTGTCAACTCCTCGTCACACGGTTTCGTGGGAAAGTTCCGCAGACGGTGGAGGAACTCACAGAGCTTCCGGGTGTTGGGCGAAAAACCGCGGCGATCATCCTCTCGGCGGCATTTGGGAAGAACGAGGGCATTGCCTGCGATACACATGTGATCCGTTTGTCCCAGCGTCTTGGTCTCACGCGGCATCACGATCCAAAGAAGATCGAGATCGACCTTATGCGTCTCCTTCCGCGACGTCAGTGGGGGGTCATCAATCCTCTCCTCATCAGCCACGGCCGTGCCGTGTGCACGGCAAGGAGCCGGAAGTGCGATCTGTGTGTGTTTCAGAAGGAGTGTCCCTCCTCCCTCACGATGGAGCGGAAGGATCTGGCTCAAAAATAGAGTTTGTTTCCTCTCTTTGCCACTTCGCCATCCAGCTCTCGCTTGCGCGAAGAATTCCGAAGCTGCTTTGCACAGTGCTCGAGCCAGATGGCTCAGGGTTTTGTCGTGGGAAGATTTGGTATTGATTTCACCGATGTAGCATATAAACTTCGGCAAGTACTAGCGGATTTTTCACTTTTTCCTCAGGAGGTGTACGATGGTCCTTGCGGGCGTGTTTTCAGGGATAGGCGGTCTCGTAATATATTGCCTTTACCTCTGCTGGTTGCGCTACTGGCTTTGGGTCTGGCGCATGCGGGAGGTTGCCTTATTACTCAATCGCCCTGGCCTTCGATCTTTTGAGGAGTTACAGCCGCTCTTCATTCGTTATGAGGAATGCTGTGACCGGGAAGGCGCATGGTACACGCGGTACCATTGGTGCCTGCTCATGGGGTCCGTCTTCTTCGGCCTCGCAGCATTTTGTGCCGTATCGCACTGGACGTGGGAGTGGCCATTCTTGCTGCATCTCCTCCTATCCATCCTCGGTGGGCTGTCGGCGCTTCTTGGGGTTGGATACCTTGGGTATGGTGTCGTACGGGAGAAGATTCTCCCGCTCGAGGATGGGAAATTCGAGGAAGAGTGATGGATGGGGCAGCTTCGGCTGCCCCTTTTTCATGTGCCTCATTTACTCTTGCATTTTTATACTTTTCATTTATGATATAAATCGCTGTTTCTTCACATTTTCGCCCTGTTTTTTTCAGCTTTGCTGCTGGAAGAAGGAGAAAAAGATGTACATGCAAGTTTTTGTGGCTCTGGTTATGTATGGAGCAGCTATCGCCCTCTTCTGCTTTGGTCATTTTTTTGGCCAGTTGGCCATGGAAGCAAAGCATAGGGCGGACGGATCCGCGGTAGCGCGGTACTCCCGGTGCCGTTGTCTATGCCTTGTTGGTGCATGGGTGGCCAGTGGCGCCATCGTCGTCGTTTGCATCTACCCGTTCCTTCTTCTCTAGTAGAGGGGGGCGGGCGGGTGGGAAACGGTGTCCCTCAGCTACGGCTGAGGGATTTTTTGTGCACTCCCCCCACCTTGTCCTTCCTCTTTGAAGAGAGCGTGTCTTGTGTATCCCATGGCGCCGCAAGCCCCAGTTGGCGGATTTTTTCTTCGAATTCGCCACGCTCACGGCTCTGGCGGGGGAGGCCTTCCTCCGTCAGGAATCCGTACTGCATCGCGAGCGTTTTTGCCTTCGTCGCATCCTTTTCCACAATGGCTTGGATGAGCGCGGTATCCATGCGGGAGAGACGGAGGGCGTGGTGGCGATAGTCGAGAAAGGATTCCCATGCTATGGGACACCATTTCGCGACGATCTCGTAGCCGATGACTTTGGCGTAATTACGAATCTCCAATTGCGCATGATCATCCATTCTCAAGTGGAGAAAATGGAAGAGATTATGCAGGTCGATTTTCCAGTACGCTTCGGTGTAGGTCGAGAGCGGCAGGTCTTTGCGCGCCTGCTCGCGGGCCACGCCGGAGCGGAGTCGTTCTTCGTAGACGGCACGCGCGTTCCTCTGGAGGATGTCCATTTTGTTGCAGGGTTTGGTTCATCGGGTAATACCGAGGAGCATGGCCTCTCGTTCCTGGGTCAGGGAGAGGTTTTGGAGGAGGAGGCGAAGTATCCAGCGGGTCACGGTGATGGCGGTGAACATGGAGAGGAGGACGCCAAAGCCGAGAGTGAGGGCGAAGCCGCGGACGATGGACGTGCCGATCAAGAAGAGGATCACGCAGGTAATGATCGTTGTGAGGTTGCTATCCAAAATGGCGGACCACGATCGTTCGAAGCCGGTCTCAATCGCTGTCCGGAGGAGTTTCCCTTTTCGGAGTTCCTCCTTGATCCGCTCGAAAATGAGGACATTAGTATCAATCGCCATGCCGACGGAGATGAGGGATCCCGCGATGCCCGCGAGGGTAAGGACGATGTACTGGCCGGAGAAGAAGAAGAGGGGCAGTTTGAGGAAAACAAGGAAGAGGAGGCAGTAGCATAGGAGGGAAAAGCATGCGACGAGGCCGAGAAGCCGGTACATGATGAGCAAATAAAGGAGAACGATTGCTAAACCCGTGAGACCAGCAAGCACCGAGGCGCGGAGAGAATCAGCGCCGAGGGATGCTTCCACTGTGCGCTGTCCTACAAGGTGGATTGGGGCTGGGATTGCTCCGGTATTGAGGTCTTGGGCGAAGGTGCGCGCTTCGTCAACATTGCGGCTTCCGGAGATAATTGCCGATCCGCCGATGATTTCTTCCTGTACTACTGGGGCAGAGATGAGTTGACCTCCCACGAAGATTGCAATGCGCTTGCTTACATTTTTTTGTGTCAGTTCCTGGAAAATTTTTCCTCCTTCTTCGTCGAATTGAATGCTGACTACGGGAAAGTTCGTAGTCGGATCAAAGACGACCGATGCCGTTTGGAAGTGCTTTCCATCGAGCGATGTATCTTGCCAGCCGGAAGGCACAAGAGAGAAGAACAGGTAGCGGAGAGGAAGAACCTCCTCTGTGCCACGCACATCGCCACGCTCTAGAGCGGAGAGGAGACGCTCGGAACGCTCTTTTCCATCATGTCCGGGGAGGTTGAGAGAATCGAAACTCGCGTGGGCGGCAGAAAGCTTTGGGAGGGAGTTCACCCGGATGATATGGAATCCGTACGGTGTTTCCACGGGGTCGCTCACTGCTCCCTGTTGGAGGCTGAAAGCAGCCTTTTCGAAGGTTGGCGCGGTTTCTCCTCTGGCAATTGACCCAAGGGAGCCGCTGTCCTTTCGCGATGGTCCATCGGATTCTTGGCGGGCGATGCGTTCGAAACTTTCTCCGTTTTGTAGTCTTCTCTGTATGTTCTGGATTTTCTTTCCGGCGTCCTCTTTTGTCCGTGTGACGCTCAAATCTGCCGCGATAGCTCCGTGGTATGCAACGAGGATATGGCTGACGTCGACTTCTTCCTGCGCTGGTTCCAAGAGACGGAGGAAGAGAAGCTCTCCTCCTCCGTTTTCTCCCGGTACCACACGAAGGTCGCCAGCGCGCATACTTTGCAGGGCATCTGCCACAGTTTTTGGTAACGTATCGAGTGGCCAGCGTTCTTTTAGAGTGTACTTTGAGCCGCGTTCACGGTGTTCCAGTTCCTGGAAGGCTTTTGGCGCCTCATTGATCACTTTCCCCGTCTGAGTTTTCGGTTGCACGATTTCTGCGAGAAAAATGCCGGGGATGTTATTCTGACTTTGCTTTCCCGCATCATCAGTTTCTTCTGTTTGGAGTTTCCCTTCTATTTGGACAACACCGCCGGTGGGAGAGGCTGTCCAGAGAGATACAAGACTTAGCGGAAGCTCTTCGCGGAAGTACGGGCGTTCCGGGACATACTGCATGCCAAGTTCATCGCCGATATCTTGTCCGATGTTGACGAGGGTTTCCCCGTCACGCAGCCTTTTCTGAGCATGCCGAACGCTCTCTCGCACTTCGAGGGCGAATTTTTCCGTCGGTGCTCGAAATTCCTCTTTAAATTCCAGCTGGATGGTTTTGCCGACGGTGTCGACGCATTTCTGTGGATCCACGATGCCGGGACATTCCACGAGAACATGTTTCTCGTTTCCCACATAGGAGGGGGTGATTGTCGTTTCGCTCACTCCGAGAGCATTCAGTCGTCGTTCAAGGACGATGCGGATCGCCTCGATGAGGTTGCGTTTTTGCTCGATGAGAATTTGTAGTTCTTCTTGAAGAGGCCTAACATTCTTTGTGGGAGAACCGCTTGCTTCTTGTGTGGCGATGTTCTGCGTGACATCATCGATTTGGTCGTTTATCTCATCTTCGGAAATCCGAAAGTCGATCTGCGTGCCGCCGGCGAGATCAAGTCCAAGGTGGAATCTGGGAGCCTGCAAAATTACCGGCATCCATTCCTTCCATGACGATGGTATTGCAACGATGATAACTGTTATCACGAGGATGGTTCCTGCAAGGCGTCGAAGCGTAAGGGGCGAAGACGATGGCATGGTGCGAATGTTATTCGATAAGAGTGAAGGTGACGTGCAGTCCGACGTTCATGTCATCCGCGAACATGCGGGCAATTTCGTAGGAAGGGATGTTCTGAATGACAATATCATCTTTTACCTTGTCCGTATCGACCGTGAGTTTACTCACCAATTGGTTGCGAACGAAGATGCCAATGGCTTTCCCTTTGTTCCTCTTGAAAATTTTCTGCATGATAGTGCGTCCATCTGGGCTAAAGTAGAGAATGACCATTCCTTGTTTTCCCTCTGGGCCATATGTGCGGGCTTCAACCCACTGTAGGTGTTCTTGCGTGATATCCGTTTTACGAAAGCCTCCATGATCTTCCACAACAGTGTCCGCTGTTTTCTCTGGACTCTGTTCCATGATGTTGAGGGAGAAAGGTTTCACTAGCTCCGTCGTGAGTGTTTCTCCCGCTTCTTTGTCGCGGATTTTCAGGGAGATGATTACTTCCTGATCGCGCGTTTTCATATCTTGTTCCAGGAGCTGGTCTCCCATACGTGAGAGTCGTCGTTCGATGACCCGAAGACTTGCAATAGTGAGTGAACTCTGTTGTTCGGCATCATCAATATTGAAGGAAATCTTGTACGCCACCTTTGTGGCGCCGCAGGCAGTGAGGATGAGCAGGGTGGAGAAGATGAGGATGCGTTTGAGCATAGAGGAGTTAGAGTATAGGTGTTCCACTAGCTTATGGAAGAGGTGTGTTGGTGAGGGTCGTACCGGACCGGAGCATTTTTCCAGCTAGATCGATGCCGTGGAGTTTACATTCATCGTCGAGAATGCACCGATCGAGGACGCAATCAATGACTCGACAGTTGTCGAAGAGAATAGTGTCTTGGAGTGAGGAGTGGGTTACCATTGTCCCAGCACCGATCACGATGCTTCCTGCGAGGTTTTTTCGGCTCTCTTCATCGATGCTGGCTGTTGGGTGGATGACAGGTTTTCCTGGTGGCACGAGCGCTCGTGTGGCTTCGAGATATGCATCGTACGAGCCGATATCGAACCATGGTTTATTGAAGATGAAGCAGTCGATGCGTTTTCCTCGTCGTAGGAGTTCTTCAAAAATTCCTCCAATATTGTCTGGATGCTCTCGTGCGTATTCTACGAGGATGGGCAGAGTCTCGTGAGGGAGAATTGAGCAGCCGGTGCTCACGAGAGTGGACAGAGTATGTGTGGGCTTTTCCTCGAATGCAGCAACGATGTTGCTTGTGGACAGCGGATTGTCGCTTTTGTGTTTGATTGTGACTATCCCAAACGTTTTTGCCTTTTCTGTATCGCCAATATTATATGCCGCAATAATTGGAATGCCTCTATGGTATGTGTTGAGGAAGTCCTTCAAAGAAAAACCAAAGTAGTTGTCGCCAGTGAGGAGGAGGACATCATCGATGATGCCTTCTTGGCGTATCCACTGGGCCACTGCACCGAGAGCGCCAAGTTTTTCTGTATCTTTCGTTGTTTTCTCTACGACGATAGTGATCGGCTGCTTGTGTGTTTCTTTCCACGCAGCAAATCCTGCCGCGAATGTGGCATTTGTACTAACAGTGATTTGCATCCCTTGGGGGATTTTTCCCACAATGTGTGTGAGGAGGGGCTTTCCTATGAGAGGGAGTAGGGGCTTTGACCGTTTTTCTGTCAGTGGCCAGAGGCGGGTAGCAAAACCTCCTGCAAGAATGAATGCCTGCATCATGGCGTACTATGCCTGTTTATTATGAGCTTGTCGAATGGCGAAGATGAAGGCACACATGAACTATATAAAGAAGAATGACCACCACGATGCCCTTGGGCGGACGACCGTCACGTGGAAGCCTTCCAGGGATTCAATCCGTTCATCGCGCTCCATGATTCCAAGGACAGAGGGGAGGAGCATGTAAGTGACATCGTGCATGCGGCACGCACTGAGGAGGTTGATGGTGTGTTCCACATTGCTGCATTGGATAAGGTGGGTGATGCTTTTCTCGGTGAGGATGGTGTCCAAGATGTTCAGTTTGCCAAGGACCGGGACACCGGCAATGCGTTCTTCCCGAACGCTGCGGCTATCGAGAATGCCGATCGGGGTGAGGGGACTCCGTTGTCTTTCGAGGGTATGGATGAGGCGGGCGGTCTCTCGCGTTGCACCGATGATGAGTGTAGGGAAACTCAGAGGAGGAGAGCGCAGGATATGCCGGATGATTCTTTGCATGATGATGTGCCATGCCCATATGCCGATGCTACTGAGGAAAAAAGCTTCGATGAGAAGCAGGCGACTGAAGAAGGCCGTAAAGCGAAAGTAGTATCCGAGGGTGAAGAGTGCGACTCCCAGGAGCGTTGCGGTGATAATGTGTGAGAGAGTGACGAGAGTTTTTTGGTTCCGTAGGGGATGGAATACACCGAGAGCGAGGAGGATCATGAGCCAGAATGGGGTAACTCCAACGATAACGGCGAGGAGTTTACTCAGGGGGAAATCCGTTGAGAGAATCCATCCAACGCGGATAAAGTATGCGAGGGCGTAGGTGCCAATGAAGATTGCGGCGTCACTGAGAATCCACAGGGCGACGAGGGTTTGATGCCGACGCATGTAGGGAGTATACGACGTTCTTCGGTTCACCGTGCCAGGTATAGAATATTTTTGTCACATCCCAAGGGAGCACATTGTTCCATGGCTTTCCGGAGGCAATGGATGGGGTTTTCTGGAAGACGTATTCCTGCATCCATGTCCATTTTTTTTGGAGAGCAATGTTTCCTTGAGCGCGGGTCTTGAAGGCTTCTGGCTGGAGGACGAAGTATGCGAATGTTTCTGCAAAATCTTCGAAGGCATCCTTCGCTGCGTATCCTGAGACGAAATCTTCTGGAGAGCTTCCGAGTTTCCGTGTTGTCTCCTGTACCCAGGAGATTCGGTAGAAGCTCGTACTGGGATCATTTTGGAAGATGATTTCCGGACCATCGTGGAAGAGGCTGGGTCCGCTTTCCGGTGTTCCACTGAGACAGCCGAGGTCGGTGATATGTCCAAATTCATGGACGAAGAGTGCCCGCAGTTCCGCATTCCGCACATTTCCACTGAGGATAATTGTTCCTTTTCCCGCAAGGCCTCGCTCATTCGGGCGGTCGTACCGAACGTAAAGATTCCGGAGACTTGCCTGGCATTGTCCTGGGAGTGCACGGATAGTGTTGCTCAGAAGGATTTGGTGGTCCGAGCGGATGTTGGGGTGGTTGACGACAGAGAGGAGGGCATTGGCAGGGAGTGGGGCGGCCGCATGGCTCTGAAGACTTGCACTACCACGGTCCTGTGCTATGCTTGTTCCAAGAATCACGAGTGTAACGGTGAGGAAGACTCTTCCCCATTGCGGATGTCGGCGCATGAGCGTGTGCGTTCTCTGTGGTTCCATGTTCAGAAAGGTAAAGGTTGTATTATATAATTTTTTTTCAATCATGTCAATGCCTTCGGAAGAGGCATTCTCTGCACTACAGGCTGGACAGAGGTATACAGTGACGGTAGAAAAGGTTACGCATGGTGGTGCGGGTCTTGCCCATATAGGGGGATTTCCTATTTTCATTCCACGGACTATTCCTGGTCAGGAGGTTGAGATTACGGTCACTAATAGGCTGGAGGCCTATGCGGAGGCTAGGGTGGAACGACTCCTGAAGCTTGCAAAAGATGAAATACGACCACGATGCGCTCATGCGCATGAATGTGGTGGATGCCTGTGGCAGAATCTTCCCTACGTCAAGCAGCTCCAGTATAAGGAGGATATTGTCCGCGAGACTCTTGAGCACCTGACTCCGGTCGATGCGGGCCTCCGCAGTACTCTTTCTGGGCGTGTTTTAAAGATCATTCCCAGTCCCCAGGTTTTTAATTATCGGAATAAGCTCGAACTTTCCTTCGGATATGCGGCGATGCGGACGAAAGAACACAGTGGGAAGCGGATCTATTTAAATGAGAATTCTACGATCGGTTTCCATCCTTCCGGTCAATTGGAAACGGTCATGCCGGTGACGGAGTGTCATTTGTACGATGAACAATTGTCCGCCCTCCTTCTTGATGTTCGGCGTTTTATTGGGGACAGACATCTATCCGTTTACAATCCAAAAACACATCGAGGTCTTCTCCGTACCCTTCTTCTTCGTCGTGGAGTCCATACTGGAGAACAGATGATCTGTTTCATGGTGAATGCACGGAAGCGTGAGTTGGAGCCTCTCTTTCAGTACTTTCTCCGTTTCGGTGGGCGTTCAGGACTTGTCTCCCTACTCGTTGCTGAGAATTGCGGTGTGAATGACAAGCCCGAATCTCCTCGTGTTCACTGTCTCGTTGGGAAAGCATCCATTACCGAACGTCTCTTTGATCTTGAGTTTGAGATTTCTCCCTTTTCCTTTTTTCAGACGAATACGCTTGGAACCGAGAAACTGTACCAGGCGCTCGTCGATTCCGTCGATATTACCCAGCGTGATACTGTGCTTGATGCATATTGTGGCATTGGGGCTATCGGTCAGTACCTTGCGCGGTTTTGTCAGAAGGTTGTGGGGATTGAAAGCCATCCGTCGGCGATTGAGGATGCGTTGCGGAGCAGCGGAAAGAATCGGATTGGGAATATCAGTTTCTACCGTGGACTGGCGGAGCAACTTCTCTCTGTGCAACTCAAACCCGGTGGAAAGTACACCTTTGATGTGATCATTCTCGATCCTCCGCGTGCCGGTTTGCATCCTGTCGCCAAGGATGCTGTTCTCGCCCATGCACCGCGACAGATTGTGTATATTTCCTACAATACAGCGACGTTTGCCCGTGATCTTGGGGGGTTCCTCAAGAATGGATATGAGCTTCGCTCAGTGCAACCTGTCGATATATTCCCGCACACGGCGCACATCGAGACTGTCAGTGTGTTGCAGAAGAAATAAACTCTTGTACCTCTGCGTATCCAATGATACTGTCCTTTTCTCGTATGTATCATTCTCAAGTTCCAGCTCCCGTTCCGCACATCCAGCGCGTTGTTGCGAAGGATTTTCCGTTTCATGATGCCATCCTTCTTGAAGAGTGCTGCTGTTATGACATTGATGTTCTTCAGCGACATTACAAGGGCAGTGCGATGTTTTTGGTGGCGACAGCGGTCTATCCGCAGCTCGTGGATTTTCCGGAGGACGATCCTCGCGGAGAGGGTGATTTGATGGGGTTCCTCGTGTCCGATGTTGACCGTGATGATGACGGAGAGGTCTATGGTGTGCTGAAGAATCTCGCTGTCTCCTGTGCGGAGGAGGACCCGGATTCCATTCGCACCGCGCTCATTCGGAGGTGGCAGGAAGAGTGTTGTCAGGAACTCTGGGATGGGCTTCGCGCGAGCTTTCTCTCGGAGCAGGAGGCTGAGCGTACGATCTTCCTTCGGGAGGCATTTCGTTCCATTGATACCTGTCCATGCTGCGATGCGGAGGTGTTCCAATGGCAATCAGGAGAGACGCAATCGCACGCGTTGTGATGATGTTTGGATGTCGTATACTTGCGGTAGCGCGGCCTCATCGTCTAGCGGTTAGGACACTAGGTTCTCAGCCTAGGAACCGGGGTTCGATTCCCCGTGGGGCTGCCAATTACGAAATCGCCGGTTTTGCAGCAGAACGCGCCACCCTTTTGCGGCTTGCGGCCGCAGCGTTTGCCCTTTGAGAAGAACGTTCGAGCCGATCGTTTTGAGAAATGCGCGAAATTCCTGCGGATCATCCTGTGACAGCAGTTTTTTGGCCTGACAACTACGAATAATGAACTCCCTCATCGGTTCGAGCCACTCATTGCCATTCCGTTCGCTGTTTCGGATTCTCTGATCGAGGTCCACCTTTCGCTGGAGAAGCTTGTTCTTCTTCTGAATGTATTCCTCGGCTTCGATCATTCCCTCCAATTTCATATCCAGAAGCTTCTCCAGCTTCCGCTCGATCTGCTCCTTTTCTTCCACGAGACAGCGAACGGCTGCCCGACCATCTGTGCGATCGTGAGACTCTTCCCTATCAAGCTCTCTGAGCATGTTCTCCGCCCAGTTGTCGGGCAGTGAGACCTTTTCGACGATCTTTCTCACCTGCTCAAGCAATGATTCCTCACGAAGGTATTTTTCGGAGCAGCTACCTTTCTTTTTGGTGCAACGATAGTAATGATGGCCTTTCTGTATCTCCGCAGTGACAGCGCAGCCACAAACGCCACATTGCATGAGTCCGATGAATGGGAAATCGTGTTTGCGCCTGCGCTGCTTCTTTCCTCGGTTCGCCATCACCCGCTGCACTTCGTCGAACAGGTCTTTGGCAATGAGTGGCTCGTGTTTTCCTTCATAGAGCTCGCCACGGAACTCCAGCATCCCGTAATAGGAGGGACGCCGGAGAATCTTCTGGATGGTGGAGAGGTGGAGGGCATTCCCTTTTCTACTTCTTAGTCCCTGCTCCTTCAGCCACCATGTCAGCGACTGGAATGTGTACTCCCCGGTGGCATACAGCTCAAAGGCCTTGCGGATGAGTGGTGCGCGTTCGGGATCGATGTCGATCTGCTTGGTGTATCGGTTATTGAGGTATCCCGAAGGCGCAGTCCAGCACCACTCACCGCGTCTCAGCTTCTGCCGGATGCCACGCTTCACATTCTCGCTCAAGTTGTCCACGTAGTATTTGCTCTGACCGAAAGCAATATTGAGCATGAACTTTCCCTGCGGTGTTGGCTCAAACCAGAAAGTCGGAAACCGCAAGGCCTTGAGCTTTTCTGTATCAAGGAGATAGATGATCTGTCCACCATCAACAGAGTTCCGTGCGAGCCTGTCGGGGTGCCATGCCAAAATCCCTTCCGCTTCCCCTCGCTCAATCTTTCGCAGCATTTCCGCGAACACGGTTCGTCCGGGTTCTTTGGCGGTTTTCGCCTCCTCGAAGGAGGCGGCAATTTCAAGGTGTTCTCTGGTGGCCAACTGTCGCAGCTCCGTAAGCTGCGCTTCAATCGAGAGCGTCTGACGCTCCTCGCTCTCCGATGATTTCCGTGCGTAGAGAAAATATCTCATGGGATCAGGAGAAAAAGTTTGCGTTTGGCGGCAAAGGGCAAATGTTGCGGCCGCAAGCCGCGAAGGGGTGGCGCGTACTGGTACAAAATCCGCGATTTCGTAATTGGCAGGCTGCGTTCGCAAAAATTCGAACAGATTTTAGCACCTCCGGCTGTGGCGGCTGAAATTTTGGGGGCACCAGCCGCCGCAGCTCCGACGACTGGCCGTTTCGGAAAACCGTCAAAGAACCCGGAAAACGATCGGCTCGAACGTTCTTCGGTCCGCCAAACGCAAACTTTTTCTGAATACTCACACACAAATCTTACCACCTTTTAGTGAGTGTACAATCGTACACCAAAACATTTATTCTAATAACGCACTACAAGTTTTATGTAAGTCGATCTATATTATTCACTATGGAATTTCCAAATGACTTTATCGATAGAATACTGTGTGGAGACTGTATTGAATTGATGAAGAAAATGCCGGATAAAAGTGTCGATCTTGTCGTGACGAGTCCTCCTTATAATTTAAAAAATTCAACAGGAAACGGCATGAAAGATGGTAGAGGAGGCAAATGGTCAGGAGCCGCACTAATGAATGGATACTCCCATCACCATGATGCTATGCCACATGACGAGTATGCTAAATGGCAACGCGAATGTCTTACAGAAATGCTTAGAGTCACCAAGGATGATGGCGCAATTTTCTATAATCATAAATGGAGAGTGCAGGCAGGGCTTCTGCAAGATAGACAAGACATTGTATCTGGCTTCCCTATAAGACAGATCATCATTTGGAAGCGAAAGGGTGGCTTTAACTTTAATGCAGGGTACTTTCTCCCTACATATGAGGTTATTTACCTTATTGCAAAGCCAAAATTCAAACTTGTTCCTAAAGCAAATGCATTTGGAGATGTCTGGGAGTTTACACAGGAGATGAATAATCCTCATCCAGCTGCGTTCCCCGCTGCTCTCATTGATCGGATTATCTCATCTACCACAGCACAGATAATTCTTGATCCATTCATGGGTTCAGGTACAACAGCTGTGGCTGCCAAGGAGCTTCGTCGACATTTTATCGGAATAGATATATCTCCTGACTATTGCCAAATGGCAGAAGAACGCATAGGTATAGCGAAGACCAGAGAAGTGTATAGCCTTCCTCAAAAACAACTCGCGTTACTCCACGCCTAGACTATGCAAATCTATACAAAAGAATCTCTTATCGAAAAGTTATTAGAGATTGTTAAACAGGGGTGGATCTCAAATAACCGTCACGGGAATCATGGTGGGATTGGCAATACACTTGAAGACTTGCTTGGAATCAAAGAAAATAATTTGCCTATTCCAAATGCTGCTGAATGGGAGCTAAAGACACAACGTCTCAATTCCACCTCACTCACAACACTTTTCCATATTGAACCCTCGCCACGTGCCATACGTTTTGTGCCGCAAGTACTCTTACCGAAATACGGTTGGGCGCACCAAGAGGACGGCAAAAAATACGCAAAAGGTGAAATGAGCTTCCGACAAACAATACATGGAAAATCTCGAAGTGATCGTGGCTTCAAGGTGGTGATTGATCGGGAATCGAAGAAGATTTTGATTTCCTTTGACGCGAAGAGTGTTGATCGACGGCATAAGGACTGGGTGCAGTCCGTGAAAAAACGAGTTAGCCTTGGTGAACTCAATCCGCAACCATATTGGGGTTTTGACGATTTGGAACACAAGGCTGGCACAAAACTACTCAATACCTTTTACGTTCAGGCGGAGGTTAAAATAAAGAATAAGAGTGAGTACTACCACTATGCAAAGGTAATGATGCTGCGGAATTTTAGTTTTGAAGGATTTTTAAAAGCATTAGAAGATGGGAAAATCCTCGTGGATTTTGATGCTCGCACTGGACACAATCATGGTACAAAATTCCGATTGAGGCAGAACTGTTTGCCGATGTTATACAAAAAAGCAACGACTATTATTTAACGTTCTATGAGTAGATTTTCATCTTACATCTTCGAGCTTCGATTCCAGCCATCCCCAAAAGTGCTCGATACAAGAGGGCAAATCGCTGAGGCACTTACAGATGATTTGTTCAATAAGTGGTTCATTTCCGCAGATGCAATACAACTCAACAGTGATGCAAATAAGGACATTGTTATGATATTCCGTCACAACTCGTTCGCTTTTGTGGCAAACAAGCAACAAAGTGCGGACTTTTTCATTGAGGGTGCAAAAAACATGTGCAGAAAAACTTGGACTTGGTTTCCATACACACAAATCAAAAGAATTGGAGTGCGATCCTCCTTCCTTACAGAGGTAGATTCTTTTGATGTTACTGTGAAAAAGTACAGGCAGAAATTCTTAGGATTAAGTGATGCAGAGATGGGGCAATTTGGTGGTGAATTGATAGACATAGGAACTCTGCTTAACTTCAAAAATGGAGATGATTTTTTTAATGTGAGTTCGGGGCCTATGGAAAAGCAGCAGTCAAAATGGATGCTACGCACAGAAGACGATGAAATTCCCGAGCAAGGCATCTATGTGGATGTTGATTACTTCACCAAACAACAGTCATCGGGCATAAGGCAAAAAGCAATATTGGAATTCATAGCTAAGGGTATTCTTAAGGGTGAGGAGATCAATAAAACAATTGTTGATTGGATTACCATTACTGAACAAACATGACTCCTACTACACAGGAACCTCCGGTAGATGGAGCAACCGGAAACGGCATGATCCAACGAGCGATATACAGAACTGGTGATGAAGCTTTGGATAAAATAGGCACAAGGGGAGAGGGTACTCCTATTAAGCTATCGGATCGTGCTCTTGCTCGTCTTTATAATACCATCAGAATAGTGCTTTGGATCATCGGAATTTCTGCCATACCCACTATAGGTTTCTTGGCATATCGTTTGATTGTGCCGGTGGCAAAATTGGAGGAAAAGGTGGTTAACGTACAAGAATCAATTGGCAAGATTGAGAATAGAATCGAGCGTTTGGAAAACAGAATATTTCTAGGAGAAGGGATCGATAAAGTGCCGTCTGAAAGTGAAGATCGCCAGAGAACACCTTGAAATTGCCCGAAACGGTCAATCTTCGTCGGAGCCGCGGCGGCTGGTGCCCCCAAAATTTCAGCCGCCGCAGCCGGAAGTGCTAAAATCTGTTCGAATTTTTGCGAACGCAGCCTGCCAATTACGAAATCGCCGGTTTTGCAGCAGAACGCGCCACCCTTTTGCGGCTTGCGGCCGCAGCGTTTGCCCTTTGAGAAGAACGTTCGAGCCGATCGTTTTTCCTCGTAAAAGTTCCTGAATTGTCTGGGAATCCAATGAGCCGAGCATGAAAAGCCAGACGAGAAGAGTATCTCCTAAACTCACTGTGTTTTCCAACAGCATGGCTCTTTGCATTTTGCGCAGTATTGTTCTCCGTTCTCATGAGCTTTTCCGCTGACACATTTTGCGCTGCAGCAGTGGGAACGAATATGAGCACGCAATGTGTTCGGTAGTCTTCGTCGAAGATCTACTGACGTGTGTTTCTCGCAGTACTGCCTTCCGTAGGAATCTTTGCCGCACTCTTTCACGAGACAAACAGCATATTTTTTCTGAATGGGAAGAGTGGGAAGAGGCTCGCAATACGCGCATTGTTGATTGTACCCCCTCCGTAGATTTTTTCCAAAAAGGTCTATTTTCTCTATAAATGTCAAGAAATTGCGTGAATTCGATTCAAGTTGGCTTTGATGAATGACTAGATGTACACTGCTGCAGTATTTTTTCTTTCCCCCTATTCTCTCATGCCTACAGGAACCATTAAGAAGAAAACCGAGAAAGGATTCGGTTTCATTTCCGTCGAAGGATCGGCTGATGTTTTTTTTCATAACAGCGCTTGTAATGGGCAGTATGACAGTATGCATGAGGGCCAAACAGTCCAGTTCGATGTTGAGAAAGGCGAAAAGGGACCGAAGGCCGCTAACGTTGTTGCCGTTTAATACAAGTGCGTTATCCCTGTGCTCCGCTGTCAGTGGAGCACAGGGTGGGGCCATTATTATTTTTTGAGTACTAGTGCGGGACATGCAATCCAATCCACTTCCGTCATTGCAGCCATCGGGTTTTCAGACCCTCGGGGTCGATCCACGACTTGCCACGCTCCTTGCGCAGCATCACATCACGGTTCCGACGCCTATCCAGCATCAGGCCATTCCACCGGCGCTCCAGGGGAAAGATCTTGTTGGTATCGCACAGACAGGCACTGGTAAGACCTTTGCCTTCGGTCTCCCCATGCTTCAGCAACTTGCGCGAACGCAGGGAAGGGGACTTGTTATTGTGCCGACGCGCGAGCTTGCCCAGCAAATCGATGACGCACTCGCTCCTCTTGCAGCCCTCTTCTTCATTCGCATCGCAACGTTCGTTGGAGGTGCTTCCATGCACCTGCAGCGCCAGATGCTTCGGATGAATCCACGCATTCTCGTCGCTACTCCCGGGCGCCTTAATGATCATCTGCGGCAGGGGACCATTACACTCAAGGAAGTGCGTATTCTGGTGCTCGATGAGGCAGACCGAATGCTCGATATGGGATTCAAGCCTCAGATCGATCGAATCCTCGCACACGTCCCGCGGGAGCGTCAGACGCTTCTCTTCTCTGCCACGATGCCTCGGGAAATTATGCAACTCGCGACAGGAGAGATGCATCTGCCTCTGCGTATTGAGGTGGCACCCACAGGGACGACGGTGGCAAAGGTAGAGCAAGAACTCATTATCGTGCGACAGGAGGACAAGGGTGCGCTCCTCATTTCTCTTGTGAAAGAGTATCGTGGGTCAATTCTTGTGTTCTCTCGTACGAAGCACGGTGCGAAGAAGATCACGCGTGTTTTGAACGTGGCAGGTTTCCACTCCGCCGAAATTCACGCAAACCGATCTCTCGCGCAGCGTCGCGCAGCGCTTGCTGGTTTTAAGTCTGGGCAATGCCGCATTTTGGTTGCAACAGATATCGCTTCTCGTGGCATAGATGTCATGGATATCGAGGTGGTCATCAATTACGACTTGCCGGACGATCCGTCAGATTATATTCACAGGATCGGCCGCACGGCACGTGCCGGTCGTGAAGGACGTGCGATTTCCTTTTCTACCCCCAGTCAGGCGCATCACATTCGGGATATCGAGAGGCTCATCCGCGCGCCTCTCCCTCGCAGAGTGCACTCTTCTTTGCCTGCGCTCTCTCTCGATCTCGATGTTGCTGTGACGCCACATCACCGTCACCATGTTCCTCGGTCACCGACCCATTATCATAATAGGCCTCGCCGAGCTTTCCATCAGCGAAGATCGCGGAGATGAAGATCGACCACCTTCGTATGATTCTTTCCGTTCTCCTCACTGCTTTTTTTCTCCTCCTTGTGCTGGTGCTGACGGTATGCCATCACGCCGTTCTCGGTGTGCCGTATGTGCCAACGCCTCGGCGTGTTGCGCGAGTGATGGTAGAACTTGCGCGTATTTGCGGAGACGAGCTCGTGTTCGATCTTGGAGCAGGTGACGGTCGGGTGCTGAGGACGGCTAAGCGGATGTTCCCGGATATTACTGCCATGGGGTATGAGATTGTTCCTGCGGTGTGGTTTTTTGGTTTTCTCCGGTGCGTACTGACGCGGAGTGGCGTGCATCTGAAATTCGGTGATGCATTCAGGGTGGATGTGCGGATGGCAGATGTTATTTTCCTTTACATGTCTCCCGCTTACATGGAGAAATTTGCGGTGAAGTTCGATCGGGAACTGCGTCCGGGGACGTTCGTCGTATCACATACGTTTCGCTTTCCCGATCGTCATCCAATCGAGGAGCGTCGGGTTCCTCTCCGGAGGGGGGATGCCAAACTCTTCCTGTATCGTTGGTAAGTATTCTTTGGAGTGGGACAAGATTCCCTATCCTCAATCCTCCTCCCAAGGTGTAGGATGCACTGGAGTGGTGGGTGCTTTTTTGTGCTGGAGGAACAGGAGGAGCGCCGTGTAGTACACCAGGAGTGGTAGGAGTGTTTGTTGTGGAAATTGGATGGAGACCATGGGAAAGAGGGCGATCGTCTCGGTGACGCGGATGATCCATTGGAGTACGATCCAGCAGGGAAATGCGAGGATGCGACCCAGGAGATCGTGCACAGTTCCACCGATGAGAGCGAGTGGTCCCATGAACATAATGAATGGAATGGCGGGGGCGACGAGGATGTTAGCTATTGGACTTAAGAGTGGAACGTTTCCGAAGAGTGCAGCTGCCCATGGAAGCGCTGTGCACTGAGCTGCCAGAGTCACTATGAGTGTCTCCCGTATTCCGAAGTATTCAGGAATATTCTGGAGGATTTTTTTTAGAATCGGTTGGAGTTCGGTGATGCCGATCACTGCAAGAAAGGAGAGCTGGAACGACGCGTCCCACCAGAGTTGCATGGGGTTCCAGAGAAGCATGAGACATGCTGTCCAGAGAATTATGCGCCGTGTTTCCGGGAGATGCCGTGAGTGGAGTGCGATGAGGCCGATGCTTCCCATGACTGCAGCGCGGACAGCCGATGGACTTGCGCCGACGAACAGCGTGAAGAGCGTCACTCCGGTGAGTGCTACGATGAGTCGTAGAATGGAAGGAAGTCTTGTCAGAAGGATGGAAATGGCGATGAGGAGTAGAGTGATGTTGTAGCCGGAGATGGCGAGGATGTGTGTGAGGCCAGCCGTTTGAAATGCTGTCAGTGTCTCTCTAGAGAACCCCCCCCTCTTCCCCAGGAGCAATCCTGTCAGGAGCGAGGCCTCTGGTTCGGAGAATAGGTCACGGATGCGAGCTGAGACCGCGTTGTTCCAGCGAGCGAGTGCTCGGATCAGGATGGATCCCTCTCGTTTCCCTGTTCTGGTGATTGTTGCGTATGAGATGGAACCAAGGATGCTTTGTGCGCGTAAATACTTTTCATAAGGGTGAGGGATACGTTCGATGTTTCCATCGATGTTGACCATGTCTCCATGGACGAATCGTGCCCGTATGTCCCTCGTGCGTACGGTGATTTTTCCATTTGCGGGGAGACGTTTCTGTTCGTTGGCAATTGTGCGGAGCTCAATGATATAGGTGATGGTTCCTTGTCTGGATTCGGGCAGGCCAGTGACCATTCCTTCCATCTGGAGTTTGGTTCCCATTGGGAGATGTTCCAGAGAAGTCATGATGGATTGTTCTGTTCGTGCGATGTTCCATAGAGCGAGGGAGATAGCCAAGATACAGGAGAGGAGAAGTGTAGTTTTTCGTTTCCATGCGTGGTGAAGGTAACCGAAACAACCGATGAAACCGAGGCAACCGATGGAAAGCCAAAGTGTGGGAGGGTACGATGGACGAAGCCACCACTGGAGTAGGAAAGTGGTGAAGATGAATGAGGAGGCAAAGGATGTGAGAGACATCAGGAGTGAGCGAGAGAAAGCCACTCGTCGGTTGTGAGGGTTTCGGGGCGGCGTGTGGGATCGATACTAGCCGTGGCAAGCGTTGCGGAAATGCTGGTGAATTTTCCAAGGGATGCGCGGAGCATCTTGCGTTTCTTCCGAAAGGCGATTGTGGCCAATTCGAACAACATAGAGAGTGTTTTCTCGTCGGCGAGTGGATGAGGGAAACACTCAATGTGGATGATCGCGGACTCCACGTTGGGTGGTGGAAGGAATGCATTGGGAGAGACAGTGCGGATGATACGAGGAGTGCCGTAGAGTTCGACGAGGAGCGTGAGGAGGCTCCGTTCCGGTTTCCCCATGATCTTTTCTGCCACTTCCTTCTGAATGAGGAGCGTGAGTGAGAGAGGTGGACGCTTGTTCTTCCGAAACACCGTCCGAAAGAGATTGGAGGTGATCTGGTAGGGAATGTTCGCGACGATTTTGTAGGGAGTCTCTGGATAGGAAAATTTCAGGGCATTTTCCTGAACAATGGCCAAATTCTTACTTCTTACTTCTTGATTCTGGGTGTGGATGAATTCTTGGAGGAGTGGTATGAGGCGGCGGTCGCACTCGATGGCGGTGACGTGAGGAGTGCGTTTCAGCAGTTCCCGCGTGAGGACGCCGATACCGGCTCCGATTTCGACAATATGATCGCAGAGTTGAATGTTTGCTGCATTCACAATGCATCGGAGCACGCGCTCATCAATGAGGAAATGTTGACCCATTTCCCTGGAGAGGCGGATGTTGTGAGCCCGGAGGAAGCTGCCGATTTCTTGAGCAAGGGACATAGGATAGAGGAGAGCATAGCGATTTTGTTATAATGCCGTGGTGCGTTTTCTGATTCTTCTCCTCACATTCCTCACCGCTTTCTCGGTTCCTCCACTCCATGCTACGCAATCTCTGCCTGTTTCGCGCGTCGCACACATGCAGCAGAGGAGGGAGCAACGCCGCAGAGCGCGCCTTGCTCGTCGCTTTCCCTCTTCCTCATCGTCCTCTCTTCCCACCGTACTTACTGTACCTACCTTATCCACAATACCCGCCCCCCCGTCCACCGATCCTCTCCCCGCTACCGACGTCCGCGCCGCAATTCTCCTCCTCGGGACGACGATGCCCATTCTTGGGAGCATCCGCATTTTCCCTCATGAGGAGCCACTCGATGTCCGGAGGATTTCCGTCGATTTCCTCGTCGCTCCTTTGAGCGTCGACTCTCTCCTTGTCTACGACGGCGACCGCCGCTTCCTTGGTCGGGCGATGTTTGATGCGTCCGTGAGCGGGAACCGGCGGTTTACACTCCGTTTCGCCAATGGCACGTTCGTCATTCCCCAGCGCGAGGAGCGGTCGGTGTACGTCCGTGCGCTTCTCAAGGAGCGTGATGCGGGTGGCGTGAGCGGGGAGGAACTCCGGGTGTACGAATTCCGGATCGAGGGGGACGGCGTATGGAGCAACGCGGAGTACGTCAAGCCGCTCACGGAAACGTTCCCGACATTCCAAACCGCGCGGGCACGGTTTACGAGTATTGCCAATGCCGATGCGCTGACGGGTCCTATTTCCTTGGGGCCTTCCCAGCGAATTGCGTCGTTCCGCTTCACGGGGGAGCGGAGCGACGGATCTACAGAGCTCCGCGTGACGTCCCTCACGTTCCAAGTGAGCGCATCCTCCGATATCACGTTGAGCAATGCCGTGGTGCGCGGGCGGGACGCGGTGGAGGATTATGGGTGTACGGTCGGATCAACGACGATCACGTGCAGTGACATTCCTGCTTCCCACGGTGTCATCGGGGACAGTAGCCGTGTCATTGAGCTCTATGCCGATGTCATGTCGACGGGGACAGTCAGTTCTCCCATTCTCCAGATCACTCTCAATAATCCCGGGACCGTGGATACCGTAGGACATATTACGTGGACCGACGGCACCACGACCTTCACCTGGGTCCCATTTGAGCAGCCGGTAGTGAGGGGGATACGGTGGAAGTAGCGCCGCTGTGTCATGGTGAGGTGCGAGGCTCGCTCCGCTCGTACTTCAGGGTGACAAACTGTGCACCTTTTTCAATGGTTTCCTAGAGTATTCGCAGCGGCGCGATACTCGTGGCGAATTTCTTTTTCTTCCCGGAGTCAAAGGCGATTTCTACGACGTCGCCGCGGCGGGCGGTGACGGTGCCGTGGCCGTGGGTCGGGTGGTGGACGCGCGTTCCCTCCTGGATGTCGTCGTGAATGACGGTTTCCTGGTTAAAATCGGAAGCGGGTTCCACTTGTCTGTACGGTTCGACGGAGTGTAGTTCGTCCCTCGAATCCGCTCGGGATGACACGAGGTGTTCCATTGGTGATTTTTTTGCAAGTCGTTCTCCTCGTGTCACAGCCCATGCGAAGGCACTGAGCACATCGTCGCTGCGGCGCTCGATCACCTCTTCCGGCAGATCATCGAGGAAGCGGCTCGGAGCATTCGTCTGCGTCTGTCCCCACAGGAAGCGACCGCGCGCGCAAAGGAGACGCAGGTGCGTTTTCGCGCGCGTCATGCCGACGTAGAGGAGGCGCCGCTCCTCTTCCAGTTGTTCTTTGTCGAAGAGGCTCGAACTGTGTGGGAGGAGTCCCTCCTCACAGCCTGCAATGATGGCGTGTTCAAATTCGAGTCCCTTACAGAGGTGAAGGGTCATGATGGTGAGGGCGTCATCCTGCATGTCATTCATCTTATCCACTTCAGAGATCAACGCGACTTCTTCCAGGAAACTTACGAGCGATATCTGCGGTTCGAGAGCATCGTATTTTTGCATGACAGTGAGGAGCTCTTGAATATTCCGCCATCGTTCCTCTCCCTCTTCCGTCTGATCGCGGATCCACTTCTCCATGCCAATAGTTTCGAGGAGTTCTTGTGTGAGGTGACGGACAGGGATCTCCGCTGCTCGTTTTTGGAAATGCTGCAGGCAATCGACGAAATCCCCGATACGTTTTTGTGGCCCCTCTTCGATGTCCTCGATGTTGTTCACGGATCGTAACGTTTCCCAGAGGGTGAGCGAGTGTGCGCTGGCATGCGACTGGATACGACCGAGGGTGATCGCGCCGATTTTCCGGGAAGGGACATTGAGAATCCGGAGGAGCGCAACGGTGTCCTCTGGATTTTGGAGAACATGGAGGTAGGCGAGGACATCCTTCACTTCCCCTCGTGCGTAGAATTTGAAGCCTCCGACGATGCGGTAGGGGAGACCACGCCGCATGCAGGCTTCTTCGAAGAGGCGCGATTGCGCATTGGTCCGGTAGAGGATGACCTGCTCGGCGAGCGCGAGGCCGTTTTTTCTCTGTTCTTCGACTGTACGAATCGCCTCCTCCGCCTCTGCTCGTTCACTGTCGACCTCTTGGAGGATGACCTTCGGCCCCTCCTTCTGGTCGGTCCACATGCGTTTCTCCGGACGATGGGGATTTGCGGCGATGACCGTATCCGCAGCAGTGAGAATCGGTTGGATGGAGCGGTAGTTCTGTTCGAGCGTGACGGAGAACGCATCGGGGTATTCTTTCCGGAACTCGAGGATGTTGCGGATGTCGGCGCCGCGGAAGCCGTAGATGGATTGATCGGGATCGCCGATGACGCAGAGATTGCGGTGCGTCTTTGCGAGGAGCGTTGCGAAGAGGTACTGCGCATGGTTCGTATCCTGGTACTCGTCGATATGGAGGTACCGCCATGTTCGTTGATACCGCTCGAGGACAGCGGGGCATTCGTGGAAGAGACGGATTACCTCGAGAATCAGGTCATCGAAATCGAGAGCGTTACAGGTGCGGAGTTTCTTCTGATACCGTTCGTAGGCGCTCGCGATGAGCTCTGATCGGCGATTCGTGGCTTGTTCGGCAACCTCTTTTGGGCCGAGGGCCTCCGCCTTGAAGCGGCCGATGTATCCGAGTGCCGGGCGGACCTTACAGTCGGACTCATCGATCTTCAATTCCTTGAAAACCTCCTTCATGAGTTTTTCTTGATCGTCCGTATCGTAGATCACGAATGTCCGCTCGCGGCCGAGGTGTTCAATGTCACGGCGGAGAATGCGGACGCAGATACTGTGGAATGTTCCTGTCGCTGGGAGTCTTGGTGAGAAAGTGGTAGTGTCGCCCTTCGTGACGGCCCGATGTGTCACACTGAGGGATTCGGAGCGAAGCGACGAATCGTCTCGAAGTGCGACCATCTGGCCCCTCAGGGTGACACTGCTTTCTTCCGTGATATGTAACAGATTTTGTATCCTTTCCTTCATCTCTTTCGCCGCCTTATTCGTGAACGTGACGGCGAGGATCTGCCAGGGTGGCACTCCTTTATGGATGAGGTAGGCGATGCGATGGGTGAGGGCGCGCGTCTTGCCGCTGCCGGCTCCCGCGAGGATGAACGTTGGCCCCTCGGTGTGCTCGACGGCCTTGCGCTGCTCTGCATTGAGGGAACTGAGAATGAGATCGGTTGTGGTGGGCACCCGTGCATCATACGGTGATGCCTCCCTTTTCACACCATTGCCGGTTCCCGCTCCTGTAGTTCCTTTTGTGGAGTGGGAGCCTCCATGGAATTTGCCTGTCCAATCTGGAGATCGAGGCGCGAGTGTTCGGTGGTAACATCACCCATCTTGTTTGTGGCGTTTGTGAGGTGGCGCTGGAGGACATTCAGCTCTTCCCCAAGTTTTCCGTTTTGCTGCCGGATGCCGCGGATGAGGGAAAGAACCTGCTTCGCATTCTCGGCAAATTGCTGGCTCTGGTAGGCAGAATAGAGAACAGTGAGGAAAGCATGGAACGTGTGGGGGGAGAGCATCGTGACGTGCTCCAGAGCCGCGAGGTCTGTGAGCTCGCTCTCCTGGAGGATTTCATACATCACCGCATCGGATGGGACGTACATGAATGCCGTATCGAGCGTGCCCTCATCGGGCAGAATGTATTTCTTCCGGATATCGCGGATGTGCTTGCGGACATCATTGCGGAATGCCCGTCGCAGTTCTTCGCTCTCCGGTTCCTCGATGAGGCGGAGGTAATTCTCCAGCGGGAACTTCGCATCGATGCAGAGTTTCCCGTGAGCGGTCTCGATCATGAGGTCCACGATGACTCCTGAGCGGAAGGCGTACTGCGCATGGACGCGTTGTACGGGGAGCATTTGCTGTGCCATATCCACAAGGGCTTTCTCGCTGAAGCTGCCCCGGGGTTTGGGCGCCTTGAAGGCTTCGTGGAGCTGCCGGATGTTCTGGCTGAGACTCTCCACCGTCCCATATTGCTTTTGCACGAGGCCCATGAGCTTTGCCGCGGCGTCGAGGCGGTTGTTGATCTCCCCAACGCGTTTGTCGATCCGGTTATCCATGCCGCCGAGTTGCTTGCCGACGAGATCGAGGGTCTTCTCCAGGCGTTCCTGGATATGCTCGGCATTTTTTCCCATGCGGTCGTGCAGTTTATCTTTCGTCTCCGTGAGCTCTCGTCGGATGTTTTCCAGCATTTCCCGGAGAACGACGTCCTCCTTCGTGTTGTGTGCTGGCATGAGGAGCTTCCATGCGATGAAGGCGCAGAGAGCGAGGAGGCCAATGAGAAGGGTGAGTTCCATATATGCTCATTCTAGCTTGCTTTTTCCCGTTTCCTATGGGAGGATGTTCCGTCCGCGCTACGGGGTGCGTTCCCAAGAAAGAGACGACGCTCTCGTGGCCAGGTCTTTGTGACATTTTCCCCTGTCTCTATGGTGCTCAAGCGTATCCAAAAGAAGAACCTCATCACGAAGCACCGTCTCCATACGAAGGATACGGGTTCTCCCCATGTACAAGTAGCGATCCTCACTAAGGAAATTGGTCTTCTTACAGAGCATCTTCAGGAGCATAAAAAAGATCATTCTGCCCGTCGTGGATTACTTGCAAAGGTGGCCCAGCGACGGCGGCTCCTCAATTACTTGCGGATGAATGCGCCAAAGGAGTACCAGAAGGTTTTGGAGGGGAATAAATTGAAGAAGTAGAGCGGAAGAAAGCTATTTACACAAGGGGAAAAGCGTGTACAATGCTCTCGTTCTTTCCCTTTAACCCTTTCTTCCCTGGATTTACGCGTAAGTGCCGCCATTTGCAGAGCGACACTTGCGTGTGAATCCACGATGAGGGGATGGGAAGTATTTCCCCCTCATTCATATGTCGCAGAAAGAATATTCTCTAGAGCTTGGGAACAAGCCCTTCATCGTTCGTACCGGACTTCTCGCGAACCAGGCGAACGCGTCGGTCGTCGCCCAGATGGGAGACACC
>Ga0156323_121_pt1 | contig 94293 bp, 90 predicted proteins | sample RifCSPlowO2_12_FD_107971 | JGI IMG/M metagenome (GOLD analysis project Ga0156323, IMG submission 107971) | Candidatus Peribacteria bacterium RIFCSPLOWO2_12_FULL_55_15 | reverse complement strand
ATACAATAGCAGCACGGGGCGTAGCTCAGTTGGCTAGAGCGCCTGGTTTGGGACCAGGAGGCCGAAGGTTCAAGTCCTTTCGCCCCGACCAGGTTGTTGTGATATGCTCGGATGCATGGAAGAGTGGACCCCGTATCTTGTGGATATTCTTGCCCCGACTGCGGTGGTGGGGTGGGTGGCGGCCTTGCTCCTTTTTGTGGTTCTCATCAAGGAACTTTTAATGCATGAACGATGTTCTTTGTTCTTGAGTCGGATTGGGAATGTCGGTTTGGTGTTGATGTTTTTGGCGACGTTGGGAGCAGCATTGGGAAGTCTCTTTTTCTCGGAGATCGCGCTGTGGTCCCCCTGTAAACTCTGCTGGTTTCAGCGTGTATTTCTTTACCCACAGGTGTTTATTTTGGGGTTGGCGCTTTGGAAGAATGATCGCCAAGCCAGTCGGTATGTATTGATCCTCAGTCTTGTGGGTGCGGTGATTGCGGTGATTCATTATATGGAACAAATCCAGGCCATGCTCGATCCGATCGCGTTCGATCCAACGATCCCGTGTGATCTGACGGGGGTGTCGTGCCGTGCAACAGAATTCTTGTACTATGGTTTTGTGAGTATTCCGTTCATGTCACTATCCGTCTTTCTTCTCAACATCGCTCTCTCGTTTATTGTTCTTCGTTGTGAAAAGTTGAGATGATCAAAAAAGGAATGGTTTCATAGGTAATTGCGACCATGGTGCTACCATAGAACTCTATGGATCAAATCCTCCTTTCCTCCATCCTCTTCGGCATCATCGGCGGACTTGTCCGCGGCATTGTCGGCATCACAAAATACATGGAACAGAATAGGAAAAACCAAGCGATCGATCCCAAGCGCATCATCTTCTCTCTCGCTGTTGCAGGACTCGTTGGTGGCATTGCTGGCGCTCTCATTGAGAATGATCACTCCTTCGCGTTCCTCGCAGGGTACGCTGGAACAGATTTCCTCGAAAGCCTCTACAAAATCCGTCGCGTTCAAGGAACCACAATATAAGTCTCCTTCAGTTTTCATCCTCCGCAAAATTGATCTCCTCAGCTAAATCCGCATCATTACTGCACGAACACCCCTCAAAGCATTCTGTACAGTAGAGGTTCTTACAGACGGCACAACTCTCCGATGGAGCGCCGCAGCATTCTGACTGAGCCATAGAAATATTGGAAGGAAAGCGCTGGAATTGTAGCAATGGGAGATGGGGAGAACAGTACAACAAATATTGCTAATAAACATAAAATAGTATATAATATATTAAATGACATCAATCCTCACCGAAGTCAGAACGTTCGCTCATCGGCACGACGAACTTCCTGCTTTTCACGCAGCATACCTCGTTCTTACAATCCTCGTCGCTGCCCTCTTCAATCTTGGGACATTCGGCCTGCTGATTCTCGCGCACATGGTTCTCGATACGGTAAAATACCGTGAAGTGCATCGCATGCGCTGGCCCGTAACCATTCACGCCACCATTAGAGAAAATCTCTTCGATCACACGCTCTTCGTCCTCGGATTCCTCATCGCCGTATACCTCCATCATTCGCTTCCAGGTATTGCGGGCATCAGCGGCATCCTCCGCTCAGAAATCACTATCGCCCGCAGTATGGGAACACTCCTCCCAAAAATAGAAATCCTCCAGCGTTTCCTCCACGTCATCTTCCACCTGCGACACCACCTCACGCATATAGAAACACCAATCGGAGAACGGTTCACGCCTACGGAACGGTTCTCCATCATTCTCATTGGATGCAGCGCACTTCTCCTTATCCTAGCGCCAGTGATTCTCCATATTGATGGAGCGCAATTCCTCCTCATCGCACAAGAAGAAATCATTCCATGGAGCTTCTAAGAAAAAGCTCCTGCTCGATAGTTGCCTCACCACGCCCCACTACGGCATATCCTTCCACCTCCAGTAACGCTGCGCAGGCCGCAAGTTCACATGCTCGACGAAGGAGGAGGGGACGAACAAGAACCCCACGCTGGAGGATGCCACCTGCAAGAAATTCTGCATACGCCCCAACAGCATCAGAGTGACGACAGGTATGCCGAGAAAGACGCATGTTCTTCCTCCATATCTGCACGTGTGACCAATCTGGTAAAGAGATATCCTGGAACTGAACGGTGAGTCTCCTACAATAAGGAACTGTATCGTCGAAAAAAATATCGATCAAGGGGCCGGAAGGCTGCCATACCCCTGCGCGCTCAGGCCACTCGATACAGCAAATTCCCGGATGGGACGCAATGGACAAGAGAAAACTCTTGGCATCCCCTTTGGAAAGACGATGCATATCACAATGAAGAAGTTCACCAAAATGCAGCGTTCTATAGCGCTGCTCGAGAGCAAACGTCGGACTATGAACACGCTCACTGATGCCAAGCCCATCGGCAAAACCCTGGAGAAATGTAGTTTTTCCAGCGCCAATATCACCGCAGAGACGAATGGTAAGAGGAATCTTGTAGAGAGTGCGCGCAAGAGACCTCCCCGCAGAAACAGTACTTTCCGCACCAGAAAGCCGAATTTCCACTGTCTCAGTCATTGACGAAAAATAGGATACATGGTATCATTAATGCAAAGAGAAACCGAGATATGACACAACAAAAACACAGTAAAACATTCCGGCAAAACCAATTGTACAATGTCCGTCGCCCGCGCGGAGACAGTCTCCAATACCTGAAACAACGTTCATCCTTCTTGATTGCCGCCCTGTCCCTTCTCACATTTATCACGGGAAACATGCTCGGACAGCATGGATGGTATGCGTTCTGGCATGCAGTTATAGGCGGTTTCGATGATAGTCTCATCACCTACACTGGCACCGTACCCCCCATCGCCTTCATACCGGATTACTCACAATGGTCACATTCTGATTCTCCGTACCGGGACGTACCGGCAGAGGTGCTCATCCCTCTTCCCACATACACCCAGAAATCTAACGATCCAAAAACACATGCCGTGTACTCCATCGGTCACATGGGATCGTACCGGACGGGAGAGGAAGGGGACGGCAGTCATCCGGGCATCGATATCCGCGCTCCTGAGGGAACACCAATCCGCAGCATAGCAAACGGAATCGTCACACAGGTACGAGAGAGTGAAGGGTTCGGAAAATTTATCGTCATCCGCCATCCACACATGCCAAATCCGGAAGATCCGACGACCGTAACGGTTCTCCACTCGGTGTACGCGCACGTACGGGAGCAATTTGTTACAGAAGGTGAGGTTGTGCAAAAGGGACAGGAAATCGGTCTCTCTGGTAGCACTGGAATCGTCACCGGTCCGCATCTCCACTTCCAGATTGATCGCGACAATGCCGAGTGGCATCCATACTGGCCATTCACCGGTACCGATCTCCGAAGAACCGGATGGACACTTATGGAGGCAATTAATCATGGACTGAATCAAGAACAGGGCTACGCCTACACAGTCAATCCCATGCTCTTCGTCCAGGCAAACTTTCCACCGGTGACCATCGTTGCCATCGGTAAGGAAACCCCTGCGCTCCCAATACTGCCGGAAACGGAGACGTTGAGTCACGCACGTACCATGGCAATAATGACTGCGCGCCGTGAGAAGCGAACGGAACGAAGAATGGCGCGTCAGCGATTTGTCGAGCGGCAGTTAATCGCAGCGGCAGGAACACCGGACATCGCGCCACAACAGGAAATCAAGCTCCCGACGCCGATCGAACAACGCGTCCATGGAATCGCCATCGCACATGATGGATTCTTCCGTGATGGACTCTGGGAAACGATGACACTCGAACTCCAGAATGCACAGGGAACCACAGTCACATCTCCAAATGCCGAACTGCACCTCCAAATTACCACAGGATACGGAGACGCGGAATTCCAACCAACTACACTCTCGGAACTCGATTTCCAAGATGGAAAAGCTCTCATAAGACTCCTTCCAAAAGGGACAAGAACAATTGTTATTCGTGTACTCCCATTCGAATCCATTAGCGCACCATTACGCTACGGAAAGAGGTAGTACTACCACAGACGAAAAAGCCACGGGAAAAAAGAGAGCCAGGAAACATCATCGATGAACACCAGCCGTTCCTTGACATACCACTGCGCGAGACTGAGAAAACGGTCAGAATGCAGCGAAAGATCGCCAAGAACGACCCCATGGAGAGCTTTCGAGTACGCAAAAGCGTACTGCGGAGAATAAAGGAATATCGCTGGGACATCTTTTGCAAGGACATCGCGAAGCCTCCGAAGCGCAGCGTATTGCTCATTTTCGGCTCTATTCCCACGCACAGTTTCGAGAAGTGAGTCGGCCTCGAACGAGGTGTACTGCGAGAGGTTATAGGCATCCAAACGGAGATCGGTACGGAGCAACGTACGTTTCTGAATACCACTGGAATGCCAGTACGAATACCCATCAAGATTATCAAGAAGAGACTGTCCAAAGAGGAGAACATCATAGTCCCGCTTGAGGAGACGCTCTTCGAATGTGCTCCGATCATCAGAAACATCAACGGTGACATCGACACCCAGTTTCTTCCATTGCTCAGCAACAGATTCCGCTATACGGCGATACTGGGGAGGGGAACTGCTCGTGAGAATAGTGAACGAGAGTCTCTTCCCTCGACGATTCACCCGAGGAGCAATAGAATCGTCGGGACGACGGCGACGGAGAAACCCAAATTCAAGAGCGAGATCCGCGGCGCTCATGCGACTCTCCGGTGGAAGTTTCTCTGCGCGAGAATCAAGGAATTGATGAACCAGCCGCTGCTCTTCCATCGCCCGCCGGTACAAAGCAGCATCACTCGTACGCCAGAGGTAGAGAGAATCCTGCACGCGCCCCTTCGCATCAGTAAGACGAACAAGATTGCTCCCCAATTGTAAACTCCCTGTCCCAGAAATAGTGGGAAGACGGATAATCCAACTCCCTGAGAGTGTAGGACTGTGCTCAAGAGGCAGACCATTGAGACGAAAACCAGGTTTAGTCCCCTTCAGCGTCCCCGTTACAGTGAGAAGCGCCCCGGTATCGAGAAAAACCACAGGATAAATGCGGAGAACGCCGACATCATTCGCCTCCTTTTCCTCCAAAAGCTCCTGAAGCCGGAGTTTCTCCGGGTAATACCACTCAGACGCGAACAGCGCTCCCTGTGCCGCTGCAGGATCATATTGATACCGCCAGTCGTCGGTCGAAACGGCAAGGAACGGCGTATCGACGACAACGGACTCCCCGAGGACATTGAGAATATCGTTCTTCTTCGTCCCCAGCTGCAACCCAAGTCGCAACTTGGGATCATTCAGGACACCACGATCAAGATTGAAGAAGAGTGCAACATACTGTGGAAGCGTGTACCGCACCATCTGAAAACGCCGAGGAACGGCCAACTCCCCATTCTCGCCTCGAGGAACAAGCCGGATACCATCGAGATTCCCTACATCAGAAAGAAGAATCGTATACGAGGAAAATATACGAAAGATGATACGGTCAAGGTAATACGAAGCATGGTCAAAGGTACGAGGGAACCGCTCGAGAGTCACCTCAGTGCTTAATTCCGTCTGGACAAGACTCTTGAAACGATAGGGACCGGCTCCGACTGGCTTAAGACCGATATCCACAGCCTGGAGGAGCTTCTGCGGAGGAATACCTTCAAACGAACGACGGGGGAGAATGCCAAGAATAAGATTGCTCGGAAAAAACGAATAGGGCTTTTCCAGACGAAACTGCACAGTCCGATCGTCAATGGCAATAACCGAAACTCCGCGGAAATTCTGACGGAGGAGTCCGTTGGGAAATTGAGGATCCTGGATCGTCGTAAAAGTAAACACCACATCATCCGCCGTGACATAATGTGGATTGTCCTCCGTGGAATCGTGCCACAAAAGCCCATTCTTCAGGATGCAGGTATACACCCGACCATCTGCGGATACCGACAAGGAAGCAAGATCTTCTTCAATCTTCCGTGTCGTTGGGTTGTAGCGCAGCAGTCCGGAAAAGAGTAAAGAAACGATATCGCGATTCACATCGTTCGTGACAGTGAACCACGGAATAAGAAGCTGTAATTCCCCCACTGATCCCTCAATGTACGTTCCACCAGAAGAGGGAACACGCACGGTATTCTGCTCATAGAACCGCGAAAGGAGAATAGAAAAACTGGAGAGGAAGATGAGGAAGAGCACCCCAAGCGCCCATCGCTTCCAGCGCGTAAAGAACCGGATAAGGTGGAAGAGAAAAACAGACATTCGTCAAAAGAGACCTACAGATACCACTGAAGAATGGCCAATCCAAAGAAAAGTACACTGAAACCCACAGTCGCCTGGAAGAGAAATCGTTCCGCACCGCGCCGCTGGACAACGAACGCCTCTCCGCCACTGAACGCACTGGAAAAGCCCGTTGTCCTCTGCTGAATGAGAATACTGATAATAAGAAGGATACTAACAGCCGCGTGGAGAAAAACGAAGAAGTCCATATGCTGGTAGTGTATACACCCTATAACCTAAAGAAAAGGGGTGGTTAGCTCAGCTGGTTAGAGCGCCTCGTTTACACCGAGGAGGCCACAGGTTCGAATCCTGTACCACCCACCAAGTCAGTCTTTACATATAGATCAAAATAATGGTATAATGTCTATAAACATCCACAACACTCCCATGAAGACTACCACATGGCAGACGACGTTCGGCGCACTGATCGCTGTCTCCGCATGCGCTGCAGCGAGTGCGGCCCTCATCGGGAACCTCGCAGCCCGCGTCCTCATCGTACAAGAAACAGTTCCTCCGACAATGACCCCGCTGGAAAGTTCTCCGCAACCAGAGAGCCAGGGACCAGATGAGCAGTGGCGACAGGACATCATCCGAAGTCTCGATGATCAACTACGCAACATGAAAGATTTGGAGCGGAACGCGAACCAGAGCAAAGATACGAGTCTCCTCTCCGACATCCAGAACTTCCGCTCGAGCGTCGACGGACACAAGAGTTGCGTCCAGAATGCATCGACGAATGAAGCACTCCAAGTATGCAACGACGCGATACAAAGCACGGGGGACGCTTCGTCAAAACTGTGGACCAAGAGCGATATTGCCAACCGCCAACAACAACTGAAAGACATGGAACGCCAAATTAAAGATGCCGAGCGGGAAAAAATTGATACGAGCAAGGCGAAGAGCGTGCTCGAGCAGTACCGCACAGCGCTCGGAAATGTCCAGAGTCTTCTCCAGAGCGGAGCAGATAACCGCGACGCACAGGATGCGATGCAGGATACCGTCCAGCCGCTCCAGCAGCAATTCTACGATGTCATTAATGCTACACGGCGACAGGGGGAAGCTGCCCGTTTCCGCAGCGGCCAGCTGAAGGACATGGAGCGGGAAATCACGAACATCGAGCGCGGGAAGGGGGACGCAACGAAACTCAAGGAAATTCTGGAGAGGGTAAAGGCGGCGCTCTCCGCTGCGGAGCAGCTCCTCCTAAGCGACACGACAGACAACCGGGACATCGATGACGCCTTCCGCGCCGTGTACGACACCGCACAGGAGTTCTCTGCACTCCAGAGTGCAGCAGGGAGAACGAGGGAATTGAAAGATCGCGAGAAAGACATCCAGAACATGGAGAAAGAACTAAAAAGAGCGAAGGGAGCAAATGTCGAAAAACTCCGCCAGGCGCTCGACGAGTACAAAGCAGCCGTGGCAGAACTACGGAAACTTGTGGAAAGCGCTGCAGATCCCCAGGAAATCAACGATGCCTTCCAGAATTTCTATGAGAGGAACGACCAGCAGAAGTTCTGGGATGTCCAGAATGCGGCAAATAGAGAGAAGGAACTGAAAGATCGTGAGAGGGACGTCAAAAACATGGAACGGGAGGTGAAGAGAATGGGAAGACAGAAAGGGGTAAATGTGCAGGAACCTAAAGGGATGCTCGACACATACAAGTCGGAGATCATAGAACTGAAGCGTCTCATCGAAAACGGCGCGGACCCCGAAACAATCAACGAAGCATTCCAGGACTTCTACGAGAGGAACACCAACGATCAGTTCTGGGGTATGGTGAATGCCTTCAACATGAAAAATGAACTCCGGCAGTGGACCCGCAAGGGCGGCCACCTCGCAAAGATGCAGAAGATTGTCGATGCACTCCAAAAGAAGGGAAAGGACGTCGGCGCAGCTGCATCCGCTCTACAGGAAATCCGCTCCGTCATCGCGAACCTCGAAGACAGCATGGATCGCGAGACACTGGACGAGGGGCGTCAGGAAATCGAAGACCTGCGCATGCAGTTCGAGGAAGCCATCCGACCGTACATGAAGAAGAAAATGCCTGGGTTTCCGTTCCCGATGAAGAAGGGATAAAGAAAACACCCTCTCCCTTCTACCGCATCGCATCGAAGATCTCCTGCATGAGCGTAACAATCGTCGTGAAAGTGAGATCAAAGGGAATATCGAGGAGACGACTGAGCCAGGCCACGAGGAAGAATGCGAGAAACGAGATCACAAGACCGATGATCGCATAGCGGATGGTGTGCACCGCCGTCTTAATCTTTTCGTCATTCCCTGCAGAGAGAATGAATGTGATCCCTCCTACAATGATAAATATCAGAGAACTGATGGAAGCAATAATGATCCCAAGAGCGATCACTGTTGCAATGATGTCGAGAATGCTGCCACCTTCGAGAAGATCACGGATCATAGAAAAAAGGAGGGAAAGAATACGTCTATTCTGGTTCGAGAATTTTCAGATTAACACGCTGATGCACATTGCCGCCAATCACGCGAATGAGTGTCCTGAGGGCCCTGACCGTCTGCCCCCCTTTTCCAATGAGTTTTCCCATATCCCGCGCACTCACCCGCACCGTAAGGAGCACACCCAAGTCATCAGTGCTCGCCTCAACGAAGAGAACATCATGATCCTCCACAATCGCTTCCAGCACATACTGAAGGAACGCGCGCCCTGGAGAATCGACCGTAACAGGATCAGTCATAGAACATAGTGTAGCCTACCCGTTTCCTGTCGCACTGTCACCACCCACAGGCTTCGCAACAGGTGCAGACTCCTCCAATGCACTCTTCGGTTTCTTCTTCACATAACGACAGATGAATTTCCCCATCTCTGTCATGCCATTCTTCTGAAGAGCCCGTGCCAATGTATCGCTCGGAATTGCGCCGTGCTTCACCCAGTACCGGATGCGTTCCTCTTTTACCTGAAACACCGGTGGATCACGGTCGAGAAGATAATGCCCAAGAATTTCCTGGAACCGCCCTTTCGCAGCCCAGGACTTCTCCGTAAGAACAACGCGGTATGTGGGAACATGTGACCGGCCCGTACGCTGGAGACGCAGAACAAGCATAGAGTGAAAGCAGTGTAGGAGAAGCAATAGATGACCGCAAGTCTTATCGATTGTCCATTGTAATACATTAGGGAACGACTCACCATGCCATCATGATAGGAATGCTTTTCGGCATAGCGGTAGCCGCACTGGCAGCAGGTTCCATTCTTGGCTCAGCCATCTTCCGTGATATTCCGGTGGGATCACCGTACGACCTGGCCGTCGGAAACATGATACATGCTGGCATCATGGAAGGGTTCGGCGACGGAACGTTCCATCCCGACGAATACGTCACAAGAGGACAACTCGCTCTTGCCCTGGATCAGCTCCTCCTCTCCATCGGAAAGAACACCCCGCAGAAATCTGCCAAGACAGCTAAAAGGAGAACAATCAAACGGAAAGCCGCCAATGCCTCCTCTCTCGCCACAGCGACAAAACCGACCCCCGAGGAGGGGGCAGGAACATTTCGCTTCACCACAACAGGATTCTCTATAATTGAAAAGGCAAAAAGCATCACCATGAATATTCAACGCGTGAATGGAAATACAGGAACAGCATCCATCGGTTTCACCATAGAGGATGAAACGACCACTCGCGGGATGGATTACATCGATACAAACGACATCATCACCTTCGGCAATGGGGAAAACACGAAGACGATCACAATCCCACTCAAGGACGATGCCACCAGCGAGGGGGTAGAGCGACTACGAATACGACTGATGAATCCTTTGGGGGCCAGCCTCGGAACTCCTGCTACAATGATTGTTAACATCCTTGATGACGAATCTCCTAATGGGAATTCTGCACTATCATCTTCCTCTGCGACGACATCGAGTGTTCCAGCATTGAGTGGAGAAGCAAGTATCTCCTTTAGCGCCCCCCAGTACTCTGCTGGCGAAAGCAGTGTTACTGCCACAATCACTATCACTCGAAGCGGCGTGACGAGTGGGCAAAGCACCGTCGAGTATGAAACATTGAATGGCTCCGCAATTGCCGGGAGTGAGTACACGACGGTAAAAGGAACAATGACATTTTCATCTGGGGAAATACAGAAAACGTTTACGATCCCCATCATAAATAATAGTGCAATCGACGGCATGAAAACGGTGAACCTCTCTCTGAAAAATCCTCTTGGAGCGAACCTCGGCTCATTAGCATCATCCAAACTCACCATTGTCGATGACGAAGTGGAACCCTACGGCATTGGATCACTGAAATTCCAAAAAAGCACAGAGCGCGTGAATGAGACAACGGGCGAGGTATCTCTGACCATCCTCCGTATCGGCGGGAGTAAGGGGAGTGTGAGTGTCAACTATGCGACAAAGAACGGTCTCGCCCTTGCAGGCGCCGATTACACCGAAACAAGTGGGACCATCACCTTTCTCGAAGGAGAAGCGGAAAAAATCATCCGCATTCCCATTACCCGAGACGCCAATGCCCTCGAAGAGGACGAAGGTTTCTCCGTGAGTCTCAGTAATGGAACAGGGGGAGCGAGCGTCATCGACCCAACGACGGTAACTGTCACGATCGTGCCGTAAGGAGCCGCTGCGCCGTCTCTTCTGCCACCATTTCCCACCGCCGCCGCCCCCCGCCACGAGAGGGAGGGAGAGGGGATCGCAACGCTCGCGTGAGCGCCTCCGTCGTCGCCTCCACCAGAACCCCGTCCCCCCCAATCACCTCCGGCATCACCCCGATATTCAGAGCAATGATGGGACACCCACACGCACGCGCCTCCGCGATGGGAAGGCAGAATCCCTCGTAGAGGGACGCAGTGACAAACGCCTCTGCGGCAGAGTACAGAGCAGGCAAATCTTCTTCGGGTATAGAGGAAAGACGCCGAATACCTTGTCCATATTCCAGGAGGTCTGCCTCTCGACCGGATGTCACGAGAATGAGAGTCTTCTCAGGCGCATGAAGATTCTTGAATGCCGTCATGAGCATCCGAACATTCTTGTGTTCTTTTGCATTACCTACAGAGAAGAAAAAGGGCTTACGAATATTGTACTTCAAAAGCACCTCCTCCTGCTCTCTATCCGAACGACGGGAGAATCGCGAATCCACAGCCTCAGGAATAACCGTCACCTGAGAGGCAACATACTGTCCGTATGTTTCTACAATCTCCCCGGCCACAAACCGGCTCACTGCAATGAGTGCACGTGCATTGGTGACCGTGTGACGCATCACGGAACGGTATGCCATACGCTTCCAACGTGGAGCTTCATTGGGATACCGATGGAGAATGAGATCGTGGATCGTTGCCACAAAGGGCACCGGGCAGACGAGAGGAACATTGAAATGGAGAGAGAAGAAGAGATCGATGCCGGAGCGCCGTATGGCGAGAGGAAAGAGCGTCTGCTCGGAAACGGAATAGTGAGCATGGGCGGTAGGTTGTAGGCGGTAGGTTGTAGGAGCGCCTTGCAAACCCCGTATCCACTCTTCATCCGCGGACCGCACAAAAAGCACGTACCGGATGGGATCATTTCTCCGTAAAATGTGCGTCACAAGCGCCCTCGTATAGCTCCCAAGCCCGGAGAGCGTCCCCCCAAAGCGGCAATCAATGCCGATATGCAGCATGCGGCTATGATAGCGCCATGCGCATCAAAGACGCAGTGGCATCTGAATATGTTCCGCATGGAGATGCGGAAATCCTCCTCGCATACATTTGCGGAAAACATCGCACCTGGATCCTCGCACATGGAGAATATATGCTCACGAATCAAGAGGAACACCAATGGAATACCTTCCGCAAGCGTCGAGAGCAGGATGAACCCATTGCCTACATCATAGGGGAGAAAGAATTTTTTGGCCGGTTCTTCCGCGTCGATCACTCCGTCCTCATCCCGCGGCCATCAACTGAGGGGCTTGTCGAAATGGTACTCGCCATACTACAACTCACCATGACACATCGGCTTTCTTCCACAGTGCAACTGGACTCCGGCGTCATCGGCTTTGCCGATATATGGGGATCATGTGCCGACACCCACACCATCGTCGACGTCGGCACCGGCAGCGGGTGTATCGCGATCACGCTCGCTTGCGCGCTCCCGGAAATCGCCATCATCGCGACGGATATCAGCGCAGCTGCCTTGGACATCGCAAGAATGAATGCCAAAAGGCACAACGTCGCCGATCGCATCCAATTCCTGCATGGTGACCTCCTGGAACCCCTGTGTCACCCCGAGCGTAGTCGAGGGGCCAAAAATCCCTTCCTGGTCATTGCCAATCCTCCCTACATACCGGAAGGAGAGAAACTCCCGCCGGACGTTGCCGCATACGAACCTTCCATGGCGCTTCGTGCCGGCCCAGACGGCACAGCGGTACTCCGGCCACTCCTGAAACAAGCACACGCACATCCATCGTGCATCGGCATCATCGTGGAATGCCGTGAAGACCAGATTGACGAAAAATCCACAGAAGGTGAAAATGCTCGATTATGAACAACCAAGGATGTACAGTCACCATCCTCCGACCAAAAGAAACAGGATACCTCACCTGTAACTCCCAACCGGAACACTACAATGCACGCATTGATGATTGGTTGGATTTCTTCCGGGAACAGCTGGAAATAGTCGCCGAGAAACATCGAGTGCCGATCCATCTCCGCTGCCACCAGCTCACAGCCATCCTCCCTGACCACCGAAAAAAGCGCTGGATTGGAGAATCCGACATTCTTACCGTCGTAAACCCGGAAGATGAGCTCATTGAAGAGGTGGAACGGTGGATGCGCAGGAATCCAATACTGCGCACTATTATAGGATTTTCCTCCGTCGTTGATCGCGATGCACTCATCGATTTCTTTCGAAAATTTCAAATACAACTCCTACAGAGCCGCACAACGGTCTCAAGAATCTTTACTGTACAAGTGCAGAAAGAAGAACGCATCCCCTCCGTGATCACACGTGCTCTCCTGTACCCTCATCCTCCAACCACCCTCCCCACTGCAATTTCTCACGAAGGGTAGAGAAAAACGTATCTTCATGGCAACGGAGAAACCGCGCAGTTTCCCCCCCCATAGATACACGAACAAAGTCACAACGTCGCAGAGAAACGTATGTCTGACCATCGAGCGTCAGACTGACCTGATGATCCATAAACTTATTCTCTTGCGTCAGTACCTGAACCTCGATATGACTCGATCCTGGAACAACAATGGGCTTCTGGCTAAAACTATGAGGATTGAGCGGAGTAAGAATCATCGCGTACAAGCGAGGATGGACAATGGGACCGCCAGCAGCAAGAGAGTACGCGGTAGAACCTGTTGGCGTCGCAATAATCAAACCATCGGCATGAAAAGTAGCAAGTGGCTCGCTATTAATGGATGTCCGTAAGTCCATCAGACGTGCGATTGCCCCCTGGGCAATCACAGCTTCATTCAATACAAAACCTTGGAAAGTAAGAGTACCCAAACGGATAACTTCGACATGGAGAAGAGTGCGCTCCTCAATGACCCCATCTCCTCGAAGAAGCTGACGGACTAGAGTATCCGCCTCTTCTAGACGCGTCTCCGCAAGAAACCCCACAGCGCCACGATTGACACTGAGAATGGGAACACGAAAATCACGGAGTTCCCGTACCGCGCGAAGGATTGTTCCATCTCCGCCAATAACAACGAGAAGATCAATCGGCGCCCCTTCCTGAAGCACTGCATAGTCACAGACACGCTGGAGACCGCGCATGCGCGAAATATCAAGGAAAACCTCAGCCCCCTCCTCACGAAGGATCTGCAGGATGCGATCAATGGCCTTGTCTTTCGCATCGAGTGTCGACTTGACCGTTACACCAATACGTGGATAAACAAGCATAGGAGAAGTATAGAAACGAAAGCTGGACTAGCAACATATCCCTTCGAGAAAACGATCAACCGTCACAGACCATGAAAATTGCCGTGCCCGACGGAACCCGCGCTCACGGAGCTCTGCCCTGAGAACATCATCCGTCAGAATCCGGACAAGTCCATCACGTATGGAAAGAGGATCGTCAGGATCCACAAAAAGCGCTGCATCTCCGGCCACCTCACGCAGGGCACCACACGCGCTCGTAAGAACAGGAATACCAACATGGAACGCATCGATGACTGGCATGCCCAGACCCTCGTAGAGCGACGGAAGAACGAGCGCATGGCATGATTGCAACGATGCTGTATGCACGTCGGTGGATGCATATCCTTCCCACGCAACGCCTTTCGTTCGACGGATGGCACGGAGAATGCTCTGATCCTTCCATCCACGTCCTCCCATGAAGCACAAACGGAAACGCTCTCGCAAGCCCGCAGGCAGCATGGCATATGCCTCAACGAGACGTTTCTGGTTCTTCCGCGGACAGAGGGTTCCGATGCAGAGGATCGTCCTCCCATCCGGCTCCCACCGAAGGGGTATCGTATGCGACGGACCGCCGGAAAGCGACAGGAGAACTGGCGGTTGAAGGAAGGGATACCGTAACTGGAGATCGCGGGCCGTCGTCGCACTGACCGCACACACACGCCAGGCACGCCGCATCACACGGGACAGCGTTCCATACTCGATCATGCGCGCTTTCAACTGATGCGGCTCACGACGAAAAGCAATGAGGTCATGGACAATGGGAACGGAACGCACCGATCGCCCAAGGAGAAATGGCACAATGAAACTCGTCGGAGCAATGTACAGAGTATCCGGCCGCATACGTCGCACCATGCGACTGACGTCAACATGCCATCGAAATCCTAAAGCAGGAATACGAAGGAGTGGGCCGAACTCGCGTGTATCAGCAACACTATCGGCAATGAACGTCAGAGAAACGTCGCGTCTGGAAAGCTCTTGCAGAAAACCGAACAACCATTCCCCCTTCCCCGTCCGTCGCTCCCTCAAAGCCTCCCGCGCATCGATCATATACTGCATCGCCACCAGTCTACCCGAGGAAATCATGTGATATGCTATAGGAAATGGGTAGTGCATTCCTTCGGAAAATTGCTGGCATAGAACTCGCGGAGCGCCTCCTCAACGGCGGTGCGCTGGTGGGAATTCTCGGTGTCTTTCTCCCATGGATTTCCGGAGAATGGCCAAGAGAAGAACCATTGAACTATGCAGGATTTCAATCCTATACCGCTATGCATGGAATCGGCATCCTTGCTCTCAATGCCTTCATCCTCTCCATGACGCTAATCCCTCTCGCAGGAGGACCGCATATTGTGACGAAGCAGAAGAAAAACGTCCTCCGCCTGCTCGCCTCCTCACAAGCAGTCATTCTCACCCTCCTTGCACTCTCAGTCCTCACAAGTATCACCTTTGAATTCTCGCGCATGGGCATTCGCTTTGGAATCTACGTAAGCCTTCTTGGAAATCTCCTCACAGCATTCGAGGCATTCTACAAATGGCAAGAACAACAAGAACAACAGGTGCGTTCATTCTTTCACTACGAGGAAAGTCCCATGATCGCACCACTCCCCGCATCACCTACCCCTTCCACCAATGAATACCCCCTCGCAAATAGCGGCAGAGGAATACGGAGATAGCACACTAGTCTACGTCGATCCAGACACCCGCACTGTCATTGGACAGGTGGAGTGGGAGGGTGACGAACCGAAAAAACTGCCACGCGAACAGACAGGAGACACCTCGAAGAAAATGAAACGAATGTACTATCCGTACTGTACTATCCGTACTGCCAAACATTTTCTCTGGAAGAAACGCCCTAAACAAGAAGATCGGCAACTCTCGCTCGATGACGCCATACAAAAGGCGGTTATTGAACCATTCTGGAATTGAGAACCCTCTGAGCCAACTCCACTTCTTGAGCAGATCCCAGAATTACCGGCGTGCGCTGATTGAGTGAACGGATCGGTACATCGAGAATTGCCTCTTGTCCATTCAAAGCTTTTCCTCCTGCCTGTTCAATAATGTATGCGAAAGGTCCGCATTCAAAAAGCAAGCGCAATTTTCCCTCAGGATACGAACTCCCACCTATATTTGTAAACACCCCCTGCCCCTTACTAAGGATATGGTGGATATCCGCGACCATGCACCCAGAGTACCGGAGCGTCAGCTCCCGAGAGAACCAATGATCCATAAGAGCACGGTATTGAGCATTGTCGTTCACTGCGCGAAGATTCCCTGGACTGTAGTTTTTTGCAATGTCACACACACCGATATACTCTCGTAAAAGAACAAATTCTCCCACCTCATTCAGAAGGAACTCATGTACGGATTTCCCCGTCGAATAGACTAAAACTGTCCGAGGACCATACAAAACATAGAGTGCAGCCACCTGCTCGCGAGGCGTACGTCCCAAAAGTCCCGATGACGGATACACACCAAAAATGGATCCAATGGCAAAGTTGGCATCAACGAGAGAAGAGCCATCGAGAGGATCGTACACGACAATGAATTTGGCATTGGAATCCATTTCCATCAATTTTGGGTGCTCTTCCGATGCACATGCAAAAACAAGTCGAGTTTCACAGAGATGCTGACGAATGATGGTGTCACTAAGAACATCGAGCTTGAGTTGTTCCTCTCCAAACTGATTCCGCATCCCCGAAAGACCCGCATCTGTCGTCAACAACGCGTACCGGATGTACTTCACACTCTGTGCAATGGCAAGAAGAAGATGACGAAGATCATCGGAAACCGAAGCGGCGCGGAGGTGCTCACTCAGAGACAACCGCTCAGGCCGGGGACAGTACGGAGACGGCATAAGGAAGAGAAGAGGAACGCTGCATTCCAACACGTAGTGTCATCTCCGTTACACGCATGGCATACCCCCACTCATTATCATACCACGAAACAATCTGCGCAGCACGACCACCCACAACCTTCGTAGACGGCGCATCGACAATAGAGGAATGGGGATCAGTCTGGAAATCGATGGACACACATTCGTCATCGGACACTGCAAGAATACCACGGAGTTCCGGTTGCAACGATGCGGTACGCATGTGCTGATGTATCTCACAAACGGTAGCTTCCCGACGGAGAAGGAACGCCATGTACGCACAACTCACTGTAGGAACAGGAACACGGAATGCCATCCCATCCATGCGCCCTTTCAAATGCGGAAAGATCGCATCACAGGCACGAACCGCCCCAGTCTTCGTAGGAATGACCGATAGCGTGGCGGCGCGCGCGCGGCGAAGTTCCCCAGGTTCCTGAGCCTTGTTATCAAGAAGGTTCTGAGAAGCGGTGTACGCGTGGACAGAACTGACGAGAAGAGATTCCACACCATATGCGGCATCGATCACCTTGATCACCGGGGCAATGCAGTTCGTCGTACAGGATGCTGTCGAGATGATGTCCATATCTGCCGCTAGAGTGTCGTCATTGACTCCGGGGACAATCGTCGGAGTCGTATCCTTCATCGGAGCGGTGACAACAACGCGCTTCGCTCCTGCTTGAAGGTGCCCACAAACTTCCTCCCATGTCAAAAAATTCCCCGTCGATTCCACGACAACATCTACGGAAAACTCTTGCCAAGGGCAACACGAAGGATCGCGCTCCTGAACAACACGAACACGCTTCCCATTCACAAGAAGATCATCCCCATCCACCCGAACGTCCGCAAGGAGACGGCCATGGAGAGAATCGTACTTCAGAAGGTACGCCCGCATGTCGGGAGCAGATGAGGCATTCACGGCAACAACCTCGACAACATCGGCAAAACGCATAAGGAACTGCCGGTGGACATTCCGTCCGATACGCCCATACCCATTGATAGCAACACGAATCATTGGGATGCCCATTATCTCACCAAATCACCGCAAGCACAATGCCGAGGAAGGCAAAGAACCCCCCAATGATCCAGAGACGCATGGTGACCTTGCTCTCCCCCCAATTTAATGCCTCAAAGTGATGATGGAGAGGAGCGGCGAGGAATACCTTCTTCCCGCATCGAAACCTCTTACTGATGAGTTGGAGAATGACCGAAAGTGTTTCGAGAACAAAGACACTGCCAATGAACGGCAGAACAGCAACTTGGTCAATCATAAGCGCAATCATAGCAAGGACACCACCAAGAGCGAGAGAACCTGTATCCCCCATAAAGAAAAGAGCAGGCGGCACATTCTGCCACAGAAATGCTGCAACAGCCCCAACAGTGACTGCGCAGAACGCTGCCAGAATGTACAGACCATTGAGATACGCTAGCACGCCTAATGCACCGAACGCGATGACGAGAAGACCGCCTGCAAGACCATCCAACCCATCGGTGATGTTCACTGCATTTGCTGTCCCAATGATGAGGAACACGAAGAGCGGGATATACCACCAACCGAGAGTGACATCCCCAAAAAAAGGAATGGCAATACTGTCGTAACCGAGTCTGAAATAGAACCATGCCGCTGCGACCAGCGCCACAAGAAAGAGAAAACTGATCTTCGGAAGAACGTCAAGACCCCTCCGCCGGCCAACGCCACGCACATTGAGATAATCATCGATGGCGCCGAGTGTACCAAGGAAAACGAGAACGAAGAGCGGCAGATACACCTGGCCACGCTGGAGGAGAGAATGCTCAACAACACCGAAGAATGAAAGAACACGGGAAAAGAACACCGTAAGAACAATGGCGCCCCAGATAAGGATACCTCCCATCGTCGGTGTCCCAAACTTGCTCTCATGATACTTCCGGAACATCGTCGGCTCCCTCCCATCGATCGTCTCCACTCTTAGCTGCTTCCCAATACGGTGCGAGCGAAGGAACGTGACAAAGGCAGGAGTGAGGAAAAGAACGCCGAAGAATGCGAACAGTGCATAGCCAAACATCGAGACAAGTGAGATTTCCGGACGAAAGGGGAGAGCGTACAATGGCATAAAGAAAGCAATGGAACATTCACTGGGATGTGTGGACTTTGTCCACATCGTAGAAACGCATTTGCTCCTTTTTGAAGAGTAGCTCAACTCGCCCAGTCGGACCATTGCGGTGTTTTCGAATATAGACGTCGGTCATTCCTGGCCGTCCGCTTTCCTCATCATAATAGTCCTCACGATACATCATGAGCACCACATCAGCATCCTGTTCTATCGCTCCAGACTCCCGAAGATCCGAAAGCTGAGGAATATTCCCAGGCCGGCTCTCCACAGCGCGTGACAGCTGGGAAAGCGCCAAAACTGGGATGCGGAGCTCTCGTGCCAATTGCTTGAGACAACGAGAAATTTCAGAAATCTCCTGCACACGATTCCCGGCATAACTCACATTTCCAGTGGTCATGAGTTGGATGTAATCAACAACGAGGAGATCCAATCCATGCTCCATCTGAAGACGCCGCGCCTTGGTACGGAGTTCCGTCAGAGAAGAGGCAACGGAGTCATCGATGAAAATGTTTGCTTTATTGAGTTCATCCATAATGGGTCCCATATTCTGAAAATCAGTATCATCGAGTTTCCCCCGTTGGAGCTTCCACGAATCGACGCCAAGCATAGAAGCAAATAAACGATCCACAAGCTGCTCTTTGCTCATTTCTAAAGAAAAAATACCCACTGTTTTCTGAAAACGAATGGCTGCGTTTTGCGCAATGTTTAGAGCCAAACTTGTCTTACCCATGCTCGGCCGTGCCGCAAGAACGATGAGATCAGACGGCTGGAAACCGGAAAGCTTCGCATCGAGAGAGTGGAAACCTGTTGTCGTGCCCTTTACTGCATCGGGATCATCCGCCTCATGAAGTTCGGCAAAACGCTCGTACCGTGCATCGAGAATGTCACGGATATGCACAAATTTCTCCTTCAGCACCGTATTCGTCACAGAAAACACCGTACGTTCTACACTGTCTAAAAGTTCCGCAACAGGAAGATCGAGATCATATCCAAACCCAACAATCTTCCGGCCCGCATCAATAACACTCCGATGCACCGCTTTCTCCTTCACAATCTGACCGTATTGGTAAATGTGGGACGAAGTGGGCACTAAAGAAGCAAGCTCTGCGAGAAAAGCACTTCCTCCAACATCATTGAGTATGCCGGAATCACTCAAACGACTCGCCACAGTCACGAAATCTATGGGCTCATGTCGCTGATAGAGCTCATACATGACCTGACAAATACTGCGCAATCGTGGATCATAAAAGTCCTCCGGACGGAGAAAGTCTGACACCTTGATAATAGCCTCAGGATCAAGGAGAAGTGCGCCAAGCACGGTACGTTCCGCTTCGAGCGCATGCGGAGGAGTTTCAAGAAAAGTTGATGATTGTGCGAGCATCAATGATCATTCTAAAGAGGAAAAGATATGAGAGCAATGGAACCGCATGTGGATTACATGCGAGAACGAATGACCTTTTCCAGCGCTTGAGTGATCTCCGGATGTTCGCAAAGAAACGCCCGTGCCTGTTCCCGCCCTTGACCGAGGGTCTCTCCCTCATACTGAATGTAATGTCCAGTCTTCTGGAGAAGACCCATATGAAGACCAAGATCAAGTACATCGCCCTCCTTACTCACCCCCTTCGCATAAAGAATATCAAACTCTGCCTGCCGGAAGGGAGGCGCAATCTTATTTTTCACAACCTTCACGCGGGTTCGACTCCCAATAATCACATCACTCTCCGTACTGTCTTTCCCTACGATTTTATCAATGCGCCGCACATCAAGACGTATAGAAGTATAGAATTTCAACGCATTCCCCCCTGTCGTCGTCTCGGGATTACCATACATCACCCCGATCTTCATGCGAATTTGATTAATGAACACCACAGAACAGTTCGTCTTCCCCACAATAGCAGTGAGCTTGCGTAATGCCTGACTCATTAGTCGCGCATGTAATCCCATATGATTATCTCCCATCATTCCCTCGATTTCCGCACGCGGAGTAAGTGCTGCGACGGAATCAATGACAATGATATCCACTGCACCGGAACGGACGAGTGTTTCTGTAATTTCGAGTGCCTGCTCCCCATCATCAGGTTGCGAGACAAGAAGCTCGTCGATATTGACACCAATACGCTTTGCATACTGTACATCTAATGCATGCTCCGCATCAATGAACGCGGCCTTCCCACCAATGCGCTGTGCCTCAGCAATGGCATGAAGAGCCAATGTCGTTTTTCCTGACGACTCTGGACCAAAGATCTCAATAATGCGCCCCCGCGGGATTCCTCCCCCAAGAGCAATGTCCAGAGCAAGGGATCCCGAGGAAAAACGTGCGACGTGTATGGCATTCCCTTCGCCCATCTTCATAATAGCTCCCTCACCGTATTGTTTCTCAATCTGGACAAGAGCAAGACGAAGTGAATCGATTTTTTCAGTGTCTGTTCCATGAATATGAGCCTTACGATCAGCAACGGCGCTCGCACTCGGAGAATTGGAAACATGCTTCGTCATACAGAAAAGGGGAAAGAGGGTAAACGAACGTACACCACTCTCTGTGAAGCACTTCTCCTCGTCAAGAAAGAGAACTTGCAAAAACTAAAATCTATTCTCAATGGAACGACAGTGACCAAAGGTGGAACTCAGTAATTCTACCACACAGTATTCTCCCTCCGGACAGAGGACCCCCCCATCCCCTCCACAAGGAATGCCAGAACCACTGTACGACATGGAGGAAGAAAGAGAAGAAAAGGAGGAAAAAGAAAAGGAGGAAGAAGATGCATCACCCCAACTCACATCACGCACCACAAGAACAGGAAGGGACATTGGATCGCTATTGGATTCAACAACACCATAGAAAAGGAGTTCACGCCCGACAAAACGACGGAGATGAATTGTCGGACTCTCGACATAATAAACATTGTGCCCTTCTTGAGAAAGAAGAAAAGAACCACGTCGTACTGGAGAAAGATCGGCCGGAGAGAGCACACCATGAATCCAAACATCCCCATGAGGAATGGGAACAACATCCTCCTGCCCACGCGCGCATCCAAACAACACGATGATGAAAAGGGAGACAACGCCCAATCCACATCTACTTCTTCGTCGCATCGAAAGCATAGACAGCACGCCCAACACGTACAAAGTACGGCATTTTCTGCAAATTAAGAGAAATAGTACCTATCTTTACTGTGCGCTGTTTTGCAACTTCTGCAATGATCTCCTGCTTACTCAACGGCCCTTTATCTTTCAAGATACGTTCAATGACTTCCGCGACTGTCCCTGGCTCGTACCCCCATTCTTGGAGTGCATAGAGTCCACGACCGACAAGAACAAACTGCGGATAGCGGATAAGCTCGTTATGCACCGCCTGGACCGTCACATTCTTATGATCAAACTTTTCTTCGCGAATATGATTGGCAATATCCATGAAATGAAGCGGATGTCCTGTCTTCTTGAGCACAATCTCCACCTTATCCCGGATACTTCGGGGACGGACAAAGCGCCACTCGGTCAGTCCCCACCCATCCTCCACCTCACGCAAACGCTCATCCACAGTAAGGCAACTCTGAATGAGTTCCAGACTAGGCACCCGATCACGGAAAAGCTGGAGAGACTGCACCGCAGCAACAAGTTCATCCCCATGCATGCAAGATTTCCGCTTTCTGAGCACTTTCACGAGGGCATCTTCAACAAGAGAAATGTCATCCATGACAAGAGGGGACAGGCGCCAGAATGGTACAAACGTGCCAGAACACCCTCCTCGAGCAAGATCGCTGTCAATGGAAAAAGCAAGGCGTAAGATCGCCCCATCTAATTCCGTCCCACTCTTGGCAAACATTAGAACCTGGCTGATAAGTGCATCCTCTCGCATAAAACCACCATGAGTTCGCAGGAGCTCTTTTGCTAATGCATTCACAGCATTCAATCGCGTCGTTCGTACGGTACGCCGAAGCTTTCCGATGGCAATACTCTCGATCTGCCGTATGCGCTCCCGCGTCACACGGAACCCTCTCCCAATTCTCTCGAGCGTTTGTTTTGGCTGTCCCAAAAGTGCGAAACGCTTCTTAATGACACCAGACTCCTTCTCAGTAAGAACGAGAAAAAGATCTTGCAGAATGTCCTGCAAGTGGAACGATGACACAGCCCCAACCTTCCGTTGGAGAAGGAGGGAAAGAGTAGGAGAGGATGCATCAGACATAGATTAGAGGGAAGTACTTACTTTGTTCTACCAGAACATTGACAGAGAGTAAAAGATGAGCGCAAGGTTTGAATGGACGAAATTGCACCGTTGTTTTTTCATAGATTTTTTACAAAAAGAAAAGCTTTCAGAAAATGAAATCATAGTAAGTATTAATTAATACAACAAAAAATAAATTAAGTCAAACACAGAAAAGGGTACAATTAAAGAGATACAACAAAGAATTTAGGAGCTTTTAGCGTCTAATCTATCAATGAATACTGTGAGTATCATACATGCTGCCACCGCATCCGGATTTTGGGAGGAATTGCGTGAAGTGGAATACCGTTCATCCAATGTGGACACGCACACCCCCAAGAGCGCTAGCAATGAAAGAAGCGAACGAACACGCTGCGCCTGCATTCCCTCTTTTCCCGAAGAAAGAAGAGGTAAACCGACGACGATATGATCAATGCATCGCACGTCTACGAGCTGTGCAACTTGATCGAGAAAACCACGGACGGACTCATGACGTAGAGTGGTAAGAATAAAAGGAATTCCGGGCGGGCACTCTGCAAAAGCAACTCCTGTTCGACGCGTACCGATATCAAGCGCCAAGATACGCATGGACACACCGAGATAGCCGCGACTTCTTCCGTGCAGCATTACGAGGATGGATGATGTGCTTCTTGGCAGCCATATCGATGGACTTCATGGCAAGAGGAAGGATTCTTTGTGCCTCTTCGATCTTTCCAGCGGTAACGGCCTCTACGGTCTTTCGCATCATCGTCTTCATCAGCGTTCTGTTCGGCAAACGACGTTCCCGTCGAATACGGTTTTGTCGTGCTGCTTTCATCGCAGAATGTGTTCGGGGCATGCTAAGAGTATAGACGAGGATTGACCAATCACAAATCCACCATAAAATGGCCACCATGTGTGGAATTACCGGATACGTTGGGTCGCGGCGCGACGCGGGTTCGCTGGTGCTTGAGGGCATCAAGAACCTCGAGTACCGCGGATACGATTCCTGGGGAATAGCATGGAAAGTAGGAGAATCGATGGAGGTGCGCAAAGATATCGGCAAGATAAGCCACCTGGATCCAGCCGCATTCGGGTCGTCCTCGTCGCTTGCGATCGCCCACACGCGCTGGGCGACGCATGGCGGAGTCACCAGAGAGAACGCACATCCTCACCTTTCCTGTGACGGAACAATCGCGGTCATCCACAACGGCATCGTCGAGAACTACCAGGAACTCCGCGATGAGCTCTTGAACAAGGGGCATCGCTTTCTCTCGGAAACAGATACAGAAGTGGTCGCGCACCTCGTGGAGGAAAAAATGAAACAGACGCCAGACTTCGGGGCAGCCTTCCGTAAAGCATGTCTGCGCTGCGAGGGGCGCAATGCTTTCCTTGCTCTTCATACACAGTCACAGACAATGGTGGCAGCACGCACCGGGTCGCCCCTGATTGTCGGCGTCGGCTCTGACGGGTACTTCATCGCTTCCGACTCGCCTGCTTTCCTCGCGCACACGCGCACTGTGCAATACATTGACGACGGGGAGATGGCCGTGACGGATGGACGGAGCATCCTCTTCTACGATATTGCAACGGGTGAAGAGCGGACGAAGCGCGAGATCGAGATTACATGGATAACGGAGCAAGCCGAGAAGGGGAACTACGCGCACTTCATGCTGAAGGAAATCATGGACCAGAAGAAGAGCGTTGCACGCGCGGTGAATCAGGACGAGGAACAGATCCGCACAATCGCCAAGGCCATCAAGAATGCGAAAGGCACCATCCTCACCGCCTGCGGCACGGCCCACAAAGCCTGCATGGCCGCGGAGTACTTCTTCTCCGTCATCGCTGACAAGCACGTGAACGTCATCTCGGCGGGGGAATTTAAGCTCTACAACCACTTCCTCATTCCCGACACGCTCGTGATCGTCGTGAGCCAGAGTGGCGAGACGGCCGACGTGCTCGAGGCCATGCGCATCGCGAAAGCGAAAGGCAGCAAAGTGCTGGCAATCGTGAACGTGCAGAGCTCAACGATCGCGCGGGAAGCCGATTTCTCCCTACCCATCAACGCCGGCCAAGAGCGCGCCGTTGCCTCCACGAAAGCACTCACGGGGCAACTTGCCATCCTCCTCCTCATTGTCTACGCCCTCGCAGGAAAACTCCAGGAAGGGAAAAAACTCCTCCTCGAGACCGCATCGGCGATTAATGATCTCCTCAATCCCCGCTACGTCGAGCGCCTGCAACATCTGGCAGAAATTCTCAAGAATAAGGAAAACCTCTACATTATTGGACGCAGTTGGAACTATCCCATGGCACTTGAAAGCGCGATCAAAATTCAGGAAGTGAGCTACATTCACGCTGAGGGATTTGCAGGAGGAGAACTCAAACACGGACCAATTGCCCTCATTGAGACAGGAACCCCATGCATCGTGCTCGCAGGGAATGACGAAGCAACGCCGGATATCCTTAGTAACGCCACCCAATTGAAAGCGCGAGGGGCATTCCTCATCGGCCTAGCCCCAGAACGCAACGAGATCTTCGACGAATGGATCCGCGTCCCCGATGTCGGCGCCGCCCAGGCAATCGTCAACATCATCCCCATTCAAGTCCTCGCATACTTCCTCGCCGTTCAACGGGGCAAAGACCCCGATATGCCGAGAAATTTAGCGAAAAGCGTGACAGTGAAATGACATTCGGATTAAGCAGGCCAGGCATTCTTGCCTAGCTGGAAATCATATTCCACGTTATTCGTCGCTCGGCGGAATCCCGTAGTACTTAAAAAGAAACGCGGCGATTTCCTTGAAGAGGGGAGCGGCGGCGGCGGCGCCATGCACCGTCTCGCGATACTTCGGTCTGTCCATCTTCACAATGATCACAAAACGGGGATTGGGAATAGGACCGTAGCCGACGAACGACGCAATGGTTGATCCTGTGCCTGTATCGTAACGTCCACCGGGACCGGCAATCTGACTCGTTCCAGTCTTTGCGGCAATGCGATATCCCAAAACTCGCCCGGCCTTCGCAAACCCATTCTCTGCGGCACTCACAAGCATCGCCGTGATCGTTTCTGACGCCTCGGAAGTAATCACTTGATCCAGCACACGCACAGGCGCTTTTTCCACGGTCCCATCTGCATGATGAATACTATCGATGATCGTAGGACGGAGAAGTTTCCCACCGTTGGCAAGAGCACCGAACGCGCTTGCCATCTGGATCGGCGTCACGGTGATACCCTGACCGAACGATGCAGTAGCCAGAAGCGCTCGACTCCAGCTTCGCCACGGACGAATGCTGCCGGGAAGTTCATCATCGAGTTCAATGCCCGTCACACGCCCAAAACCGAACCGGAGCAGCATGCTGTACAACAATTTCGGACCGAGCTTCGCAGACACGCTCGTCATGCATGTATTAATGGAAAGCTCTAGACAGTTTGTCATCGTCACCTTCCCGTAGTACACGAGGAGCGCATTCTTAATAGTATACTCATCAACCTTAACCGGTCCGGTATCGTCATAAATATCGTTCGGTACCACCTCCCCCTGATCAATGGCAATTGCCATGGTAATAGGTTTCATGATAGAACCAGGCTCATAGGTTTCCTGCACGGAACGATTGAGATATGCGCCAACACCGATGGCATTTCGGTACTTCAACCACACTCCTTTCACGTCCGTGGGAAAAATCTCCTTGCGGTCATTCTCTCCGTAATAGAGGTAATACCGTGCGATATCCTCGAGATCATACGCCAACTCGATCTCTTCGAGAGAACTGCGCGTTTTAGCACTGAGCCTCTTCCGCCCTTCCGAAGTCGTAACATCAGGAAGGTACGCCTTCACAACACGAATATCCGTCAGAGGATGATACAACTCGACCACAATGCCACGTTGACGTTCATCCGAGAGAACAACAGCCTCTTTTTCATACACCCCACCATAGACATTACGATCAAAAAGCGGAGCATTTGCCATAGCAAGAATGCGCCCGGTGAAGGGATCCAAGACCACCACTTGCACACTGTTCGCCTGGAATCGTCGAACACCATCGACAAGAATGGTTTCCACTTCCTTTTGAATGATTGGATCGATGGTAAGAACAACTGTCTTTCCATCCTGAGGATCGATAATGGTTTGCTCCGACGTGAGAATCTGTCTCCCCGTTAAATCGCTGACCGTACGAATGAGTCCCTCTTGCCCACGGAGCTGCGGGTTAAATGTTCGCTCAATGCCATATTGTGGCTCCTTGTTCGCATTGAGAAACCCGACGACATGGGAAGCAATGGTGGCATCAGGGTAAAAACGCCAGTGCTCCGGAAGGAGAGCAATACAACGGAACAGATCGAGAATGCGTTCCGCCTCCGTGGTGTCACGAGCCTTAGCTTTCTGAGCAAGAGTTTCCTTCCAGGAACGAAGCAGAAGTTCCTTCACCTTGAGCGAAAGGGCAGGAGGCAGACGACGCATGATGGGAACGTAGCGAAGCGGCCGGGAACGCAGTGCCTGCTCAAGAGAAGAAGCATCGATACGAAGCACATTCGAAAACGACCGCGCGATCTCAGAAACCTGTGACTGAGGCACAAGCTCGGGATCGGCATACACCAGATACTTACCAAACTCTACATCGACTCCGGGAAACCCAAGCTTCTGCACAGCTTCCATTTCCACCTTCGTTGCACTGTACTTCAGTGGCGCAAAACGGACGCGTTTCTCTGAAATGCGACGTTCGATATCCCGTGCAAAGAGCCGCCGTGCCTCTGTCAGATCCGGCACAACAATATTCCGAGGATGGATGGACGGAATCGTGGACGGCAAACGCTCAAGGAACGAACCGGACTGGATAGAACGCACGAACGTGAGAGGATCGAACAATCCCTCAAAGAACTGGATGAGTTCTCGAGGACACGACGATGACGAGCGAACACACTGATCATAGAACTCTTCGGTAAAGAGGATGGACGACACGGTATTTGCAACACTTGCGGGATCATCAACAATCAAAGGGTCAATGTAGAGAAGATCGAGCGTGGTATTCGTTGCGAGAATCGCCTGCTCTCCCGTCTTACTGTTCACCCCCAAAATTTCCCCGCGACGGGCAGGAAGAACCACCCCACCATAATGCTGTGCTTGAGCTACACGACGATATTCAGTGCCCTCCAAAATCTGCAGATCAATGAGTCGCGCAATGATAATAAGAAGCCCCGTGAGGAACACTCCGTGCAGGATGAGAATGCGCCGCGCGAGGGATCGGCGCTTGTGGACCTCGATTGAGGGAACCAGCAACCGCAAGAGCATGGAAGAAAGGCGAGAAGTTTGTATCATAGCAACGAAATGTCCTTCCATGCTATAATAAGGAGATGCAACACCCAGACTTTTCAATGCTCGGAGGCGAAGAACTCCTGCAAACACTCCAGAAGTACTGCGTGGAAAAAGGGGTATCGGACATCCACACATCTCCTGAAAAAACGGAAGTACGGCTCGAAATCCGCCTTCACGGCATGTTGGATGCACTGAAACCCATCAGTCACGCAACCTATACAGACCTAATGCGTCGCGTAAAATTCCTCTCGAAGCTCAAATTGAATATCACGAACATTCCACAGGATGGCCAGTACACATTTGATATACAAGAAAAAACCGCCGAAGGTGGTGAGCGCAGACGAACCATCAACGTCCGCATCGCAACCCTCCCATCGCGCTTTGGGGAAACAACCACACTCCGCCTTCTTGACCCAAAACGGGGAATGATCCCCCTTGAAAAACTCGGCTTTCCAAAGGAAATCCATGAGAAACTTGCTGAACTCATTCATCTCCCCAATGGTCTCATGCTCGTTACTGGACCCACGGGATCTGGGAAGACAACGACGCTGTACTCTCTCCTCCAAACGATTATTGGAACACAGAGGAACATCATCACACTGGAGGACCCTATTGAGTATGAAATTTCGGGTATTGTTCAAAGCGAAATTGACCCCGACCACGACTTCACATTCGCCACAGGACTACGGTCCATTCTCCGACATGATCCGAACGTCATTCTTGTCGGAGAAATCCGCGACCTCGAAACCGCACAGACCGCCATCGACGCTGCGCTCACAGGCCACATGGTGCTCGCAACCCTCCACACGAACTCGGCGATCGAAGCAATCCCGCGCCTTCTCTCCATGGGCGTCAGTCCCTTCACCTTCGCGCCGTCACTCCGCGGAATTCTCGCCCAACGCCTCGTGCGCACGCTCGCAGAAGCGTACAAAGCGAAAGACACGCCATACGACCCTACAAATCCCGATACCTACAGCGGACGCTGCGTAATACCGGAACTCTTCATGATAGGCCCGGCCCTTCGTAATATGATCCTCACCCAAGAACCAGCATCCACCCTTCTGGAACAAGCCACAAAAGAGGGATACAAGACAATGAGACAGTGGGGAGAAGGTCTGGTACAGGAACGCATCACCACACGAGAAGAACTCGAGCGCGTCACGATGTAATGGTTTCCGACACCTTGCTCTCAGAAGTGCAACCGCCGTACGATAGGCTATTCCATTGTGCTCGCACGGCAATACCGCTTCCGGCATGGATACCTAGGGATCGCACGACGTGAGCGGACCATAGGTCTATGGATTCGTGGCGGAATCATCACAGCGATCATCTTCTCCGGCATAGGACTATGGAAAACCCTCTCATGGATCCATGCCGACTGGCGCGTGAATCATCCTGCAACGTTGGCCCAGGTAGAGAAGGGAAGCACTGCCACGGTATCAGTAGACGGAGAGGAACCACTCCGTATAGAAGGAATAGTGAAAATGTATGAAGGAGATACGCTTCATACGGAAGAAAACAGCATGGCAATTATGGCCTTCTTCGAAAGTACCCAGATCCATCTCGATGAAGAAACAGCAATCACTGTCAAAAACATGCAACAAGGGGAAGGGAAAAACGCCATTGGCCTCGAACTTTTGAACGGTAGAATATGGCTTTCTATCCCCAAAGATTCTGCATCTGGAACAATAATTCGTCGCATCACAACCCCGGCATTTTCCCTGGAATTTCCTCCGGGAACAGAGGCACTCGTCACAAACAGGACACTTGCTGTGCTTGACTCCGGCAATGCACTAGGAATCATGCTCCGTGTGCCAAGCGCCAAATCGGCATTGTACATCGGCGAAGGGCAGCAAATTACGATTCCTGAAGATGTCCCAGGAACAGAAGAAAACCTTTACGCCCTTCGTCTCCGAATCGATCCTACAATCATCACATCACCATTTGTGGAAAAAAGCCGCACAACATCTCTCCACACTTCTCCAAAACCGATCATAGCATCACAACAAATAGAAGAGACTCTCTCTATCCTCGCACCAAAGGAAGGTGAAATTGCACGTGCAGATTCCATCGAAGTCCACGGGACATATGGGAAAGGTGTGACATCCATCAGAGTCAACGGCTACCTAGCAACTGTCAAGGGCAATACCTTTTCCCAGGAACTCGCCCTCCCAAGTGACGAGAAAGTGGATATTCGCATCGCTGCCCTTGATGCAAATGGCATCATCATTGCGGAACAATCTCGCACCGTACGACGGGATCTCAAACCCACAAAATCTCCCACTATTCTTCTACCAGCAGTATCTGGGGCAACTTTCCGTACAGCGAAAACGGAAATCGAACTTCGCGGAACTGCCCAAAAGGGAGTCGCTGGAATCGTCGTTAATGAGTACCGCTTACAGCTCTTCCAACCCGGAGACACTGCATGGAGTTACCTCGCCAGCACGAATCTCGGCAATTTCCATCCAGGCACAAACATCTACGAAGTTGTTGCCATCGACGACGCAGGGAACCGCAGCGCTCCAGTACACATCCAGATCATCCTTGGAAAAGGGGACGAAGGCATCGTCACAGCATCAGAATCCGATCATTCTGTGGACCAAACTCTCCCGCCCCCCACCATAGAATCGGTCCTCCCGAAAAATCCACCGAAAGAACCTGACTCCATCCAAGTGACCACACCCACGAAAGGGGAACCATACACGACATCCCAGTTTGAATTCTCCATCTACGGAACCACGTCACCGAATACACATACAGTATGGGTCAACGGTTTTCGCTTACAACTCTATCAACAAGGAAATGACACCTGGAAATACATTGCCAGCGTCCCCATGGGTACAATGAAACGCGGAGAAAATATCTACAGCATCATCACCCGTGACGGCGAAGGAAACATTCTCGATCGGATGGAATACACGGTGATTTTTAAACCGGAAAGGGAGTAATGGATACTTTCTGCATCACCTCTTGAAACATGATGGGAAGTGGAGCCACCACATCGTGCTCCTGCTCATCGGCTGGCGACGCGAACGACAATTTCCACGCATGGAGACAGGGCGACGGAATGCCGTACTGTTCCCGCAAGCGGTCGCTCGCGGCATTGCGATACGTCCGATCACCGAGAATGGGATGGCCGATGGCGGCCAAATGCACGCGGACCTGGTGCGTGCGGCCAGTCGCAAGATCGCAACGAAGAAGGGAACAGAGTTCCCCCCGCGCAAGGAGCTCGTAGGTGCTCCGCGCCTCCCGGCTCTTCCGGCCCCCCATGACCGTCATCCGCGTCCGACGAACAGGATGCCGACCTATAGGGGCATCGATGATGGCGCGTGGGTGCACGGGGATGCCCGCAACGAGCGCAATGTACATTTTCCGAACGTGGCGCTCGGCGAACTGCCGCTGCAATGCCTGGTGTACCGCGGGGCTCTTCGCGAGGAGAAGGCAGCCCGTCGTATCCTTATCGAGACGATGCGCGAGGACGGATTCCTGTTGAAAAGGAAGAGCTCGCTCTTGAAAAAGATGAGCGATACCGCTGAGAAGAGTCACGGTCCCCGGCTTCATTCCGGCCCCGGAATGCACCGCGAAACCCGCAGGTTTATTGATCACCATACACACGGCGTCTTCGTAGAGAACAGACAGACGCAAATCGTGAGGCTCCACATCCCGTAGCGACGATTCCGGAATCGTCGCTACGGCGCATGCGCACTCCACACAATCACCGGCACGCACCGCAGCCGACGCCTTCCGCGTAATCTTCCCGCGAAGCCGAACACACCCATCCGCAATCATCCGCTGCGCCTCACTGCGGCTGCGGATGCCCCCCTCTTGTACAAGAAGAAGGTCGAGCCGCATCGCATCTTTCGCCACAAATGACACCATAGGAGTATGATACCGGACAATGAACGATCTCCTCACTCGCGCCGTCGCCAACGTCATCCCCAAGAAACTCGCAGAGGAAAAACTGCAATCGGGAAAGAAGTTACACATCTACTGGGGCATCGACCCCACAGGCTCCAAACTACACCTCGGTCACGCCGTATCGCTGCGGAAACTCCAACAATTCGTGGATGCCGGACACGAGATCATCCTCGTAATAGGAAGCTTCACCGCGATGATTGGCGATCCCTCTGGGCGCGATGAACTGCGACAACCGCTGACACACAAGCAGATCGAGGAAAACTTCCATACCTACAAAGAGCAAGCAGCGAAGGTTCTGGATTTCTCCAAAATCACGGTGCGATATAACCACGAATGGCTCGAAAAACTGACACCGGAGCTCATGGTCAAGCTTGCAAGCCACTTCACCAAGCAACAAATGGAACAGCGCGAGATGTTCGCCCGTCGTGAGAAAGAGGGAAAACCCATCCATCTCTCGGAGTTCATCTACCCTCTCCTCGTCGGGTATGACTCCGTTGTCCTCAATGTTGATTGCGAACTGGGAGGCTCCGACCAGGAATTCAACATGCTCTGTGGTCGTCACTTGCAGCAGGTTTTCGGGAAGCGCGAGAAGTTTGTGCTCACTCTGAAGCTCCTCGAAGGAACCGACGGGCGCAAAATGAGTAAGACGTACGAAAACTGCATCTATCTGGAAGACTCACCGAACGAGATGTTCGGCAAACTCATGTCGATCAAGGACTCCCTCATGGAAACCTACTTCGAGTGCTGCACCGATGTACCGATGGATGAAGTTCGTGTCATCCTGAGCTCGTCGAAGGATGGCATGGGCCCACGCGATGCGAAAGCCCGCCTCGCACGCGCAATCGTTACCCTATACCACGGAGCGAAAGAAGCCGATGCTGCGGAGAAGGAATTTACGAATGTATTTTCCAAAGGCAAATTACCAAAGGAAATTCCAGAAATAATTTCAACGGGGGACGACCCCCTGGGGGAGCTTGTTAAGAGTGGGCTAGTATCCTCAAAATCTGATGCAAGAAGGCTACTAAAAGAAAAAGGTATCAAGCTTTTAGACGAGCAGGGCAACACTATCTTGGTGACAGAATTGGAAAGCGAACTAGGAGAAGCAATGGCCAAAACTTTCAACCAAAAACATAGTGCGATTGTAAAAATTGGTAAGAAAAAATTTCTCCGCTTCATCGTTTCTAAAAGCTTTACAGATATTTTTCCAGATTCGGTGCCAAATTATCCACCCAAAGTATGAGAAAGAGGCTCTCGCATTCGTGAATAGGGTAGGGGAGTTGGCGGAACAGGAAGGACACCATCCGGATATCCACATTCACTGGAACCGCGTAACGAGAGAAACGTCAATGAATTTTCACGTCTATTCCATGAAACTTCCGATGCACATCTTTGAGCTGCGGATTGGTGACATGAGTATAGATCTGCGTCGTCGAAAGATCTTTATGACCCAAAAGCTCCTGGATAGACCGTAAATCCGCACCATTCTGCAACAAGTTCGTCGCAAAGGAATGCCGCAGGGTGTGCGGGGATGGGGAAGATACAATCCCCGCCTGCCGAGCGTACTTCTTCACGAGAACATAGATTGATATCCGTGAGAGACGGAATTCCTCCCCCGGAGGCAGGGCAGTGACTGCCTGCTGATGACTGCGAATGAAGAGCGGAACCAAATGATCGAGCCGGATATCGAGGTAAGCACGAAGCGCAGTAACGGCACGATCGGAGAGGAATACCACACGAATCTTCCCCCGCTTCCCGCGCACGGAAATCTCCCGCGTCTGAAAGTTGATGTCCTTGCCGTTGAGACTGCGAAGTTCGGCGAGGCGCAGCCCTGTCGAGAAGAAAAGTTCGAGAATCGCCCTGTCCCGCTTCCCCTCCTTCGTCGAAGGATCCGGCGCCGTGAGGAGCCGCTCCAGCTCCTCCATGAAGAGGACCTTCACCTGTCGCTGCTCCTCCTTGAAACGCGTTACCCGATCCGGTGGGTAAATCTCCATCTCCTCCTCCTGAATGAGATACCGAAGAAATGCCCGAAGGACGGTGAGATGGTGATTCTTCGTCCGTACAGCGAGCTCTCGCTTATCGCGCGTCCTATAGATATGAAGGTTCGCCTTATACAGGCGTACTGACACCTTCGAAACGTCCTTTGGATCACTTACTTCGCCAATTTTCATGTAAAGACCTAAAGAACGATGGTATGCCGCCACCGTGAGCGGAGACTTATTTTCTTCTGACCGGAGGTACACGAGGTACCGCTCTATTGCTCGTGCAAGAACGGATGAATGGGGGAGAGGAGGGTTTTCCACATCTTTCATACTTAACATAATGCATTTTATGTTTATAGAATCAATGGACAGACTAAACATAATGCACGGAAACACCTGATACCATCCCATGCCGCAGAAGCCAACAAGAGCCGGGATGGCGAAGCAAGTGGCTTCACTGCTCTGTAATAACAATATGCGATGGTATCGTCGATATCCTGGTATTCCATGGTGGCCAGAGAGAAATTTCTGCTTTTTGCACTTCCGGCATGTTCCGGAGAATTTGGAGCGCATCCCTCTGCGAAAGTCCAGCAATTTTTTCGCGAACACGGCGACCAAACACGACCCCTGTGGGAGAGAATTGATCGAGCACATACCGTTCTTTCCCGTTTAGATCCACAGTTAGCTTGACCCACGAGATATCATCTGCGTAATCAATCACATGAACGGTTAATCTGTCCCTCTGGAAGGTATCTGGCATAATCTCCCTCTCATCGCGCACATGTGCCGTCAGTTCATCAGACAAGAGATCAAGAAGAGCCTGGGCATCATAGGCAAGAACTGTGTACGTAATGCGTCCCTCCACGGGAACCGTGCGTACTTCCTCACCAATGAACTGCTTAGGAAGAATGAAATCTGCATATGTAAGCCGAGTAAGTTCTGGGTAATAAAGAATCTCCAGCCACGCATTTTCCTTTTGGGCATTCCATAAAACACGTTCTTCCTCAACCATCTGTTTGGCGGCTGTCAGGAGTTCCTGCTCAAGCATGCGCTGCGCCGCCTGCAAATCCTCCGCGCGGAGCACTGTGCTGTAGAGTGTCGTTCCCCCCGTTCCCGCCTGCAAATTTTCACCATAGACACGCGTTCGCTCTTCCTTGGAAAGACCGGGGATTTCCCATTTGAGACCGGCAGGAATATTCCCCCGCTCACCAATGATCTCTCCGTACACATCAAACTCATCCGCCTTCGCACGCACGCGAGAGGTCCCCCCCACAGGAATCCGTACACTCTCCTGAAGACGAACAATGACGCCAGCTTGATTCATAAAACGCGTCCCTTTCTGAAAAGAATACTCTTCCGCCGATGTATTAACGATAGTCATCCAAACCTCTGCAGACATCCCCATAAATTTCTTACTTATCTGGTCGAACGTCACTGTCTCCTGCAACACAGCAGTCAGAGGAATAAGAGGCAGCACCCGCACGCGGCGCGGGACATCCGCAAGAGAACCAGAAAGAACAAGGAAAATATTCGCCGTACGGCTAATGGTGTCCTCCCTGGACATTACTCGCACTTCTGCAGATGGAAGAAGACGTCCTACAACAAAGAAAAACAGAAGAACACTTACTCCAACCAGGCAAAATACACGTAGCCGTGGAAGGGGAAAGAGGCCACCATCAAAATACGCATGAAGCTTAGCCTGTGTAGAAGAAATGATTGTCACAGAGACAGGGCTTCCAGTGCGTGAAATTGCCTCCCTGAGAGAAACTCAAGCATAGCTCCCCCACCCGTGCTCACGAACGAGTACGGGGAGAGATCCAGACCGCAGCGCTTGTGAAAATCCAGCGTGTCGCCGCCTCCCACAATCGACGCAACTCCCCTCTCCCGCGTCGCGCGTGCGATGGCTTCCGCAAGCCGCCGCGTGCCGCGGGAAAACGTGGGAACTTCATAGATTCCCACCGGCCCGTTCCACACCACCATTCCCGACGCCGCGATGCGCACGGCGTACCGCTCCGCCGTCACCGAGCCGATGTCATAGATCGCCATGTCGCCCTCGATATCCTCCAAAGGAATGTCCAGCGTGGCGGCCCCCTCCTTCGGCTCGCTCGCCACCACCGCATCGCGAGGAACGTGAATGTCTGCCAAGTCCTCTTTCTCCCCCTCCAACATGAACTCCTGTGCCCGCGGCACGAACGCCGGCTCATACTTCGATCGGCCGACTGCAAACCCCCGCGCGGCAATGAACGTGTTCGCGATTGTTCCACCGAGGAGAATGTCATCCGCAGATGTGAGAAACGACGCAATAACGGGAATTTTCGTTTCCATCTTCGCCCCCCCAATAATGACCGTCAAAGGCCGGCGCGGATCCTCGAGAACGGATGAGAGATGCCGCACCTCCTCCGCGCAACGGATGCCCATGTACGACGGCAAGAGCTTCGCCACCCAAACCATGCTCGCATCCGACCGGTGCATATTCGGAAAGGCATCATTGACATACAAATCGCCAAGGTGCGCGAGCTCCTTGGCAAACGCGGGGTCGTTCTTCTTCTCCCCCTTATGGAAGCGGAGATTTTCGAGGAGGAGAACCTGACCGGGGCGAAGGGCCAGAGCAAGGGCCAGGGTTTCTGGACCCACGCACGACGGGGCAAATGCAACAGAGACATTGAGGAGTTTCTCAAGGACTGGAACAAGTGGTTTCTGGCTGAATACAGCCTCAAACCCCTCCCCCTTCGGCCGGCCCTGATGCGCGAGGAGAATGAGGGACGCCCCCGCATCGAGGATGGCGCGCATGGTGGAAAGCACCGCCCGTACGCGCTCCGCATCGAGAACACGGCCATGCTCCATGGGAACATCGAACCCCGCCCGCAACAGCACACGCTTCCCCCGCATGTCCGCCTGATCAAGAGTCCGATACTGCATGGATCAATAATACAGAACTATTGCTACACTTATATACATGTTGTTCTGGACTCCTGTACTAGCCTTCACGCTCTGCGTCATTCTCCACGCTGCTGCAACGTACATCTTTCCGCGTATTGGCCTCCTCGACTTCCCCGAGCGCTACAGCCTCCGCCGCCTACGACTCCCCTACCCCACAGGAATTGTTGCCATCCTCGTATTCCTCATTTTCTTTATCCTCGTCACCCCCATTCTCAATTCTCAATTCTCAATTCTTAATTCCCAAAACACCGGCATCATCGCCGGCATCCTCCTCCTCGGACTCGTCTCTTTCATCGACGACCGCACTCCCCTCCCCCCCTCCTTCCGTCTCGCAATCCAGATCATTGCCGCCATCATCATTTTTGCAACCGGAAGCCGCATATACACCATCACCAACCCACTGGAATACCTGACAGGAATCCCCTACCTCAAACTCGATGCGATTGACATCCCATCGCAATTTTCAATTTTCAATTTTCAATTTTCAATTTTCCTCACTCCCCTCCCCCTCCTCTCCGGCATATTCACAGTAACATGGCTCTGCCTCGCCATGAATGCCCTCAACTGGTTCGACGGCATCACGGGGCAAGTAAGCGGCCTTTCGGTGATCGGCTTCGCGGTGATCGGCCTCCTCGCGCTGAGCACACGCGTCAACCAGCCATCCGTTGCGCTCCTCGCCTTCATCCTCGCAAGCATCGCAGCAGGCTGCTTTCTATTTGACTTCCCACTACAACGGAATTTTCAATTCTCAATTCTTAATTTTCAATTTCCCCGCACCATTATGGGCGACACCGGCACGATGTTCTTCGGCCTCATGCTCGGCATCCTCACGATCTACGCCGGAGGAAAAGTTGCTACGGCATTCCTCGCCTTCGGCGTCCCCTTCACTGATTGCCTCATCGTCATTGCGCAACGCATCGTTGCCGGTCGCTCTCCTTTCTCCGGTAGCACGCAGGGCGAACATCTCCACCACCGCCTCCTTGCACGGGGATGGTCCGAACGACGCATTATTGGAATGAATATATTTTTCGGAATAGGATTTGGTGTCGCTGCACTATTTCTGAGCACGCTCGGAAAATTCCTCGCCGCATTCTTCCTCTTTGGCATCATACTCAGCATCTCAATACATACGCGACACCAAAAAATAATTCAACGCAATCCACAATAGGAAAAAAACACCTACTTTGGCAGTGGCGAATATATGGAAAAATCCTCCGTCGATACCGCGCAGGAGAACATCATGCTCGTTGATGCATACCTCATTCGTAACACTCTCGACACGGATTTTAACATCATCCACCAAGGAAACTCCGACTGGAATACGTATTCTCCGAAATACTACATCCCCAAAAATGAGATATGGGTTGACCATTGCTTCGCCGACGAAATCGAGTTTCTCCTTGCCAGTGATCGCATCATAGACTCGTTGCAAGCAGAATCACGGGCTGCTCTCATCACAGCACTCAGAAAAATCGGCTTCCTGCGAGGAGAACCGCCACCCCCATTCATCACTCAAAGAGAAACGCGCGGCCCCCTCACAATAGGCATTGTCGATGGGAAAATTGTACGAAGCTATCTGGACCCGGAGTTCGTCCTTGGGGGACACGACCTGGTGTACAACTACATCCCCAAAAATGAGGTATGGGTTGAAGGGAAAATGGACCCACGCGAGATACCCTTTGTTCTCGAACACGAGCTCGAGGAACGAAAACGCATGGATACAGAAGGATTGACCTACGACATCGCCCACGAATGCGCACTGGTGGCAGAGCGCATCCTCCGACGAAAAGAGGGGGCAGCCTTCCCTGGTGAACGGGCATACCCCTTCTACAACCTTTCTTCACGGGAGATCATCAAAAAATTCTATGTCGCGCAGCAACCGCGGAAAAGCCGGCCGGTCATGGTGAAACACTGCGAACAGAGCGAGAACATGTGCGGACCAGCCTCTCTGAAAATTGCGCTCTCCGCCTTTGGGAAGGAAATGACAGAAGGAGAACTCGCAGTACTCGCCAGTGCGTCCACAGAGCATGGGACGGAACATGAAGGTTTGGTGCGCGCAGCGCAGCATGTCGGTGCAACGGTGACAGAGAAAGAGCAAGGATTGCTCGCAGATGTCGAGCAGTACGTCAAACAGGGCATCCCAGTCATCGTCGGATGGTTCGACAGGGACGGAGACCACTACTCCGTCGTCATCGACATCACACCGGAATACGTCGTGCTCGCAGACCCGGCATGGGACATGCCAGAACGATTCATAAAGAGAGCATTCTTCGAAGAAGTGTGGTTCGACTTCGTCGGACCGGACAACGACCGGACATCGTGGAAATGGTATATGGCAATCTCCTTCCCACATATGCCACCAATAGCGCAAAAAAGTGACCAAGAGGTCAACAAGGCTATTTGACGCTCTTCAAGACCTCCCCTAAGATCGTCGGGCCTCTGTCAACAAGCTGCCGCACTCTAATGGACATCCTCCTCCTCCACGACGTCGCAACGGTCGGCAAGAAAAGCGATCTACTCACGGTGAAGAACGGTTTTGCGCTGAATTACCTCCTCCCACGCCGCCTCGCCATCGTCGCGACCCCCACCGTCCGCAAGCTCTACGCGGAAGCCATCAAGAAGCGCATGGAAGAGAAGGAACAAGAGAAAGCCCTGCAAGCCGGGGCAGCCGCCGCGCTTGCCGGAAAGTTCATCACCTTCACAAAGAAAACCACGAAGACCGGCAAGCTCTACGCGGCGATCTCCGAGAAAGCGATCAGCGAAGCACTGAAAGAACAGCACAACCTCGAGATCCCACCGGAGGCCATCGCAATCCCATCCCAAATCAAAGCCCTCGGCACCTTCACCGTCGCTATTACCATCGGTGCAGTGGAACAACCGTTGACCGTCAACATTACGGCGGAACAATCGAAAGGAAAATCATAGTAAAGGTCAGGCAAGCTATCAGCCATGCAAGAATGCATGGCCTGACCAGGGATAATGTTTTAGGTCAGGCATTCCTGCCTGACGAAGTACAGTATAATGATCCTATGGGCGGGTAGCTCAGTTGGTTAGAGCACAGGACTTATAAACCTGCGGTCGGTGGTTCAAGTCCACCCCCGCCCACCATCACCTTCACATTCTCCCGCACCCACACAGCAACTCCCTCCGGATCCCGCCGGAAAACGCCATCGAGGACATCGCCAGTCGGCGAAGGATGTAATCCTTTTCCCCAATTTCCACGACTGACACGAGGAAAGGAGACTTCCTGTGCAAACGCCAGAGGAGTGCGACTATTCCCCGGACGATACGCAGAGCCCGTTCCCGATTTCGCGCTCCCGCCAAAAGGGATCTGCGGCGCGGGTGCTCCTGTGCACCCATCGATCTTGCCATCATCACTACTCACGTAGACCACCCCCTGCGGCATCTGCGAACGCAGCCACTTTGCCTCACTCTCCGTGGGAGCAACCACCGTGGCGGTGAGGGCATACTCCAGATCGTTCGCACGGCAGAGAGCAGCATTGATCCCCTTCACTTCATTCCACCGCACGACTGGCGCAAAGACCTCCACCTTGTCCATCGTATCAAGATTCCCCTGCGGGACTTCGTAGAGTACCGGCACCATTGCATGCGGTAGACCCACAAAAGCATCCATTGCCTCCTCTATCGTTGCGGCCGTAAGAGGAACACCTCCCTCCTGCACAATCTGCATGAGGCTCGTGCGTACGGAGTTATGCATCTTCTGATCAATCAGCGATCCCATCTCCGCTTCCCCACCTTCGGCTGGACCGATTTTCACACGCTTCAGGCGCTCTGTAATGAGGAGTTTTAACATTGCCGCATTCCAGAGACTCAGACCATCGAATTCCCGCTCATCAACGGCAACAATGAATTCTTTGCACGATGAACACTTGTGCGCTTGCAGTCCTGTCACAGAATCAACAGCAGCATTGAGAAGATTCTGCAATGTCCCACCTTCCTGCTCGAGACGAGCGAAGAACTCATCCCACGCTTCCGCTGTCGGCTCATCATCCTCATGCCCTCCTGCGACGAGGAACGCATGGAGAGGTTTCATCGCCCCGTCCGGCAACCCCGTGATGACAAAGGGATTGTACCCGCCCGCCTCCGCCTGGAGTTTGTAATCGAGACGGCCAATCCCCTCCGGATCCTGCACCTTCTGAGCCTGGATTTTATGGAGATCTTTCGCAACTTTATGCGACCCCGTGAACTGGATGAGCTGCATATAGGGGTGCGCTGCAAGCGCCTCGGACATGGATTTGTCAATTTTCGCCGGATCAGGATCGTCGTGCGGAATCACGAACTGCACCCGTTCCGGCGGCACGCCGGCCTCCAGGAGTTTGTCGTACAGCCACTTGTACGTACCAACATTGCGGGCCGATGTATGGATGACGACGGAGTTCCCCATGAGGAGCGCACCCATCGTGTCCCCTGCCCCAATGCAACTAAAATTGAAGGGTTGCCAAATACCAACCACCCCATCGAGCGGTCGATATTCGAGCGTGGTATCGCCATTGCTACGTAAGAGTGATTCATTGTAACGCATCACCTCCTGCACCTCTCGATACTCCCGCCAGAAATCGAAGAGCTCCTGCATGTCACGATAGACCTCGAAACCCGTCTTCCCCTGACAGAGCGCCATGAGACCGGCGAGCGTCGCACGATCTTGGTATACACTTGCGATGAACTGGTCGATGACCTTTTGGCGCTCCGTAAAGTTCTCCTGTCCGTCCCACGTCGGGCATCGCTCCTCATCCATCGCAATGTCCATCACTTCTTCCACGCATTCACGCGGGAGAGGATTAATCGGCGCAAATGTCTCTGCTGGATCGTTCGGATTCGGATGGTGGTACACACGATCGGGATTCTCTACCGAAACCCCGGCAACGACCGAATGCATCGGCTGATTCAGGTACTCCCGCGCCTTCCGGAACCCCTCTTGCTTCTCCTCCGGAGGAAGCTTCGTATAGTCGATCGCCATGAGTCTCCCCCCTCGCTCGATGAACTCCTGCACCGTATCGAGATCCTCACTCTGGAGTTCCTTAGGAGAAAGGAGAGATTGAAGACGTTCACCAAGCTCAAGACGGATAGCGGGAGCCGGTACCTCCGTGACTGGAGGAATGGTGGCTACTGGGAGAGTATCGGACACTTCAGGCATAGAAGAAGGTGGAAAAGGGGGTGATACTACCATAGAGACATCTCATTGCAAGACTGACCCCCTTACTCCCATCACCCTTCACAAAGGGGGAGGGGCAGGGGGAGAGGGTACACGGTGAGGGGAGAAACTACCCGGCGAGCACAAGCTCCAACGCTTTCCGTAACCACAACCGCTGCACGGCAATCCTCTTCTCCATCGACCAGATCACAGGCGTCTCCGTGACAATAGTGTGATCAGTCCGGTGTTTCATTGTGTAGGCATCCAACGGCCCCACAACGTACTTGGCATTGCGAAACGCTTCGGAATAGGCGATGACCCCGCGATCATTCGCCTCCCGCCAAATCATCGGCAGCAAGCACACCGCTGCCCCATGCGGCAGCGCATCGATCAACTGCCGCCCGATGCGACGCCGGTGATCGCACATCCATTCGTATAGGTAACATGCACGGGGGTTCTCCTCTCCCTCTTCGCCCTCTTCTCGAGGTGCTTCGGGATTATCCTCGTGGAGATCGATGTGCAGACGAAACCGGCGCACATCGTTGCGCAGCCATTCCTCAAGCGCCGCCACCTCCGGCTGCGCGCTGCCGACGCCGAAGGAACGATTGAGATCCACGCCATTCATAGCACAACGCGTATCCGCCTCGAAACCACTCGGATTCACACACGGAAACACGACAAAATTACATCGATCGCCGTATTCCCGCACTCCGCTGTTGAGAAAATCCAGAAGCGCATACACGCCAGCCGGCTCATCGCCATGCACGCCGCCAGACACCAACACCGTCGGACGTTCGGGAGCGAATGCTGCTGGATACTGCACCGACAGTAAATGGTAATTGTGGGACCCGTATCGGAGTCGCCGTAGTGTCGTCACAGTTCCCACTTTCAATCCTGCCAGTGGACGCGTCACCTCCCTGTCGTAGGAGCGACGAATGGGGATATCGTCGTAGTTACGCGGAACGTGTTCGGAAGACATAGGAAGAAAATGTACTCGCCGAGAACAGGCTCCGTCTATCCCCTCCCACGTGGGGGGATCGATCCGCTACCCCTCTCCTGTTTCCTCTCCCCCGGGGAGAGGAAATCCTGGAAACCGTTTCAAAAAATCTCGCGCCTCCTTCTTCGTCGTAATTTGCCTCTGGATCTGCGCATCGTGCAGAGCTTTCAGCACCCCTCCCACCTTCTCCCCCGGCTGCATCCCCAAAATTTCCATCACCTCCTCCCCCGAGAGGAACGGCTTCTCCGGACGTGGGTGATGATCGAGGAACTGCTCCCGTAATTGAACAATTTTATTATACAAAGAAAAGTCCGCAGGATCGGTCCCCGCGATATCGAGCCACATCACCTGGAGGAGTTCCGGAAACCATGGATGGTAATACCAATATCCATGCCGCTCGAGAGGCATCTTTTCAAATGATCCCATCATCATGTGATGCTGGATGAGCCATGTAATTTTTTCTACCCGCCGCTCTGTGCACTGCAATCGTCGCAGTGCATGCGCAGCAATATCCGCAGATACACTTGCATGATGATCAAACCGGATACGTTCCTTGAGAGAAAAAGTCTGGACTTTCCCACAATCATGAAAGAGTGCAGCAAGTCGCACATCGATGCAGTCTTCCTCGCGGAAGGCTCGAGCACAGGCGAGAATATGCTCCCACACATCGCCCTCATGGTGATAATCAGTCGGTTGGGGAACCCCCTTACAGGCAGTGAGCTCCGGAAGAACGTAAGAAAGAATCCCCAGCTCCCGCAGATCCTCCAGTGCCATCGCTGGTCGCGGCCCGAGGAGTATCTTCGTCAGTTCCTCAAAAATACGCGCACCGGAGAGGACCTCGACCATGTTCGCCTGCTCTCGCAGCGCCGCATAGGTCTCCGGATGATACTGTCCTTTGAGGAAAGCGCGAAAACGCACTGCCCGCAGAAGCCGCAATGCGTCGTGCTTGATACGGATCGCCGGTTCCCCGATAAACCGAAGTAGCAACTCCCGTAGATCGGCTTCGCCGCCGAATGGATCGTAGAGTTCCCGGGAAATGGGATGGAAGTAGAGGGCATTCACCGTGAAGTCACGGCGCCGCGCATCGGCTTCCCGCGTACCGAACGCGACGGTTTCCGGACGACGCCCATCGGATGCCTCGTCATCTTCCCGGAACGTCGTCACCTCAAAGCGGCGCCGGCCGAGGAGGACATGCACGCTGCCGAACTCCTTCCCCTTGAGATCCGCCTGCGGAAAAAGCACGCATACGGCTTCCGGAGGAGCCGCCGTGCCGATATCGATGTCCTGCGGCACCTGCCCCAGGAGCATATCCCGCACGCATCCGCCGACCCACCACGTGTCGTACCCGGCATCTGTGAGCTTCTCAGTGATACGATACGCCCCATCCCCCTGCGGCGACGCCAGCGCTCGATCGGTAATTTCGCGAGAGAGAGACACGCGAGCATACTAAATGTCATCCTGAGCGAAGTCGAAGCTTTACGAAACACTCTTGATGGAGTGTCAAGAATAATTTACAAAAACACATGAGACACCACTACTGTCAAGTTCGCCAGACATTCCTTTTGACCAGCGGAAAAACCCTCCGTAGGGCACAAGATTGACTTGACACGTTCAGGTCACGTTCATTCACAGGAACGGCACTGACAAAAGGAGAAATCTCATGAACACGAAGAAGTGGAAAGGCGCGATCATCCGCGCTGATGGCGACCATCCTGGTCGCTTCGACCGCTTTCGCGGCCGCACAGGAAAAGAAGCCAGCTCCTCCCTCCGCCTCGGCTGACCTGAAAATCGGCAGCCCCGAGGACCTAGGCGAACACCTGCAGGCCACATCGGTGACCATCCGGGCGGGGTTCACCGAAGGGTCCAGCACCGTGTGCCGTGTCGTCGACGGCAGGACCTACCTCATCACGGCAGGACACGTGGTCGCGGGTCTGCGAAGTACCCGCGAAATCATTGATTCCAAGACGGGAACAAGGCGGATGGTCGTCGAATTCGATGACGCTTCCGTCATCCTCCAGTACCGCGACGACGAGGGACGGACCGTCGGCGATGTCCGATGGTTCGCCCGCATCGTGAAGTACTCGGATGCCGAGAATTGCGAGGACCTCGCGCTGATCGAGCTGCGACGGAAGGGAGCCTTCGACAAGTCGGCCTCCTTCTATCTCGACAAGAAACTTCCCCCTGTAGGCACGACGCTCTACCACATGGGTTCGCTCCTCGGACAATTCGGATCGAACTCCATGACCCGTGGCATCATGTCGCAGCACGGACGCGTGTACATGGGGAAAGTCTATGACCAGACCACGGTCGCTGCTTTCCCGGGAAGCTCCGGCGGTGGCGTCTACGACGGCAAAGGCAAGTATGTCGGCATGGTCGTCCGCGGAGCGGGCGAAACGTTTAATCTTATCGTTCCGGTGAGGCGACTGAAGGCATGGACGGAGCGGAACGGGATCCAATGGGCTCTCGATCATTCGCTCCCGGTACCGAGTGAGGAAGAACTCAAGAAACTCCACGCCGACGACAGCGGCTATTCGTTCTCTTCGGGAGAACGGGCCAAGGAAAACGGCAAGGATGCAAAGGATTTCCGCTTCCTGATCCGCCCTATCGGAACCAACGGTACGGGCCTCATGGAAGGAACCATCACCCCTCAGGACCCCCTGATCCTCCGAGTGATCAGAGAGTTCCGGAAGTAAGACAACTACTCGGAATCTCAGTGCCATTCCTGTGACCCCCCCCACCGACGGTCGGTGGGGGGGGTTTTTACGCGGAGCCAGACAGCACAAGCGCACCGATGCGGTTCGGATTCATCGGGCAAGCGAGTGCTGTCTGGCGCAGCAGCAGTGCTACACTCTTCACTATGAACCTCGCCATCAACGGCTTCGGCCGCATCGGGAGACAGGCGCTGCGCATCATCCTCACAAAACATCCGGACATCCGTTGCGTCCTCATCAACGACCTCACGGACGGGGAAACCCTCGCACATCTCTTCGAATTCGACTCGACATACGGCCGGTTCGACTGCGGCGGCGCGTGCTACAAAGACGGAATGCTCGCAAGCAAGTATGGGAAAATACGGACCACGGCCTGCAAGGATCCTCTCACGCTCCCCTACAAAGAACTGAAGGTCGACGTCGTTCTCGAATGCACAGGGAAATTCACAAAGCGTGACGAGGCCGCGCTCCATCTCACAGCGGGGGCTAAGAAGGCCATTGTCTCCGCCCCCTGTAAAGACACCGCCGATGGGACGTTCTGCCTCGGCGTGAACGAGGAAATGTACGACCCGAAGACCATGCATGTGATCAGCAACGCCTCCTGCACGACGAACTCTCTCGCCCCCATCGCGAAGGTGCTCGACGATGCATTCGGCATCGTCTCCGGCCTCATGACCACCGTCCACAGCTATACGAATGACCAGCGCATCCTCGATTTTCCCCACAAGGACTGGCGCCGGGCACGGAGCGCAGCGGAAAACATCATTCCGACAACGACGGGGGCGGCCAAGACGGTGGAGCTGGTCATTCCCACCCTCAAGGGGAAACTGAACGGTCTCGCCATCCGCGTCCCGACCCCAACAGTGAGTATTACGGATTTCGTCTGTGTCGTTGAAAAGAAGACCACACCGGAAGCTGTCAATGCCGCTCTTCGAAAAGCGGCAGAAGGAAAGATGAAAAACATCCTCGGGGTAGAAGACAAACCGCTCGTCAGTTCCGACTTCCGCGGGGATCCGCGCTCGAGCATCGTTGACAGCCTGAGCACCATGGTCACCAACAGTTCCCTGGTGAAAGTCCTCGCGTGGTACGACAACGAGTGGGGCTACAGTAATCGCTTAGTCGAACTAGCGAAATATATTGGGGAACGAATGTAATACCGAATGAAATAAAACATCTTTCAGTCAGAACCATGAGCCATCCGGCTCGAGTGCAGACCGACACGGTTCAGATTTGTCGGGCCAGCGAGAGCCGGATGGCGAAGGAGGAAACCGATCCATTACTTCTTCTCTTCCACCACCTCCCCTTCCACTACTTTCTCCTTCTTGTCCTCCGTAGCCTTGACAGAGGAGGATGAATCCTTTCCATCCTTCTTTCGCGCCTCCTCATACACCACCTTCCCAATCTCTTGAGCAGAAACAGCCAGCTCCTCCGTCGCTTTCTTGATATCCTCCACCGTTGCAGAATCCTTCTTCAGGAGATCCTTGAGATCATTCATCCTCGTATTCACCGTTTTCTTCACACTATCGGACAACTTCGCATCATGCTCGTGCATCTGTTTCTCGAGATTGAAGAGAAGCGCATCCGCCTGATTCCGTGCATCAATGCGCTCGCGCTTCTTCTTATCCTCCTCCATATGGAACTCCGCATCTTTCTTCATCTTTTCCACCTCTTCTTTACTAATCCCCGTCGACCCCTGGATCGTGATGTGTTGCTCCTTGCCTGTCCCATTATCTTTCGCTCTCACACTAAGGATACCATTACTATCGATATCGAACGTAACCTCGATTTGCGGTAACCCCCGAGGAGCGGGAGGAATACCATCGAGAATGAAACGACCAAGCGACTTGTTATCTCCGGCCATCTCGCGTTCCCCTTGCGTCACATGCACCTCAACAGAGGATTGGCTATCCGCAGCCGTCGAAAAAACTTGCGTCTTCGCCGTTGGAATCTTCGTATTGTGTTCGATCATCGTGGTTGCAACCCCACCGAGCGTTTCGATCCCAAGACGTAAGGGAGTCACATCGACGAGAACAATATCTTTATGAATATCACCCCCAAGCACCCCAGCTTGGATGGCAGCACCTATGGCAACCACTTCATCAGGATTCACACCCTGGTGGGGTTCCTTCCCGAAAAGCTCCTTTACCGTCGCAACCACCGCAGGCATGCGCGTCATCCCCCCAACGAGAACCACCTCATCGATGTCCCCTTTCTTCAGCTTGGCATTTTTGAGCGCCTTGAGACACGGTTCTTTGCTCCGCTCAACGAGGTCACTAACGAGCGCCTCCAACTTTGCGCGGGACAACTTGAGGAGAAGATGCTTGGGACCCGACGCATCGGCAGTGATGAATGGTAAGTTGATCTCCGTCTCTGTTGCGGAAGAGAGTTCGATCTTCGCCTTCTCCGCAGCTTCCTTCAGGCGCTGGAGCGCGATGCGGTCTTGGCTCAGATCGACCCCGTGTTCCTTCTTGAATTCGTGAAGAATCCAATCGATAATGTGCTGATCGAAGTCATCCCCGCCAAGGTGTGTGTCTCCATTCGTCGAAATCACCTCAAACACCCCATCACCAAGATCGAGCACGGAAACATCGAACGTGCCACCGCCAAGATCGTAGACGACAATCTTATGCTCTTTCGTCTTATCAAGACCATACGCAAGAGCAGCAGCAGTCGGCTCATTGATGATACGCACCACCTCAAGACCTGCAATCTCCCCTGCATCCTTCGTCGCCTGCCGCTGGGAATCATCGAAATATGCTGGGACAGTGATGACGGCCTTCTGCACGGTTGTCCCAAGGTATGCCTCTGCGTCGCGCTTGAGTTTCTGAAGTACTTTGGCACTGACTTCCTGCGGGAGCATTTCCTTCCCATGCACCACAATGACTGCACGGCCTTCCTTTCCCATCTTTACTTCAAATGGCATCCGCTTTGCCTCAGCCTGAACCTCCTCAAAGCGACGACCAATGAAGCGCTTTGCAGAGAAAATCGTATGCTTGGAATTCGTCACCGCCTGACGTTTCGCACTCACACCAACGAGCACTTCCGCATCCTTATAAGCAACGACCGACGGCGTTGTCCGATTCCCCTCTGCATTGGGAATCACCACAGATTCACCGCCCTCTATCACTGCAACGCAGGAATTCGTCGTGCCGAGGTCAATACCAATGATCTTTGACATAAAAAAGAGATGGAAAATAGACTATCACTCAGAAGTTTAGAGTGATAATTTCACCCAGTCAACACAAAAATTGGAACCGTGCGAAAATCACCTATAATTTAGATCTATGTTCCTCGATGAAGTGATCATCACAGCATGTGGAGGGGATGGAGGACGCGGGTCTGTCTCCTGGCGACGGGAAAAATATGTGCCAAAAGGAGGCCCTGATGGAGGGAATGGAGGAAATGGGGGGAACGTGTGTCTCGTCGCAGATGACAATACCGATACCCTCAGCGCCTTCGCCTCCCAGAAACGCTTCACGGCCGAAGATGGAAAAATGGGAGGAGGGAAAAAATGCCACGGAAGTGATGGAGATGATCTTGTCTTGAAAGTGCCCCATGGAACCCTCGTCTATGAAAAAAAGGAAGGGCGGGAAATCCCCTCCCACATGGAGGGGGAATTTGTTCTCCTGGCTGATCTCGAAAAATCTGGTGACCAAGTCACCATCGCCCGCGGCGGGCGCGGAGGCTGCGGCAACGCCTACTTCGTTAATTCCATTCGCCAACGCCCAGACTTTGCAGAGCTCGGCGAGCCGGGAGAGGAACGACAATACAAACTTGAACTGAAACTCATTGCCGACATCGGCATCATCGGACTTCCGAATGTCGGAAAATCAACATTAATCTCCGCCATAAGCTCCGCACGCCCACGCATTGCGGACTATCCGTTCACCACTCTCATCCCCAATCTTGGCGTCGTGAAAGTAGCGGACACGTCGTACATCGTCTGCGATATTCCCGGCCTCATCAAAGGAGCAAGTACGGGAAAAGGGTTAGGAGACCGCTTCCTCCGTCATATCGAACGATGTGGCCTCCTCGTCCATCTCCTCGACTGCGCTCACAGCGATACCATCGCCGAAGATTACCAAACCATTCGCAAGGAACTCACGGCATACTCCCCGCTCCTCGCAGAAAAACAAGAACTCGTCGTCATTAATAAAACTGACCTCATCCTTTCACCTCAGATATTGAAAGCCATCATTCAGTCACTTGAGCGAGAAAATATCGAAGTATTCTGTACTCTTTCGGCAGCAACAAAAAACGGCACAGAAGAGCTTAAGAAAAAGCTCCTCCCTTTAGTCATCGTGAAACGACAAAAACGCAACGCGCCAAGCAACGAGCGCCAAGCGCCCAGCAACAACGCGCTCCCAGTCCTACGCCCCCACCAGACTTCCTCACGCGCAAGCGGTTACCAGATCGCACAAGAAGGAACGACGGTGTACATTCGTGGCAAACGTATCGAGCAGATCGTTGCCATGACCGATACCAAGAATGCAAGTGCAGTCCGACGCCTTTTGCACATCCTCGATCGCATCGGCATTGTCGCTTCTCTCCGTTCCCTCAAACTTTCCCCGCAGCAGAGGATCTTCATCGGAAAAACGCGCATCGATCCCCTCCTATGATACCATGGTGGCATGCTTCTCCTGCTCCTCCCACTCCTCTCTCTCCTCTCTCTCCTCCAAAATATCACTCCACTCTCTGCCGAAGAGTCCGTCCTCCCAAACACCATCGTCATTGAACAACACAGCCCCAGTGGAACGATAGGAAAATGGACTCTTATCACACCAACAAATGAACAAATCACGAGTACTGAAGTACAAAATTCCCTGGAAAGACCGGCCGCGGGCAGCTACACTATCATGGCAACATCCCCGGAGGGAGCAAATGCAAAAATAAAAATATGGCTCTACAGTAATGGAGAAGTCTTACAAAACATTGACCGCTCACAGATGACATTTACATTCGCCGAAGGAGACGCTCTCCGCGTGAACATCCACTACATCCTCACCCGTGTCGGCACAGTCATCGTCCATAGTAATCCCAAAGAACTCTCCTTCGATCTCAAAGGACCGAACAGGATAGCGTTCACCGGAACAACGCCAGCCTCATTCCCATCCACGCCAGAGGGACAGTACAGCGTTAATTTCCGACCACTCGATGGATGTGTGAGCCCACCGACAAAATCCCTGTTCCTCGAGAAGGGAAGTCGCATCACCTTCTCCATCACCTTAATCTGCGAAGAAGCAGAGAGGAGGCGACAGGAGCATCTGGAAGAAAAGGAACAACTCGTCTCCGTGATCACTGATGGCACACGCAGAGAATTCCACGATATTCCACAAGACTCTTGGTTTGCTCCTTTCGTCTTTACAGCAGCAAAGTTTGGGATTATGGCGGGATACAAAGATGCGAACGGCACACCAACGGGAACATTCGGTCCCGAGCATCCCGTAACCCTTGCGGAGCTTTCCGCAATCACCCATCGCCTCGTTGGCATTTCTCCCACCAATCCTTCTAAACAACCGCAAAACTCGCGCGCGCGCCGCACATGGTTCTCACCATTCTTCGCATCGGCTGAACGGAAAGGATGGCTGGCATACATTGCGCCAAGAGTGGACCCATTGAAACCCGCCACCAGGGGAGAAGTCGTTGTGACCCTACTCCACGCTCTCGACATTCCGCTCCAGTGGCCAAAGATGGAACTCTTTTCTGACGTTGTAATCGAAACACCATTCGCAGCAGCAATCGAAACGGCATTTCAGGAGAACATCATCGCCGGTCACACGAATGCCCAAGGAGCGCCAACCGGTACTTTTGGTCCAGAGGAACCGGTGAACCGTGCAGAAATGGCAAAAATCGTTAGCGCGGTGCTGGAGCGGCTCCGGACGGAGACTTCGTCATCATCATCCACTCCGCCAGCACCGTAATGTCTCCAGCACCCATACAGAGGAGAATATCCCCCGAATGTAGAATCTCCTCATTGAGGAATGTCGCCGTTTCCTCGAGAGTAAAATCCCCGAAGACCTCACCTCCGCTCCCTTCCCGAACATCTTCAATAAAAGCAGAAAGATCGACCTCTTCCGTATCGTTCTCCGTACGCACGGCATAGATATAAGGAATAATGACAACAGGAACGCCGCGAAACACCTGGGGAAAGTCCCTGTAGAATTTTCGCGTGCGGTCATGGGTGTGGGGCTGAAAAACACAGACCATGCGACGCTCGGGATACCGCTCACGGAGCGCTTCGATGGTTACAAGAATTTCCCGCGGATGATGGGCGTAGTCGTCTATCACCAATACATCATCATCGCGTATTCCTTTCACCTCCATACGACGCCATGTTCCTTGGAAACATGCAAGAGAAGAGCGTGCCGCATCCATGGGAATCCCGAGGACCTGTGCCATCCCGAGAACAAGACGCGCATTTTCCTGCATGTGACGACCAGGAACAGAGAGAACAGGCAGAGGACAAACATCCGCATCAATCACGCGTCGCCCAGAAGATCCAGCGACACGGAGAGCAGCAGGATCATCCCCATGCACCACGAGAGAGCCCTCCGCTGGAAGAAGACGGAAAAACTCTCTAAACGCCTCCTCGTATGCGGAGACGTCTATGTAGTAATCGAAATGATCCCCATCGATCGTCGTGAGAAGAATGAGATCGGGAGAGAGAAAATGGAACGACTTCCGATACTCGCATGCCTCGAGGAGGAAGATCTCCCCTCCCCCCTTCCGCCAATTCTTGCCATCCAATTCCGGCACCATCGTCCCCACCACCACCGTAGGATCCTTCCCTGTGGAGAGCAGGACGCGCGCCGCCATCGCGGCCGTGGATGACTTTCCGTGCGTACCGCACACCGCAATCACAAATGACGGACGAGAGAGATCACCGAGTGCCTGAAAATATGAGAAAGAGGGAATGCCAAGTGCGTTGGCACGTTCACGCTCAGGATGATGAGAGGGAACAGCCTCGGAGTAGACGAAAAGATCCGTATCCGGCGGGAGAGCAGAGCCATCCTGCACCGTGGCCACCGTAATCCCCTGACCCATGAAATCGCCAAGAAGACGAGTACTTCCAGAGTCACTTCCAGAGACTCGGTGACCCAGTGCCTGCTGAAGAGAAGCGTAGGCGCTGAGTCCGATTCCCCCAATGCCACTGCAATAAATATTCATAGGGACAAAGCATACCCTACAATACAGACCGAATGCCTACACCCGGACAAAGCACGGAACCAATCCGGAAAAACCTCACGATCATGGCCGGACTCATTGTGGTGGGTCTCATGGCATTCGGTCTCACCATTTCCTTCTACCGGAATCTCCTTTTCGAACAAATCCTGCAAGAACTCGAAAATCGAAACAGCGTTTTACTCCAAGAAATCGAGCAGGGATACCGGGATCTCGAGTACTTTCGCTCCGCACAGTTCAAGGACAAATTCGCAAAGGAGAAGCTTGGCCGCGTAAACCCAGGAGAGAAAACTCTTCTGATTCTACGAACTCCGGAAACAACCGCTGAAGAAAAAGGTGTTCCCTCGTCAGAGGAGAAGCAACAGGCGCTCTATGAAGAATTTCTCCAACAAACCCCGGTTATCGAACACTGGATGCTCTATCTCTTCCACCGAGAGAAAATCAAGGACGTTCGTGGAGATCTGTGAGGAATGGCTCGAAGAGCATTTGCAGAATGCTGGCTGTAAATTGCCGTGCGCGTTCATATTCAGCCTGCTTCCCTTTGATGCTAAAAAATTCTTGGATGACGAATGTGGTGAGTTGCAGAAGAGAAAGATCGAGTGTGCCATCCGTTTGACGAATCGATGAAAGAATCTCTGTGTTTTCAATGAAAAGAACAATCTGGAGTCTGGTAATCCACTCAATAAGTGTTCGGTTCGTTTCCTGATCCAGTGACTGGTATGCAGTCAGTGCGGTTTCGAGAGCAACATTGCCATCCAATGCCTTCTCATCTGCTTCACGAAGGTACTCTTGGAGTACCACCAGACATGGCTCACTGATGAGAGAAAGAATAGCAAGAAGAAAAGGTGATGGACAATTTTTCGCACAAAGTTGAACGACGAGAGTGCTCAGATGCGCTCGCTGGTCGTCATTGAGAAACTGGAGAATGATGTCCACAACCGAACGGTCGCGTCGCTTCGCCTTGCGCTCCTCCCGATAGATCTGCTGGAGAACGGCGCCGGCGGCTGCGAAACGTTGTTTCGCTTCCTCGCTCAATTCCTCGGAAACCCCCGAACCACCTTCACCAGGTGTAAATGATTCAAGACCACCGACGTCAGACATGGGGATATCCTAGTGAGCCGGAGCAATCGTCACAATGGTACACCGGCGATTGCAGCCATGAAAATTGGGCAACTTGCGTTTCATAAACGTTACAGTGCCAGAAAGAGCCGCGTGAATAGTGCCGTCTCTTCCGATATAGGTATATGGGCCAGAATGGAAACGCAGACCTTTCTGCCGTAGAAGAACTTCTCCTGCTTGAACAACCTGCCCGCCAAACCGCTTCACGCCACGGCGTTTTGCGCGACTATCTCGCCCATTTGTGGTTGTCCCGCCAGCTTTCTTATGTGCCATGGCATCATTCTACCGTCCATGCTTTCGCTTGCAAAGGGAATTTTCTCCATGCAGAATAGTGTCTACGCCGCGCGGTGGAGCAGCCTGGTAGCTCGCCGGGCTCATAACCCGGAGGTCGCCGGTTCAAATCCGGCCCGCGCAACCATTAATCACGTTGCAACACACTGAGGAATGCCTCCTGCGTGAGCGTCACCTTCCCCATCTGCTTCATCCGCTTCTTGCCCTTTTTCTGCTTCTTGAGAAGCTTCTGTTTGCGGCTGACGTCACCACCGTAGAGATAGCCCGTGACATCCTTGCGCATTGCGCCGAGTGTTTCGCGCGCGACGACTTTGGCGCCAACCGCAGCTTGGATAGGGATTTCGAATTGCGCTTTTGGGAGAGCCTCCTTGAGGCGCTTGCAAACTATCGCGCCGACCGCGTGCGCCTCGCTCCTATGCACAATCGTACTCAGAGCCTCGGCCGGGTCGCCAAGGAGGAGAATCGCTAACTTCACGAGATCGCCAGCACGGTATTCCATCGGCTCGTAGCTCATCGACCCATAGCCGGACGTCGCTGATTTGAGCTTATCGAAGTAGTCGAGGATGATGGCCTGGAGCGGCACCTCGAATTTTAACAGTGCTCGGCCCGCATCGAGGTACTCGAGACCAAAGTACGTACCGCGCCGCTCCTGTGTGAGCGTCATAACGGCACCAACATCCTCTGAACGGCACACGATCTCGAGCGCGACCCAGGGCTCGCGGACTTCAGCGATGCACGAAGCGTCTGGGAAATCGGCGGGATTGCTGATCTGCGCAACATCGGGCTCATCGGACTTCAGAAGACTGCTGCGCACGACGCTCGCAGGTTGGCGGACACTCAGCTTCACCTCATAAAGCACGCTCGGCGCCGTGATCACAAGGTCGCAGTCGTACTCGCGCTCGAGACGCTCCTGGATGATGTCCATGTGGAGGAGACCAAGGAACCCACAGCGAAAACCGTTCCCAAGCGCGGCATTCCGCTCGTGTTCGATCTGGAGCGCTGCGTCATTGAGCGCTAGTTTCTCAAGCGCATCGCGAAGATCGTGGTAACCATCCGCTTCTGAGGGATACAAACCGGCGAACACCATCGGCTGCACATGCTTGTAGCCCGGGAGCGGATGCGCGGTCGCTTGATCGGCAATCGTGTCGCCAACCCGCACGAGCCCAACATCCTTCGCTCCGGTCACAACGTACCCGATCGATCCAGCTGGAAGTTCGTCATCTGCGATGTACTTCGGCGAGAAGTGCCCGACGTCCTGCACTTCGAAACGCCCCTTGGCGCCAAGCAAGAAAACCTCCTGCCCCTTCCTGAAGCTGCCGTCGAAGATGCGGACGTAGGCGACGACGCCGCGGTAAGTATCCATGACAGCGTCGAAAATCAGCGCCCGTGAGCTTGCCCCTCTCTCATTGGAAGAAGGTAGGGTGAGAGGCTGTGTACTTGGGATTCTCTCAATCACCGCTCGCAGCAGCTCCTCCACTCCCCTACCATCCTTCGCGGAAATGAGGAGGATGTCTTCCTTCTTGCAACCGAGCATGCGCCGAACTTCCTCGCTAACGCGCTCTGTATCCGCAGAGGGCAGATCGATTTTATTCAGCACGGGAATGATCGTCAGATCATGCTCCATCGCCATCGTGAGGACGGCGAGCGTCTGCGCCTGGATACCCTGCGACGCATCGACAAGCAGGATCACGCCTTCACAGGCAACGAGCGATCGGCTCACCTCATAACGGAAATCCGTGTGCCCCGGCGTGTCGATCAAATTCAGTTGAATCCCCTGATAGGACATACGCACTGGCGTGAGCTTAATCGTAATGCCTCGCTCACGTTCCAGATCCATCATATCGAGCGTTTGCTCCCTCATCTCGCGTTTCTTGAGCGTGCCGGTCACTTCGAGAAAGCGATCCGCCAACGTCGACTTCCCGTGATCAATATGCGCAATGATGCAGAAGTTCCTGATCTCCATGGAGCGCTATGATAGCAGGGCATTACGCAGTGCTTCCTCCCCCCCACGCACACGTTCCCGAAGATGTACAAGATCACGATCCTCATGATTGAGCGCATCAAACTTATCCCCTAGAACCTGCGGCACTGCCTCGAAAGATACCCCCAATACGAGAGCAACAATTCCGGCATGGTACCGCTGAGTGAGAAGAAAAGAGGATGAGGAAATAAATGCAGAGAGTTCCGAGAGGCTCCTTGGTTCCTGTACCCGCACCCCATCCCACCCTTCACCACGCATTTTCTCAGAACGATCCCAGAATTCTCGCGAGGAATTTCCACGTGGAATTATGAGCAATATTTTTGATCGAACAGCATCAACTGGTATTGCAGCGAAACTCGGACAGAGCCGGATATTCTTCGATATCATAAGAGAAAAAACAGGATCGAAACTTAGAATACATTTTTTATTCAAATTCCATCGCTCCACGCGCGCAAGAGACAACACATCGCGAACGCTGAGGAGTGCTGCTCTCCTCCCTACCCACCGGGCACACCATTCCCCTCGCCTTGTTCGGAAGGGTCCGACTCCCTGGAACGCAAGAAAAACAGGCTTCCGAATAAACGCCGCCAGAACAGCGTGCCACCACCAGAGAACAGGAGCCAACGAGGACTCTGTATCGGTAAAAAGACTCCCCCCTCCAAATACCACCCCATTGCACTGCCAATAGGCAAGAAGTGTCCGCCACCACGGAGTGAAGAAGGAACGAATCCCAAACGGTAACCGTGGAATCTCCACATGTTCCGGATTTGCAGATAACACTACCCATTCAATCTCGGGAAATCGTTGGAGAAAATACTCTTTCAATGCCTCATCCCCCACATTCCCGACCCCATAGTTCCCTATGAGAAGGTAGGTACGCATGAGACCACATATTCCCTCCCCCTCAGGGAGAGGACAAGGGGTTCGCTTCCTCGTGCTCCTTCGCATGTGACTCTTCCGATGTGATAAGGCGCTCTTGTAAACGCGAGGCCTTGCCAGAAATCCGACGGAGAAACATGAGCCGTGCGCGCCGCACCTTGGCAATCTTCCGCACTTCCACCCGCTCGATGCGCGGGGAATGGAGAGCATAGACCTTCTCGACCCCCACACCCGATACGGTGCGCCGAAGAGTGAACGACCGATCGGTCGGAACATGGCCATGGTGTACGGCAATAACCAGCCCCTCAAAAACCTGTACGCGCTCCTTCTCCCCTTCTTGAATCCGCTCATGCACCCGCACCGTATACCCCGACCGGATTTCCGGCCGTTCTTTGACAAATGCCTTGCTCTGTCCATGGATAACTGCCTGGGTCACAGGGGAATCCTACGGACTGCCACCACCCTGTCAAACGAAAACTGGATAGGTCCTCCCGGAGGAGGATCATCACTTCTTCCCCCTCGCCTCCTCAATCTGTGGCTGCATCTTATTGACGACAATCAAATGCCTGGGATCGCACAGGATCTCCGTCACAAAGCGATCTTTGAGGCTCAGGCGATAGAGGAAATCCGCCTCAGAGAAGATGGAATACTTCACATGGCGGTACTGTGCATCCTGAGAGAGAAGAGATTCCACCAGCTCTTTCCGAAGATTCCCGACAAGGAGAAGATCCACTTTGCTCTCCGTCCCACAGAAATTCCCGGCGAGGAGCACCAACTGCACATAGGGAAGATTACGAAGTCCATGGACGAGCGGACTCTCCCCTTGCACCACTTTGGAAAAGAGGGAACGAAGATCGCCGTACAAGAGAAAATCCTGCTCGACACGGTAATACTTCTTGCGATTACGGTGCCTGGCGCGGACGAGACCGACCCTCCGGAGATTCTCCAGTTCACGCCGGATCGAGTTGATCTGCTCACTGAGGAGGCGCGTCAGCTCACGGATGAAGTATTCGCGCTCGGGGTGAAGCAAGAACGTCGAGAGAAGCTTCACCCGGGTCTGCGAACTGAAGAGCGCCTTCAGAATGCTCGCCGAAGACATGTATACAGATAGTACTCAGTGCTCTCTCCTATGTGCAACAAATTTGATCACATTTACCGAAAAAAGCCAGTGAAAATGGTATGAGCTTGAGGAAAGATTACTGCAGGATTGAAGAGAAATTATTGAACAAAAAATTTGTTTAGTTATCCCCTCCACCTATGGGAGAGGGCAGCCGTTCGAAGCCATCATGCCCGAATGGGAGTGAGGGGGTCGATGAACAGCAGTCAGTGGCGGAGTTTTTCAGTATCTCCTATACTTAGGACGCTGTGTTTAAAATCTCCTCCACTGAAATTGCTCTGCTCGTTCTGTTTGCACTCACTGCAGATCTTTTCTCATTGTTACCAATCATCAATGTACTCGTGTCACTGGTGGTGTCGCCTATATTGTATCTCTACTGGAAAATAAAAAGGGTTCCGGCATTTCCCACCGTCATCGCAGGAACGATCGAACTCTTTCCACTGATAAGCATGCTCCCAGCCTTCACGGCAGGAGTTCTTGCAGTCGTACTCATGGACAGAATGACACACCAAAAATATCGGTGATTGTAATTGGAAAAATCACACTCTACAATACACCTACATATGCGCATGCGCCGGACATGGCGGGTCGTACTCGTTGGTACTTTTCTTCTGACCCCTCTCGCTCTCTATGCAGACAATGTAAATGTAGATGTAGATGTAGAAGAATGCAGCAACATCTCTGATGTATGCAATGATCAAAGCGATTGCTGTCCTAACAAAGATCTGATCTGCGGACCGGGAAATGTATGCTGTAAAGACATAGGTATAAAATGTACGGATAGCGATGAATGTTGCTTTGGAAACTGCAATAGTACATTCCTCGGCGAAGCAAGATGTGCCCACTGTAAATCAGTCGGAGAACCATGTCAGTTTCCACAAGAATGTTGCTATTCTTTTGGATTGATATGTTACGATAAGAAGTGCTGTAAAAAACCCGACCAAGACTGTAATAAAAACGCGGATTGCTGTTTTCAAGGTCAACAGGGGTCCAATGTCTGCATAAATGGTAAATGTAATTTACCTACCCCACCACCAGTGGATACTGCCTGTCGTATAGTTGGCAAAGATTGCAGTGAACATCCAGAAGAGCGCTGCTGTCAGCAACCCCTTCGCCTCAGGTGTTCCCCACAGACATCCAAATGCTGCATCATGGATAATCAGAGATGTTATCTCAAAGAGGATTGCTGCAGTGGCAACTGCGGCCCCGACAGAGTATGTGGATCAAACGTCGTCCCAACATGGTCACTACTTCCATTTCCAGACAATTCTTCTCTCACATTCCTGCAACCTTTCAGTTCCCAGCAGACGCTTGGCGCTATGTCCTACGTTTCTGCTGTCTGGAAATGGCTCATCGGCATCGGAGTGGGACTCGCCCTCCTCCGAATTGTCATCGGCGGCATCGAAATCATGAATTCTGGCGGGAATCCGGGTCTCCGTACAACTGCCAAAGACCACATACTGTGGGCAATCGTCGGACTCCTTATGCTCATTTTCGCAGGAACGATTCTCTCCACAATCGACCCATCGGCATTCGGTGTCGTCTAGTCCTCTATTCTCAAAACCTTGCAAGAAATAGACATATATGCTATTCTGGAAAGAATGCGTAAACACAAATATCGCTCCTCCATTGGAAAATGCGTCTGCGGAGGAATAGCCATTATCTTCCTTATCTCAATCGCCGTGACGCACGGCACAGTAGACCTGCTCTCCACCGCAATCATTGAAAAGGCACATGCTCTTGGCCTCCTCGCACAAGCCCCGCTTTGGGCCATAGTCGCACAAGGGATCTTGAAATTCATAAGGGATACAGCTTTGTGGTTAGCACAGAAGGCCTTCTTCGGATTACTCCTCGTAATCTTCATCGCAACACTAGGCCGCATCATTGTATGGACCATCTACACAATTTTCGTCAGCATCGCCGTCCCGCTCATATTCATAATGATCAAAATCGTCGAATCGACCGTTTCCTCCGCAAATGGGACCATCGCGTACTTTCTCTTTTACAGTCCAGATATACAATCTGTCATCCACCGAAACATCTGGACCGTCTCCCGCAACGCAGTGAACATCGGTTTCGCCGCCGTCTTCCTCTTCGGCGCCATCATGACCATCATCAAAGCGAACAAGGAATTCATCGATCGCTACGCGCTGAAGTTTCTCGCCGCCATCATCCTCGTGAACTTCTCCTGGTTCATCCCCGGCGTAATCGTCGACGCAGCATCTATTGGCACACGCGCCATCTTTTCCCTTAGCGCTCATGTGCCATGCAACAATTGCAAAGCAATCACAGGTGTTATCCTCAGAACCCTTGCCCCCCCAGGCTCCATCTGCCCTACTGCGCTGATCTGCGTCAAAATTGATCCAATCGGAGCAGGAAATCCTGCAAACTACGTTGTCAGCGGATTGACCACATTTTTGGCGCAAATCCTCCAACAGGGAGCAACGCTCAACCCAGATGCTGCCACATTATTTGAGCCATTATTGAACCTCGGCATCTTCACCAGCCCCGCATCATCGTTCACGGAAACAATAGAACTTGCCATGGGGCTGTTTCTCATCATGCTTGGTACAGGCTCGTACTTGATCATCCTAGCAGCCCTCGCTCTCGCCTTCATCATCCGCCTGCCAATCCTCTGGATCACCATGGGGTTCATGCCCTTCGTCGCGCTCGGGTTTGTCGCGGACTCCATCAAACCATTCACAGACAAAATATGGAAAAAGTTCCTATCTGCAGCCTTCATGCCCGTTATGGCCGGCATCCCTATCGCTGTAGGATTCATCGCGTTGCAAAGCATACAGAACGCTCCCGGAACAGCCGCTGCGCTGAATAACATTACCCTCACAACCAACGGAGTCCTTTCAGCCCTCCCCAATTTTCTGTTCATGGCCCTCTCAATCATCATCCTATGGATGGGGGTCTTCGCCGTTCTCCAATCGGATGAATATATCGGTATGGGGAGCGCTGCCATCAAAGCAACCGGCCAGAAATTGGGGAAAATCGGCGCCTACGGTTACAGCGCTGGAACTGTTGCGCTCTCAGGAGGATTCGGCGTCGCTATGGCAAAAAGACCATTGCAAGCCCTCAGCAGGACGGAGCGCGGGAAAAAATGGCTCGGTGCGGATAAAATCAATGTGGCATCAATGTTAGCCATCCCCGCGCAGATAATGAGAACACGACAGAAGCTGAGTCCGGATCAAATATTGGCAAACGCATGGGCGGGGAAACCGCTCTTTGGCGCAAAGACCATATCCACAGATAAAGCCGCCGCCGCAGCAAAGGAACTCAAGGAAACCAACCTCGGAAAACAGTTCCAACAGACCATACTAACGCTCGTAAACAAGAGTACACCAGAGTATAAGGAAGCAAGAAAGGAACTCCAGAGAATTCTTGATACCCTCGCAATAAAAGTCGGGGATTTCGATCGCTCAACTTCAGAGCAAATAGTTGATTCTGTGAAAAGAATCGTCGATGCGGACACCTCCATTGCCGGGAACCTGCCCTCCGACTGGCAGAATAATCTCATTATTAACCTCACCACACCCGCCCCCACCACCCCCCCACCACCACCACCTCCTCCACCTACAACTCCAGCACCCTAGTCCACCCGCTTCCGAAATTCCTTACTGAAAATCTCGAGCACATCGCCGAGTTCTATAGGCATAGGAAATTCAACCTTGAGACCGCACTCACTCCCATCCCCAACCTCTTTCACATCTTTTTCGACTTTTCGGAGCGACGTGATCTTCCCCTGGCCAAGAACTTTATCCGCGCGGTGTAACCGGAACGTCACACGCTTCGCCACCCCATCCGTCACACGCCCTCCAATGATTTGCTCGTTCTTCTTCATGAAGAACACCCCCTTCACCTCCAGGTGCCCGAGGACCTTCTCCTCCTCTTCTGGCACCAGTAATCCCTGCATGATGCCCGCAATATCTTCCAGAAGCGCATAGATCACTTCATACTCGCGAATCCGCACATGCTGTGCCTCTGCCGTTTTGATAATAGAAGCCGTCACTGGCGCATGGAAAGCAATAATGAGCGTGCCGCTCGCGGCAGCAAGCATGACATCGCTCTCCGTCACCGCCCCAACCCCGCCATGAATCACCTTCACGATAACTTCTCCCGTGGATTGCTTCGAAAGAGACGACTGGATGGCCTCGAGCGACCCTTGGGCATCCGCCTTCACAATAACCTTGAGTTGGGTAAGTTTTCCCTCAGTGAGTCTGCTCACGAAATCGGTCAGTCCGTGCCGCTCAGCGTTGACGACGCCCCGCTCTACACTCTCCAAGAGTGCACGGGCCTCGCGCTCGGACGCAACGACTTGGACAATATCCCCGGTATCAGGCACCACGCTGAACCCTGAAACACGCACAGCTCCGGAGGGTGGAACATCCTGTATACGCTCACCCGTTGCATCGATCATCGCCCGCACGCGTCCCGAGGTATTCCCACAGACAAAGGAATCGCCAATATGGAGCGTTCCCGTGTTCACGATCACAGTGCCCAGTGGCCCGTGGGCTATATCCAGGTGACTTTCGATCACCGTTGCAATGGCTCTCCGCGCAGGATTCGCCTGGAGGTTTTCCATTTCCGCAAGAAGGAGAATGTGATCAAGGAGGTCCGAAAGTCCCTGGGTTGTCACTGCAGAGCAAAGAACCACAGGTACTTCCCCTCCCCAGTCCTCCGGCCGAAGGTCCTGGGCCGCAAGTTCCCCCTCCACCTTCGAAACATTCGCGGCAGGCTTATCCATCTTCGTGAGAGCCACGAGTATCGGCACCTCCGCCTCACGAGCGTGATGGATGGCCTCAATCGTCGTCGGCATCACCCCCTCATCGGCCGCGACGACGAGGACAGCGACATCAGTAATCTGAGCCCCGCGTGAACGCATGGCCGTGAACGCCTCATGTCCAGGAGTATCGAGGAACGTAATGCGCTTCCCGGCATGCTCAACCTGATACGCCCCGATATGCTGGGTGATCCCTCCCGCTTCCCCCTTCGCCACATTGGTCTTTCGAATGGCATCCAAAAGCGACGTTTTCCCATGATCCACGTGCCCCATGATAACGACAATCGGCGGACGCTGGACGAGGGGGCCGGGATCATCCTTAAGAAGCTCTCTGAGATTCCGTGAGAGGAGGTCTTCCGCCCGCGCCTGTTCCTGCTCACGTTCCACAGTGACCGCAAGCTCCGCTGCAACAATGACGGCGGTATCGAAATCTATCGCCTGATTCACCGTCGCCATCACGCCATTTTTCATGAGTGTCTCTATAACAAGAGGAACCTGCACCCCTGTCTTTTCTGCAAATTCCTTCACCGAAATACGGGCAGGCAACAGAACAATTCCTTCCTTGTGCTTAATCTGCTCCTGCGTCTTGAGAGTTTGCTTCTTCCGTTCCTCGCTCCGCTCCGTAATCAATCGCGAGCCCCGATGATCCTCCCCTATAACATGACCAATCGGGCACTTGGAAGGAGCCGGCCGTGGAATATCTTCCAACGTGAGTTTGCGGAGAACGGGAACAGCCTCCTGTGCGCTAACGGGAAAACTCCCTCTCACCGCAGGAGATGGTTGGGGGGATGAGGGGACTGGAGGAGAAGATTCCGGTGATTCCTCTTCAGACTCTTCGAGAACATACGAAGAGGAAATCCCCTGGGGAGTGATGTTGTACTTGCGCGCAAGGTAGCGAATGATCCCCTGGGCAAGGGTATCCGACACCTCACGATCGGTCGGCTTCACGCCGAAATCCACTTGCAGAAGCTCGTGGCGAAGCTCCTGCCCGGTCATGCTCAATGCCTTTGCAACATGAATAAGTCGCACAGGAGAAAGGAAAAACGTTGAAAGGATTCTAGCAGAGCGCTCATGACACATCAACGTTTTTCATCGGATCCTCCTACAACGCCGGCCCCTGCAACTCCTGAAGAATATCCTGGGATTTCGACGCATCGGGAACCCCATGCATCTTCGCGACAATATCAATGCCTGTTCCTGTAGGAGATACCTCCTGTTGCAAGGGCTCATTGGGTACGGAGGAAGGTGGAGACAGTGGTTGCCGTAGGAGAAAGTCATGGCTTTCTTCATCATCTTCTGCGCGCAATGCGTGGAGACATTTGGAAAGTCGCTGAACGCAGGAGAGGACCTGCAATTGGAAGTTTCCCCCCTTGGGAACCTTGAAACCTGCGGCCCGTGGATGCCCTCCACCCAAATACGCTCGAGCGGCGAGAGCACTCGCATCAACTCCTGCAGATGTCCGAAGACTCGCCTTCAGCCCACCCTCCTCCATCTCCGTAAAAAGAACATACACATCCGCTCCGGGAATCGTGCAGAGAAGCTCATCGAGAATACCGTGCGTTTCCCGGCTCCCTGCCGCCATTTCCGTAAGATCCTCACGGCTGACTCCCGACCAAACGATGCGCGCATCTGGATCAACCTGAATACGACTGAGAGCCCGCCCCCAAATCTTGAGCGTACTTAAAGGTTTTGTCTTATACATCTGTTGAATAATTTCCTGCTGACGCCCACCCGAGTCGAGAAGCGCCGCCGCAACTTCCAGCGATCGTGGAGAGGTATTGGGATTCTGAAAACTCCGCGTATCGGTAATGAGTCCGGTGAGCAGGAGCGTTGCCAGATCTGCTGTCATCAGCTTCTTGAGTTCCGGCGCACGGCTCACCCAGTGATAGAGAACTTCCGTTGTACTGGCACACGTAGGATCGATGAGATGAAGTTGTCCGAAAAGGGTGTTACTGATGTGATGATCGATATTGAGAATGGGAATCGTGGAAAAGAGATGCGGGTATCGGGTGTACACGCTCCCAAGGAGCGGCAAATCCGCCGTATCAACAATAACAAGAAGATCGTACGGCGTGTTCCCATCCGCGCATGACACCTGCTCCGGATGGATGCTCCCATTCTTCGGCACCACAATGATATGGACACGGCGATCCTCCACGGTATAGCGGAGCTTGTCCACCTCCACCCCCTCTCCAAGAGAAAGTGTAACGACAAACTCCTGTGCGGCGCTCGGATCCCGCGCGACAGTCTCCACTCCGGGGAGAAACTGGAGAGTTTCGGGGAGCGATTCTAAGCACACGACCGTCACATCCTTCCCAAGTGCGCGGAAAAGGTATGCGCACGCAAGAGCGCTGCTGATAGCATCAGGATCAACATTAGCGTGTGGGAGAATAAGGAACCGCGAATGGCGATGGATGGCCTGAAGTGCGGCATCGATGGCAGAAGACGTGAGACTCATGTGGAAATCGTTAACTTACTATTATATAATAAATAGTAAAGTTATGCAAGTATTAGGAAAAGGAAAAGACTCTATCCAAGCATAAGGACAAATTCCTGGCAAGGAGTAGGATTCGATAGCTCGGGACGTAGCTCAGTTGGCTAGAGCGCATGCATGGGGTGCATGAGGTCGCTGGTTCGAGCCCAGTCGTCCCGACCACTACCCAAACGGCGACATATACACAGCCTCCTTCCCCAGTTCCTCTTCAATACGAAGCAACTCGTTGTATTTGCATGTTCGCTCACCACGACATGGCGCGCCCGTTTTGATTTGCCCTGTTTGCAGAGCAACAGAGAAATGGGCAATGAACGTGTCCTCTGTCTCACCGCTACGATGACTGACGATCGCACGCAAACCGCTCTTTTGAGCGCGCTCAACAGCGTCCACCGTCTCACTCACTGTTCCAATCTGATTCAATTTTATCAGTACGGCATCCGTTGCCTTGCAATCAATACCTTTCTGGATACGTTCAACATTCGTGACATAGAGATCATCACCCACAATCTGCACCGCACTCCCTGTACGCTCATTGAGCTCTGTAAAGCCCTCCCAATCATCCTCACTATGGCTATCCTCAATAGAGACGATGGGGAAACGCTTCGTGATATCCATGTAATAGTCCGACAGCCGGTGTGCATCGACGATCATCCCATCAACGGTGTACCGACCATCCTTGTAAAACTCCGATGCGGCAGGGTCAATCGCAAGCCTGATCCGGTCACGGTACCCCGCTTCGGCAATAGCCTGAAGAAGGAGATCGAACGCATGAGGAGCATCAGGAACACGCGGGGCAAACCCACCCTCGTCCCCCACGGCCGTAACATACCCACCTTGCCGGAGAATACGGTGAAGTGCATGGTACGTTTCCACACCAGCCCGCAGAGCGTCCGAGAAATGATCAAACCCAGTGGGAACGATCATAAACTCCTGGAAACTGAGACCGCTATCCGCATGCTTGCCACCATTGAGAACATTCATCAATGGAACGGGGATTTGTCGCGGACAGAACGCCCCAAATTGATCCACAAGAGACCGCCAAAGAGAACGTTTCTCACATACCGCACGCGCTCGGCAAACCGCCATGGAAACTCCAAGAATTGCGTTCGCACCAAGCTTCGCCTTATTCGGTGTTCCGTCCATATCCAGAAGTTGCCGGTCCACTATTCGCTGATCGCTGACCGATTTCCCCGTGAGTTCCTTCATCATGACCCCATTCACATGCCAAACGGACTTCAGAACAGACTTCCCGCCATATAGAGCTTTGTCGCCATCACGGAGCTCGAGCACTTCGTGCGTGCCGGTCGAAGCGCCAGACGGCACCGCCGCGCGCCCGATAGATCCATCATCGAGTACACAATCAACCTCCACGGTCGGATTCCCGCGAGAATCAAGAATTTGTCGTGCGCGTAGACACTGGATGAGCGACATATGTTAAGAAAAGAAAGCAAAACCTATAGCCACTTCTTACCGATAAAGTACCAGAGCAACACCACTGTAGCCGCTATCATGCCAAATATCAGCGATGCAAACACGAACGGACGCACCTGGAATGGGAGCGTCACATTCATACCATAGATCCCTGGAACAATAATGAAGGGGAGAGTGATAACCGTAAATCCTGTGAGAATCCGAATGACAGCGTTCGTCTTCTGTGTGAGCCACGACTCATGCGTTGCCTGCAACGCCTCGCTCATTTCCTTTGCCGTATCGAGAAGCGACCACTGTCGCTCAATCCCATCGAGAATGTCATCAAAGTACAGCGCCAGGTCTTCCGCAATAAATTGTCTCTTTTGCTCGAGATGAGCAACGATGGCGCGTTGCGGATACAAAATCGACCGCATGATAATGATATTGCGCCGAAGCATGAGAATCGCCTGAAGCATGCCGTATTGTTCCTCACTCCCAAAGAGTGACTCCTCGATGCGCCGAAGCTCGCGCATAATCCCTTCCACAAGAGGAAAACTCTCAACGAAAAGATCACGCATAAGACGATGCAGAAGAAACCCCGAACCGCGCCCAAAGTACTCCTCCTTGCGACGTTTCGACGTATGGAGACTGCGCCAGAGTCGGTCAACAGACGGTGACTTCCCATCACGAACAGTGACGAGAAAATCCCGACCGAAGAAAATGTTGATCTCCTCCTTGAGGATTCTCCCCGTTGCCTCACTCCCGTACGGAATGTGGAACACCAGAAAAAGATAGGAAGCATACTCCTCAATCTTCGGTCGTTCGTGATCACTCAGACAATCGTCAATATCAAGAGTATGGAAGCGATACCGACGCTGTACGACATGAAGATCGCTCCGCGTTGGTTGCGTGCAATCATGCCACGTCACGCCCGACACCGTAAGAGAACGCATAGGATCAATGTGAACGCTTCCGGCGCGGAAGATACTTCTCTCGAAGATCCTGTGATGGAACAAAGGGGATCACCTCATACCAAAGAAGACGCGCACAACGACACTGCACAAAGACATACAGCGCAAAACTTCCACCAAAGACGATCCACCAAAACCGCATAGCGATGTATTGAATATCCTCAGCGCGCGCAACAACCAGAAGAAGACCTACAGAACCAAACCATAGAGCGGCACGAGCCCAAGAATGCGCGAGACGACGGAAAGATCCGAAATGTGAACGTGCTCGCATAACACGCAACACCAACGACGAAAGAAGAAGCATGCCACAGAAAATAAGAGCAATCCGCGGATGAAGATCGCTGTACGATACGCCCTCGGGATTCGGCCAAAAGAGGTACGAGAGTACGTCCATACTCACGCACGCGAAGGAATGGATGCCTCTTTTTCCCGCCGACTTTCCACTGAGCGCACAGCCTTAGCAACCCCGCGGATCGCTGCCGCAGACCGCAGACCGCGGGCAAGAGTACGGAGCATCTCTGTCATCTCTCGCTCTGCAATAGTCCGTGAAGGTCGGAAAAGGAGATACAAGAAAAACCCAGCCACTGGCAGAAGAGCAACGAGAAAAATAGAGAAAAGTTGGAGTGAAATGGAAGAACTCCGGATAAGGACATCGCGTGTCGTGTAGAAGAGCAGATAGACCGAAAATATACCAAGACACAGAACACTGAGCTGGAACACCCGCGCAGCAGGATCATCCGAAAGAACACCCAGAAACGCATCAAGAGTTGGGAGAAGGGAAAACATAGCGATGAAAGAGAAACAAACTTACAAATACGGATAACGACGACGATGGACAACAACGTACACGATGCTCGCAAGGAGTACCAGCACCGCGAGGAATTGCGAGAAGCGTAACTCCATTGTGGCAAATTGGAACCACGGACGCACAAGGGCGTACCCAAGAGAACAGAGAATCAATGCGCCAACATAGCAAAGAAGAGCACGATGAGACATCCATTGCTGAAACACAGCAACAAGACTCAGACTGAAGAAGAGGAGAACAAGAACAAGAAAATCGAACTTTGTGGCAAAAACCGGAATGCCGAAATCACCACGGAATGTTTCGAACAACATCGTAATAACCGCTGCGAAAGTAATACCAACGAGTGTCTCGGCGCCGGCACGCCGGGAAATTTTCCGCACAATCAGGAGGAGAAACGTTAGGGAAAAAAATGACGCCGCATAGTACAGCTGCACAGGATGCACGGGAACAGTGTAACGCACACTCATCGCATCGTACGTCACGCCCCAGAAAAGGTCCGTCGGTCGCCCGTATGACTGACCAGATGCAAAACGCCCAAGCCAATCAAAACCCCACCCGAACATCGCTGCCGGAGAGATGGAATCGAGCCACTGGAGAAAAGTTGCACGGGATTGACGTGTCACAATGGAAAGGATGACACCGATACCAACAATGCCGCCGAGAAAGCTAAACCCTCCATCCCAGATCACAAAAACACGCAAAAAATCCTGGATATAGACGTGATACTCCGCAAGAATTGCTGCGAGACGCCCCCCACCGAGAAAAGCAACAAAGTATAACCAGGCATGCTCCTGAAAGTGATACAGTGGAAGATTGGCCCGCTCCGCAAGACGAAGGAAGAACTCTATAGCAAGCCAGGAACCAATAAGGAGAAATACTGCATGCGTCCAGAGAATGAATGGACCGATTTCTAACGCTTCAAACATGGAACAAGTTTACCACCTCCCTCTCCCCGCGGGAGAGGGCAGGGTGATGGGCAAGGGGAGGGGGCATTCACCCAATCGAGCACTTGAGTCTCCGCTCCCGAATATCGTGCACAGTCTTTTCCACAAACTCCTTCCGTGACACAACCACCTGCTGTTTCGTCGCGACATTCCGCACAGTCACCGTATCCGCACCAACTTCCTTATCACCAATCACGAGGAGGTACGGAATCTTCGCTGTCTCCCCTTCGCGAATGCGCTTCCCGAGCGTCTCAGTGTGATCGAAAAACTGCGTGCGTATGCCGTTCGAGCGGAGCTCTCCTTCGAGTGGACGAGCATACTTTTCATGACTTTCCGCCACCGGAAGCAAGCCGATTTGGACGGGCGCGAGCCACAGAGGAAAATGCCCCGCAAAGTGCTCGATGAGGAAACCGATGAAGCGTTCATGTGTACCAAGGGGAGCACGATGGATACAGAGCGGCGCCTTCGAAACACCATCGCGATCAACGTACCGCAAACCCATGCGAGTCGGAACATCGAAATCCACCTGGTTTGTCGCAAGAGTGAACTCACGACCAATGGCGCTCCATACCTCTACATCAATCTTCGGACCGTAGAACGCCGCCTCATTCGGCACCTCGATGACATTGCAACCAGTCTGCTTCATGACGCATCGCACCATGTCCTCCGTATGTTTCCAGAGCTTCCTATTATCCACGTACTTCTTACCGAGCTCCAAAGGATCATGGAGCGAGAGATGCATGACATATTTCCCGATACCAAAGAGCGTAAAGTACTTCAGGTACATATTTATGACAGCAACAAACTCCGATGCAAACTGGTCCTCGGTGCAGTAAATGTGCGCATCATTCATCGAGAGCGATCGCACGCGCATAAGGCCGAATAGTGCCCCGGAGTCTTCATAACGATAGCAGTGCCCGTACTCCGAGAGACGCATCGGAAGATCTCGGTAGCTCCGCGTACTACTCGCGAAAATCTCGTGATGATGCGGGCAATTCATCGGCTTCAGGTAATAGGCTTCCTCCCCATCGAGTTGCATGGGAGGGAACATGGATTGCCGGTAATGCTTGAGATGACCTGTCCGCTCGTAGAGCTTCCCCTTCGCAATATGAGGCGTGCGGACACGAAGATACCCTGCAGCCGCCTCCGTCTCCCGCGCAAGACACTCAAGCTCGTCAGCAATGATAGTCCCCTTCGGAGTCCAAAGCGGTAAACCAGGCCCCACCATATCGCTGAACACAAAGAGATCCATCTCCCTCCCCAATTTTCGGTGATCACGCTTTTTTGCTTCCTCCAACATATGGAGATGTGCACCGAGTTCCTCTTTCGTGGAAAATGCCGCAACGTAGATCCGCGTCAGCTGCCCCCTCTTCTCATCTCCTCGCCAATAAGCGCCAGCAATGCTGAGAATAATAAAGCCATCCGCAGGAATCTCCCTCAGGTTCGCAACGTGGCCCCCCAGACAAAGATCGACAAAGGTCTCTTCGCCATTTGGACCAAGATTCGCATAATGGGTAACCGTCTTCACACCCTCGTTCTTCTCTAAGTCTTCAATGAGCTCCACCTTGAACGGCTGCTTGCGTTTTTTCCAATACGCCTTCGCGTCCTTCGTCGGAAGCGCGTCACACCGGAAGGTCTGTCCCTGGTGGATACTCTTCCTCATCTCTTTTTCAATCTTCGGAAAGTCGGCGTCAGAAATAGGCTCTAGAAAGAGGAAATCGTAGTAGCATCCGTAATCAATCGGCGGACCGATTGTGATCTTCGTATCCGGCCAAAGTTTCAGAACCGCCTGTGCAAGAACATGCGCCAGGGAATGGCGCATCTTTTCGAGATCCGATGGAGCATCGTGGGACTTCTTACCATGCGGCGCTTGCACACGTTTAGACATCGCAGGAAGGGTAGCAGAAAGCCTTTTGAAGAAACAGAAGTGTGTCACCCTGAGCGTAGTCGAAGGGCGACACACTGGCTTGCCGATGTGATGGTTCGTCTACGCTCACCATGACACATCGGCTTTTTCCTAGGTTTCCACCACGAATTACACGAAATCCATTTCCTTCTCCAGTGCCCGCATCTCTCTAAGGAGTTGATGATCATTCTGCAGCATCTCTTCGATCTTGTTGTACGAATTCATCACCGTCGTATGGTCCCGATTACTGAAGATTTCTCCAATACGGACATAGCTCGTGCGGAGATATTTCTTTAAAAGGAACATCACAATCTGACGCGGAAGGAGAATTTCACGGACACGCGATGCGCCAAGCATATCCTGCACGGATACCGAGTAATACCGACTGACGGCTTCCAGGACATCCTGGAACGTCGCACTCCGCTGCTTCGGATACTCGAACCCTACCTGATCCTCAGAGGCATGGGGATCATGATTGAGTTTGCGCATGATATCCGCAATGCTCTTAATCGTCGGCATGCATTGCTCCAACTCGTACTGCGCAACAGCCTGCATCAAAATCCCCTCCAGTTCCCGCACGTTCTGTGTTACATGCTCCGCGATGAACGCGAGAACAGCACGATCGATGAAGAGCTCATACTCCTGCGCCTTCTCCACTAAAATCGCAAGACGTGTCTCGTAATCCGGCACAGAAATATCCGCAATCATGCCACGCGCAAAGCGTGACGTAAGACGATCTTCCAACTGCAGTTCCTGTGGCGGACGATCCGCAGAGATAATGATCTGTTTATGTTCCTCATAGAGCGCATTGAACGTGTGGAAAAACTCCTCCTGCGTCCGCTCTTTGTTCGCAAGAAACTGCACATCATCAATGATGAGAACATCGACGACGCGATACCGCCGCCGGAACTGTTCCATCTTCTGGTGCTGAATTGCCTCGATGACATGATTGGTAAAATCCTCCGTCGTGGTATAGACCACCATTGCGGTCGGACGCTGCCGGAGAATGGCATTGCCTGTAGCCTGCAAAAGGTGCGTTTTTCCAAGTCCAACGCCGCCATAGACAAATAAGGGGTTATAACGCCCTCCAGGCTGTGTCGCCACTGCTTGCGATGCAGCGTAGGCAAGACGACTATTCGCTCCAACGACAAAATTCTCCAGCGTGTAGAGTGGATTAAGAATTTTACTGACAATCCCCTCAGCGAGACGCACCTCTTGCCTTCCGGAAACTTTGCGACGCTTCTGCTCTGGAAAATGATGAAGAAGATCAATCGCACGCGATGGATTATCTTTCAACCCGACATCCACCTTATACACCACTTGTTCAATGGACGAATGGATCGCTTGTGCAGCCTGCAGTGTGACTGCCCGATAGTGCTCGAGGTGCCAATTGAGAGACATCGGAAGAGGAAGCCCCACAATGAGCGTCCCTTCCTCCTCTCCAAGAATCATGGTATCCCGGAACCAGGTAATGAACTGCGTACGCGGAATTTTCTGCTCAACAAAGCGAAGAATATCAATCCAAAGCTCGCGGAAATCCTTTTGGACTACGGACGGGACGAGCGCACTATGAGACAATGAAGAGGCGCAGGACATCATAGAACGTCACGAGAACAATAAGACCGATAAGCACACTAAAACCCACCATATTGATAGTGAGCTCAATACGCCGACTTTGAGGCTTCCGCCAAAAGCATTCCAAAAACACGAAGAGGAGGCGCCCCCCATCCAGAGCGGGAAACGGGAGAACATTTAATGCAGCAAGACTCAAACTTAAAAGTGCGACAAGACGAAGATATGTCCCGACACCTTCCTGCACAGAAGCATAGGTCAAATGCGCAATGCCAATAATGCCAGTCACTTCCTTTGGAACAGACGCAGACCGAAGCACGGAAAGGAAAAGCGCCCCCATCCCACGCACCGTCTGTACCATAACAACCCAGGACTCACGCAAGGCAAGAACCGACGACGCGACAATTGAACGAGGTCGGGTAATGAGATCGCGCGGAACCGAGCGAAGGAGCACACCCGTTTTCCCATCCTGCACTCTGACCAAAACAGCGCTCTCCTGTTCATGTGGAAATCCAATGAGAAGGGTGTAGAGCACCTGTTGTTTGCCCATCTGCTCCCTGACAACATCGTCCGGCGAATAGACAAGAACAGAACCTACCTTCAGAAGGATGCTCTGCCGCAGAACACCTGCTCTGTCCGCACCCGCGCCAGCCACAACATCTTCAATAACCACACTCGGAGTGAACTGTATATCGCCGCGCTCACGGGCAGCATTGAGTTCTGAAACGGTTCGGTACGTCGGGACCCACCCGCCCACGGAAAACCCAATGACAAAAATAAGAAAAGCAAGAAAAAAATTCATGCCTACCCCAGCGAGGAGAATAGCTGAACGACGGAGAACGCCTGCGCGCGCAAAACTCCCTTTGGCCATTCGTGCCGATGATGTCACAGCACCCTCCCCCTTAAGACGAACGAACCCTCCCACAGGAATCGAGTTTAATGTGAAACGCGTCCCCCGCCAATGGAAAAGTGTAAAAATACGCGGAGGAAGGCCAAAACCAAACTCCTCAACTTTGACACCAGAGAGACGGGCCACAAGGAAATGCCCAACCTCGTGGATCAAAATGAGACCCGTGAGGAGAAGAATAAAAGCAAGTGTGGCAACAACAGGAAGCATATGGCCGCATCCTACCAATACGGTGGAAAACAGAAAAGTTTTCCACAGAGATCGCGTTGCAGTTTGTAGTTTTTAGTTCGTAATTTCTAGGGAATGTTCGCACCTTAGACAGTACTGGATGGCAAACATTCCCTCCCCAGGCGGGGGAGTCCATCACCCTAATGCCACCACCAATCCTTCGACTCGCTTCACCCCAGCATCTTTAAGTACACGTGCGCATGCATCGAGAGTCGCCCCCGTCGTTGCGACATCATCGATGAGGAGTACATAGGGAGACGACTTTCCAATACATCGAAAAATCCCATGCACATTCTGACGACGGAAAATGGTCGAAAGACCAACCTGGGCAGGACTCGATCGAATACGTCGAAGAAGCGCCTGTACCTGCCATTCTTTTTCTTTCGCGATGATCGCCGCAAGGTCTGCAGCTTGGTTGAAACCACGGAACATCAGCCGCATCCAGTGCAGCGGCACCGGGCAAAGGACGGGAGGCGGAGTATGAGACAAAAGACGGAAACAGGGGAGAAGGCAGGCGACGAGATCATGCGAATACTCCCGCATGCGGGAGTATTTGAAAACATGCACCATCTGCCGTATACCCGCTTCTCGATACGAAGCTGCGGCCACCAGGCGATCGAGCGACGTGATACCCCTCCTGCGGAGCGCCAATCCCTCAAGACGAATAGGATCGATACATGTAAGAAGCTCGCGCTCCGAAGGAAGACGACGAGGAAAAATCTGCGCCAGTATGCCGTCAATATTGAAATAGCTTGCCATGAGCAATGCCCAAAGGGCAGAGTCGAATGGTGGGCAATAGTGGACTCGAACCACTGACCTCCACAATGTCAATGTGGCGCTCTAACCAGCTGAGCTAATTGCCCATAATTCTCACATTCATGCAACACATGAACAGAAGTAAATATGCAGACATTATGCTACAATTACAAGATTTATGGAAAAACTCACACCCATCCTCAGTTGGAGCGCCCCATCTCACCCGAAACACAACCGGACAATGCGTTGGTACGTCGTGTTCTTCATCATTATCCTAAGTTTCGCAAGCTACGGCGCCTACACAGAGAACTGGATATTCTCCCTCCTCATGCTCCTCTGCGGTCTCCTCTATCCCCTCCTACACGACCACATTCCACCAGAAAAGCGAATCGAAATCTTTCTCCAAGGCTTCCTCTTCGAGGGCACCATCATCCGCTGGGATAACTGTACGGGATTTTGGCTGGTTCCTACCCCCTTCTACACCGAACTCCACATCGAGTTTTTTGAAGGGAAGCAACAGAAAACGGTGAAAATCCAAACGGGGGACACCGATGCAACTGCTATCCGACTGCAGATTGCGAGATTCATTCCGGAACTCTCCGACCGCGGGGAGTGGTTCATTGACAGTATTATAAGAATATGTAAACTCTAATATGACGAAGACAGGACCAACACCACCATCAGAAGATATAGGAAGTGGCGAGCTCAATCCCGAGGACCCCCCCACAGAAGTGGGACCACAACCCGGTATCGTGACGGAAGTAACGCGAACAGATGCCGAACGCACGCTCCAGAAACCAGAGCAGAAGGAATCCCTCTACGCGAAAGCAAGAGCTCTCCGGGAAATGATGGATGAGGCCCTCCGCCTCATCGACCATCGTGGCTTTGTGAAAGCGCTCGATGGAATCCAGAAGAGCGAACGGAAAAAATCCAAGGATAAGCAAAATAAAGACCGCGTGGATATCGCGGATCAGGTGAGAGACATCGCCGCATACTGTTATCACGAGCGCGATGTCGTCTCCCATTTGGAAAACGAGGCTGACACCATCGAGCGATTCCAAAATGGAGACCTCCCCCCAGGAGATTTCGCTCACTGGATGCGCATTCTTCACGAAGATGATCACGCCATGGACACCATGCATCAGAATCTAGAACAGGAACTCCAAAGCATCAAAGAGCAATATCCCGACATCGATACCAAATGGCGCAACACAGACCCAGACGATGAAGAATTTGGGAAGGAAAAGGAGAAAATCATCAAAAAGCTCAGCCTGACTGTCAATGCAAAGATAAAGTTGGCCCAGATTCAGGAAGAACTGAAAAAATACGCAGAATATCTCGACCCCGTCCTTAAAGCTGTGCAAGAAATGCGCAAAGGATTCGAAGAAGAAAATAAGGCGTACTGGGATGAAATGAAACAAATTTTCTCTCCAATAGGCTTCCTGAAAGAAGGGTGGGAGAACACGATGACAATCCTCGCTATTCCCGCTGCCCTGAAGAAAATCTGGGAAGCATACAAAAGGAAATGGGAAACACAGAAAGAACGCCGTGCTGCATCCATGGCATACGGAGCAGCACGATTCATCCCCGATGATGAATTCCAACGAACGCTCCGTCAAAATCTCGAGGAAAATGAAGAAAAAGAAATGAAGACAGAGAATGGAGAATTTGAACGAACAGGAACGAAAGAACTCATTACTCTCTTCCAAGAAAGAGGCTCGAGCTTTAGCCCAGCACGAATCCGTGCCTGGCTCAATGTCATGTCGAGCCGAGGTGCCCTCTACAATCTGAAAACAGGCAGTCATGGAACAGCAACGTGCTTCGGAAAAAACATTGGCGAAAACATCAAACTCCCCGTCCATTGGACTCCTATGCAGAATGAAGAATTCTGGCGCACCATAGAAGTGCGCAACGAACAGGCGGGGAAGAAACAGGAAGAGGAAGGCTTTGCATTTGCAAGCGCAAAGGGACAGGCATGGGACATGATTCCCCACATCCAGACACACTTAGAAAAATACGAATACCACTTCGTACGAGGCATTGTAAAACGCGCCATCATCAAAGGAGATTTAGGCCACACTCCCACATGGGCAGCAGTAAAACTCATTAGAGCACTCCAGCCAGGACAGCACCCATACCTCACCGAACCAGTGTTGAAATCATTCGGTGGTCTTATATTCGATCCACAGTGTTCAGCCCCACAGAGCCACCTCCTCTCCACTCTCAAATTCATGAGTACCGAATACATAAGACGTGCCAGGGAAGGCACCATGGGTGCAGAGCACGTCATCGAAAAAGCTTTTCGGAAAGCAGAGCAACTCATACGAGCGGGGGGTGGCCTCCGCATTGATGAACAGGACAAAAACAAAGATGGGAAAGATGTCGTCGGTCCCTCGGCAGAAGACCGCCTAGATTACGCCATTGCCAAGCTCTTCGGGACAAATACTGTCCACACGCAAACCGGCGGGGCGATCACTATCTACGACCCCACAATAGAGGAATTTGTGAAATACCGTGAATCTATAGAAGAGGCATACGAAGAGAAATATTCAGCAACAGTAGATCTCACGAAAATCGATTCGGATTACGGAAATACCATCAGCGAGCTCTTCCTGGTCCCTCCCGCCCACTTTGTCAACCTCTTGCGTCCCGACACGAATGGAAAACTCCCTACAGCAGCTGTTGTAAACGGATTACTCCGGCAGCTACATGAATCGTATACCCGTCTGCCACAGACAGCCCGCGCAACCTTCATCGGAGAAATGCGCAAGCGATGGACAGAACCAATCATTGCCCAGATTCTCACACACACGAAGGTCCAAGCACTCCTTGGAACAGAACTCAAAAACTTCCATTATCTCATCGATTTAAACATTATCACAACTGGGGATATCAGAGATCGGATCGGAGAGAGAGATAACCAAGTGAAAGAACAAAACCTCAGAGCCATCGGCATGAGTCTATGACCCTTCTCTCCTCCGCCCCATGATCCGTCTCTCTGAGGTATTATCGCCTTGTGCAAATCCCAATCCGCCGCCACGACCAAAGTCTCCCCCTCCCCACCTACGAAACAGCGGGAGCGGTGGCATTCGATTTTGTGACGAGGGAGACGACGGTGATTCCACCAAAAACTCTCGGGCTTATTCCCGGAAACGTCATCATTGAGACTCCCAAAGGCTATGCCCTCCTTATTGCCCCACGATCAAGCCTCCCACGGAAGAAGACCCTGATGTTCCCACACTCGATCGGCATCATTGACCAGGACTACTGCGGACCAAAGGATGAAATCATGATCCAGGTCTATAACTTCGGCGAAGCCCCAGTCACCGTCGAGCGCGGCGAGCGGATCGCGCAGGGAATATTCGTGAAATGCGAACAGGCGGAATGGGTAGAAACAACGATTGGGGCAAAGACGCGAGGAGGGTTCGGGTCAACAGGGACAAAGACGTGTCACCCTGAGCTCAAAGTTTCCCTCCCACGCCTTCAATCTTCTTCCTCATAAACGCCGGCACCTCCAACTCCTCCTCACTAATCGGAAGATTCCTCTTCCCATTTTCCACGGGCTTCTCCTCTCTCAGTGGCGGCATTTGGGGAATTTTCCCATGAAAACCATTCTTCACAAAACGCTGTGCAGATGTTGCCGGACTTGTGGAAACAGGTGAGAGAGGCGCTGAATCAAACCCAGTCGCAATCACCGTGCACTTCACCTGACCCGTGTAACTCTCATCGATGACCGCTCCAAAAATGATATTCGCCTCCGGAGCAGCGTTCTCCGTAATGACACGCGCAGCCTCATCCACCTCAAACATCGAGAGATCATTGCCACCGGTAATATTGAAGAGAATTCCCGTCGCACCACCAATCGAGAGCTCAAGGAGGGGGCTCTCCACCGCAGCACGAGCAGCTTCCGCAGCCCTACTATCCCCCGTGCCATACCCAATCCCCATGAGCGCGGTCCCGGCATCCTGCATGATGGCCTTCACATCGGCAAAATCGACGTTCACGAGACCATGCTGTGTAATGAGACTACTAATGCCTTCGATGGCATGTTGGAGCACTTCATCGACAATCTCAAATGCCTCCGTCAGTGGTGTCGTCTTATCGATAAGGGAAAGAATCTTGTCATTCGGAATAGTAATGAGGGTATCGACTTTCCCCTTGAGGTTCTCTAATGCATCCTCTGCCTGCTTCCTCCGACGAAATCCTTCGAAATTGAACGGCTTCGTCACCACCGCAACGGTAAGAATACCCATGCTGCGTGCGAGTTCCGCCATGATAGGAGCGCCTCCTCCCCCTGTCCCACCACCGAGTCCAGCTGTGATGAAAAGCATATCAGTCCCATCGAGAGCAGCCTTAATCTCTTCGGTACTTTCCTCCGCAGAACGCTTGCCAATTTCGGGATTCGCCCCCGCACCCAGTCCTCGCGTTGTCCCACGACCGATCGTAATCTTCCGAGGAGCCGGACTGTGATAGAGCGCCTGAACATCGGTATTCACTGCGATAAACTCCACACCCGGCACCTTCCCATTCACCATGCGTGCAACAGCATTACATCCACCGCCTCCGACTCCGAGAACGCGGATCACCGCTCCCGGCAACATATCCGGACGCACTTCCCTGGAATCCGTGGACTCCGGTTGTGCTGGATGAAGCGGCGTAGATCGAGAGGAAGAAAAGAGTGAGCGGAAGGCGTCGGACATGGGAGAAAGGGAAAAAGACACGAGGAAAAAAAGACTAGGGAAGTAAACTCTTGAACCATCCACCAACATGCTGGAGAGCACGACGGACATGGAGCACGCCGCTCCGCGAAGGATTGCTCCCATCACGGAGCCCCCACACCAAAGCCCCAAGCACGGTGGCATACGCAGGATCATCCACTTTCTCAATAACACCCCCCACCTCCACAGGGAATCCCATCTGTACAGGAAGCCCCAGCGTATCGCGGGCAAGGTCAAGCACACCTGGCGCTTTTGCCGCAGCTCCGGTCAGTACCACACCTGCAGGCAGCATTCCCGCACGCCCCACGCGATCGAGCTCTCCCTTCACAAGAGAGAAAATCTCGTAATACCGCGCCTGCATAATTTCCGCAAGATACCGCTTACTCACAGTCTGTGTGTCGACACGACTGATAGAGGAAAGATCTATCATCTCCCGTTCACCAATCTCCTGCGGCAACACCGAGCCAAATTCAATTTTCAAGCGCTCAGCCGTCTCTACAGATGTCCTAAGACCAATGGCAATGTCATTCGTGACGTTCTCACCCCCAACAGGAAGACAGATGGAATGAAGAATGGTTCCTTCCTCAAAAACCGTCACGCTCGTGCATCCGGAACCGACATCAACCACGACAACTCCCAACTCTTTCTGTCGCTTCGTTAGCGTTGCCTCCCCGGCGGCAATGGTGGCAGGAATGATCGCATCAATATCCACCCCAGCTTGATCAATACACTTCTCGAGATTCTTCACGTGCTGAACATGGCCGGTGATGATATGCGCCTCGACCTCGAGACGAATGCCCGTCATCCCCACAGGATTCTTAATGCCGCGCTGATCATCGACCGCATATCCTTTCGGTTCGATATGGAGAATACGACGATTCGGCGGAATGCTCACTGCTTGGGCGGCCTCTAGAACACGCGCAACATCGTCCACAGCAATTTCCCCGCCCGAGACCGCAATGACCCCACGGCTATCGAAGGACTCTATATGGGAACCGCTGACGCCGACGAATACACGATTCACCGGTACGCCAGCCATGCGCTCCGCGTCCTCGAGAGAAGAAACGATATTATTCACAAGCTCATCCACATCAATGACCTGCCCTCGACGAATCCCAGTGGAAGGAGAAAGACCAACCCCAATAATGTTCGGAACGCTGTGATCCTTCTCTCCGTCCGCAACGGCCACGACAGTGCGTATTTTCGAGCTTCCGACATCGAGGCTTGCAATCACGCGTTCCTTTGACATATGAAAATGGAGAGAAACAGATAGACCTTAAAAAAGATGAGTGACTTGAATTCTACGGTTTATCAAGGAATGCACGCAAGGAAAAATGATCACCTTTCGTATACAACATGGATGGTACTGATCACAAAACATACTCGGAATTCTCCAAAGAGAGAAAGGTGGAACATGAATGTGCGTACTGGAAAAACAGGATCAAATTTCTATCGAGTACAAAAAATGTACATAAAACTAGAAAAGCGAGAGTTGCTGCTCGCTCCCAATGCGAAGTTTTTGAAACACGCGAGAGCCGTAAGAGGTAACAAGAAGTTCCAGAAAGCGTCGAAGGAGAAGGGTGAACTCAAAGCGCTGAAATGTAGAGAAAAGTCGCGCAGATGGAAGTGCGCGAAGAGAGAGTGCATCGAGTGAAAGGGGAAGAGGAATGTCGCTCACAAGCTGTGCCATGCGTTGACAGAAAAATGCTTGCTCCATTCCATCTTCAAGTTTTTGACGAAGAGACGGCGGCACATCGGAAAGATGTCCATAGAGCGCTTCGATTGTGCCAAATTTTTGGAGGAGCTTGGCAGCGCCTTTCGGACCTATGCCACGCACGCCGGGAAGATTATCCGATGGATCCCCCGCAAGACCTTTCCACGCAGAAATTTGATCAGGGCGTACACCGTACTTCTTCTCAATCTCCAATGGTCCCAGCGACTCGGCCTCCTGATACCCCTTATGAGGAATAATGATGCGCACGGCATCACTCGCAAGTTGTAATGCATCCCGATCACCTGTCACAACCGAAACACGCATCCCCGCCCGCTCTCCAGCCAACGCATACGTACCAAGAAAATCATCAGCCTCATACTGAAGATCGGAAATACGGGAAAATCCGAACGCATCAACAATCTCCAAAATGAGGGGAATCTGTTGATAGAAATCATCCGGTGTCTCCGGACGTCCTTCTTTGTACGCCGCATGCTCCTGGTGTCGAAATGTCTCCCCTCCGGCATCGAAACAGAGGAGAAGGGCATCTGGAGACTCATGCTTCAAGATAGTAAGGAGCATTGATGCCATGCCGAACACGGCATTCACCTGGAGACCAGAATGCGTTCGAAGCGTGCGCGGTATAGCCCAGTACGCACGGTACATCAGATGGTGCCCATCAATAAGAACTAGATGATCCATAAAAGTGGCCTCAGACCATAGACTACACCACTCCTTTTCATCTATAAGAGATACCTGCTCTAGCACCCCTCCCACGCTACCGACACCGCAATTGTCTCTCCATACGACGCAGAGAGCCTCGAGAGAAAACTGCGCAACATCCAGAAAGAGACCATGCGCATTGCAGAGTCACTGAACTAGAACATTTGTTGGTACAGACGATGTTTATGAGAAATAAGAACCTCTATAACTCGCTCCTGCGACGGATCATCGAGTGTGAGTGGTAATGCAGACGCGAGAAGTGTTTGGAGTACAGAGTGCACATCGGAACTCAACGCTTTCACCCATGAGAAATCATGGCCATAGCGCTCCGTGAGAAGATGGCGCATCGCTTCCCGAGGAATCTGTGTCCTAAAAAAGCGTAGCGCACGCTGGAGAAACATCTCCCGAAACCAGGGAAACCGTTCCTGAAAAAGAAGATCACCAATCACATTATGTGTATCTTCTGCCTCGTCTAATCTGTGTTGTTCATAGAAATACTCTGTCTTTGTCTGTGACACAGCTTCCTCGCTTGGCCACAAAGCATCCGGTTCGTAGAAATCTTCCCATGGACGTTCTGTAAGAAAGGCGAGGAAGTCGTCGAGCGCATTGGGTGGAAGAGACTGCCCAGGAACACGCGCCGCATGAATGGCCATGAGACGAAGCACAGTATCCGGAGGGTAATTCCATGCCCATACATGGAACTGCTCGTGGCGCTTCATATCCACCCAAGAAAGATTCTTCCTCTTATGAGATCCCCTTCGAGAACTAGGTACATTATGATGCCGATTCGCTTCGGGAGTGCCACGCATGTAAAGACAAGAACACTGTACACATGATAGGCTCCAAATCCCATGCTGAATATTCTGCGCACATTCCTCTCTCCCCGAAATGTTCTCCGCCTCGCGTGGCACCAGAGCAAGACTTGCATTGCAGCCATGCTCTACAGATTCCCCGCACGGAAATTGATCGTCATCGGCATCACCGGCACCGACGGGAAGACAACGACTGTCGGCATGATCGCACATATTCTTAGGATCACCGGAATTCAAGTCGGCGCACTCTCAACGGCATTTTTCCGCGCGAATGACCTGATCGAGTGGAACGCGACACAAAAAACATCCCCCTCGCCGTTCGTTATCCAACACTTCCTACACCGCCTCGTCGCAAAAGGCTGCACCCACACAGTGATCGAATACAGCAGTCACGGCCTCGTCCAGGGACGCACGCTCTTCACATGGCCATCGGTCGCCGCGATCACGAATACCTCTCCTGAGCACCTCGACTACCATGGAACAATGGAGCAGTACAGAAAAGACAAGGGAAAACTTTTTCGGATGCTCCACGGGAAAGGAACGAAAATCCTTAATGCAGATGACGAAACGTATAATCAATACCTCCAAATCCCATCGGAACGAACACTCTCCTACTCTCTCTCAGACCCTATCGCTTCCAAAATCTCCATCAGCATTCCAGGGAAGTTCAACATCGAGAATGCTCTCTGTGCTCTCCGATGTGCAGAAGCTATTGGGATTCCCACGCAACAATCTTTGGAAGCACTCCGCACATTCGCAGGAATCCCAGGTCGCATGGAATGCATCGATGAGGGGCAACCGTTTACCGTCTTCATCGATTTTACCGTCACACCAGCCGCCTATGAGAAAACGCTTTCCGCTATCCGCCTAACACTCACCGCAGGACACCGCCTCCTCGTTCTTGCCGGAAGCTGCGGTGACCGGATGCGCGAGAATCGACATCTCATTGGAAACATATGCACGGAATTCGCGGACATTATCGTCGTGACGAACGAAGACCCATACACGGAAGATCCGGAGAAAATCATCAATGAAGTCTGGAACGGAATCGATCAGAAAATGGTGGAGGCACATCGCATTCCCGATCGGAGGAAGGCAATGACATTTCTCTTCCGAAAAGCAGAGCCCGGAGACATCGTTCTCCTCTGCGGGAAAGGGAGTGACATAACGATGTGGATAGCAAGTGGACAGATACCTTGGAATGAGAGAGAAATCACAAGAGAACTCTTACGAGATTTGAGATGTGAGTCTGAAAAGAGATCGCGTCCTCCCCGCCAACCACCAGAGGAACACACCAGCAATGAAAATTGGCACCGTTAGTACTTGACCACGACTCAGCGCCACTGACCCGAGTACAAGTGGCGCGTAGTCCTGCACACGGAGAAACTCGACAAGAAAACGAAACACCGCATAGAGAACAAGGAATAGCCCACACGTCCTCCCAGGAACTGCCCGTGGACGCGTGAGATGCCAGAAACACACTCCTGCAATAAAAAGATTGTAGAGTGCATCGTAGATAGACGTTGGGTGCCGCAACCCCCAAATACCTGGAATCGAGATTCCCCAGGGGAGACGCGTCACCGTACCATAGAGTTCCTGATTGATGAGATTGCCGATCCGTCCAAGAGCAAGACCGAGCGCTGCCGGAATCACGACGGTATCCGCCAACCTCAGCAGATCGACTTTACATTGACGGAGAGCGAGGAGAAGAGCGATCGTAACACCGAGGAATCCGCCATGCGACGCCATGCCCCCCTCCCACACCGCGAATATCTTCACTGGATGCGCGAAAAAATACATCGGCTCGTAAAAGAGAACGAAACCCAGCCGCCCCCCCACGATGACGCCAAGAACGGCGAATCCGAGAAGTCGTTCCCATTCCTCTCGTATGAGTGTAAGGCCACGGTACCGCTGGAGACGAGGAAGCAACCACCATGCGAGAAGAAATCCAGCAAGATAGAGCATGCCATACCAGCGGATCGAGAATCCGAAGAGTGCGATGGCAACGGTGCGAGAAGGGAAAAGGGTAATCATCTCAGCTGAGGGGACATGACACACTGCTCCTTTACGCCATACAAAAAAGCTTGATCCCCCTTCTCAAAGCACGGATCCGCCAGAAACCGCTCCACATCTGCACCGTAGAGAGAGAAAAATTCTGGCGATATAAAGAGGAAAACCGGTCCGGGAAGGGTTGCAAGTAGTCCCCTGCGTTCCATCGAAGTCCCCAGAAGAAACTGCTCCCACTGCTCCTCGCTCCACAAAGAGTCGAAAAGTCCAGGTCCACCAACGCGGTGCGCGGGAAGCCATCCGCGAAGGAAAGGTGTCGTCATCGGCTCCAATGTGAGCACTAGTGCCTGATCTGGAAGGGATGCCTGGAGTGACTGCGCAGCCGCAAATACATGGGCGGAAACTGCAGGCACACGCTGCACCATCACTTGCAAAGAAGAAACACTCTGTACCAAAATGAGCACGACAATACTTCCACGAAGAAGGGGCGAAGACCACCGCTGCCAGAGGAGACCAATGCTCAAAGCGGCAAATGGAATGAGGAAAAACTCAAACTGGAGGAAGAACCGGCGATAGAAGATGAGCCGCAGCGCAATGAAGAGGAAACTCCAGAGGAGTGTGAGCTGCTCTGGGGTCCAACGCTCCCGTCGGAGATCGCGGAGTACGCCGAGGAACCCAAAGAGGAGAAGTGGCCAGGAATGCCGAAGGTAGAAATCCGGCGGCGGAAAACTCCCGGGCGGAGCGCGGGATCCTTGGAAAAGGAGAGGGAGAAGTCTCCCGATAATATCGCCGAAAAGCTGACCGTAGAAGAGTACGACGAGACTCAAGAAAGCGGCACTACCCACAAGGAACGTTAGAAAATGCCGACGGGAGAAGCCCACAAGAAGCCAGGAGGAACATGCGGAAAGGAACAGCCACGACACCGTTGCAAGCATGAAAAGAAGACCAGTCTGTTGATGGGTGATTACAGTGAGGAATGCGAAGACGCTCCCCAAAAACCATTGCCTACGTTCGAGAAAGGAGAAGGAAAGCGTAGTCCAGAGAAGTGCCGCAAACGTCTTCCAGTACATCGCCGCAAAGCCATCGTAGTAAGCAGGAGCCAGCGCGAAGAGGAAAAGTGTGACGATACCCACTGCTCTCCCCCACTTCCTCCAGACGACCGCACTGGAACAAGCCGCGAGAAGGATGGGAAAGAAATTCCACATCCATCCAAGGAGCCAATCCACAGGGACGCCGAGACGGAGAAAAATGGAGGAAAAAAGGAAGAGCCCCGGCGGATGCTCCTGTGCCCACGGTGGAAGATCAGGAAACGTGAATGGGGGGAAAGATTCGCCGTACCGAAGGAATAGGTACCGGTAGATCCCCGCGTCATAGCCGAGAGGAGCATCGAAACGAGCAAGCGGCCAGAGGAATTTTAGAAAGAGAATGGAGAGAAATGCTCCCCATATCGCCACAATTGCATACCTCTTCAAAAGGAGTTGCACAGCATTCATGCGCAAGAAGAATACACTACTTCCGCGAGGAACCGCTGTGTGGCCTCCTCCCAATTGAAGAAGCGACGCATATGTTCTTGCGCCGATGTCGCCAGGTGGGAACGAAGGTCTATATTCCCGAGAAGATGACACAGACCTTTCTGTAGCGCCACAGGATCTCCCACAGGCACCAGCCACCCCGTCTCCCCATGGCGAATGAGAGACCGGAGCCCGTCGCAGTCACTCGCAACGACCGCCGTCCCCGCCGCCATCGCCTCCGCGCAGGCAAGGCCGAACCCCTCCAGGTACGAAGGACACACGACAATCTCCGCACGCTGGACAAGACGAACGAGTTCCTCCTGAGGAAGGGAGGGCACCCGAGAAACCGACGGGAGCCGTGCAATCATGCGATCGATCCTTCTGCGCAGACGCCCATTCCCCACAATGACCAACCGCGGCCGATGGAGCAGTACATTGGCATGCTGATGCGTCTGGAAGTGCTCCCATGCACGGAGAAGGATACTGATCCCCTTCCGGCGGCCGAGGCGACCGATGAAGACACAGAGACCACTTTCCTTAGGTTGTAGGTGATAGGTTGTAGGTTGTAGACGGAGATGCCATGTGTCGAGATCGAGTAACTGCGGGAGAAGCGTGAGTTTCGGTCGTGGAACTCCGTACTGCCGGAGGAGGACGCGCTCCGTATCTTTGGAATAACAGAGCACGCGATCTGCAAATACAAGCGTCCGGCGTTCCAAGGGAACGAATATCCTCTTCCACCACTGCCCAGGAACCATCCGCGCCTGTTGCCAGTACATGTGATAGGAAACGACGATTAGGCGACACCGCTTCGGCTTCCTCCAGAGATAAAGTCCTCCCGGCCCTGTCGGAAGAATCACGGTCCGTATCCGATGTGTATCAATCCATTGCTGCAATCCAAACCACAGCCCAATGATAAACAGGTAACGGGAATCGGCAATACACTGAATCATTCGGCTAAATCGCTGCACGATGCAGTTCATTCTTTGTGGAAACGGGCTGCGCGGAGCGCGGACCGACACGGTTCGGATTTGTCGGGATAGCAAGTGCAGTCCGTTTCCACAAAAGCAGGTGGCCATCTCCGCCATAGCACGCCCAAGCCCACCTTCCGCATGCTCCCCATAATCCCAACTCACAATGCCAACACGTCCATCAGAACCTAAAGACTTCATCTCGGTATCTCTGGAAGAGGCTTGGCCAGCCATAGTATTCCAGTGTAGCACGCACAAGCTTCGGACGATCCCACTGCCTCCCGATCACCTCTCGGATCACCCTCACGCAATCTTCCGGATCACCTGGCTCAAAGAGTCGTCCCGTCTCTCCATCAATCACCGCATCCGGAAGACCATCGAGTCGTGCTGCAACCACAGGAACTCCACAAGCGCTTGCCTCGATGCAGACAATGCCGAATCCCTCCATGTCCCCAATAACTGCAACATTCGGCATAATAAAAAGATCTGCCCCTGCAAAACATTCCTCCAAATCGGCATCATCGAGTTCCCCAAGAAGATGTACACAATGCTCTAGCCCATTTTCTTGAATAAATTTTTTGATCAATAATTCCTCGATGCCTTCGCCAACAATCCAGTACTGCAGGTGCGGGAAATTATGGAGGAGAAGCGGCACTACATCGTGTACAAACCACGCAACGCCTTTGCGGGGGATCAGACGACCAATAGTGAGTAGAAGTGGCACTGGGCTGCACGTAGCGCCGACCGACACGGTTCGGATTTGTCGGGCCAGCGAGTGCAGCCCAGTTCCACACACACCCGGCCACACTCCCGGCGAAATCACGACGATCTTCCCCTCAGTCACTCCCCTCATCCGTACTTCTTCCGCCGTCGCTCGACTGATGCATACCACACGATCCAAGAACGGAAGCGTCCTCCGAAGCATCCACTGGTACCACCACCGCGACCAGATGACATCGAGCCCGCATGCTGTGAGGGTGACCTTCCCTCTCCCCACGTTCTTCAAAAACCACCCGAGAGGCGCAAGAGATACATCACCCAAGTGCACATGCCCTCCGCGCCACACGGTGATCATACCAAACACCACAGCACGAAGAACAAAGACAGCAAACAACGACCGCAAGGCACACAACCGCGCACATTCGCCATAGGCCTCATGCATCCCACTCCACACATCCCGACTCAGCTGCTGCATTCCTCCACGGCCATCCCACTTCCGCGTGATGAAAAGAATAGGAGCATATTCCACAATATAATCTATAACCTATAACCTATAATCTCGTCCATGCGTATTTTGGGTATCGAAACATCGTGCGACGAAACAGCAGCAGCAGTCGTTGAGGATGGCGTACGAATTCTCAGTAATGTCATCGCCAGCGCCAAAGACGCATTCCTCTGGTCCGGCGGAGTCATCCCAGAAGAGGCAGCGCGAAAACAGGTGGAATGCATCCTTCCCGTCATCGCACAGGCATTCTCCGAGGCACATATCACCCACGAAGATCTCGATGCCATTGCTGTTACAAAAGGTCCGGGGCTCCTAGGGTCACTCATCGTCGGAACAACGACCGCACGCATGATTGGAGCAATCTGGCAGAAACCTCTCATTGGCATCCACCATCATCTCGGGCATCTCTCTTCCACTTGGCTGCTAAACCCTACGTCCCAGGCCCCATGCCACAGTCCCAAATTCCCCATCCTCACACTCACTGTCTCCGGAGGGCATACGGAGCTCTGGCTCCGCACTGCACACACCTCTGGAAAGCTACTCGGCCGCACGCGCGACGATGCAGCCGGCGAGGCCTTCGATAAAGGCGCATGCCTCCTCGGACTCCCCTATCCCGGTGGCCCCGCCATCGCGAAGGCAGCAGAGAGCGGGAACCCGAACGCCTTCGCCTTCCCTCACCCCCTCCATAGCGACGACACCATCGACTTCAGCTTCTCTGGCCTCAAAACATCGCTCAAATACCTCCTGAGGGATCTCCAAAAGAACACCTCAATTCTCAATTCTCAATTCTCAATTCCCGACGTAGCCGCTTCCTACCAGCACGCAATCTGTCGCCACCTCTGCGATCGTACGATGAGAGCTCTCACACAATTCCCAAACATCAAAGAAATTCATCTCGTGGGCGGCGTCTCCGCTAATACAGAACTTCGATCCATGATGGAAAAATCTATCAACGGGGAACGAGAAACAAGCCAACGAGCCAGCCTGCCGACAAGGCAGGTAACCGTACGATGGCCAACGGCCATCGAATACTGCACCGACAATGCTGCCATGATCGCGGCGGCGGCGGAATTCCTCGTGGCGGAACGGGGGTGGCCGACCGCGCGGTCCGCCACCGACCCTTCATTGCCGCTGACAGACATGGTGGAAAACGGGTAGCATGGAGACATGGTCGTCGCCCTCACGTGGGATCTCCTCATTATCGTCTTCTTCGCGCTCGTCGTCACGTACAGCCTCATCATCGGACGGCACGAGGCGGTGAAAGTCCTCGTCGCCAGTCACATAGCGGCGTTCGCGGCCCAGGGCATCGGCATGGGAATGATGGAAGGAAGCGTCTCCGCAGCACCCATCCTCCAAATTCTCGGCTTCGCGATAGGACCCACGACCATCGTCATGGTAAAACTCGTGGCATTCATCGGCCTCCTCGTCGCCATCGCCATTCACGGCGGACTCTCATCAGACTACGAAGGGGAAAGCATGCTTGACACCGCCATCGCTGCTGCACTGGGTATGGCAACGACGGCATTCCTCCTCTTAAACCTCCTCGCCATCCTCGGAAATAGTTCCCCGCTGAGCACGACGATCGCAGACGCACCGGATCTTCTCCCTCTCTTCTCCCAAAGCACGCTCGCAGCGACGCTCGCTTCCCTTCAATCTCTCTGGCTCATCCTCCCTGCCATCCTCCTCGTCGGAACAAGTTTTCTCTGAAAGATCGCGATGGCTGCGTAACCGCTCCCTCCGCCTTCAGTATCTCCCGCCGCAGGAACGGCTCTTTCTCCGGCACTTCTGTTTCCAGAACGACAATGGCATCCGGCCGCACCTCGAGAATCGCCGCGAGGGGAAGGGGCCTTCCCCAGCGGAACCACTGGCGTGGAAAAAGCCACTCCACCTGAAAGCGCTCCGTATCGAACTGGATGTCTCTGCACCACCCAAGACTGCGCCCCCCCTCCGTGAGAATCCGCTGTCCAAGCACCATGCGGCCTTCACGGAGAATGTCCTGGAATCGCACGCACTCTTCGAGAGGCCCTGCCGCCTCTGCGCTCCGCACATCGATGCGAAGTCCCCAGTGCACGATATCGAGCGTTTGGACGCAGTGCTCTTCCCTGCCCATCATGCCCCCGACGAAGAAACAGATCCCCTCAATAGCACCCGTATCAGGATGAATGAGAAGGGATTGCAAGGTTCCAAGGCGCTCCTGGGTCTCTGCCACCACGAGTGCCATGCCAAAGCATGTCGAGAGACGGACGTGCATCTGCTACCATCCTAGCAGGATGCACCTCTTCACAGGATCATCGCACCAGAATCTCGCCGAACATCTCGCGCGCGAACTGCATGTCCCCTTGGGAAAGGTCGCGCTGAGAACGTTCAGTTGCGGAGAACGGTACGTCCGCTTCGAGGAATCGATCCGAGGAAACGCCGTCTACCTCCTCCAAACAGGAAGTCGTACACCGAACGAGGACATCATGGAACTCCTCCTCCTCTGCCAAGCAGCAAAACTCAGTTTCGCCGCCTCCGTTCATGTCATCATCCCTCACTTCCCCTACGCGCGCCAAGACCGCATCACTGAACCGCGCGAACCCATCTCCGCAAAGCTTATCGCTCATCTCCTCGAGGAATCCGGCGCAGACCACGTCATCACCCTCGATCTCCACAGCGACCAGATCCAGGGATTCTTTCAAATTCCCGTGGATGCCATCCATGCACGAACGATCTTCGCAGAGTACTTCCGTACAAAGAATCTTCCCTTTCCAGTAGTAATCTCTCCCGACGTCGGTGGCGCAAAGCGAGCGAAGAAATTCGCGGATTCCCTCTCTGCCCCCCTCGCAATCCTCCATAAAAACCGCCCAGGTACAAGCCAAGCCGACGTGCACCATGTCGTGGGAGACGTCGCCGGAAAAACGTGCATCCTCTTCGACGACATCATCGATACGGCAGGGACGCTCTTTGCTGCGCGGACAGCGCTCCTTCGTCACGGCGCCAATCCCGATATCTACGCCGCCGCTACGCATGCTGTCCTCTCGGGCGATGCCCCCAAGCGCCTACGAGAAGCAGATTTCAAAGAAATTGTCGTAACGGATTCCATCCCCCCGCCATCCTCCCAGCCAGAAAACCTCACCTTCCTCAGCATCGCCCCACTCCTCGCCGAAGTCATCCGCCACATCGAGAGTCACCAGAGCGTGACGGAGATTTATGGACAATAGATGGTGGTGCCTGGGCGACAAAATTATAACCGATTTCCGCGAACATTGGCCCGCCTCCGCATAGCTACGGACGGGCAGGTGCGGCGGCTGAAAAGCAGCCTGTGCTGAGCTTGTCGAAGCAGGGGGCAGCCGCTGCGCCTGCCGGATCGTAGCCTTCAGCGAAGACTGGCCGCGACCGTTTCCGTGACGATTTGTAACTGCTCTTTTGTCTCTGTTTCAGAGTGTACAGAGGAAAAATATTCCTATCTGCTTCATTTCGCCTTGTCGATGATCGACTGCACTATGGCATCGACCTCCTGCGGCATATCGCCCAGATCGGCGTTCGGGAAGAACTGTGATAGGACGATGGGGCGCATCCCCGAGAGGAAGACCTTCCCATCATGAACGTACACGTTGATCTTGCATGGCATGCAGAGGCCGATCTTGGGATCAGCGCGGAGGAACTCGCTTGCGTACTTCGCGTTGCAGAACTCCACGATCCTGTACGGATCACGGTTGATCCCTTTCTCCGCGAGGGTCGCTTGCACGTCGTGGACGTGGAGCACGCGCATTCCCGCCTTCGCGATCTCCTCCTGCACGCTTGCGAGCGCTGACTCGAAGTCCTTGCCTGTGATGATGGTGTAATCGAAGTCCATACGTGTATAGTACGGGACATTCCTCCTTCATGCCATGCTTCATCGCCTCTCCATCGCTCTCATCACCGGCACGCTCCTCCTCTCGCCCATTGCCTACGCGCAGGAAACGGGCACCATGCCCTCCGATGACCACACCGCACGCGAGGAAGCGAAGGGAAAGGAAATCTGGCAGAAGATGGAACGGAAGGAAGTGGGATGTAAGGATTTCACTGATGAACAGTTCGCCACGCTCGGAGAGTTCTTCATGGGAGAGATGACGGGCGATGCACACGAGGCGATGAACGCCATGATGACACGGATGATGGGCGAGGAGGGCGAAGAACAGATGCACGTTGTCATGGGGAAGCGCATGAGCGGGTGCGGGGGAAACGGGACACTTCCTATGGGGAACGCTGGGATGATAATGCCCATGATGGGCACGATGATGGGCACGATGATGGGTGGCGGCATGATGGGAGGGTTGTCTAACGGCGCTGCTCCTGATACAGTGTCATCCATGATGGAATTTGGTTCCGGCTTCGCGCCCTTCGGCATGATCTTCATGCTCCTCTGGTGGGTGCTCATTATCGCCGGGATCGTCGCGCTCGTGAAATGGATCTCGCGCAACTCTGATACGGCGAGAGGAACATCCGCGCTCGACATCCTGAAAGAGCGCTACGCCAAGGGGGAGATCGACAAGAAAGAGTTCGATGAACGCAAGAAGGATCTCTCCTGATCACACATGAAACTTGGCATCATCCTGCAATCGAACGAGCCCGAGCACGTCTGGAATGCGCTGCGGCTCGCGATCACCGCGCGGAAAGCAAAGCATGACGTGCGGATTTTTCTTTTGAGCGAGGGGGTGGAACTCGAACGTATTCCTGACTCCGAGCACTTCGATATTTCGAGGAAAGTGAAGCAGTTCGCCGATCTCGGAGGCCAGATCCTCGCCTGCGGGAGTTGTCTCGAAAGCCGTTCACAATCCGAGGGCGCGGCCTGCTCTATCTCGACGATGGCAGGTCTCCTGCGCCTCGTCGAGGAATCGGACAAGGTGCTGACATTCTGTTGAGGCGCACCCATGACATGACCGCATGGATTGTTATTCTTTGGGGCTGGCCTAGGAAATGCTAGTAGAGTCTGAGGATTTTCCGCAAGGAGGAGAGCATTTCTCTGGATGTGCGACAGTTAAACCTCC
>Ga0156323_120_pt1 | contig 154843 bp, 144 predicted proteins | sample RifCSPlowO2_12_FD_107971 | JGI IMG/M metagenome (GOLD analysis project Ga0156323, IMG submission 107971) | Candidatus Peribacteria bacterium RIFCSPLOWO2_12_FULL_55_15 | reverse complement strand
CTACGTTGGCTTTGGAAACACGCACTTTGCCTGCGTGCGTTACGGAAACGTCGTCGGCAGTCGCGGGAGTGTCGTTCCATTGTTTATGAAGCAGCGTGACACGGGGACCGTGACCGTGACCGACGCCCGCATGACGCGCTTCTGGATTACGCTCGATCAGGGTGTGCGCTTCGTCATCGATTGTCTGCAGAAGATGCATGGCGGAGAAGTGTTTGTGCCAAAAATTCCGAGCATGAAGATTACGGATCTCGCGAAAGTCGTTGCACCGGACTGCATGATGAAGACCGTCGGCATCCGCCCGGGAGAGAAACTGCACGAAGTGCTGCTCTCGACCGATGAAGCGCGCCACACCGTCGAATATGACGACTCGTTCGTCATTCAACCGGAGACTCCGTCGTGGGGGGAGGGATCGTTGCCGGAGTCCAATGTTCCCGAAGGTTTCCAGTATGCGAGCGACGCTAATAAAGAGTGGCTGACGGTGGAGAAGCTCCGGGAAATGATTGCCGCAGAGTGATGCCTGAGATCCCCGCCATCGCCGGCGGCATGCCCGTCCGGGAGACGCTGCTTCCCTACAGCCGCCAGACCATCGGGGAAGATGACGTGCAGGTCGTCACCGAGACTCTCCGGTCCGACTGGCTCACCACCGGTCCGAAGGTGGAAGAATTCGAGCAAGCCTTCGCTTCCTTCGTCGGCGCCAAAGAGGCGGTGGCGGTCAGTAGCGGAACAGCGGCGCTGCATGGGGCATTCTCCGCACTCGGCGTCGGCAACGGGGATGAAGTGATTGTTCCCGCGATGACCTTCGCCGCGACGGCGAACGCGGCGGTCTTCCTCAACGGTACGCCGGTCTTCGTGGACAGCGATCCGGGAACCCTGCTCATCGATCCTGCAAAGGTGGAAGCGGCGATCACGCCGAAGACCAAGGCCGTCTGCTGCGTGGACTACGCCGGACAACCCTGCGACTACGACGGCCTTCGCGCCGTCACCGAGCGTCACGGTCTCCCGCTGGTCGCGGACGCATGCCATGCGATCGGGGGCTCCTCCAAGGGAAAGCCCGTGGGTTCGCTCGCGGACCTCAGCACCTTCAGCTTCCACGCGGTCAAACCTATGACGACCGGAGAGGGCGGCATGATCACCACCAATGACGCCGAAGCCGCCGCAACGATGCGTCGCTTCCGCAACCACGGACTCACGAGCGACCACCGCGAACGGCAGGAACGCGGATCATGGTTCTATGAGATGACGGACATTGGCTTCAACGAGCGTCTGACGGACTTCCAGTGCGCGCTGGGCATCGCGCAGCTGCGCAAAGTGCCCGCATGGACGAAGCGGCGGCAGGACGTCGCGCACCGCTATGATGCCGCATTCGCGGAGATCCACGCCATCACGCCACTCACGGTGCAACCAAACGTCTCGCACGCGTATCACCTGTACGTCGTGCGGGTGAACCCGGGGATGCTCACAGTCGGCCGCACGGAAATTTTCAAGGCGCTGCGGGCCGAGAACTTGGGCGTGAATGTGCACTACATCCCCGTCCACCTCCATCCGTTCTACCGGGAACACTTTGGGACACATCCCGGAATGTGCCCCGTCGCGGAAGCCGCCTATGAACAGATCATCTCTCTCCCACTCTTCGCAGGAATGACCGACGCCGATGCCCTGGACGTCATCGAAGCAATGAAAAAGGTCTGCAGCTATTACCAGAGATAACGCCTTCCCCCATTTTCTGCTACAATGCGCTCTTGGAAGCCAGAATCGCACTTGTCACAGGAGGTTCACGCGGGCTCGGAGCGGAGATCGTCCGCACGCTTGCGCGTGCGGGGTACGACGTCGCTTTCACGTACCTCTCGGAGGAGGAGGAAGCCGCCAAGGTCGTGAAAGCAGTGGAAACGCTCGGAAGAAAAGCGGCTGCCTACCAGGCAGATGCCGCGAACTTCGATCGCGCGCACGCAGTGGTGGGCGACGTGCAGAAGAAACTCGGAAACATCCACGCCCTCGTCTGTAGCGCGGGGATCGCGCGCAAGGGGCTCCTCTGGGAACTTACGGAAGAAGACTGGGGTCAAGTCATCGATGTCACATTGAAAGGAACATTCAACTATATCCACGCAGTGGCCCCCGTCATGCGAAAGCAGAAACACGGCAAGATCGTTTCCATCGGCTCGATCAACGGGCTACGCGGTCGCAAGAATTCGGCAAGTTACAACGCCGCTAAAGCGGGACTCGTCGGGCTCGTCAAAGCGGCTGCTCTCGAAATGGGAGAAAATACTATTAATGTAAACCTCGTCGCACCCGGTTTTATAGAGACCACATCACAAAGAGATACTCCCGACTCCGTGCGCGAACTCGTCCTGAGTGAATGTGCCATCAAGCGACTCGGGAAACCCGAAGACATTGCACCGGTCGTTGCGTTCCTCTGCAGCGATGCCGCACGACACATCACGGGCCAAGTGATCAAAGTAGACGCCGGTCAGTACCTGTAGTGAATACTGAGCGTAATTGTCTTCATAAATGCTGCATTCTACACTCCTCATATATGCAAACAGCGACGCATCAATGCGTGAAGAACTGTCCCATTTGTGATAATCTGGGAAGCCCTCTTCGCCGAAAACTCAAAATCTACGTGCGGGCATTCGATGGAATCGTTGCCTCTGAGTTTTCCGTCTGTGCAGCGTGCGACTTTGCGTTCATGGTGAACCCCTTTGATGATGAAACCATGGCCGACTATTACAGAAAAAACGACCAAATCCGAAGGGACGAAATGTCCGCGGAGGAAGAGCTGCATACCTCCAACCAGGTCCGGTTTCTCTCGGAGAATATGGGCGATAGGAACATCGAAACAATGCTCGAAGTCGGCGCCGACAACGGCGCGTTCCTGAAGATCGCTCAGAAGAAACTTGGCATTCGGTGCTATTTCGACGAGCTCAATGAAGTGGCCTGCAGTATACTCAGTGCAAATGGATTTCTGGATGCGAACAAGATGGATGCGAAGGATCGCCGTTTCGATGTCATCGTCGTACGACACGTTTTGGAACATATTGTTTTCCCCGCTCACTACTTAGAAGAACTGAAAAAGAGAATGTCTCCCGGGGGTCTCGTGTTCGTGGAAGTTCCCGACTGCACGTCGATCGACATGAATGAAACGGATACGTTCTGCCTCGAGCACGTCAATTATTTTTCGCTCGCGTCCATGTGCCGCCTGATGAACCGCGCAGGATACTCCATCGTGGCCTATGAGTCGTCGCGGACGGAAGGCTACGGCACCACATCGAATAGAGTGCTAAGGATTCTCATGGAAGCGAACCCGCATTCCAAAAACACATGCGACCAGGGGTCCGATGCCTGGGACAACTTATTGAATAAGGCGTTGAAATATTACGACGCGATCGACAGCCTGTTTTTGAAGAACAAAGGCAAGCGCACCGCCTTTTACGGCGCCGGTACGCACACGCTGATGTTCTTGGCGAATACGAGCGTGGGTTTGCCGCCGGTGATCTACGACAAGGATCCAAAAAAAATCGGAACAGAGCTGCATGGTTCAAAAATCGTCGATGCGGAGACGATCACCGATAGCGACGCCGACATCCTGATTGTCATGGTCACCAGTTACAAAAAAGAGGTGCGGGCGTTTTTGGAACAGAAAGGAATTTCAAAGGAAAAGACCTATTTTCTGACACAGATGGCGTAGCCAAAATCTTGCTCAGCTTCGAACATATTTGTCCCACTTCTCTTTCGGGAGCTGCACCTTCCCGTAGGAAGAAGGCTCCCCCCAGAGGTTGTCTTTCCACCACTCTCCGTTCTCGATCCACCAGACGCGCGGATCCCGGAAGGTATCCGCGATGCGGAAGAACTCCTCTTCGCCCATCCCCGTCATGGAGAGAAAGTACTCCAGGGATTCCCGGGGAATGACATGGTCGTACTGTTTCACCAGTTCGATACCCTTCTCCCGGGTCATGATGCCGAGACGGATGTCTTTCGACGCATGATCGGTGCAGCGTCCGTACCCGAACTTGGCGAACTTGAGCCAATCTTTAATGCCGTTTTCATGGATGTCGTCGACATTCGATCCCAGCCGGTACGTGCGTTCATAGGGTTTTGAATTGAGCTTGAAGCCGTACTTCTGCATGTGCTCGGCATTTTTGTTGCCGTCCCAATACACATAGATCCCCATAAAAAGAACGCGCATGCCGACGCGCTCAATCTCTTCATCGGTCGGGTACTTTGCCCACAGAAGATCTTTTTCCGTGAGTCCTTCGTTGCCGACAAAATCGTCCCAGTCATATCCTCTCAGAAGGTTCTCTTTCCGCTCACGCGTCGTAAACTCGGGCCGATCCTCGAAATTGTACTGGCCTGCAAGGTCCATGAAGCCGTGCTCACCGTAGATGAGAATCGGAATATTGAATTTCACCGCTACTTGCATGGGAACGGTCCACGCGCCGCAATGAAAATGCCAATTCATGTCGCCGGTCTTCTTAAACCCGGCAAGATTCATCTTTCGAATGGTCTCGAGACCGGGCGTAAAAACATAATGATCGACGCCGAAAGCGCGGCTCATGTTCCGGAGATTCTCCTCCGCTATCGGCGTATAATTGTGCGTGTAATAGGTCACGAGGAGTGGGTTTAAGCCCAGTTTCTCTTTGATGTACCACACCTGGAAATGGCTGTCCTTCCCTCCACCCACCGGGATGATACAGTCATAATTGCTTCCGTCTTTATTCCTGTATGCGTAGAGTAATTCCTGAAATTCCTTCTCACGACTCTCCCAAGCAAGATGATCTTTCTCATCATGAACGATGCAGCCGCTGCACACACCTTCATCGTTCATGGAGAGATTCACCGCAATCACTGGATACGTGCAGCGTCTGCAATAGTGCATTGCGATTCTGTTACCCATAATCGCACGATATGATCGCTAGAGACGAACGTCAATCCCCGCAGCCTTCATGTGTTTCTTCGCTTTAATGATGCTTTGCTCGGAAAAATGAAAGATATTTGCCGCAGCGACCGCACTCGCTCCCCCCTCTGCGAGCCCTTCGACGAAGTGCTGATACGTTCCCACACCGCCGAGTGCGATCACAGGAATCGATACAGCATCGGAGACGCTGCGGATGAGCTCATTATCGTATCCCTTCGCCGTTCCATCCCTGTCGATCGATTGCAGGAGGATCTCGCCCGCACCACGACGTTCGGCTTCCCTGCACCATGCGACGGGGGAGAGCCCCGTCGCATCCTTTCCAAAATGAGCGTAGACCTCGTGTTTTTTCTTCTCCGGATCGAACTTCACATCGACGCACACGACGATGCACTGACTGCCGAACACACGGGCGGCCTTCTCAATGAATACGGGTTCATTCAGCGCCTGCGTATTGATGCTGACTTTGTCGGCGCCGTTTTTGATGCGGATGCGGATGTCATCGAGCGTTCTGATTTTGCCGCCAACGGTGAGAGGGATCATGCACCGTTCGGAGACGTGGCGAACGATGTCGATCATGTTGTTGGTCATGGTTGCAGGAACGTCTCTGTGCGATGTTGTGTTCCCGATCAGGTGCAGCGTCTCGCGAAAATCGTGCGCATCGTCCCGATTGATATCGAGATAAATAAGCTCATCGGCTTTCCAGGCAGTATAGCGTGCCACTTGCTCAACGGGATTGCCCGTGTGTTGATGGAACGTGAATGTTTTACTGCGGACAAGAATCCCGTTCTTGAGAAGTAAAACCGGTATGATGCGCGGCTTGAGCATGATTACATTTCCAGGAAATTCTTAAAGATCTGCATACCGTCATCGTGGCTTTTTTCGGGATGAAATTGCGCACCAAACACATTCGCATGTTCGATGAGAGCCGTGACGTCCACTCCGTAGTCGCACACTCCCGCAATGACCGACGGATCGTCGGGAACAACATGATAACTGTGCACAAAATAGAAGATCGGCGGGCGATCGAAACCTTTGGTGATCTGGTGATCGCCAATCACGTGAACATCGTTCCAGCCGATATGCGGGAGCCGCAAACCGGAGGCGGTCGTGTCTATTTTTATCACTTTCCCGGGGATGAATCCGAGCCCTTTAAAATGGCCGTGTTCAAATCCCTCAGAAACAAAGAGCTGCATGCCAAGACAAATGCCGAGAATTCTCTTCTTTCTCACCATCACTTCCTCCTGGAGAAGCTCCAGGAGACCCCTTTCCTTTATCCCCTCCATTCCCTCAGCGAAACTGCCCACCCCAGGAAAGATAAGATGGGTAGAGGACGCAATGGCCTCGGGATCACAGGTAATCGCTGCAGGAATCTTGAGCAGCGTGAGAGCATTGTAGACCGATGTATGATTCCCCACGCCGCAGTCAATGATGGCAACCTTCGGTGAAGCGATCATATTTCGTGAAAACAGTGCTAAAACTATAGCAAACATGCGTCATACTGTCGCCACTCGTATGGATGCAAATCTCCTCCTTCGCACCGATGCCAGCCCCGCCATCGGCAGCGGCCACCTGATGCGCTCCCTTGCGCTCGCACAAGGGTTGAAAGACGATGGATGTGCGCCGACATTTCTGTGCGCCGAACTTCCAGCCGGCCTTGGGGGCCGCCTGTTGGCGGAGGGCTGCGCATTGCATCCGCTCCAGTGTCCCCCCTACGGGGAGCAAGATGCCCGCGCAACGGCGATGCTGGCACGGGAGATAGGCGCGCGCTGGGTGGTGGTCGACGGGTACACATTTGGCGATGTGTTCCATAAAACCTTGAAAGAGCAGGGATGTAACGTGCTCTCCATCGACGATTTTGGACATGCGCGCCGTGCACCGGCGGATATCATCCTGAACCAGAATCCCTACGCCCGCGAGGATTGGTATGCGACGATGGATCCGGGCACGACCCTCCTGCTCGGAACGCGCTACGCATTGCTTCGGAGAGAATTCGAACGATGGACATCGTGGGAACACGCCGTTCTGGAACACCCGACGCGGCTCCTCGTCACTCTCGGGGGGTTCGACCCGCACTGCATGACCGAGATAGTCCTACACGCGCTCGCCGCCATCGACCGTCCTCTCCGGATAGATGTCATCGTCGGGGGAGACCGTGAAGACACGGCGCAACTCGAACAATCGATCCGCGGAACCCCGCACACATTCCGTTTCCTGAAGAACCTCCGCGAGATGTCGGAAACCATGGCACAGGCGAACCTCGCGCTCTCCGCAGGAGGCACGACATGCTTCGAACTGGCATACATGCAGGTACCAACACTGACGGTCGTCCTGGCGGATAATCAGGAGAGCCTTACGGAGAACCTCGAGAAAGAGGGGTGTTCTGTGAACTTCGGAACAATCGATGCAGGCAAAGTGGATGCCCTGGCCCGGGCTGTGATCAGCCTCATCGAGGACGCCCCTCGGCGAAGAGCCATGGCATTACGCGGGAGGGAACTTGTGGATGGGCAGGGCGTAAGCAGAACCTGCATGCACCTGATGGGGTCGCCGCTCCGGCTGCGTCCAGCACGGGAGGAGGATGCGCGACTCCTCTGGACATGGGCAAATGATCCGGTAGTGCGCGCCAGTTCCTTTTCGCCCGCACCCATCCCGTGGGAGGACCACATGGCATGGTTCACAAAAAAAATTCGGGATCCGCGGTGCGCGATCTACATTGCACTCGACAGAGAGGACTGTGCCATCGGCCAGGCTCGCATCGAAATCACCGACGCCGGGAGAGAGGCGGAGATTGACCTGCATATCGCGGAGGAATTCCGCGGTAAGAAAATGGGAACGCCGCTGATCGTAGCGGCCGTCCGAAGATTCTTTGCCGCCGCAAGCGCCAGGACGGTCATCGCGCTCGTGCGCGAAGATAATCTGGCTTCCAGACATTCGTTTCAGCGCGCTGGGTTCTCGCTTCGGGGAGAAGAAAGTCGGAAGGACGGGCGCATCCTGCGCTACGGGTACGACCGTGTATGAGCGGAGAAGATGCATGATGTAGTGGACGCACACGGACGTGAAACGTAGTGTAGGGTCAATGCTCCCGACTGTAGTGATCCCGGAAAAACGGCTCCGAAACGGTTTTACAATGCCATCGTTCGGACTCGGCACCTGGGGCTTCGGCGGATGGACGGAGCCGGACCCCTCCGGTGACACCGAGGCGGTAGCAGCCATCAGACGAGCCATCGATGCGGGCCTCACACACATCGATACAGCGGAACGGTACGCACGGGGGCACACCGAAGAACTGGTAGGGAAAGCAATCAGCGGCGTTGACCGAAAAAGTCTGTTCCTCGTTTCCAAAGTGATTCCAGAGCATTGCAGTTACGACAATATCCTACAGGCGGCGGAGATGAGCCTCCGTAGGCTCGGAACCGCTTATCTCGATCTCTACCTCATTCACAATCCGAACCCGAGGATTCCCACGAGTGAAAGCATGCACGCCATGAATCGCCTCGCGGACGAGGGGCTCATCCGCGCCATTGGCGTCAGCAACTTCACAACGGAGCAGTGGGAAGAAACTGCGCGCGTCTCCGCGCGTCCGATCGTGGCAAATCAGGTGCATTACAACCTGCGTATTCGCCCATCGGGTGCGATGCTCGCGCATGCCGAGAGCCACGACTGGATGTTCATCGCCTGGCGCCCGCTCCGGGATGTTCTGAGAATGGAGACAAAGCCGACGATTTTGGGTGACCTCTGCACAAAATATGGAAAGACGCCGGCACAGATCGCTATCCAATGGCTCTTGGGACAGCACAACGTCGTCACGATCGCACAGTGCGGCACGGCGGCGCATCTGGAGGAAGTCCTGGGCGGACTTGGATGGTCACTGGACCCTGCAGATGCCGAACGCCTTCGCATGGATTTTCCGCAGGAACTCCTTCCTTCACGCACCCCATGAAATACGTCATCGGAGACATTCATGCCAATGTCCGCGAGCTGGAACGACTGCTCGGCATCCTGTCGTTGCAAAAAGGAGACTCTCTGATCTTTCTCGGTGACTACATCAACAAGCTGCCGGACACGCGGGAGACGCTGTCACTGCTCTCAGCACTCAAGGACGAATACGCTTGCACTTTCATCAAGGGAAACCATGAATTCGTATGGGATCGTTATCTCAATGGAAAGGAAACAACACGGCAGGAATTCCTGCTCCGCTACGGAGGCAAGGAAGCTCTGCATGAATACGGAGAGGATGCCACGAAAGCCCTGGAGAACAACAACATTTCCGCCATCACCCATTATCTGCAGCCATACCTCGACCTCATGCAAGAGATGAAAGACTGGCTCATAGTCGATGAATATATCGCGCTGCATGCCGGGCTGAGCGCAGACCAGTACGCCGAGTCTCCCCTGATCTTCCGGGAGGAAAATTACTTTCTCCGTCCCAAGCATATTCCCGTGCAAAAAAAATATCTCGGCCGCTTTGTACTGGTCGCCGGACACACGCATCTCGCCGAGGAGCCGACGGTATTTCCCGGATATATCAACATCGACCTCGGTGCGGGCTACGGAAAATATTTGGGCGCGTACGCTATCGAGAAACGTATGGTGATTCGATCCGACGGAAAAACATTCCCGTTCATCCCCTCTTAATCGCCGGTGCGGACGAAATGATGGGTCTCCGTACGATACATCGCGACTCCCTCTTCCATTGTCGGAGGGGAAGGGCAATCCGACGCATCGAAGTATCGGATGTAGAGTTCGATCTCGTTGCCAAACGCTTCTTCGGTGAGCACTGCAGTGGTGGAGAGGCGAGGATTGATCTCGAAAATGGAACACACGCCATCGTAGAGCTTCAGTTGGACATTAAACGGGCCGCAAGGCCGCAAGCGCTCGACGATACGCTGGCACGCAGCTGCGATGATATCGTTCTTCTCGGTGACAGCCGAGCGGGTGATGCCCCGCTTTTCTAGAATGCGCTTCGGCACAACGCCAATCAGCACATTATGGTTGTTCACAACGACTGACACTGTGTATTCCACACCATCGACAGCGGGTTGCACAAGGGTGCGAGAGAAATCAGTGTCGTAGAGAGCAAGATATCCCTGGAGATGGGACGCATTCTCCAGACGATGCACCTGCCGCGATCCCCTGCCGCGCACGGGCTTGGCGATCGCTGGATAGCGGACATCGTCCGGTCGCGCGAAAGGAAGAAGATGGGAGATGCCTTCGGAATTCAGCGCCTGCATGAGTGCACACTTATCGAGACAGAGATCTATGAAGGCACCCGTAGGCATGACACATTCGACGAGATGCTCCTCCCGCAAGCGGCTTAACGGTGCAAGCTCTTCATCGGCGCCGGGAGCCACGACATCAATGCTCCACTCTTTTATAAGCGAACGGACTGCATCCGGGAAAACAGGGTCCGCTCCAAAGGGAATTTTCCGGAATGGGAATTCCGAGGAGACCGCCGGATTCATGTCGTTCGCGTCAGCGAGATGGACCCGATACGTCCGTTTCAGGGACTCCGCGAGGAGGAGGGAACCAGCACCGCCAGCACACGTCATAAGGACGTTTTTCATGGAGTAAACCTACACCTTCTGCCCACCTTGAGAAAACAAGCATTTTCGGGAAAAAGAGGGAAAAAACATCTACAATCTCTGTACATCCTTCCCATCGATCCAAATGAATGTCCTCGTTGTTGCGGCGCATCCGGATGATGAAGTGCTGGGCTGTGGCGGAACCATCGCGCGCCTCACGGAGGCCAGGCACGATGTGTCGATCCTGATTCTCGGAGAGGGAATGACGTCTCGCGGCACGAGCGGATCGCAGGAGGATAAGGACACACTCGAGCGTCTGCACGTGCATGCCCGTGCGGCGGCGGCAATTCTTGGAGTAAAGAACGTGACGCTCGCCAAACTCCCGGATAACCGCTTCGACACCGTCGCACTCCTCGACATTGTCAAAATCGTGGAGGAGAGCATTAAGCGCGTCGCACCCGAAGAGATCTACACACAGAATGGCGGCGACCTGAATATCGACCATGAACGCACCTTCCGCGCGGTGCTCACCGCCACACGCCCGATGGAAGGGGCAGCGGTGAAGCGTGTCTTTGCCTACGAAGTCGGCTCCTCTACTGAGTGGTCCTTCCAGCAGTTTGCCCCGGCCTTCCATCCGAACACCTTCGTGGACATCGCTAGGACATTAGAGAAAAAAATCGAAGCTATGCGGACGTATGCGTCGGAGATCCGGCCCTTCCCACATCCCCGCTCAGTGGAGGCTCTGCGCGCAGTCGCGCAGAGATGGGGCAGCGTCGCTGGCTGCCGGGCCGCCGAGGCGTTCCAACTCATCCGCTCCGTCCCATGACGCCGGATATCCGCATCAACGGACGCAAGATCGGCCCGGGAGAGCCGACATACATCGTCGCGGAGATGTCGTGCAACCACCACGGGAATTTCGACAGAGCGGTAGAGATCGTCCATGCCATGAAAGAAGCTGGAGCGGATGCAGTGAAACTGCAGACCTACACCGCCGACGCGCACACCATCGATTCCGACAAGAATGAATTTCGTATCGGCAAAGGAACATTGTGGGAAGGGAAGACACTCCATGAACTCTACCGTGAGGCTTTCATGCCGTGGGAGTGGCAGCCGAAACTGAAAGATATTGCGAACTTCCTCGGCATGGACCTTTTCTCGGCTCCCTCCGATGCGGCTTCCGTTGATTTCCTCAGAGAAATGGACATACCTGCGTACAAAATCGCTTCGTTCGAACTCATCGATCCGGAACTGATTCGCTTAGCCGCGCAGACGGGGAAGCCTGTGCTCCTCTCGACAGGGATGGCACAACTCGAAGAAATCGAAGAAGCAGTCGCAACGGTGCGATCAACTGGCAACGATCAGATCATCCTGCTTAAATGCACGAGCGCCTACCCAACGCCTCCGGAAGAGTCGAATCTGCGCACCATCACCGACCTACAGGAAAGATTTGGGGTCCCCGTCGGTCTGTCGGACCACACGCTGGGAACGGCGGTACCCATCGCAGCCGTCGCGCTCGGCGCGTGCGTTGTGGAGAAACATTTTTGCATGACACGGAAAGAGCCGGGTCCCGATAGTCCTTTTTCCCTCGAACCGCAGGAATTCAAGGAAATGACCGCCGCCATTCGCATCACGGAGAAAGCCTTGGGAACGGTCTCCTATGGCCGCACCGAACACGAACATGCGACGGCCGTCTTCCGGCGCTCGCTCTTCGCGGTCAGAGACATCGAAGCCGGCGGGAAACTGACATCGGAGAATGTCCGCTGTATCCGGCCCGGCTACGGCCTGCCGCCGAAGGAACTCAAGAATGTTCTCGGCCGAAAAGCGAATAAAATGATCGAACGGGGGACGCCGCTTGCATGGGATCTGATCGAGAAATAGACCACGCCACCACGCGATCTTTGTTACACTGGGAACGTGAATATCATTCTCAAGGCCTTCGACAGCCGTTTCAGTAAACCGACAATCGAGCGCGCATTGCGGGGATGGAAAATCGGCACGTGCATCTCCATTCTCAACGATCGAAAGGAGTGGCCGGAGCTCGACGCCGATGAACACATCTTCCTGTCTGCCAATGACCAGCGGGCCGGGCGCTATCCGGGCATGGATTGGAACGGGATCACGCCGCTGGATGAGGAGCTCATCGAAAGCATGTACCGCAGTGAGGCGGTTTTTCTCACCATGGTCGAACGCTATGCGCGACATGGCGACATTCCCTATGGAGAGCGCAAAAAGCAGTACTACGATCACCTACGCCACTGGAACCATGTTCTGGAGACGAAACAGATCGACTGTGTGCTCATGAACACCCCTCCGCACCAGTGCTACGATTTTGTGCTCTATCATCTTTGTAAACTCAAAAAAATCCCCATCGTCTACATCGAACGCTGTTTCATCGTCGATGCTTTCTATCTTGTCGATACCATCGAAGATTCCGCCATGGAAATCCGAGACAGCTTGCGTGAATTAGAGAAGGAATATAGCGACCCCAAGACAGCAATACCCCTTTCCACAAAATACGAAGCGGTCTTTCGTGCACACTCACAGGAGAGCTCCAATGACTGGTATACGTCCAATCGCCCGGATCGGATGGCACGGAAAAGCTTTGTAAAGAAGTGGGGCATGACAGCCGTCGAAATACTGCTCAGAAAACCATGCTACCTCCTGCGCTCGATGATCTCCGTTGAGTTTTGGCGGAGAAAATGGCAACAGCACAGAACATCCCTGCTCTACGATCGGCTTTCCAAAACGCCGGATCTGCAGCGGCCCCATATCTATATTCCTCTGCACTATCAACCTGAGGCAAGCACCTGTCCGATGTCGGGTGCATACACCGATCAGCAATATATGGTGCAATTACTTGCATCATGCCTTCCATCGGACATTGCCATCTATGTCAAAGAACATCATGCGCAAGAAGAGCTTTGCCGCAACGAAGAGTTCTACAGAACGCTGCATGCCATCCCGTCTGTCACTCTCGTTCCAAGAAATTCCAACACCTTTGCCCTTATGGACTCCGCTCTCGCCGTGGCGACAGGAACGGGGACTGCCGGGTTTGAAGCAATCTTCCGAGAGAAACCGGTACTCATGTTTGGCCATCGTTTCTTCCAGTACGCCACCGGCGTGCATCGCATCCACAGCACGGAGGATTGCAAAAATGCCCTTGAGAAAATTGTGCAGAAAGGAGAAAAACCGACTCTTCGTGATGCGCGTCTCTTTTTAAAGGCGCTGGAAAATACGGGGACGCCGTACGCAGGAGGACCGAATAGCCCGCATGCCCCTCTCACAAATAGCGAGAGGGCGGAATTGATGGGAGAGCGCATCGCAGAAAAATTACGAACGTTCTTGGTCCGATAACAATGCATTCCAGATGCGCATCGCCCTCTTCTCCTCCGACATCGAACCGACGAACGGCTACGGCACCATTGCTCATGAACTTTGCGCAGCATTCCACCGGCGGGGCGTCGACTTCACGCTTTTTCTCCCGAAGCACCTTGCAACGTACTGCCGAAACTCTGCTCTCCCCTTCCGGACATGCTGCGTCCTACCCAAATACATCCACCGCATCTACCAGCCCACAGGACTGCGATATTTCTTCCCCATCGACGTCCGATCCTATGACCTGGTCCACTCTTTGTTCGATTTTCCATACTGCCTCCACGCATGTATCAGTGCCAAATGGCGGAGAAAACCCTTCATGATGGGCGCGCAAGGGACCTACGGAGTCCGGCCACTGATGTTTCTCCCAGAACGATGGCTCCTCAAGTGGTGCTACCGTTCGGCGCAGAGCGTGACGGTTCCCAGTCACTTCACCCGCGACAAGATTCAGGAATATGCGAAGGAACAGTATCCCATCGAAATTATCCACAATGGCGTAAACATCGCGAGATTCCAGAAGAAGCTTGATCTCACAGCACTCCAGAAACAGTACACGGGACGGAAGATCCTCATCACTATCGGCGCCCTCATCGGCCGGAAGGGCCACGACCTCGTCCTCCGCGCGCTCGCACGCATCGTTCCAGAGGAACCGCGCATCCTGTACCTCATCATCGGAGAGGGCAATACACGGAAACCGCTCGAAGCGCTCGTCGATGAACTGCACCTCCAGAACCACGTCGAATTCTGCGGGGAGAGAACGGGGGACGACCTCGTCGCCCTCCTCCAAATCGCCGATATCTATGTGCACACGCCAAAATATGCCCATGGAAAATTCGAAGGATTCGGCATCGTGTACCTCGAGGCAGGAGCCTGCGGAAAGCCGGTCATTGCGACCGACGCGGGGGGCGTACGTGATGCAATTATTAATGGGCAGACCGGCGTCATCGTCCCCGATAACGACATCCCCGGGATCGCCGGGGCAATCCGGGAACTCCTCCGCGATCCGGAGAAAGCCCGCCGCCTCGGCGAACAGGGGCGCCTGTATGCCCAAGAACACGACTGGGAAATCATTGTAGAGAAATTCCTTGAACTCTATCATGTATGCTCGCTTCGTAGCCCTGAACCACCCGGCTCGAGCGCAGCACGATGCGGTTCGGATTCATCGGGCAAGCGAGGGCCGCGGTGGCGAAGGGCATCCGCATGACTATGCCATTCCTCGATAACATCGGGCTCACGCGCAAGATCACCCGTCCACGTCTGCGCGCTTTCCTGGAGCGTCACCGCAGTGAAGGAAAAACCCTCGATGTGGGATGCGGCAATGTGCTGTACGGAGACCTCTTTCCCAACCGCACGACCCTGGACATCGAGGAGCGAGAGAAGGTCACCGTTGATATCATCGGCGACGCACACGATCTCTCCGTCTTCCCACAGGAAAGCTTCGATATTGTCCTCTGTACCGAGGTCCTCGAACACTTGCATACGCCGACTCAAGCCATCGCCGAATTCCATCGAATCCTGCAACCTGGGGGAACGCTTCTCCTGACAACGCGTTTTGTGTTCCCCCTGCATGACACACCGCACGACTACTATCGCTACACGAAGTACGGTCTGCAGCATTTGCTCCGGGATTTCGAAGATGTAGAGATAACGGAAGAAGCATCGACCATCGAAACGATCGCCGTCCTCTTCCAACGGATCGGCTTCCAGTGCGATACTCTGGGAATACGCTCCCTGAAATTCCTCTGGTTCTGCCTCGCAAAATGCACCCTCGCATTCCGATGGATCCTCACACAGGAATACGGGGATATCGGGCATAAACAAAAGGAACGGCATATCCTCGCATCCGGCTACTACGTTGTCGCACGGAAACAGGAACGATAGAAGCAGAATTGCATCCAGATGCGGAAAGCTCTATATTGTAACCGATGAGAAACATGCTCATTACCGGCGGGGTGGGGTTCATTGGCGTGAACGCTGCACGGCACTTCTGCGAAAAAGGATGGCACGTCACGGTCTTCGACAATTTCTCGCGCCGGGGGGTAGAGCATAACGCCGCCTTCCTCCGCCAGAACTTCGGTGATCGCATACAGATCGTCCAGGGGGATGTGCGAGCCCGCCGAGATCTCGCGAGCGTCATTGCCGGACAGGACGTCATTCTGCACCTTGCGGCACAGGCCGCCGTCACCACCTCCGTCATCGAGCCTTGGGGGGATTTTAAGACGAACACCCAGGGGACCATGCGGGTGCTCGAAGCTGCCCGCCTCTCGACGCAGAAACCCATCGTCCTCTACTCCTCAACCAATAAAGTCTACGGGGCACTGGAGAATATGCCTGTAACGGAACAGGAACAGCGCTACACATTCACCGATGGCCGTCCAGGAATCTCCGAAGATCAACAGCTCGATTTTCACTCGCCCTACGGCTGCAGTAAGGGAGCGGCGGACCAGTATGTCCGCGACTATGCGAGACTCTATGACCTCCGGACAGTCGTCTTCCGTCAATCCTGCATCTACGGACAGCACCAGTACGGCGTCGAGGACCAGGGATGGCTCGCCTGGTTCCTCATCGCCGCCCTCCTCCAAAAACCCATTACCGTCTATGGAAACGGGAAACAGGTGCGCGACCTACTGCACGTCGATGATCTCCTGCATGCGTATGAGCGCGCCATTGAACACATCGATAAGACCAAGGGGAAGATCTACAACATCGGCGGGGGGATTGGGGACACCCTCTCGCTCCTCGAGCTCCTCTCGCTCATGGAAGAGAAGCTTGCGCTGCACACATCCAAAACGTTCGCTCCCGCGCGTCCCGGCGACCAACGCATCTTCGTGAGCGACAATCGCCGCGTAGAAGCGGACCTCAACTGGCAACCACGCATCGGCCTCCTGGAAGGAATCACCACGCTGTTCCAGTGGCTGGAGAAGAACAAAGGAGACCTCGAGGAGTTTTATGCTCACACCGAGAAAAAACCACTCACACGATGCATCGAGAGATGGGCCGGCCTCAAGCGCCGCATTCAGTCACTGGTCGGTACGATACCAAGGTAAGCCCTCAGGCTCGAGAGCCGGAGTGGCTGGTTATTTCCGAAAGAGGACCTTGAGATCGTAGAACGGCATATGAGGCTTGGCACAGTCAGGGACTTCCTCGGTAAACCGTTCTTGGATCACGGACCACGCAGCAAGGAGCACGGGGCGCGTTGCCAATTCCGCCTCATCGTACATAATGATCTTGGTACGATCCGTGACATTCTCGAGTGACTTGATCACATAGGGATTATCTGCGGTGAAAAATTTGTGGACATTAACACTGACAACAGGACCCCAAGGCGAATGCTTCGCAAAGGAGAAGCCCCTCCCACCGCTCCCGACAGGGACGTAACGATCAATGCCGCAATCGTCGAGAAAGGCGTCGAGACGATCGGCGTCCTCCCGGCTCGCCGCCGCATTCCCTGAAGTCAATTTCGGGAAATCATTGACGTGCCGTGGGTTCTGGCGGTAGAACACGCCTCCGGCAATCACGAGCGCGAGCATGCCTGCCGTCACAAGACGCGGAGCATCGTGAATGGCAACAGACCGCAGCCATAGGAGCAGGAGCGCACCGTACACCGGAACGGCAAAGGCAAAGAAATTCGGGTGATAGGCAATGCCGACGCCCATGGTGAACAACGTGAGGTAGAGGGCGAGAAACGTGAAAAAAATCCACGGAATCAGTCTCCACCGAAGGAGGGCTATCCCGCCAAAAGCCACCACACACGCCACTAGCCAGGCGTAATCGCGAGAAGTGAGAATGAGGAAGTGATCAGGAGCATTGCCTCGGATGTAGAGAAAAACATAGAGAATGGTGGAAAGGTAAAGGGAACTGAACACCGCGACCCATGCGAGCACAACAGGGAGTGGCCGCCGCTCCTCCCGGAAAAGGAGGAGTGGCGCCGAGAGCCAGAGGAAAATAATGAGCCACCCGGTAAAACGCCCCGTCGGATTGAATTCGACGAGATCGGCAAAGATGCGCATCGTCCGCAGGGGCCGGAACCACATCGGGTTCCACTCGCCCATTTCCTGTATGCGGAATGTCACCATGTTCGGCAACTGCACCGTGAGATACGGTCCGAGGAGGCCGAATGCAAGGAGCGAAATGACACCGACCAGCCCGGCGATGAGGAGAGGAAGAACGAACGTCCGGGGAAAATCTCTCCAGGACGGCGTGAGGAGGAGAGCAATGGCAAGATTGATGAAGAGGAACGGTTCCTTCATGCCAATCGAACAGAGGAGCATGAGGCTCGCTGCGGCAATACTCACGCGGGAACGGAGACCCGTTCGTAGGAGCAGCGCCGCGTAGGCCATGCTGAAGAAATACCCAAACCCCTCCGGTTGCAGGGCGCCCCCCCGCTCTTCCGTATAGAGAACAAGCAGCGTCCCCGCAATGAACGCAGCGCCAATGAGGATTCCCGCCTGCAGAGACCGCAAGCGATGGCAGAGCGAGTATGTAAAAAATACGCAGAGGAGCGGGAAGAGGACGTACGTCGCCATCTGCACCCACGTCGCAAGAATCTCTCCTCCCGTGAGAGCGAGAGACGCAGCGAGGAGGAGGAAAATACCCGGCGGCTTGGTGAGCTCCATTTCCACGTACGGCTTGAATCCATTGAGCATCGCACGCGCCACCGTCGCATAGCCGGTCGCATCACCGTTGACCGGACTCGTGGATACGAGGAGCAACATACGCACAAGATCAACAGTGACTTTCAGAGCAACGAGACTGACAACAAGAAAAAGGATGAAAAGTCCAATCCGCCGCATCCGCAATGGAGCTAATTCCATATTAATGGCTCAAAGAGCGTCGCCCGAGGATTGCCAGCAGGCTGACGCCATGCGCGCGGGGACTTCTCCGAGGATCCGAAAGAGCCGCAACGAGTGGACGAGATTCCGCCGCAAAGATGCGCCGGAGCACGGTATTCACGACCTTCGGCGGGAGGAAGAAGTCCATGCCGGCGCCACCCCACGTCCTCTGCAATGGACGGGTGAGCGCGCGGAGAAGCCTGATCAGAGTGTAGAGACGGGTATTCAGTGGCGCAAGGAGTTTCACCTGCACCGGAAGATCTTTCCACGTCTGCATGAGTGTTTCGGCGCTGTAGCGACGGAAGTGTCCGACCTCCTGATCGTGCTTGCTCCAGAGCGCCATCTCCGCAGGAACCGTGATGAGAAGGCATCCTCCGGGAGGAAGTGACAGAACGATCCTTTGCAAAAAACCGACGTCATCCTCGATATGCTCGAGGACATCCAGGAGGAGGCAGCAGGAAACAGGCGTGCGAATATTTTGTAATTGTTCACTGCTCCCATGGAGGAATTGCACGTTGGGGTGGAGGCCTCTTGCGAATGTTATCGCATCCAGGGAAGGATCGATGCCAACGCAGGTGTAGTCAGAGGCAAAGGCGGCGATCGTGCCGCCGGCGCCGCAGCCCATGTCGACGATGGTCTGCTGCCGCGAACGCGGAACGAGGGCGAAAACAAGTTGCCGGATGATTTCCTTCCGTGCGAGGAACCACCAATGACGATCCTCTATTTGGGCGAATGTGGCGAACTGCTCACCGCGCATGGGGACAGATGGGAAGGAAGAAGAGGGGTGACTTCCCGAAGACCGCGCCGGATGTTCCACAGTTCCCGAAGGGCCGGAAGAATGGACCGCATACTGACAGTCGAACGCCCGCCAAGTCGAGGATGGTGCCGCACAGGGAATACCTTGATGCGCAGACGTCGATGTTCCGCCTTCGCAATGAGCTCCGCAGCAAGGCCGAAACCGCGCGAACGAAGATTCAGACCCGTGAGAACCTCGCGTCGCATCAACTTGAACGCGCAGTTAACATCGATCGTGGTGATGGGGAGAATACACCGGGAAATCGCATTGTAGCTGCGTGAAGCAACGAGCCGGAGCATCGTGTCGCTTCTCTGCAGGCGGGCGCCGGAGACAATATCGCACGTTTCCAGTTCCATGAGCATCGTCGTGAGATCGGTGATGTCAAACTGGCCATCCGCATCCATGAATAACACCACTTCCCCCTGCGCCGCTGTAAATCCTGTGCGGAGAGCGATGCCATACCCGCGATTGGATGGATGGTGGATAACACGAACGTCCGGACATTCCTGACGGAGAGCATCGGCAATGGCGCCCGTCCGGTCCGTACTGCCATCGTCCACGATGATGATCTCCGCGGGAATCTCCTGCGCATGCAGGAATTGCATGCACGAGCGAATGGTTCTCTCCAAGGAAGCCTCTTCGTTGAGTGCGGGAAGAATAATGGAGAGGCGGCAGGACATAGGGATATAGTTCTTCATCGCATACCCATGCGTCAAGGGACACTGAGGCTACTCGGTACAGCATGTTCTGCTGTATGGATCCGTTGCAAAGGGCACGGGCAAGCCGGACAGCGAAAGACACCGCATGAACGGTGGTATGATCGCCATAGTTATTGATTCCAGCCGCCCCCCCCCAGAGATCCGTCGGCTTTCCAATATTCTACATATGAACTCGCTGGTTCGATAGCAACATAACATCATGCTGACAATATCCCGCTTCCGTCCTCCGCTGGCAATCATGAGAGGCCCCGACTCACTCTGGTGGACTACTGCATTTCAGAGCATTGCCTTCACCGGCGCCCTCATCCCCATCCTCCTTGGGAGCGCTTTCGGAAACTGGGACGCTCTCATATGGGTCTACCCGCACACGACCCTCATCGCCGATCGTCTCTTTTCCATGAATATGTTCTGGAACGATTTAAATGCGTGGGGATTCGCATCCTCCTTCTCGGTGGGGTACGCATTCCAGCCCCTGCTCCTCCTGTTACTCCTCCTCCTACGAGACCCCATCGTTGCAACCAATGTCACCATCACATTCTACATCGTGCTCGCTGCATGCGCCGCGACGCTCTTCCTGCGCCGAGAAGGGTGGCCCAAATGGACCAGCCTCTTCGGTGGAACGACCTATGCATTCATGCTTTGGTCCTGGATGTACGAGATCGGCATCATCGTGGTGCCGCCACTGCTGATCATAACCCTCCTGGCGTTCCAGCAGAGCGAAAAACGCCCTACGATCGCTACGATAACAGCGGCGTCCGCGATCTCTCTCCTCTGGCTCGGCAGTCATGCGCACTACGCCGTCATGGCATTTGGCGTGGCATGGATATACCTCATCAGCCGCATTGCGCACGGTGGGCCAATGCGGCGATATATCGTTGTTGGAGTGACAGCATCGCTCACGAGCATTGCCGTGGGGCTTCTGCGCTACCTGCCCCTCATGGCGCACGCCATGCTGTCATCCCGCCCGCAGGAGAGTGTGGGTATGGGATCACCATTGGATCTGAAGTTACCGGTACTGCTCTTCTTCATCGCGCGCCTGCCGGTAGCTCTGCCGTGGACGAGTCACTCGTACCAGTTCATCCCACACATGGGAGCATTGAGCGGCGCCTGCATGCTCCTCGCTATGACACAGGCACGGCGCCTCCGTGCACTGTGGCCACACGGAGCAATAGCGCTTCTCTCACTGATCCTCCTCCTGCCCGGCGTCTCCACGATCCCCTTCACATGGCCTCCGGTGCGTCTGCTCGGTTCTCCCGACCGCTGGCTCTTCGTCGGCATGATCGCCATGATTCCCATCGCCTGCGCAGGGTTCACTCTCCTCGTGCGCAACGCAGCCGGCGCCGCCGCTTCCCGCATCGGTTGGCTGTACAGCGCCGTTGGCCTCACCTTGCTCTCGGCTGTTGTCATCAAGTCTATGGGGCAGGGCGAACCAGTATGGCAATCACACCTCCTCTTCCCCTCACTGTCGGCGACGCTTGCGGGCATGGTGTTCCTTCTCTGTCGCTTTCGGGCTGCGTCGGCCGCCACCATCGGCATTGCTTCCGTCATGCTGACACTCTTCGGCACGGCAATGGAATGGCGCATTCCTCTGCGGGAGGCTCGTGGAAACCCGCAGTTTCTGCCATCTTCTTCGCAAGAAATCGTACACACGTTCGCTGCGAAGAGCGTCACGCCTCCCGCACGTTCATCGAAAACATATTTCCATACCTTGTTCCACGCAGAAACCAACCTCTTCCATGATGTTGCAGTGACTGCTTCTCAAGATCCGCTCCTGCCGCAGAGAACGCTCAGTATCCTGCATTTGCTCGGCTCGGACTCGCTTCGCACGACCTCCACCGCCACCGTTGAGGACCGCGTGCAACAATTGCGCGCGCACGATGATCTCCTTCCTGCCCTGGGAGTGCGGTGGGTGCTGAGCCCTCATTCGCTCGAAGGAATAGCCGCTCTTGAGCTCAGAGAGCAGACACCCGCAGCGGAAGGGGTGAGGGTATATCGCTACGAAGTGCGGGACACCAAGCCGCGAGCGTACGCGCTTCCCGCCGTATCCTTGTACGAACCCCGCGTAACGGACATGACCATGCGCCTGCTCCAGGGCCGGAAACAGGCCAGAGCCGTCGTGGAATGCCCACGCTGCTCCGGCCAATATGCGTCATCGGGAATCGGTTCTTTCGAAGTGCGAGAATGGAATCCGACGAACATCCGCATCGATGTGGTGACACCCGAGGATCAGTGGGTGGCAATCCGGCGCGCTGCCGTCCCCGGGATGAAGGTGGCAATCGACGGACAGCCGACGCCTTTCGCATTTGCTCATGGTATTCTCCTTGCCCTCTTTGTGCCTCAGGGGAACCATACCGTGACAGTGTCCTATGAGTACCGGCAACTCTTGAAGGACAGTGTGCAGATCCTCTTGAGAGGCTCCTGTCTCTGGTGCAGCACTTCCTAGGACAAGCAATCACGGCACTGCGGCAATGGCAGACGATCGACGTTCCAGTTCCCCCAAGATGGCCAGGATGTTTGCCCGCACGTGCTCCTCATCCGAAAGCTTGGTCACCTTCAGGTGCCAGGGATCCATGAGTCCGTGGATGCGCGTTTCTTCCATGGCCTTCAGGTAGAGACGAGACTCGATGAGCGTGGGCTTCATGCCTCTCTCGAAGACGGCATGCACCGCATCCTTACAATCCCCTGCGCTCCGGATGCGGAAGACGCCGCGTGCATACTGATAGTAACGCCATCCAAAGAGAAACACCGGCTTGCCGCGAAAGAGCGCTTCGAAGCCCGCCGTACCCGTGACGGTGGCAACTGCCCTGCAGTGTTCGCGGAGCACGAATGTATCGATGTGCCGCGCGATGAGGCGAACCTTCTTGAGCTCCAGAAAATCCTTGTAATAATCAACGCTACGGCTCACCCAGGCGCTCTCGCGCGGGTGCTCTTTGACGTATATCAGCACGTTGTCCGGCAGATATGCGTTGAGGAGCTGGGCAACGATGGATTGATCGACAAATGCTCCTCCCATAGGGAGAGTTGATGCTTCCGGTTGGAAATGCAAAGGGAAATAGATAAACGGAAGGGAGAGATTCGGATCAATGGCATGAGCATCATAGAATGAACGACGCGTGCGAATCCTCTTCCAACGCTGCAGCGCCCCCACGGCGCGTAACATGCCGCAAGGCGTCAGATACTCAAAGCCATGTCGAAGAAATTTCAATGGGCGGGCGAGGAGGAGCTCGTGAATCTTCTCCCGCTCCGTTGGACGCCGCACTCCCTCCGCAAATGGCTTCTGTCCACTCACGGTCGTGAGTGCCCTGAAGCGCTCGTCGAATTCTGGAATGAGCGTGATGCGCTTCAAATCGGTCACGCCGGCGTATTCCTGCAGGAGCTCGCCGTAGCGCTGTTGGATCACCGCGGCAGAGTCTTCCCATGCATGCTCCGGAAATGCCGTATCGCGCAGAGACGAACTGTGGAAGGAGAGAACGGGGATCCCCCGGACCGTACAGAGACCGTAGAGGATGACGTCGGGAAGCTCATGCGGAATCCACGCGGAGAGGTACAGATTGATGCGTTTGCGGGTGAGGTAATCGTTCCAAAACCGCAGGTGACGCAGGTACCAGCGCTTGCGTGTCGCATGGGGAATGGAGCGCTTCCACTCCAGACGCGTGACGGCATCCATGAAGATCGATTCGTAGTGTCGCATCTTCTCAATGAGTTCCGCATCAATGGGCGCAAGCGCATCCCAATCGGCGTCCTCATAATGGCACCCGCGAATCTGCGCAGAACAAAACCATTCCTGCTGTCGTTCAGGCAGAGATTGGAAGTACCGCGGCTCCGTCCCGATGGAAATGATGGCACAGAATTCAAAGGGGCGCCGCTTCAGCACCCCTTCCATCACCATGTGGGAGACGTCGTACGAAAAGCGCGCGACAACGGCACGGACGGGTACGTTCTGAAGTGTTCTCCCCATAGGTATCAAGTATAAGCCATAATCCTCCCTATTTGCACGCAAAAAAGCGCCAATCCGGATGACTGGAAAGCGGGCGTGCTATTTTTCAGGCGTTCCCTATACTCATTTTTTGATGGCCATCCCACGCATCCACAACCGGGAACCTGGACACAATGTATTCGTCGTCGCGGAAATCGGCAAAAACTTCATCCAGACGGAGGAAGACAGACCGGTGGAAGAATACATCGCCAATGCGAAAGCGCTCATCGATGCTGCACAGAAAGCAGGCGCCGATGCAGTGAAATTCCAGACGCACGAGGTGGAAGATGAACAGATCAATTCCCACATCGTTTCACCGCATTTCCCTGCGAGCGACCGTTACCGTTGGGTCAAGCGAAATACCGAAGCGACGCCTGTGGCCTTCTGGGAAGCTGTGGCAGCGCATTGTAAGAGGGGGGGCATCCTGTTCTTCTCCACTCCCATGAGCCGGAAGGCGGCTCGCAAACTTGAGCCCCTCGATCTTCCGTTTTGGAAAGTGGGCTCGGCGGATGTGCAGGATGCAATTCTCCTCAACGAGCTGATGCGGACCGGCAAGCCCATCATCATCTCGACGGGGATGGTGAGCCTGGCGGAACTCGATGATGTTGTGAAGTATCTGCAATCTCACAACGTGGCGCTCAGCATCCTCTACTGCGTCAGTCACTATCCATGCCCTCCCGAGGCATGTAATCTTGCCACCATTGAGCTCCTGAGCGCACGGTATCCCGATGCGATCATCGGATTCTCCGATCACTCGCTCGGCGCCGAAGCCGCGCTTGCCGCAGTGAGGCTTGGGGCAAGGATCATCGAGAAACATTTCTCGCTCTCGCGAGATTTGTGGGGATCGGATCATAGAATTTCGATGACACCCGACGAGATGGCGGCAATGGTCCGATCGATCCGCAATCGGGAATTTGAGGACGTCAACGTCGCGCCGTACTACGGTGATAGGAACCGCGAGCTTGAGGGTGCTGCGAACATGTACCGGCCTTTCTTTGGGAAGAAGCTTGTGGCAGGAAGAAATATTCCGGCGGGAGCGCCATTGACCGAGGACATGATCTACGCCATGCGACCGGCTCAGGCGATCGAGGGCTTGCCAAGCAACGTCCTGCCACGAATTCTCGGAAAAAAAATTGCCAAGTCGCTCAAAAAATACGATCCTGTTTCGATGGATATTCTCTTCTAATATGCTAAAAACCCGGAAGGTTTGTTTCATCGTCACATCGCAGATCCACTATGCCCGCAGCCTTACGCTGCTCGGGGCAATCCGCAGACATCCGGAGCTGGAACTGCAGATTGCAGTCGCTGCATCCGCCCTCCTCCCGCAGTATGGCGACGTACTCGCTGCCATGGAGAAAGACGGATTCGCCTGCAATGCGAAGATCCTCATGACCCTGGCGGGAGGCAGTCCCGTCGCCATGGCGAAGACGACGGGCATCGGCATCACGGAGTTTGCGACGGCGTTCTCTAATCTCCATCCCGACGTCGTCCTCATTCGCGGTGACCGCTATGAAGTCCTGGCAGCTGCCGTCGCAGCCAGTTATATGAACATTCCCATTGCGCATCTCGAAGGCGGAGACCTCAGCGGGAGCATCGATGAGAGTGTGCGCCATGCCGTGACGAAGCTCGCACATATTCATCTGGCAACGAACGACGCATCTGCCCGCAGGATTCGGCAGCTTGGCGAAGATCCTGCCTACATCATGGTGGTCGGGTGCCCTGAGCTCGAATATCTAGCCGGGCACACAGCCGATATCACATCCGAAGAGCTCAACCGCCAGGGCGTCGGACACACCTTGGATCTGCAGAAACCCTTCCTCATCGTCATGACCCATCCCGTGACGACGGAGGAGCGGAATCAGGAAAACACACGCATGCTCCTGCAAGTCATCAATGGTATGGAAATCCAGACTGTCTGGTTCTGGCCCAATGTCGACGCCGGCACCGATGACGTTGCGAAGGCTGTCCGGATTTTCCGAGAGAAGCATACCCCCAAAAACATGCATTTCATCAAGTACTTTCCGCCCGACAAATTCATTGCACTCCTCAAAAAATGCGCATGTCTCGCGGGGAATTCCTCTGCGGGGATCAAAGAGTGCTCATACCTTGGCATTCCATCCGTGAACATCGGAAGCCGTCAGGAAGGGAGACTCCGTGGGCCGAATATCATCGATGTTGGATACGATCCGGTGGAGATGCGTACGGCGATTGAGCGACAGATCAAGCATGGACGGTACGAACGGAGCGATATCTACTGTAGGGAGAACACCGGTGCGCGCATTGCTGACATCCTGGCAACCATCGAGCTCTACCAACAGAAGCGGTTCCACGACCTTCCTCATGAATAAAGGGAAAACGGTGCTCGGCGTCATCCCTGCGCGCGGCGGCAGTAAGGGCATCCCGCGGAAGAACATTCAGATGCTCCTTGGGAAACCACTCATCGCTTACACGATCCAGGCGGCACAGAAGAGCAAATACCTCGCGCGGTGCATTGTTTCGACCGAAGACCCGGAGATAGCCGCAATCGCGACTTCCCATGGGGCAGAGGTTCCGTTCACTCGGCCGCAGGAGCTGGCTCGGGACGAGAGCACGACCATGCAGGTGCTCCAACACGCTCTTCGGTGGTTGGCAGAGCACGAAGGACAGCGCTACGACTATGTCTTGGTCCTCCAACCCACATCCCCTCTGCGCGTAACGGAGGATATCGATGCATGCATTCGAAAGATCGTCGAAACCGACGCCGATTCTGTGATGAGCATGATGGAACTTCCAGATTTCTCTCTGGAGAAGCTCAAGCGCATCGAGAATGACCGGATTGTGCCATTGTTCAAAGAGGAAGGATCACAATCGTCAAGGAGAGGCGATGGTTCACATGTGTATAAACGAAACACCGCCATCTATCTCACGAAGACAGAGCTTATCATGCAGGGGAAGTTGTTCGGCGACGTGTCGCGGCCCTATGTCATGCCACGGGAACGATCGATCGACGTCAATGAGCCGGTCGATCTGGCGCTCACTGAATTCTTCCTCACAAGACGACGTGCCGCATAGGATCCTCAACACCATCGGGGATACGTTCGCGCAGAGTGCACGATCGATCCTTGAATCAATCGGTGAAACAGAATATGCAACGCTCACGCAGGAAAAATTGGTTGTCAAAGTTCCTGCTGTTTCCATTCTGATCGTCGGGCTCGGCCTCCGTGTGGACAAGCAGGTGATAGATGCAGGAAAGTGTCTTACCATTATTGCCACACCCACCACGGGGATCGACCACATCGACTCAGCCTACGCACGAAAGAAGGGAATCACCGTACTCAGCCTCCGGGGAGAAACCGCTTTCCTGAAAAGAATCACCGCAACGGCGGAGCTGGCGCTCGGGTTACTGCTCGCCCTCGTTCGGAAGATACCTGCTGCCCATACATCGGTCCTCCGCAACGAGTGGAACCGCTCGGCATTCTGCGGCCATTCGCTCGCCGGAAAAACACTCGGCATCGTGGGCTTCGGCCGCCTGGGATCGATGATGGGAAAATACGGAAAGGCTCTCGGCATGAATGTGATCTTCACGGACCCCAAAAAGAAGGGGGGGGTGCCTCTCACGCGCCTCCTCAAGACCGCCGACGTCATCTCCATCCATGTGCCCTTGACGGAGAAAACAGAGAGAATGATCGGAGCGAAGGAAATGAAGTGTCTGAAACCTTCTGCTCTCCTCATCAACACCGCACGCGGGAACATTGTCGACGAGGGAGCGATCCTCGCCGCTCTCAAGAGCTACCATCTGACCGGCTACGCTGCCGACGTGCTCGCGGACGAACTCTCCTTCACCCCAACAAAAGCACGATCGGCCCTCATCGATTTCGCCCGGACTCACGACAACGTCATCATCACACCACATATCGGTGGTACGACAGTGGAAGCACGAAGAGCGACGGATATGTTCATTGCAGAGAAACTTCAGCGGGTCTCAAGATACCGATGCGCCCGATTATCGCGCCCGTACCGCCTCCATTCATCACGATGATTCGCAGCATACGATGTGCCACGCTCTCGGAGAAACCGCTTGAGCCTGGCTCGCTCAAGAGAGTACGCGACAATATCGATGAGGAGGCGGATGAACTTCATCGTGGACAGATCATGAAAGATTTATGGGTGAGGCAAAGATCACACCGGTGTGTCGCAGACAAGAAGTGTTCGAAGAATGACTTGTTAAACCAGCGTACGTCGTTCACTGCACATCGCACTTGTACGCCCCCCCCCACAAGATCGATCAGATCGCTGTTGAAGAACGGATACTCCCTGAAGTGCTCCGTCCCATAGATGTGGTCAGGTCCATCGACGTAGACGAGATCCACGACCGGATGGTTGAGATGGGGCTTCTTATAACCGAGCGCGCGGTGCGGCCCACGCCATGCGTACCGTGTCTCGCAAAAGTGCCAGGTGACATACGATCGCAAATCCTCAGGAAACGCCGCGGACATCCGCCGGTAGTAATCCTCTGATTGCTCGAACGAATGTAATGCTCCCCTGATGCCGTACTTGCGATGATTTTCCTGCAGGAGTTCAGCGAACAAACACGTCGAACCGCCGGCGCCGAATTCGTAGATCACGCGCGGCCGGAGAGCGCGGATGAGATCGGTGAATTGGATGACTTTGTAATCCTTCAATGCAACATGAGCCTCCTGCACGTACGTGAGGAGCCGCACCCCAGAATCCTGGAGACTCTGCAAGCGGCGTCGAGCTCTTTGCGGCGCGAGACGACGGATAATATGCTTGTAATATGGATGACACTGCCGGTGACCGATGAGGAGCGCCTCGGCGTATGCCTCTTCTTCTTCCTTCGTAAAGGGCTGCCGCGCAAGATCATGAATGGCATCCATGGCAATCGGGGTCAGAATTTTTGTTCCTCCCATAAGGTAAAGAACAATCCTCGCTTCTCCAACAACTTCTCCAGCGTCCCTTCCTCCACCACTCTTCCATCCTCCAGCACGATGATCTTGTCCGCGTTGCGGATCGTCGAGAGGCGGTGTGCGATGACAATCGAGGTGCGACCATGCACGGCCTCAGCAATCGCCTCCTGGATGAGCTTCTCGGTCTGACTATCGAGCGAGCTCGTCGCCTCGTCGAGGATGAGAATAGAGGCATTCTTGAGGAGAGCCCGCGCAATGGACACGCGCTGCTTCTCGCCACCGGAGAGTCGCACCCCGCGATCGCCGATGGGTGTTGCAATACCCTGAGGCAACTTTGCAACAAAATCCGTGAGTCGAGACTGATCGAGAACGCGTGCAAGTTCCTCTTCAGAAACATCCCGTTTGAGACCATAGGTGATGTTGTTGCGCAGGCTCTCATGGAGGAGCAGCGTCTCCTGACTGACGAGCGCAACCTGTGCGAGGTAGGAATCCAGGCGGAACTCGCGGATATCGATGGAATCGACGAAGATCGCGCCCGGCGGGCAATCGTAGTAGCGCATGAGGAGATGAATGAGTGTGCTCTTCCCCGCCCCCGTGGGACCGACGATGGCGGTCATTTTCCCCTGTTCCATGGTGCAGGAGACCTGTCGCAGAACCTGCCGATCCTCGCTGTACTCAAACGCCAGGGAACGGCACTCAATGGCATGGTGGAGTCCCCCGAACTCCCTCGTACCACCGCAGACGAAGAACTTGCCGCGCTCGTCGAAAATCTCCAGAACAGCATCCAATGGTCCACTGGCTGCAGCGAACCGCCCACGCAGCCCCGAAAGAACGCCAAATTTGCTTGCGGCGTTGATGATGATATAGAAGTACACAACGAGCGCCGGCTCGGAGGCAATCTGTTCTCTCCCAAAGAACGCCAGTGATCCAACGAGGATCGCCGTCGCAACCAGGAGAGTGATGACCTCCTGTAACGGGAGGAGGAGTTCCTGGAAAATCCGCGAGTGGAAATCGAGACGGGCGATCGCATCGCTGATTTGTGTGTAGTGCTCTTGCTCCTGACGTTCCGTCCCGTAGGACTTCACCAGCGGAATCGTTGAGAGAATTTCCACGGACTTCTTGCCGAGATCCGACCCTCGTTCTGCGATGGAATGCGAGAGATGCCTGATGTGCACAATCATCGCTCGGATCACAACATGCAACACAACGAAGAGCGGCAGCGCTATGAACGTGAGTCTCCAGGAAATAATGAACATCACGACGATGTACACACTAAGGGAAAAAAGCGCATTCATCTGTCGGTCAATGTGAAAGAGCGGGTGCAACGCCATCGCGGTAAAGTTCGTGAGGAGCGTCGCGTGATGTCCGACATTCGTCGTATCGAAGAATTGCTTGCCGAAGCCGAGGTACTTCGCGAAGAGGATTTTGCGCAGGTGATGGATCGAGCGCGCGGCAAGGTACACCATGCTGATTGCAGAGAAGTACCGAAGGACGCTTTTGAGCACATAGACGACCACAAAGGCCGCAAGAAAGATTCCGAAGAGCAAGCGGTCATTCTGGAGAATGTTTTCTGGCAATAAACGGAGGACAGTACCGACGTACGGCGCATCGAGGACGAACGTGAAACTCTTATGGAGGAAGCCGTTCAGAATGGGAATGAGGAGCCCCATGCCGACGCCCTCAAAGGCTGCGGCAGCAAGACCGAGGAGGACGGGGAGCACGATGTACCAGACAGGGAGATGGATCCCCCGCAGAAGAAGGAGGATCTGTCCAATCGTAGAGCGTTCTCGTGCGGATTTAGGCTGCATGATGCCGAAAGACACTATCGGAATACGTGTATTTTTACAAGGAGGGTCTATGCTTCGCAGTGAATGCATATTGTCATCCTCAACGATGACGCCCTCCCCACTGCACGCGGCGGCGCAGCGGTCGTCGTCGATCGCCTGCGACGAGCATATGCACAAGCTGGGCATACCGTCACACTGATCACCACACAGCAACAGCACGAGCGATGGGAAGAGGAATCGGATGGTGCGGGCCGCATCATTCGCCTCCCCATCCGCACGAGCCTCAGGAATCGCCATCGCTTGTGCACCGGTAATCCCGCTGCCGCCTCGCATGTGAAGAATGCGCTGCGAGAGCTCCGGCCAGACGCCGTCCACGCGCATAACCTCCACGCGTACCTCTCGTACGAGAGCCTTCTCCTCGCAAAGGAGCACACCGATCGCACCATCCTCACGGCACACGACACCTTCCTCGTCTCCTTCGGACGCATACGGGAGAATCGGAGACTGACGCTCCTCGATCACCTCGCCACAGCCGGCCGCAACTACTCGCCATTCAGAAATCGCCGCATCCGGGGCATTCTCCAGAAATCTAAAACGAGGGTGATCGCAATCAGCAATACACTTGCATCGTTCCTCCGCCAGAATGGTATCCAAATCCACGCCGTCGTCTACAACGGAACAGCAATCTCAGCGACGCCAGAACGAACGGCAATCGAGAACTTCAGAAAAACGCACGGACTGCAGGGACCGACGATCCTCTTCGGCGGGCGCATCGGCGCCGACAAGGGCATTGGGGTTCTCCAGAAAGCATTCGCGGTCGTACGATCGGAAATTCCAAGCGCGCAGCTCGCGATCGCCGGAAACCGTGAGCGCATAGAGCACTCCGTAAGGGACACGCAGGGAATCGTCCTCCTCGGACACCTGCAACAACCAGAGATGCTCCTCGCATATGCGGCGGCATCCCTCGTCACGACCCCGTCCATCTACCTCGATCCGTTCAACCTCATGAACATCGAAGCAATGGCCGCGGGGAAAGCGGTCGTTGGGACAACCTTCGGCGGCACGCCGGAGATTGTCGTTGATGGGGAAACGGGCTTCCTCGTCGATCCGCACAATACCGAACGTTTTGCCCGGGCGCTGCTCACTCTTCTCCACGATCCGCAACGAGCGCATCTCATGGGAGAACAGGGCAAAAAACGGGTCTCTGAAGACTTTTCCTTGGAAAAACAGGCAAAAACATACCTTGCACTCCTGGACAGGGAATGAACACCTTTCCCTACCGTACAACGTGGAGCAGATACTTCGTCAGTGGGGTCAGTGGCACTCCCCTCTCCACAAGCGGGAGGATTTTTACTCGTGGAACAGCTGCGAGAATCTTTCTTGTCTGTTCTTCATCATAGCCGATGATATGCGTCACACCGTAATGCCGAAAAGGAGCAGCAAGCCTTCCCTCCTCAGAGAGCCAGTCGACAGTCCCCCTGTTGATGCTCACGTGCGTGCGATCGGAGAATGTGAAGAGATGGTGCTTGCGGGGATGGGCGACCACTGTGCCCTTCGGAAGGTGCGCGAGAACCTCTTCCGCCGCATACATTTCAGGAACCTCCGAGTGGGCGTAGAGACGCGCGAATTGCTTGCGGTTTGCTGTCACAAGCTGCGCACTCATGAGGATAACGATGCCCAGAGTGAGGACGATGAGTGAAGAGCGACGCCATCGCGCGTGGACGGACTCTGCAACGACGACAATCCCCACTGCAGCGAGCAGGGCGAGAATCCATCCTACATCCATCAAGTGATCGCGGCCGAAGACGAAGAAAAAGCGAAGGAGAAACTCCATCGAGAGCCATAGACCCATGAGAAACGCAAGAAATTTTCGGCGCTCCGCGGCGAGGACGGCAATGCCGGGAATGATGAAAAGCCACAGGAACGGCCCACCGACGGTATCCTCCATAAACAGGGCGGGCAGTGCATTGAGGAAAAGCCAGACACTGTTCTTCAAACGGGTGACGACGTCGTTCTTCGTAACGCCATAGTGGTAGAGCATCTTTGCATTCTGTTGTCGGACAAGAAAAGATGCGGTCTTCATCTCCTGACGCAGGCGTTCATCGAATGCGGTGCGCTCGAATTCGTACGTGTAATCATCCGGATATAAATGTCCCGGCGTCGGTACGGTGCGCTCGAAGGGCGGAAGGAGCACGGCAGTGCGTTCTATGAGCGATCCCTGGGTATGTAGGGCATTGAAAAAGAGCGGCAGGGTGAAACTTACGTACGCGACGGCGAGGAAGACGGCGGCATCGATTCCCGCTCGTAGGAGCTTGCGGCGTTCCGCAAAAACATACGCACAGACAAACCATGGAAGGAGGGCAATGAAGGCATCGCGGCTCCCGAGCACCGCTCCGAAACAGACGCCAAAGGCAACAATGGCGGCCATGCGACTCCGTGGCCGCAGCGCAAGGAAAAACGCGAAGCCGAGGAAGAGGAAGAAAAGCGCGAACGAGTAGCCGCTCAAGCGCAGCGCCTCGATCCAGTACATCGGGAGCAAACCGAGAACGACTGTCGAGAGCCATGCAACCTGTACGTCGAAGAGGCGCCGCACACTGAACCACCACGGCACAAGTCCGGCGGCGAATGCAGCCGCACTCACCGCAGACCATCCGATGATGTTCTGCCAGCGTAGGAACGTATGGAGCCACCAGACGATAAGTGTGCCGAGCCGACCGTTCCCTGTGGGCAACATGCCGGTATCCATGAACACTTGCGCCTCCTCATGGAAACCAGGAAGAACATAGGGAAAACCGGCAAGAAGCACGGGCAACATCCACAGACCAAATATCAGGACGATGAAACCGATAAGGAATGAGAGATGAACGCCGATTGGCCGGTGTCGATGAGTAGGCATCGGTGCGTTTGGACTATACCATTCCCCCCGTGCCAAACCACCTCGCGCTGCGCAGTTGCAAGATTGTTGGCCTCGTCCTCTTCCTCTGGATCCTCGGTCACATCGGGTGGCAGGACGTCTTCAGAGAACTCCGGAATGTGGAGGGGGATATGCTCTTGCTCTCATGCATTCCCCTGATCCTCCAGTACGTGATCCGGGCTCTTCGATGGCACCTCATCGTCCGCACAGCCGGACTGCAACCGACGTTCAGAGAGTCATGGAAACTGTTCAACATCGGCGCGTTCCTCGCAATGATCACCCCGGCAAAAATAGGAGAACTCGGCCGTGCTGTTGATCTCCACCGACAGGGACTCAATGGCCCGACTGCATTCGCTCTTAGTCTGATCGACCGCATCGCGGATATCATCGTCATCGCGGTCCTCGCCACCCTGGGAATCCGCACGCTCTTCGGGACGACCGCCATGTTCACGGTCATAGCCATCGGCGTCGCGCTCCTGGTCACGACAGTGCTCCTGTGGAAAGCAACGAGAAAACACCGCGAGGGGGTCCGGTGGCTGCGAGAGCTCTCTGATCTGACGACGGGAAGAATGGTGCTTCTGCTCCTTGCCACAACCACTGTCGGGTGGATGTGCTACTTCTGGTGGGGAATCATCCTCACGAGGAGCCTCGGAATCGTCATCGCTCCCTTCACCCTCATCGCCGTCCTCACCGTTACCGGCATTGTGGCAATTCTCCCCATCGCCCCATCGGGTCTCGGGACACGCGATATGGCCCTCATCACCCTTCTTGCCCCGCACGGCATCGCCGCCCCACGCGCCGTCGCCTTGGCTTCGCTCATGCTCGTCACCCAAACGCTCTTTGGCACGCTGGGTGCCTGGTATTGGTTGAAGACGAGGAAATGACCGCGTACCCTGGAATCTATGCCACAAGAGACCTTTACTGCACAACAGCAAGCGTACTGGAACGCTGATGTCCAGCGCAAACGCCGTGATCCGCGCGGCCCCGTCATTGCGGCCTACACACAGCCGAAGATTCGCTACATTCTCGAGCACATCCGTCTCCCCGCAGAAGCAACCATCCTCGATGTTGGGGCAGGCAATGGATACTTCTCCTACGAGTGGGACCGGCATGCGCCAACGACTGCCGTGGATTCTTCCCCCGTCATCCTCGAACAGAATCCCATCGAACGAAAATTCGTGATGGATGCCCGATCCATGGCATTCTCCGATGCGACGTTCGATCTTGTGTTCTGCCACGCCCTTCTCCATCACGTCGATGCGCACGATCGCCTCCAAGTGGTGCGGGAAATGGCGAGAGTATCCAAGCGCTACGTTGTGTATATTGAACCGAATATCTGGAACCCCGTCATTGCAGGCTTCAGCACAGTGAAACGGGAGGAACGTGGGGCCCTGCGCTTTACGCCACACTACGTTCGTTCACTCACCATAGCAGCAAACCTTCGCATTATCGCAAGTTGCTCCTGGGGTCTCCTCACCCCCAATCGCATGCCGCTTGCCACTATCCTTTCCCCGTTCTTTCGCCTCTTCGAGCGGCCCTTCCCCCTCGGGGTCACAACGATCGTCATCGCAGAGAAAAAACTATAGGAATCTCTGAAAAACTCCATCAGAGATTCCTATCCACAGTGCGCTCAACGCGAATGGTCTTTTTCTCACGTAATGCGCGCAACGCGTCCTCGGATACCTGCACACTATTACAATCGAACTCCTGCGACTGGAAAAACCGTGACTGTGGCACATACCTCACGAAAAACTCACCACCGAGCTGGAGACATGTCAATACTGTCTGATCTTTGATCGTGATCGTATCAATAATGCGGAGCGATGTTCCCATGAACGACACATCGCGAGAGAAGAGAACCCCCGATACACCACTCTTCAACATCAGCAGTGTCCGAATGAACCCTTTAATGCGGTACGCCATACCCGTATGCCAGCCAAAGAGAAGAAGGAACAGACGGAACATGACGAACGTCACCGGCGTAAACGTCTTGTGGGCAGGGACTGTATGAAGGGCACCGGAAACGGAGAAGCCATTCTCCTGTGGGATAAATATGAAGGAGGAATCGATCCACTGCGACGTGAGCACCGTGCCGTCCGTGGTTTTCCCGATGATGCCGCAGTCATTGAGAATGAGTTTTCCAGAAGGAACGTCGAATACTTTTGTAACCCCCCCCTTTGCGGCATTGGCAATAACGTACGTGTTCCCTTTCTTCTCCACAAAAAACTTTCCTTCGGGAAATACCTTTCTGAAATCTTGCCGTTCATAGGGCAGCTTCGCACTGTGTTCCTCCTGTTTCACTCTTTCTCCAAAATCAATATAACTCTCCAGATGCTCCGGAATCCGATACAAAAAATACCGATCCGCCATGATCTCCGCCGGCACGATTTTGCCGTCACGCAGGCTCTCGAGCATGGCATCGGCAACACGTCCTGCAAGCGGCGTCTCCGGCGCAAGAAGCTCGCAGCCGTGCGAGTAGAAGTGAAGGGTATTGCGGCTCCCCATGCTTCCTGCATAAAAGCCGTTGGGATACACGAAGTAACTGAGGAACTCCACTCCTTTCTCCATCACCTCCTTCAGCCGCGGATCGCGGTTGATCTTCCAGACCTTCCCGAGAAAACTCACCGTCGCCGAGAGGTAGCCGATATCCGCGCCGTCATACTCCAGACTCCACCCTTCGGGATTGCAGAAGGAGAGAAATTCTTGGAGTTTCTTTTCATATCCTTCACGGAACCGTTCATCTTTGAGAATATGAAATGCGTAGTACACGGGCAGGACCGCCATTGCATGATGATTGGCAAGCACGCCATGTTCATCCCACTGGATGATGTAGTCCGCGGCCTTGCGACACGCCGTGAAGAATTGGTCCTGAAAATCTGCAGGGAACTCCTGACGCTCCTCGAGAATCATGTAGCTCTTGAGCATCGCATAGAGCAGGAAACCCGTCGGCCCCGTCCAGCCGTGCTCGTTCGGGTAGAACTCATCGAAGCTGCCATCTCTGTGTTGAATCTGCGTCCAGAATTTCATCCCCGCAAGAATCCACTCGCGCACTTTGGGTTGTTGGTAATACATGTTCCTTGTTATCCCCTCTCCCTTTGAAGGGAGAGGGAGAGGGTGAGGGTTGCTAGAAAATGGAAATGCGTATGCCAACGCGAGAGAGAGCACGCCGAACTGCGGCAGCGCATCGGGGAAATCAACCGTCTTATCGAGCCAATACGTCCGCTTGAAGCACCCGTACGTCGGGGAGAAGGGATTGCGGTCTTGGAGCGTGAGGAGACGCGGGATCTGGGAAAGCGCCTTCTCGGCATAGATATGACGCAAACTTTCCGACATACGCAGGAAGAATAGGGCATCATCTAGGGAAAAACCAGCTCCCCATGTATCCTCTTCCCATGCTTTCCATCCTCATTCCCACCTTCAACGAGGAGCAAGCCATTGAAACCACCATACGCCATGTACACGCCGCTTTTGCCGCCATGGCAGACCCAGACCCTTTCGAAATCGTCGTTATCGACGATGGCAGCACGGACAGGACGCCGGCAATACTCAAGGGAATCGCACTTCCAGAGCTACAGATCATCGCGCATCCCAGAAACCGGGGATACGGGGCATCGATGAAAACAGGCATTCGCCGCTCGCGCGGCTCCCTGATCGCCACCATTGATGCGGATGGTACGTACCCCATCGAGAAATTCCCCCAACTCCTCCAGGAACTCCGCTTGAGGGGGGCCGACATGGTTGTGGGGGCGCGTGTGAAAAAGGGGGTGCGTATCCCCTGGACCCGCCGTCCAGCAAAAGCCATCCTCGGCTTCCTTGCACGAGTACTCACGGGTCTTTCGATTCCCGATCTCAACTCGGGTATGCGCATCTTCACGAGAGAACTCGGCGAACGCTACATGCACCTCTATCCCCAACGCTTCTCTTTCACCATCACCATCACCCTTGCCGCTCTCACGAACGACTACGTGGTGGAATTTCTCCCCATCGATTACTACAGGCGCATCGGTCCAAGCACGATGAGTAGCGGCCTCAATGGCATCTGGAATTTCCTGAATTTTCTCAGCCTCATCGTCCGCATCATCACCTATTTCCACCCCATCAAGTTCTTCGCGTGGCCGAGCGGCTCCCTTCTCCTCATCGGAGCCATTACGATCGGCTATACGCTCTGGAATGATGCGAATATTTCCGATGTAGGACTCCTCACGTTCTTCACCGGCCTTCAAATCGGCGTCTTCGGCCTCCTCGCAGAAACGGTGGTGCGCCATCGACGTGTGTAGCGTCACACGCGCTGTAATACTACCACTGCACTCACTCCACGCTGATACCCCCGCAATACCCGGCCATCGAGCAATGCCATGAGCCTCTGCCCTTCGCCTGCAAAAATGCAGTGCAGGAGGTGATTCACGAAGCGCGGAGGAAGCGCAAGGTCGGAATCTCCCTGCCCTAAAGGCTTCCCCCGCGCCCTCGCAAGAAGACGCAGGAACCGAATCGGCCAGTAGAGGCGCACATTACAGAAGGAGAGAAGGAGTTCCCGAACGGGCTGCCCACTCCACAGGAGACGAAAGCTCTCCAGCGTATAACGGCGAAAGTGCCCGAACCCCTTGTCGTGCGGGCTCCAGAGTTTCGGATCTGCAGGCGCCATGATGAGAAGAAATGCGCCAGGCTTCATCGCTGAAAGAAGATCGCAAATAAGTTGTCGATCCTCCTCTGCGTGCTCAAGAACATCGAGGAGCAGTACGGCATCCGCAACCTTCAGATCTGTTGCAATATCGCGGGGAGCGACGCCTTGGATGAAACGGCACTGCGGGAACCGCTCTCGGGCAAACGTGATGGCGTCGATGTCAGGATCAATACCGATGCATGTATATTCCTGCTTGAACGCGACGGTATTCCCGCCCGTCCCACACCCCACATCAACAATGCGCCGTTCCGGACTCGGGGGAAGAAGTCGATGGAGGAGTGTGCGCACAATCTCCCGTCGCCCGGTGAACCACCAATGCGTTTCCTCGAGAGCTGCATGCACCTGAAACTGTGGAAGTTGCATGGGAAGATGATACAGTCCATGGGTATGTCCAAGCTTTCCCTCTTCCGCGACCTCTGGCTCTTTCTCCACATCCGCAAGAAGTGGTGGCTGTTGCCCATCCTCCTCCTCACGGCCCTCCTCGGACTCATCCTCATCTTCGCCCAAGGCTCCACCCTCGCCCCGTTCATTTACACGGTGTTCTAAATATGCATCTCCCCCCTCCTCTCTCCTGGCTCTACGCAGGCTGGATGGCCTTCAGCCACGTGCTGGGCATGATCATGAGCAAGATCATCCTGACGCTCCTCTGGATCGCAGGCTTCGGTTCCTACGCCGTAATTCTCACCATCATTCACCTCATAAGGAAAACGCCGCCGAAAACAACCTGCTGGCAGATACCGCCGGAGGAATTTGAAGGACGACTGAAGTACCAATTTTAATGTATGGAACCAGTGTCCCATGGTTCGTCTACGCTCACCATGACACACGGCACTATGCCAACCCCCACCTACATCCTCGGCATCTCCTGCTTCTATCACGACAGCGCCGCATGTCTCCTGAAGGACGGGGAAATACTCTTCGCAACGCAGGAGGAGCGCTACACGCGGAAGAAGCACGACGAAGCATTCCCCAAAAACGCGATCGATCACGCCCTGAAATTTGCGGGGATAGCGCCCGAGGATCTCTCGGCAATCGTCTTCTACGAGAAGCCGCTCCTCAAGTTCGAGCGCATCCTCCGGACATACTTCAAGGTCTGGCCGAGAGGTCTCCTCTCCTACCACCGTGCGATGCAAGAGTGGATGACGAAGAAGCTCTGGATTCCCCACATCATCCGCAAAGAACTGCAATATAAGGGGCCGCTCTTCTTCACCGAACACCACGAATCCCATGCCTCCTCTGCGTACTTCTGCTCGGGCTTCCCAGATGCCACGATCGTCACGATCGACGGGGTGGGTGAATGGGCGACGACAACCATCGGGTATGGGAAAGGAACGGAGCTCCGCCTCACGGAGGAAATCCGCTTCCCCAATTCGCTCGGCCTCCTCTACTCGGCCCTCACCTACTACCTCGGCTTCAAGGTAAATAGCGCCGAATACAAGGTGATGGGTCTCGCCCCATACGGAGAGCCTCGGTACAGAGACCAAATGCGCCGCCTCATTGATGTAAAAGAAGACGGGAGTTTCGCCCTCAACATGGAATACTTTACCTACGAGTACGGGCTCACGATGACAGGGAAGAAAATGGAGGAACTCTTCGGGGAACCCACGCGGAAGCCAGAATCCCCTCTCACACAATTCCACAAGGACGTCGCCCGCTCCCTCCAGGAACTCACGAACGAAGTGATGCTCCAACTCGTGAAGCACGCAAAGAAACTTCACCCGTCCGATCACCTCTGCCTGGCCGGCGGCGTAGCTCTCAATTGCGTAACAAATGGGAAAATACTCAAATCCGGCCTCTTCAACGACATCTTTATCCAACCCGCTGCAGGGGACGCGGGTGGAGCCCTCGGCGCAGCGCTCCTCGTCTGGCACAAGGAATTCAAAGGAGAACGAATCCCGAAAATGGAGCACGTATTCCTCGGCAATGAATATGCAAACACCGAAATCGAAACACTCCTCAAAGAGCAAAACATCCCATACGACGTTCTTTCAGATACAGAACTTATCGAACGCGTGGCGGGAATTCTCGCAAACGAAGCCCCTCACCCCGGCCCTCTCCCGCCTCTCGGCCATGAGCTCGTCGTTCGAGACCCTGAAGGGTCCTCAGACCCTGAACGGGAGGCCGAATGGCGGGGAGAGGGAGGTAACCAACCCACAGCAGTTGTTGGTTGGTTCCAGGGACGCATGGAATTCGGCCCCCGCTCCCTCGGCAATCGCTCCATCCTTGCTGATGCGCGTAACAAGGAAAGCTGGCAAAAGGTGAACCTGAAGATCAAGTTCCGCGAATCCTTCCGCCCCTTTGCCCCGACAGTTCTCGAAGAAAAAGTTGCAGAGTGGTTCGACTTGAACCGCGAGAGTCCATACATGCTCCTCGTTGCAGATGTTCATCCCGACAAGCGAGATAGAATTCCTGCTGTAACGCACGTCGATGGCTCCGCCCGCATCCAAACCATTCGGCGCGACCAGAACCCCCGCTACTACGATCTGATCAAAGCCTTCGAAAAGCGAACAGGTTGCCCCGTCATCATCAACACCTCCTTCAATGTCCGCGGCGAGCCAATCGTAGAATCCCCCAAAGATGCCCTCAACTGCTTCCTCCACACCCAAATGGATTACCTCGTGATGGGGAATTGTCTCCTCGAGAAGAAAAAAATAGGCCAAGGCACTGCAGTAGACCGGGGGGAATACTTGAAGAAATTTTCACTGGATTAGCGCGACAGAGAGATTGGCGCTTCTGGTGGCCCCGATAGGAATTGAACCTACATTTACCCCTTAGGAGAGGGTCGTTCTATCCGTTGAACTACGGGGCCAGGCACATGATGGTATCATGGATAGGTGCCTCTCCCACCCTTAACAATCAACGGATTTACAGAAACTGAGGAAGCTGAAATCCTGCAACGAGTGATGGAACCAACGACTCCCATCAAGAACATCGATACATTCATCAAATCTCACAAACCGTAAGGATGTTCCAACTCCTGCACACCAATCACCCACCAAACACCACCACCTCTCGCCCCTCCGCGGGAAGCGCCCCCTTCAATTTGTATTCTGTGATGTGTTCCTTCCCCTCCGCCCCACAGACCTTCAGCACCTCCCGATCAATCCCATCCTTTGATGGAAGAAGAAAGAGGAGCCGCGGGTCCACCGCATCGAGCAGTTTTTGGACCATCGTCGCATTCTCACCGGGAAGAACGAGGAGATCCACATTCCCCAGATATGCTATGTCAGCATCCGACCACTCGCCGAGAGGCGATGAAATAAAGGCGCACCGTGTTCCCGTGAGAGACACAACGTACGACACTTGCTGTCCTTCATTCTGTCCGATGCCACGAATCGCCATGCCGGCAATGTCGTACTCCCCCGGCCAGGAAATGCTGCCTTCCTGCGGTTCTTCTTCCGGCACGGACAGGAAGGAAAAATCCGCGTCTGTGGCACCCTGCGGGAACACGGCAAAAGACTTCGGCCCGCCGCTGCACACGAGACCAGCCGGTGTCCAACGAAACAGCAACATAGAGTAGAGGCATAGTAGAGCAATCTACACAGTGCCCACAACTGCCCGTGTAATGGCTTTCTGTGTAATCTCACGCCGTTCCTGCTCTCCAACCGTCACCCGCTCGATGCGCGCACCCAGCGCGCGAAGTTTCTCATCCAGCCGATCATATCCCCGCTCGATGTAGCGCACATCCGTCACGGTCGTCTCACCCTCTGCAGAGAGGGCGGCAAGAACCATCGCGGCCCCGGCACGAATATCGTTACTTGCGACCACGCGTCCCTTCAGAGGTGTCGGCCCAATGATCAATGCCTGATGGGCATTCAACACTTCAACATGCGCTCCCATTTTCTCTAATTCGTAAAGGTAGGCGAGCCGCCCCTCGTACATGCGCTCGAAGAGACGGGAAACGCCTTTCGCCTGCGTCATCGCAACACCCATCGGAGCCTGGAGATCCGTTGGAAAACCGGGATAAATGTTCGTGCGAATGTTCATGGCCCGAAGAGAGGAAAGTTCTCCGTCCACAAACAACGTTTTTTCTTGATCATCGTACTTCCACACACCGCCGCATCGGCGCAGGACATCGAGAAAAGCAAGAAGATGTTCATATTCCACTCCCTTCAGCCGCACCTTCCCCTTCGTGACAAGACCGGCAATGACAAAGACTCCCGCCTCCAGATAATCCGGAGCCACTCTATGACACACGCCCTGGAGTGTTGTCTTTCCGCGGACAAATACAGTATGGGTCCCCATACCCTCGATATGCGCCCCCATCGTCGAAAGAAGCCGTTGGAGATCCTGTACGTGTGGTTCACACGCGGCAAGATCAATGCGCGTCTCTCCGGGAAGGAGCGCTGCGGCCAGGAGCACATTCTCCGTCGCTGTCACGGAAAACTCAGGAAGGACAACTCTCTGCGACTGCAGCGTGCCCTGTAAATGCAACATTGTTTCATTCCCCATCGAACGGGCGCCCAATTGCTCCAGTCCTGCAATGTGCGCATGGATGGGTCGCTTCCCAAGAACACACCCTCCCGGATACGCCATCTCCACAATACCGAAACGCGCGAGGAGCGGACCGAGGAGGACAATGGATCCGCGGAGACGTGAAACGAGTTCTTCGGGAATGGGCTTACTGCGGAGACGATCGGTGCGGACCCGCACCGTCCCTTCCGGGGAAAACGACGTTGCGGCGCCCAAGTACTCGAGAATGCGGAGCATGGCTTCAACATCGCGAATGCGGGGGACATTCTGGAGAACCATCTCCCCATCAGAGAGAACACTCGCGGCCAGAAGTGGGAGAACGGCATTTTTCGATCCACTGATATGTACCTCCCCCTGGAGAGGCATGCCACCACGAAGACGGTACTGGACATCCATAAGAAAGAGAGTGTAGCAGACGAATGAGCAGAAGCGCCGCTAGGAATCCGTGAGGACAAATTGTTGCACTGCAAGCGCATAATTCACATGCGCGTCGAGGTTTTGCACAAAGGACGGAAGGGCATGCGACCAACGGAGAAATGCCGGTGGTCGAAGCTCTCGAAGCGCCAATGCGATATGAAAAAGAAGGAAACGGAGTTCCTGCCTTCTCTCTCCAAAGTTTTCGAGAATCTTCTGACGCTCCGATGGACGGGCGGAAAAAAAACTGAACGCCTGTGTACGCAGCAGGCGTTGCTCCTGTAATGCACTTTTCTCCATGCGAAAACGCTGGAGAACTCCCGGAGCCCCTTGGGCAACATGAAGACAGAACTGGTGGTCCTCCGATGGGATCCCCTGAAGAAGCGGTCGGAGAACTGAAGAAGCAACCGGAAAAAAGGGGATGACACGCGCCCGAGAAATCACCGTAGGTAAAAGTAAGGAACGTTGCTCTGTCGTCAGGAGAAAAACACGACCCTCCGGCGGTTCCTCAAACATTTTCAAGAGGGCATTCGCCGCAGGCTCTTTCATACGCTCAATGGAACGGATGATACAACAACGGTATCGTCCTGTTCCCGTCCCGTGGAGACGATCATGGATACCACGGATGTCATCGATGCCAATCGTATCTGTCCGCGCCTTCGTGGCCTTACTGCGGTGCTCTTGGGGAACATTGGAACTCTTCCCAAGAACATGCCAATCTTCCAAGACTCCTTCAATCCAGAGTTGATCGAGGACGAGGAGATCCGGATGCACGAGACAGTCAATCTGTCGGATTATATCTTCACGCGTTGCCTCTGCTCCCTGTAGGAGAAGCTCCCGAGCGAACCAGCGAGCAACAGTCATTTTCCCTACGCTCTTCTGTCCCGAAAAAAGATACGCATGGGCAACATTGCCAGTCGCTATATTCTCCAGAAGCTCCGCAATTTGCGCGTGGTGGCCAATAATGGGAGGAGAATTTTTCATCCTTTTCCATGGCACTTCTTATACTTTTTTCCGCTCCCGCATGGACAAGGATCATTACGACCCACTTTTTCTCGGTGATGATGGGCTTTGGTTTCCTCTCCGGTTCCGCTGTCCGTCTGCTCCAGAGATTCGTCGATCTTTTCGGCATTGGTTGTCATATCGGCAAGTTCCTCCTCTGCCTCCAAAAGCGCTTGTTGTGGCTGAAACTGACCAAAGTCCACCTGCATCACCGTGCGAACAATTGCTGACTGAATATTGAGAAGAAGCCGCTGAAAAAGACGGAACCCCTGATCCTGATACTCAATGAGCGGATCGCGCTGTGCGAACCCCGCAAGAGCAACCCGCTCCCGAAGATACGCCATCTCATCAATGTGATCCATCCAGTGAGCATCAATGCAACGAAGGGTGATGACACGCTCTGCTTGCGCAACAGTCTCAGGATTGTGTGCCTCACATTTGCGGTTATAGAACGCTTCAACCACAGCGACAATGCGTTCCTCAAGTTTTTCTCTCTCCAGTAGCAAGGAAATCTCCGGAGGGGGGATACTTCTCCCAAGATCGGGATGAAGGGCGGTGAGAGCCAAATGAAGATCGTTTGTTTTCCATGTATCATGGTCGACCCCGACGACAAAAAGATCAAGATACCCTCCTATCTCTTTCCGAAGACTGTCGAGAATATCCTGATGGAGCGCCCATCCCTCCTCACCTGTGCGCTGTCCATCCTCCACCTCGGCAATGCGCTGAAGGATCCGATGCCTGCGCTTATAGATAATATCACGGTGTTTACTGAGGATATTATCGTACTGGAGAACATGACGTCGGGTATCAAAATGCCCACCTTCCACACGTTTCTGGGCGCTCTCGATAGAGCGGGATACCATCGCATTTTGCAAAGGAACATCATCCGGAATCTTCAGTTGCTCCATCATGCGTTTCAGACGGTCACCCCCAAAGAGACGCATGAGGTCATCCTCCATGGAAACAAAGAAGCGACTCTCGCCGGAGTCCCCCTGGCGACCGGAGCGACCGCGGAGCTGGTTGTCGATTCGTCGCGCCTCGTGGCGCTCGGTTCCGATAATGCTTAAACCTCCAAGCGCAGCAACACCAGGACCGAGCTTGATGTCTGTGCCTCGACCAGCCATGTTCGTTGCAATGGTAACAGTCCCCCGCTCGCCGGCATGGGCGACAATCTCCGCCTCGCGTTCATGGTGCTTCGCATTGAGAACTTGATGGGGAATCCCCTCTTGCGAAAGAAGAGCGCTGAGAGCCTCGGACTTCTCAATGGAAACCGTCCCAATGAGCACCGGCTGGCCGTACGCATACTTCTCCTTCACTACAGAAGCCACCGCGGAAAATTTTGCCGCAACCGTCCGGTAGATCGCGTCAGAATGATCCACTCGGATCATCGGCCGGTGCGTTGGAATAGACAGAACACGCGTACGGTAGATCGACTCGAATTCCTCTTCCTCCGTCTTCGCAGTCCCTGTCATCCCAGCAAGCTTCTGATACAAACGAAAATAGTTCTGAAAAGTAATCGTCGCAAGCGTCCGACTCTCTCGCTGTACAGGAACGCCCTCTTTCGCCTCAAGAGCCTGGTGCAAACCATGACTGTAACGCCGGCCGGGCATGAGGCGTCCAGTGAACTCGTCGACGATGATCACCGTGTCATCCTTGACAACATAGTCGACGTCGCGCCGGTAGATCGCATGCGCACGGAGCGCTTGCTCAATATGGTGCACCTCTTCGAAACCGCGCTCGGTGTAGATATTCTCGACTCCAAGGAATTCCTCCATCTTCCGCATACCCTCCTCAGTGAGAACCGCCGCCCGCTGCTTCTCATCCTTCGTAAAATGCGTGCCAGATTGGAGTTCCCGTACCATGCGTGTGTAGAGAACGTACTTCTCTGTCGACTCTGCCGCTGGCTGACTGATGATGAGCGGCGTACGAGCTTCATCGACGAGAATCGAGTCCACCTCGTCCACAATCGCATAGTGAAGTCCCCTCTGTACCTGATGGCGGAGAGAGATCGCCATATTGTCCCGAAGGTAGTCGAAACCAAATTCATTGTTGGTTCCATACGTCACATCGCAACCGTAGGCGCTCTGCCGCCCTTCGGTCGAGAGACCGTGGATAACGATGCCGATGGAAAGTCCTAATGTCTGATAAAGAAGCCCCATCCACTGACCGTCGCGACGCGCAAGGTAATCGTTCACGGTGATGACATGCACCCCTTTTCCAGCAAGAGCATTGAGGTATACCGGCAGCGTACACACGAGTGTCTTCCCTTCTCCAGTCTTCATTTCCGCAATCATCCCGCGATGAAGAGCAATCCCTCCGAGAATCTGAACATCGAACGGCGTCATATCCCAAGAGAATTCTTGCCGACCGACCTGTACCGTCTGCCCCTGGAGAAGCTCACATGCACGAATGACAACAGCGAATGCCTCCGGTAGGAGATCGTCGAGAGCTGCGAGACACGAGCTGCGAGACACGAGCTGCGAGACACGAACTTTGAGCTCCTCAGTTTTTTCTGGCAGATGAGAGAGCGTGAGTTGTTGAATTGCCTGTGAGGCATGACATTCCTTCACCTGGCAGACAATGGGCCATAACTTCTTCAGTTCTTTCTTATTCGAATCGCCAAAGAGCCGATTGAGAAAATCAATGAAAGACATCACGGATGAGGATACCAAACCTGCCAGCGATCACCATCCCCTCCCGTACCAAGGCTGGAGAACCTGGGTCTGATAGGTCAAGGAGATCAGGAATGGAGGGAGAATGTCGCTGAGCGGACGGAGAGGGAGCGATTGTCCACCGATGCCCTCCATCGCGGCGCGGTGTTCGGGAAGGAGTTCACCGACGTAGGTGGTAGGTTGTAGGGAGTAGGTTGTAGGGGGATGGAATTTGGCCAGGAGATCCTCGATGGTGATGTGCGTCGGCTGCGGCCATTCCTGGGAAACGCTGCCAAATCCACGTACAAAGAGCTCCGTGCGTTTGGTGGAGTGGAGCCAGAGAAACGAGGTTGTAGGAACACGTGCAGCGTAGAGATCACTCAAATGGATCCCCGCTGATGGAATTTTCAGGGACCACGAAAGGGTATTGATGCACGAGACCCCGACACGGAGACTGGTGAATCCGCCCGGACCGATGACACAGACAAGATGCGTCAGGTCCTTGTAGGACCACCCCGCTTCACGGAGAACATCCTCCATGAGTGGGACAAGCTCATGGTCGCCAATCCGATGATCGATGGCACGATGCGCCAAGACGCGCTCTTCCGTGGAACATACGAGAAAACCGGAGCCCGTGGTAAGCCCTGCCGAACCATGAGAGGCGATGTCAAGGAAGAGGGTATGCACAGAACAAGTATACGTTGTTCCTTAGCTATAATGGCACCATGGCTCTGCCAAAGATCAGCATCGTCATCCCCACTCGCGGACGGGCACAGATCCTCCGACGGTGCCTCGAACACATCGAAAAACAGACGATTGCAGACCAAATCGAAGTCATCGTCGTGATCGACGGAGATGATCCAAAAAGCGCCGAGATGCTCTCGAGTCTCCGCTGGTCATTCCCTCTCGTCTGCTTTGCAATCCCGAAAGCGCAGCAAGGAGTGGCGCGGAATCGCGGAGTGGAAAAAGCGCGCGGGGACATCGTCCTCTTCATCGGCGACGATATTTTCTTAGCGCCAGACGCGTGCGAGAGGCATCTCCTGTGTCATGGTAAGGAAAATTTTTCTCAGGGTGACACGGCTGTCCTCGGCCACACCGCCTGGGACCCCGCAGTCGGCATCACTCCCATCATGCGTTGGCTCGAGAAGACAGGATGGCAGTTTGGGTATTCTCAAATTGCAGAGCATGTTGGGAAATTCCTCCCCATAGAAATCCAGCATCGTTTCACATACACAAGCCACATCAGTCTGCCACGGCTCACAGCCCTCCAAATCCAATTCCATGAAGATACTCTGCTCTACGGATGGGAAGATATCGAGTGGGGCATCCGCCTGCGCAACGCCGGCGTTCGACTCTTCTACGAACCAACAGCCCACGCTTTCCATCATCACCACCTCACACTGGAAGACTCACTGAAACGAATGGAAACACTCGGGCAATCGGCACGGATTTTCGCGGGTCTCCACCCCAGTTTCGACCGCGTTCCACGTGGGGGCAAACGGCTGCTCTATAACGTCCTCGCCCTCCTCCCAACCCTCCGCGGAAAGCATGCAAAAGCGTTCCTAAAAGGCCTCAGAACTGGTAAAAGGGAGAATTGACAAATACTTGACATATTTTTAAATATGAGTACATTAAGTAGTATATCTCCTTACCCCTATCGCTATGGCTCCGCGCTACACACCAGAAAAAGAAAATGGCATTAGTGACACTCCGGATAGCGAGAATGGATTCACCGGTTTCACCAACGATGAGTTGCTACTGGAGATCGCCCAAAATCCCGACAAGGTGGAGCTCCTCAGCCCAGAGTTGCAAGAGGTCGTACGGGACACCCAGAAGGAGATCGATCTCGATCTTGAATAACAATTTGTAGGCCCCCTCACCTAGGGTAGGGGGGCTTTTTATAAGAAAATATCTCATCAACTTCCTTGCCTCCGCCACCGAAGATCATGTAGAGTCTACGTATCAGCTGTCTTGCACTGTCCCCTATAGGGGAACGGTGCCCTTCGACAAGCTCAGGGTAAATCCCTTCCTCCTCCTATGCGCGCCTCCTTCATCGCCGCCATCAACCAAATCTGCTCCGAGAAGAGCGTGAAGCCAGAACAGGTCCTCGAAGCTGTGAAACAGGCTATCGCAACGGCCTACCGCAAAGACTACGGGAACAAAGAGCAGGAAATCCGCGTGGAATTTGACGAGGGAAAAGACATGCCGACGATTCTCACGGTGAAGGAAGTCGTGAGTAATGTGGAGAACGAAAACTTTGAGATTTCTCTTGCCGATGCCAAACGAGTCAAACCCGAAACAGCAGTGGGGGATGAAATCACCGTCAATGTGACCCCGGATGGTTACGGTCGCATTGCAGCCCAAGCCGCAAAGCAAGTGATTCTCCAGAAACTCCAGGAGGCGGAAAAACAGAGCCTCTATGAAACCTTCAAAGGACGGGAGAATGAGTTGCTCACGGCAACGGTGACTAAGGTAGATCCAAACTGGGTAACATTGGAAATTGATGGAATGGCTGTCTCTCTTCCGTGGAAAGAGCAAATCCCCGGTGAACACTACTACACCGGGAAACGCCTCCGTGTGTACTTAGACAAGGTAGAACTCACGGGAAAGGGACCGCAGCTGCGTATCTCTCGTACTCATCCCTACCTCGTGAAGAAGCTCCTCGAACTCGAGATCCCCGAGGTACGAAATGGCGACGTCGAAGTGATGGCGATCGCCCGCGATCCTGGATTTCGGAGTAAGGTTGCGGTTCAAAGCAAAGACGCGCGCATCGATCCTATCGGGGCGTGTGTTGGTCAGAAGGGTGTCCGCATTCAGGCGGTCATGGAGGAATTGAACGGGGAACGTGTGGACATGATCGAGTGGTCAGAAGATCCCATTCGCCTCATATCGACCGCTCTCCAGCCTGCGGCAATATCTGCAGTCATTATTGTGAATGAACAGGAGTACTTCGATGAACTAAACCGCCGTATCAAAAAACGCGCAGCAGTCTTTGTGGAGGAAGCCCAGCGCCCTATGGCCATTGGAAAGAAAGGACAGAACATTCGCCTCGCCTCAGAACTCTCGGGTTTCGAGCTCGATATGTACAACTACGAAGAATTACCCGCCTTCCAGACAAAACTCGCGCAGGTTCGGGGTGGGGCGGTTCCTGAAAATACTGAGACGGGAAAAAATGATGCAAAAGATGAAAAGGGCATAGACAGTCCAAAGGATGTAACAGAAAACGAGGGTGACAATGTCTGATGACCCTAGATAGAAACGACTATACGATGTCATCGTGACTCTCCCTCCTCTCCCCTTCATCGTCCTCGATACAGAGACGACTGGCCTCTCCCCCAGAGTCCACAAGATCGTCGAACTCGCGCTGGTGCGCCTGGAAGATGGCAAAATCATCGACCAGTACGAGCAACTCTACAACTCCGACGATGGCATTCCGCCCCATGTCCAAGTCCTCACGCGTATTCGACCGGAAGATCTCCAGGGCAAACCGACACTGAAAGAACACCTTGACGATCTCCGAGCGCGTATAGGACCCGATACTCTCCTCATCGGCCAGAACCTCGGGTTCGATCTCGACATGCTCCGCGCGGAGGGTCTCGACCTTCGGGAGTATCCGTGGGTCGATACGTCGATGCTTGCCTCCCTCGTCTTCCCGGAACTTGCGAGCTACTCCCTCGGATACATGAGCACGGTCTTAAACCTCCGCCACGATCCGGTGCACCGGGCCCTCGGCGACGTCCGCGCAACTCTCGAGCTTCTCAGTCGCATTTGGGAACGCATCGAAAAACTTCCCATGGAGCACCTCACTGTGCTGCGGAGCACGCTTGCCCGCAGTACGAGCGGCTATCAGCGTCTTGCAGAATGTCTTCCGCAAACATCAAACGCACAGAGTCTCCCATGGTCGCTGCCGGCAAAAGAGAACATCGCACATGATGCGAAACCGTGCGTCCTCCCCCCTGCAGCTCCGGGAACCGTCACTCTCCTCGAGGACACGCTCGATCCACACGGACTCCACCATCTCATGAATACGCTGCGAAACGCCCCTCACCCTGACCCTCTCCCGCGGGGAGAGGGAAAAACCACATGGATCGCAGTAAAAAATCTTGAAGCGACCCTGAGGCGCATCCGCCTCCCCGCAGACGTCCGCGTCCTCCATCCTCCTTTCCTTCTACTCGACCCCGAGGCCGCTGAACGTTTGCAGGAACAAAATGCATGGACCGCCGACGAAGCAACTCTTGCCGTCAAACTCCATTGGTTCCCCACGCGCGTTCGGGAGGACATCCCTATCCACGGCGGGGAACGCGACGTGTGGAACGGAAAACTCGCCTGTACCGATGCGTCTCCACTCTATACCACACAGTTTGAGGATATTCCTCCGGTCATCCTCCTTGATCACCGGCAACTCCTACATTTCCTCGCTAACCCGGAGCACTCCGCACACTCGGCTCTCCATACGGATCATGTGATCGTCGTCGACGATGCTTCCATGCTCGAAGACACGGCGACGAAAGCCTACGGGTACCACGTCACTGTGAGCGATCTACGCGCCGCATCAGTGGGACACCATACCCTCACCAAGTTCACCGATCTCCTTGAGCTCTGGGTCGAGAAGGTACGTGGCAATGATGATGTCCACATCCTCAACGAACGCGATCGTACACGAAAGGAGACAAATGGCCTTCGTGAACAACTCGCAGGTCACACTGGAGATGCATCTCTCCCCCCCCGTACACAGGAGCACCTGCGATCTCTCGCCGCCATCCTCAGTGAGGATAATGGAACGCGCCTCGCATGGATAGAATGTCGCCAACATAAAACTACCCTCCACGCCGCGCCGGAAAGCCCTGCCGAACTTCTCCACCAGAACCTCTCCTCTCGCTTTCCGACTGTGCTCCTCTCACCCCCCGGCTTCACAAGCCTCCCAGAAACCACCTCAGGAGACCCAGCGGTCCACCCCTCCCCCCTCCCGCCCACCCCCCTCCGCATCTCCTATCCGGAGAATAGCAATGTGACAACGATCCTCGAGAATCCCCCTCCAGGAAAAACGGTTCTCCTTCTTCCGAGCAAGCGCATCATCGAAGAACAGTTTGTTCGTTTCACGGAACGTCTCGAGAAACAGGGAATCGTTCTCATTTGCCAGGGGCTTTCTGGAGGGCAGGGACGAATGGAGGCAGAATTTGCTGAGGCAGCTGCCCCGACCATTCTTCTCCTCACTCCATGGACATACGAAGGATTTGAGCTTCCCTTAGAAACAGCCGACCACCTCATTGTAGATTCCCTACCCTTTGATCATCCATCGGACCTGCTCATTCAAATGCGTTCGAAGCACTACACTGATGCCTTCACTGGATATACCCTCCCACGCTTGAAACTCCGACTCTTCCGACTGCTGCGAACATTTTGTAGACACCGAACGCCGAACGGCGATGTTTCAATCCTCGACAAACGTATCCGCGAAAAAAAGTATGGGGGAGAAGTGCGGGCCTACCTGGAACAGTTTTCTTCACAAAAATCATCGACGCCGGGGGGCCAGATGAAGATGTTCTGAAAAGCGGTGTCACCCTGGTTCGACTACGCTCACCATGACACTCGGTTTCCACTTACTTCACCGCCGTCTTCGCCTCCGGTTTGCACGTCACCCCCTGATCCTCCCCCCAGTCAAAGCAATTCGGTGGTTCCCCGCACTGGGTCGCGAGATCGTTACTGTAAGCGATGTACCGCTCACGACCATCCACACATTGCGGTTTACACTCGTGAGGATCTGCCGGCGCGTAGTTGTAGGCATAATCGACGAAAATTGGTTCCCCAAGACACGCCTGCTCCGGTTCCCGCTGCACGGACCCTGGTTTGTACTGCTTCGGAAAAACCCACTGCCATGTAAGGATTCCTGCAACGAGGAGACAGAGGCCGTACACAATCAGATGTTCACGAGGGAAAGACATAGGACAAGGGAAAATCTAGCACAAATTTTCAATCCGCCCCTTTCCTCCCCAAAACTACCCAAATCGTCCGCCAGAGGATCCACAGATCAAGGAGAGGGGACCAGTTCTCGATGTACTGGAGATCGAGGCGGACCTCCTCCGCGAAAGAGAGGTCGGAGCGGCCGGAAATCTGCGCGAGGCCGGTTACGCCAGGCCAGACGGCGAAGACGCGACGCTCAAAAGGTTTATAGAGCTTCACTTCCTCAGAAAGATGCGGCCGCGGTCCCACGAGCGACAGGTGGCCTGCAAGCACATTGAGAAGCTGTGGAAACTCATCGAGCGACCAGCGTCGGAGAATCCAGCCGACGCGCGTGACACGGGGATCATTGCTCACCTTGAAAAGCGGTCCATCTCGACGATGGCTGAGAGAAGCAAGCTCCTCCTTCCGACGATCGGCATCCCCGACCATCGTCCGAAACTTGAGGACAGGAATGCTCCTCCGCCCATCGGCTCCTATTCGTCGTGATACATAGAAAAGAGGGAAGCCAGAATCAACCACAACAAGGAACGATAAGAGAGCAAGAAATGGGAACAGGACGATGAGGAGAAGTGCGCTCAGGAGAACATCGCTCCCCCGCTTCCATACGCGCCCCCATCCATCGAGCGGGGTCGGCTTGTAGCAAAGGAGAGGTAAGAGACCGAGGTACTCGACGGTGAGATGATGGGGGGCGTCGGCAAATACCGGAGGGAGGCATGCATAGCCGATGTGCTCACTTCTGCAGAACTCCACGAGTTCTTCCGTCTCCTTGCTTCCCGGATGTGGATCGGCATGAAGAATAATATCCAATGCAGTGCCCTCTGCGCGGTGATGAACCTCTGAGATGGAACCAACGTGTCCAAGGTACCGATACCGGATATCCCCCTCGAGCATCCGCGGAACGTAGCTCGTAACCCCTTTGGCGCCAACCGAGAGCACGGCACGGACACCAACCCCACTTCGAAGAAGTGCACGCTGGATGAGAAGGAGTATTTCACGGAGCAGCACGACGAAGAGGGTAATGAGAAAGAGGGAATGGACGAGGAGAATGCGGGAGTAGAAAAGCTCACGTCGGATGAGAAAGTACCAGACCATCACCGCAACTAGCCAGAGTGTTGCTGCGATGATAATGCGTCCGATTTCCCGGAAGGCACTCGTCACTACGCGAAGGGTGTAGAGACCGAGGATTGCAGCAAGGAAGAGATAGATGCCGACACCGGGAACAGCGAAGAACCGAAGGTAGAGATGCGGATGGGGAAGAGTTGTTGGAGGATCGAGCACCTGCACCCCAGGGAGAAGATCAATGCTGAGCGCCCGCAATTTGTAACTCAAAAGGAGAGCGGCGAATACTGCGGAAGCATCGAGGGGGATCCGGAGAACGCCAAGGACAATCTCGGATTTCTTCATTTGTTATGAGTGTACCGGAGTGACAAAAAACAGGACTCTCGCCCTGTCCTTTATCCTGCCCCTTCCTACGCCGGGTTCTGTGTCGCCCAGTAGTAGATGCTTACGCATCACTACAGGCCAGATGATCATCTCTCTAGGGTACCGATTGCTCGGGACCTCTCGCCCTGTAGTCGTGCGAAGCACGTACTACTGGGGCATTAGCGGAGGGGTCATAGGCCTGACGGAACCATCAAGAATCCCTATAACCCAATTCCTCCTTGCTTCACCATGAGTTTACCAACTGAGCTTGGAAGCCGCAGTCCTCGGTCATTCCGAGGCGTTTCACTCACCAAAAGGTGATTCGTCACTGTGGCACTGGTCCTCATGCGCCTTTACCGGATATGTGACGCACGGACGGGCATTACCCGCATGGCGTTCCGGTGAAGCCCGGACGTTCCTCTTCGCCCCGTAGAACGGGGCGCAGCGATCATCGAAGGAGCAGGAACTGCATTTTCCTATTTCTACAGAGCCAAATCAAGGATTTTCTGGACTTTCTGCAACACTGTAAGATGCATGTATGCCGCTGTAGCTCAGGGGTAGAGCAACTCACTTGTAATGAGTAGGTCATCGGTTCAAATCCGATCAGCGGCTCCACTTTCTCTCATCGCTCCACCCGAATCACCTCAACGCCCTCCGCAGAGGGGGCAGCAACGACGATCCGTTTTCCTGCACGGGAAACCGTATAGAACGTCTCATCGACGCCAACAGCAAAGGGATCTGCGGGAATGCGCTCGAGATACCGCGGAACGAGCATCCTCAGATCGAGCATTCCCTCACAGGAAGAGGCATCCTCCCGACACACGGGTTTCGCTGTCTCCTCAATACCCTCCGGATACCGTCCGTCATGCTCGAGAGCATAGAGCGTAAGAGCATTCTCCAAATAACGGACATCCTCGAATCGTTTCTGGTTTCGTAGAGCAGAAGAACTCCCCACATTTCCCAAAATCACAGCCGCACCACACCCGACAGCAAGGAGGAGGAGCAAAAGCGCCACCAGTTCAAGCCGCGTCACAGTCTGCCGCACACCCACAAACCCAGTATACCAGCTCTGCCCTTGCCCTTGTCCCGGCCCCCGCTCTATCCTCTCCCCATGCTCGCGAAACTCAAATGGCGCAAGCGCCTGAGGAAACATGGATTCCTCTCCCGCATGCAGACAAAGGATGGCCGTCGTGTCATCAAAAGACGACGGGCAATTGGAAGGAAGAGACTGACGGTACAGAAAGGGTAACAATGCCAAATGGGCTCTTTCTTGTCTCCGCGAACCAGACTGCGCGAGCACAGCCCGATGCGGTTCGGATTCATCGGACAAGCGAGTACTGTCTGGTGAAGCGAAGGTCATGAGTTTGCATTACAATTCCACCATGCGTTTCCTTCATCGCCTTAGTGCGATCCTCTTCTCAATCTTCGGACTGACGTTCGCGCTCGCTTACGTCCTCTTCCGGAATGAGATCGCAGGCGTCTGGCCACTGTGGTGGCTCCAGGTAGCTGACCTCCCGCTGCTTCTCACCGGACTCATATATGGGAGCATCAGCATCGAACGGAGTCTGCAGCAACCCTCTAACCATTCACGCCTTATCTCCCTCATTGTCTTCTTCCTAGCTTTTCTTCTCTTCGCATTCTTCACTTTTTTTAACTTCTGGCCTCTACTGAGTAGACAGTGAGTTATGTTCTCCCTTTCCCACCTCCACTCCGGCCTCCAAATTCTCACTGCTCCCAGTGACGGAACAGCCTCCGTCACGGTTCTCGTCTTTGCGGGCGCAGGGTCGCGCTACGAGAAAGAGAAGGAGCGTGGCGTCAGCCACTTCCTCGAGCACATGTTTTTCAAAGGGGGAAAGAAATATCCGACGACGAAAGATGTGAGCATTGCCATAGATGGCATCGGAGGAGATTTCAACGCCTTCACTGCCAAAGAATATGCGGGGTACTACGTAAAAGTTGCAGCCAAGCACACAGAACTTGCCTGTGACGTCCTCTCGGACATGCTCCTCAATGCATCGTTCCCACCAAAGGAAATTGATAAAGAGCGCGGCGTCATCATGGAGGAAGAGCGCATGTACCAGGACACCCCGATGTATCGGGCAGGATGGGATTTCGAGGAACTCCTCTACGGCGATCATCCGCTCGGCTGGGACACAATCGGAAAAGAAGAAGTCATCCACTCCGTCACACAAGCGGATTTCCAAAAACATAAAGACCTCCTCTACACTCCCAATAATCTTGTCCTCGCCTTTGCTGGCAAGGTCACAAAAAAGGACGCCGAGAAGCTTGCCGAGCAATATTTTTCAGACATTGCTGGTAAGCAAGATCGTACATTTCTCCCCTTCAAAACGTACAACAAAGAGCGGGTCTTCCTCAGGACGAAGACGACGGAACAAGCCCACCTCGTCATTGGTGTCCCCGGCATCCCATCGCAACACAAAAACCACTTTGCAAACAAGCTCCTCTCTATCATCCTCGGCGGGAACATGAGTTCCCGTATGTTCCTCAATATCCGCGAAGCGCACGGTCTCTGTTATTACATTTCCACGGAAGTGGACAGCTACCTTGACGCAGGATCGCTGGCTACGAGGGCGGGCGTGGACCAATCACGCCTATATGAAGCGGTTAAGCGTATTCGCGAGGAGTACATGCTATGCGCAAAAAAGGGCATACTTCCAGAAGAACTCCGGCGCGCGAAGGAGTATCTCAAAGGAAAAATCACTCTGAGCCTGGAAGATAGCGAAGAACGCGCCAACTTCTATGGAAAACAGGCCTTGCTCTACCCGAAAATCCGAACGATCGCCGAGTACTTCCATGAAATAGACCGCGTGACGAAGGAACAGGTCTCAGCTCTGGCCGCCCGGCTCCTGAAGCCCGAAGAGCTGCGTCTCGTGGTGATTGGGAAGGAAAAGGACAAGGAAAAACTCCGCGATCTCATCGCTTGACCCAAACGGGGAAGGCAGTGAGACTACCGCCATGGAACGCACTCTCATTCTCATTAAACCTGACGGGGTCGAGCGGGGTCATGTCGGAGATATCCTCTCGCGCCTGGAGAAAGTCGGTCTCAAAATTGCAGGAATGAAGATGGTGTGGCCAAAAAGAGATGACGTGGATCGGCACTACACCTTGACGGACGAATGGGTGCAGGGAGTCTTCGCGAAAGCGAAGCAGAAGTATGACGCTCTCGGACAGGCATTTCCGTACAGCGAGGCGAAAGAGTACGGAGCGGCCATCAAGGCGGGCCTCATGGAGTTCCTCCAATCCGGACCCGTCGTTGCGATGGTTCTCGAAGGCGAACAATCCGTCGCTCTTGTCCGCAAGCTCGTCGGCGCGACAGAGCCTGCCTCCGCCGCCCCCGGCACCATCCGCGGAGACTTCTCCCTCGATAGTTACGCGCTCTCGAATGGCCAGAACCGTCCGCTGCGCAATCTCATCCATGCCTCGGGTACCGTCGAAGAGGCCCGGAACGAGATAGCGGTCTGGTTCGCGGCAGATGAACTCCATGACTACCCTCACTCCCTCACGAACATTCTCTACGACCCCCTGCACTTCACACCGAAAAAAGGATAGTGCTGAAAATCCTCGTCTTCGTCGCGCTCCCGATCATCTCCCTCCTCCTCGGAGCGCAGCTCGGGTGGCGTTCCCGGGAAATGCTGGGCGATGGCAATGGTCTTCCGCGCACGATCAACGCCACGGAGAGCGGGGGGTATGTCGTCCTCGAAGATCCGGAACGGGATGCCGATATCAGTCTTCTTTGGCACGTGTGGCGCCTGCTCCTCGGCCGCTACGTTGCTCCGGAGCAACTGCAGCCACGGACGATGCTTATCGGGGCGATCCGTGGACTGGTCGACGCGGTCGGAGACCCATACACGACGTTCCTCACGCCGGAGGAGCATCAGGAATTCCGCGATGCTCTCCAGGGGGAACTCCAGGGCATCGGTGCGGAACTTACAGTCCAGGAAGGAAGAATCGTTGTCGTTGCCCCTCTTCCCGGCTCTCCCGCGGAGCGCGCAGGGCTCCTTCCCGGCGACATCATCACTGCGGTCAACGGAGAGGACACGGACAAAAAGAGCCTATCGGATGTGGTGCACCACATCCGCGGACCGAAGGGGTCCGAAGTGAGCCTCTCCATTCTTCGAAAGGCAACGACACAGACGATCCGCATCAAACGGGAGGATATCCGCATCCCCAGCGTCGAGGAGGAGATGAAAAACACGCCGGGAGGACCCATCGCCTACGTTGCCGTCAACCAATTCGGCGATAGCACCGTGAAGGAAGTGACCGCGGCGATCGGTGCCGCAAAAAAGGCGGGCGTGCGGGGCCTCATTCTCGATGTCCGCCACAATGGCGGCGGATATCTCGATGGCGCCGTTGCGCTTACGTCACTTTTTTTGCAGCAGGGGAAGGTGGTTTCGGTGAAGGGGAGAGGGGACGCTCTCTCCAATCATTATGTGACGGGCCATCCTGCTCTTCCGGACCTCCCCATGGTCATTCTTGTGAATCAGGGATCCGCAAGCGCAGCGGAAATTCTTGCGGGAGCCCTCCAGGATCACAAGCGTGCGACGGTGATCGGAACGAAGAGCTTTGGGAAGGGCACGGTGCAGGAAGTCATCGACCTCCCCGAAGGGAGCGGCCTCCGTCTGACCACGGCCCACTGGCTCTTACCCTCTGGACGAAACCTCGCCCATGAAGGCATTACTCCCGACATCGTCATCGACCGCACACCGGAGGACATTGATGCAAAAAGAGATCCACAACTCGAGACTGCTTTGAGGTGGTTTGAGAGTGATGCCAAAGAGTAGGTACCAATGGAGAATGCCGATGTGTCATGGTGAGCGTAGACGAACCATCACATCGGCAATCCACTGTGTCGCCCTTCGACTACGCTCAGGGTGGCACAATAACGTACCTGTATAATCCCCTCCAATGATCCGCCTCCCCGCATCATTGGAACGCAAGCTCGCGGAACAGTTTCCTCTCATTCGCGAACGTGAGCGCTTTGCGGCGGAAGCAGTGGAACATGCTTTCGAGACAACGTCCCCTGACCAAAAAGAACAGCCCGTCGCCATCGGCGGTACACTCCACCTCTTCACCGACGGGGGATCCCGCGGAAATCCCGGACAGGCAGCCATTGGCTGCATCATCGAGGACCCTCTCCGCGGGACGGTCCTCAAGGAGTACGCCGAAGTCATCGGCGTCGCGACGAACAATGTCGCCGAGTACCGCGCCTTGATCAAGGGACTCGATCTCGCGAGTCTGTATCATCCCAACCGCCTCATCTGTTATCTGGATTCCGAGCTGATTGTGAAGCAGTTGAACGGGGAATACCGCGTCCGCATGCCGTCGCTCCAGGTTTTTGTCGAAGAGATCCGGGCAATCACAGAAACATTGCCCGATGTCGTCTTCACATTTGTCCCACGGGAGGACAATTACCGTGCGGACGCTCTCGTGAACAAAGCCCTCGATGCTCATCCCTCTCCTTCGTACAAAAAACCGCAGAGACGGGCTCGCTAAAAAACTGTCCACGGAGAGGATAATCGATCTGCTCCTTCAGCATGCAAGCGCAGAAAGAACGCACCTTCTCTAAAGGCGCCGGCGCCGGCGCCGTACAGAACGGAAAACCCCGAGATGCATCAATGAACGCTCGTTCCTGCAGGGAAAATGGAGAAGAATGCACATCGACATCAGGAAGCAGACCGAGAATGTGGAGCGTGCGCAGGGCAAATGCGACAACAATATGGTCTCCCTCCGCGGAGCGCGCGAGGAATGCCGCTGTTGCGTCGAAAAGATCCGGGAGTGGGTGTTCGTCGTGCAACAGGGAGAGAAGGATCTCTATACCGCATTCTGCGCGAAAAAAAGCTGACGAATCCCCAGAAGGAATGCCACCGGCTATGGGCACTGCGGCGGTAACAAGTCCCCCGCCAGAGAGCTCCTTCACGCTCACGAGAGCGCGACACAATGGCAAGAGCGCCGAACCCATGCGGCTGTGCGGACGACGCACGCCGCGTGCCCGCGCCGCAAGTCTCCCACGTTCTCGCGTGAAGAGAATGCAGAAACGATCCGCCTCCCCAACGTCAATAGTCCGAAGAATGAGCGTGTCGTAGTGATATGCGTAGGGCATGTCGACGAAGAATCAGGCTACCATCTAATGAGTTTCATCATTAAAGAAATAACCATAAAACTCAGGAGCATACCAGAAAAAGTAACAGCAGTGAGACGACACGCTACTGGCCCAACAATGGAGAGAGGCCGGGCGCCAAGATATTCCTGTAGTGTGCCGTTCTCTTCGTCTGGACCCAATGCCCGACGTGCGCGACGGAGGAGAGAAAGAAAAAGGAGACAAGAGAGTGTAAAGATAACTCCCAAAAAACACACCCGAAGAAAACGGAGCGCTGTCCCAACAGATTGCATCTTTCGCACTTGTTCCCCCATGCGGACAAGTGCGCTGGGAGATACAAGCTCCTGCCATGTCGGCTCTGTCATTAATGCGCCAAGAAGTGATCGATACCCCTGTTCGGTACGGACATGGACAATAAGCGCATCCAAAAAGAGCGACTCACTCCTCTCCGAAAGGCGCGTATCTGGAAACATCGACTGCATAGTGAGGAATTGTTGCTCGCGTGTACGGTATGTCACCCGGAATACCGGCGGGAAACGCTGAAGGAAAACGAGAAGCTCCTGTGCGGCGGATACCGCATGACCCAAACGGAGCTCGAGGATCACAGGCTCCCTGGAAAGGAGTAGCCGCTCAGCGCCATCGACGCTAAAGAATCCGATAACAAAAACCTGGAGAATGAAAATTGGGAGAATGAGTGCGAAACCAAAACGCATACCAACAGTATCTCAGACTACGGCATGACATACCACTGCATCCTGGGGAGCATGTTCATGGTGTTCCACATGTGCGATCCCATCCCGTGCGCGTGAGTTTCCAGGATCGATGTCAAGGGCGCGGAGGAAAAGAGAGCGCGCCTTCGGGATACACCGGAGTGTGAGGTACACCTCTCCAAGATCACAGAGAGTGTGAGTATTAAAATCCTCTAAATTCAATGCGCGCTCCAGAGTAACAACTCCCTGTACAGTCTCTCCATGATGGAAAAGCGCCCATCCGAGGGATCGGAGAATATCCGGCGTGTCCGGCTGTGAGCGATTAGCGTGTTGGAGAAATTCCACTGCACGGCCAAACTCTCCCTTATGAATGGAAACAAGACCAAGAATGAAATTCCCAATCGCACTCTCGGCATGAAGCATAACAGTACGACGGGCGGCCAAGAGCGCACGTCGCACATGTCCCATACACCATTCATTCTCTGCGATTTCCTCAAGGACAGCCGCACTTCCAGGATCCTCGATAAGCATGTCCTCCAGAAGAAGAACCGCCTGCACATACTCACATTTCTCTTTGAGAATACGTGCGCGGGAAAGACGCTCAAGAAACAAAGAAGAGGGAATCTGACATGTATCGGCATCGGGAGACATAGCGATAGTATATCCATCTCCTGGAGCTACTCAAATACCTTGAAAAACGTCCGGAGTATGGAGGGACCGCCAATGACAACAACGAGGCCGGCGATTCCCCCAATCATCATCGTTTTCCCTTTCTGCAGCATGTCCTCCTTTCCGGCCCCAAGAATCATGAAAAGCGCCCCTATGGCAAAAATAACGGTACAGAATGCGACAATGGCGCCCCAAAGTAAGTTCACAATGCTCGTAATAATGCCGGCTGCTGATAGATTCGCCCCAGGTATTTGGAACTGACCCGCCTCGGCGACTTCAAAGAGGAGCATGGCATACAGTGCATACATGTGCATACTGTAGCACATGCAACAGAGAGGGCTCCAAAAGCACATCACCATTGCGCGCTGCGGCGGAGCTCTCGTATTCATGGGATTCGCCTACATCGCATTCCTCTGGTGGTCTCTCCCGGACATCCGCAATGCGAGTTCCATCCTCGCGTCACAGAGCACCGTCATCATGGACAGAAACGGTACCGAGCTCTACCGCCTCTTCCAAGAACAAGATCGAACATTCGTTCAGCGCACCTCCCTCCCCCCGTACGTTGAACAAGCAGTGCTTGCCATTGAGGATGAGCGCTTTTTCGAGCATGGATGCGTTGATTTCCGCGCAATCACACGAGCCCTTTTTGCAAACATCTTTCGAGGCTTCAAATCCCAAGGAGCTTCAACCCTCACACAACAGCTGGCACGGAACGCGCTTCTCACGCGTGAGAAGCGCGTCAGCCGCAAAATAAAGGAAATTTTCCTCGCCTGCGCACTCGAGCGCCGCTTCACAAAAGAAGAACTGTTGGAACTCTATCTCAACTGGATACCCTTCGGACAAAACGCCTATGGCATCGAACAGGCCAGCCGGAAATATTTCGGCATTTCTGCGAAAGAACTCTCTCTCGCACAAGCCGCGGTGCTTGCCTCTCTTCCACAGCGCCCATCGTACTTCAATCCTTACAGTGCTCATGTGCGAACGAGCGTGAGTGACCGCATTGCCGAGGATATGAGACATGGTGAGATATTGCGCGTCAGTGACATCCCGGAAAAAGAAATGACCATTGGTCTTCTCGGCAAGACTGTCGGTTCCGGTGCAAATGCTCTCTATATCGGCGGGAGAACGGATGTTGTGCTCCGCAAAATGCATGATCTCAGTTTCATCGATGAACGGGAGCGTCTAAGTGCACTTGTAGAACTTGAACACATCACCTTTACTCCCTACCGCGAAGACATCCGTGCTCCCCACTTCGTTCTTTGGATCCGCTCTGAGGTCGAGAAGCTTCTGGAAGGATTTGCCCAGGAGAACCTCCTCGAACGCGGCGGTCTCCGCATCGAGACAACTCTCGACTGGGAACTCCAACAAATTGCAGAAGAGGTTATCGCAGACTCTATGGAAAATATACGCACCATCTACAATGCCAACAATGCAGCCCTCGTCGCTCTCGATGCAAAAACACGGGAAATTCTCGCATACGTGGGGAATGCTGATTTCAATGACTCTACCCATGAGGGAAAAATCGACATGGCGCGGATTCCACGCCAACCGGGATCGAGTTTTAAGCCATTCACCTACGCAGCGGCCTTTCAGAACGGATACGGACCGGGAACGGTGCTCTACGACGTCCCCACAAAATTTGGAGAAAATGAACCGCAGAACTTCGATGGAACATTCTGGGGACCACTGAGTCTCCGTCGTGCACTGGGAGCATCGCGCAATATCCCTGCAGTAAAAACATTCTTCCTCGCAGGAGGTGAAGAACCTATTCTCCAACTTGCGGCACGCATGGGAGTCATAAGTCCCAAAATTCAGAAAGGAGAGCTTTCGCGAGCGAGGGGAAAACCTTTCGATTATGGCTGGCCACTCGCAATCGGGGCAGCGGAGGTTACCCTCCTTGAAATGGTTCATGGTTACAGCACATTTACGAGTCTTGGCTCATACTTACCACTCACAAGCATCCGCCGTATCAGTGACCGAAATGGGAACATTCTCTTCGAGACGCCATCCGAAAACCCCGAACAGGTCCTCGATGCACGGATTGCTTACCAAATCACCTCCATCCTGAGTGACCCGGAACCACGTCCGAACGAATACTGGCAAAGCGTCCTCACTCTTCCTGATACAGAGGCAGCGGCAAAGACGGGAACGAGTAATAAGTGCCTAAAGAGGGAAAAGGAGAAGAATGAAAAAGACAGAAAAGATGTAAAGGATATAAAGGAAGAGGGAGCGTGCATAGAACGGCGACCGGACAACCTCTGGACTATTGGCTACACCCCAACACTCGTTGCGGGAGTCTGGGTCGGGAATGCGTCGAATAAACCTCTTGCGGAAAAAGCAGAATCTCTCGTCATCGCAGCCCCGATATGGAAGGCATTCATGACACGCGCCCTAAAGACTCTTCCAAATGTTGTAACAAGTTTTTCTCCTCCTCTAGGCCTCCTCCACCCCCAAATCTCCCTCCTTTCCGGCGAACTTCCCGCCACCTGCACACCCGTGAACCTTCGAAAAGCAGAAATCTTCATGGAAGAGCGCCCTCCGACAAAAACGGATCCAGCCTGTTCCCGAATCTTCGTCGACAAGGTCACCGGCTTCCGCGCATCAGATTCCTGCCCGTACGAAGCCCGCGAGGAACAGAGCTTTCTCCTCCCAAAAAGCCTTCTTCCCGACCGATGGCCGGAATGGGAAAAGGGGATTCAGGAATGGGCAAACAAACAGATGATCCTGTGGAACAAAACACCGAATCACTCCGGTTCTCTCCTCCCACTCCCCCTCGCTCCCACCGTAGAATGCGACATTGCGCTCACGCCGGGACGCATGGAGAAACCTACCCTCCGCATCACATTTCCAAAGGTGGGAGACACTGTGCCATACCCCTCTTTCCGACCAAAGATTGATGTTACCGTCGGCTCACACATTAATGACCTCCGATTCTTCGTTGATGGAAAACTCATCGCATCAGGTTCCGGCTCTTTCAGTCCAATTCTCACAATGCCGAAGTCCATCAAACATTCAGGGACGCATACCGTAGAAATCACCGTCATCGACCGGTATTTCAACGAGGTGAAGAGATCCGTGTCCTTTCGATTTGGAGAGGATCGCTCTCCTCCTTCCATCCATCTCACCTCCCCTAAGGAAGGCATTTCTCTTCACCAAGGCACGGAAATTTTCCTCCGTGCAACGGCCAACGATGCGGATGGCGGCATTAAACACGTCCAATTCTTCCTGAACGACCGCCTCCTCAGTAATGACCCTCTTCCACCATACGAGCTTTCGTACACAACCGATCTCAAACCCGGAACCTACCAAATAAAAGCCCGTGCGACGGATTTGGCAGGAAACGCGGGAGAGGATGTTATGGAATTGCGTGTCGAATAAATCAGACTGCTACCAGAAACTTCGCATTCGTAAAAACCTCCGTCACATCATCATCTGCTTCAAGAGCCTCGACGAAGGTGCGGATTTTTTCTGCAACTGCCGTATCTGCGATTTTTACCCGCTCCTTCGCTCTGTACTTGAGACCAGCTTCGAGAACGTCGAACCCATTCTCCTTGAGAAAATTCCGTACTTCCACCCAATTATTCTGACTCGTAGTCACGGTCACGGTATCGCCGTCGGTATCGATATCCTCGGCGCCGATTTCGATGAGATGAAGTTCCATATCGTCCCGTAGGCGAAAGCCATGGCTTTCGCCTACGCCTGCATCCTGCTGTTTCCGTGCAACAACGACCCCCTTCCTTTCAAACATCCACGCAACCGCGTTCGTATCCGCAAAGTTTCCACCGTTCTTTCCGGCGATCGAACGGATGTTTGCGATGGTGCGATTGCGATTGTCCGTGAGGCATTCGATGAGGCAAGCGACCCCTCCAGGCCCGTATGCCGCATAGAGAATCTCGGCCATCTGCTCTCCTTGAAGTTCTCCTGTCCCCTTCTTAATCGCGCGCTCGATATTCGCATTCGGAACATTTTCTGCGCGGGCATTCTCGATTGCCGCACGAAGGGCATTGTTCATTACAGGATCCCCCACGCCGGCACGCGCCGCCATCTCAATCAGACGTGCATGACGCGTGAATATCTTTCCGCGCTTCGCATCCTCCGCAGTTTTGCGGACCCGAATGTTCGCCCATTTACTATGTCCGGACATAGGAGCTACTTCCTATACGCGAGCATCCCCATAAACCTCGCTCTTTCGATCGCGGTCTTGAGCATCTTCTGGTGCCGGAGACATATTCCCGTACGAGAACGATTGCGGATGTTCCCAAAGTAATCTACGTGCGGCTTCAGTGTGGGATAATCCTTGTAATCCACTTCACGAACATTTTTCTCACAAAAAGAACATGCTTTCTTCTCCTGTCGTGGCCGGTAAGGCTTTTCCATATTATACATCGATGTCCTTATCAGTAATAATCTTCTGAATCTGCTCAGTAATTTGCTCCTCTTTTACCTCGGTGTGCTCTATTTTTTTCTGTGGACGATTTGCCTGACGCCGAGCACGATCGGCAATTTGCCGACGAACGTGTTCCTCGCGCTCTGTTTTTTGCGTCCGATCCTTTGTATCCTCCTCTTTCAACCAAAGATCATACCGCTCAGAAAATTTTACCATCGGTTCTGCGCTTCGAACCATAAGCACAAGATGCCGGAGTACTCCTTTCATAATCCGCAGTTGCTGATCAACCTCGCGCACGCGCGCAGGATCGATCGTGTAATGAAGAATGAGAAATTTTCCCTCTCGATGTCCACAGATAGGATACGCGAGCCCACGAGTACTCCAGACGTCTCGCTCTCTGAACTTCCCTCCAGCCTCCTCAATGAGGGTGGTGACATCGCGCAAAACCTCCTGCTCCTCCTTCTGAGAAAGGGAAGAAGGATATAGAATCGCAAATTCGTACAATCGCGCTTCTTCCTCTGCCGCTTCTTCAAGTAATACCATCGTGATTCATGGGTAGAACCCTCGAAGGAAGCTCCATCGAAGGAAATCACTATAATACAAAGATGGTATGCGAGGCACAGGAAAAGTCAAGGCGCCGCTTGACGCATTCCGTAGCTCTCACTACGATGCCCGAGCTCATTCACAGCATCGTGTAGTAGAGAAGTGTGTAAAGGAACTATGTATTCTTTTGAAAACGAGTAACAAAGCTATGATCATCTTTTTTGAAGAGTTTGATCCTGGCTCAGAGTGAACGCTGGCGGTGTGCCTAAAACATGCAAGTCGAGCGATCAGCGGTAGCAATATTGCTGGGAGCGGCGAACGGCTGCGTAACACGTGGGAACCTACCCCGGACTCAGGGATAACCCCGCGAAAGCGGGGCTAATACCGGATGGCTCCAGCATCCTTGGCAACAAGGGGCGCTGGATAAAGATTTTTCGGTCCGGGAGGGGCCTGCGGCCCATCAGCTTGTTGGTAGGGTAACGGCCTACCAAGGCTATGACGGGTAGCTGGTCTGAGAGGACGACCAGCCAGAATGGAACTGCGACACGGTCCATACTCCTACGGGAGGCAGCAGTTAGGAATCTTCCGCAATGGGCGAAAGCCTGACGGAGCGACACCGCGTGGAGGACGAAGCCCTTACTGGGCGTAAACTCCTGTTCTGAGGGACGAAATTTTTGACGGTACCTCAGGAGAAAGCACCGGCTAATCCTGTGCCAGCAGCCGCGGTAAGACAGGAGGTGCAAGCGTTACTCGGAATGACTGGGCGTAAAGCGTCTGTAGGCGCCCCATTAGGTCTGGCATGAAATCGCAGAGCTTAACTCTGCGTCCGTGTTTGAAACCGGCGGGGTTGAGGTACTCAGAGGCATCTGGAATGTCGTGTGTAGGGGTAAAATCCGTTGATACACGATAGAACGCCAAAAGCGAAGGCAGGATGCTAGGAGTGTCCTGACGCTCAGAGACGAAAGCGTGGGGAGCAAACCGGATTAGATACCCGGGTAGTCCACGCCCTAAACGATGCGTGCTCGGTGTTGGGGATTCAATCTTCCTCAGTGCCCTAAGCTTACGCGGTAAGCACGCCGCCTGGGAAGTACGGCCGCAAGGCTAAAACCCAAAGGAATAGACGGGGACCCACACAAGCGGTGGAGCATGGGGTTTAATTCGATGACAAGCGAAGAACCTTACCCAGGCTTGACATGCCAGGAACCCCGCAGAAATGCGGGGGTGCCGCAAGGAACCTGGACACAGGCGCTGCACGGTCGTCGTCAGCTCGTGCCTTGAGGTGTACTGTTAAGTCAGTCAACGAGCGCAACCCTCATCCTGTGTTGTTTTTTCACAGGAGACTGCCGCCTCCAAGGCGGAGGAAGGTGAGGATGACGTCAGATCAGCGTGGCCCTTATGCCTGGGGCGACACCCGTGCTACAATGGCCGGCACAAAGGGCAGCTAACCCGCGAGGGCAAGCCAATCCCAAAAAACCGGTCTCAGTTCGGATTGTAGTCTGCAACTCGACTGCATGAAGTTGGAATCGCTAGTAACCGTGAATCAGCCACGTCACGGTGAATATGTTCCTGGGTCTTGTACTCACCGCCCGTCAACTCATGGAAGGCAGGAATGCCCGAAGCGCCTTTACCCGCAAGGGGAGGCATCACGGCAGATCTGCTGACTGGGAGTAAGTCGTAACAAGGTATCCGTAGGAGAACCTGCGGATGGAACGTTTCTGTACCAGGAAACACTGGAAAAATACATGCTCTGGTTAGTGCTTATGGAGCCATCATGCATTTTGATTGACCGAGGAGCACCCCAGCACCCTTGTGCACCGAAAGGTGTGCAGAGGTGCTGGGCTCGGACTCACCTTCTCTACTACACAATGCTGTGAAACGCCGTTGCGTTTCACCCTGAGCCTCTCGAAGAGCAAAAAGGCCTAACGGGGCATCTCGGTAGCTTCGACGAATGCACGAAGACGTTGACGGAAGAATGGGTCTTCGAGGGGTGGCTGGAGAACAGTTTCCCTCTCTTTCCGCAGGGCAGCGAGAAGATCGTCGCCGACCTCCGGATCGTGTCCTCCGTATTCTTGCAGGAGTTCCAATTCTTCAGCCGATGGTGGATTGTTCACAGGAACCATGGATCATGGTGTAGAGTTCGTCCCGGAGAGAAGCAACAGGAAGACGGTCGATGAGAGCCGCAAGGAACCCTTCGACGCAGAGACGCCGGGCTTCTTCCAGGGAAATGCCGCGCGATCCCATGTAAAAAAGATCATCTGCGGACACCTTCGTCACCGTCGCGCTGTGACGCGCCTTCACGTCGTTCGTCTTGATCTCTAGCGCCGGAACAGCGTCGACCTTTGCCGAAGCGTCCAGCATCAATATGTGCTGTGTGAGATGGGTACTCGTTCCGTCCCCGTCCTCTCCGATAACGATCGCTCCGTGACACCCGACGCGCGCGCGGCCGCAGGCGACGCCCTTCATGGCGACTTCTCCTTTTCCATGGGGGGCATGAAAGAGATTTTTGACATGGAGATTGTAGTGCTGCTCTGCGCGCGCAAGGAAGAGCCAATTGATGGTGCTCTCCCCCCCCTCGCCCGTCACTTCCGATATCAGTTCATGTTGGACATTCATTCCTCCGAAGACGGCATTCCACCAATGAATGCCCCCCCCCGCTTCCACCGCCCCATGCTGTACGAAGTGCACAGATGCGGAAAACTCCGGAGGGATGATGCTCACGACCGTCAACGTGGCGTGCGGCGCCACGGAAACGGAGAGCGTTCTCGTGTGTTTCCCGGCGGGCCCGGCTGCCACGTCCACAATGCATAGATGCGAGCCTTCCTCCGCTCGGAGCGTATTGCTGTCCACGAGGCGTAGCCTGGACACGCGTTGTCCGGGGGTTCTGATCATTGTCATATGTAATATAATGACGTATAATAATAAAGATGCTTCGCAAGAAGAAAGAAAAGCGGGAAAGCACAGAGTATATGCCGCTCTTCGAAGAGCCAACGGATCGGGATCTCTTCCGGCGCCTCGTTGTCCTCGGCATTCTCAATGAGGAAAAAGAGCGTAAGAATTGGTTCTCCGACGTTCCGCGGGGAGAGGATGGACTCAGAATCATGAACTTCAAAAAGTTTCTCGCATCGAATCGCGCATGGTACCTCTGGCTTCTTTCGCTCCATGATGACGGACATTCTCCGGAAGAAATCCGGCGAAAAAGCGCGGAGAAGGCAAGGGAGAATATTCGGAGCCTGCGCGAATACCTGCGACGCAAAGCGTCACTCTCGTAGGGCGCTCTTCCCCTCGCGTTCCCGGAGAACCTGCAACTGAATCCAGCGCCAATAGTCCTGCTGGTTTTTGGGGACCACCGCGGGGTACGGAGGAGATTTCTGCTCTCCATCCGCATCGCGGAGGAGATCCTGCGGGCCCGAAACGGCCGGCTGTTCCTGCATGTCTGCCATAGGCAAGAGGGAAAAAACGACAGTGGTATAGCAATATTTCCCATGCAGATCAAGGGGCAAGATGGGAGGTATTCTTGACCTGTCATCCAACGGAGCCTTCCATTTCAAGCTCGATCAAACGATTCATTTCCACGGCGTATTCCAATGGAAGATTCCGGATGATTGGTTCGATGAAACCATTCACGATCATTGCGAGGGCTTCTTCCTTTGGGATACCACGGGACGTGAGATAGAAGACATCTTCCTCAGAGAGTTTCCCAACGCTCGCTTCGTGGGCAATCGTGACGTCGTCATTGCGAATCTGGATATCGGGAATGGTATCGGTCCTGCTTTCGCCATCGAGGAGGAGTGCGTCGCACTGCACGTTCGCCGTACAGCCATGGGCATGTGAAGCGACTTTCAACATCCCACGGTAGACCGCCGTCCCGCCATTTTTGCTGATCGACTTACTGACAACCTTACTGCTTGTATTCGGCGCAAGATGGAGAACTTTCACTCCAGTATCCTGCCACTGTCCTTTGTTCGCAAATGAAATTGCGAGATGATCGCACCGCGCACCATCCCCCGCGAGCACCGAGCAGGGGTAGAGCATCGTGCAACCGCTCCCCATATTCCCACCCACCCACTCGATCGTCCCATCCTTCGAAACAATTGCCCGCTTCGTATTGAGGTTATAGGTATCACGACTCCAGTTCTCGACACTCGAATAGCGCGCCTTCGCTCCAGGCTTCACGAAGATTTCGACGCAGCCTGCATGCAGCGCCTGGGAACCGTACTGAGGAGCACTACAGCCCTCGATGTAATGCACGTCGGCACCCTCATCCGCGACAATCAGCGTGTGCTCGAACTGGCCCATGTTCTTGGCATTCATGCGGAAGTAGGCTTGCAGAGGATCGCGCACTTTCACGTCCTTCGGCACATATAGAAATGTCCCACCGCTCCAGACGGCGCCATGGAGCGCTGTGAACTTGTGGTCGGAAGAGGGGACACATTTCATGAAGTACTCCCGGACAAGTGCCGGATGCTTCCGCACCGCATCGTCCATGTCGAGAAAAATGACCCCGAGTGACTCCCATTCTTCTTTGAGCTTATGGTAGATGACTTCCGACTCGTACTGCGCGCCGACTCCTGCGAGGACCTTTCGCTCGGCTTCGGGAATTCCCAATCGATCGTAGACCTTGCGAATATCCTCGGGAACCTTTGCCCAATCATCGGGGGTGTCACCCTGAGCGTAGTCGAAGGGCCGGGCATAGTAGATGATGTCATCGAGATCGAGAGAAGAAAGATCTGCCCCCCATTTCGGAATTTCCTTCTCTTGGAAAATTTCCAGGCTCTCAAGTCGATGCTCGAGCATCCACTTTGGTTCCTTCTTATCAGCCGAAATTCTCCGCACAACTTCTTCATCGACTCCCCTCTTCGCCCCCTTCGCATACGGCGCTGGATTGGGAGTATCTAAGATTTGCCGATTGATATGAGCAAAGATGGGAGTCACTTTAACTCATACGTCAGCGTCACCTGTACATTGATCTCCTGCTCCCCTGCAGGAAGCGGCAGATCAGGAGCACCTCCACTCATCACTACTTTCTCCACTCGCATCATCATTGGCTGAACCCAGCCACCACCACCTTCACTGAAACCCTTGAGCCTACCTAAACGTTTCCCGAGATTGCGAGCAAGGAGTTCCGCCTTCCTCTTCGCTTCAGCTACGGCTTCCTCCCGCGCATCTGCGCGTTGTTTTTCAGGATCATCAATCGTGAATTGGACATTCCCCGCCTGGTTCGCCCCCGCATCCGTCGCCACCGTGAGGACGTCATCGACCTTTGCGAGATCGCGCACCTTCACGCGGAAACTCTGGCTCGCCTCAAACCCGCGGAAGATCTGCCCCTGCTCCGTCCAATCATAGACGGGATTCAGGGAGAAGTGCTCTGTACGAATATCTTTCTCTGCCACTCCAAGAACTTTCACTGCCTGGAAAACAGCATCCATATCTTTGCGCAATTTCTCCATGGCAACCTTTGCAGTCGGTACCCGCCCCGTCTGCACACCAAAGGAAGCCTCTGCAATATCGGGTGGGGAAAACACACGACCCTCACCGCTCACATTAATCGTCAAGTGTTCCCGATCCCGCGTTTCGACGAACTTCCCCCCGATGTATCCCAACCCAAGAAGTGTAGCAATCACAACAGGAAGCCACAGCGGCGGACGGAGAAATATGCGGTAGTCTTCCATGCTCGCCATTCTACATCCTATGTCACCCGTGTCCATTTCTCATACCCTTCCTTCTCCAGCTGCTGCGCGAGGTCCGGCCCACCGCTTTCGACAATCTTCCCGCCAATCATCACATGCACATGGTCAGGGCGGAGGTACTGGAGCATGCGCGCGTAGTGCGTGACGAGGAGAACAGAAAAACTCGCGTCTCGCAGCTGTTGTACCCCTTCCGCCACAACGCGCAGCGCGTCGATGTCGAGGCCGGAATCGGTTTCATCGAGGAGTGCAAGCGCCGGACGCAGCACGCGGAGCTGGAGGATTTCGCATTTTTTTCTCTCCCCGCCGCTGAGCCCCACGTGTACCGGGCGATCGAGGAGGGCGGAGGGGAAATGCAGGCGCTCCGCTTCTTCCGCGAGAAGGCTCTGAAAGCTCAGGAGGGATCGCGGGCGCATGTTCCGCGCCGTCGTGTGTTGCTTGTATGCCGCATAGAGGAAACTTCGGAGAGGGACGCCTGCAAGCTCCCGCGGGTATTGAAACGCGAGGAACAGTCCGCCGCGCGCCCGTGCATCGGGGGACATCGCGAGAAGATCTTGTCCTCGGAAGAGAACGCTCCCACCCGTAACCGCAGAGCGCGGGTGTCCCATGAGGGTATGGACCAGCGTGGACTTCCCGGAACCGTTCGGCCCCATTACCACATGAAGTTCCCCGGCGCCGATGACGAGATCGATTCCATGGACAATTTCCTTTCCTTCAATGGCTACATGCAGATTCTTGATAAGGAGAAGCGGTTCCACCATACTCTCCGTACCATGTCACACGTCATGTTCCACTACAATGGACAGAAGAAAGTTGTTGAGGGAAAAGAGGGGGAAACGTTGCTGAACATTGCCATCAATAATGCCATCCCCATGGAACATGCCTGCGGGGGAAACGGCTTTTGCACAACGTGCATGTGCAAAGTGAAGAACGGCATGGAACATTGCTCCAAACGCAATGACCGGGAAGAGAATATGGGAATCACTAAAGATCCATACCGCCTTGGTTGCCAGACACGCGTAAATGGAACAGGAGATGTTGTTGTGGAAGTAACGGACTGATCCCATTTACGCTTGCGCAAGTGAGAGGAGCTTCTCCTTCACTTCCTCATTGTAGGGTTCTACACGATGAATGCGGCGATACGCCTCTTCTGCCTTCTCCGCATCACCTGTCCGAAGGTAACACTCCGCAAGAAGGTGAAGGAGCTCGGTATCTCGTGAACAGGCAAGAGTCGCTTTTTCAATGTAAGGAATAGCCTCCGTAAAACACTGCGCGGCAACACATGCCCTCCCAAGCGCTGCAAAACGCTCAGGATTCTTTGTGTCCCTCTTCAGCGCCTCTTGGTACGACAGACAAGATTCCCGGTACTTCCCCTGGCGATATTCAGCAAGACCAAGAGCGGCATAGTGTGCAGGATCGTCACTATGGTGAAGAAGTTCCCTATACATCGCCTCAGCCTTTTGATCCCGGTTTGTCAAAAGGTACAGCTTCGCAAGTTGTTCTTGCACAGCCGACGTCTGTGGCTGAATCGTGAGCGCTTGAATGAGTGTGCGCTCTGCTTCCTCTTCCCTCCCATACGCCTGTAATCGTTCCGCAGTGCGCATGAGTGTACGCACCTGCTGGAATGCTGCTGTAGACACTCGCAACAGGTGCAGAGGTTTATGCATCCGAGTTTCCTCTAAAAGATGAGAGCTGCGTGCCTGCAAAGACTGAAACGGCTTCCGTATACCACGAACGAACCGTCGGACGATGTGCTGCCTCAGAAGCGCATGCAATAAGAACACTGCGCATATCCCGACAAAAGAGCCGATGAGCACAAAAACGTAGACCACAGAGCTAAAAAGTGTTTCAAGGAAACCTACCACCTCCAAAAAAACTCCGCAAGTGCCTTTCGATATCTTTTTGGCCCAAATTCCCCAAGAACGAGGAAAAGAGCGCCAAAAGTGATACAGACATCTGCGACATTGAAGAGAGGAAATGGCCAGAGAACAATGAAGTCCGTCACGACCCCATCACGGAAACGATCAATAATATTTGCCAAACCCCCTCCAAGAATGAGACTGGTGCCGATATGACAAAGAAAATGTCGTGACCACTGTTGGAAAAACCAAAGGATGGCAATAAAGGCGCCACCAATGAGAATGTACTGAAGAGGAGGGGGGAACACCACGCCGAATGCAATGCCGGGATTCGTGACATAGTCCAAACCGAACCACGAACCAAAAATCGGCAGAGGTGCGTGGAGGAAAAGATCTGCAAGAGCCTTTGTAGTCACACTGAACAGGAAGCCGACAAGTGCAGTCACAAACGACAATCGCACGCGTCAAGCCTAGAGAGGGCTGTGAACAAACACCACAGGCTATACTCCATTTTGTGCTGCGCCGGATGGATTTCCTCCTCGTCGGTATCGCTATTGGGTTAACATTCTTTGGACTTGCGATGATCGCGAGCGTCAGCGTCTTCGAGAGTCACCAAATCACCCAAAAGCTTGCCGATATTGGACTCCGCGAGGGGCCGAGTAATTCTTTCTATCTTCTCCGAAGCTTCTCGCATTTTATTGTCGGACTCATTGTTCTTGGAATCACTGCGGTTCTTCCCTACAACATATGGAAACGCACAGCAAAAATATTTTTCCTCCTGACAATTCTTCTTATTCTTGCTCTATTTCTTCCGGGAATAGGGAATGAATATGGTACAGCCAGTAGTTGGATTGTTTTCGGTGGATTCTCTTTTCAGCCATCGGAATTTCTGAAACTCAGTCTCATTTTCTATCTCTCTGTATGGCTCCAGAAACGGGAGCAGCTCATTGGAACATTCCATGAGGGCTTCCTACCCTTCGCCTCCATCCTCCTCCTATCTACCATTCCCATTGCCCTGCAACCGGACCTCGGCTCCTTCCTTATCCTTGGCGCCATCGCAGGTGTCCTTTTCTTCATTGCCGGGGGAAATGTCCTCCACATTTTTCTTGGGAGTGGACTTGCCAGCATCGTCGGTCTTCCCTTCATTCTCAATAAGGAATACATCCGCGATCGCTTCACGGTGTTCCTGTTCCCAAACTCTCCAATAATAGGGGAAACGATCGGATTCCAGATTCAGCAGGCCCTGATTGCTATCGGGAGTGGGGGAATGTTTGGACTCGGATACGGAAAATCCATTCAGAAATTCGGGTACCTCCCAGAGGTACAGGCTGACATGATCTTCTCTGCGATGGCAGAAGAATTGGGATTTTTCCGGCTTCTCATTATTTTCTTCCTCTACTCTCTCCTTGTCTGGCGTGGACTCCGTATCGCACGCTTCGCGCCGGACCGCTTCGGTTTCCTTGTCGCAACAGGCATCACCTCATTGATCGCCTCCCAAACCCTCCTCAATTTCGCAATAAACCTCTCCCTCTTCCCACTCACGGGACTCACTCTCCCATTCATCAGTTACGGAGGATCTTCTCTGGTAACCTCTCTCGCAGCTGTTGGAATTCTCCTCAATATTTCCACGTATTCCACTGAGAAAACCACCTCCCATAGATGACATGCCAAGAATCCTCGCCTGCGGAAGTGGTTCCATCGGCCATCTCTCCCCTCTCGTCGCGATCTGCCGTGCTCTTCTCGCCATGTCGCCCCAAACCGTTATCACCATTTCCTGCGGAATGCGTCCGGAAGAGAGCGAATACCTTCGCACGGAAAATTTGTCATGGAGCACACTCCCACAACCACGGCGTTCATGGTTGTTCCCACAAACATTTCTCAGGAGTTACCGTGCGGCATGTCATCTCCTCGCCTCTTTCCAACCTGACGCAATCCTCAGCCGCGGAGGCGCTATCAGTGTCCCCCTCTGCCTCGCTGCCGCGAGGAAGCATCTCCCCATCATCATCCATGAATCAGACAGTATGATGGGACTGGCTACGCGTTGCACCGCACTGTGGGCACGAAACATTACAACGGGATTCACTCCGGAAAGCTACCCCCGTGTTTTCCACTCCCGCATCACCGCTACCGGAAATCCTGTGCGTCCGGTAATGACCAAGGGATCACGAGAGGAAGGCTTTCGCATCACGCGATTTTCGGGAAAACGTCCAATCCTCATCATCCTCGGAGGAAGCCAAGGCGCACAGGCAATAAATAAAGTCGTAACCACTCTTCTTTTAGAACTCACGAAACTCTGCGACATCATCCACATCACCGGCCCAGGAAAGCTCGCAGCTCGCAGCTCGCAGCTCGCAGCTCATAACGGATACTGGTCAGCCGAATATGTACACGACGAGCTTCCTCATCTGTATGCGATTGCAACGATTGCCCTGAGTCGCGCTGGTGCAGGGGTTCTCAGTGAACTCGCGGCAAACGGCATCCCATCGATCATTGTTCCTCTCCGTGGGCTGGCGCAGGATCACCAATGGCACAATGCCCATTTCTTTGCTCGGCTCAATGCCTGCATCCTCCTGGAACAAGAAGAGCTCGCCAAGCAACTCGTTGCGGAAATCCGGAGAATACTCGACGACCCTGCCATTCGCACAAAGCTCAGAGAAAATTTCCTCTCTCTCCATCATCCAGATGCCGCTCGACATATAGCAGAAATTGTTTTAAAAAATATTGCATAATCCTCGAGGACTCACTACCCTGCTTACAATCTATGTATAAGTTAATCTTGCCTCTTCTTGCTTTGGTATTGCTCCTCGGCTGCACAAAATCTCCCCCTTCCAAACCGTCCCCGTCCTCTGCCATGGAAGAGAATACTATCCTCCTCACAGGAAAGCACACACTCATTCTCCACACGTCAGAGGGGAATATGACCCTGGAACTCGATGCGGCCGTCGCCCCGAAGACCGTCACAAATTTTGTGACACTCGCAAATAAGGGATACTACGACAACCTGACCTTCCACCGTATCATTCCTGACTTCATGATCCAGGGAGGCGACCCGAAAGGCGATGGAACGGGAGGAGAAAGCATCTTCGGAGAGACGTTCGAGGATGAAATCAACGAGATGAAGCTCGTCCGCGGAACGCTTGCCATGGCAAACCGTGGGCCGAACACGAACGGGAGCCAGTTCTTCATCGTCCATGCTGCCGCCACCACCTGGCTCGATGGCCGCCACACGGCCTTCGGGAAGGTGACGGAGGGTCTCGATGTCCTCGACGCAATCGCCGCCCTCGGCGACGAGAGTGGAAAACCCAGCAAACAGGTAACCTTCACGGTGGAGGTGACTGAGGTGAGGTCGTAGCTTCTGCATGCGTACTCGCTTCGCACCCTCTCCAACGGGTTTGCTCCACGTCGGAGGATTGCGTACGGCCCTCTACGCTTGGCTCCTCGCAAAGAAATCGAAGGGGCAATTTCTCCTGCGCATTGAGGATACCGATCAGGAGCGTTCCATCCCCGGAACTATCGAGAGTATTCTTCGGTGTTTACAGTGGGCGGATATCGTTCCAGATGAAGGCGTCACGCTCGAGAGAGGCATGATCGCACAGAAAGGACCGCATGGGCCGTACATTCAGTCGGAACGGAAAGAACTCTATCAAGAGCACGCGCATCACCTCCTCGCTCAAGGCCACGCCTATCGCTGTTTCTGCAGTAAAGAACGACTGGAGAGTATGCGGAAAGCACAGGAGGAACGCCATCAGTCACCCATGTACGACCGCCACTGCATCGCCATTCCCAAGGAAGAAGCCGAGCGACGCACGAAAGACAATGAGCCAAACGTCCTGCGCATGAAGATCCCGGATGGTCCGGCGATCACCATGGACGACGCCATTCGAGGAACCTTGCGCTTTGAACGCCACACCATCGACGATCAGGTGCTCCTGAAGAGTGACGGGTTCCCAACGTATCATCTCGCGCACGTCGTCGATGATCACCTGATGCAGATTGACCTCGTCCTCCGCGGCGAGGAATGGTTGAGCAGCCTTCCTAAACACATCCTCCTCTTTCAATTCTTTGGATGGACTCCGCCAGAATATGCACATGTCTCCCTCCTTCTTAATAAAGATCGTACGAAACTCAGTAAGCGGCAACATGCTGTGTCTGTCGAAGAGTACATTGCAAAAGGGTATCTCCCACAGGCACTCCTCAACTTCCTCGCCTTGCTCGGCTGGAGCTCGGGAACGACACAGGAAATATTCTCTCTCCAAGAACTCATCGAAGAATTCTCCCTCGATCGTGTACAGAAAGCAGGGGCAATTTTTGATACGGAGAAACTCGATTGGCTCCAGGGACAGTGGGTCCGTAAACTTGCTCCTGAAGAATTCTTCGCCTACATTCGTCCCGCCATCGAGCAGCATCTTCCTGAGGCATTGGTTGATCCCAACCTCCCCAAAAAACTCCCTCTCATTCAGGAGCGCATTACCTTCGCTCATGAGGCACCGGACATGCTCGCATACTTCTACAGAGTCCCAACAGTGACTGCTGAGCTCCTCGTGAATGAGAAGCAAGGCGTTACACAAGAAAATCTCCCACAGCTCCTCCAGATCGCCACGAGCGTGCTTCAGGATACCGCTCCCGAGTCATGGACGGAGGAGCATCTCCTAAAAACCTTTCGTGATACTGCAAAATCTCACAGCCTCAAGCTCGGCCAACTACTCTGGCCCCTCCGCGTCGCCCTCACTGGCCGTGCCTACAGCCCGGGAGCCGTGGAGGTCACTATGGTATTAGGGAAAGAGACATCCATCAAACGCATCTGCTCCGCACTTTCTCCTGGGTAATACCAGCAGTATACTCGCCTCATGTCCCCCATCCTCGCGCCACAGAAGCCCGTCGAAATCTCCCTCAAAGTCGATCAGCAGAGAGCCATCGTCGAGGGGAAAACCTCCGTACCATTCCAGACCTTCATAACCCTCGTCCTCCAACGGAAGGTTCTCCCTCTGATGAAGCAATGGGGGAAGGAACCGGTGATCGTGAACAGCGAACTCCTCACGGGCCTTGCCAGCGCCCCACAGGACTCGGTTGAAAACCGGACGAAGCTCCTCCTCGTGACCCTTGGCCTCGGCACAGTCCTCGGCGTCTTCGCCCTCAGTTCCGCTCAACTGACGCTCACCTTCCTCAATACGGGCCTCCGGCAGCGGGAATTCCTCATCATTTCCGGTGGTCTCCTCGGCCTTGCCATCCTCACGGTCATGTTGGGACGTCTCCAACGCACGCAACGGAATGATAGGATCGAGGAAACAATCGAGAAAATTGCGTCGATGTTGCCGAAATAACGTGAGAATTTGGAATTAAGAATTGAGAATTAAGCATTGGTCATTGATACTTGCGGCGTGGAAATACACGAACACGTTCCTCTCGGCCCCAAGACCACCATGCGTATTGGCGGAACCGCGCGGTACTTCGCGGATCTCCGCACGCAGAGAGATGTAAAGGACGTCGTCGTATTTGCTGAAGAGAAGCAACTTCCCCTCGTCATGCTCGGAGGCGGTTCCAATACGATTTTTGCGGATGGGACGGTGGAGGCGGTTGTTGCACGTGTAACTGCGGACGGTGTAGATATTGAATATCTTCGACCAACTCTCCCTAGCCCTCCCCCCGAGGGGGAGGGAATCATTGTCCACGTCCAGACAGGTAAAATTCTTGCGTCTCTCCTAAACGAACTCGCAGAGCAGAACCTCGATCTCTCCCCCCTCACGGGCATCCCCGGCATCATCGGCGGAGCCATGTTCGGCAATGCCGGCCAGGGATTCGAGGGAACATGGATCGGATCATTCGTGAAGGACGTCACGTTCTACCATGAGAAACAGTGGAAGACATTTTCACAGAAGGAGTGTGAATTCTCCTACCGTGACAGCATCTTCAAACACTGGCCAAACCTTTCGGCCCCTCACCTTGAGCCCCGACCACAGGGAGAGGGGACACGACCTCCCATCATCTGGGCTACCACTCTCTCTGTCCCATTTCGCCCCAAAGAGAAAATCCTGGCTGACATCGATGCCATCCTCCGCCGTCGAATCGAAACCCAGCCACACATGAAGACAGCTGGTTCTTGCTTCAAGAACCTTCCGGATGGCACTCCTGCCTGGAAACTCATTGATGCTGCAAGATTCCGCGGTCATCGAGTCGGCGACATCCAGGTGGCAGAGAAGCACGCGAACTTCCTCTTGAATACCGGGAAGGCAACATTCGCCGATGCCACAGCTCTCGTCCGACAAATTCAATCACGCATCAGCAAGCCACTCAATATCGAAATGCGGTTTATTGGATCAGATGGCTCTGTAATTTTTTAGACGATTACCCACCTTACTTTCGCGGTGCCAGGCAGCACAAGCGCAGAACGATACGGTTCGGATTCATCAGGCAAGCAGTGCTGCCTGGCGAAGCGACATGGTTCGACAGAGCTCACCATGACACTTGGTTTCCCCACGCGCTGCTAGAACGGCAAATCCTCCACACGAATTTCCGAAGCATGCGCCACGCTGGGAACCTCCGTAGAAGGAGAGTCCTCTGGAGAGGATTGTGTCGCCCCCTCCTCCTGTACCACCGATTCCTGACCAATAGGAGCCTCTGTAACAGAGATATCCATCCCATCAGAACGAACGCCAAGAAGAGAAACTGTCTCTGCAACAATCTCGGTCGTGTAGCGCTTCACTCCCGCCTGGGTCTCCCAACTGCGTGTCTGGACACGACCGGAGGCGAAGACGCGGTTACCCTTCCGTATGACCTGTGCTGCCTCCTTCGCCAACTCCCCCCACACGACGATCGTGTGGAACTCAGTCCGTTCCTTCATATCTCCTGTGGCCTTATCTTTCCATCGCTCATTCGTAGCAATGCCCAATGAGAGAACGTTATGCCCACTCGTCGTCGTACGCATCTCCGGATCCCGCGTAAGATTCCCAATAACATCCGCGCGATTGAGAAGCTGGAGTGTGCGGCCACTAACCCCCGTCGGACGCTCGTGCTGCTTGTCTTTCGGATCCAGGAAAATCATATCTTGGGCAACAACCTTCGTCTTACTCCGCTTTTCCCCAGTCTTCTCATCTTCCCATGTATCTGTCTGGAGACGCCCTGCTATGAAGAGCTGCGACCCTGCACGCACGAATTGCGATGCAACATCGGCCATTCCACCCCACAACGTCACAACATGATAACTTCGCCCAAGAAGCTCCTGCCCTCCTTCGGTACGGTAGGTATACGGAACGACAATATTTAGATCGGTCACGCTTGTTCCTTGGGGAGTCTTGCGGATAGTGACCGCTTGGGTCTGATGACCAATGAGCTGAATACGGTTGAGGGAGAACATAGGATAGGATCATACTATATCCATGATGAAAGCGGAAGATTTCGTCCACCTCCATTGTTACTCTACCTATTCCCTCCTCCAGGCTCTCCCAAACCCTGAGGAAATTGTTCTCCGTACGAAGGAACTGGAGGAAAGGAGCGTTGCCCTTACGGACATTTGCTATACCTACGGACTCATTGAATTTTATCAATACGCACTACAACACTGTATAAAACCAATCCTCGGCATGGAAATCCTCGTTCAGCAGGAAAAAACTTCTTCTCCGCTTGTTCTCCTTGCAGAAACACTGGAAGGGTACGGCAACCTCCTCCAAATCGCGACAGTATCAGCTCTAAAAAGCGGCCACCCTCCCGTGGTGACGCAAGACGCCCTCAAACACTACGGTCGTGGACTCATTGCATTGACCGGCGGCACGGAAGGAGCAATCCCAAAAGCGGCTCTCGCAGAAAACGCCGCAGAGGTTCGGACACGAACAGAGCAATACCGTTCATTCTTCGGGAAAGAAAATCTCTATTTCGAGCTCCTCGATCTCCCGAGTGTCTCAGGACAGATCGAAATCAACCAGCAACTCATTCGCTTTGGGAAAGAGTTGGACGTTCCTCTCGTTGTCGGATCTGCCAGCCGGTACTGCCGCCCGGAAGATGCAGAAGCACACGATGTTCTCTTATGTATTCAGCAGAATGCCCACATCGAAGATACGAATCGTTTGTCTCTTCGAAATTCAGACTTCTCCATGCGTCCATTTGCGGAACTTGCCAATGCATTCTCTCATGTTCCACAAGCACTCGAGAATACGCGGGTAATCGCAGATCGATGCAATGTCAGCATCGAGTTTGGCTCATACCACATCCCACGCTTCCCTGTCCCGAACGGAAAAACGGAGAATGAATACCTAAGAGAACTCTCGGAAAATGGACTTCGACGCCGCTCCCCGCAACCATCCACCCTCTACGAGGAACGACTGAAGCACGAGCTTTCAATCATCGAACAAATGGGGTTCTCCGGATACTTTCTCATCGTCGCTGACTTCATAAACGATGCAAAGCAGCGTGGCATTACCGTTGGTCCAGGACGTGGCTCTGTGGCAGGTTCTCTCGTCTCATATTGCCTCAACATAACGACGATCGACCCAATTCAGCATGGACTTATCTTTGAGCGTTTCCTCAACCCCGAACGCGTTACCATGCCGGATATCGATACGGACTTTGCGGATAATCGCCGCGACGAGGTTCTCGCCTACGTCCGGGAGAAGTACGGCAGAGACCATGTTATCCAAATTTGCACCTTCGGAACGCTTGCCGCGCGCGCAGCGGTCAAAGATGTCGGTCGCGCCTACGGTATGCCATTCCTGGAAATGAATCAGCTCGCAAAGCTCATCCCGGAACGTCCAGGAACAAAATTGCAGAATGCACTGGAAACCGTGGAACTGAGGAGCGCCTACGAGAGCAATGACACATACCGACGCATTATTGATACTGCATTGAAACTCGAAGGCAAAGCCCGCCATGTCTCCATCCATGCCTGCGGCGTCATAATCACAGAAAAACCAGCACGGCACTACACCGCTCTGCAGCGCGCCCCGAAAGATGAACAGACAATCATTACACAGTACGCCGCAAAGCCACTGGAATCTTTGGGCATGTTAAAAATAGACTTTCTTGGACTGACAAACCTCACCGTCATTCAAACAGCCATCGCAATCATTGAAAGAACATGTGGGGAAAATATCGATATCGCCTCGATTCCCATCGACGACCCTCATACATTCGCCCTTCTCCAGAAAGGGGAAACTACCGGAGTCTTCCAGTTTGAATCTGCGGGTATGCGACGATACCTCCGACAACTGCAACCAACAACCTTCAATGACATCACCGCAATGGCGGCATTGTACCGCCCTGGGCCGATGGAGTGGATCCCGTCGTTCATTAAACGAAAACATGGCATGGAAGAGGTGACATATCTCCACCCGGATCTCGAGCCCATATTTAGCGAAACATACGGCATCGGTGTGTACCAGGAACAAATCCTCCAACTCGCAAGGGTATTTGCGGGATTCTCCCTCGGGGAAGCAGACCTTCTCCGGAGGGCAATTGGGAAAAAGATTAAAAAAGAACTCGATGCCCAAAGGGAAAAGTTCGTCAAAGGCGCAGAAAAGCGCGGATATAGCCAGATTCTGGCAGAACGTATGTTCGACGATGTCATCACCCCATTCGCCGGCTATGGTTTTGTGAAAGCGCATGCCGCCGGCTATGCCCGCATCGCCTACGAAACGGCATACCTGAAAGCACATTATCCGGCGGAATTCATGGCCGCGCTCCTCAGTGGTGACGCCCAGAGAACGGATCGCATCATGATCGAAATTGATGAATGTCGACACATGGGTCTAAAAATCCTCCCACCAGACATTAATGAATCCCTCAAGCATTTCACCGTGATCCAGCCAAGACACGAGAACGGCTCGAAGCCGGAATCCCAATATGGCATCCGCTTCGGGCTGAGTGCAATCAAGGGCATTGGAGAAAGTTCCGTTGAGCAAATCATTACAGAACGAAATCGCGGTGGAAAATTTCTCTCCGTAGAAGACTTCGCCCGACGCCTTCCACCGAAACTCCTCAATAAAAAAACTGTTGAGGCGCTCGCGAAATCCGGTGCGCTCGACTCATTCGGTGATCGGCAATGTTTCGTCGAACATCACGATCATATCGTCGAGTACCGAAAACTCTGGGTGGATGACAATCCAAAGCAATCCAACCTCTTCGATCCTTCGGGCGAGGAATCATCTCTCCCCACACTGACCTTCCCACAAACAACCCACGCAACCGTAGAACAGAAACTACAATGGGAAAAAGAGTCGCTTGGCCTCTATGTACAGAGCCATCCACTCGCAGGACTTGGCGCATACATCAAAAAAAGGGCACAACTCATCGGAGAGCTGAGCGCCGGAGCGATGGGGAAACGGGTCACCATCGTGGGTATTCTCGAGAGCATAAAAAAAATCCGCACGAAGAAAAATGAAGCGATGGGTGTGATCGTTCTCGAAGACACTACCGGCAAAATCGAAGTGACGCTCTTCCCGCGCACGTATGCGGAAATTTCCCATTTTCTCGGAGAGAACTCTGTCCTCCTTGTCGTGGGTGGAACGCTGGATTTCCGGAACAATCAGATGAATGTCCGCGCAGAGGCCGTGAAGCGCCTCAATCTCCCGACATTCATCAGGCATGCAAAAGAGAGCGGCCTCTTCGATGAGAAGGAGGCTAAACGCGGCATTGCCCCCAATCGTCGGACAGAAAGCGACATGGAACACATAGAACACATTGATGATGAAGGGAACGTTGTCATAGGAGAAACAGCTGCCCCGAAAGAACAAGTCAAAATGGATACGGGTCTCGGACCACTCGGACTATGGATTCTCCAAGGAATGCCTTTCGAAAATCCAATTTCTCTCCATACGATTGCGCTCCCAATTCGCGCTCCGAAGCAACTCCTCCTAGACCTCAAGAACACTATTGCTCTCTTCCCGGGAAAGGAACGTGTGCAACTCAAGATCGGAGAACAACTCATTCCACTCCCTCTCACAATCAACATGTCTCCGATCCTAGAGAGGCACATTACCGACATCCTAAAGAAATACGCCCAAAAAAATGCAAGTCCTGCCTCTCACCACTAAATCCATCGGCCTCGCCATCTCTTACCTTGAAAGAGGCGGCATCGTCGCCCACCCCACAGAAACATGCTACGGCCTCGCCTGCGACCTCACGAACCCATCCGCTGTTGCACGCCTCTTCGACACGAAGAAGCGTCCGCTCGATCAACCAGTAAGCGCCCTTTTCGCATCCGTCATGCACGCAAAAGAATATGTGATGTGGAATACCCAAGCAGAAGAACTCGCGCAGAAATTTCTCCCAGGCCCCCTTACACTAATTCTTCCGCTTCGGCATGACGCCCCGCACGCCATTTTCCTCATACCGCCGAGCGAGCAGCGAGCAGCGAGCAGCGAGCAGCGACATATTGGCATTCGCATCTCTTCGCATCTTGTCACACAAAAACTCGTTACGCTCTTCGGCAAACCCATCAGCACGACTTCCGCCAATGTCCACGGACAGCCGGCGGCCTATTCCGCCGCGGAGATTCTCTCACAATTCCCAGGCGATCTGCCCGACGTCCTCATCATCGACGGCGGTTTACTTCCTATTCGCCCCCCATCCACCATCATTGATTTGACGGGACCGTTTCCCCAAGAACTACGAAGGGGCAATCTGAACCCCTGAGCCATCCAGCTCAAGCGCTGCGCGATGCGGTTCGGATTCAATCGCGCGAGCGAGAGTTGGATGGCGAAGGATGAAAGCTTGGTCAACGCCACAAAACACCATCATAGAGGTGGCGGACGAGTGAAGGACATTGCCCGCTCCCGCAGAACACGATCGTGGTTTTCGGCAATCTTTCGTAAGCGCGCATACGTCCTCCATTGGAGCTCCGTCATGTACGCCTCCGCGCTTTTGAGGGGGGAGAGACACTGCCGGAGCGTCTCAATGGACGCACTGTGACGCTCCGCAAGGGCAAGAATTGCTCCTATTTCTTCAGTCATCGGCGTACGGCATCTCTTGTTGCTTCGGCAGTTTTTTCTGGAACGGCTCAATATCTTCCTTCCACCACCGTTGGTTTGCCGCCCTCTGCTCAGGATCCATTGTAGAAATTCCATAGGAATCAAGTTCGAGCTGTATAGAGCGAGAATCGCTGGCGAAACCGACTCCATCTCCCCCCCTATATCCCAAGGTATTCATTCCAATGGCTTCACTTATCAGTCTTCCCCCTTCTCGCCGTGGAACAATGGAAGGACCGCCTGAATTTCCCGGATTCATTGGCGCACTATGGCGGCGAAATACATTCAATGACTCGATGTCGGCAAAAGCCTGCAGGTTGCTGATGACACCAATACCCGCCACATGATCGCGCTCCCGAAAAGGATTCCCAATGGTAAATACGGGTTCCCCCACCTTGAGGGGATGGCGATACATATCACGGAAAGCGATGGGTGTAATGGGGAGTATCCCCTCCCGCATTTCCTTTTTTCGTTCTGGTGGAACGTGTAAGACTGCAAGGTCACGATTGTAGGAATGTGCGCGCATCCCATTTGCACGGGTGACTGGTTGTGCATCAAATACAACGGGTTCCTTGAAATCGTTCCCTGCATAGATGGTCACTCTGTATACCGCATCCCTAGGATCGTTCCATTCCCCGCGCTGGAAGGCATTCTCGTCTGTTACATGGTGATTCGTGATGATATACAACTCATTGCTGTTATCCCGAATAATCCAACCTGATCCTGTTCCCTGCGGACCATCCACCATCACCGCCCCTCTGACTACCTGTTCCGCTGCCTGGGGAATATCATCGAGGGTCACCTGCGTATCAAGTCTGCGCTGTATGCCCTCGCGTAACAATTGTTCTTTTGTGAGCTTCTGTTCCATGGCTCCATTCCTCTGTTCCAGTTCGTTCTGTCGATGTATGGTGTATCCCATACCACCCACTGCCCCTGTCCCCAGAATCGTTGCAAGGGCCCACCTCGCTGCGGAACCGACTCGTGATGAGTGGTGGTTGTTGAGATTCGCAGGCGCGGAATGATCCGGTTCATCGCGGGGGAAAAGAGGGAGCATGGAATTGTGGGGAAGGTATACGCGGGAAAATATAGTTCACTTAACATTTTGTAAAGATCAATTGACAATTCGTCTGGACAACATCGTGGGATTCTCGTGAATCGACTCTCCCTTTACACTCCGATACAGTTCCATCAATGCTTCGTACACACACGTGCGGCGAGTTATGCGAAAAACATCTCCGTATTCCCGTTACTCTCTGTGGATGGGTCCACCGCCGTCGTAACCATGGAGGATTGATCTTTGTTGATCTGCGTGACCGCTACGGTTTCACACAGCTCGTATTCGATCCAGAGAACGCGGCAATATTTGCTCTCGCCGAAAAAGTACGCCCTGAGTGGGTCCTCATGGTACAAGGCACTGTCCGCAAGCGCCTGGAAGGAGCGGAGCGGGAAGACAATCCCACCGGAAAAATAGAGGTGCTCGCTGCCACGCTCGACATTCTGAATGAGGCAAAAACTCCCCCCTTCGAGATCGATCAGGAAAAGGATGTTCACGAAGACCTCCGACTAGAATATCGGTACCTGGACCTCCGTAAAGAGCGGATGCGTCGGAATATTGAACTGCGTTCGAAAGTTCTCCAGATCATTCGAAAACACTTCATCGAAGCGGGTTGCCTTGAAATCGATACCCCCTGCCTCATCAAGGGAACCCCGGAGGGAGCGCGCGAATACCTCGTACCATCGCGACTCTCTCCAGGAAATTTCTTCGTCCTCCCACAAAGCCCCCAACAACTGAAGCAGCTCTGTATGGTGGCCGGCCTCGATCGCTATTTCCAAATTGCCCGCTGCTTCCGCGATGAGGACCAGCGTGGAGATCGCCAACCGGAATTTCTCCAATTAGACTTCGAAATGAGCTTCTGCACACAGGAAGACGTTCAGAACATCATCGAGGGGTCGCTCATAAAGATTCTCCAGGAGTGCAGTAAAAAGCCACTGAAAGGAGGGGGGGTTCCCAAGTACACATGGCAAGAAGTTATGGACCGATATGGATCTGATAAGCCGGACCTCCGCTACGACCTCCCTCTCGTGGACATTTCCCCTCTTGCCTCTGGCTGCGGCTTTTCCATCTTTGAAGATGCCCTGCGCGGCGGCGGCACGGTCCGTGCCCTCCGTGTCCCTGGGGGTGCAGACCTTTCCCGGGGTGAAATCGATCGGTGGACAGAGCTGGTGAAGGAACTGAAGGCAAAGGGTCTCGCGTACATTCTCTTGAAAAAGGACAATACACAGTCGCCCATCCTAAAATTCTTTAAAGAGGGATTCCTCGAAAAACTCCAGGAGAAAACAGGGGCAAGGGGGGGAGATGCTCTTTTCTTCGGAGCAGGAAGCTTTAAAATTGCCTGTACGAGCCTTGCAAAGGTCCGCAGCGAGGCGGCAAAGCGATTGAGCCTCATTGATACCAAAACCCACTCACTCTTCTGGGTAACGGACTTTCCCCTGTTCGAACAGGAAGAGGATGGTTCCCTCACCTTCTCGCATCACCCATTCACCATGCCGCACCCGGAGGAATGGAAACACCGAAAGAAAAATCCTCTCGCTGTCCGCGCTCTGTGCTACGACCTCGTCCTCGATGGATACGAACTGGGATCAGGATCGATTCGGATATCTCACCGCGCACTACAGTCAGAAGTCTTCGATATGTTAGGCATATCAAGAGGAGATGCGGAGCGACGCTTCGGACACATGCTACGCGCCTTCGAATATGGAGCCCCCCCCCACGGAGGGTTCGCCTACGGTATCGATCGCGTCATCATGATTCTCGCTGGAGAGCCGAATATCCGCGAGGTCATCGCTTTCCCAAAAGATCAGAGGGCAAAAGACCTCATGTTGGGAGCGCCCTCAGCGATACCAAAGACCCAGCTGAAGGAGCTAGGAATTCGCCTGGAGGTGTGAAAAAATGGGAGTAATGGCTTCCAAAGAGAATGACCGGAAGGAAATGCAACGGAAGGAACAGGAACTCCAGCGGATTGCTGCCATGCAAGAGCGACTGAACACAGAGGAGAGAGAGCGGCAGGAAAAACATGCCGCCGAGAAAGAGACGTTGTCGCAGCAACAGCAAAAACTAACTGCGCTTAGTAGAGAGAAAAATACGAAAAGGCAGCAGGAGCAAAGAGAGTGGTGGGAAAGACATCAGGAAAAAAAAGGCGAAGAGCGCGAACGTATAAAAAAAACAGAGGAGAGAAAGCAGGAGGAGCAACAAAAACAACAGAAAAGAGAGCAAAAGGAGAAAGAGCAAAAGGAGTACATGCAAAAAATTCATGAAGTTGCGCAGGAGCGTCACACAGCCGAAGGAAAGAGGATGGCGGCACACGTCACAGAAGGAGATGAGCGGAAAATACAAGAACACATGAAGGCACACGTGGCCCTCGTGGAGCAAACACATCAAATGGAAACCAGTAGGGCAAAGGAAGAAGCATTACGTCGCCGTACAGAGATTCAGAAAGATAACGCTCACCGTCTCCATCTCATGGAGACGAATGCACGTACATATATCCAAAAGGAGGAGAAAAAGTGTGCGGACATCGAGATGGAATGCCGGAAGCTTCCACTCAGTCTGGCCCGACAGACCATCGGCCGTGCCCGGGCAGAGCTGGAACATGTCCGTCAGAAAGAAAAGGAGATAATGGATCGGGAAAGGAAAATCATTGAAGAGGAGATGCGACGATCGATTACCACTGCGAAGAAGAAGTTGGACATGCGACTCAAGCAACTGGAAGAGATAAAAAAACGTGCAATAGTTGCGTCTGCAGACCAGGAACGTGGAAAAATTGCGGAACTCGAACAACGGAAAACCGAAGCAAATCGACAGGCGGACTTACGATCCAAGATATGAGGAAACACCGCTACACTAGAAAAAGGCCGGGGTGGCGGAATTGGCAGACGCGCCAGCCTTAGGAGCTGGTGGGAGCAATCCCATAGAGGTTCGAGCCCTCTCCTCGGCACCATTCGACTCGCTTCACTCTCTCATGGTCTACGGCCTATGGCCCCCGACCACTTCTACTGCCATCCTTCTTTTTCTTCCCCTTCTTCTGGAGAAGGAGAATATCCTGGATAAGACTATGAATCCACTGCTCTTCTTTTCCTTTTTGAAGATCACTCACAGCCATACGGAGCGTCGCGCTGCTGATGCGCCACTGGGGATTTTTATGGACTAGCTGCATCACTTCCTTTGCCGTTACGCGGGAACTTAGGAAAAGAACGACCTCGCTCTTCCCCTCAACTTCCTCCATCTTCACGCGAAGAACTCCGACGCGACGGCAGGCAAGCTTCAGATGGAGAAGAGCAAAAAGACTGCGCACGGGCTGAGGGGAGGCACCATATTCCTCACGAATATCTCCCTCAAATTCTCGAAGGATGGCATCTTCCTCGCTCCCTGCAAGTTTCTGGTACATGGAAATCCGTTCCTCCTCTTCTGGAATGTAAAAAGGAGGAATGAGTGCCTCAATGGGAAGGAGAATTTCTACATTCACTTCGTGTTCTTCTGCATCCGAATCGGAACGAAGCTCTTCAACTGCGCTCTTCAACATCCGGAGGTAATGACTCACCCCTACGGTTTGGATGGAGCCTGATTGGCTCGCACCGAGAATTTCTCCAGCCCCACGAATTTCCAAATCGCGCATTGCTACCTGGAACCCGCTCCCGAGCTCGCATGCCTCAACAATGGCGCGGAGGCGCTTCTTTGCCTCATCGTGAAGTTTCTGTGAGTGATAAAGAAAATACGCATATGCTTGGACAGAGCTCCTCCCAACTCGTCCACGGAGTTGGTACAATTGGGAAAGACCAAGACGCTCAGCTTCATTCACAATAAGAGTGTTCGCCCGAGGGAGATCAATACCGTTCTCAATGATAGTTGAGCTCACAAGAACATCGACTTCCCCATCTTTAAACCGAAGAATACGCTTCTCCAGATCATCGGGAGAAAGTTGTCCATGTCCCACAATAAACCGCGCCTCGGGAATACACGAACGCATTTTCTCTGTAAAAGCATTAATGGTTTCCACACGGTTATAGAGAATGAAGCATTGCCCCTTGCGATCGAGTTCCTGGAGCACCGCATGCCGTACGAGAGCATCAGAATACTTGCGTACCTCAGTAATAATAGGAAGGCGCCCCGGTGGGGGTGTGGTGATAATGGAAATATCCCGGAGTTTATGAAGACCAAGATTGAGCGTGCGTGGAATGGGTGTTGCAGTCAGTGTGAGAACATCAACAGAGGAACGGAGTTCTTTAAAGCGCTCTTTCTGCTTGACGCCGAATTTCTGCTCCTCATCAATAATAACAAGACCGAGATTGAAAAACTGAACATCGGGCTGAAGAAGTCGATGGGTACCAATAATAATGTGGATTTCTCCATTTCGGAGTTTTACAAGAATATCGCGTTGTTCTTTTGGGGTACGGAAACGGCTTAACATCTCGACACGAACCGGAAAGTTGCGCATGCGTTCACAAAATGTGTGATAATGTTGATCAGAAAGAATGGTGCTTGGCGCCATGATGGCAGCTTGTTTTCCGCCATGAACCGCCTTGAGGGCTGCACGCATGGCAACCTCTGTTTTTCCAAAACCGACGTCTCCGCACACCAGGCGGTCCATAGGATGATCGTCTTCCATATCTTTTTTTACTTCAAGAATAGCCTTTGCCTGCCCAGGAGTCTCTTCGAAAGGAAATGTTTCTTCAAATGCTCGCATCTCGATCGTGTCCTCTGGGTAGGCAAACCCTTTTGCTCGCGCGCGGCGCGCATAAAGATCAAGGAGCTCGCGGGCAACTTTTTGGGTCTCCTGCTGAATCTTCTCTGTAACTCGCTTCCACTCAGTTGCCCCAAGTCGTGTGAGCACGGGCTCCTTCCCTTCCTCATAGACATATTTACTGAGCTTGTCTGCCTGATCAACAGGAACAAAAAGTTTATCTCCTTCCGCATAAGTGAGCTCGAGATACTCCCGCACTGTGCCATCAACAATCTTCTGTGTAACTCCGCCAAAGCACCCGATCCCATGCTCCATATGTACAACATAATCACCACGGGAAAGGGAGGTAATGAAATCAAGGGCAATTTTTTGAATACTCCTTTGCTTTGTGGTCTTCCGTAATGTGAAGATTTCACGATCGGTCAAAAGGGCGCATCGAAGGTCTGGATTTTGTATGGAATGAGGAAGGAGATCGCCCTCCTCTGCACCAAAAAGTGTTATCCCACTAGTGGGAGCATTCACATGAAGGGCAGACGAAATATTTTCATCACGGAAAACACAGCGAAGTTCATCGATGCGCTTTGTGATAATAAGAAGCCTCCAGCCCAGGTGAATCTTGTCGCGAATGTCGTTGAGAAAATCTCCAAGAGTATAAAACTTCAACACGGATAGGTAGCGGAGATGTACATGGTTATCCTCGGTCTCTGGAAATGCCGTAAACCGGAGTACTTTTTGTTTTCCTTGGAAAATAACATCGTCTTGATCATCGAAAATACAAAGAGTTGAAGACGGTATTTGCTCCCGAATGGAAAGAACGCTCTGAAAGGTAAGAGGAAAAAGCTGCACCTCATTGTGGCGACTCACTTTCTGTGGATTTCTTTGGTCATACTCAAAAATTTCTTCCACGGTATTTATGTGGAAAAGAAGACGAAACGGGCACAGAGACTGTACAGGGAAAATATCGAGTGTGTCGCCGCGCCTGCGATACTCTCCAGGTTGAAGAAACTGATCTTCTCCACACCGATATCCAATCTCGATGAGCTTCTCGATGAAAGGAGTGAACTCAATATTCTTTTGGAGAGAAACACGTATGGATTTCTCTCGAAGTTCAAAAATGGATGGCAGTGGAGTATCGAAGACATCACGACTCACGACGGCGCCAATGCACCCATCTCCAACACGAAGGAGGTCTCGTACTGCATCGATTGGCGCCATGTTGTGTGCCGACGGCATCTTGAGGTGTACACTTTCCACACCAAAAAACTTCAGCTGGTGATGAGAAGACGCAGCTGCCACCACGTCGCTGGTAAGATAGAGAATCTTCTGAGGATAAAAGGAGAGAAGCTGTGCAACAAGGGCGGCCTTTGCTGTTGTATTCGATAACCCGGACACAGTGATGACTCCCTTTTTTTGAAGGAACTGAGCAATATCCCGGTGGGTCTCTATACCAAGAAGAATGGAGGAGTTCATACCAAATGCACACATGGCTTCATTCCTCTGACATGCGCAACGGCATGATGAGGTGAAGAAATCCAGGTTGTTTTGGAATACGAAAAACAGCAGGATGGACACTATCGACAAGGGTCATATCTACTTTGTCTCCGTCTATGTGATTCAAAAAATCAAGAAGGTAGGAGGAGCTGAGGGCAATTTTATTTTCTTTTCCTTCCGCCTCAGTGGAAATAATGGACTCTTCCCTTCCAACTTGTGTCTGTGGCGAAGTTATACGCACACCATGCTCGGAGGTGTGGAGGGTGAGATTATTATTCATTTCTTTTGCAAAATAATGCATGCGCTTCACGGTGACACTCAGCTCCCGCACTGGGAAGCATATAGAAGTTGTGTGCTCATGTGGAATAATTTGTTCATAGTTAGGAAACCTCCCCTCAATAAGTCGAGAAAAAAGATGAGTATGGCCGATGTGGAACTCTATCTGTTGAGTGCCGAGACGAACAAAAACATCTGGAGATGGGTCATCTTCCCGATTTTTCTTGCCACCAAGAACTCCACGCAACTCCTCAAGAACTTTTACAGGAACAATGCAGGAAACCCCATCTATGCACTTACTGATAGGAATATGACATTCCGAAAGTCTGTAACTGTCTGTCGCAACAAGAATGACGGCGTCTTTCTCTATTCGACAATAAACACCGGAGAGAACTGGACGAAGGGAGCTCTTTGCGACGGCAAATGTTGTAAGATGTAGCCCACACAGAAGGGCTACCGCATTTATAGAAAAAGAGGCATGTTTCTCTATAGGAACAATGGACGGATAGTCACTTGCAGACTCCCCCATAATCATTGTTTTCGTGTGAGGAGAAGTGCAACGGAGCTGTGTCCCCTCCATCGTCTCAAGAAGAACATCGGCATCAGAGCTGTATTGCGCAAAATTAAGAATGGCTTTTGCCGGAACAGTTAATGCCCCCTCATTCTCGACGCCTGCATCAAAGCTTGTAATGACACTTAGCTCAAGATCTGTCGCACTGATGATGCATTTTTTTCCTTCGGCTTGAAAAAGAATATTGTTAAGAATAGGAAGAGCCTGTTGCCCACTAATGGCCCTGCTCGCGAGCTGGACAGCCTCAAGGAGTTCGATGGTTTTGCACAGGAACTTCATGATAATCTTTTATACAATTTCTTTTCTCTATTCTTCGTTATCATAGAACACTCTTGTCCAAAAAAGGGAACTGTTATCTATTCTGTGGATAATAAGCACAAAGTCAACACAAAGAGATGATTTTATCTAGAAGAAACAATCATGATCCAAAAGACCGGAGGATGAGATGTGGAAAACTCGTGGATTCTGTTAGGACAACAAAACTAATAGAAAATAGACCATATGTGGAAAAAACAGTGGAAGATGTGGAAGGATTTTTTTCCTCTTCTGTTGTGTGAAGGAGAGAAATCCACAGGAAATGTGGATAACTTTTTTATGCGGGAACAGGACTTTTCCTCTAAATATTCACTTGGAAAAGCAGACGACCATGGGGGTGTGGAGGAGGTGCGATGTTATTTCGGATGATCATTTCCCCATTCTTCATAGAAACAAAACTTCCATCAGGGGCGTCCTTGGTGACTACTGTTGCCGCACTCACAAAACTTCCTCTCCCGATTTTTATGCCGGGGTTCATAGAGACATGGATGCCGATGCGGCAATCGTCACCAATAATGGTCCCGAGCTTTTTTAATCCAGTTTGAACGCGGTCTTGTCCAACCATAGAGAAAATCAGTCCTTCATCCAAACGAAAATTTCCAACGACGCTGCCGGCGCCAAAACAGACATTATCGCCAATAATACTATCGCCAATATACGTGGAATGCGTCCAGACGTGATTACCGAGGATGCTTGCCTTCACCTCAGTGCCAAAACCAATAACACAAGAGCTCCCAATACTCGATCCCCATAGGAGAGTGTTATTCCCAATAATGGTATTTTTACCAATGAAACAGGGGCCGCGCACGGTAGCATGAGGAAATATCCGCACGCCCTTTTCTATAGTGACGTTCCCTTCTACCACTGCGGATGTGTGAATGGTGACAGATGGGTGGATTTGTGGCGTTAGTGGAATATCCAAGAGAGAGGAGAGTATTTGGAGTGGATGCCAGGGGTATTTGAGTGGTAACCAGGGGCCGCGATAAAGGATGGTGGCGTAGTGATAATGTGGAAAAAGGGAATAGAGGGCTTGTTCATACCCATCGTCCCCCACGGGTGGCATTAATGATAATGTGCGGAGAAGGAGGGAGGCGTCACGGTGGAGATGAGCAACGATATTCACGAGGTTGCTTGGTTCACTCCCCTCCCCTGGCTTTTCTGTGATTGCAGTGATGCGATCTTGGTCGAGAGTAAGATAGCCACCGGGAAAGTATTCTGTCACCTCCCGCGCAAGGAGGATGCCTTGGAGGTGTGGAGATCGTAAAAACTTTTCCAGGAGTTCTCTGTAAATATTCGCTTCAATAAAATCATTTCCTACAACGAGGACTGGCTCATTTTTACAGAATGGCAGGGCAGCGAGAAGTGCTCCACGCATTCCATCCTTTTCCCCCTGTGTGACTGTTATAATGGTGGGAGAGAGTCCCTGGACCCATTCCTGATTATGTGTACCGACAACACAGAGAATATCGTCGCATCCGCCGCGCCGTAGCCGGTCAATCTGGTGTTCAAGGATGGTTTTCCCACAAATAAGAAGACGGAATTTCTCTTGGAGGGGCCAAAAGCGTCGTGAAGAGCCGGCGGCGAGGAGGAGAGTTTTGATAGTGAGATTGTATGCTTTTCTACGGCCTAGTGAAGCCATAAAACTCTTCTACAATCGTGCCATTCTCTGCTGTAGTGGTGACAGTGATGCCGAAGTGGAGGAGGCGAGAGATGATCGAGGGATGAGGGTGTTTATACATATTATTCCTCCCCACGGAAATGACAGCGGCTTGTGGGGAACCGGCAAGGAGAAAACCCGTCGATGTCGATGTTTTACTGCCGTGATGTGCCACCTTGAGGATCGTAGTGTGTATGTCGGCACCAGAGGCAAGTATCGCCATTTCTGCCTTTTCCTCAATATCTCCTGTGAGAAGAATGCTCTGGTCTCCAAAGATCGCGCGGACAACCACGGAGGTGTTATTGAGATTATTGGACCATTCATTTTTCGGTGATTCTGGTGGCCACAGTATATCAATGGTGACCCCGTCACCCAGATTGATATCAGTGTCAGGATGTGGGTAGAGAATGGGAATGCCTCTCTGAATGAGAATACCGAGGATTTCTTGGTAGAGTGGGAGATAGGAGTTGGTACGAGGGAGAAGTGCTGCACGCACATCGTAGTGTTGAAGAATGTCAGGAATGGCGGTGAGATGGTCGATGTTTGGATGTGTGATAATAAGAAGAGCAATAGTTCGATCGAAAAACGGGAGAGCTTTTGCAAGTTGTGGAGCGATGGAGAGACCGGGGCCACCATCCACGAGGACATGTTTTCCTGATGGACTTGTGAGGAGAATACTATCACCCTGTCCAACATCAAACACATGGACGCGAAGGGATGAAGAAGGGAGAAGGTTTGGTTGGGCAAATAGGGAGATATTCATTCCCCAAATGAGGAGCGTCGCTAGGGCTTTTCCTATGGGCATCTGATGAGGCTACTCTTGTATTTTTCCGGATGAAATGCCGGGAGCCGCTCGAAGGGGCAAGGGAGATCGACCTCGCGGATTCCAGGGGGGAGACATTGGTCATAGCCAAGGAGAATAATGTCCGGTTGAAGAGAGCGAACGGAGGCGAGAAAGTCCTCGGGGTTTCCAAGGAGAGGGTGGAGGTTAGGAAAAGCTTTCCGCAGGTTGTCTAAGCGAACATCTTCTGTTTCCTGTGGCAATACTCCTTTCACGCGTCGTACGGTTGTATCACGAGCAATAATAACAAAGAGCTCTCCGCGCCGGAAGGCCTTCCGCAGAAAGAACATGTGTCCCGGGTGCAGATGATCAAAGGTGCCACAAACAAGAACACGCATCACTTTTTCCGGAGATCAATAACATAAAGGCGTTTCTCGTCGAGAAGATAGAGGAGGGTTTCATCAGGATCGACAAAGAGATCACGAAGCTCCCCAACCTGTTCCCCTTCAACAACGTACTGACGGAAGTAATTCACGTCGTTTGTTGTGGGATTATCTGAAACCACGATCACTCTCGCTTGAAGTGGGTCAAGGAAGTACAGATTTCCATTCGGAACCTTAAAAATTTTCGTCGCTGTTTTAAGCGCTCCGTCGGGGAGTTGCCGGATAGTAAAGGGTTGTGACTCTCCCCGGAGAAGTTTCACAACGTTTCCTCCTTTTCGTAAGACGTAAATATGCGTATCAATCGCCATATCAATGGAATCAGAGAGATCTCCATTGACATTGTATTCTACTGCCGGACCGTAGCGGTTACTGAGACGCTCATATTTAAAGATTTGTTTTTTTTCTGGGACAAGAAGGTAAAGGTAACGAAGGAAAGACTCAACGTCTTTGCCCTTCATCCACCCAGAAGGGTCCTCCGTTTTCATTGTTGTCACCTGTCCGCCCTGAAACTCAAGAACGCCGTTCCCTGTGGTAAGGAAAGCAAGCGTTTGGAAGCGAGAAAATGAGGAGCCACCAATAAGGAGATCCTGATCGGCAAGGACAACGGGATCCTCAACTGAATTGAGGACAACTCGGTAGAGGTTCTGTCGGTCATGGACAATAAACTCCCCATCTCCTATCCCAATGAGCCCCTGTGCGAGGACAGAGGGAACTTTTGCGCTAATATTGACCAGCGTCCGTGGGGAGAGGCGCGTAATATTATTCATTTCCTCTTGTTTCATGCGGATTTGATCAAGGAGATTAAGAGACTCCATTCGGAAGAGGCCAGAACCGTTGTCCAAAATTTGTCGGGCGCGTTCCTCGGCCCGCTGGAGGATGATGTCGGCTCCTTCGGTATCTCCGGCAAGATGGCGATTTTCTGCCGAGGAAATTTCGGAGGTGATCTGGGAAACGCGACTCTCGAGTTCCTCGCGGGTGTGCGTCCGTCGCCCGAGAATGAGAATCTGCACGCCGATCCAAAGAAGAAGAATAGTGCCAATGGTTCCTGCGAGAAGGAGAAGATGGGCACGTTTCTTACTCCTAGGATTGACAAAAAGAGAAAGGAACGATTTCCAGGAAGTATGAAGAACGCGAGGTGTTTCTGGAATATGGAAACGTCCTTTCCATGATGCAAGTCGTCCAAGGAGAGTCGTGAGGATTTTATGGAAAGGAAAACGAGTCTGTGGTCGTGCGGAGCGATGCCCGAAGGCAGAGGGTGAACGTGGAGGGTGGGATTGGGGAGTGGTGAGGGTGGCGATGGCGGCAGGCTCATGCTCAGCTTCGAGAACATTGAGAATTTCTTCTAGGAGACGAGAGCTATGTTGACCAGACTTCGCAAGCTGTGCGGGAGTCATCGTACGGAGGAGGCGCTGTGTGGAAAACACCACAATGTCGCGGGCTTCAAGTTTCCCGGAGGCAACATGAACAAAGGCAGAGATGGGCTTTCCTCCGGTGTATTCCGTTATTTGCGATGCGGATCCATGGCGAAGGAGATATGCCTCCCCCCTTCCTACGTGTGATACATGGAGAACATCTTCCAGATCAAGGAGAGCAATGATCATATGGATATCCTCAATCTTTTGGACAAACGAAACGCCCTTCAAAAACCCATTTAATTCTTTCAGTGTGCTGTCGAAGCGACGGTCGGCATCCGAGTCCGTCTCAAGGAGCGCATGTTGAATAATGGACGCGAATTCCTTTTGAACGGCATCACCCTCCTCTTTTTTTCCTTGGATTTGCAGAAGAACAGTCACAGGCTCGCCCTGTTGAGTTTTCCATGAGAATGCCGCGAGCGTCATAGAGCGCGGCGAGGCGGTTTGGCCTGTCCGCAGCATCACATCCATATAGATTCTCAGGCTACTCGTTCCCCCTTATGGGAGCAAGTTTCGTCTTTTTCCTCTCCCTTTTAATGGAGAGGACAGGTGATGGTTAAACGTAATACCTATAAGAGAGAGACGAGGAACTACAGAATTGAAAAGTAATAATTTGTTTTATTTAAGCCAAAAAATTACAATTCATACAAAATGCTATTGCGCATGGATCTGTATAGGGGTACCCTGAAGGGAGTTAGATTTTTTTCTTGTTTTACAAAAAGAACAATGGTCTCTATACAAGAGTGGGTCGTACGCAATATTCATACAAGCCCACACGCAACCCCGCACGAAAAATTCCCAAGGCACAACCGGCGCTACCAGCGGCGGAGGTTCCATTCACCGAAGAACGCACCACCACCACCACCACCGCAAAAGGGCATACCACCCCTTCTTTCTCCTGTGCCTTCCATCTCTCATGTTGGAGGTGACAAGCGAGGAGTCCGTGTCTTTCCTCTCGGAGGATTTGAGCAGGTGGGGCGGAATTGTTTTATAGTGGAGGTCGATGGTGCCCTTTATATCATCGATCTGGGACTGCAGTTTCCCGATGAAGATATGTTGGGCATTGATTACCTCATTCCGGATATTTCCCCCATTCGTGGGAGGGAGCGGAGCATCCAAGGCATTATTTTTACCCATGGACACCTTGATCACATTGGCGCAGTACAACATCTCCTTCCTGCGCTGCAGTTTCCTCCGTGTTACGGTACAAAACTCACGATGGCATTTGTGCGGAAACGCCTGGATGAGGAGGGGCTCACATCAAAAGCACGCCTCAATGTCGTTCCCTATCGCCAGCGTGTGCGTCTCGGAAAAGTGGAAATCGAGTTTCTCCGGGTGACGCATAGCATTCCTGATTCTGCTGCGGTGGCCATCCACACCACGTATGGGACTATTCTTCATACGGGGGACTTTAAGTTCGATCTTACCCCCATGAACGAACCGCCGGCAGATTTCCAAGGATTCTCGGCATTGGGAGATAAAGGTGTTCTTGCCATCATTGCAGATTCCACAAATGCTCTAAGGTCAGGGAACAGTAAGAGTGAGAAAGAAATATCCGAGAACCTACGGGACCTCATTCGTGAGGCGAATGGGCGGGTAATTATCTCAACATTCAGCTCACTCCTCAATCGTATCCAGCAGGTCATAGAACATGCGAGGGAATTCAATCGGAAGGTGTTCATTTCGGGGAGGAGCATGGAGCAAAACATTGAGATTGCCGAAAATTTGGGATACCTCCGTGTCCCACGTGGTCTTATACGCAAGGCAGGTCCTGGTATTGAGAAAATCCCCGATCGGGAGGTTCTTATCATCACCACCGGGAGTCAGGGGGAGGAAATGGCTGGTCTCGCGCGTATTGGTCTTGGGACACACCGACACATTGTGGTGAAGAAAGGGGACACTATTATTCTGAGTAGCAATCCCATTATTGGAAACGAGCGGGCAGTTGCGAAGGTCATTAATAATCTCCATCTAAAGGGGGCAGCCGTAAAAACAAGCATGGAGCTAGCACTCCATGTTACTGGACATGGACACCAGAATGACATTCTCCTCATGCACCGGCTCGTTCGCCCGCGCCATGTGATCCCGGAGCACGGAGAGCCATACATGCTTGCAGCTCACGCCGCCCTTGTGCGTGGCATCGGGTATCCTGAGAATCATGTCCATATTCTGACAAATGGGGAAATATTAGAATTTGATCAGGAAGGAGGAGCACGGAAGAGTAAAACAAAACTACCTGTTCGCGATGTCATCATCGATGGTCGTAGCTCAGCGACAAGTGATGGGCAGCGAGTACTCAATGATCGGAAGATTATGAGCACCGGAGGAGTCATTATTGTTCTTTTTCGGGCATATCACGATTCCATGCGTCTCCTAGCAGATCCTGATGTCATTACACGAGGGCTCATCTATGGTTCTGAGCAGGAGGCTATTACCCGTGATGTCGTTGCGCTTGCTCGCAAGGCATACGAGGAGGAAATCGGTCGTGGGGAGAAGGATCGTAAGGCATTAAAGCGCGCAATTGTTGGTTTCCTCTACCGATATTTCGATCGGAAAATTGATCGGGAACCTATGATTCTTCCACTGATTATCGAGGTGTAGCATACCGACGTGTCAATCCGAGAGATTACCGCTGCCACTCTTTGGCAATGCGCAAGCCAATGCGCAATGGCGGTCCTCAGTATTCTCATGGTGAAATTTGTGGCTGTAGGACTCAGTCGTGATCTTGTTGGAGCGTATAATTCTGCGTACGGTTATCTCCAGTTTTTCGGCATTCTTGCAGATTTTGGACTCTATGCCGTGGTGGTTCGTGAAATGAGTCGTGTAGAGGATGCGAGACACATTCTTGGCACATTCTTTCATATCCGCCTTCTCACGGTGTTTATTGCCATTGGAGGAGCAGTCCTTCTTGCGTGGTTCTTGCCACAGTGGGAGGGCACACCACTTCCTATTGGAGTGACGCTTGCCGCCCTCGTGCCGGCATTCACTCTTCTCGCGGGTGTGTTTCGGGTGGTATTTCAAGTGCACTACCGAATGCATAGTGTTTTCATTGCAGAGGTGGGGCAACGGGTCATCACCGTCGTCCTTTTGGGCGCGCTCATTCTTCTTGGGGTGCGGGAAAGCGCCAATATGATCCATTACGAACTCTTCCTTATGTTTGGAGGTGTTGGTGCCGGCTTCCTATTCCTCTTCTCCCTTCTCTCTGTACAGAGGCTTCTCCCATATCGTGACGGTGTCTCCTCTCTTTCAATGTGGCCATTTTTCCGTGCCGCATTCCCGTATAGCATCGCCTATCTTTGCATTGCCATATACAGACAACTTGATGTAACTCTCATTGCGCTCTTGCGACCGGATTTTCAGGTGCAAAATGCCTATTATGGCTTTGCTTTACGCATCGCGGATATGGCCTATCTCGTGCCAACATTTCTCCTGAATGCAGCTCTCCCGCGTCTCAGGGGCGGCAGTGCAGATCGTCAGCTCCTTCCGCGTTTATTCTTTGCTCTCCTTGTGTTTGGTACAACGGCGGCCCTCGTTGCGGGATTATGGGCGACACCGATCATGCGTCTTCTGACGTCAGAGGCTTATCTTGGCACGGGGACCACTCCCGGTGCGGATAGTGCGCTCATGCTCCTTGCGCTCCCAATGTTCCTCAATAGTCTCATTCTCTTCTGCTTTTATGTTCTCCTTTCGTCGAACACCTGGCGCCCACTCCTGAGTATCCTCCTCATAGGGGCACTCCTTTCCCTTACAGGAAATCTCCTCCTCATTCCCAAGTATGGGTTTATAGGGGCGGGAGCAGTAAGCATTGGGACGCATATAATTCTTTGTATTCTTCTTTTGCCCAGTGTCCATTGGCTTGGTAGCAATCTTCCGTGGACACTGATCTTACGTTGGATACTGTTCACAGTGATCCTCGCATTATTCCTGATTCTTGGGCGCCCTTTTCTTGTCACACCATTTCATTCCATTATTGGGGCACTCGGATGCGGTGGGGTTGTCTGGATCCTCATTGAAGTTCTTGGCATGAGGAAGGCACTTCTTGGGAATTGTACAGTGGGAGCAAGTGCAGTATAATGATAGGAATGCCTGAAAACCAACACACACCACTGTGGAAGCAACTTCTCGGCGCAGCGACAGGGGCAACGGTTGCTCTCCTTCTCTATGGAGGCTTTGCCGTTGTGTCTCCAAATTTCTCTGTGCTCACTGCATATCTCTCGAACACATTCGAAGGGAAGATTGAACACCTGCCGACGTACCAACGTTCTCCAAGGACTGTCCGTGATGAGACTATTGCCTTTAGGGAAGCGCTCGGGGACCGAGCGCGCGCAGCAACAGCCAGACTGCAGAAAGGGGAGAATTACTTTCAGGGAGGAGAATCGTCATCGTCGGCATTATCTCTCTCTTCGGTCGCTCCCATTCCATCGGTAACAAAGGAGAAAGATCACGGCAAACCTCGTCCGAAAGAGAGAGAGAAAGAAAAGCATGCCGATGAAAAACGAAAAGAGGAAAAACTTCCAGATACGGGGGTTCCTCTCTTGGCCATTGGGGGTGTGGCGCTCTGCCTCGCGATGTCCATTCGGTATCGGAAGGAACTCCTTGGGGCTGCAGTCCCTGTTCACACAAAGAAATGGCCCCTACTGAAGTAGAGACCAGTGATTCCTGGCAGTTGCCTTTTTCACCCAGTTGGGTGTTCCGCCTCCCAAGTGGGAAGCGAAAGCTTTCCAACTGGGAGAAGACTGACAACTGACTAGGACATTCTACATGGTATAGAAAGGTTGTCAATGCCCTATTTTTAGCCTTTTTCCAGTGTAAAAGGCATAATCCATCATATGGGACCCAAGGGAAAAACCGTGGCAGAAAATCGCCGGGCACGGCATGATTATGACATTCTGAAGACCACAGAGGCCGGAATTATATTAACAGGGTCTGAAGTGAAGTCCTGTCGGATGGGACGAGTGAACATTGCCGGAGCATACGTATCTTTTTTCCATGGTGTCCCTCGACTGAAAGGGGTGAATATCTCTCTCTACCCCTATGCCCGAGTACCCGAGTACGACCCGCATCGCGAGCGTGAATTGCTTCTCAAGAAGCGCGAGGCGGAGCGTCTGTGGTCCTTTGCCGAGCAGAAGGGATGCACGGTCATCCCCCTCGCGTTGACGGCTGGGAAGTATGTAAAAGTTCTCCTCGGGGTGGCGATGGGGAGGAAGCGGTACGATAAGAGGCAGAAGATCAAGGGTCGTGAGATAGATCGACGCTTGCGACACAGGATAGAGTAGGACTCTTAGTACAACCGAAACGTTGTGAGGTACTCCTTGAGGCATCGAAAGAAACGCATACGTTGTTCATCTTCATCCGGTGTTTTTGCATCTTTGACGTGCCATTTTCTCGTACGATCGTATGTAGCCAGTGCAGCGAGGAGAACAGCCCCGAAGACGACAAGGTCGATATGGTGAAAGCGCGCGATTGCCGGTAGCTCAGGATCAAAAGCGAGTATCGTCGTAGTTGTTGCCAGATAATGTCCTCCTGTTTCACGGAATACGCGGATGCTCCATGGGTTCATCCGACACTGGTGGCCACTCCTGTCGCGATAGTTTGCGATAACGGCATCGAGAGCGTCTCGAATGGAGTTGTACCCTTCCGGAGCGTTCGGAGGCTGTCCTATGCCACGGGTAAAATTATCGTCTTTTGCGAGTATTCCGTTATCCAAGCAGTATGCGTGATATTTTCCATGGTGGTTTTTCTCAACCCACAGGCATACGGCATGGCCTCCTTTCATCATATCCAGATAGACAACTTGTGAGAGGATTCCCATCTCAGCGAGGAGTCTTTGCGAAAGAATGGCGTAATCTTCGCAGTCGCCCGTCATCTTGCCGTCGATGGTTTTCGTCGCGGTCATGACTGTTTCATGTGGGGGCTGTGCATTGCCCTCTATATCATCCTCATACCGCATGTTGCTCTGAAGAAACCGTGCTAATTCCTTTTGGTCTTTCAGTCGCCCTGCGAGCCACACGATGTACTCTTCTGGCGTGAGAGTTTGGTGCGCTTGTTTCAAGGTGGAAAAGGATGAAGAGACAACCTCTTGTTGCATGGCCTCGATCGGGGAAACCCGTGCACTATGTGGTGTATCTCCTCCATAGAACAAGAATGGCATTCCTAGGATTGCAGTCCGGACAAGGCGTTGTATCCTTCCGGGTTCCTCCTTTGCCTTTGTGGGTTCTCCAATGTCTTCATGGGCAGCGAGGCTTTCCATAAACAATCATCAAATCACGAATGTTTCATAAGTCAACTGGTATACTGGCGGCCAGTGTCCCTTCTCCCACCCTCCATCGAACGTGCCATTGAGGAGTTCACGAAGCTCCCCGGCATCGGGCCGAAGTCCGCCGAACGTCTGACGTTCCATCTGCTTCGGAGCCGGCGCGCATCGCCGGAAGCGCTCGGTCGTGCGCTCACCGAACTCAAGTCACAGGTGCAGTATTGTCCCGACTGTCAGATGGTTGTGAGTAATGAGCAGTGTCCGCTCTGCAGTGACGCAGGACGGGATCAAAAAACGATCCTTGTCGTCGAGGAGCCGCTCGAGGTCATCGCGTTCGAGCGGACGCCGTACCGTGGTCTCTACCATATTCTGCATGGAGTCCTCTCACCGATCGATGGGATGGGGCCGGAGCAGCTCCGCATCAAGGAGCTCGTAGAACGGGTACGAGGAGGTAAGATCGAAGAGCTCATTCTTGCAATGGATCCGGATACAGAAGGGGAGGCAACCGCAGTATTTCTCCAACAAAAACTGAAGGAATTTGTCCCAAAAATCACCCGCATCGGGCACGGTCTTCCAATGGGGGCGGACATCGAATTTGCGGATCAGGTGACATTGCGGGAAGCACTCATCGGCAGACGCGCACTCTAAAACCGGACTCCAGATGGAGTCCGGTTTGATCCTTCAATCAACCTGTCGACCCCTCGAAGGACCTACGGATGTAGTGGACAACTCCAACCGAGAGAAACCAGGCTCCCATTGCCGCATAGAGTGCGGTCATGTGGTGGGGGGAGGCAAAGAGGCGATCGTGCAACTCCGCCGTCCCAAATGTGTTGATCCAGAGAAGTGACCACCAGGCTACTATCCCTAGTGGAAACATCACTACTTCCGTCACAAGCGCAATGATCCACAAAAACCCATTCACATAGTTCATGGAACACCTCTCTTCTAGAGATTGAAGGAACATTCCTCTATGCACCGCGCACAGAGCAGACAATAATGCTCTATAATGATGTATAGTCAACCCGTATTTCCTCTTTCCCTATCACACTATTTGCCGTGCGGGCAGCGAGGAAGAAGTAGTCGCTGAGGCGGTTCACGAAGCGGAGGAGTTCGGGGTTTATCTCCTCCTTTTCCTCGAGCTCTACAATATGGCGCTCCGTGCATCGGCAGGCGGTGCGTGCAAGGTGGAGGAGGGCGCCGACCGTGGAACCTCCAGGGAGAATGAAGGCAGTGAGAGGAGGAAGAGCTGCTTCCATGTCCTTAATCCATTCCTCCAGTTGCTCTGTCTCTTTGGGGCCCACTCGTGTGGTGCCACGGGACAGAGGTATCGGGGTCGCGATATCGGCCCCAACACGAAAGAGGAGGTGTTGGAGATGGGTGAGCTGCTCGCGAAGTCTTTGGGGGATATTTTTCTCTACAAGGACGGGGCCGAGAGTTGCATTGAGTTCATCGATGGAGCCACAGGCGTGGATGCGGGGAGAGGCTTTGGAAACACGAGAACCTCCAAGGAGTCCTGTCGTTCCATTATCCCCTGTTTTCGTGACGATGGACATCATTCTGATTGTAGTGCATGAGTCACCTTCTCGTGTTCTTTCTTTGCCTCTTCTTCGGTGAGCGTTTTTGTCGGGTCCTGATACACGCAGCGGAGCGTCACGTTATACTCTCCCTTCATGAGAGGTTTTCCATCGAAGAGGTCTGCAACAGAGATATCTGTGAGGAGGGGGGAAACCTTACGTGCCTTTTCGAGTAGATGTCGAAGAGGAACTGCAGAGTGCGCATGTGGGAGGGTAATGTCGTAACTGACACTGGGGAAAGCAGGAAGAGCACGGAAGGGACGCGGGGCGACTGGGAGGGCAAAGAGCACATCAAGATTCACAGAGGCTGCAGCCGTAGAGGCAGGAAGATCGAAAGCCGCACACACATCAGGATGAACGGTAAAGATCTCTCCTATAGTTTGATCGTGATAGAAAAGTTCTGCGTATTGCGCGGGGTGGGCGAGAGGCGATGATGAAGATCGCGAGGAAAAAGCAGGAGAGTATCCGGCATTCTGAAGGATTGCGGTGATGTGGCTTTTCAGGAGGAGTGGTGGAGAAGAACGAAGCAAGGGAGCATTTTTTTGTATGAAAAGAAGAGTTAGAGTCTGAGACTCCTCATTTGGTTGGGAAAAAACATGAGTGATGGTGAAGGTGTAAAGGGAAGTTCCCGCCGGACGGAAAGCCTTCTCTGCGTGCTCAAGGAGCCGTGGGAGGGCGGAGGGTTGGAGGAGGGAGAGCTCCTCTCCCAGGGTATTCTCTACCGCAATACACTTTGTTTTTGAGAGGCCTGAGCGGCGAAGGAGCGGAGGGCCAACGAGTGAGAGAGGGAGAACCTCGAGGAATCCCTCTTCTTTTGCCTGTGTACGTATCTGATGCAAACGGTGGTCGCGGTGAGGGTGGTGACATGGTGCAGAGGGCATAACAGCATGGAGGCGGTCGTACCCATACACACGTGCAAGTTCTTCGATGAGATCATGTTCTTTCCGGAGATCCAAGAGGCGGTAGAGAGGGGGGGTGACAATGAGTTTTGAGCTTTGAGCTTTGAGCTTTGAGCTCTTCACATCACAGCCAAGATTTTCGAGAATAGAAATTGCCTTGCTCTTTGGAATATCCATGCCGATGGTGCGGGAGGCGCGATCGAGGGACAAGAGAAGATGTGACGGCTCCCCGTCGGTCCCAAACGATACCTTTTTGGATGTGATACGCGCACCGGGGACGAGGGCGAGGAAAAGATCAACTGCCCGTAGGAACCCCTTGCAAACCAATACAGAGGGGATGCCTTTTTCATACACAGTCGCCGCTTCTGTGCGGTGGCCAGTCGCAAGAATCGTTCGCCGGATAGCTATTGGGTTAGCGGTTGCAGCGTGGAGAAGAATATCGTGCGTTGTGCGTTTTGTTGAACTTCGCAGCCCTCCCATAATACCAAGGAGGTCGAAAATCCCCTGAGTGTCGCTCATGACGATTGCGGAATCAGGGAGCTCACGATCAATGCCGTCGAGAGTGACGATGTGCTCACCGCGCTTTGATGGGCGGATAGTAATATCTCCGCTTAGATTTGCACAATCGAAGCTATGGAGTGGAACACCGATTTCTGCGGCAATGTAGTTCGTGATATCGACTGGAAGACTCACAGAACGACAACCGATACTATGAAGGCGTTGACGCATCCATAAAGGGGTTTCTCCGGGACTATCGATATGGATGGTGCAGGCGTAGTAACGAGGAATAAGGAATTTGTCTTGTACGGTGATGCGGAATGGAAGAGGAGACGAGGGAAAACGTACTAATTTCCCATTTTTATTTTTTAATTTTTTCCATTTTGCAAGGCCGATGGAAACGCATTCGCGCGCGAATCCCTTATGGGAGAAGAGGTCGGGGCGGTGGGTGATTGCGTGGTTATCGATGTGAAAGATGACATCGGTGAGGCCGAGTTCTTCTACGCGCTCTACTTCCGCGACGGACTCCGTCAGACGTTCTGCGATGTGATGCGCATCACTGCTTTGGAAGCGGACGAAATCCTGGAGCCAATGGAGGGAAATTTTCACACGGAAGAGCGTACGCGATTCCAAGTTCTTTTGCCACTGAGTGTCGCCCGGTATACAATGGTGTTCCTTTTCCCATCTCTCGTATGTTTTTCCAGAAGCATTCTTCCTGTCCCTGCAGTGCATGTATGGTTGTCGGGTGGGTGGTCACCCTCCTTCTCTTCCTTGCAGCAATTGCGGGGTTCGTCGGCGTCTACAAGGCGCATTTTCTGGGAGGGGGCATGGTCTTTGGTACGACTAGCGGGTCGCTCTCCATCCTAGCATTTGCGGTGACGACGACGCTCTGGGCGAAGTTCATGTGTCACTGTTGCGGGTGCACGATCAAAGGGGAGAAGAAGTGAGGTGGGATGGCCGAGTGGCTGAAGGCGCACGCTTGGAGAGCGTGTAACCCCCACAAGGGGTTCCAGGGTTCGAATCCCTGTCCCACCGCCATTCGATTCGGCTAGACTTATCTCCATGTCATTTCCTCCGGATTTCCCGTCCGATCTTATCGAGCGCGCGGCGCTCCTCTCCGTGCGTCCGGAGGATATTGAAGAAACCTTCACACGGGGGAGCGGGAAGGGGGGGCAGCGGCGGAATAAGAGGAGCACGTGCGTGATGCTCCGACATATGCCGACTGGTATCTCCGTGCGGTGTGACGACGAGCGCGATCAATATCAGAATCGTCTCCGTGCATACGTGCACCTCCTCGAAAAAGTTCAGGCGCTCGTGAAAGAACGGAAGGCGGCGGAAGCACAAGAGAAATTCCTAACACGCAAGCGTCACGCACGGCGTCCGCGCGGTGTGCAGGAGCGGGTATTGAGGGAGAAGAAACAGCGGGGGGAGACGAAGAAGACGCGAGGAAATCCCCTCTCCCACAGGGGAGAGGGCTAGCCATTCGGCCCCGAACTCATGGCCGAGGGGGGAGAGGGGGTCCATGGCGCCTCAGGCGCTTTTTCCTTCCTGCAATCTCTTCGCGAGTGTCCGCAGGTAGGCAGTCGATATCTTCATGACGTGGAATGTTCCTGTCTTTGGGTCGAACACGCGCTTTTTCTGAATATTCGCGTGCCATTGCCGTCGGGTATGACGGAGAGAGTGGCTCCGGGTATTCCCGAAGGATGTCTTCTTGCCAGTTTTAGTGCAGCAGCGGGACATATGCGGTAATGAGGTTAGGGGGATGGTGAACGCTCGTCAATCCTCGGTTTCCATGCCTGCCTGCAGGTGCATAGGTTCGGTTTCCTCGGAATCATTGGTATCCTTGTTCCATGACTCCCTTTCTCCGCCCCACGTACATCATCGCCGTCCTCATTGCGATTGCAGTCCACGAGTGTGCCCATGCGTACGCGGCGTACAGGTTGGGGGATGATACGGCGAAGGATGCGGGGCGTCTCACACTCAATCCCCTTTCCCATCTCGATCCCATGGGAGCGCTCCTCTTCCTCGTCGTCGGCTTCGGCTGGGCAAAGCCGGTGCCGGTGAATCCCGCGCGTCTCGGTCATCCGAAGCGGGATAACGCGCTCGTGGCGCTTGCGGGACCGGCCAGCAATCTCCTCCTTGCGGGCATCGCTTTCGCCGGTCTTCTTCTCCTCGGTATTTCGTGGGGCGGATCGTTCGATCTCCTTTCCCTCCGTGGCGCCTCTGTTGTGCAGACATTCCTCCTTCAGCTGTGCGGGGGTCTGCTCTTCGTGAATCTTGCTCTCATGGCATTCAACCTCTTTCCCATCGCGCCGCTCGATGGATCGAAGATTGTGGAGGGATTCGTCCCGTACCGTCACGAACTCGCCTATGAGCGGTTCATGCGGCACGGGCCGTACATTCTCCTGGGGCTCCTCCTCTTCGAATCGTTTTTACCATTCCCGATTCTCTCGGTGTGGGTCTTTGGTATCAGCGATGCGGTGCTGGGAGTTTTTGAGGGGGTTGCGGGGTTGCTCTGAGTCTCTAAGCTACGTCACATGCCGCCGTAGCTCAGTTGGTAGAGCAACACAATGGTAATGTGTAGGTCACCGGTTCAATTCCGGTCGGCGGCTCCATTCGTGTTCATGCCACCGTTTCTGACCAACTCCTCAGTGGGATTTTCTGAAACTGGCATAGAGCATTTTTGCAGGCGTGGAGCCCAAGGAGGGCACACTTGAGGCGACGGGGGCCGATGGGGACACCGAGAAGAGCAAGCAGGCTGTCTTTTGTCAGATGATCAATGTCTTCAAGAGTTTTTCCTTCCAGCTCTTCACTCAGCATCGACATGGCAGCTTGGGAAATCGCACAGCCAGTGCCGTCCCAGCATATCTCGGAGATATGGTCATTCTGGAGAGAGATGCCGACAGTGATTTCGTCGCCGCAGGCGGGGTTACTTTCGGTGTGTTGTATGGGCCCTCTCCCCTGACCCCTCTCCCGCTGCGGCAGGAGAGGGGATTTGCCGCGTGGGTTCCGGTAGTGGTCGAGAATGTTTTCGGCGTAGAGATCCATGGGACTAGTGGGTAGTTTGTAGTTTGTAGTTTGCCACTCGGCCGTGAGCTCGGGCCGAATCGGCAGTCTTGCCAGTGAGAATTTCTCTGGCTCGCTCGATGGCGGCGGGGAGGCGGTTGATTTCTTCGGGGGTGTTGTAGAGGGCGATGGAGAGGCGGGTGGAGGCGGCGAAGCCGAGACGGCGATGGAGCGGCTCGGCGCAATGGTGGCCGGCACGGAGGCAGATGCCTTCTCTTCCGAGGATTTCCGTGAGGTCGTGTGGGTGGAGGTTATCGAGAGTGAAGGAGAGGCAGCCTGTGCGAGGGGGTAGGTTGTAGGGGGTAGGTTGTAGGGGAAACCTTCCGAGAATGGTGAGGTTGGGTATTGATGAGAGGACAACCCCTGCGTGGACAAGGAGCTGTTGTTCGTGGTGAATGATGTCTTCCCAGGAAAATTGCGATAGCCAGTCGATGGCCGCTGCGAGACCGACAGCCTCGGCGATTGGGGGAGTGCCCGCTTCAAAGCGGGCGGGGGGATCGAGAGGAATGAAAGACTCCTCTGTTACATTCTGGACCATACCGCCGCCACCGAGCATCGGCGGCATATGTTCGAGAAATTCGCGCTTCCCATAGAGCACACCAATGCCGGTTGGTCCGTAGAGCTTATGTCCGGAGAATGCGAGAAAGTCGCAGTCGAGTTTCTGGACATCAATGGGGTGGTGGGCGACGAGTTGTGCCGCATCGACGAGGACGCGCGCGCCTGCGGCATGGGATCGTCCGATAATTTCTTGCAGTGGAGGCTGCATCCCGAGGACATTGCTCTGGCCTGTGATTGCCACGAGTTTGGCATTCCCCTCATGGAGGAACCGTTCGAGTCGATCGAAGCGAAGATTGCCATCATCATCGATATCCACCCATTGAAGTTCTATTCCTCTTTCCTCTTTGAGCTGTATCCAGGGGATGATGTTGCTGTGATGTTCCAGGATCGTGAGGATCACGCGGTCACCCGGGTGGAGGTTAGTACGTCCCCAACTCTTTGCAGCGAGGTTGATGGCTTCCGTGCAACTCTTCGTGAAGATGATTTCCTCGGAGTGGCATGCGTGGAGGAATTTCTGCACCACCCCCCGTGCGCCTTCGTATGCATCGGTCGCTTCCTCCGCGAGGGGATGCATGCCGCGGTGCGCGTTGGCATTCTGCGTCCGGTAGTACGCGTTCATGGCATCGAGGACGCCGTCCGGCTTTTGGGTGGTCGCGGCGTTATCGAGATAGGCGAGAGGATGGCCGTCTATGAGACGTCGGAGGATGGGGAATGCCTGCCTGATTTTTGCAATGGGAAGCGACATACGGCTTGTTGATCCAGTATAGAGTCCTGTCCGCATTGTGGCCACAGTGCCAGCAGCGACGATTCCAGAATCGTCGCTGCGTTGAAATCGAACAAGGTCTGTGTGTCGAGTCAGGGAAGGCGTATGCTATGCGGGTGTTTGTGCAGAGAGACCAGTATTTGCCGATCGCTTTTTTTCTCGCGCTTCTCCTTTGGGGGGGGTACACGCTCCTTGTGTACCTTGGTGTGCCGGTCCATGGGGCAGTCATTCTCCTGCCGGATGCGCAAACGCTCGTGAAGGATATTTGTGGTGAGAGTAACAACACGTCGATCCTCCTGTGTCGGGGGTGGTATTCCTTCGTCCCATTCCTTCGCCATGTTGTTGTGAGATCTTCCCCGTTTCTCTTCTTCAGTATCGGGAGTGTGGTTCTGGCTGTGGTGTTCTTTGGGATTTCGTGGTTAAAGAGAGGGGAATGGATGGCGGAAATTCGCCTCTCTCCATGGAAAATTGTCGCACTCTTCGGTCTGGCGCTCTGGCTCCTCCTCACAGGGTTTAGCTATGGAACCGAGGGCGATCACCCCGTTCGCCGCATGGTGGAGCCGGTTCCGGAGGTATACACGAACGCGAAGGATAATGCGCTCGTGGTCCTTCAAGAAAATTTTCAGAAATTGAGGAGCGATGGGTGTCTTCGCTTCATCGGTCAAACGAATCGTGGAATGAATCTCTACATGTACCGACAGTGGTGTGTGCAGCGCTCGTTCATTGTGCGCGTGCTCCCGCCGCTCCTCTTCGCGCTCCTCCTTTTTTGGGAATGGCTCATTGTCGGACGGGCGGTCTTTCGTCTCTTCCGTGTGCCTTCCAAATCCCTTCTCCTAGAGTGTACATACAGCGCGGCGCTCGGAGCATGCTTGTGGGTGGTGGCGCTATGGGCATTGGCCGTCGGTCATGTTCTCATTTCTCCCGTGGGATGGATCCTCGTTCTTGGAATACCAATGCTCCTCTTCCGCCATGCGGTCTACTGGCTTCGCCGTTTCCTCTTCGCATCGTGGACCGTCCCTCTCTCCTGGAGAGATCCCACATGGTTGCTGCTATGGTTGCTCCTGAGTTACTTTGCGCTGAATTTTCTCAACGTCGTCCGCCCCTTTCCCATTGGATGGGATGATCTCGGGAGTTACCTCAACCGGCCGCGGCTCCTCATAAGCTACGGACACTTCATTCGCTCCATGTATTCCTTTCAGTGGGAGTACCTCACATCGCTCGGGTTCCTCCTTTTTGGCTACGACAGTACCTTTGGAACGATCGCCTCCCTCATGGTGAACTGGATGGCGGGGATTCTCGCGGTGCTTGCTATCTTCACGTTTCTCCGTGTGTTTCTTGGAGGGGGTGGTCTCCTGGCTGCCCTGCTCTATTACACATTGCCGCTGGTCGGACATTTCTCCTTTGCAGATATGAAGGTGGACAATGCCGTCTTCGCCATGGGAGCATATAGCGTTCTTGCGTTATTTCTCGGCCTGTTCCCGCCGTCAGACGCCTTGGAAGAACGTCATCGAGTTCGCTGGACAATCGTCAGCGGAGTGTTCGCTGGTTTTGCATTTGGGATGAAATCGACTGCTGTCATGGGAATTTTTGCGCTGTTTCCCGTGTTCCTCGGTGCGACGGTGCGCTGGTGGGCGTCCTTCCCAGCGCTCCTCTTCGTGTGGGGGCTCTACGCCTGGCGCAATGTCTTTGATTTTTCTTCCATCTTCCTGCGCGCGGGATGGGGGGTGCCCCCTCTGAGTAATAGAGCGCTTGCATTTCTTCTCTGGGGGTGCTGTGTCGTCCTTCTCCTCCCCAGCATCCGCACACGATGGCGTTCGTGGTGCACACTCCTCGGTCGCGTTGGGGTCTTCGGCGTTGCCGCGGCCGTCGTCGTTGCTCCCTGGATGTGGCAGGAAACGGTTCTATCCTCAGCGCGAGCACTCATGGGCGCGGAACCACCGCGTGTCCTTGTTCCCATTCTCGATATAAAGGGGCAGCGGTCTGCCAGTCCGGGGGAGACCGTGTATTCCCTTCCGCCGGAGCTTGTCGTCAATACTGCCGATCCCGCATGCAGCCAGCCGACGGGAAGCAAGGAGGAACTCGACCGTTACTGGGGATTTCAGAATGGCTGGCGGCATTACCTCACACTGCCGTGGCGTGCTGTCCTCAACCTCGATTCTGCTGGGTACTACGTCACCACGATGCCAGGCCTTCTCCTTTTTCCACTCCTACTCCTCCTCCCCTTTTTCTGGCGTAAGGAGGGACGATGGGTGCGTTGGTTGTGGCTGTGGACGGCGTTCTTCATTGTGGAGTGGATGTTCCTTGCCAATGGGATTCTCTGGTACGGCGTCGGGATGTTCCTTGGTCTCTGTGTGTTACTTGCGGTGCTTTGCTATAAGGCAAATGATGCCGTGACACGGAAGGTTGTTGGTGCTTTTATTACGTGTTCCCTTCTCATCTCTCTTGCGAACCGCTTCTGGCAGTTTGATCAGATGCGCAATCTTCTCGAGTATCCCATGGGGAAAGCATCTGCTGAAGTGATGCGGGAGCGCACCATTCCCTACTACGACAACATCCGTGATATCGTTCTGCAGCTCAATGCGGACAACCCAAATCGTCCATACCTCTACCGCGTGGGGACATTCATTCCATATTTTATTCCCCGGAATCTCGAGATCATAGCCTTGTCGGACCATCAGCTTGATTTTTTCAGTTGTCTTCATCAGGAGCGAGATAATAAGCTTACCTTGCGACGTCTCCAGCAACTCGGGTTCAATAGCATCATCTTCGATACGAACACCGCAACCATTGAGCGCGACTCTCAGGGGTCGCTTCATACGAAGGTCCAGGCGCTTGTTGATTTTCTCAATGATCGTTCTCTTGGGCTCCAGGTTGTTGTGAATGATCTTGAGGAGGGTGTGGCATTCGTTATTCTTCCATGAAGATTGTCGCTGTCATTCCTGCCTATAACGAGGCATCCCGAGTGGGTGCCGTTGTGCATGCCGCACGACAGTATGTAGATCGTGTTGTCGTTGTGGATGATGGGTCGATCGATGCGACTGGTGTGGCCGCAGCGGCAGCTGGAGCTCTTGTTGTCCGACACCCGGAGAACGCGGGCGCTGGCGCCGCGACCATGACGGGTATTGAAGCAGCGCGTGCACTCGGAGCAGACATCATCGTCACCATTGACGCCGACGAACAGCACGATCCTCGGGATATCCCCGCTCTCCTCCAGCCGGTGCGAGAGGGGCGCGCAGATGTTGTGTTTGCGAATCGGTTCTGGTCGACTTCATTGGGCAGGAGCCGCAATCGCATTCCTGCCATCCGTCGCCTCTTCAATACTATTGGGAATGTCGTCACATTTCTCGCAGCAGGACTTTGGGTCAGAGACAGCCAGTGCGGCTTCAAGGTTTTCGGTCCGAAGGCGCTCAGTGGGGTGCACCTCCAAACGCGGGGATTCGAATTCTGTACTGAGGTCATCCGTGAGGCCCGGCGTCACCACTGGCGCATTGCCGAGGTTCCAGTGAAAGTGGTGTACTCGGCATATACTCTGGCGAAGGGGCAATCTTTTGCGATTGGGGTGAAGACTGCTCTCCAGATTCTGCTACGATCATTCCTCCGCTAAATGGACATCACGTCGTACCAAATCGTCGCGCCCCTTGTTTCTGTAGTTTCCTTGGTCTACGCGTGGAATCTCTGGTACCGCCAGAAGAAAACTCTATGGGAGGCGGCACTGTGGACGCTCTTCTGGGCAAGCATTGCTCTCATTGCTTTCTACCCGGATATTCTCACATACCTCACGGCTGCTACAGGCATTAAAGATCAAGTGAATGCCATTCTTGTCACATGTATAGGGATCCTATTTTTTATGGTTTTCTACATGATCATGCGATTGGAAGAGATGGAACAACGACAGGTCCGATTGATACGGGCAATGGCGTTGCGGGAAGCAGGGTTATCGCACGAGGATGGAGAAAGGGGGAAGGAGAGGGTTGGGTAAGGTGGGTATTGTGGGTATTGTTGGTATTGTGAAAACAATCCTTCTCGTGAGTCCTTATTGGAAAGAGAAGCACCGCTGGATGGTAAGCAGCGTGAAACTTGCTGAGCTTTGGCAGCGGCTGGGGTATCGGGTTGTTGTGGTGTGTATGGGGGGGGGCGTTGGCGAACGTTGCGCGTTTGCTCGTTGCGCGTTTCTCGAGCGGCCGTCTCCGTCTCTCGCTCTCTATCGCAAGAAGGATGTCTTTCTCCCCGATCCATGGAACTACGGCATTGCCATTGGTTTTGCAGGGTTTGTGCACAAGGTCATACAGGAAGAGAAGCCAGATATCATTGTGTGCAACAAAATTCTCTTCTGGAGTTCGCTTGCAGTGATTCCTCTGTGCCTTCGGGGGTACCGCGTCATTCTCCTCACCGATGCCCTCGTGGGGATGACGTGGTGGGGGCGGACGCCTGCTTTCCGTCTCGCCTCGCGCATCTACGCGTGGACACTTGGATGGCTCATTATGCTCTGTGCAAAGAGAATCATATTCTTCCACCCGCAGCCGGAGAAACTTTTGCGGAGGCTTTGGGTATGGAAGAAATCGCAAGTCATTCCCACAGGAATCGACCCTACTCCCTACTCTCTACTCCCTACCCCCTTCCACACGGACACTGTTGTCACCTACATCGGGCGTCTCGAATCCGTGAAGGGCGCCGACGATTTCGTAGAGGCAGTGGTCCCATTGAAGAGAGATTTCCCAAACCTCACGGTGCAAGTCGTGGGATGGTACAAGGAGGGGCATTCGCTGGTGGCGAAATACAAGGATCGGGTGGTCTTCACGGGACTGCGCGATGATATTCCGGCGATTCTCGCTACGACGGACATTTTTGTCATGCCGAGCTACAGCGAGGGCTTGAGCAATGCGATCATGGAGGCGATGGCGAGTTCGTGTGCGTGCGTCGTATCCGATGTCGGTGGAAATCGTTTCCTCATCCAGAACGGCATCTCCGGCTTCCTCTTTCCGCCGGGCGACCGCGAGGTGCTCAAGGCCCACGTCCGGCGACTCATCGAAGATCCCATAAAGCGACGCGCGCTCGGGCAGGCGGCGCGGAAGAGGATCGAGGAGGTATTTTCATGGGAGAAGGTGGGAGAGGAGTATCGGAGGCTATTTGAAGAATTTCTTTCCTGTAGCGGAGGTTCACGAACCTCCGCTATGGTATAAGGCATGCAGAAGCCGAACGTTATCATTCTCTCGGCTTTTCTCTTTCCATTCCGAAGTGGAGCGGAGGTGTGTGTGGAAAAGGTGGCTGCGCGATTTGCTGATCGGTTTGATATTACGATTGTGACAGCGAAGATGCGGAGGGATCTGCCAAGAGTGGGCGAAATCCCCTCCCTCTTGGTGGGAGGGTTAGGGAGAGGGGGTCAAACTATTACCGTTATCCGGGTTGGTCTGGGCTACTCTTTCGACAAGTGGTTCTATCCGTTCCTGGCACCTTTCGTTGTGCGGAGGCTGCGGCCGGACATTGTCCATGCGGTGCTGGAGACGTTCGCAGGGGCAGCGCTGCTGCTCTGCCGATGGGTGTATCCACAAGCACGGCGTATTCTCACTCTACAAACGACAAACCGATCATTCTTGAAGTGTCCGATCATCCGCTCGGCGCATCGTGTGATGGCCATCAGTTCTGTTCTTGTAGAGGCTGCAAAGCGGTGTGGTCGGGATGCCAAGCTCATTCCAAATGGCATCGATTACTGGGCAATACGGGAGGCGTGCGCACGGTATCCGAAGGCTCCGGGGCGGATTCTCTTTGTCGGACGGCTGGAGAAAATGAAGGGGGTCGATACACTTCTCACTGCCTTCAGTGAGGTTGTAGGAAAATTCCCACAGGCATATCTCAGGATTGTCGGTGACGGTTCCATGCACTCACAGCTCACAGCTCACAGCTCACAGCTTGTTAGCCACGATCATATCCATTTTCTCGGATACCTCTCTGACAGTTCTCTATGGCGTGAATATGCGGAGGCGGAAATTTTCTGCGCGCTTTCGCTGAGTGAGGCGATGGGGAACGTCTTCCTCGAGGCGCAGGCGGCGGGGTGTGCGGTCATCGGGACGCGCGTGGGCGGAGTTCCAGAGATTGTCCTCCATGGGAAAACGGGGATTCTCATTCCCTCTGATGATCCGGAAGCGGCGACGACAACGCTCGCGCTCCTTCTCAAAGATCAGGAGTTGCGGGGGAAACTTTCCTCCGCGGCAGTGGAACATGCCCGGCAGTACGATTGGTCGGGGATTGCGGAGAAGTATGCGGGGATTTACGAGGCGCTTGTGCTGCCCAGCTGCGCTCTCGGACGAGAGAGGCGGCAGTGAAGAGACTTTCGAAGGTTCCTGCATCAATCCACTCTTCCTCAAGAATGGAGGCCGTGAGTTCCCTGTGGTCGAGGTACCAGCGGGAGATGTCGGTGATCTCGAGTTCGCCGCGGGCGGATGGTTTCAGATTGCGGATGATGTCAAAGCAGCGAGCGTCGTAGAGGTAGCAGCCGGTGATGGCGAGGTTGCTCTTGGGGTGTTTTGGTTTCTCCTCGATGGATTCGACACGGACATGAGCGGTGTCCCCCTGAGCCCGTCGAAGGGTCGCGATGCCGAATCTTTCCGGGTCCGGGACTTCTTTCAGAAATACATGGCCGCCTTTTGTGAATGACCGGATGGCGGGGGCGAGGTCATCGAAATACACGTTGTCGCCGAGGAGGGCGCAGATGCTTTCATCTTGGGTGAAGTCTTCGGCAATGCCGAGGGCTTGGGCAATGCCGCCGGGCTTCTCCTGAACACGGTAGGAAAATTCGCATCCAAAGCGCTCGCCGGATCCAAGGAATGACGTCATCTGGTCGATGTGCTCGGTGCTGGTGACCACGGCAATATGGTGGATGTCGGCATCGAGAAGTTTTTGGAGAGGGTAGAGAATGAGCGGCTTGTCATAGATTGGGAGCAGGCTCTTATTCGTAATATCGGTCAGAGGTTTGAGTCTGGACCCCGTTCCGCCGCAAATGAGAACGCCGCGCATACGTAGATTGTAGGGTATAGGTTCTCGGTTGCAGGTGGAAGGCTTTTCCACCGGTTTTTTGCTATGCTGGAGCCATGAATGTACTTGTCACGGGTGGTGCGGGGTTTATAGGGTCGCACTTTGTGCTTCGGCATAAAGAGAGGTTCCCCGATGATTTTCTGGTCGTCCTCGACAAACTGACCTATGCAGGGAAGAAGGAGTATTTGCAGCCGGTGCTCGACAGGATCCGCTTTATCCATGGAGACATCACGAACACGCTCCTCGTTGCGGATCTCGCGAAGCAGTATGCGATTGATGCAATGGTGAACTTCGCGGCAGAAACGCATGTTGATCGAAGCATTCAGAATGCCGTTCCCTTCATCCATACAAATATCCTCGGCGTCCAGTCGCTCATCGAAGTTTGCAAAAAGTCTCCGCACATTCTCCTCCTCAATATTTCTACAGATGAAGTGTACGGAGATCTGAAAGACGGCGATCCTCCTTGCACGGTTGATACGGTTCTCCGGCCGAGCTCGCCCTACGCCGCGACAAAAGCAGCAGGGGATCTTCTGCTTCTTTCTGCTATCCGCACGTTCGGCATCCATGCGCGCATCACGCGGTGCACGAATAACTACGGTCCGCACCAGGCAGATGAGAAGTTTTTACCGACGGTGATTCGCCATGCGATGAAAGACGAGAGGATTCCCGTCTATAGGGAAGGGAAAAATAAACGCGATTGGCTCTATGTGTCCGATCATACCGATGCCATCGAACTCGTGCTCACAAAGGGGAAAGATGGTCAGATATATCTCATTGCAGCAGATGCCGAGCTACAGAATATCGATGCAGCAAAACAACTTCTCAGTGTACTCGGAAAACCACATTCCCTCATTGAATTCGTGGAGGATCGTCCCGGTCACGACTGGCGCTATGCGCTCGATGCGTCAAGCATCCTTGCACTTGATTGGAAGCCGAAAATATCGTTTGAGGATGGATTGAGGAGAACTGTGGAGTGGTATCGACGTGCAGGAAGAAGATCCCCTCTCCCAGCGGGAGAGGGTTAGGGTGAGGGGCTCTTGCTTCTTGTCTATGAAAATCGTCCTTGCGACTGGCATCTATCCACCCGATATCGGTGGACCAGCGACGTATGTGCATAATCTTGCACAGGAATTCGTAGGACGGGGGATAGAGATGGTCGTGGTGACGTATGCAGGTGTCAGTGACGATAAATGGAACGTGGTACACGTGTGGTCGTGGGGTGGGCCACCCCTCCGCTGGTGGCGGTATGCGCGGGCTCTTAAAAAACATGCGGCAGATGCGGATGCTGTTCTTGCATTCTCGCTTGTGAGCGTGGGGATGCCGCTGTGGTTGGCGGGATTGAGGAAACCTAAAAAGATTCTTCGGCTTGGGGGAGATTTTCTGTGGGAGAGGTATACGGATTGCGGGGGAACGTTGGGTTTGAGAGAATGGTATGAATCGCGTTTCTGGAAAATCGTTAGCTCGTTAGCTCGTTGGCTCGTTCAACGCTTGCTACGCACTTTCGATTACCTGGTTTTCTCGACAAAACTGCAGGAGGAGATTTATGAGAAACACTACCGAGGATTACCAGAACATTTGGTGATTGAAAATGCGCTTCCTGCCCCCACCCCCGACCCCTCCACCGCTGCGGCAGCCCGCCCGGACGCGGTCGGACGGGGAGAGGGGAGAACGAGACATGCGCCCTTCCGTCTCCTCTTCCTCGGCCGCTTCGTCGCATTCAAAAATATCTCTACACTTCTGCGTGCGATGACAGAACTCTCTGGTGTCACCCTCACACTTGTGGGGGAAGGACCCCTCCAGCATCTTCTTGAGGGGAACGTGCTGGGGTTACAACTTGCGGACCAGGTCACCTTCCGCTCGAAGGTAACTTCGACCGAGCGAGATATTCTGTTCCGCGAGCACGATCTTCTCGTGATCCCATCTGTTACAGAAATGAGTCCAAATACCGCACTCGAAGCGCGTGCAGCAGGGCTGCCAGTGCTCCTGACCGAAGAAACAGGATTGAGTGAGCAGTTGCAGCAAGGAATGGTTGTGCGAAAACTCCGGACGCAGGAGCAAATTCGGGATGCTGTCCAGGAAGTGATGGTGACATATGAACACGTGGTCGCAGAGGCGGCGAAGTTGCCGACGGAACGGCTGTGGGGAAAGGTTTGTGAGGAATATGTCATGTTATTTTCTGCTTTAATCAATCCTCTCCCTAACCCTCTCCCTTCAAAGGGAGAGGGGAGATCTCTCCAATGAATCTTCTGATGATTTCCGGCGACAGGTCGCTTGCTTCCGGGAAGCTGGGGGCGTTCTATGTGACACTCGAGGAACTGCGAAAACATTGGGAGAGGATTGATGTGATTTGTCCTAGGGCGAGTGGTAGATGTGTCATGGTGAGCGGAGACGAACCATCACATCAACCAATAGTGTCGTCCTTCGTCTCCGCTCAGGGTGACACTATTTTCCATAATGTCTTCCTCCACCACTCCCCCAGTGGTCTCTGGTACCAGCCGCTCTGGATTCTGCGGAAGGGAAAAGAATTGTGTAGACAACGTCAATACAATGTCATGACAGTCCATGACTACCCGCCGTTCTACAATGGCCTTGGCGCGTGGCTGCTCCACCGCGCGGAGGACATGCCATGGATTGCGGAAATCCACCATGTCGTCGGCTATCCAGTTGCCGCGGATTTTCGAGAGTGGGTCGGGAGGAGGATGTATCCACTCTATCTTCGTACGATTGGGCGAAAAGCTTCAGCGTTTCGGGTCGTGAACGCCGGGACGCGAGATCTGCTTGCCCGGTGGGGGGTGCAGCAGGAGCGTATCCATGTTGTGCCGTCCTTCTATCTTGATCACGAACTCCTGAATCCGGATCCTTCCATTCAGAAGAAGTACGACGTCGTTTTTTGCGGACGGCTTGTGGTGAATAAAGGGATCGAGAATCTCATGGAGGCCATTGCGACGGTATATCCATCGACTACGCTCGGGATGACACAGTCGCTACGGCTCCTGGTCATCGGCGACGGCCCTCTCCTTCAATACCTAAAAGCTGAAAGCTATAACCTGAAAACTCACGTCACGTTTGCTGGCTGGCTCCCCGTTCCACGCGACGTTTACCGGGCCATACAATCAGTGAAGATCTTTGTCATGTGCTCCAAAAGCGAGGGGGGGCCACGCGTTCTCCTCGAGGCCATGGCACTCGGACTCCCGGTTATCGCGACGAATGTCGGCGTCGTTCCCGATGTCATCCGTGACCGTGAAAATGGCCTGATTACGACGGGGACGCCAGAGGACATTGCGGAGAAAATTCGCGTACTTCTTGCTGACGATGTCCTCCGGACGCGCCTCGGCAACAACGCACGTGCCGTTATCCAGAAATTTGAACGTAAAAAACTCATCATGGAATACGCAGAGTTTCTCCAATCTTTCAGTTATCGTATCCCCTCTCCCTAACCCTCCCCCGCCGGGGGAGGGAAAATCTATGAAACTTCTTATTATCACTCAGATCGTCGATTGCGATCACCCGATCCTCGGGTTCTTCCATCGATGGATCGAGGAATTTTCGAAGCGCTGCGAAAAGGTGACGGTGATCGGGCAGTATGTTGGCAGGTATGAACTCCCATCGAACGTTCATGTCTTGTCGCTCAGGAAAGAGAAGAGATGGCCGCGTTTTCTCCAAGTAATTCGTTTCTGGCTTCTCATCGTTCATCACAGACATGCGTACGATGCTGTACTTGTTCACATGACGCCGATATGGGTTGTTCTCGGATGGAAGCTTTGGTTTGTTCTCCGAAAACCAATCTACCTCTGGTACGAGGCTCGGGGGGGACGGTGGCCACTCCGCATTGCATCACTCTGTGTGCGAAAAGTGTTCAGTGCGTCAACACGCGGCATGCCTGTGTGGACATGGAAAAGCGTCATCGTTGGTCATGGCATCGATATTGATCGGTTCGTTCCCGGAGAGGTGCCACGTGATGCAATGTTCCTCGTCACCGTCGGTCGTATCACTGCTGCAAAACGCTTTTCAATCATTCTGAATGCGCTCGCTGCGCTCGAGGAGCCATACCACCTCGTCATTGTCGGTGTGCCTGTCACCGTAGAAGACCGTAGCATAAATACGGGACTTCATGATCTCATCCGCCGTCTTCATCTCCAGAATCGCGTTGTGATCCGTACGGTGGCAAATGCCGCGCTTCCATCCATTCTCCAACGTGCGACGCTCTTCCTCCATGCGAGCGAGACGGCGCTCGATAAGGCAGTTCTCGAAGCAATGGCGTGTGGCTGTGCCGTGGTTTCTTGTTCAGACGTTGTCCAGTCCGTTCTTCCGGAAACCTTGCGCACATCTCCTGAACAGATGGCAGGAGTAGTTCAGTGGTTCTGTTCCCTTCCAAAACATGAGCAGGATAATCTGCGGCAGACACTTCGTCATACGGTGACGGAGCACCACAGTCTTTCCCGACTCATCGGGCGTCTCTGTAAGGAAATGTCTCCGTTGTGAGCATAATGCTTGCCTTGTAGGCTGCCATTTGTGCAACCGCAGTATCGTTTGAGCATTGTCATTCCGTTCTTCAATGAGGAGCGGACACTCGGTATTCTCATGGACCGTGTCCATCACGCCTGTCCATTCGCAGAGCTTGTTCTCGTGGACGACGGGTCGACGGACGCCTCTCTCGCTGTTGCGCGCGCGCGAGCGAGAAAGGGCAGCGATCTCGTCCTCACGAAACCAAATGAGGGGAAGGGATCTGCCGTACGTCTTGGATTTGCTAATGCGACGGGGAAATATGTCATCGTTCAGGACGCCGATCTTGAGTATGACCCAAAAGAGATTCTCACACTTCTCGAGAAGGCCGAGACGGACGCGCTTCCGGCAGTGTACGGCTCTCGGCGTCTCCGGGGGCGGCCACCGGTCGCACACGTCAAGTATTACATCGGTGGGGTTCTCCTCACCTCCTACGTGAATCTCCTATACGGGACCCGTCTCACAGACCAGAACACCTGCTACAAACTCGTTCGGACAGACCTCGCGCAATCTTTCCCGTTTCGTCACAACGATTTTCGTTTCGATTGTGAGATGACGGTCTTCCTCCGACGTCACGGTCACCATATTCTCGAGCTCCCTATTTCGTACGCCCCGCGCACCGCCGCCGAGGGCAAGAAGATCGGATACAGCGACTGGATGCGGTCAATCTTGCTCCTCACCGTCATGCGATGTTGGCCGAGACATGATGTTTTGCTCCTCCTTGGCATATCCGTCGCGCTCTTCCTCCTGTGGCTGCCGAACTTGCGGTATCCCATCGTCAGCGATTCTATGGAGTACGCTCATCTCTCTCAGAACTTCTGGACGACGTGGTCCTACCAGTTTCAAGGGGTACCGCACCGGTACCACTTGCCGCTTTTTCCCATCGCGTCGTACTGGTCCATTCTCCTTTTCGGCTTCAATTACGGACTCAAGGTGGCCTCTCTCCTGTACGGGATTGCCCTGTACGGTCTTGTGTTCGCTTTCGCGCGGTTGCTTTGCCCATCCGACCGCGTGACGCCGGTCCTCACGCTGTCGCTCCTTCTTCTCTCTTTTCCAACAATCTGGCTTCTTTCTCTTGGCAATGCGGACACCTTCTTTGCCGTCCTCTTCTTCGCTGCGCTCATCAGCTACCTCAGGGCGCAGGCGCATCCACGCCTCTATCTCCTCTCCGGACTCTTCATAGGGCTTGCGAGTCTCAGTCGGTATCCCGGTCTCACGCTCATTCCCATTATCGGTCTCCATGCACTGCTCGTGAGGCGCAAGGATCTCCGCAGTGCGTATTTCTGGCTCCAATTTTTGATTGCCATCGGACTCTTCTCGCTCTGGCCGATGCGGAATGCCCTCCTCTTCGGTTCTCTGCGTGACGGTCATCTTATGAATGAGTTCAGCCGCGAGGGCGACATGCTTGGATACGTCTGGCACAACATCCTCTACTACCTGAACCCCGTGCACAGCATCATGTTGCTCGCAATTCCAGCCGTGTGGGGACTGGTGCGCCATGGACGGCGCCATCTTCTGGTAAGCATTGCGATACCTGGATCAATGCTCCTTGCTTTGATCTACCACGCGGTCACGGTGCGATTCATGGTCGTCACCATCCCGTTGCTCCTCTTCTTCGCTGCCCTCGGAATGCAAGATGCATGGCAGAAGTGGCCACGGTGGCTCCTATTTCCCTTCCTTATGGTCGCACTCTCCGTGCAGGCGAGTTTTGTTTGTTTCTACAGTCTGCCCCAGTGTCACGCAGCGATCGATCGTTTCGACATTCCGCTGCTCCCGAAAGACTTTGGATGGACGCAGGAGGGGTTTGAGAGTTTTCAGGAAGCGGTTGATTGGATAGGGGGTGCAGCTCCCGTCGATGCCGAGCTTTCGGAAAGATTTATCGGGGATATCCCCGTATTGGAGAATTTTCATCGGTTGCGGTCGGATATCGCAGTGCGGACCCGTCTCTCCTGTGAGCGTCCCGCCTATGTTATTCTGGCTCCCGATCGAGATTCGATGCTGCGAGTTCCCGAGTACATTACCCGAAATCATCCGCAGTTCTCTGTGTACGCGCTTACGGCGGCGGAGTGCACGAAGTATTCCGCAAGCGAACACTGAGTTTTTGTCCAATCCGCCGGGCGTTTGCCATGATGGTCAACGTGTGCGGTTCGGCCGGCAACATGGGAAAGAGGGAGGCGTCGGCGACGTAGGTACGGTGGAACTGGCGCACGCGTCCGTTGTCGTCCGCGCTCAGAAATGCCGCGCCGTCCGTCGTGATGGGGACGGTGCCGGAGTAGTGGTATGCCGATCCTTCGGGCATGTATTTGGTGCGGAACGGCATGAGGCCGATGACGCGCAGAACGCGCTTCATATTCCGGAGTGCTTTTCGGCATCGCGCGTTGCTCTTCGTGCTCTCGGGAATATGCACCGAGAGCGCGCCGTCTTTCCCAAGGGCGAGCGTGCCATTCGCTGACGCGGATTCGAAGCGGATGCCGGCGACGAGGAGTGACGGGGTGAGCAGGCGCAGAATCTGCAGGCTTTCCGGGATGGGGAAAGGCAGCAGCGGGAGGAGGCGACAGAGAAGGAAGGAGCGGTAGCTGTAGAGCTGGGCGCAGATTCCGCTGTGATCCGTTCCCCGGGGAATGGTCGCAAGCACCTGGCAGAGGCTCGAGCGCCGGTCGTCCCCTGCGTGTCCCAATGTCCGCGGATGGAGGCAGGCGGTGAACACGTGCGGCATGCTCACTAGCGGGATGGGTGTTTCATGGAGGCGGAGACTTGTGAGCAGGATCCGCCCCGTCCCCACGGCGCCGGCGGCGATGATCGCCGTTCTCCCCTGCTCGTGGATCGCGGTCGTCGCGCGCCCGTCGGAGAAGAGATGACCATGCGCGTGGGCTGCGCCGTCTCTCTCCTCGATGCGCTCGACCCGCACGGATGGGCGATAGGTAAAGCACGCATGCTGTCGCAGCATTTCGAGTGTGAAGTATGCGCGATACAGGGATTGGTCCGCGTCGGAATAATATTCGAGGTCGTTGTACGTGCAGGCGCACCGTGCTCCCAGCGTTTCCGTCAACGCCGCCGTATGCGGCTGCCGGATCGTGGCATGGAGGAGCGCGAGGCGCTTCGCGCGATGCGCGGCTGCGGCGAGGAGCGCGCGTGCGTGGTGATTGGGGCGCGGCGGCGGCTGGACGGAAGGAAACGTCTGCGGTCCGGAGACGCCGACGACGCGCGTCACTTCCTCGTAGGCGCGGCGCATTTCCTGCGGCGGCAGGCCGAGCATGCGGAGCGTGGCGTCGTCGAAGTATGTGCAGGCGCCGCCCCATGCGCTTGCGAGGCCCCCCTCCGCGAGGGTCTGGAGGATGTCTTCGCGCTCTACGCTGAGCGGGAGGAGCTCTTTTGTGTGTCGAGAGACGAAGCCCCTGTTGCCGCCGACCATGCCGCTGAGTTCCATATTGGAGCACAGCAGCGAGAGGTCTTCGCCGACGAACCATCGGATTTGCTCGTAGGACCGCTTGCGGAACTCCGCGAAGCCGCCGCCCGGCGGTTTCCGGAGAATGGGAGGGGCGGGGACGCCGCCGTCCAGCATGAGGACGCGGAGTCCGGCTTCCACCAAGGGGAGTGCGACATGGACGCCCGCGGCACCGCTGCCGATAACGATGGCGTCATACATGTGAGACATGACGGCGGACGAAACCGGGGAACGGCAGAAAAAAAGCGCCGAGAAGCATTTTTCCGCCCATGCGCGCGCAGGCGAGGAGGGCGAGGAGGATGATGGAGATGCGGGAGTGATCTTGAGGGAGGAGCCATGCCGCTGAAACAGGATGACATTCCACGATGGTCGCAACGATCAGTAATTTTTTCTGCAGCGGGCCGTCGCGGAAGCGTTTGGTGATGGCGTCCAGTCCTCCCAAAAGGAACGGCCAGCGCCGCACGATGCCGAGACTGTGCGTCGCGATGGTGGTGTGGCCGCGGAGTGCCTGCGCATACCATGCGGCTTCCACCGGACCCGGTTTCCATCGCTGGCATTCCATGGACAGGATGTAGCGGGAAAGGATTGCGAGTTCATCGGCGACGGGATCGCTGTCCGCAGGCATTTTAAGAAGCGCCGTTTCTTCGGTGAGGATGCGTGAAATAGGGCGCGGAGTGAATGCGGCAGCGCGATAAAGCGGCGAGGAGTCCAGCGTGACGCTCTCGGCGCCGCCGAGGACGTTGCTTGCGGTGAACGGCGGACGCGGGAGGAAGGAGAGAAGGCGCGCCGCAAGAAGACCGATGGGGAGCGGTATCGGAAGAAAAGCGGGAGATCTGCCTCTGTGAGAAGCGAGCAGTCGTATCAGCTGTATGAGCGTGATTGCCTCCGGGCCGCCGGCATCGTAGCTCCTTCCAAACATTTCCCGCGCGTGCGCGGCGCGGACAATGAGCTCCGCGAGATCGTTTCTGTGGATGGGGTAGTACACGGCGTTCCCGCCACCGAAGACCGGAACGACCGGCAGCCCGCTGATGCGCCAGAGTGTTTCGAAGGCGCCGCTCCCTTTTCCACCGCACACGAGACTTGGATAGAGCGTGGTAACGGGGACAGACGCCGAAGAAAGGATGGCGTCGGCTTCGGCTTTCGTTCTGGCATAGACGCCGCGCCGAACCAGCTTGGCGGATTGTGTGCTGATGTTGATGATGAATGCCATCCCGCTTTTCTCCGCCGCAAAGCGCAGGTGTCTTGCTCCATCGACGTTCGTCTGCGCGCTGCACGCTTCATCCGCCTTCGCCGCGGCCAGATGGCAGACGCCGTCCATTCCCTCGCATGCCCGCTCCAACGATGCCGAATCCCGCACGTCGCCGACGACCCGTTCGAGGTTTGGATGCTCCACAAAGGGCCACATGCTATCCGGCCGAAGGAGCCCGCGGACGCGGAAGCCTGCATGGAGGAAGCGGGGGACAACCGCCTGGCCGATGAACCCGGTTGCGCCGGTAAGGAGGATGGTTCCTCTCATAGAGATGCATGGAGTCGGTCGGCAACGGTATCGAACCACGTGACGGATTGGTCAGGGCGTAGCTGTGTCCGATGATTTTCACGGATACGCTCGAGTTCCGCTCGTTTTGGAAGAGAAGGGAGGGCGTAGGCCTTCCCTGTAAGGCGCGTGTAGAGCTCTTGGATCGTACAGATGGCAAGGAGTGAAGAGAGGGTTCCAAAGAGAACATTCCCACTCCATCGCTCTAGGGGTGCAGATCGATAGTAATCCAGCGTTTCTTCGGGAGTGCGGAAGTACGAGAGAAGGATCACCGCCCCGCTCATGCCGCTGAATCCGGTGAGGGAGGCGTCACGCTCTTCTTTCGGTACGACGGAACATCGGTATCCCCTTTGTAGGAGGATCTCATTCGCCTTGTCGAACGTATCGTAGCGCCGCAGATGTTTCCCGATGTGCGATGGGTGCGTATTCCCGTCTGCAGGCTGAAGGGAAAGATGTTCTTTCTCGACGAATATCTCGCGATTGATGGCCGTACAGTAACTGCTGCTCACCTCATGAGTTTTTCCATCGATGACGAAGTGCCACCAGTCGCGTGGGCGAAAGCTCACAGAGGCGGTATTCGGGACGGCGAACTCTCGTTCCAGAATGGTGAGCATCGTCGGACTCATGGGGAACATATCATCGTCGCAGAGCCAACCAATGCGGCGATTCTTTGCGATGTGGTAGAGGAATTCATCTGATTTTGTCGCTGCATAGAAGTTGAGGAATTTTTGGACGCGCGCTCCGGGAAAATTCTCGGGGTTGAGCCTGCCCGAACAATCAAAGATGACGGCGTCGACCGAATCTCCGAGATTCTTCCGCACGAAGTGGTACCAGACGGTCGCCATGGGGGGGAGGATGTTCATGGTAAATAGTGCAGGTTTGTACGAAGGAGGAAGAATATATTCCCTCTCCCTGTGAGTGAGGGGCAATCGAGACAGTCCATAGTACAAAATCGTTGGAACCAATGTTCTCCGTGCGCTCAGGAGAGAAAACCGCCGGAAGGCGTACGGGAGGAGCCGATCGTACGACCTGCGCATGGGTTCAGTAGAATGCATGCTCTGGCAGTATACTGCAGCCATGTTGACTGGGCTTCGTTGGTATGGCGTTCTTGGCTTTTGCTGCCTCACACTCGCTTTGCTCATGCAGGCGCCGCAGTGGCGGAACATGGGAGATGCACGGTTCCGGGGCGTTCTCGTCCAACTGAATGCGGATGAGTACTACTATCTCCCGCGCGTGATGGAGGCTCTTCGTGGGCGCATGAGTCAGGCATCGGAGGGTCTTGTGGGGGATCCCAGGATTCGATCACTTCAGGGTGCGGTTATCGAACAGACGTATGGGATTCTCTTTGGATGGACGGGGTGGCGGGCGGCGACGGTGCTCCAGATTCTGGATTCCGTTGAACCTCCGCTCCTCTTCCTTGCTCTCATTGCGTTCCTTACCATCGCCGGTTTTTCGCGTGTCCAAGCGCTGACGGGGTCCGTGCTGTTCGTTCTTCTTGAGCTCTATAGCCTCAACCGCCCTGTGCATCAACGAGCGAGTTTTCTCCTCGTTGTCCTTGCATGCACATGCCTCATCACCGGGATGCGCGGACAGCGCCGGGCATCGGTGCTCGGCGGAATGCTCTTGGGCCTCCTCGTCGGCGTGTACTTCTGGAGCTACACCTTTGCGTGGGCTTTCTGGCTCATGCTTCTTCTCTGGGAGTCCTGCGTCTGGTTGCAGAATCGATCCAGGAAGCCCACCGCCATTTCCGCACTCATCCTCGCCGGTGGTATCGGGATGGCCATCGCTCTTCCATTTCTCCTCCACACGTACGTTCTATCCCAGGATCCCTTTTTCCCCGAAGTGCAGTTCCGTAATGAAGTATTCAAATCCCGACTTCCGGAGTCGTGGCTGAGAAGTGGCTTCTTTCTCGTGATGGCCGTATCCGCCATTTTCGGTGGATTTTCCCGAGCGCGCAATTCCCCTCTCCATCGCAATGCTGCCGCAGTCGTTCTCGCAGCATTCCTCGTCCTCAATCAGCAAATTCTTCATGGGACGGTCCTCCAATTCAGTTCTCATTACCTCTTCCCTCTCGTCTTCGCAGGGATAGTGGCTATTCTCCTTTCCTTTGCTGTGCGATCACGGTGGATGATTCCGGGAGCTCTCGCGAGTGCGATATTCCTCGCCGGTATTGCCTACGATGGGAGAGCGGCGCTCTCTCAGTGGCGTGTTCTCCCTGGTCGATTCGAGGATCAGCATCTCGTGACCATTCTTCCTGTTCTCGATGCAATATCTCGATCGCGTATTCTCTCCGATACTCATACGTCACTCTTCATTGCAGGGCAATCTCACCATGATGTCTTGTACTCTCTGTACCTCAAGCACACGCTCATGAGTAATCGGGAATTTACCGAACGATACTGTTTAATGGTGCTCCCTCTCCCAGTCAGTCGTCGCGAACACGGGGATCTCTCCCATCTCCAGAAGATGTTTCCTGTGTCGGACATGCTCCCATCGGAACGCAGCCAGAAACTCCAAGGTATCCAGGAAGTCTGTGCGGAAGTCGATGGGGATCCCGGATCGTTCCTCATGCGGTACGGCGCGACGCACATTCTTTGGAACGAGCAACGTGAGCCGGAGTGGGATCTCAAGCGCCTGCGCGTCCCGCTGGAAAAAGTGGGTCAGGGGGAAGGATGGTCACTGTGGAAAGTGGCAAACACCCTCTCCCTGTGGGAGAGGGCAGGGTGAGGGGAGTTGTTGAGGATCACGGTTTTCGGGCGCGGATGAGGTAGTTGTACTTTGGATCATGTAATCCCGTAGTGTTTGGGATCTGTTTGACGTCAACGAAGCCAATACCTTGGAGAACCTCGATCATTTTTGATGCCGGGTACATCCAGCGGTGGAGGTCGTAATCTTCCGTTATGTCTCCTTTGAATTTTCCAAAGAAATGCTGATTGATGAGGTTAAGATCGTCCCCAGCAAGAAGACCGCGAGCGATGGCCTCGATATCGGGAGTGGAGATCTGGAGGAGGCCCCCCGGCTGGAGGATCCGGTAAAATTCGCGGAGGATGTGGAGGTTGTCCTGCTCGCGAAAGTGTTCGAGGGTTGCGGCGGAGAAGATTTCCGCGATGACGCCATCGGGAATGGGAAATCGTGTACGAATGTCGAACATGAGGTCGACCTGTGGGAGGGGCACGATATCAACATTGAGAAATTCCCCCGGTTTCCAGGGATTTCTCCCACCACAGATGTCGAGTTTTGCGCCGCGGAATCCTTTTGCGCGCCATTCTTCCGCGCGGCGGTTGCAGTGCGCCTTCGTGACGCGATCCTTCGCCCAGCCGTAGAGTGGACGCAGTGGGCGGATGTAGCGGTAGTAACGGTCGAGAGTGTTTTTCATAGGGCATGTCGTTACTACTAATTTCCATCCGTACCAGAAACGGAGGAACTCGTGACGAAGGGGAAGTCGCACACAGTTTTGATGCGGGAGGCACAAGATCCATAGGAGTTTGAGGGAGGCAGCGAAGCGAGAACACAGGGTGTTCAGGAGACGGTGGTAAAACCAATGACCCAAGCTCTTCCCGCGCGATTTTTCCATTTCAATCTGCACATATCGTAGGTTTTTCATTGTGTAGTCCTCCAGTGTCCCAAGAGGGGCGAGGCTAGCTCCTCTGAGATGGAGGAGAGGAACACCTTGGACGATCTCCGGTCGTTCATGGACTGGTTTTATCCAACGGATGACTGTAGTGAGGTGAAAAAAGTAGAACCGCTCATTCGGGTAGGTAGTGGCGTGCGTGACGATCCGCCCATCTGGAAGCACATATTTCCGGGGAATAAAGCATGCGCAAGGCAGTTCTCGGGAAACCGTATGTTGGAGATCGATCATGAGTTCCGTGGAAGCATATTCATCACTGTCGAGTGCGAGAATCCATGGCTGAGTTGCATGTTTCAATCCAAGATTTCGCACCACGGAAAAATCTTCAATCGGACAGTGCTGCATTGGCTGCAAAATCACTCTGGCTCCATACTCCTTTGCAATGTGCAGCGTGTCGTCGGAACTGCCGCCGTCGATGACGAGGATTTCCGCGCAGGTGCGCACGCTCTCGATGGCGCGGCGGAGTGTTTTTCCTGAGTTCCAGGTGAGGATGTGCACGCTGATGGGGAGCTTTTCAGACATAGACGAGAAATTTATACAGGAAGAAGTTCCCGAGGGAGCTCAAAAACCAGCTCACAAATTTTGCGGTGCTCTCATTCATTCCTAGTGTCTCGACGAGGACGATGAGGAAGAGGAACTGTACAACCACATTGATGCCATTGAGGACGCAGTAGCGACAAAAGTGGTGAAAGACCATCCCATTCTTTTGGAAAACCACATACTTATGGAGGAGGAAGGCGCCGAGGAATCCGATGGCATTACTCACGATATTAGCTGTTACGTACCACGTTCCCATCCGGAGGAGAAAGAAATAGGAACCAAAGTCGAGGAGGGCGGTGATGCTGCCACTGAGGAGGTAAAGGCCGATTTGCGAGAGATGGGGTTTGATGAGATGAAACATCGAGAGAGGGATTACGCCGGGGGCAGGGGGCAAGAGGACGGCGGAGAAACAACGAAGTACCGTCCCTCAATCTTCTGTGCTCGTTCCCCAAATTCTCTGAGGTCTTTTCCGTTGAGTTTACGGAGGATGGGAAGACAGCGCTGGGCTGGAGAGAGGATACCGAGTGGCGCGGGAAGGCGTTGGGTGATGAGGGGGTTTGTGAGGAAGAACCACTGAGTATTTTCTGGCAGACGCGCGAAGATCTCGGCTTGTTGGATAATGAGAGGCTTCTCGGAGAAATCCTGCACGATGGTTGTTGCAACGTTCATTGCCTCTGCGTTGTAACTCGCTCCTCGATGGTCGAGTTGCCAGATCCCCTGGAGGGCAACGATGGTGATGAGGGCGATTTCTGTAAATGGTCTTTTGAGAATGACTTGCATTCCCATGGTCACAAAAGGGAGGAGGAGGAGATGGGCAGGGAGGAGGTGACGGTACCAGAGAAAACTGCTCCCGAAGTAGAGGACGAAGAGAGCAGCCAGCGTGGGAAGAAAAATTTGGAGAGAGAATGAGAGGCGTGGACGAAGTCTCCAGAAGCCAATGGAACCAAGGAGAAAGAAAAGACCAAAAACGAGGAAGGGGAGACGGAAGAGGGTTGTGGGGTGGGACAGAAGGAACGAGAATGGTACTGCGGTATGATTCTCATTTCCTCCCCAGAGGAAGAGAAAATCTCTGAGGAGACCGGGTTGTGATAGAAGCTCAAGGAGTCGCCATGGAAGGTAGATAGTCACCGCAAACATTCCAACGATGGTGAGGTGGAAGGAGCTTTTCCAGTCTCGGCGGAGTGCGGAGGCTACCCATGCGACGCCGATGGCCGGAAAGACGAGACCGTAGGTAATTTTCGTGAGAACAGCAAGACCGAAACATATCCCGGCAAGAGAACCCCAGAGAGAACCTCTCGGTTTCCATTGCAGGGTGAGGAGGCCAAGGAGGAGGAAGAAGAATCCCGGCACCTCTCCGAGGACGGGTTTACCGGTATTGACGAAGGCGGAGAGGCTGATGAGGAGAGCGCTCGTCCATCGTGCTGCGTTCCTTCCGGCGATATGATTTGTGAAGATGTACATACAGAACGCCGTTGCGCAAAGAAAATCGAGCATCGGGAGGCGCGCAATAGCGACGGAGAATCCGAAGAGCTTGATGGCGAGCGCAACGGGGAGGAGCAGTGTTGGGCCCACTCCGAGGATGTAGGGGTAGGACCACGGGCGATCGAGGATGGGAAGGGTGTAGCCTTTTCCATCCGCAATGGAACGGGCGACAATCATGAAGAGGCTGTCGTCAGCCCACGCTGCAGGGAATGTTCCCAGTTCTCGTGTGAAAAAAAACAGCGCCACCCCTATGAGGGCCATTTCTGGGAGCCATGGAATGATGCGCAGGCGCACTCATCCATACTACACGCTCCTGTGATGCTCGATGCGGAGGATCGTCCGGGCAAGATCCTGGGGGTCGCCGGGCTTGCAGAGGAACACGTCCTTCCCGTCGGTGAATCTTTCTCGCATGGCGATGGTATCGGCCGTGATCACCGGTATGCCGCACGCGACGGCATCGAGCACCTTATGGGGGATGACGCGTTGCGCCTTGCTCGACGTGCCGAAAATGCCAAGGCAGAGGTCGGCCGAGCGGATGAGACCGGGGAGTTCACTAAGGGGAACAGAAGGAAGGAAAGTGGTGTTCTGTAGGCGGAGTTCTCGTGCCAGCGCCTGCATGGCGGGATGTTCCTGTCCGGAACCAACGATGCGGAAGTGAATATGCGGAAAACGATCCTGAAGGATGGCAGCGGCGCGGAGGATGTGTTCGATGCCATGGAGCGGTATGTAAGAGCCGTAGAAGAGCACCTCAAACGAATTTCGGATTTCGGATTTCGCCTGCCTGCCGGCAAGGCAGGGATTTCGGATTTCGGAAAAGAAGAGGTCGGGGCGGGCCTGGAGATAGATCACACGGACTCTTTCTGGTTTTAAGAAAAACGTCTTCACGAAGTATTTTTTGTGTTCTTCGGTGTCGAGGATGACCTCATCGGCGAGGTGACAACTCACGAAATCGACGATGTACCAGAGCCACGCGCGCGGATGCCAGCGGGGGGCACGTCTCCGGTCGCAGACGTTGGTGTCGTAGAGGGAAATGAAGGCGTCGAAGAGGAGTTTTCTTCTGGGAAATCTTGTCAAGAGCCAGGCAATAGGCACGAGGGCATGTCCGGGAAATGTGACGAGAATAGTGAGTAGTGTGTAGTGAGTAGTTTGTAATGCCCTCCATTTTTTCCAGAGATCGCAGTACTTACCGAGGAGCCCCTGGGTCTCCGTGTGGCATTCGATGATGTCATACCCATCTTCTCGGAGAGCTTTGCAGACACTCCAATGACGGGGAGATTCCCGATCGTGGTAGCCGAAGGCGACGATTGGTGGAGCCAAAGAATGCTTCACATTATTCTATTTTTTTCTTGTCAAATAGCAATGCTAGACTACCGTTTGTGCACATCACGTACGTCACCCACACGCGCTTTCCGACGGAGAAAGCCCACGGGTTCCAGGTTGCGAGCGTGTGCCAGGCGCTTGCGCGGCTCGGTCACACGGTCACTCTCCTCACGCCGACAGTGGGGAATGCCATCAAAGAGGACCCACTCGCGTACTACGGTATGCCGTCCTCGGTATTCTCCGTCGTCAGACTCCAAAACTTCGATGCACTGAGTTCACGCTGGGTGCCCGGGAAACTTGCATTTCTCATTGCCATGCACTCCTTCCGGCACGCTCTCTCTGCATTTCTCCATCTCCATCACACCGATCTTTTCTATGCGCGAACTCCGCAAGTACTCCCGCCGCTTCTTGCAACGGGCATTCCTGTCGTTCTCGAGCTCCATACACTACCGCGTATGGCACGGCGCACATTTCTCATGCGGTGTCGTCGTTGCAAAGCTGTTATTTGTCTTACACGAACAATGCGCGACGTGCTCGTAACCTGGGGACTTGATGCAAAACATATTCTTGTAGAGGGAGACGCCGTTGACCTTCTGCGTTTTAGGGCGCTGCCGCACAGGGAAGAGGCAAAGGCGCTGTGGCTCATTCCACATGACCGAACCGTCATTGGCTATATCGGTTCACTGGTGACAGTGGATGCCTTGGAGAAGGGAGCTCGCGAACTTCTCGATGCAGTGGCGCTTTTGCGAGCACAAGGAAGAATGGTCTTCGGGTGGATCGTTGGAGGACCGAATGTGTGGCGGGAGAAGTATATCCAAGAAGCGCGAACGCGTGGACTCACAGAGGATGATGTCCGATTGGAGGGTATCATTCCATTTGCTGCTGCTTCGAGTGCGCTGCGTTCCTGCGATGTTCTCGTATATCCCGCTCCTACATCCAGACATCCCTATTTCATCCGGGACACATCACCGCTGAAACTATTCGAATACATGGCGGCGGGTCGTCCGATTGTCTGTGCAGATCTCCCACCCCTCCGTGATGTGGTGGATGAGTCCGTCGTTCGTTTCTGTATTCCTGGTGATCCGCAGAGTCTTGCAGACGCTCTTACGTGGGTCCTCGATCATCCGGAGGAGGCGGAGCGCATGGCTGAGCGTGCGAAGGAGCGGGTACATCCGTATTCCTGGGAAGCGCGGATGCAGCGTATTCTTTCTCTATTATGACGTCACCCCGTCGTATCGAGAAAGATGGCAAGCTCTACGCTCTCATTTTGCCTCGAGGTCTTTCTGTAGAGGGTGCGCGTTTCTTCACGTCGCAGGAATCCCCATTCCAGGTTGGGGTGATGGAGCGCCCAAGCGGTTACGTCGTACAACCGCACCGACATCCGCAGGTGTCACTGCAAATCTCATCCGTGAGCGAATTTCTATGTATCGAGCGCGGTCGTGTGAAGGCTGTCATCTACGATGATGTGTGGGGTGTGGTGGGGGAGGAACTCCTCACTGCCGGCGATGCCATCCTCCTTCTTGCTGGTGGACATTCCTTTGAAGTCCTTGAGTCCTGCCGTATGGTGGAGGTAAAGCAGGGGCCATTCCTTGGAGATAAATCAAAAGTGTATCGATTTTTCTAAGAAGCTCACTCCTCCCGTATGCACGTTCCTGTCAACGAACCCATCATTACCGAAGACGCGAAACGCTACATCGCGGAGGCGATGGAGAGCGGGTGGGTGTCGTCCGGCGGGCCGTTCATCGAACGTTTCGAGCAGGAGTTTGCCAAGTATCTTGGTGTGAAACATGCCGTCACCACGACGAGTGGGACGACGGCGCTCCACCTCGCTCTCGTGACGCTGGGGATCGGTCCGGGCGATGAGGTGATCCTCCCTGACTTTACAATGATGGCGTGCGTCTTCGCGGTGCTCTACACGGGTGCGAAGCCCGTATTCGTCGACGTCGATCCGGATATTTTTACAATGGATCCGGAGAAGATCGAGGAGAAAATTACACAGAAAACGAAGGTGATCATGCCGGTCCATATCTATGGGCATCCGGTGGATATGGATCCCGTTATTGCAATTGCCGAACGGCACGATCTTTGGGTGATGGAGGATGCCGCGGAAGCGCATGGTGCTCGCTATAAAGGGCGGCTCTGTGGGTCCATCGGTGATATCAACGCTTTCAGTTTCTATGGGAATAAAATCATTACGACGGGCGAGGGGGGGATGGTGGTCACCAATGACGATGCGCTTGCGACACACGCGCGGACGCTCCGGAACCTCGCGCACTCACCGGAGAAACGCTTTTGGCACAAGGAACTCGGGTTCAACTACCGCATGACGAACCTCCAGGCGGCGCTTGGCTGCGGACAACTCGCCCATATCGAGGAGTTCATCGCAAAGAAAGAGTGGATGGCCGCGCAGTATGCTTCGCAGTTGCACGGCGTGCGCGGCCTCCGTCTCCCAGTCACGAAGGAGTGGGCGACGAACGTCCACTGGATGTATGCCGTGCTCGTGGAAGATGCTTTCCCGCTTTCCCGCGATGCATTCCGTGAAGCGCTCCTTGCGCATGGCATCGACACCCGGGATTTCTTCACATCCTGCTCCTCGCAGCCAGCTACACGGAAATACTGCGGCGAAGGTGGCCGCTATCCGGTGACGGAGCGCATTGCCGATCACGGTTTATACTTGCCGTCGGGGCTGGCACTCAGCCAAGAACAACTTGATACTGTGTGCCATGCCATCCGCGCAATCGCCCATGTCGGGTAATCCCCCCCTCGTGTCGATCGTCCTTCCGACCTACAACGAGGCGGGGAATATCGTTGATATCATCAATGCTCTCCATCAGTGCATCACGCATCCGCATGAAATCATCGTTGTCGATGATAATTCTCCCGATGAAACATGGCGTATCGTGGAGGAAATAGTGCTGAGTAATCCCTTTGTACGCATCGAGCGACGGATGCAGAATCCAGGACTCACCCGGAGCATCCAGCATGGCATTGACAGAGCGCGTGGGGGAATCATCTGTTGGATGGATTGCGATTTTTCCCATCCGCCGGAAACAATGGCGCAACTTATTTCCCATGTGATGGAAGGGCACGATCTTGCGGTTGCCTCCCGCTACATAGCGGGTGGGCAGTATAAAAGCGGACTTCAGTGGTTCGGTGCAGATGAATCTGCTCTCGCCGTCCTTCTTTCTCGTTTCATTAACGTTGGTATCCGTTGGAGCTTAGACCCACGGTTCCACGATTACACGAGTGGATTCATCGCTGTCCGACGCCACATTCTGGATCGGAATCGTCTGACTGGTGACTATGGAGAATACTTCATGGACATCATGTACCGTGCCATTCTCCAGGGGCATCGGTATAAAGAGATTCCCTTCGTTTCCCCGCCGCGCCGCTCGGGGGTGAGTAAAACCGGCACTACGTTCCGTCAGCTCTTCTGGCGGGGGACAAAATACCTGCGGACACTGTTCAAACTCTGGGGTTTGCGGTGGAGGAGAGTGGAAAGAGTAGCTGTACAGAGATAGCGCATCGTAACTGCTCATTGACTCTCACGAACGAGAAGGATGGAGGGAGCTCATCAAAACACCCTCTCCCTTTCAAGGGAGAGGGTAGGGTGAGGGTTTGGACGATAGGTGCGGCGAAACATTTCATGGCAGGAGCTCATAATGCTCGAGAGCTGCGGCGATAACCTGGGCAGCCTCAGCGTTCGTCGCCGGGCTGGGGTGCACGTTGTCCCAGGAGAGGGTTTGCGGATGATTGCCGAAGACCTCGTACAGATCGAGTACCCGGAACCCCTCTTTCTGGGCAATCTCTTTCAGCTTGGGGCGCGCGACGAAGTGGAGGTGACGTTCGGGCCAGATGATGAAGAGGCGAGGGAAATTGCGAGGGAGGAGTTGACGGAGGGTATGTAATTCCACTGCGTAACGCTGGAGACTCTCATCGCGGATGTTCTCTGCGAATGGATCCGTGCGGTAGGTGTGTTCCTGTTCCTTGAGATCTTCCTGTGCTTGATGTGCGTTCAGGTATTTCTTGATGGCGACGTAGAATGCGCTGTGCCGGTCGAGCCAGCATTTTCCCGGGAAGAGGCCAAAAAGACCTGTGGTAATGGGAGAGCACGTCTGTGCCTGCGGTTGCCATCCCTGCGGTCGAAGGATGCCGTCACGATCGAGCTCGGCGATATCCATGTTCGTCTCCTCTACATCGTTGAAATGGAAGAGCAGAATGAGGGCGGACGGATGGAGCTTCTGGATTTTCTCCCGATAGGTCGTGCGCTGTTGAACGAGGTTGTAGCCGGGGACGCCAGCATTCAGAATGGTGTGGTGCGGGAGGAGCCGCTGGAGGTGAGCTGGAATGGTCTCGTTATCGTCCACGCCGTACCCGAACGTGATGGAATCGCCGAGGACGGCAATGAGAGGCATTTCAGTGTCTACTTCTTGGGATCGGAAGCCTAGACTATTGGTGGTGACCGTGGAACGGTACGCACGAAGGGAGATGTTCGGTTTGAGTTCGTAGCTGATCTCAGAGGCAGAGCTTTTCTGGTAGATTTTTGGAGGGTTGGGTTTGACGCTGACGATACCCGTTACGCGGAGCGCAACCTCGATGCCACCGAAGAAGAGCAGAGTGCTTCCGAGGAGGAGAGAGAGGCGAATGAGGATGTTTCTAGCTCTGGAATCCATCGTAGAAACTATAGCATTTCTTGAAAATCTCTTCGCCATCCGGCTCTTGCGGGCTTCTGCGGAATGGGGTGGCGCGAGACGCAGACCGACGCGGTTCGGATTCGTCGGGCAAGCGAGAGCCACCCCATTCCGCACTACTGTATTACTGTTTCTTTCCAACCATGACAAACAATCCCCCCTCACGTCCGATCGTGAACATCCAGGACAGTTGCCGGGAGATATGTTCGAGGGATGAACCTCTCGGATGTTCTTCCAAGAGACGCAATCCAGAATCTTCCCCGGGGAGATTCTTACTGATTGCTGGTACGGCGCTGAGGAATTTCACGCCGGATTCATCGAACCATCGGAGGACTTCGTCGACGGAGTGCCAGGATTCATGGGGATTCCGGTACTGATCGGCGAACCAGATTTCCTTCTTCGCTTGATCGACGTCACGACGACGCATGTGGGCGTCGAGAAAGCGACAGGATTCTCTCGTCATCGTGAAGAAAGTCTTGCGGAGTCCGAGAGGTATCCGTGCATACGTATTGTAGAGGCCGATGAGGATGTTCCCCCCTGGCTTGAGAAGCCTGAGAAGATTCTGGAATCCTCCCTTGGGATCTGGCGTGTGGTGGAGGACGCCGGAGCAGATGAGCACGTCGATAGAATTCTCTGCGATCGGCATGGCGAAGATGTTCCCCTGAGCGAAAGAGACATTCTGGAGGCCGAAACGCTCTTTGAATCCCTGTCCCAGTTTCAGAGATGGCAGGCTCATGTCGACGCCAATCACCGTGCGCGTTTGGACGAGACCGAGGAAGTTTGTCATCTGCCCCGTGCCGCAGCCAACTTCGAGGACAGCGACCGTTGGGGAAATCGCCCGATCGACCCAGAGGCCGAAGGCGCTTTTCTGTGCCTTATCCATGAGAACAGCCGGACTATCAACATCGTCGTAGCCGGGAAACGTGTGAGTTTCGTAGAATGCCTGCATCGTCTGCCGTGCCCGTTCCTCTTCTGTGGTTATCGTCGGCGTGAGGAGGAGTGGAAGGCCGTGCTCGATGTTGTAGCGGTGGTTGTGCGCGCATCGGAGTGCCGTTCCGTCTTCCCGGAGTGCTTGTTGATCGATGGGGCAGCGAACGATATCCACTGTGCTAGCATACCTTCCATGCAATGGCGGCATCGAACGGGCGTTGGTGTACTGGTACTCGCGCTCGTGGTGGCGGCCAGCGCGGCATCCTTCCTTGCACGTCGGCTCTTGCATTCGTTCCCTGCGAGTGTGCTTGTGGACGCCGATCGGTCTTTGCAGTACACCGATGCGCCGTTTTCCATGGAGGAGGCTGCCGGTATCGGCTTTCTCACGTCGCTCGGCGCGGTGGAAGGGTACGGCGACGGAACTTTCCGCCCGGGAGATACGCTAAACCGCGCGGAGTTTCTGAAGATCGTTCTTAAAAGTTCCCCGCGTTCGAGCGAACTCCCTTCCCGCCCGATGCGCTGTTTCCCGGATGTTCGGCGGGACGACTGGTTCAGTCCGTTCGTCTGCTTTGGGAAGGAGCAGGGGATTGTTTCCGGATATTCTGACGGAGCGTTCCGTCCCGAAAATCCTGTCAATTACGCGGAAGCACTCAAAATGCTCGCGAGTATCTACGAGTATCCTCGTACGGTCGCGGCGAACGATGAATGGTTTTCTCCCTCTGTACGAGCCGCGAAAGAACATTTGGTATTTCTCTTTTCGGATATTCCTCTCGCAACGCCTCTCACCCGTGGCCAGATGGCGCGCTTAGCCTCCGCATTCCGTGCGGAGGGGGAGGGGGCGCTGAAGGAATATCTTGAGCGGGAGGGAGGAGAGGATGACGAAGAGAGTGCGATGAGTACAGTGGGTCAGGTGGGTATAGTGGGTGAAACGTTACAGCAGGAAGGTACGGTTGCAGAGGGTGAGAAGGAGGCCCAGCCCTCACCCATGGTGAGAGGGAGCGATGGAGACGTGCGCAGTCGGCAACTTCTCCTCGGAGGAATCTCTCTGCCCATCGCGCGGGGGACATTCTTGAATCCGCAGGATGAGGCCGTGGTCCGCCGTGTGCATCTCCGGCTCGACCGCAAGGTAAAATCGTTGAAGGGGGTTCACGTTCTCGATGCCGCGGGGAACGAGCTCGGATCGCTTCGCGTGGATACCAATGATACCGAGGAGCGCCGGAACTGGATTCTCGATTTTGACATTTCCAATGCTTCGCGCCTCTCTTCCGGGGCGGAACAGTCGTTCTTCTTCGCGGCAGAGCTTGCAATGCGGGGAATGGGCGGAATTCCCGGGGAACTCCTCCGGGTCCAGCGCATTTCTCTCATGCTCCAGAATCCTGCGGCGGGCGTGTCGTGGGAGATTATGCCTGCGGAGCAGACATTCCCCGTTCATCAGACCGTCAAGGCGCGGATCACCGGCGTCCGCAATGCGGGAGAGGCGCAGGACACACTGAACGATGGTAAGCAAATGGGTGTGGCAACTTTTGCTTTTGAGGGAGACCTCCTCCCAGAGACATCCTTACATCTCGAAGAACTTCTGTTCTCTGTTTGGAGACACAATGTCGATGCGTCCGGGTGGAGGCTTGAGAGACAAGAAAAGGCGTCCATAGAGTGCTTCCGCACCTACCGGGACGACATGACAGTGACGTGTCCTATTATTACAGAGGAATTTGGCATTCTCCATGACTTCCCGACGACGTTCATTCTCCGTGCCGACGTGAAGCGCACAGGCGACAATGCCTCACTCCAGGTGACTCTTGATGCTCCAGGGAGCATCGGGGAGAGCGGCGCTCTCCGCTGGTCCGATGGCGCCGGTCATTACAATTGGGTGGATTTGCCGGAGCCGCTCGCGGAGGGGACAAAGTGGGAAGTAAAGTAGTGTGCCATATTTGCTGTCGCTGCCCGCGCCTTTTCCTGCCAATCTTTACCACTCGATGCATAGATGACACTGCGAGTTGCGTGAACAATGGCTCCGGTGCCATTCGTAAGGAATCCATGGTGCACATCATCGACTGTTCCCCCCTGTGCACCAATGCCCGGAATGAGGAAAGGGATATTGGGCATAAGAGAGCGGAGATATTTCAGTTCCTCCGGATACGTGGCACCAACGACTGCACCGATGCAGGAGAGGCGCGACTGCGGACCGAGGTGTTGTAAGCCCAATTGTTGGACCAATTGACCAATGTGTTCAAAGAGCGATTCAGCTCCCACAGGAAGATCCTGAAGATCCATGGAGCCAGGATTACTCGTCTTCACGAGGACAAAAATTCCTTTGTCGTTCCGCACACAGTGCTCGATGAACGGCTGGATGCTGTCAGCTCCCAAATATGGGTTAACGGTGAGGGCATCAATGGGGCTCCCTTTTCCCAAGTAAGCTTCTGCGTAGAGTGCAGCAGTCGATCCGATGTCATTCCGCTTGCCGTCGGCAATGACGACAAGGCCCCGTTCTTTCGCATACGCAGCAATTTTCCAGAAGAGTTGCATTCCCTCTCCCCGAAGAAGTTCGTAGCAGGCGAGTTGCAGCTTCACGCATGCGGCGATATCGTGAACGGCATTGATGATGCCGCGACAGAAAGCGCTGGCACCGGCGATAGTCTTCGGGATTCCTTCGGGAAGGCGTTCCATCACAGGGTCGATGCCAACGGAGAGAGGGGAAGTGTCCCGAATGCGCTGGGTGAGGGCATCGGCGAAGTGCATCGGATCTACTCTACCCCAGTCATCTGCCGATACTGCAACGCCTCCGCGATGTGGCTTACTCCAATTGCATCTGCGCCTGCAAGGTCGGCGATCGTCCGTGCAACCTTGATGGTGCGGTGGTAACCGCGGGCGGAGAGGTTCATGCGTTCTGCGGCCTGGCGCAGGAGATGTTCGGATGGGGCGTCAAGTGGGCAAAATTTCTCGAGGTCGCGGACACCCATTTCCTTGTTCGTGCGGATTCCGCGCTCGCGGAAGCGGGAGCATTGCCGCTCACGGGCGGCGACAATCCGAGCAAGGATTGTTGCGGATGGTTCACCTGTTCCTCGTTTCTGGAGTTCATCGACCGGTACGGGGAGAACATCGATGCGGAGATCAATGCGATCGAGGAGTGGAGTACTAATGCGCCGTCGAATCCGCTCGGGACTTCCCGTTGTGTACTGTGGAGGATTCATCGCCGCGACGAGGAGGAAATCGGCGGGGAAGGTGAACGATCCCTGTGCGCGGGTGATCGTGATGCACCGGTCTTCAAGTGGCTGGCGTAAGACTTCGAGGACGTGCGGAGGAAATTCTGCGAGCTCGTCGAGGAAGAGGACGCCGCGATGGGCAAGGCTGATTTCCCCCGGTCCCGGCATTTGTCCGCCGCCAACGATCGAGACACCGCTCGCTGTATGGTGCACAATACGGAAGGGGCGTTCGGTGAGGAGTGGGGTGTCGGACGGAAGGCGATTGGCAATGGAGTACACCTGCGTCACCTCGATGGATTCCTCCTGCGTGAGGGGAGGGAGGATGCTGCGGAGCGCCCGCGCAAGGAGCGTTTTCCCTGCACCGGGGGCACCACTCATGAGCACATTGTGTCCGCCTGCCGCCGCGATCTCGAGTGCCCGCTTGGCGTGCTGCTGTCCGCGGATATCGGCAAAATCCATATCCGCTTGTCTCGCGGGGCTGCTGGCGGGTGGTGGAATTTCGGGAGCCGGTTTTTCTCCGCCGAGGATGGCGAGGAGTTCTGTGATGTTTTCGGCGGCGACAACGTCGATGCCGGGGATGAGGGCGGCTTCCGGGCCATTCACTGCGGGAACAACGATGCGCCGGATCCCCTGCTTCCTGCAGGCAATCGTTGCGGGAAGAACGCCGGAGACATGACGGAGACTCCCATCGAGCGCGAGTTCGCCGATGAACAGCGTTCCCGCAAATTGTTTCTGCTCCAGCGCGATCACGTCGTGCGCGAGGAGGACGCCGAGGGCAATCGGAAGATCGTAGCGCGGGCCGATTTTCTTCACGTCTGCGGGCGCAAGGTTCACGGTGGTGGTCTGTCCCGTCGGGAGGCGGAAGCCGGAGGAGCGGAGCGCCAATCGGACGCGCTGACGGCTCTCGTGGACGGCGGTGTCGCCGAGGCCCACGATGCAGATGCCGGAATCCCCCGGGGTGGAGCCGACTTCGACCGTGATGATTTCCCCATCGAGACCGATGTTCGCAAAGGAAAGAAGTTTTGTGAGCATAACGATGAGGTGGATGGAATGGATAGGACTATGTGAGTGTACTTTCGTACACCCCTCTGTCGAGGAGATTGGATGGACGGGAAAGAAATATGTTGTGAAGGTGCTCGAGCAAATTCCCTCTCCCCGCGGGAGAGGGTTAGGGTGAGGGGTCGGCTACACTTCTCTTATGCCATGCAAGAATCCCCATCCTCATTTTGTCGTCGGCGAACAGGGAGAAAATTGTTCCGCGCACTTTCTCTGCAAACTTGGCTATCGCATCCTTGATCGCAACGTCCGCGTCGGGCGGCATGATGAAATCGACATTATCGCTGTGGACCCAAAGGATCGTGTGCTCGTCTTTGTGGAGGTGAAGAGTCGCGCACGCCTGGACGATGATTACGTTCCATCACTTAATCTGACGAAGGAGAAGCGGCGAAATATGTTCCGCGCGGCGCGTCGCTGGATGACGACACATGCCTACGATGGAGGATACCGTTTAGATCTCATTGGCATCGCGGGGAGCGCCGTTATCGAACACATCCTCGATGTCCGCGTCCGCGATGAACGGTGCCGGCCCAAAAAATCATGGCAAGTCGTGCCGTGGTGAATTCTGTCTGCCTTGGTATGCTGTATGCGAAGTATGCGTTTACATAAAAAATTCGGCATCCTTTTTTTGTCGGTTTTTCTTGTAGATATTGGCGGGCTTAGCCTTGTTTATCATTTTCAGTCTTTGGAAAAGACAGATACAGCCGTCGTAGATGCTTCAGGGAGAAATCGCATGCTCTCCCAACGCATTGGATTCTACGCAGAACAGATCGTGAGAAAAAGGTCAGAAGAGGCCAAAGCGGAGCTGCAAATGGCAATTGATCTTCATGACATTTCCTTTTATGCCCTGAAGAACGGAGGCATTGCTTCTGGTATCGCGAATGATGTATTGCTCCCCCCGACCCCGAAGGATCTCTTGCCTGTCGTATTGGCGTCCGAGGAACTGTGGCAGCAGTATAAAGAGCGCGCCGGGGTTATTGTGCGGGAACCGACAGTTATCAATGGCGAAACGAACCCGCAAGTTGTTGCAGCAATAGATTTTATTGAGAAGAACGGGTCGGAAATGTTGAGGAAAAATAATGAAATGGTGGCGGCGTATGTCCATCGCAGTCAAAGAAAACACCGAAACATTCTTGTTATTTTTTCTGCGGTCATCCTCATTTTTGTAATAACGGCCGGATTCATTTCGTATGCTACAAGACGTTCTATTTTACAGCCGCTGCAGCGCCTTGGAATTGGCATTAGGGAAATTGAAACTGGTAATCTGGACTATTGTATTGATATAAAAACCGAAAACGAGGTCGGCGATCTCGCCCGCTCTTTCAATGAAATGGCCGCAAAATTGCGTACATCCTACAGCAGTCTGCGGGAAAAAGTCCGCGAGGCCGAACGCGAAGCGGAGAACGTGAAAAAGTTCTACGAAGCCGCGGAGGCGGCGGCGGAGCAGATCATCATCACCGATGCCGATGGGGGGATTCTCTACGCCAACAAAGCCGCCCAGCAGATTACCGGCTTCCCCGTGCGGGACATGATTGGAAAGAGGCCGTCTCTCTGGGGAAAGCAGATGAGCAGCGCTTTTTATGCCACGATGTGGAAAATCATCAAAGACGAGAAGAAGACCTTCCACGGTGAAATAAAAAACAGGAGGAAGGACGGCCGGGAATATGTTGCGGATCTCTACATTTCCCCGATCTTCGACGCCAACAACAATGTCAAATTTTTCGTCGGCATCGAGCGGGACATTACGAAGGAAAAGGAACTGGAAAAACTGCGCGTGGATTTTTTGGCGCTTGCGTCCCATCAGTTGTGCACGCCGCTTTCCGGCATCAAGTGGCTGATCGATACACTCAATCGCACAATACTCGGTCCGGTGACGCCCAGGCAGAAGGAGTACCTCCACCAGATTTATCGGATCAATGAGCGGATGATCAAGCTCGTGTTCGACATGCTGAATGCCTTGCGGCTCGATTCCGGCGTCACTGCGGCCAAAAGGGAGAAGCTCTCTGTCGCCGCTCTCTACGGAGAAGCTCTGGTAATGATGGAACCGGCTGCGAAGGACAGGGGAGTCGTGCTGCGCAACGCCGTGGGCAAGCGCGCGGGCATGATGATGGAGACCGACGCGGCGATACTCAGGAATATCCTCGAATGCTTTGTCTCCAATGCCATTCAGTATTCCAACAGTGGACAGGAAGTGATTCTGGACGCACAGGAAGATGCCGCCGGCATCACGCTCTCCGTGCAGGATTCCGGCATCGGTATTCCCGCGGCGGAGCGGGAAAAAATCTTCGAGCGTTTTTACCGCGCTTCCAATGCCAAAAAAATGAGGCCGGATGGCTCTGGTCTCGGTTTGTACATCGCCGCCATGCTTGCAAAGAGGATCGGCGCCGCGATCACGTTCGCATCGGAAGAGGGACGGTGGTCGTCCTTCCGCGTGTGCGTTCCCTTGTGGGCGGGGTGAGTGTATACTGTGGGCATGGTGCGCGTGCTTGTGGTTGAAGATGAAGATTTTTTGCGGCAGGCCCTCCAAGACAATCTCGAGTCCGATGGGTGCACGGTCGACGTCGCTTCCCACGGCGAAGAGGCGCTGGAGCGACTACGTGCGGAGCGTCCGGCGCTCATCCTTCTGGATCTCCTGATGCCGAAAAAAGACGGTTTTTTCGTGCTGGAAGAAATACGGAAGAATCCCGAGTGGAGTTCCATTCCGGTCATCGTCCTTTCCAATCTCGGCGGGGATACGGAAATCAAGCGGGCAATGGAGATGGGCGCGGATGATTATTTTGTGAAGTCCCAGCATCCGATTGAAGAAGTGATGGAGAAAGCGAAGGAGTATTTCGCGGGGCGCAAGGGCACCACGCGCCGTCCGGCGGCGGAGTGATATGTGGCGGAGCCGTCCGGTAGCGGCGATAGCTCTCCTATCCTGCTCCTTGTACGTTCCAGTCGCTTTTGCGGAGACGCAGAGTTTTACTCCAGCGGGCGATTCCTACGTGCAGAGCGGTTCGCCGAACGCGAACAACGGCTCCAAAATCGTGATGGATGCAAGCGACACGAGGGACGGTCTCGTCCGGTTCGATATCGGCGCCATTCCCTCCGGCGCCACGATCACGTCGGCCACATTGACGTTGGTGGCTACAAGCGTCGGCAGCGCCAGCACCGTGAAGAATTACGGCGCGCACCGCATTCTGGCGGATTGGGCCGATGGTACGGTTACCTGGAATACTCCCGGCAGCACGGCGGGGACGCATTTCGCGAGTTCTCCGGCGTCCACGACCGCCGTTTCCGTCGTCGGGTCCTACACGTGGGACGTCGCAGGCGACGTGACCAGTTTCGTCGACGGCAGCGTGACAAACTACGGCTGGCGCATCATATGGTCTTCCAATACGAGCGGCACCAATAAACAGGTTGATTTCGGAACAAAAGAGAACGGCACGGCCGCCAATTGGCCGTCGTTGACCGTGACGTACACGTTTCCCTCTTCCTCATCCGCTCCTGCCTCCTCTTCTGATGCATCGTCCTCTGCTCCCGCCTCTTCCGCTCCGCCATCCTCGGACATTTCTTCTTCTGTCGGTTCTTCCGTGGCGTCTTCCTTTGAGGCCTTGCCGTCCACTTCCGCGCCTTCTCCGACAACGGGAGGAGGAGGTGGAGGAAAACCGCCGCGGCGCGTCATCTTCTCCGGCCTGGCCTATCCGGACAGCACCGTCGAGATCCTGCGCAAAACCGCCGACGACGATTACTACAAACCCGCGGAACGCACGACGCTGGCCGAGGACGGTTCCTTCTCTGTGGAGTATACGGGACTGACGGACGCCGCCGCATTCCTCTTCGCACTGCGCGTGAAGGACCGGGAGGGGAACGATACCGGTATTCTGGCGTTCAATGTGCCGAAGTATGTGGAGGTATGGACGGTGAAGGACATCCTCGTTCCGCCGACCATCAGCTTCGAGCAGTTCACTATGACGAAAAATGCGGTGACGAAGATCGCGGGTTTCGCCACCCCCAACCACACGGTAGAATTGGAGCTGGACGGAACGACGTACGGCGCAGCAAAGGCGGATGCCTCAGGGTTCTGGACCATTGCCATGGATACCACCTATCTTGCCTACGGGGAACATAGTGCGCGCGTGCGGCAGGTGGCCGCGGATGGCAGCGCGAGCAATTTTTCTTTCACGCGCGTTTTTGAACTTTCAAAGCTTCCGTCGCCAAAAGCAGATCTCAATATCGATGCTACCGTCGACATCCGCGATTGGAGCATTTTTCTCTTTCGCTGGGGGCACAAGGATGAAGGCGTGCGTCTGCAGAACGACATGAACGGAGACGGTGCCATCAGTATTTTTGATTTCAGTATTTTCCTCCAGGCCATGAAAATGTAGTCCCCATGTCCACTCCGCGCTTCGTCATTGGCGTTGTTGCTCTCTGTCTCTTCTTCGCAGGGGCAGATGCCGCGCTGGCGGCGGGCATCTACGTGATGCCGAAGCAGGGGAATTATGCCCGCGGAGAGACCGTCGTTGCGGATGTGAGGATCAATGCCGAAGGGGAAAGCATCAATGCGGCCCAGGCCAGAATTTCCTGGCCTCCGAGTGTTTTAGAATTGGTCGAGGTCAGCAAAGACGGCTCGGTCTTTCAATTTTGGGTGGAGGAACCCGTCGCGGCGGCCGGAGCGAACGCCGTCAGCTTCATCGGCGGCGCATCCAAGGGTATTTCGGGGGGCGCGCTGCAGATTCTAAAATTGAAATTTAAGGCAATTGGCGTTGGAACAGCCAATCTTTCGCTTTCGAACGCGGCGGTGACGGCGAGTGACGGCAAGGGGACGAACATTCTTTCGAAAGTATCGGGCGCAAGCTATACGGTTGGTGCGCAGGGGGTTCCGCCGGAGGTCAAACCAGAAGTAAAACCAGAAGTACAACCGGAGCCGTCCGCCGTGCCGGCGGTTCCGCCGCCCGCGAAACCGGAGCCGGTTGCCGCACCGCAGCCGGTAAAAGTTGAGCGAAAAGCCGTTCCCGCACTCTCTTTGCCACCTAAGCCAGAGCTTCGCGTGCCTCTCTATCCGGACGAGGCGCTCTGGAACAATCATGTTGAGGAAACCGTCGTGTTCTGGAACATGCCCGACTCCGTGATTGCGGCGGCATCCGCCCTGGATCACAGTCCGCATACCGTTCCGCAGACGGCGGAGAAGGAATTGGCCACGGGAAAGGCATTCGGCGCACTGGAAAACGGCATGTGGTATGTCCATGTGCGGCTCAAGAACAATGTCGGTTGGAGTCCCGTTGCGCACTATCGCATCGCCATCGATACAAAACCGCCATCTCCCTTTGAGGTGAGCGTTTCAGGAGGGGAGACGACGGACAATCCCGCGCCCGTTTTCCATTGGAAAGCATCCGATGCCCTTTCGGGTCTGAAGGAATACCAATTGCGCATCGATGATGGCGAAGTAATTGTCATTCCCGCTATTGGATTTACGGGGACCTATGCGTTGCCGCTGCAGGCGCCGGGGGCGCACAGGGTGGTGGTCCGGGCGATCGACGAGGCGGCCAACAGCGTCGAAGACGACGTCGATCTCACCACTCTTCCCATTCCTTCTCCCACGATAGCCTTTGTGACGCGCGAGCTTTTTGCGGAAGAGGAACGGGGGATAACAATTAAAGGAGCGGCATTTCCAGCTAGCGATGTCCTGCTCCGGGTGCAGCGGCTCTTGCGGTCAGGGAAAGCGGAGCTTATTCACCAGGGGTCTGCGCATGTTGACGAGAAAGGGAATTGGGAATCCACATTCACCGAGCCACTGCGCAACGGGCGCTACACGGTGACCGCGCAGAGTCGGGATGGGCGCGGCGCTCTCAGCCTCGTCGTGGATTCTCCCGCAATACGGGTCAAGAGCGCGCCCGTACTGCAGATCGGTTCCATGCAGCTCGGCAAAGGAGGAGCGGCATTCCTTCTCCTGTTCCTCCTTCTCGGAAGCTTCGGCGGCGGCGCATGGTTCTATAAGAAGCGCCAGGGGAAGCTCGCTTTGAGGGTGGGATTGGCCGAAGCGGAAGTGACAAAGATTTTTAAGCTTATTCTGCATGACGCGGAACGCCTATCGAAAGCTTCGCAGGACGTCATAAGCGTCGAGGGTGTGTACGCATTGAAGCAACTGCAGGAAAACATGAAAAAGATGGAGGCGTACTTGCAAAAAAGCCTGGAAAAAATCACGCGGTAGCCGTTGCGGGTCCTATGACTGTGAGATTTCCCGTCGCAATGACCCGCTTGAGCGGCCATTGACCCTCTCCCCCGTCCCCTCTCCCGCTGCGGCAGGAGAGGGGAGACAGCATCTCCTCCCACGCGCGTTTCTTTTCTTCCCCTTGGAGAAGGAGAACCTGTTTATCCGCAGCGCAGATGGCATTCAGTGACAGCGTGATCCGGTCCCGCGCATCGGGGGGGCCGATGCCCTCCGGCGCCCGCGTATGGAGGACGAGGCATGTATCTCCGAGTGCGAGATCGGAGAGTGGCGGAAAAAGGGAAGCGATGTGACCGTCCGTCCCCATTCCGAGGATGATGAGATCAGGAAGCCGATATTTCCAGAGCGCCTTCAGGCGGCGCGCGTAATCGGCGACGCAGGCGTCGATTTGGAGGTTGGTATTGGGAAATGTGAGGTTCTTTTCGGGGAGAGGAAGATGTTGGAGGAGCGTTTCCCGTACCATGCGTTGGTTACTCTCTGGGTGATCGGGTGGAACGTAGCGCTCATCAACGAGAAAGATGTGAATCCCCTCTCCCCGCCATTCGACCCCCCGTTCAGGGTCCGAGAACCCTTCAGGGTCTCGAGCGACGAGCTCATGGCCGAGGGGCGGGAGAGGGTTGGGGTGAAGGGCCATGCGAAGCGCTTTTCCTATTTCTTCATACATCAGTCTTGGCGTTGAGCCACCGGAGAGGCCAACGATGCATGTCCCATGATCACGCTGCGCCGTCTGCATTTGCTCTATGAGGAATCTGGCTGTCATCTCCCTCACCCTATCCCTCTCCCCCTTCGGGGGGGAGAGGGGATTTGTTCGAGGTAAGCTTGTCGTAGGCGGGAGAGTGGAGGTGGCGGATGTCTGCATGCAGACGGTACGCCATCTCCGCCATCTCGCCGCGCGTGAGGATTTGGTCGAAGCTTTTGATGGAGGGCGGGATCGCCCGTCGTAGTTCCAGGAAGAGCACGAATGGTTCGTACCAAGCGGAACTATCCGATGGGGCGATGGCGGAAGGAGAGAAACCATGCGCGAGGATCTTCGCCGCCTCGGTGAAGTTGATGTCGATGCCTGGACGGAAGGTTCCATCGGGATACCCGCCGATCATGCCTCCCACTTTTGCCTGACAGACGTATTTTGCAAACCACTGATGGCGTGCGACATCAGAAAAAATGAGCGTGCGGGTGTACATCCGAGAGGTTGGAATCGTCGCGAGGCAACCCTCGATATCGAGGGGGGTAAAGAGCACTCCGATAACAATTTTCGTGAATTCCGCCCGATTGATTGCGTGTTCAGGCTTGAATGTTCCATCGTGGTATCCGCTCACGATCCCCTTGTTGACGAGGTATTCGACGGCATCATAGTTTGTGTGCGAGAAGGGGACATCGGGGAAAGTTCCTATGATGGAGAAAGCAGCCTGTGCGCTGCCTGGTGGGCGATTCGCAAGACCGAACGTGGAACCGATGGCGATGACCATAAAAACCAGAGTCCACGGATGCCGGGAGAACATCATGGGAACCATTGTACCGAATCCTGCGCGATCCATGCAGCGGCGGCCGGCGGACCGGCGTTCCCCGCAGGATAGATGGGCAACGCAGTGGACGGTTGTTCGAGGTATGCCTGGAGTGGATCCACGAGGCGCCACGCGGCGCGAATTTCCTCGAAGCCGAGGAACCACTGCTGTTTGCCGTGGATTGCCTCGAGGAGGAGAAGGCCGTGTTCCGGAAGGCAATCGCCGACGCAGACGAGGGGGTCTTCCAGGACGAGTGGGCGGAAGGCCGGCTCCGTGCCGCCGAGCTTCGTCTGGAGATACAGGCGCATGCCAGCCTCGCCCTGGAGGATGATATCGAGGCGGTTCGGCGCGCCGCCGTTGACGTGTTGCGTCTCCTGGAATTGGACGGTGATGCGCGTCACCTTCCGCCCGCAACGCTTGCCGGTGCGGAGGTAGAAAGGGATGCCTTCCCAGCGGGAAGCGCGCGACATGAGTTTGAGGGCGATGAAGGTATTCGTGCGCGAGAGCGGCGCAACACCATCCTCCGTCGCATAGCCGTCGTACTGTCCTTGGAGGATCACGTCGGAGAGATTTGTTGCCGGAGGAATGTAGAATTGCTCGAGGGCGCTCTGGCGACTGTCCTGAAATGCGTCCTCTTCCTCCCGCATGCGCATGGTGAGGAGGGAAACAATTTCCAAGAGGTGCGATTGGAACATGTCCCGAAACGTTCCCACATGATCGAAATACCCCGTGCGCCCCTCGGTGCCTCCGTCTTCCAGGGCGGTGATTTCCACGTGGTGGATGAGGGTGTTCTTGAGGAGGCGTTCGAGGATGGGGTTCGCGAAGCGGAGGTAATAGATGTTCCGTACCGCCTCTTTGCCAAGATAGTGGTCGATGAGAAAAATTTCGTTCTTCTCAAAGCATGCAGTGAGAGCCCTTTCGATGCTCTCGAAGCTCTCGATGTCCTGTCCTACGGGCTTCTCGACGATGCACCGGAAGTCACCGCCACGGGAATGGCTATGAACTTTCCCGGCGCAGAGACCATGCAGCACCGGCGCGAAGACCGCGGGGGGGACGGAGAGATAGGCGAGACGGACAACGTCCTTCCACCCGTGCTCGAGTGTGGCGAGCTTCTTCGCGATGGCGGCGAAGTCCGCTTCCGTTGCGTACTCCCCCCGATGGTAATGGACGTGCGCGAGGAAGTTTTCCAACATCGTCTCGTTCACCTCGCACATGTCCTTG